>Ga0070741_10000054_pt1 | contig 398376 bp, 373 predicted proteins | sample Coa_R1_4_FD_66440 | JGI IMG/M metagenome (GOLD analysis project Ga0070741, IMG submission 66440) | Surface soil microbial communities from Centralia Pennsylvania, which are recovering from an underground coalmine fire - Coalmine... | ecosystem: Environmental > Terrestrial > Soil >...
AGCGCGGTCAGGACATGACCGAGTACGCGCTCATCGTGGCCGCCATCGCGATCGTCGTCTTTGCCGCCTACGAGATCATGGGCCAGAGCATCAGCACGCTTGCCAGCGGCGTCGACTCGACTTTGTCGAACGCATAATTCCCCCTCGGGTACGACGGAGCTCGCGCTCCGTCGCGCCCAACGTCAAGGCTCATAGTCACCGAAGGGTCTCAAAAAGTACTTCGCGAGAAATGCGTACAGGAAGGGCCATCATCGCTCGCCGCCGTCAAAACGTGCTGTCGCGCCGACAGCGTCATCGCGCTATGCTCTGGCTAAGATTCGGCGAATGGTGGGGTGGTTTGCTGAGGCCAGATGTCTTTCGAAGCTCCAACTGACACGGTCTTGCTTCCGACTGGTTAACCCCATAGTTTGTGGAACTAAAGGTAGGCCAGATAGGCGGTGTCAGCTTCAAGGCGGTTCCAAGTGACCCTTCGTTCGCATCCTCAGAGGCTACTACCGCTATGACAGAAAATGCGCCACGGCGTCGCTTCACAGGAACGATTTCTGGATCGCACCGGATAGCGCGAAATCGGGGCCAGGCCGCGGTCGAATTTGCGCTGGTGATGATCGTGGCGATGATCGTATTGTTCGCCGCGGTACAGATGGCCGTCATCGGTCAGGCCGCCTTGGCATTGGGCCAGATGAACTACCAAGGCGCGCGTTACGCCGCGGTGAACAGCAGCGCGAGCTGCAGTCAGGTCGCCACGTACATGGCCGGCGTCGGCTCGCCCACCATTACCAAGAATGGCGTCAGCTGCACCAGCTGTCCGGCAAGTGGTGGTGCGGTCGGTGTCCAGATGACGTGCAGCGGTGGTGCCTGCGGGACTCGCAACTTCGGCGACCCGGTGCAGGTATCACTCTGCTTCGACGCGAGCAATCTGTTGTTCCTGTCGCAGAACTTTCTCGGGGTCGTTTTTCCAACTCAGCTGAGCAGCACCGAGACGGCGATGACGGAATAGGGGCGCACACGCGCGCGAATGTATCGAGCGTTTTTATAGACCGGCCCCGGTGGGGGGGCCGCCCGCATCTCGGGGGGGAGGGGTCAGATGAGACGATCGCTGTTGTTCATGATGCTCGCCGGCGTCGCGGCGCTGGTGGCTGCACTGGTCGTCTACTCGGCGCTCAAGCGGCGCGAGCGCGAAGTCCAGGAGGCGATGGCGCAGTCGGTCAACGTGGTGGTGGCTGCGCACGATCTCCATATCGGCACCAAGCTTGATCCGGCGGCGGTCAAGCTCACCCGGTGGTCACGCGACAGCGTGCCGCCTGGCGCGTTCACTGACGTTTCCGCGGTGATCGGCAAGTTCACCAAAACGCCCTTCGTCGAGAACGAGCCGATCGTCGGCAACCGCCTGTTCACAGGCGTGAAGACTGCGGGCGTGATGCCACTATTGATCCCGCCGGGGATGCGCGCGATGTCGGTGCCGGTGGACGAAGTCAGTGACATCGCGGGCTTCGTTCTGCCCGGCGCGCATGTCGATGTCCTCGTGGCGCTCCAGGATCCGGCCACCAACAACCAGCCTTTCTCCAAGATCGTTCTGCAAAACGTCGAAACGCTGGCGGTGGCGCAGGAGATCGAACAGGGCAAGGACGAGCCGAAAGTGGTCAAGGTTGTCACCTTGCTGGTCACGCCGGAGGAAGCCGAGCGATTGGCTCTGGCCAGCCGCGAGGGCAATCTGCGTCTGGCGCTGCGCAACTACGAAGACACCAAGGTTGTGATGACCAACGGCGCCAACGTGCCGGCCTTGCTGCGCGGCACCAATGCGCCGCCGCTGATTGCGCAGCAGGCGCCTGCAGTGTCACGTGTCGCTGCGCCGCGCCATGCGCGTCCCAAGGCGGTCAAGATCGAAATTCTGCGCGATGGCAACAAGAGCGAATCGATTTCCTTCGTGCACGGCCGCAGCGCGCGTAACGCGTCAAGCCTGAACAACACCACCGTGGGCTCGGCCGCCGCAGAGTTCGAAACGGCCGGGATCGAGGCGGCGACTCCCGCGGTTGAATCGCGGCCGGCGGCGGCAGTAGCGGCCACTGGCGCGCGCCCATCCGCCGGCGCGCCCCGCGGCCGTGCGGCCTCGCCGTCGGACAGCGTGGGCTTTGCTTCGAGTGCGCCAGGCGCGATTCCATTCGCCTCGGAGCCTAATTCGAAGACTATCGACGTTCCGTGAGTCAGGGGGAGGATGGGACGATGGTCAAAGCAATAAAAGAAAGCGCGCGCGCCGCGCGCGCTTCGTACGGTACCGCTTTTCCGCGCCGCCTGCTGGTTGCAGCTGCGGCTGTGGCGGCACTGATGGTGGCCGGGCGGCCGGCGGTGGCCGCCTCGCATCGCAAAGTCTCGGTGGCGCTCAACGCGGGGGAGAGCTACACGATTGACAATATCGCCAAGGACTCGACCCCGGGCGTCAAGGTGCTCGACAATCCGCACGCGATGGTGGTCAACAGCGACGCGCCGGGCAAAATGGTCCTGCTCGGCGCCGAGCCGGGCGCCTGGAACATCGACGTTACGCTCGCTGACGGCGACAAGGTCACCTACGCAGTCGATGTTAAAGCGCTCGCCAAGCCCGCGGCGGCCGCCGCACATGCGGATTCGGCGCCTACGGCGGGCGAAGGCTCGTCGCGGCCAGAAACCGCGACGGCCGCTCCCATAGCCAAGCCAGGCGACGTCGGAAGCGGCTCGGTGGCGGGGACCCACGCTGCGATGGCGGCCAGTGCCGCAGCCAAGACCTCGCCGACGGGCGCTGATTCCGCTTCGGGCTCGACGGCGAGCGCGTCGGGCGCGCCCACGGATTCCTCCGCGGCCGCCGCACCGTCGAGCACGGTCGAACCGGTGAAAGTGGCTTCAGCCGCGCCCGTAGCGCCCATGGCCAGCGACGCCTCGGCGGATTCTCGAACCCCGGGTACGGCGCCCAAGCCTGCGGCGGGCGCCACGGCGCTTGCGGCGGCATCCGCACCCAGCGCCGATCCGTCGGCGGCTGGCACGAGCGCACCGGCCGCGCGGGCTGAGGCGGGCGCCACCATGGCGCCCAGCCAGACGGTAGCCGCAGTGCAGGCGCCGATCGAGAAATTCAGCACCAATCCGCCGGCGGTGATCCCGCCTCCGCTACCGCCCTCGGGCGAGAAGCACTTTTTGCCTGACGAAGGCATCGACATGATGGTGGGAACGTCGGAGGTGGTGGATTTTCCGACCCGCATTCGGCGCGTCTCGGTAGCCGACAGCAAAGTCGCCGACATCCAGGTGATCAACCCCTACGAACTCAACCTGGTCGGCCATCAGCCCGGGTTCACTACGCTGGCGGTGTGGGACACGCAGGGCCGCTACGTCGAGCGTCAGATTCGCGTCGACGCCAGCGGCAAGCAGCAAGTGCTGCTCAACGTGATCGTGGCCGAGATCAACCGCTCGAACACCGAGGCCTTCGGGATCAACTTCTCCTTTGCGCTGCCGCGATGGAACGTTTCGTTCGTCAACATGGTCGGCGGTGTGGCGACCCCGTACACCGCGACCAGCCCACTGACCGCTAACGCGCTGATCTCGTCCAATCCGCCGGTGACGGTTTCCTCGAGCGCGAACGGCACGCTGCCCGCGGAAGGTACGATCATTCCGTTGTTGCTCTCGCAGAACCTGACCTACGGCTTGGCGGCGTCCAACGACAACATCAACACCCAGAGCTTCTTCCAGTTCCTTGAAACCCATCAACTGGCTAGAATCCTGGCCGAGCCGCATTTGCTGGCGAACTCGGGCGAGAAGGCCGAGTTCCTCTCGGGTGGCGAGATTCCGATCGTGATCGCCCAGGCGCTCAACACCTCGATCGTTTTCAAGCAGTTCGGTACTTCGGTAGCATTCGTGCCGACGGTGGTCGGCCAGGATGACATCGAGCTGAAGGTCAAGCCCGAGGTTTCCGAGCCCGACTTCGCGCACGGCGTGCAGCTGTTCGGCTTTTCAATCCCGGCCTTCATCACACGGCGCGCGGAGACGATGGTACGGCTGAAGAACAACCAGACCCTGATTATCGCCGGTCTGCTGCTCAACGAGAAGCGCGAGCAGGTCAACAAGGTGCCCTACCTCGGCGATATTCCGCTCGTGCGGGGGCTGTTCCGCAATACGGCCTACAGCAACACCAACACCGACCTGGTCATGACGGTGACTCCACAGTTGGTGGCACCGGTGCCCGCCAACGGCCAGGTGGTGTTGCCCACCGACCGTGGTCCGCTCACTGACAGTGAAGTCCAGACGAGGAGGGTTTATCCGCCCAGTGCCGCCCGCCCGCGCTTCTAACAAGGGAGTGGTGCATTCTGGGAGCAACCTGTGGCAGTGCTAGGCCGAAAGACCGAAGGGCGCAAGGGTGCGCTGCGCGTCCTGCTGATCGGCGAGGACGAGGAACGGCGAGCCGAAGTTACCAGCGCCTTGGAGGCGCTCGGCGGCGACCCGCCGCTGGAAATTTACGCCGCCTCGCCGGCGGCGGGTTCCGAGAGCAGCAACGGAACCGCGCCTGCGGACGTCACGATGGTGGTGTTCAACGGCAACGAAGAGGCGTCGTTGAACTATCTTCAGAAGGAGGCCGAGCGCTCGCCGCGGCCGGCGCTCTTTGCACTGGTGCGCGAGCGCTCGCCTGGGCTGATGCGCCAGATCCTGCGGGCGGGCGCGGATGAGTTGCTGTTTCTGCCGCTCGACCCAGGGGAAGCGATGCGCGCGCTGCTCAAGGTCAGCGAATCGCATCGGCGCGAGGAGCTCGAACACGGCGGTATCGTATGCTCGGTGGTGAGCACCGTGGGCGGGGTCGGGGTGACCAGCCTCGCGGCCAACCTCGCACTGGCGTTGCGTTATACGCTGAGCAAGCGGGTTGGCCTGGTTGATCTTGACTTGCAGTCGGGCAGCCTCGCGGTGGCGCTCAATCTGGAGCCCGAGCGCACGATCATGGCGCTCACCGAGCAGGATAAGAAACTTGATTCGATCCAGCTCGAGGCGGCGCTCACCAAGCACAGCTCGGGAATCTACCTGCTGGCGGCGCCCAAGCGGATCGAGGACAGCGAGCTGGTTTCCGACGTGACGCTGGGCGCGGCGCTGGACCTGATGAAGCGCCTGTTCGATTTCATCGTGGTGGACTGCGGCGGCTATATCAACGAGAACGTGGTGGCGGTATGGGAGCGCTCCGATCATCTGTTCTACGTGCTGGAACAGTCGATCGCAGCCGCGCGAAGCTGCTGGCGGTTTATTGAGTTGTTCGCCCGGCTGGGGCTCAGCGGGGTGCAGCCGCACTTCGTCCTCAGCCGTTATGTTCCCCATCACCCCATCAGCGAGGAGCAGATCACCAACACTTTGGGCCGCCCGATCTTCGCCAAGATCCCGCGCGACGAGAAGGCGCTGGAGCGCGTGCAGTTGCGCGCCCAGGACCTCTGGCAATGCGCGCCCAACTCGGCGCTGACTAAAGCCTACGAAGATCTCGCGCGGCGGCTGGCCGCCGGCGACGAGGCCTCGGCGGGGGATCGCGGACTGATGTCGCGTCTGCTCGGAAAATTTGGTGCCCGCTCCTGAAGGTCGTGTGATTTATGAAACTGGTCGAACGGATATCGCAGAAGGAAGGCGCGCCGCAGCAGCAGCAACAGCGCTCGCTTATCGGCGGGCAACCCAAGCGCGAGCGCAACGTGCTCGCCGACGGTTTCCAGCAGCTCAAGCTCGCCGTCCATAACCGGCTCTTCGAGATGCTCGACGTTTCGCGCCTGGAGAGCCTCGAGGCCAACATGGCCTCGGCCAAGGTCACCACCGCAATAAGCGAGATTCTCGACGAAGAAGGCCGTCTGCTCACCGACGCCGACCGCGCACGGCTTATCGAGGAAATCAAGAACGAGCTGCTCGGCCTCGGTCCACTCGAGCCGCTGCTGTGGGATGACGAGATCACCGACATCCTAGTCAACGGCCCCTCGCAGGTCTACGTCGAGCGCGGCGGCAAGCTCTACCTGACCGACGTAAGCTTTCAGGACGACCAGCATCTGATGCTGATCATCGACCGCATCGTCTCGCAGGTCGGGCGCCGCGTTGACGAGGCCTCGCCGATGGTCGATGCCCGGTTGCCGGACGGCTCGCGCGTCAACGCCATCATTCCACCGCTCGCGCTCGACGGGCCGTCGCTCTCGATCCGCCGTTTCGGCAAGCGCCGCTACTCGGTGGACGACCTCGTGGCCAAAGAAACCCTGACTCCCGACATGGTCGAATTCCTTCGCGCCATTGTCCGCGCCCGACTCAACATCCTGGTCTGCGGCGGTACCGGCTCGGGCAAGACCACCATGCTCAACTGCCTATCGGCCTTTATTCCGGTCGATGAGCGCGTGGTAACGATCGAAGACTCGGCCGAGCTCGTGTTGCAGCAGCCGCACGTGGTGCGGCTGGAGACCCGCCCGCCCAACGTCGAAGGCAAGGGCGAAGTCACCCAGCGCGATCTGGTACGCAACTCGCTGCGCATGCGGCCCGACCGGATCATTGTCGGCGAGGTGCGCGGCGGCGAAGTCTTCGACATGTTGCAGGCGATGTCGACCGGCCACGACGGTTCGCTCGCCACCGTCCACGCCAACACTCCGCGCGACAGCCTGAGCCGGCTCGAGATGATGATGTTGCTGGCGGGATGGTCCATCCCGCAGCGCGCGATGCGCCAGCAGATCGCCTCCGCGCTCAACCTCATCGTGCACGTATCACGTCTGTCCGACGGCTCGCGCAAGGTCCTGCGCATCTCCGAGCTCGTTGGGATGGAAGGCGACATGGTCATGATGCAGGACCTCTTCGAATTCCACCGGACCGGCATCAACGCCCAGGGCAAGGTGCTCGGCCAGTTCCGCAAGACCGGCATCCGTTCCGCTTACAAGGAGCGGGTCGAAGCCTACGGCTACAGCATGGATTGACAATTGGGGGAGGCGATGAGCCTGATAGCTGCCAGCGCGGTCTTTGCTTTCGTCTTTATCGTCGTTCTGCTCAGTTCGAGCTGGATCAGCGAAACTACCGAGCAGAACCGCCAGGTCATGCGCCGGATGAGTCGGCCGATGGACGACATCGATGTCGACATCACCCGCCGGCGCAAGCCCGAGGAGCATTCGTTCTTCAGCACCTTCAGGGAATTCAACCTGCTGCGTACGCTGGAGAAGATGATGTGGCAGGCGGGCCTGTACATGCGGGTCTCCGAGATGGTCCTCATCATCTCGCTGCTGTTCCTCGCCGGCTTTTTCCTCGGCGAATTGTTGCTCAAAGGATGGCTTCTGGGCGCCCTGCTGCTTGGAGCCGGGCTGGGTTCGCTGCCGATCATGTACATCCGCTTCCGGCGTACACGCCGGATGAGGGCGTTCGTCGCGCAGCTGCCGTTCGCCCTCGACCTTATCAAGTCCTCGCTCGAGGCGGGCCATTCGCTTAACCGCGGCCTGCAGGTCGTGGTGCAAGAGTTCGGCGACCCGCTTGGCGGCGAGTTCCGCACCGTGCTCGAACAGACCCGGATCGGGCTGCCGCTGCCACGTGCGCTCGAGGACATGCTCAAGCGAGTGCCGGAGGACGACCTGCGGCTCCTGGTGGTGGCGGTCAAGGTCCAGAGCGAAGTCGGCAGCAGCTTGGCGGCGATAGTCGGGCGACTGGCCGAGATCGTGCGCACGCGCCAACGCCTGCGCCTGCAAATCCGTGCGCTAACCGCGCAGTCGCGCCTGGGCGGCATGATCGTGGGCTGCCTGCCGATCGTGGTGCTCGGCGCCTTCAGCCTGATCAACCGCCAGTACGCCGACGAACTGTTCTTCGATCCGACCGGGATCAAGTTGCTCAAGGTAGCGGGTGGCCTCGACCTTTTCGCTTTCATCACTATCCGCCGGCTCCTGCGGCTGGACTACTGAGCGGCGCCTATCCCCGCGGGGTGAATTTATGACTCCACTTTTGGTCAGCCTCATCGTTTTGTGTATGGCGGGAGTCGCGGCGACGGCGGTCTACCACGCCCTTTACGGCAGCCATCGCGCGCTTGAGGAGCGCTTCGCCGACCTCGCGCTCAGAGTGCGCGCCGCGCAGGGCGTCTGGGAGGATACCGAGGAGGACGTCCACGGATTGTCGCGTTTGATTTTGCAGTGGGCGGCCAAACGGGTGCCGGTCCCCAAGCCGGACACGCCCGAAGGAGAGAAGCTGGCGCGCACCCTGATCCAGGCCGGCTATCTGAAGTCCACGATGCCGCAGATGTTTCAGGTCATCCGCTTCGGCAGCGGCGCGGTGTTCGCCCTGATCGGAGCCTTGATTGGAATCATCGTGCACAACACCTCCTCGGTGCTGCTCTTCGGCCTCGGCGGCTTCGGCATCGGGCTTTTTCTGCCGAGCTACTACGTCGGGCGGCGCGCACGTAAACGCCAAAACGCGATCGCGCGACAGCTCTCCGATGTGCTCGACCTGCTGGTGGTGTGCGTTGAGGCGGGGCTCGGCCTGTTCGAGGCAATCAAGATTGTCGGCACCGAAAGCGAGCGCCAGAAGCAGGAGATCGGTCGCGAGCTGGCTTTGGTGGCGTCGGAGATTTCGGCTGGCGCCTCGCTCGGTCAGGCGTTGCGCAACCTTGCCGAACGCACCGCGGTCGAGGACATCAAGCCGCTCGCCGCGACGCTCATTCAGAGCGAGCAGCTTGGGGCGCAGATCGCCCCCGCGCTAAGCGCCAGCTCGGACGCGCTGCGCACGCGGCGGCGGCTGCGCGCGGAGGAGATGGCGCAGCGCACCACGATCAAGATCCTGTTCCCGCTGGTGCTGTTCGTGCTGCCCGCGATGCTGCTGGTGATCGTGGGACCGGCGATTATCCAGATCCTCCGCACGCTCGGCGGCGGTGGCGGCTGAGCCCGAGGCGGCGGGCCCACCCGCGGCCGATCTTTCAGAGGCCGCGCATGTCCGGTGGAGGGCCTGCGCGGCCTCTGCCTTTTTGGAGAGGCCCGCAAAAGGCGCCGCGCGCGTCCTGCTTGTGTCAGCGCGGACGCGCGCGGCGCAAGGACGAATCCAGTCGATCAGTTGATTGCGCTGCGGCCTGGCTACAGGCCGAGACGCTTCATGAGGCGGTAGAGGGTGGTGCGATCCACGCCGAGCGTGGTTGCCGCGACCGCGCGGTTACCTTTGGCCGCGTCGAGCGCCGCGCGAATGCGCGCGACGGCGGCGCGGTCGAGATAGGCCTGGAGGGTTTCGTTGGGCGCCGCGGGCTCATCGCTTTCGGCCGCCGGTTCGATGCTGCCGTCGAGGGCAAACGCGTCGGGTGTAAGCACCTCCGCTCCGCTCATCACCACCGCACGCTCGATCACGTTTTCCAGCTCGCGGACGTTGCCTGGCCACGAGTAGGTGAGCAGCGTGCGCTCGGCCTCGGGCGAGAGTGTGATCGGGCGACCGGCCTGTGCGGTGTAGAAGGCCAGGAAATGGCGCGCCAGCGGCAGGATGTCTTCGCGGCGCTCGCGCAGCGGCGCGATCTTGACCGGGATAACGTTGAGGCGGAAGTACAGGTCGGCGCGGAAGCGTCCGGCCGCGACCTCGTTGCGCAGGACGCGGTTGGTGGCCGCGACGATCCGTACATCAACCTTGCGCGGCTTGGAGGCGCCCACCCGCAGCACCTCTCCGTCTTCAAGCACGCGTAACAGCTTGGCCTGGAAGTCGGTGCCGGCCTCGGCGATTTCGTCTAGGAACAAGGTGCCGCCCGAGGCGCGCTCGAAGCACCCGGCGCGCGCCGCGATCGCGCCCGTGAACGAACCTTTCTCATGGCCGAAGAGTTCGCTTTCGACTACGCCTTCGGCGAAGGCCTTGCAGTTGACCGCGACGAATGGGCCCTCCGCGCGATGGCTCCAGTAATGAAGCATGCGGGCGACCAGCTCCTTGCCGGTCCCGCTCTCGCCTTCGATAAGCGCGGTCGAACGCGAGGGCGCCACCCGGCGCACCATCGCGACTAGGTTCTTGCTCTGCGAGCTTTCGGCGATAAAGGCGGCGGCCGTGCTGGCGACGTCGAGCTGCTGACGCAGGCGGCGGTTCTCGCGCTGGAGCGACCCCATCTCGATCGCCCGCGTCAGAATCTTGCTCAGCTCGTCGGCATTGAGGGGCTTGGTCAGATAGTCGAAGGCCCCCTCGCGCATCGCGGCCACGGCCGAGGTCACGCTGGGCTCGCTAGCCATCAGGACGACCGCGATATCCGGCCGCCGACCCCGCACCCGCCGCAGCAGATCCAGGCCGTCTAGCCCGTGCGTGCGCACGGCGGCAAGGATGACCTCGCATCCCTGTTCGGCAGCGGCCAGCGCCCCTTCGGCGCTCGGGCAGACGTCGCAGTCGAAACCCTCTTGCTCCAGGGCCATGGCCAGCGAGCGCGCCGCAACCTCGTCTTCGTCGACGATCAGGATGCGCGCCCGGTAGGGCTCCAAGGCTACTGCGCCTAATCCTTGAGACATTAGCGTATCGCCTAATCTGCTACGGTCTATCGAGCGTACTGTGGCATAATTGCGCAGGGCGCACCCCGTGTCAACAGGCCGCATGGGACGTCTGTGCATATCCGGATGACGGTCCCAAGGCCATGTTGGCAATCCGCAACGCATCGGAAATCCCATCTTTTACTCCAGAAGCAGGGCTAAGCTGCGACAGGTAAGCTGCCCGGGCCGGAATCGAACCGTCCGTCGGGTAACCGGTTATCTTCGCGGTGACGGTTGTTGCTCGCGTCGGTGCAATTTCGCTCTGGCCGCATCGCCGTTCATCCGGCAAGCACATAACGCCAGATACATGCCATCGTGCCCGCCCTGCATCGCGCGGCGCGGCGTTGACGAATCGCCACACCGTGCGCAACCGCCTTCTGGTACGAGATGCTCGGAGCCGTGCGGGAAAATTCTGGAAGCCCTGATCGGGCCGTTTCGGGCTTGAGCGTTTGTGCAACGCCGCATGAGACACCTCAGCGGCGGTCTTTCATTTAGGCGACCACGGCGCGTCCCAGAGTGTTACGGTCGCCAGCCGATTCGTGTAACGCTTCGTGGCAGTGCGATGTCTTGATTCGGTGCGCTCGGTTTGAGGAGATGGCTCCCCGGGCCGGATTCGAACCAGCGACTTGACGGTTAACAGCCGTCCGCTCTACCGACTGAGCTACCGGGGAGCACGCGCAGCGCGCAGGCCCTTCTTTCGTAACCGCACAGCGGCGTGAAATCAAGCAGTGCTCCCCCGTCCTGAGCACGCCGGCGGGGTTATCGGTTTGGATTGCCGCTGCGCTGGTTGCGCACGCTGCGATCGGCGATAATTCAAACAGTGGTGTTATGGGCGAGCTGATACGGCTCGAAGAGATTGAGCGGGCGCGCCGGCGCACCCGCGCGCGGGTTGCCGAGCGCGAGCATCTGGAACGCGCGGTCGCGATTCTCCGCGAGAACCTTGCGGCGGCGGCCCAAGCGCTGCGTGACGCGCCCGCCGACGAGCAGCCGGGGCTGCTTAGCCACGTCGAGAAACTCGCCGCGCTGGTGCGCTACGGGCTCAGGATGCTGGGCGAGGCGCCCGAGGCCGATACGCCCAACCCGGCCAAGGCGGTCGATCCCCAATAGCCCGTCGCTGCGCCTAGCGCAGCTTTTTCCCTGCGCCCCGCTTGGCTTCGGCAGTTTGGAGACCGCTCTCGGCGAACCACAGTATCTGGCGCGCGATACCGTTGAGGATCTGGAGGTCACGCGCGCCGAGTCCGGCGCGCCCCAGGAGCGCGCGCAGGGTGAACATGATATGGTCGGGATTATCGGCGGGCAGGAAGCCGATCGCGACCAGCGCCCGACTCATCCGCTGCATCATCGCCTCGACCTCAGCCGCCGGCGCATACGGCTCGGCTGCTGGCAGGTCGCGCACTGTTCCCGCCGCCATCACCAACTCGTACGCGACCACCATCACGGCCTGCGCCAGGTTAAGCGAGGGGTACTCGGGCGCCGTCGGAATCGTGATCAGGCGCTGGCAAAGTGCGAGGTCGAGATTGACCAGCCCGGTGTCCTCGGGGCCGAAGACGACAGCGATGCGATTATGCACGGCTTCGGCGACCAGTTGTGCCGCCGCCTCGCGTACCGCCATCGCGCCCGCACGATAAAGCCCCGGCCGGCAAGTGCTGCCGACCACCAACGTGCAATCCGCGACGGCGGCGGCCAACTCGTCATAGCTCCGCGCAGTGCTCAGGACGTCCGCCGCATGCACCGCCATCGCCGCCGCCTCGCGCCCCCGCCAAGCGACCGGTGCGACCAGCCGGAGGTCGCGCAAGCCCATGTTTTTAAGCGCCCGTGCGGCGGCGCCGATGTTGCCGGCTTGAAGCGGTCGCACCAGGACGAAGGTGAAATTGTCGAGCGGGACCATCGGTCGGACATCTTAGCTGAGGTGGCAGGGGGCGCCACCCGGATGCGATAGGCGCACAAAACCGCTATCCTTTGCCGTGCGGGCGAGCGCGCCCTGCGGCCACGATGAAGATAGTCTCCTTTGGTGACATCCATATGGCGACGCGCAACCTCGCTCTGATGGGCGAGGTGATGCGCGACACCGACCTGGTGATAATCTCGGGCGATCTGACCAACTTTGGCGGCGAGGACGACGCGCGCAAGGTGCTCGACGCGACCCGGCGCGCTTGTCCGCATGTGCTCGCGTTGCCCGGCAACCTCGACCGCCGCGAAGTTATCGGCTTTCTGGAGCGCGAGGGCGTCGCGCTGCACGGGCGCGGGATGGTGCTCGACGGCGTGGCGATCTTCGGCTGCGGCGGCTCCAACATCACGCCCTTCAATACTCCGACCGAATTTAGCGAGGACGAGATTTACGCCACCCTGATGGCGGGCTATGAGCAGGTGCGCGGTCATCGTCCGCTCCTGATGGTCTGCCATACGCCGCCCTTTGACACCCGCTGCGATCGCATCGTCGGCGGCCGCCCGGTCGGCAGCACTGCTGCCCGCCGCTTCATCGAGGAAGTCCGGCCCGAGGTCTGCCTCTCCGGCCATATCCACGAGTCGGCGGGCACCGACACTATCGGGCCGACCCGCGTGTTCAATGCCGGCCCGTTCAAGGGCGGCGGCTATGTCGTCGTGCGCAGCGCGGCGCAGGGGCTTGAGGCCAAGCTGGAGTTTCTTTGAGGTCCCGGCACTGGATCGCGCGCGGCAGTCGGCCGGCGTGTACTACGGAAAACTGGTCAACGGGCGGAGCTTGGTGCTGCGCGGATGGGCCGCGCTGGTGCGCCGCTTTGTCTTCGGGAGGATCTGAGCTGCGCGCCCGCGCTGACGCCACGGGCGCCACCGAGTGTAATCGTCCAGGATGCTGAAGGCGGTATTTTTCGACGCGGCCGGAACGATCTTCCATACCCGCGAGCCGGCCGGGATGAGCTACGCCAGAATCGCGCGACGCTTCGGGCTTGAGGCTGACGCTGACGCGGTTGTCGCGGCGTTTCGGCGCGCCTTTCACGCCGCCCCCGGGCTCGCCTTCGGCCCCGGCAGGCCCGGGGCGGAGCTGCGCCGGATGGAGCGCGAATGGTGGCGCGCGCTCGTGCTTCGGACATTTGACGGGGTCGGCCGCTTCGCGGATTTCGAAGCCTACTTCGATGCCTTGTTCACTTTCTTTGCCGACCCTGCCAACTGGACCGCGGACCCCGACGCGCCGGCGTTGCTCGCAACCCTCAAGGCGCGCGGGATGCTGCTCGGGGTTATCTCGAATTTCGACTACCGCATCTACCGTGTGATCGAGGCACTCGGGCTGGCGCAGTATTTTGATTCAATCACCATCTCGTCAGAGGCGGGATGGGCTAAACCGGCGCCGGAAATCTTCCGCGCCGCGCTTGGACGCCATTCACTGTCGCCGGCCGAGGCAGTCCACGTCGGCGACTCCGAGACCCACGATCTGAGGGGGGCGTGCGGCGTCGGGATGGGCGCCATTTTAGTTGATCCGCAGAGCGCCGAGGCGCTCGCAGTGGCCGGGCGATGCGCTCGGGTGCGTGCGCTGGGCGACACTGCGATCGCGGTTGAGCAAATCGGGTAGCCTTGATCGCGATGGACAGTTTAATCTTAATCAACACGCCTGCCGGCCGGCGCGGGGCTTGGGGGCCCCTCCGGGCAATTTCACGGGCAGTAGAGCAACGATGAAGCAAATTTCGGGTCTGCGCAGACTTGCACCCTTAATGGTCCTGGTGGCGATAGCCATGGCGGCCCCAGCGGCGTGGGCGGCCGGGCTGGGCGCGCTCAACTCACGCTTGAGCGCGCTCGAGCCGCGGGTTGACGAGGCGTTGGCGAACCCTTCGGTCGCAAGCGACGTTATCCAACAGCTCGACAACGCTGAGGGCGAATTCGAACAAATCGCCAACAGCGGGGGCGCCAGCCGCGGCCAACTGCTCGATGCCTACATGCGGCTGGAGTCAATGCTCAACCGCCTGTACACGACTTACCAGCGCAAGAAGGACGCCTGTGTCGCGCAAATCGACGCCGGCGGCCACTGCGACTACGACCAGCCCGAGCAACTCGCGCTGCGCGCGGTCTATCCGCTGTCGTGGCTGCATTACCGCGGTGCGCTGCTCTACTCCAACGACCCGGCGCTGGCGCGCCGGCTGCTCAACCAGGCGATCGATGGCTTTACTTCGGCCACTCTGGTGATCTTCTCGCCCGAGCTGGTGCGTGAGAACCTGCTCGGGCGTGCATTATGCGAGCGCGAGCTCGGCAAGTACGACCGCCAGGAGTACAACCACGCGATCACCGACTTCAAACGCATTCTCAAGGATGGCCCGGAAACCCGCCAGTATCGCGCCGCCCAGCAGGGGTTGGCCGCGACGTACGCTGCCATGGGCAAGGCGGGGCAGGCGGCCAAGCTGGCCGGCGAGCTCGCCGCCGGCGCCTCCGGCTCGCAGCGGGAAGGGCTGGAACTGATGCGGCTGCGCGAGCTGTTCGAGGCCGAGGCGGCGACGGCAGATCCGGCCAAGAAGCTCGACTTCCATCGCAAGGCCGTCGAGTACATCCGCGAACGCCAAGACAATAAGAACGACTGGGCGGTCGCGCTGGCGGCGGTTTCGCAGTACGTCGCCGACCCCGTGGCCGAGTTCGGCAACTCCTCCGACCCGTTCGAGAAATGGCTGCTCGCAAGTGTGTTGTATTACAAGCGTCAGCCGCTGCCTGCGGCGAAATATTTTACCGAAGCCGCCAACAGCGGCCGCTTCCCGAAGGGCTACAAGTACGCCGCCGACATCTACTACTCGCTGGGTCGGATGGACCTGGTCCAGAAGCTGGTTGATCAGATCGCGCGCGAGCCGGGCAATCCCGACGCCCAGTGGGCCGCCTACATGCGCTTCAAGCTGCCGCGCCTGCAGTGGGAGCGCGGCGGCAAACGCAACGGCCAACTCGAAAGCGCGTGGGTCGCTGCCGCCGAGCAGTATCTCAAGACCTATCCCCGCGGACCATACGCCTACGAGCCGCGCTTCCGGCTTGCCGAGCGGCTTCAAAAGCAGGGCAAGTTCGCCGACGCTGCCAGGCTCTACGAGCAGGTCACCGGCAACCGGGAGTATGAATACACGGCGGTCTTCAACGCCGCCGAATGCCGCTACATGATGGTGGCGGCGGCCGAGAAGGCGCGCGCCGGTGCGGGCAAGGACGCCAAGCCGAGCGCGGCTGAGACCGCGCTGCGCGCAGAGGCGATCAAGGGCCTGCGCCAGACGATCCAGGGCGAGACGCAGGCTGAGCGTGCGGCGCCCGCCCAGCGCCGCTTCTTTTACGACCTGCGCGGGCGCGCGATCTACATGCTCGCGAGCCTCCAGGAGCATCAGCCGCCCGTGGACAATCGTGAGATTGCCGAGCTGCTCGCGGGCTACGAGACCGCTTACCCAGGGATGAGCAAGCACTTCAACGAAGTCTTCGAATGGCGGCTCAAGTCGCAGAGCGCCCTTGGCCAATGGGAGGCGATCGCGCGCGACGTCCAGGCTCTGGTCAAGCGCAACCAGGGCAACCTCGCCAACAGCGACTTCATTAAGGAGGTCGGCGTCGATTTCTGGAAGGGCGCCCAGGCCGCCCAGGCGCGCGGTGACCAGAAGGCCTACCTCGCGCAGGCCCAGCTCACTGCGCTCGACTACGGCTACTTCGAGGACATGGTTAAGGCCGGGAAGATCCCGGCGAAGAACCTGACCGGCACGCTTTCGATTCTCGGCCAGGCTTACGCCGCGCGCGGCCAGACCGACAAGGCCGAGGCGACCTTCAGCCAGGTGGTCAAGGCCGACGCCGCCTCGCCCGACGCCAACGCGGGGCTGGCGCGGATCGCGCAGGCGCGCAAGGATTATAAGAACGCGCTCGACCTGTGGACGCGAGTCGAGGCGACTGCCGCGCAGTCGGACAACCTCTGGTACCAGGCCAAGTACAACCTGGCCGAGATCCTGGCGACCGAGGGCAACGTCGCGGCGGCGTGCAACAAGCTCGCGGTCACCCGCAGCGAGCATCCGAGCCTGGGTAGCCCGCAGATGAAAGAGCAGTGGATCGATTTGCAGCGCAAGCTCTGCCTCAAGCAGTCGGCGCAATCATAGGGTGGGAACGATGCTGAAGCGGATCCATCACGTGGGCGTGGTCGTGCCGAGCCTCGAAGAAGGGCTCAAGTTCTGGCGCGACGCGCTTGGGATGCGGCTGACGAAGAGCGCGACGATCGAGGAGCAGGGCGTGCGCGCGGCGCTGCTCGAGGTCGGCGGCAGCGAGATCGAGCTGCTCGAGCCGCTGAGTCCCGAAGGCGGGGTGGGCAAGTTCCTCGCCCGGCGTGGCGGCGGATTGCATCACGTATGCTTCGAGGCGGACGACGTCGCGCGCGAACTGGCCGCAGCCAAAGCCAAGGGCCTCCAGCTCATTGACCAGGCGCCGCGCAAGGGGCTGGCCGGAATGATATGTTTTCTCCATCCGAAGGCGACGCGCGGCGTGCTGGTCGAGTACGCCCAGCCATTCGAGGAGTAGAGAACGATGCCGATCTACGAGTACCACTGCGCCGATTGCGACCACTCGTTCGAAACCTTCGTCCGCCCGGGCGAGATCGAGAGCGAATGCCCGACCTGCCACGGCTCCAACATCGCGCGCGAGATGTCGGTGTTCGCTTCGGCGCGAGCGTCCGATAGCGCCGGGCCGACGGGCGCCGCAAGCGGTGGCGGGTGCTGCGGCGGCTCCTGCGGCTGTGGTTAAGCGGCGAGCTCTGTGACCATTCCTTAGCGCCGCGCTGCGCGCGAAGGAATCCTGGGAGGCGGTTCCACGATCGGCGCCTAGAACCGAGAAACGGGCTGCGTCAGGAATGGTCGGCCCTGGTGCCACCTATGGTGCGGTTGCGGGGCCGGCATATTCGGTGCCCGGGCCGACGGTCACCCCCTTACGCACGCGCACGTGGAGTTCGGGGCGCGCAGGGACGTCCACGCGCAGGCTGCGGTAGCCGCCGCGCGAGGGGTCGGGCGCGACGAAGCCGGCGGTGTACTGTTCGCGCAGTTCGTTGCTGATCGCGGCGCAGTCCTGGCGCAGCGCCTCGCCGTCGCCGACCTCCCGCACCAGGAAGGTGCGCGCGCCGGTTTCGCTGGACAGCGCGCTCAGCGTGCGGGTATCGACGTGGTCGATGTCGCCGCCGAACATGAACGGCCCGATAGCGATTCCCACGCCGCCCGAGTTGGGATCGCCGATACCGATCGAGTAGATCAGCACGCCCATCCGGCGCGCCTGGCCGATCACCTGCGCCAGCGTCGCCTGGCTCGCGTTATCCATCCCGTCGGTCACCACCAGCAGCGCCTTTTTGTCATAGCGGCCGTGCTTGACCATGATCAGGCCGTCCATGATCGTGTCGAACAGCGCCGTCTGGCCGTAGGCGTGGAGCAGGGCGAGGCGGCTGGTGACCAGGAAATGGTTGGTGGTGAAGGGCTGGAGCAGGAAGGGGCGGTTGGAAAAGGCAAAGAGAAAGACGTCGTCGCGCTGGTTGAGGTCGCGGATGAACTGGCCGATCGCCGCCCGCAGCTGCATCAGCTTGGGCTCCATGCTGCCCGAGGTGTCAGCCAGGATGCCAATCGAGACCGGCGTGTTGAGGTCTTGGCGCAGGAACTCGATCGGGCGCTGGATGCCGTCAACATAAAGCCGGAAGTCGCTCTTCTGGAGCCCGGTGACGTAGCGCCCGTTCTGGTCGGTGACGGTGACAGTCACCTGCTCGTAACCGGACTGGTTGCGAAGCGCGCGCGAGGGCAGCTCCAGCTCCTGGCCCGGCTGGCTCTTGAACTGCGGCACTGTGAGCGCGTCGCCGCCCTGGCGCGACGGCGTCGTCGGCGCCAGTTCGAGCACTGATCCGCCGCCCTGATTGGTGTTGATCGGGGGGGGCGGAACGAACGGGCGCTGCTGCGCTGCCGCCGGTCCGGCCTGAGCAAGCAGCGCCGCCAGCACGATCGCCGCCGCTGCCGCCGCTCGGCGGCAGATCGGGCGGCCCTTTGAGGTCAGCATCGCAACTGTCCTCGACTTGGAAGAGTCAAACCCCCGGCCCTCGGATACTTCGATCTTCCTATTTGCCTGTGACTTGAGCAAGCGGGGCGGATTCGGGGCGCGCCGTGGGAGTTTAGCAGCGCCTTGACAAATCCTCCCGAGCCTTCGCGCGATTCACCCATCCGCACAACCGTATAGACGTAATCGAGTCTCCGCTGTTTCGCGATGGCCGAAGCGCCGTGGCCTCCCCTTCGACCCGCAACCGCCGGACGTTCGCTATTGTTCCCGATCGCGGGGCGTCGTAAGGTGCCCTAGGGCCTCGCCGGAGCAAGCTCGTCCCAGGCCAAGGAGAACCGTGATGAAATTTGGCATTTTCATGGCGCCCTTCCATCGCGCAGGCGAAAACCCCACGCTCTGCTTCGAGCGCGATCTTGAACTTATCGAATGGCTTGACCGGCTGGGCTACGACGAGGTTTTCGTCGGCGAGCATCACTCCTCGGGATGGGAGATCATTCCGTCGCCGGAAATCTTCATCGCGGTCGCCGCCGGACGCACCCGGCGGATCATGCTAGGCTCGGGCGTGGTCAGTATCCCCTATCATCATCCGTTCAACGTCGCCAACCGCTACGCCCTGCTCGACCATCTGACCCGCGGGCGTGTGATGCTCGGATGCGGGCCGGGCGCGCTCGCCGCCGATGCCCATATGCTAGCGATCGACACCACCCAGCAGCGCCGCCAGATGGTCGAGGGTGTCAAGGCGATCATCCGGTTGTTCACCGAGGAGGGCGGAATCACGATCGACGGTTCGTACTTCCGCCTGTACGACGCCCATCTCCAGGTCAAGCCGTATCAGAGGCCGCACATGCCGATCTTCGTCGCCAACACGATCTCGCCGTCGGGGATGGTTGCGGCGGGCGAGCTCGGATGTGGCGTGCTGTCGGTGGCGGCGTTCGCCACCGGCGGGCTCGACGGCCTACCTAAACGCTGGGCAGTGGCGGAGGAGACCGCAGCCGAGAACGGCAAGACGGTCAGCCGCGACAACTGGCGGCTGGTGATGCCGATCCATCTGGCCGATTCGAAGAAGGAGGCGCTCGACGACATCCGCGAAGGCGGCAATCACTGGATTCACAAGTACTTCATCGAGACCCTCGGCGCCCAGATCCAGTTCCAGGAGTATCCCAACCAGCCGATCGAAGAGATGACGGTGGACCGGATGGTCGCGCGCGGCGGCGCGATCGTCGGCACGCCCGACGACGCGATCGCGCGCATCCGCGAATTGCAGGAGGCGAGCGGCGGTTTCGGCGGAGTGCTCGGACTTGCCCACGAATGGGCCTCGCGCGAGCAGACGCTGCGCTCGTACGAACTGTTTGCGCGCTACGTGATGCCGCGGTTCCAGGGCACGGCCGCCGAAATCGAATTTTCCAATCGATGGGCGGCGCGCCAGCGCGAGATGCTGTTCAACAAGTCGGTGGCCGGAATCATGACCGCGATGAACGACTACAAGGAGCATCGCGAGGCGGCAGGCAAGAAGCCCTCGGAGATCGCCGACCAGCCGGTCACCCGTGTGCGCCCGTAAAGGGCCTGCTCTGCGAATCAACAGGGCGGCCGGATCCGGCCGCCCCTGCCGACTAACTTTCACCGACCCGCGCGTGACCCGCATCTCGCCGGTTTCCCGTGGCTCTGCCTGCCATGTCGGGTATCGCCGGCATTGAAGAAGTCCGCGACCGCGGGGTTGCCGTGTCCCGGCGCGGCGCGCCGATCAGCGCATCGCGGCGGCCGCTCTAAAGGCGCGCTCCGCACCCTCGATCGAACGCGCGCTTTTCGAGGAAAGTACCCGCTCGCGCGACGCGGTGACCGCCGCAAGCAGCGCAGCTCCGTGTGCGGACGCGGTATGGATATCTTGCGGATTCACCTCGACGTTGTGCAGCGATTGCAGGCACAGGAGATCGCCGCTGGCTGTGCCCGGAAAGACCGCGGCGAAGCTGAAGCCGAGCTCTTCGGCCGCACTGCCAAAGAGCGCGGTGAGCGGGTCGCCCAGCGGCATTTCCAGACGGATCACGCGCACGTTGTGCTGATGCAGGTTGTGGACGAGGTGCAGCACCTCGGCCAGGAAGTCGCGTCCGTAGAGTTTCACTCGCACCCTGGCGTGACTGGCCGCGCGCAGGATCGACACGTCGAGCATTGAGTGCTGCGGCAGGGCCTCGCGGCTGAAGTCCCGCGGAGCGTTGCCGAGCGTGCGTTGGATGCCGCAGTTGGCGTAGATCCCGGCGATGATCTCGCGGTGCGCCGCCGGTGGATAGCTGGCGGCGGCAAGGTCGGACCACGGAAAATAGAAGGCCACGATGGAGTGGCGCTCATGGCCTTGGCGGCCGCCAATCCCGCGCATCACGATCCGCGCCTCTTGCGCGGCGAGCAGCACGCCGACTTCGCGGCCGCCGTTGTCGAGCGAGGTCTTCTGGCTCGCCGTGTGTACGGTTACCGCCATCGCCAGCATCCCGCGCAGGCCCAGCCCCCGCCCCTCGGTGAAGCTGATCGCGGTCAGCCGCTCGGCGATCCCATGGCCGCGATAATCGGGGTCGACCACCAGGTAGCCGAAAGTTCCGATTGGGTCGTCGATCCGCTCGCGCTCGATCGCGGTGTGGCCTACGATCCGCCCCTGCGGGGCGACTGCGACCGTGGCCAGATGCAGCCCTGCGCGCACCCGCTCGGCGCATCGCTCCGGATGGTAGATGACTTCGTCGGCGCTCGGCCCGCTCAGCCCGTACGTGCGAAAGAAGCAGCGGGCGACCTCGAAGGCATCCTCGGGGCGCATCGAGCGATACTCGAGCTGAGCCGGCGCAACCGTCTGGCTTGGGGCCCCGGGCTCCGGGTGATCGTTCGCCGCAGTTCGGTCGGCCGCCGCCGCGGCGCGCTCGCCAAGCTGGTTGCGGATAAACTTGATCGCGCTGCAGCGATTGCCCTCGCGGCCGCGGAAGGAGGCGTGAAGTTCGTCAACAAACCCACGCTCGAGAAACTGCGCCATTATTCCCCGCGTGCCCGCGCCGGTCGCCGCGGGATCGACCGGCATCCCGGTATCATCCACCCAGGCGACGATTTCACCGGGACGATGCTCCAGGCTGATCTCGACCTGGGCGGCCTGCGAGGCGGCAAAGCCGTTCGCGATTCTATCTGCGCACAGTTCTTCGACAACGAAGCGAAAGCGGCTCGCCTCAAGTGAGGAAAGGCCGGCCCACGCCGCAAGCCGCTCTATCGCGATGCCTGCGGCGGGAACCGCGTCCGGCTCGTGCGCCTTGATTCGGAGAATTTCTCTGACGCGCCCTTTTCCGGGCGCATTCGATCCGTTTAGCTCTGCCATGCGACAATTGATCGGAACAGCACAATATTCGTTTGGCGTGCCAACCGGTGTGGCTTATAACTCGGCGCACGCTCGACGTGCAAACCAGCAGGCAAACTCGTCCCTCGTTCCTCACACGCCGGCGCGGGGACGAAAATCGTGCGGCCCAGCGAGATAATCACCTCGTAAAGTTGCTGCGTTGACCCGCCTGTGTTCGGCGGTTAGCGTGTTCCTAATCGTTGCGCGCCACTTCGCCATCGGCGCGCCCCCGCTTCATCGGAGTCATTGCTTGTCGCACCTGAGCGAGAGCCAGATTCTTCGCTTCGTCGTGCAGCTCGCCGTGCTGCTGCTCGCCAGCCGCACGCTGGGCGACTTGATGAAGCGTATCGGCCAGGCCGCGGTGATCGGCGAGCTGCTCGCCGGCGTGATTCTCGGCCCCTCCGTGCTGGGTACGCTTGCGCCCGGCGCTTTCAATGCGCTCTTCGGCGGCGATCCGCTGCCCGGCCATCTGCTCGAAGCCTTTGCGTGGGTCGGCGCGATCGTGCTCCTGCTCTATGTTGGCGTCGAAACCGACCTCGATATCCTGCGCGGACAGGGGCGTACGGCCGCATACGTCTCGGTTTGCGGGATGGTCATCCCGTTCGGTTGCGGCTTTGCCCTCGGACTGCTGCTGCCCGCGCAGTATCTCCCGGGGCCCGACCAGCGGCTGATCTTCGCGCTGTTCATGGCGGTGGCGATCGCGATTTCGGCGGTGCCGGTGATCGCGAAGATCCTCATCGAGCTCGGACTGATGCGCCGCGAGCTGGGGATGCTGATCCTGGCCGCGGGGCTGATCGACGACACCACCGGATGGCTTCTGTTGTCGCTGATCGCGGGCCTGGCCGGGGGCCGCGCGCTTTCGGCCGGCTCGTTCGCGTTGTTGCTGGGCGAGGCGGCGGTCTTCGTCGCGCTCTGCTATTTCGCGGGCGTGCGCGTGGTGGGCTGGTTGATGCGATGGGTGGACGACCGCGGCGCGGCCGAGCACGGCAAGTTCAGCGCGATGGTGTTGGTCGGCTTCGCCTGCGCGATCACGACCCAGCTCATCGGCCTGCACGCGGTATTCGGCGCCTTTGTCGCCGGCCTGATGCTCAGCCGTACGCCGCGCGTGCGCAACCGTGATCGCGCCGAGCTGGAAGCGGCCACGATGGGCCTGATGGCGCCGGTATTTTTCGGCTACTCGGGATTGCAGGCTAACCTGTCGGCGCTGCGCAGCCCAGTGGTGCCGTTGGTCGTGCTGGGCGTCGCGTGTGCGGCAAAGATCGCGGGCTGTCTGCTCGGCGGCAAGCTTGGGCGGCTGAAGTTCCGCGAGGCGCTGGCGGTCGCCATCGGGATGAACGCACGCGGCGGGATGGAGATCATCCTCGCCCTGCTGGGCTTGAGCCTGGGCGTGCTGACGCCCGCGATGTACACGGTGATCGTGGCGGTGGCCGTGGTGACCTCGGTGATCACGCCATCGCTGCTCAGATGGTCGCTCAAGGGCGTGGGCGAGCGGCCGGGCGACGCCGAGCGCGCGCAGCGCGAGCGGGTGATGGCGCGGCTGCCGCTGCGCGTGGAGGGCGCCAAGCTGCTGGTCCTCAGCGGCGGTGGTCCGCATGCCGAGCTCGCGACCCATCTGGCCGCCGCGCTGGGCGGCTCCTCGCACGCGAGCATTACGATCTTCCATGCGGCGGCGGCCAACGGCGGCGCGCCGGCGGCGGCGTTTGAGGCCGAGTTCGCCCGTCTGCGCGCGATCGCCGCGGCGACCGGCGCCGTCAACGTGTACCAGCGCGCGGGCGGCGGCGATTCAGTGGTTGACGCGATCGTCCAGGAGAGCGAACGCGGCTACGACGCGATCTTCGCCGGCGCCTCCCATCTACACGGCCACGACGTGCTCGGTGGCGAAGTGCTGCGCGGATTGCTCAGCGAGGTACGCGCGCCGGTAGTGATCGCGCGCAACGTGGGGGCGGCGATGCCGCTGCGCAGAGTGCTGGCGCCGGTCAGCGGCGCCGCCTGCGCGCGCCAGGGCGCCGCGGTCGGCGTCCTCTATGCGCAGGCGGTGGGCGCTGCGGCGACCGCGCTTTACGTCCGCCAGCGTCCGGTACTTGGCCTGCGGCTCGGCGCCGCCGAAGCGGGCGGCGCGGGCGAGGAGGCGGTGGGCGAGGTCCGCGAGTTGGGCGAGCAGCTCGGGCTGCGCGTCGCGACCCGCATCGAGGTTGGCCCCAGCCCCGAAAGCGTCATCCTACGCACGCTGCGCGAGGGCGGCTTCGATCTGCTGGTGATTGGCGCGCTGTACCGCTCCGCCGAGCAGCGGCTGTACTTCGGCCGCCGCGTCGATCAGATCCTGCGCGCGGCACCCTGCGCGGTTGCGGTGGTGGTGTCGCCCGCCCGTCCGCTTCGCCTCTGAGCGCTTCCGCGCGATGGCCGCCGCGGAGCTGAACGTCGTCACCGGAGCGCTCGGTTATACCGGGCGCTATATCGCGCAGGCGCTGCTCGCGCGCGGCCTGCGCGTGCGGACGCTGACCAACCATCCCGCGCAGGCTGATCCGTTCGCCGGACGCGTCGAAGTTGCGCCGCTCGATTTCAGCCGCCCCGAAGCCCTCGCCCAGAGCCTCGACGGCGCGACGACGCTGTTCAACACCTACTGGATCCGGTTCCCCTACGGCGCGACGACGTTCGATAGCGCGGTCGCGAACTCGCGCACGCTGCTGCGCGTGGCGCTCGCGGTCGGCGTCCGCCGCATCGTCCATATCAGCATCACCCACGCTGACGAGCGCTCGCCGCTGCCCTACTTCCGCGGCAAAGGGCTAGTCGAGCGCGCGATCGTTGAGTCCGGGCTCTCCTACCTGATTATTCGTCCGACGCTGATCTTCGGCGGCGCGGATATCCTGCTCAACAATGTCGCGTGGCTGCTGCGGCGCTCTCCGCTCTTCGCCCTGCCCGGACGCGGCGATTACCGCGTGCAACCGGTGTTTGTCGAGGACGTGGCGACGCTGGCGATAAGCGGCGCCGCGGAGTCCCGCGACCGCGTCGTTGACGCGGCCGGGCCGGAAATTTACACCTTCCGCAACCTGGTGCGCGCGATCGCGCGCGCGGTTCACAGCCGCGCGCTGGTCGTCCCGGCGCCAGCCGGTCTCGCGTTGCTTGCGGCGCGGCTCATCGGACACGCGCTCGGCGATATCACGCTCACCCGCGACGAGATCGCCGGGCTGAGCGCAGGCCTGCTGGTTGCGAGCGGCGCGCCGACCTGTCCGACGCGCCTGAGCGCGTGGCTCGAAGAAAACGCCGGGCGCATCGGGGAGGAATACGCCTCGGAACTCGCCCGCCGCGCCGCGGCGCAGCCGCGCCGGGCGTAACGCCGCACGGCCTGGCCGTTAACCGCCCTGGCCTCCGCTCTGGTAGCATCCACGCCCACGTCCCCCGGGGCGCCAAACCGCTGCCGGTGCGGCCGGGAAGGAGTCCGCAATGACTGTCCATGACGAGATCTGCGCCGCAGTCGATCGTTTCCGCGAGCGAGCGATCGATCTTGGCCGTCAGATCCATGCCCGTCCCGAGCTGAAGTTCCAGGAGCGATTCGCGGCCGAGGCGCTCTGCGCCGCGCTCCGCGACATGGGCGTCGAGGTCGAGCGCAGTGTGGGCGGACTGGAGACCGCCTTTCGCGCCTCAGTCGGCAAGGCGGGGCCGACCGCCGCGATCCTGGCCGAATACGACGCGCTGCCCAACGGGCATTCCTGCGGCCACAACCTCATCTGCACGGCGGCGTTGTCGGCCTTTGCGGGTCTCGCCGCGATACGCGAGCGGCTGCCGGGGCGAATCGTGATCGTCGGCACCCCGGCGGAGGAGGGCGGCGGCGGAAAGATCATCCTGCTCGAGCGCGGGGTGTTTGCGGGCGTGGACGCGGCGATGATGGCGCACGCGATGGACGGCGAGTACGCCACTTTTCCCGCGCTCGCCACGCGCCATCTGCGAATCAGGTTCAAGGGCCGCGCTTCGCATGCCGCCGCCGCGCCGTGGGCGGGCGCGAGCGCGCTTTCAGCCGTGCTCCAGACTTTCCAAAGCGTCGATGCGGCGCGGCTGCATTTGCGCGACGGCGCGCGCGTCCACGGCATCATCACCGACGGCGGTCAGGCGGTGAATATCGTGCCGGAGAGGACCGAGTGCGAGTTCCTCTGCCGCGCTTACACCACGAAGTACGCGCACGAGATCGCCGACCGCGTCGTGCGGTGCGCCGCGGCGGCGGCGATGGCGACCGGCACCGAGATGGCGCACGAGATCGTCGGCGGCTACCGCAACCTGATCAACAACACAACGATGGCGCGTCGCTACGCGCTCCACTCCGAGGCGCTCGGCGTCGGGACGCCCGACGCGCCGCCCGACCTGCCGACCGGTTCGACCGACATGGGGGATGTCAGCCACGCGATGCCGGCGATCCATCCGGTCTTTCGCATCGCCGATCCCGGCGCCGGCAACTGCCACGAGGACCGGTTCGAGAAGCACACCAACTCGCCGCGCGCGTACGCGGCGATGATCCGGGTGGCCAAGGCGATGGCGCTCACCGCCTACGATCTGCTGGCCGAACCGGGGCTGATGGAAGAGGCGCGGCGCGAGTTCGCCGCCCGCCGTGAGACCTAGCTCGCAGCCGCCTGCGAGCTTCGAACGTCCGCTCAGTGGGGCGGGCGTACCTGCCCACCCGGCGTCAGGGCGGGCCCCGCGGCGAGCCGCGCCTCGAGCCGCTGCTGGTATTTCCCCAGCACGGATTCGGTTTCGGCGTCAGCCGCGTAAAAGACCTCGACGTGCAGCTCCTGGAGCGTGACGTCGTGCGGCGTGGCGACGGTCGTGACCGTGCTGAACATCCGCGCTATCGCGCCCTCGAGATTCAGCTCCATCGGCAGGATTGGATCGTGCGGCGCTTCGAGGTCCGGCTCGCGCCAACGTGCGGGGATTCCAGGATAGCTCAGGATATCGCGGATCAGCTTGCGCAGGGCATCGTCGCGCGCCCACGCCAGCCGGCGGTAGGCTTCGTTCAACAACGACTTGGCAATCTGCTCCCAGTTGACGATGATTTTGCGAAAGCCGTTGGGATCGAAGAGCAGGTGCATCACGTTGAGGCGCGGCTGGGGCGTCACCTGCAACGCGGCCAGGCCGGTCGGCGTGCGGCCCTGAGTGAGGGCGAGGAAGCGGACGAACGCCTCGTTGGCCATCACGATATTCCAATGGCGGTCGTGCGCGATGGCGCTGCGCGGCTCATTGGACTTGAGAATCACCTCGACCGCGGCGCGCACCTGGCTCATGCGCGGGTCGTCGAGGTTGGTCTCGCCGTAGAGCGGCGCATAGCCCGCGGCGAGCAGGAGAAGATTGCGCTCGCGCAGCGGCACATCGAGCACGTTGGAGAGCGTGAGCACCATCTCTTTGCTCGGCTGTGCGCGTCCGGTTTCGAGAAAGCTGATGTGGCGGGCGGAGACTTCCGCCTCCAGCGCCAGTTCGAGCTGGCTCATCCGGCGCGCCTCGCGCCAGCGGCGCAGCAACGGCCCGACGCCGGCCGGCTCGACCGCCGTCCCGTTGCGATGAATATCCATGGAGCCACCCTACGCCGCTGGTCGCGGTCCGTCGATTACCTCCGAGGTAATGCGCGGGCGCCGTTTCCTTTCGGCCAAGCCTCCGTTGCTATGCGGCATCCTTCACGCGCCTGTCCGTGTCGTCCGCGTGGGTTTCCTCGACGCTCGATTGCGCCGTTTCGTACGCCTGACCCTTGGTTTCGACCTGCGGGCAGGGAAGCCCTCCGCGTCCGGTCTCCAGCCACCAGCCGCACAGCGCGCCGGCGGCGGCGATCGCAACGAGTCCCAAGAGCATCATCGGCACCGAAATTTCCATAATTTGCATCTTCGCTTGCTCCCTGAGCTGCTAGTTGCCCTTCACGTAGCCCATCGCTTCGACGATCAGTCCGTTCTCGACGCGCATCAGGTTCACGCCGCGCACGGAATCGGCCGCGCGCGCGCCCCACCAGTAGCGCCATCGGATGATCGCGCGGTCGCCGGCGACGAATACATCTTCGAGGTCGAAATGCGTGCCGGGCGCGGTTGCGATCCCCGACCACTGGGCAAGGCAGGCGTCGCGGCCCTCGAGCCGGGCGCCGTCGGGCGCGGGCGTGGTGTTTTCGATTATGCAGTCGTTCGCGATCAGCTCCGCCAGCGCCGAGGGATCGTGGCGCAGGAAGACTTCGTTGAAGCGCCGGATTACCTCGGCCGTCGTGGCGGCGATGTTGGTCGAATGTTGCGGGTTCATTGGCTTCGCTCCTGTTTGGTCGACGGGGTTGCCGCCCCCGCGCGCCGCGCTGACGCGCGGGGACGAAATCAAAACCGCTTACTCAGCCGGCACCGAGAAGTGCGCGCTCACGATCTTCCATTCGCTGCCCTTGCGCGCGTAGACCCACGTCGCACGTCCGCACTGGATTTTCGCGAGCCCGCCCTTGGGTATGGTGGACAGGCGATCGTGGGAGTTGAACACCACCGCCGCGTCGCCGGCCGCGCGATACGAGCACTGATGGACGGCGTAAGTCATCACCTCGGTGCCTGCGGCGGCGGTCTGGAGATGGCGCAGGAAGGCGGCCTTGCCCTCGAACAGGTAGGGGACGTGGTCGAAGACCTCGACGTCGTCGGCCAGCGCGTTGACGAAGGGCGCGAAATCTCCCTCCGCGGCCGCGGCCAGGATCTGCTCGTTTATCCGTTGAACCTCTTCTTTCGCCGACATTTGAGTCTCTCCTCGTGCGCGTGGTTTTGACTGCGTCGCTTCGGATTCGACGCGCGTCTCGCGTCACAGGTCGAATCTCGCCATTGCGCGGGCGCGCGACAATTACCTTGGAGGTAAGCGAGAAGGCGCAGTTCAGCAGGGCGGGTATGCTATGCGCCCCTCGATTTGGACGGATAGCGACGCCCGCCCGCTGGGAGAACCGGCTCGGCGTCGTGTCTGTTCAGCGGCCGGCGGTGGCGGAGGTCGACTCTGCGCCGAGCAGCCTGGACGCTGCGGTCTCGATGACCGTGCCCTTGAAGAAATTCGGATTCGCCTCGCCGAAGAAGCGCACCGGATTGGTGAACAGGAAATCGCGCAGGTCGTCTTCGGTGATCAGCCTACGTTCGACCAGCTCGTAGGCTTCTTCGAGCACTTCAGCCATGTTGACGACGTCGAAATGGCCGATGTCGGAGCCGAGCAGGGTCTTGAGCTGCGCGCCGAAGGGATTTATCCGCGTGTTATAGGCCCAGGCGTTGAGCGGATCATCGGCCTCGCATCCGAAATAGAAGTTGCGCACGAAAAGATCGCGGATATCCTCGGCGCGCTCGATCCCGCACGCCGCGTAGTCGTCGAGCTCCTGCTCGGCGGGCGGATTCGGCGTGTCGAAGGTCTGGAGCCTGAGCTCGCCGCCGGCCCATCGCTCGGCGATCTCGCGCCCGCCCCAACGCTCGACCAGCTCGCGAAACATCGCGCGGTCGAGATTGGCCGGATTTACTTCTTCGAGCGCGGCGCGGTTGCGCTTTTTCCAATGGCCGATGAGATCGCTGTAGAGCATGCAGGCCCACGCAACGCCGCCCTCGAGGAAGGCGATGTTGAGCCGAGGGAAGCGGCGCGTGACACCGGCGAGGAAGAGCGACTTGCACACCGCTTCGAGCGCGGCGGCAAAGTGGCCGATATGGTTGTAGGTGAAGTTGCCCGGCGAGAAACGGAAGCCGAAGCCGCGCGAGCCGCTATGGAACGACGGCGAGACTCCCAGCTCGCGGCATTTCGCCCATACCGGATCATAGTCGTAGGCGCTGTCAATACCGAACGTGTCTATCCAGCGCGCCCAGCGCGCTGCCGCGGGCGTTTTGCGCGCCACCGCGGCGATGGGCCGCGGCATCGGATGCCCCATCATCATCACCTTGAGCCCCAGCGTCCTGGCCGCGTACTCCAGCTCCTCGATCGCCTCCCCCGGCGTGCCCATCGGAATGACCGCGGCGGGTGTGATGCGGTCGGCGAGCGGGCGGTAGGTTTCGGCGTTGTACATGTTTAGCGCACGGCAGGTGGCGCGGCGCATCTCGTCGTCCATGATGCGCGGGATGAGCAGTCCGGCGGAGGGATAGAGCACGGTGAAATCGAGGCCGAACTCGTCGAGCCGCTCGTAGAGCAGGCGCGGCAGCGTGGCGGTTGCGCGGTCGAGCGTGTTGCGCGTCGGTGCCGGCCAGAAGGCCTCCTGCGGGACGCCGGCGTCGCGGCGCTCGGCCGGCGTCATCCGGATCGAGTCGGCGACGCGATCGCCGGTTGCTTTGAAGGCGTCGGCGACCCGCTGGCCAGCGACCTTGCGGATGTATTCGAGCAGCGAGGGGCCGAATTCGAGGTAGTGGCCGTCGGCGTCGACGACCGGATGGCCGAGGCGGTCGTGGATTGCCTTGGAAGTGTGATGGTTGCTCATTGGCGAGCCTCCTGCGGCATCGAACATCGAAACAGCCGGGCCGACGCACTGGTTTGGCTAGTATCATGGCGACGGCGGCAGTCAAACCAGCGCAGTGTCCTGGCTATGCAGGCGACCTAACGCCCGGCCTCCTTGCCTGATGGCAAAAGGGAGTAGCGAATTTTCGCGACTGCGCGATCGAGGCCCGAGAAGGCGCAGACTTTCCAAAAGGGACGGGGACGACGCATACTGAGGGACGATCTGGAAAGACGAGTCATGAGCCAGAGCAAGCCGGTCCGAGTACACGTCGTCGCAGGTGGATTTCCGCCCGGCTCGACCGCCGGGCACGACATCGACTACGCGCGGCTGCGCATCCTCCTGCTCCTGGCCGAGAGCGACGTGCGCGCAACCGTGGCCAACGACTTCACCGACGTCGCGCGATGGCTGCCGGGCGCCCGGATGCTCATCACGTACGTAGCCGGGCCATACCTCAACGATGAGCAGAACGCGGCCGTGCGTCAGTGGCTAGAAGCGGGCGGGCGATGGCTCGCGCTGCACGGGACGAGCGGCGGCAAGGCGGCCCCGGTGAGCGGGCACTCGCGCGCGCGTCAGATGGTCAAGACCAGCCATCACGCGACGCTCGGATGTTTCTTCCTCAACCATCCGCCCGTGCGCCGCTTCCGCGTCGAGGTCGACGACCGCGACCATCCGCTGACGCGCGGCGCACCCGCGTCGTTCGAGACGGTCGACGAGCTTTATCTGATCGAGCTCCAGGAACCGGCGAAATCACGCGTGCTGATGACGACGGAGCTGCCGAGCGACCCGTCGCCGCCGGGCTTCGGTTTCCATTACGAGCGCGACACGTCGCTGATGCCCGACGGCAGGACGCGCGTGCTCGGCTACGTGCGCGAGATGGGTCAGGGCGCGGTCGCCTACTTCGCGCTCGGCCATTGCCACAATCCGACCAACAACGTGCAGCCGTTCGTGGACCCAAGCGTCGATCCCTCGGGGACGACGCCGAAGTTGTTCCGCGGCTCATGGGAGACCCCAGCTTTCGAGCGCCTGCTGCGCAACGCGCTCGCGTGGGGAATCGGCCGGGAAAATATAACTACTCGCTCTTCTTGATCGGGAACGGTGCGACGAAGGCGCGGCCGAGGTCGGGGAGCAGGTTGAGGAACTTGATCTCGGCAAAGTCGCCCGCGATCTGTACCGCCGAGAGCGCCGCGTTGTCCACCCGGATACGCCGGAAGTGGTGCAGCTCCATACCCATGAAGTGGCACAACACGGTGCGGATGATATCGCCATGGGAGACGAAGAGCACCCGCCCACCCTCGTTCTGCTTGAGCGCGCGGGTGACCGCCTCGACACCGCGCGCTTGGACCTCGGGGATCGTCTCGCCGCCCGGCGTCGGGCTATGGATGGGCTCTTCGCGATAGCTGAGATAGTCGGCGTCGGTGATGAGCTCGTGGTAGCTCATGCCCTCCCATCGCCCGTACTGGACTTCGGCGATGAGCGGCTCCTCGAGAATCGGCACATCGCCGAGCCCGTCGGCGATGATCTGGGCAGACTGGCGCGCGCGGATCAGCGGGCTGCTCACGATAAGTTCGGGCCGGACCGAGCGCAGCAGCTCGATGGCCGCGGTGACCTGGGCGCGACCGTGCTCATCGAGCTCTACCGGATTGCGGCCCATCACGCGCCCCTGGCGATTCCAGGCGGTCTCGCCGTGCCGCATCAGGAGCGCGACTCCGCGCACGCCATCGCTCTGCCTCAGTTTTTCCGCCACGTAAAACGGCCCCAGTGCCATGATTTTCCGCCTGCGCGCAGGGCTGCAAACGTTTGGCGGGCGCCGCGCGAACGCGGCGCCCGCCAACATTTAACCCAAATTGCGCGCTTGAAACGAGAGCGAGCGCTCAGCGTCCGCCGGCCGGCGCAGCCGCGGCGTGGCCGTTGGGCGTTGCGTCCGCTGAAGGCGCCGTGGCCAGTCCGCAGAACGCCTCATAGTCGATGAGGCGGGTCTGGGTCGGATGATCGCCGCAGACCGGGCAATCCGGATCGCGCTTGATCTTGAGCACCCGCACGTAGTCCTTCGACAGCGTATCGAAGTAGACCATCCGGCCGATCAAGGGCTCGCCCGCGCCGAGGATAAGCTTGATCGCCTCGAGCGCCTCGATCGATCCGATAACGCCCGGCAGCGCGCCGAGCACGCCAGCCTCGGCGCACGACGGCGCCATATCGGGTGGCGCCGGCTCCGGATACAGGCAGCGGTAGCACGGCCCGCCCTTGGCCGGGTAGAAGACGGTCGCGTTGCCCTCGAAGCGGAAGATCGCGCCGTCCACCAGCGGCTTGTGCGCGAACACGCAGGCGTCGTTGATCAGGTAGCGGGTGGGGAAATTGTCGCCACAGTTCACGACGACGTCGTAGTCCTTGATGATCTCCATCACGTTGTCCGAACTCAGGCGGACCTCGTGACGATTCACCTTAATCCCCGGATTGAGCGCCTGGATCGACTTCTGCGCCGATTCGGTCTTGAGCGTGCCGACGCGGTCGGTGGGATGGATTATCTGGCGCTGCAAATTGGAGAGGTCGACCACGTCGAAATCGACTAGACCCAGCGTGCCGACGCCCGCCGCCGCCAGATAAAGCGCCGACGGCGAGCCCAGCGCGCCGCATCCGAGCAGCAGCACTTTGGCGTCGAGCAGCTTGGCCTGGCCGCGCTCGCCGACCTCGGGAATCACGAAATGGCGCGAATAGCGGGTCAGCTCCTCGGCGGTGAAGACACGCTCGGCGACCCACGGCAATCCGCGATCCTTCCACGCGTTGAAGCCGCCGGTCAGGTTGTAAACGTTCTCATAGCCCATCTCGCGCAGCGCGCGCGCCGCCAGCAGCGAGCGCGTGCCCGAGGCGCACTGCAGGATGACCGGCGCCTTGCGGTCGGGGACTTTCTCCTCGATGCGCAGCTCAAGGAAGCCACGCGGGATGCCCAGCGCCTGCGGGATATGCCCCTGGCGCCACTCGTCGCTCTCACGAACGTCCACCAACACCGTGCCCGGCTTCTCCAGCATCCGGCGCGCTTCGTCGATATCGACCGCCTTAATCTGGGCGCGCGCTTCGTCGAGAATATTCTTGGAAGTCTTTGCCATGGCCGTTGACCTTCGCGTAGGACGCTAATTCAAGTCTTAAATTACAAACTTACTCATCTATTGACCCAGACCCTAAGGGTAACCACTCCCAAGCCGCCCGTCTATACCCGGAATCCCCTCAGCCGCCCAGCATCCGATGCGATTCGAGCATCGAGCAGACGAACTCGAGCACGCGCTGCGCATGACCGCGCGGCGTGACGTCGTGGAAGGCACGCACCACACGCTGCTCGCGGTTAAGCACGAAGGTCGAGCGCGCGGCAAAGCCGTCACGCATCACGCCGAAGGCGCGCGCCAGCTCAGCCTTGGAGTCCGACAGAAGGACGAAGGGGAAGGCGTGCTTTTCGGCAAACGCGCGATGGGACTCGACCGAATCGACGCTGACGCCGACGATCGTGCAATCCAGCTCCGCGAAGCTTTCGTCGAGGTCGCGAAACTCCTTGCCCTCGACCGTGCATCCGGGCGTGTCGTCGGCCGGATAGAAATAGACCACGACGTTGCGCCCGCGAAAGTCCGCCAGCCGTCGCTCGGCGCCGTGCTGATCGCGCAGGACCAGCGTGGCGGCCGCGCCGAGGTTGTCGCCCGCGCGCAGCCCTTCAGTGGACGGCATGGCTCTCGTCCTGGGCGAGCGCGCGGCGGCTGGAGAATTTGATCGCAGCGTTGTCGATATTGATCGAGCAGAGCGAGCCGCACATGCTGCACACATTGGAACCGGCGGCCTCGCTCTCTTCCTTGTAGCGGCGGGCCTTGTCCGGATCCATCGCCATCGCGTACATCCCCTCCCAGTTGAGCGCCTTGCGATAGCGCGACATCTGATCGTTCCACAGCTTGGCCGCGCGCACGCCCTTGACCAGGTCGCCCGAGTGGGCGGCGATACGGGTTGCGATCACGCCCTCGCGGACGTCGTCGACGTCGGGCAGGCGCAGATGCTCGGCCGGAGTGACGTAGCACAGGAAATCGGTGCCGGCGGCGGAGGCGATCGCGCCGCCGATTGCGCCGGTGATGTGGTCGTAGCCAGGGGCGACGTCGCAGGTCAGCGGGCCGAGCACGTAGAACGGCGCACCGCCGCAGATGCGCTTTTCCAGCTTGACGTTGGCCTCGATCTGGTCGAGCGGGACGTGGCCCGGGCCCTCGATCATCACCTGCACGCCGGCGCTGCGCGCACGCTCGGTGAGCTCGCCGAGCACCAGCAGCTCGGCGATCTGGCCGCGGTCGGTGGCGTCGCCGGTGGCGCCCGGACGCAGGCCGTCGCCGAGCGAGATCGTCACGTCGTGCTCGCGCAGGATCGCACAGACCTCGTCGTAGTGCTCGTAGAGCGGGTTCTCCTTGCCGGTGCGCTCCATCCAGGCCGCGAGCAGCGCGCCGCCGCGCGACACGATGCCCTCGATGCGCTGATGGCGGCGCAGGCGGGCCACGCTCTCGCGCGTCACTCCGCAGTGCAGCGTCATGTAATCGACGCCCTGGCGCGCCTGGCGCTCGATGATCTCCAGGAAGAACTCGGCGTCGAGGTCCATGATCGAGCGCTCGGAGGCGACATGATAGATCGGTACCGTGCCCAGCATCACCGGCGCCCGCGACAGCAGCTCTACACGGATCTTGTCGAGGTCGGTGCCGGTCGAGAGGTCCATTACCGAGTCGGCGCCGAAGCGCACGGCGGTGTAGAGTTTTTCGATTTCCTCGCTGAGCAGCTGATGAAAGTTGGAGGCGCCGAGGTTGGCGTTGACCTTGGTCCGCAGGCGTTTGCCGATCCCAATCGCGCGAAAGTCGTGGTGGAGATTGTGCGGGATGACCGCCTCGCCCGAGGCGACCAGCGCGCGGATTTCCTCGGGCGCAAGCCCCTCGTCCTCGGCGACCTCTTTCATCTGTTGCGTGATGATCCCTTTGCGTGCGGCTTCAAGCTGGGTCATTTTGTCGTACCTCTGAGGCGCCCGGAGGGCGACGCGGCCGCCTCGCGCAGGGGGGAAAATCCGGCTGCGGCGCGTCCAAGCCCCCGACCAGGCGCTGTCTGCTTTCAGTAGGCTATATTCCGGCCCTGCCGATCAAGTGCGAAATCGGGGCCGCATCACGCAGGCCCCGCTTCGCATTTATACTCCATCGGCAAACCCGCCGTCACGCGCCCAGCACCCGAGCGTGAATTGCCGCAATCCGCCTGCGGGGCAGAACAGACTCTAGCGCAGCATCACCGCGGCCGGCGCGAGCGTCTGCTCGACCGCGGCCACGAAGTCGTCGGTGGGCGCGACGCGGTAGGTGTCGCCGAGCACGAAGATCGCCTCGTGGCGCTCGTCGAGCGCCAGATGCAGGTAGGTGATCGCGCGCCCGGCGTGGCGGCCGATAAGCGCCTTCAGCTCCTCGAGCGCGCCGTTCTCGAAACGCTCGCGCGGCGCCGTGATATGCACCTCGCGCACGGCGTCCAGCAGCGCGCTGCCCAGCGGACGCAGCTCGTCGAGGATAATTTGCGCGCGTTCGTCGTCCACGTCGAGCTTGCCGCGCGCGACCACTGGCTCGTCGCCCGTCAGCAGGGCCTCGTGCTTCTGGTACGTCTCGGGCCACGCGATAACCTCGACCACGCCCTCGCGGTCCTCCAGCGCGAAGGTCGCGTAGCGCTTGCCGGCCTTGTTGTTCTTGAGCTTGACCGCCTGCACCACGCCGGCGACGCGCACCTGGCTTGAGTCGGGCAGCGCGTGAAGGTCAGCCGTATTCACGCCGCCGAGCCGGCGCAGCTCGCGCTCGTATTTGTCCAGCGGATGGGCGGTGATGTAGAAGCCGAGCGCCTCCTTCTCGTTGCGCAGCATCTCCTTCTGGTCCCACTCGCCAACCGGCGTGCGCGGCGGGGGCAGCACCTGAGGGCGTGCGGCGGCGCCGAACAGGCCATGCTGGCCCTTGGCGGCGTCGCTTTCGGCCTTTTGCACGAGCTTCAGCGTGTCGTCCACCTGCGCCATCAGGGCCGCCCGTCCGGAGGCAACCGAATCGAAGGCGCCGCACTTGATCAACGCTTCGAGCACCCGGCGGTTGACGAGCTGGGTGCCGACCCGCAGGCAGAAGTCCATCAGATCCTTGAACGGGCCGCCGCTCTGGCGCACGGCGATCATCGCCTCGGCGCTCTTGGCGCCGACCCCGCGGATCGCGCCGAGCCCGAAGCGGATCGCCTCGCCGGCCACGGTGAACTTGACGCCGCTCTGGTTGACGTCGGGCGGGAGCAGTCGGATGCGCATCTCGCGCAGTGCCGCGATGTTCTTGTAGGTCTTGTCGACGTCGTCCATGTCGAGCGACATCAGCGCCGCCATGAACTCGTGCGGATAGTGCGCCTTGAGGTAGGCGGTGGTGTAGGTGGTCAGCGCGTAGGCTGCGGCATGCGAGCGGTTGAAACCGTAGGAGGCGAAGGTCTCGATCTTCTCGAAGATCGATTCCGCCAGCGCCTTGGATAGGCCGTTCTTGCGCGCGCCTTCGATGAAGCGGGCGCGTTCTTTTTCCATCACCAGCTTGTTCTTCTTGCCCATCGCGGCGCGCAGCAGGTCGGCTTCCTGAAGTGTATAGCCGGCCAGCGCCTGCGCCGCGCCCATCACCTGCTCCTGGTAAACGATGACGCCGTAGGTGTCCTTCAGCACCGGCTCCAGGAGCGGATGGTCGTACTCGACCGGCTCGCGGCCATGCTTGCGATCGACGTAATGCTGAACCATCGTCTTGCCGTCCTGCACCGCGTCCAGCGGGCCGGGGCGGAACAATGAGCCGGCGGCGATGATGTCGTCGAAACGGGTCGGCTTGAGGTCGGAGATGAAGCGTCGCATCCCCGAGCCCTCCATCTGGAACACGCCCACGGTGTCCCCGCGGGCGAGCAGCCTGTAGGTGTCGGGATCGTCGAGCGGCAGGCGGTTGAGGTCGGGCGGCTGCTTGCCGCCGGCGCGCGCCAGCTCGAGCGTGTTGGTGATCAGAGTGAGGTTCTTGAGCGCGAGGAAGTCGAACTTGATGAGCCCGATCTCCTCGACCCCCTTCATCGAATACTGCGTGATCGCCATCGGCGCCGCCGCCCCATCCCCGCGCTCCTTGTCAACGTACAGCGGCACCACCTCGGCCAGTGGAACGTCCGAGATCACTACGCCGGCGGCGTGGCGCGAGGCGTGGCGCAGCAGCCCTTCGAGCTTGAAGGCGTACTCGAAAAGCTCGGGATGGCTGTCGCGTTCGGCGCGCAGCCGCGGTTCCATCTCGAGCGCCTGGGCGAGCGGAAAGTCGCGCCCCTGCTTGGGCGCGGGGTAGAGCTTGACGATACGGTCGGTCTCGGCAAACGACAGGCCAAGCACCCGCCCAACGTCGCGGATCGCCTGCTTTCCCTTGATCGTGCCGAAGGTGATGATCTGCGCGACGCGCTCGGCCCCGTACTTCCGGCGCACGTATTCGAGCACCTCGTCGCGCCGCTCGAAGCAGAAATCGACGTCGATGTCGGGCATCGACTTGCGCCCCGGGTTGAGCCAGCGCTCGAACAGCAGCTTGTGCTCGATCGGATCGACCTCGGTGATGCGCAGCGAGTATGAGACCAGGCTGCCCACGACCGAGCCGCGCCCGGGGCCGACCGGGATCCCGCGCCGGCGCGCGTAGTCGATGAAGTCGGCGACGATCAGCATGTAGCCCGAGAAGCCCATCTCGCGGATCACCGGCAGCTCGCGCGCGATCCGCTCGTGATACGGCGCCTCGTCGAACTCGCCGCGGCGCGCGTGCAGCTCCTTGAGCCGCTCGGCCAGCCCCTCGCGCACGCGCTGCTCGAGCACCTCGTCGAGATTTTCGGCGTGGGCGTCCTGGTAAACCGGGAAGTGGAACTTGCCGAAGTCGAAGCCGAAGTCCACCCGCCGCGCGATCTCCATCGTGTTGCGGTACTCCTCGGACTCCGCGCCGAACGCCTTGGCCATTTCCGCCGGCGTCTTGACATACAGCTCGTCGGTGTCGAAGCGCCAGCGCGAGTCGTCGGCCATCGTCTTGCCGGTCTGGATGCAGAGCAGGACCTCGTGGGCGCGAGCGTCGTCGCGATGGAGATAGTGGCAGTCGTTGGTGGCGACCAGCGGCAGGCCGGCGGTGCGCCCGAGTTCGCGCAGGGCCTCGTTGAGCGGCGCGTGCAGGCGATTGTCCTGGAGCTCGAGATAGAAGCGGTCCTTGAAGATGCGGGCGTAGCTCTCGGCCGCCTCGCGCGCTTTGTCCGAGCGACCCGCGCGCAGCCATCGCGCGACCTCTCCCGACAGGCATCCGGACAGCGCGATGATGCCCTCGTTGAGTTCGGCGAGGATCTCCTTGTCGACGCGCGGCTTGTAATACAGCCCCTCCTGGTAGGCCGCGCTCAAAAGCCGGCAGAGGTTGCGGTACCCGGTGGGCGACGCGGCGAGCAGGATGAGATGGAAATTGCCGCCGCCGTCGAAGTCGTCGCTCTTGGGAACCTGCGAGCGGTCGCTGCGCTTGCCCGGCGCGACGTACGCTTCGCATCCGATGATCGGCTTGATCCCGTGCTGGGAGGCCTTCTGGAAGAACTCGACGGCGCCGAACATGTTGCCATGGTCGGTGATCGCCATCGCGCTCATCCCCGAGGCATGCGCGTGATCGAGCAGGGGGCCGATCTTATTGGCGCCGTCAAGCAGGCTGTACTGGGTGTGGACGTGGAGATGGGCGAAACTCATCGCAGCAACTGACCTCCTCCCGTGCGCAACCGCCCTCGGGTGACACCCGCGACGCGGCGGCGCCCTCCCCAAGGGCTCGCCTTAAGCCCGGGCAGAGGGGGGCGCGGCGGGCGCCGCGCCCCCTCTGCCCCGGCCGCGGACTAGGCCTTCTTCGCCGCGCCGCCCGCCGGCGCGGCACCTTCTTTGGCGCTGCCTTCGGCGACCGCGGCCGGTGCGACAGCGCCTTCGGCCGGTGCAGCGGCACCCTCGGCAGGCGCGGCGGCCTCTGCCGCCGCGGCCGCCGGCGCGGCCTCGACCGTCGGCGGCAGCACCGTCACCACCGGATAGTCAGTATCGAAGATTGGCTTGATATTGCCGGCGAAGTTGAGCGCCGAGACGTGGATGACGTCGTGGATTCCGAGCGCCGATACATCAACCTCGACCACCTCGGGAATTTCCAGCGGCAGGCATTCGACTTCGATCTCGCGCGCCAGCGGCTGAAGAATACCGCCCTCGGCCACGCCACGCGCTTTGCCCGTGAACCGCAGCGGCACCGAGACGCGCAGCCTGTGCGTGAGATCGACTTCATAGAGGTCGGCATGCAGGAAGGCGCCGCTGACCGGCGCGCGCTGGATCTCCTTGACGATAACGTGGCGCTCGTTGAGCTCGGGCGAACTCGACTTGAGCCGGATCAGGCGCTGGCGGCCGCTGGCCGAGACCCGCGCGCGAAGCTCGGCGCCGCTTATCGCGAGCGCCATGGGCGCCAGCTTAGGCCCATAGAGCACGGCGGGGATCCGGCCTTGGCGGCGCAATTCATGGCGGCGGCCCTTGGGCCGGGTTTCTCTCAATTCGCAGGACAGCTCGACGGTTTCCATTGTTTCTTATGCCCTTGCCGGGATGTTTGCGCGATGGTCGCAATGCGCGGCGCGATTGCCACGACGCCTACATGCCTGCGGCGCCCACGCGCTCGGCTCAGTTGAAGAGCGAGCTCACCGACTCCTCATTATGTATGCGGCGAATCGCTTCCGCTATAAGGCTTGCCACCGACAGCACCTTGAGCGAGCCCAGCTCGGCCTGCGCCTTGGCGCGCAGCGGGATGCTGTTGGTCGTGACCACTTCCTTGAGCTGCGAGCGGTTGAGTCGCTCGCAGGCGGGGTCGGAGAGGATCGGATGGGTGGCGCAGGCGATGACCTCGCTGGCGCCCGCGTTCATCACCACTTTGGCCGCTTCGGTGATCGTGCCGGCGGTGTCGATCATGTCGTCCACCAGCAGCGCCGAGGAGTCGCGCACCTCGCCGACCAGCTGCATTTCGGCGACCTCGCTCGCCCGCGGCCGGCGCTTGTCGATAATCGCCAGGTTGGCATTGAGCCGGCGCGCAAAGGCGCGCGCGCGCTCGACCCCACCGGCGTCGGGCGAGACTACCGAGACCCGCCTGCCCTCCATACGTTTGCGCAGGTACTGGATCAGCACCGGCATCGCGTAGAGGTTGTCCACCGGGATGTTGAAGAAGCCCTGGATTTGGCCGGCGTGCAGATCGACCGTGAGCACGCGCGAGGCGCCGGCGGTGGTGATGAGGTCGGCAACCAGCTTGGCGCTGATCGGCACCCGCGGCGCGACCTTGCGGTCCTGGCGCGCGTAGCCGAAGTAAGGGATGACAGCGGTGATGCGCTTGGCCGAAGCGCGCCGCAGCGCGTCCATCAGGAGCAGCAGCTCCATCAGGTTCTCGTTGGGCGGGGTGCAGATCGACTGGATCACGAAGCAATCGCCGCCGCGCACGTTCTCGCGCACCTCGACCATCACCTCGCCGTCGGGAAAGTGCCCGACTTCGGCCTCGCCCAGATGCACGCCAAGGTACTCGCAGACCTCGCGCGCGAGCGCCGGGTTGGAGTTGCCGGTAAAGATTTCCAGTTCGTCTTTCGCCCGTTCAGGCATCTCGGCCCCCCTCGGCCAAGCCAAAATCAAAATCCTTGCCGCTCGCCTCCCGCGCCGCCGGGCCGGTGCAGATGGCTGGGCGGGAAGGATTCGAACCTTCGAATGCCAGGTCCAAAGCCTGGTGCCTTACCAGCTTGGCGACCGCCCAGCACGGCCCGCGCCCCATCGATCAGGATAGCAGGTCCGACGCGCCGCTCGGGCCGCCTGCCGCCGACCGGTCAGAGGATGAAGCTGTGGCGCGAAATTGCCAACGGATCGGCCCAAACTGTTCGCCGCGGCGCACCGCGCCGCGGCCGTGCGTGATGTTAATGGATGGCGTTTTTGAGTGTCAATCCGCCTTCGGGCCGAACTTCCACAGCCAAAATTCGCTTATTCACCGAAGCGCGCGGTTTTTCATTAAGCCTGTGCCCCAGTTGCTCGCGGGCCGAGGACCCTCCGAGCATTGCGCGTGCGCTAACGCCCGGGACGGCTGGCGCTAGGGTAGGGCCATTGACGGGCGGCCTCCTACAACGAATGCGCCACGAACAGCCGCGCCTCCGGCACCTCCGGGCGCAACTTCTCAACTGCCCGCGATGCCTGCTCTTCGCCCGCGAACAGCCCAAACACCGCGCCACCGCTGCCCGACATCGCGGCGGCTGAGGCGCCGGCCGTCTCCAGCGCTTTCCTGAGGCGGGCGATCTGCGGATAGAGCGCCATCGCCGCAGCCGCGAGGTCGTTCTGGACGACCGCGGGCGTTATGCGACCCTCGGTGATCGCGCGCAGATGCTCCGCCGGCGCCGGCCCACTCCAGTGCTCGGGCTCAAGCGCGCGATAGACCTCGGCGGTTGGAATCTCGACCGCCGGCACCGCGATCGCCATCCATAGCCGCGCGCATCGCTCAAGCGGCCTGATGCGTTCGCCGATCCCGCCGACGTGCGCCGCGCGCGGGGCGAGAAAAAACGGCACGTCGGCCCCCAATCCGAGCGCGACCCGGGCCAGCCGCGCCAGGTCGCCGACCCGTTGCATTGCGGCCATAATCCGCAACACCGCGCCGGCGTCGGACGAACCCCCGCCCAGGCCGGCGCCGGCCGGGATTTCCTTGTGCAGGTCGATGAGGATCTCCGCATTGACTCCGAACTCGCGCATGAAGGCGTCGGCGGCGCGCCATGCGAGGTTGCGCTCGCCGTCGGGGATGCCCGCGCGGTCGCAGCGCAGCGCGATCGCACGGCCCGGCGCGCGGCGCATCTCGACCCGCACCCGGTCGGCCAGCGAAATCGGGACGAACACCGAGTCCAGCTCGTGGTAGCCGTCGGCGCGCCGGCCGACCACGCGCAGGAAGAGGTTGATCTTGGCCGGCGCCGCCTCGGCGAGCAGCTTGACCATCAGCGCGTCGCCGGCGGCCCCGCGCCGCCGCTCCTTAGGCGCATGCGCTGGCCTGCGCGGCGGCTGTCGCGCTGGATGAGCACGATAAAGCCGAGCAGGCTGAGCACCACTCCCGCGATTACCAGCGCCTGGCCGGTGAGATAGGTCACGTGGTAGAAGTCGCGCCGCGCGGTGGCGTAGGAAACCCGCCGCTGTTCGGTGCCGAACGGCGCCAGCACGGCGCTGTCGGAGCGCGGGTCGAGTTCGTCGAAGCTGCGATAGCTTTCGGTCGCGGCGCTCTTGGGAGTGTGGGCAACGATGCGGCCGTACTCCTCAGCGCGATCGAGGCCGATCACCCAGTTGACCGCGCCCAGCACGATGAGCGCCAAGCCGAAGACGATTCGCCAGTCGGTATAGATGTCCGGCAATTTCATCGGTGCAAGTGGAGAATATGCGCGCGGTACGGCCAATACAATTCGCCGGCGCGCGCCGTCAATTGCGCGCCTTGCGGCCGAGCGGTTATGCTTGCAGGAGAGCGCCGCCTGCGCGGGACTTTGAGCGGCTGGCGCCCGCGCCACACGGGCGCGTGCGGCACTCTTCTGTATTGCCGCCCGCGCGCATAGCATAAGCGGAGGGAGCCCTGCGAAACCGGTGGATAACGCGCGTCTGAATTCGCTGCTGGAGCGCTTTATGGCGCGCGACCGGGTCGCCCTGGCCCGGCTGATCACCTTGGTCGAGAACCGCGCGGCCGAGGTCAGCGCGGTGATGGAACAGATCTATTCGCGCACCGGCCGTGCCTATATCGTCGGCATCACTGGCGCTCCGGGCGCGGGCAAATCGACCCTGGTCAACCGGCTTATCGCCAAGTATCGTGCGCTGAGGCGCGAGGTCGGTGTGCTGGCGATCGATCCTTCCAGCCCGTTTTCGGGCGGCGCCGTGCTCGGCGATCGTGTCCGCATGACCGACCATTACCGCGACCCGGGCGTCTATATCCGCAGCCTCTCCAGCCGCGGCAGCCACGGCGGACTGAGCCGCGCGGCGCGCGAGATCGTCAAGCTGCTCGACGCGTTCGGCTTCGACATGATCATCATCGAGACCGTCGGCGTCGGCCAAACCGAGCTTGCCGTGATGGACCTCGCCGACACCACGGTCGTGGTCACGGTGCCCGAGGGCGGCGACAGCGTGCAGGTGATGAAGGCCGGGCTCAACGAGATCGCCGACCTTTTCGTGGTCAACAAGGCCGATCGCGAGGGTGCTGACCGGATCAAGGCCGAGCTGGAGCTGAGCGTGCATCTGGGCCGCCAGGGCATCAACGGATGGCGTCCGCCGGTACTGCTCACCCAGGCCAGCACCGACCAGGGAATCGATGGACTGGTTGCCGCAATCGACCGCCATGCCGAGTACGTCCGCACCCATCGCAACCCCGAGCGCGAGCGCGAGCGGCGCGCGCGCGAATTTCTCGAAGTGCTGACGGCCGAGATGGAGGAGCGGGCGGCGCGCGCGCTCGCCCATGGGGCTGTACCCGCCATAGCGGGCGCGGTGCGCGAAGGCACCATCAATCCGTACACCGCGGCGCGGCGCCTGATCGCCGACCGTGCGGCGCTCGGCGAACTGCTCGCCGAGGAGCCCGCGCGCAGTGTCAGCCCGGAAGCCAGCGGCGAACGCAAGACGGCGCGGGGCGAGCGCAAGGCCGCCGCGGCCGAGGCGAGAAGGGATTAGCGATGGCGGCGCGGCCTCGGCAGCGTCAGCAGCAACATCAGGCGCCGCCCTGCGGACGCCTGTTCGCGATCGGCGACATCCACGGATGCCCCGACGAGCTGGGTGTGATGCTCAACGCGATCAAGCCCGTGCGCGGCGACACCGTGGTGTTCGTCGGTGACTACGTCGATCGCGGCCCCTCGGCGCGCGACGTTATCGACCTGCTGCTCGAACACGAGCGCGCGGGCGGCGCCGAGTTCGTCTTTCTCAAGGGCAATCACGAAGACATGATGTGCTCGTTCCTCGGGATGGCGGGCAATTACGGCGAGTCGTTCCTGTTCAACGGCGGCGCGGCCACGCTCGACAGCTACGGCGTGGGCGAGAACGACCTGCCCGAGGCGCGCGGCTTCATCCCAGAGCATCACCTGGAGTTCATGCGTCGGCTGGCGACCAGCTATTTGCGCCCGCCCTACCTCTTCGTCCACGCCGGCGTGGTGCCGGCGCGGGAGCTGGAGGAGCAGCGCGCCGAGGACATGCTCTGGATCCGCCAGGAGTTCATCTTCGCGCCTCATCGGATAAGCGCGACCGTGGTCTTCGGACATACGCCGATGCGTGCGGTGATGGTCGATCTGCCGTACAAGCTCGGGATCGACACCGGTCTGGTGTACGGCGGCAAGCTGACCTGTGTCGAGCTCAACGAGGGCGTGCTCTACCAGGTCCATCGCCGCAGCCGCGAAGTAAAGACCGGCGCGATCGTGCTGGAATAGCGCGCAGGCTCTTTCGCCGCCGCCCGGCTCCGGCTAACCTTTACCCCCCGGTGGCGGCGTAGCTCAGCTGGTCAGAGCATGCGGCTCATATCCGCAGAGTCGTAGGTTCGAGTCCTACCGCCGCCACCAAACTCGCATCGCGCCCGCCGTATCAGGGAGGCCCCCATCGATGGCGTTGTCGAAGTCACAATCCGTGATCGATCCCTCCCGGCGACGCGACGCACATCCCTACTTCATGTTCGACGCGATCAGCGCGCAGCCTGGGGCAATCGCTGACGTGCTTGCGCGCAACCGCGACCAAGTCGTAGCGCTCGCCCGTGCGCTGGGCGCGAAGCCCGCGCTGACGCTCGCCGGACTCGGCACCTCGCTCAATGGCGCGCTCTACGGCGAGTACTGGATGCGCACGGTCGGCCGGATGACGTCGGTGGGCGCGGCAAGCTCGTTCGACGTGGTCAATTACGGGATGCGCCCGGCGCGCGACAGTGCGATGCTCGTGCTGTCGCATCGCGGATGGAAGCTTTACTCGGCGCGCGCGGTCGCCGAGGCCAAGACCGCTGGCATCCTGACCGCCGCGATAAGCGGGCAGGGGCCCGACGAAGGCGCGCGCCAGGCCGACCATCTGATGCTCACCACCGAGCAGGAGCAATCGGCGGCGCATACCAAGAGCCTGACCGCCGCGATGGCGCTCCTGTTCGCGCTCGCGCTCGAAATTCGCGCGCAGGCTGGCGGCGACGACGCCGAGGCGAAGGGGCTGCGCGCCGAGTTCGCGGCGATTCCCGACCTGATGCGCCGGCGGCTTGACGACGACTCGCGCGAGCGCAAGGCGGCTGCACGCTTCCGCAACTTTCGCCGCATCGTGATTCTCGGCGGCGGCCCCAACTATCCGACCGCGCGCGAGATCGCGCTCAAGCTCAAGGAGACCAGCTTCGTCTATTCCGAGGACCTGCAGGTCGAGGAATTTCTGCACGGTCCGATAAGCGCGGCTGATCGCGACACGCTGGCGATTCTTGTAAGCGCTGGCGGTGCGGCCGGCGAGCGCGCGATGCAGGCGGCGAGCGCGCTCGGGGAGATCGGCGCGGCGCGCCTGGGCGTCTTCACCCGCGCGGGCGCGGCGCTCGCGGGCGCGGTGGACGAAGCGCTCGAGGTCGAGGGCGAGGAGGAGACGCTCAGCCCGTTCGCGCTGCTGCTCTCGCTGCAGCTTTTCACCTATTGGTTTGCCCTTGGCCGCGGATGCAATCCCGACCTGGCCCATCGCGACGACGAGCGCTACCTCAGGGCCGCCGCCCATTTTGAGATGTAGTCAGGGCCGCTCACGCAACGGCTCCTACACCGATCCCAAACCCAAATTTGTTTAATCCCCTTCCCTTCAGGGAGGGGTCTGGGTCGCTCGCTCATCAACTTCACCAGCCACCCGAACTGGCGTCGCGCGCGGCCCTTCGGCTAACGTCGCCGCTTGATGCTCGCCCGGCTCGGCAAGCCGCTTGGGGCGCTCGCGACCGCCGCCGCGCTGATCGCGCTCGTCCTGCTGGCGCTCGGCGCCTCGCCGCTCGGCGTCCTCGCCGCGCTATGGGAGGGCGCCTTCGGCAACTGGATCGCCGCGACCGATACGCTGGTCAAGGCGACGCCGCTGGTCTTCACTGGGCTTGCGGTCGCGATCGCTTTTCAGGGGGCGCTGTGGAACATCGGCGCCGACGGCCAGCTGCTGGTCGGCGCGCTCGCCGCCGGCGCGCTCGGCATCGCGCTCGACGGATGGCCGCGCGCGCCCGCGGTCGCCGCCGTGCTCGGATGCGGGGCGGGCGCGGGCGCGCTGTGGGGCGGGGTATGCGGATGGCTGCGGGAGCGGCGCGGGGTCAACGAGGTCATCAGCACGATCATGCTCAATTTCGTGGCCGCGCAGGCGCTGAGCCTCGCCGTGCACGGTCCGCTGATGGAGTCCGCGCGGGCCTATCCGGAGAGCGCACCGATCGCGCGCGCGGCGGAGCTTTGGATGTTTGCGCCGCCGAGCCGCCTCAATGCCGGAATGATCCTGGCGATCGCGCTCGCCATCGTTGCAGGGCTCTGGCTTTTCCATAGCGGGAGCGGCTTTCATCTGCGCGCGATGGGCCGCAACCGGCGGGCGGCGGCGTTTTTCGCGATTCCGGTCGCGCGGCTCGGGGTATGGACGATGGCGCTGAGCGGCGCGCTGGCGGGGCTGGGCGGCGCGGTCCAGGTCAGCGCGATCACCCATCGCCTGTACGAAGCCTTCTCGCCCGGATGGGGCTACGAGGCGGTAGCGGTGGCGCTGGTCGCGCGGCTCAATCCGCTCGGCGTGCTCGCCGCCGCGTTGCTCTTCGGCGCGCTCGACAACGGCTCGCAGGCGATGCAGCGCAGCCAGGGCGTGTCGCCCGAGCTGGTGCAGGTGATTCAGGGGATGGTGATCCTGACCCTGCTCGCCTTCGACGCCGCCGCGTGGCCGGCCATTGGTCAGGCGTTATGGAGCGGCGGCGCCGCGCCGCCCGCCGAGCTGAACGGGGATGCGGCCGGCGCGCTCGCCGGCGCGGCGGCGGACGGAGGCGGCGATGCTTGAGGCGTCGATCGCTTCGACGATCGCGATGGCGGCGCCGCTGCTGTTCGCGGCGCTGGGCGAGCTGCTGGTCGAGGAGAGCGGCGTCATCAATATCGGGATCGAGGGCGCGATGCTCGTCGGCGCGTTCTTCGCGTTGGCGGCGGCCTACTTCACGCACAGCCTTGCGCTCGGCCTGCTCGCCGGCATCGCGGCGGCGGTCGCGCTCAACGCGCTGCTTGCGTTGCTGGTGGTCAATCTGGCGGTCAACCAGGTCGTCGCCGGCACCGCGCTCGACATTCTGGCGTTCGGAATCACCGGCGTCTTCTACCGCAGGATTTTCGGTGTCACCGGGCGCGCCTTCACGGTCAGGACGCTGGGCCCGGTCGCGCTTGGTCCGCTCGCGCGGCTGCCGCTGGTTGGCCGTGCGCTCTTCGATCACGACCTGCTGGTCTATTTCGCCTTCGCCCTGGTGCCCGCGGTTGCGTTCGTGATCGCGCGCACCCGCTACGGGCTTCGGCTGCGCGCGGCGGGCGAGCGGCCGGAGGCGGCCGATGCTCTCGGGCTGGGCGTCTATCGCCTGCGCTGGCAGGCGCTCATCGCCTCAGGAGTGCTGACCGGGCTCGGCGGCGCGTTTCTCACCCTTGCCTATACCGGCACCTTCGTCGAGGGAATCACCGCCGGGCGCGGATTCGTCGCGCTGGCGGTGGTTATCCTTGGGCGATGGAACGCATGGGGATGCGCGGCGGCTTCGGTGCTGTTCGGGGCCGCGATGGCTTTGCAGTTTGGGCTTCAGGCGCTCGGCACCGCGGTTCCCTACCAGGTGTTTCTCGCGCTGCCGTATGCGCTGACGCTGGTGGTGCTGGCCGGCTTCAGCGGCCAGGCTCAGGCGCCCAGCGCGCTCGGCGAACCGTACGTTGGCTAGGCGCCCGGCCTGCGGCGTGTCGCGTGCGGCGCGATCCCCATCGCCTCCATGCGGCGATTAAAGCGCGGCCGCTTGTAAGCCATCGCAAGCATGAACGCCGCCAGATACACGATCCCGTGGGGGAGCAACAGCGTGGGCAGGAACAGAAACACGATCGCTCCCGCGACCACCCATCCGAAGGTCCCCGCCTCCATCCAGATCGACAGCGCGGTGCGATTGGGCGCCGTCTCCATCCGTTCAAGGATACGCGCGCGCCACCTGAGCACCCGCGCGAATGGCACGAACATCACGACGCCGCCGGCGATCCCCAGCACCGCCGAAATCCATAGCCACTGATCCGTCCAGTCCATCGAGCGCGTCTTCGGCCCACGCCGCGCGGCTAGCGGCCCATCTCCTCGAGCAGCGCGCGGGCGCGCGCCTGCGCCTTGCGGATCACCTCGGCCTGGTCGCGACGCTCGGGCAGCGCGCGCCCGACGAAGGCGGCGAGCTCCTCGCGATGGGCCGCGAGCGCGCGGCGCGCCTCGGCCGCGTTTGGGGACTTGTTGGCTTGCAGCTTGCGCGGCCCTTCGTGCCCGCCCTCGGAGAAGTACCAGTCCTTGAAGTGCCCGCGGAACCCCGCGCGAAACATCAGCGCCCCGAGATAACTCGCCGCCGGCGGCACCCGAAGGACGAGCGCGGCGAAGGTCTCCTCCTGCCCGGCGTTTTCGTAGTCGACCATCATGTGGCCGCCGGGCGGGACGAGCTCGCCCACGGCCTCGACGGCCCCCGCCTCGAGCCCCTCGGCGCGCGCGTCGAGCCTTTTGTCCGAGGCAAGCTCAACCTCGGGATAAAGCCGACATTCGAACCACGGTGCGACGCCGCGGCCGCCGGCGCTGACGATGCCCGTCATCAGCGGGCCGCGCGAGACGGCGCCTTCGCGCGCGGCCACGGCGAGCGTGAAGTAGAACCATCCGGTGCGCACCTTGACCGGCCGCACGCTGGTCAGCTTGAGGGTGAAGCGGCCGAGCCGGCGTCCCTCGAGTTGTTGGGCAAGGAGTTGGGCGCGGGGCCTGTCGGCGGGCATCTTGTTTGATGGCGTCGGACGCATAGACTACTATAAAAGCCGCTGTTATACACACGGCGTTTGCTTTTTTGTGATGCGGGATCCGTCGCTCAGCTCGTCCCGGTTTCCGACCGCGCTCTGCGGCACGTGCGCGCGAGACGTGCTCGTTTACGTCGCCCTCGACGAAGCAGAGCGCGAGCGGCGTTACTGCGTGCATTGCGATTCACCGGTGGACGCGCAACTTAGATGGGTGACGGCCGCGCAACTCGAGGCAGAGGGCTATCACTTTGGCACTCCGCCGCCGCGCTCGGCGGGCGGAGGATGCGGCGGCGGATGCGGGACGTGTGGGACGCGTGCCCACCTGGGAGGCGTACCTGGCATCGCCGCGCGCTGATCAGGCGGGAGGATCGCAGAGCATGAAGACTACACTTTCGGTAATCAAAGCGGACGTCGGGTCGATCGGCGGGCATATCAAGCCCTCGGCCCGGCTCAAGGAGACCATCGAACAACACGTGCGCGAGCACGGCAAGAAGCTGCTCACCGACCTGTACGTCAGCTCGACCGGCGACGACGTGGCCCTGCTGATGGCTCATCAGCGCGGAGTGAACGATTCCAAGATTCACGAGCTGGCGTGGGACGCATTCATGGCGGGCACCAAGGTCGCGCGCGCGCAAGGGCTCTACGGCGCCGGCCAGGATCTGCTCAAGGACGCCTTTTCAGGCAACGTGCGCGGCCTGGGGCCGGCCTCGTGCGAGATGGAGTTCGAGGAGCGCCCCAACGAGCCGTTCCTGTTCTTCGCCGCCGACAAGACCGATCCCGGCGCCTACAACCTGCCGCTGTACCTGGCGTTTGCCGATCCGATGCACTGCGCGGGGCTGCTGCTGTCGCCCAAGATGGCCAAGGGCTTCACTTACACCATCATGGACGTCAACCACACCGAGGGCGATCGCATCATCGAGCTCAACGCGCCCGAGGAGATGTACGACATCGCCTGCCTGCTGCGCGATAACGAGCGCTTCGTGGTCGAATCGATCCGCTCGCGCGCCAATAACGACGTCGCCGCCGTGGTCTCGACCTCGCGCCTGCACAATATCGCCGGCACCTACACCGGCAAGGACGACCCGGTCGCGCTGGTCCGCACGCAGGGCAACTTCCCGGCCACGGGCGAGGTGCTTTCGCCATACCGTATCGGACACTATGTGGCGGGCACGATGCGCGGCAGCCATCATGGACCGCTGATGCCGGTCAAGCTGAACTCGACGATCTCGTTCTTCGACGGCCCGGCGGTGGTGAGCTGCGCGGCCTTTTGCGTGCACGAGGGCAAGTTCACGGAGGCGGTGGACGCTTTCGACCATCCGTTCTGGGACTGGGTGCGCAACAACGTCTCGCAGAAAGCGGCTGAAATCCGCAACCAGGGCTTCTCGGGTCCCGCGATGCTGCCGTACACGGAACTGGAGTATGGCGGCGTGGTTGAAAAGATGGGCCAGCTCGACCATCGCTTCACCGTGCGCAAGGAAGGCGTGGGCAACGGGCGCAAGAAGAAGGCGGCCTGAGGCGCGCCGTCCGGATGGGGGGCGCGCGGCATCCGCGGACGCACGGATTCGCTGGATAGTCAAGAAGGGCGCCGCTTGCGGCGCCCTTCGTTTTGCCCGTAATCATTCGGAGCGCGCGCTGACGGCGGGCACCAACGTCCGCCGGGGCGCACGCGATAACGCGATGTTCACCGGCAGGGGCAGACAGCTCACCATCTACCTCGGAGAGAGCGACCTGCACCGCCATCAAGCGCTCTACACGGCGATCGTCGAGCTGCTGCGGCGCGAGGGGCTCAGCGGCGCCACTGTCATCCGCGGCGCCGCCGGCTTCGGGATGTCGAGCGTGGTCCACACATCGGCCGTGCTGCGCCTGTCGATGGATCTGCCAATGGTGGTCACCGTGGTCGACCGCCCCGAGCGCATCGAACGCATCATCCCGAAGCTCGTCGAGATGGCGCCCGCCTCGCTGATCACCGCGCACGACGTCGAGGTCGTCCACGCGGGGTCGCCGACGTGATGACGCGCGAGGTCGTCACCCTGCGCGAGGAGATGTCGGTGGCCAGCGCGCTGGCGCTCTCTGCCGAGCGCGGCGTTAAGCGCATCCCGGTGGTCGACGCCGACGGGCGGCTGGTGGGAATCATCGGGCGCACGGAGCTGATGCGGGCGCTGTTGGGTACGGACGGCGCTTCCGACGAATCTCTGGAGCGCACCGGAGCCGGCTGACGTGAGCGCCCTGCTGTGGGTCGGGCTGGGCGGCTTTCTCGGGGCCAACGCGCGTTACCTGCTCGGCGGATGGGTGGCCACACGGTGGGGTGCGCCCTTTCCGTGGGGCACCTTCGTCATCAACGTCTCCGGCAGCTTCATTCTCGGCTTCTTCCTCGCCTTTGCGCAGGAGCGTCCGTGGGTGGCGCCAGGCGCGCGGTTGCTGTTCGCGGTCGGCTTCGTCGGCGCTTACACCACGTTTTCGACCTACACCTATGAATCGCTGCGCCTGCTCCAGGACGGCCAGGTTGCGCTCGCCGCGTTCAATATCGTGGGCAGCCTGATCAGCGGGCTGGCGGCGGTCTTCGCCGGCGCCGCGCTGGGCAGCGCAGTGTAGAGCCGCCGATCCGTCCCGTATCGGACATCGCCAAAGCAAAGTCGAGACACTGAGACAGTCGCGCTGAAAGGCCGGCGGAGCTTTTCCTTCTGACCCGCGTGCGGCCGCGCCGTTGGCCTGCGGGAGCCGTCGCGTGGGGCGCGCGGCTATGGTTTCTCAAAGTATGCGTCACGCCCAGGCCGAGGCGCGAACGGCTGCTCGCGGCATGCGCCTTGCCCTTGAGCAGGGCGGGGCCGTGTCTATGAAGAAAAGCATTCTGACTCTCATCGCGGGCGCAGTGTTCGCCCTGGCAGCCGTTGTCGGCGCTGCGCATGCGCAGCAATCGCCGCCGGGGATGAGTGGGCACCCGCGCGAAACCCCGAGCGTCAACCGCGGCGGGGACGGCCCGGCGGCCTCTCCGTTTGAAGTGACGCTCGCCGCCTTGCCGCAGATAAGCGCGGCGGAGGTCGCGCTGCGTCCGGCGGCGCCACCGCTCGGAACCGGCGTCAGCGCGGCGGAATTCGCGCAGCGCAAGATGGCGGCGGATTACCAGTCGCAGATGGCCGCCGGCACCGCAGGCGAGACGGCCCCGCCCAGGGCCGTCGGCGCGGGAGGAGCGAAGGTTCCGCCCGCCACCGGCTTTTCGGCACTCAAGCACGGATGCGCGGGGACGAGCTTTGTGCCGCCCGACCAGGGGCTTGCGGTCAATCAGACGTATGTCTTCGAGATGGTCAACGCGTGCGTGGCGGTCTATGACAAGGTGGGCGCGATGCAGGCCGGGTTTCCCAAGAGCCTAAACGCCTTTTTCGGACTTGGCGCGAGCGCGTTTACCTATGACCCGCGCGCGATCTATGACTGGGCCAACAACCGCTTCATCGCAATCGCCACTCGCTCGGGCAGCTCGATCAAGCCGCAGATTCTCCTTGCGGTGAGCCAGACCAACAATCCGCTCGGCGGTTGGAATATCTACAAGTTCAACGGTCCCGCCGAAACGCTCACCGGCGAGCTAACCGACTTTCCGCAGCTCGGCCAGGATCGGAGCGCCGTTTATATCAGTTTCAATCGCTTCACCGCCGGATTGAGTTTCGTCGACGCGCGCTTGATGATCATCCCGAAGTCGAAATTGTACGCTGGGCTGAGCACCGGCTATTTCTGGTTTTTCAACTTCAACGTGGGCGGAACGCAAGTCGACACCGTTGAGCCGGCCAACGAATTCTCGCCCTCCGACCATCCACGCGCCGAGTTCCTGCTCAACTCCTACAACATCAAGTTTGGCGGCGGCCAATGTTCGACCGCCTGCAACGGGCTTGTCGTATGGGCGATCTCCAACCCGCTGGCGACGTCCGCCTCGGGGCCAGAGGCCAGCGGAGTTACCGTCGCCACCGCGAACGACTATCGCCTGCCGCCCAACGCTTCGCAGCCGGCCTGCAGCAACTGTATCCAGACCAACGACGTGCGCATCTCGGGCGGCGTCACCTATCATGCCGGTAGCCTCTTCGGCTCGCTCAACACAGCCTCGGGTAGCGCCTCGGGCTCCCACGTGCTGTGGTTCGAGGTCAAGCCGGTGCTCAACGACAACGGCTCAACTTGCGGCAGCACCAATCTGTGCCCGGACATCACTGACGCCGAAGTGGTCAACGAGGACTGCTACCTGTGCGGCGCTAGCGGTGATTGGTACTATGCCACACTCCAGCCCGATCTGGAGAATAACGTGGCGATGGTCTTCAATTATTCAGACACGACACACGCGCCGTCGCTGGCGTACACCGGGCGGCGCGCGACCTACGGCGTCAATTTGATGCATGACGCGGGGATCTATCTGGTCAACCCCGTTGCCAGCTATACACTCGGCAGCTCGCCGAGGCGGTGGGGTGACTACAGCGCGACCGCGCCCGACCTGAGCAGCGCCGCGTCACAGGTCTGGTTTGCCGGCGAATACTCGAACGCGGCAGGCGTTTGGAGGACGGTGGTCGGGCACAACTCCTTCAACAAGATCGCATATCCTTAGGCCTTGAAGGTCTAGACAAGGCAAAGACCGGCGAGGCTGCCGACAAGCAGCCTCGCTCTTTTTTACATTTTTTCCGTACCAAGCAGTGAAATGGCTGGTAGTTTAGCTTTCCAAACGCTATATCGATAAACTAGCCGTCCAATAGCTCTGACGGAGGGAGGATTGACCTGGATGGCTGGGATGCGTGCGATTGGAAGTTTATTGGTCGTGATGATGATCGCGGCGCCGTCCGCGGCAAACGCGCAAGCGGTCAAAGTCGACAGCGGCAAGCGCGGCGCGAATGATGCGATGGCCTCAACCCAAGTCAATCTCGCCTCACTCCCGCAAATCACGCCGCAGGTAGCGGCGACGCATCTGGCAGCGCCGCCGTTCGGAACCGGGACAACCTGGGCGGAATACGCCGCGCGCAAGGCGGCGGCCGGCGCGCAATCGCAGGCTCTCCGCAACGGTCGGCAAAAGAGCGCGGTGCCAGCGAGCCCGAATGCAACCGGCGTGGAGACGCCGACGGTCGCCGCATTTGGCGCGCTCAAATTCGGATGCGCGGGCACCGACTTAGTCCCGCCCGACCAGGGGCTCGCGGTCAACCAGTCATACGTTCTTGAAATGGTAAACGCCTGCATCGCCGTGTACGACAAGGCGGGCCACCTGCAACCCGGCTTTCCCAAGAGCCTCAACGCCTTCTTCGGCCGTTCGCCGAGCGCGCTCATCTTCGATCCGCGCGCGATCTACGACTGGGCCAATAACCGCTTCATCGCGATAGCGACCATGGCCGGCGATTTGATCAAGCCGCGAATCTTCGTCGCCGTCAGCCAGAGCAGCAATCCGTTGGGGACGTGGAAGCTTTATATACTACCTGGGCCGGGGGACACGCAGGTCGGCGACATCAGCGATTTTCCCGAGCTCGGCCAGGATCGCAGCGCGGTTTATCTTACCTTCAACCGGTTCGACTCGGTCGAAAACTTTCTCGGCGCCGAAATAATAATCCTGCCTAAGGCGAAAATGTACGCGGGGGTGAATTTCACCTACGTGTTCTGGACGGGCATGAAGGAAGGCGGGCAACTGGTGGATACTATCCAGCCGGCCAACGAGTTTTCGCCCTCCGACCATCCGCGTGCGGAGTTTCTGATTAACTCGCGCAATATCAACTTCGGCGGCAGCCAATGCTCGTCATCGACTTGCAACGGCCTGGTGGTGTGGGCGCTCTCGAATCCGCTGGAGATCGGCGGGTCGTCCGAGTTGAGCGGCGTCTTCGTGCCCACCGCAAACGACTACTCGTTGCCACCGCCCGCTACGCAACCTTCCGCCATTCAGCCCGCGTGTACCAGTGGCGGCTGCATCGACACCGGCGACGTCCGCATCTCAGGCGGCGTTACCTATCATGCGGGAAGCCTGTTCGGCTCGCTCAACACGGCGTCTCAGCGCGCCTTGGGGTCGCACGTGCTGTGGTTCGAGGTGAAGCCAGCCCTCAGCGATATCGGGTCGAACGGTTGCAATACCGAGCGTTGCCCGGACATCACCAGCGCCCGGATCGTGAACGAAGACTGCTTCATGTGCACGGTCGCCGGCAACTGGTACTACGCCACGCTCCAGCCCGACCTCGAAAACAACGTCGCGATGGTCGTTCACTACTCCGACGCCAGCAGTTATCCCTCCGTTCTTGTCACCTCGCGGCGCGCGACGCTTGATCCGAATATGATGCACGACAGCGGCACGTACCTGATCGCGCCCGTCGCAAGCTACAATTCTCCCATTGGTGAGACGCCGCCATTTCGCTGGGGCGACTACACGGCGACCGCGCCGGATTTGACGAGCGCAAATTCGCAAGTGTGGTTCGCGGGTGAGTTTTCCAACGCCGCCGGGGTCTGGCGCACGGCGATCGGCCATCTTTCGTTCAACAAGATCGTCGATCCCTGAGGGATCCGCTGTAGCAGTATTTGTAGGAGGCATGCGGGGGCATGAATGTCACGTCCCGCCTGCTTGCCTTTGGCGCCGTTGAGGCAGGCCCTCGCCTCCCTGTCTCCGTTTGGCTCCACGCAGTGCGCTCGCGGTCAGAACCGGTCGCCGGCTTGAGCGCGAAGGCGTCACCATCGGTCACTAGCCCTCGTGAGCAGGAATATTTGTGTCAGCTGGTCCTCAGACCCGCGCGACGGGTGATTCTTCTAAAGCTTTCGTTTGAGCGGGCCGGAATCTTCGCCCAGGACCCTCCGGGCGTCGGACAGGATCGCCGTGCCATCGTTGGCAGGAGTATGCTCCACCGCAAGGGGTGACTCCGATGCCGATACGCTGGTGGCAGCCGTGTGCGATGCTCGTCGTAGCTGCTTTGATCCTTGCCGGCTGCGCGCGCGGGGGCGGTCCGTCGGACCCGGGCGAATCCGCGCCTGGCACGCTCAGCGGCGAGATCACCCGCGGTCCGATGTTTCCGGTGAGCGGCCCGGGCGCGCCGTCGCCCGCGACCGCGCCGGTAGCCGGCGCCGAGCTTCGAATCGTCGATTCAAACGGAGCGCTTGTTGCGACGGCACGCACGGGTGCCGACGGGCGCTACCAGGTGAGCCTGCCGGCGGGCGAATATCGCCTTGAACGCGGCGCGGGATTCTCCGGCGCGACCAAAAATTTGCCGGCCAAGATTGCGATCAGTCCGGGAGGCCACACCCGCTTCGACGTGCTTGTCGATACGGGAATCCGCTGAAGCCCGAGGTTCGCGTCGTGCGCCTTTTCGACGTGGACGCCAAAGCAGAGGCTCGCCAAAACAAGGCGGCCCCGGCTATTCAATCAAGCCGCTTTGGCGGAGCGCCTCGTACAGCACGACCGACACCGCGTTGGACAGGTTGAGGCTGCGCACGCCGGGCTCGAAGATCGGGATGCGGTAGGTGTCGGCCTCGCGCTCGCGGAGGAATTCTGCGCCGAGTCCTTTGGTCTCGCTGCCGAAGACGAGGAAGTCGCCCGGCGCATAGCGCGCGCCAAGGTAGGAATTGGCGGCGCGCGCCGAGAAATATTTGAACCGCCGCGCCGGATCGCCCGTCGCAAATTCGTCCCATCCCGCGTACGTTCGCAGATCGACCAGCGGCCAGTAATCCAGCCCGGCGCGCTTGAGATAGCGGTCCTCGAGCGAGAAACCGAGTGGGCCCACCAAGTGCAGGCGCGCGCGCGTCGCCGCCACGAGGCGCGCGATGGAGCCCGTGTTCTGCGGAATCTCCGGTCGCACCAGCACAATGTGGAAGGAGGGGGCGCGCAACGCCGTCGGCACGTCCGGGCGCGGAGTCAATCGGCGTGCGCGCTCGCCTGCGCCATCCTCAGCGGATAGCGCCGCCCGCGCAACGAGATCGAGAAACCGCCGCCGCTGTCGGCTTCGAAGCTCGGACTCAGATGATAGTACGCCGAGCGCAGGAAGCGCGCGCGAAAGGCGCCGCCCTTCACCCGGCAATAGAGCACGTTGTCGGCCCCGATTTCGAGCGTGGCCGGGTCGAGTTCCTCGCGATCCTCGTCATTGAGTACCAGCACAAACCCGTTTCGTGGGTCGCCCTCGACCGTTTTGACCACATAGGGCGTGTCCTCGACGGTTATCGGCGCGCGCTCTTCGGCGACTTGCAGGTAGTAGCTGCCGTCGGGGTTACGGCGCAGCGAGCGGCTGAAAAGCAGCGCGATGCGCGGATTGTCGATCCGCTCGTCGTCGCTGTACCAATGGCCGTCGCGGCGAAACGAGATTCGCCCCGACTCGACCGCGTAAAAGCCCGCGCGTGCCATCCTCAACGCTCCCGGCTGTCGAACAAGATCGTGACCGGCCCGTCGTTGACCAGTTCGAGTGCCATGTGGGCGCCGAACTCTCCTGTTTCGACTCTAACACCGCCCGCACGTGCGAGCGATACGAAGTACTCGTACAGCGGGCGCGCAACCTCTGGCGGCGCGGCGCGGATGAACGAGGGGCGCCGCCCGCCGCTGGTGTCGGCGAGCAGCGTAAACTGTGAGACCACCAGAAGTTCGCCGCCCACCGCGGCGAGCGCGAGATTCATCTTGCCCGCCGCGTCGGCGAACACGCGCAGGCCCAGGATACGGTCCGCGATGAAGGCGGCGTCGGCTTCGGTGTCGTCGCGCGCGACGCCGAGCAGCACCACGAAGCCCAGCCCGATGCGGCCAAGGCATCTGCCGCCCACGCTGACCTCGGCGCGGCTCACCCGTTGAACAACCGCTCGCATCCTGCCGTCAGATCTAGCAGACCCCGGCTGCCGGGCGGGAATGCGCGGTGGCGCGCGGACAAGGTCCGCAGCGGCGCGCAAGACCGGACGGCTGGTCTGTTGGCCGAGCGCCGTACTATAGTTGCTAGCGCCGATGATTCCGATTCTGTTGCGCTTCGGTCCGATCGATCTGCTCGGCCATCCGGTCACCCTCACCATCTACAGCTACGGGCTGATGATGGCGCTCGGCTTTATCGCCGCCGACGTCGTGATCAGCACCGAGTGCCGCCGGCGCGGGATCAATCCCGATTTCGCGACCGCCCTGGTGCTGTGGGCGGCGGTGGGAGGGCTGGCGGGCGCGCGCCTATACGACGTCCTTGACAATTGGCGCGTGTACATGGCCGACCCGGTCGCGATCGTATGGTCGGGCTCGGGCTTCGTATGGTTCGGGGGCTTCTTCGGCGGGGTCATCGCCGCCTACTTCGTCGCGCGCCATTACCGGCTCCCGTTTTGGGTGACGGCCGACATGGCGGGGCCAGCGCTCGCGATCGGCCAGGCTTTCGGTCGAATCGGATGCCTGGTGTCGGGCGACGGCGACTGGGGGCTGCCCTCAACGCTGCCGTGGGCGATGTCGTTTCCCAGGGCGATCGTGGGGTGGAACGCGCAGACGGTCCTCAAGCTCGATGCCCACGGCAATTTGGTGTCGGGTTTTTTCCCGGGCGTGCGGGTCCATCCGACGCCGCTTTACGAAGCGATTCTCTACACCGTGGTATTCGGCGTGCTGTGGTCCCTGCGCGATCGAGTCGGGGTGAACGGCAGGCTTTTCTGCCTTTACCTGGTGCTGCTCGGAGCATGTCGCTTCACGGTCGAATTCTGGCGCGTGAATCCGCGCGTACTGTGGGGGCTGAGCGAAGCGCAACTGATTTCCGCCGCGATGGTAGTGGTCGGCGTTACGGCGCTCTACCTGACCGGTGGTATCGTCTCGGGATGGCGTCGCGAGACGACAAAGGCTTCGCTCGGCGCATCCGCGCCCAAGGCGGCAGCGCGCGCCTAGGATTGCCGCGATGACTCGGCGGGTGAAGACGCTCTCGGCGATTGCGGGATTGGCGATCGCGACAGCCCTCATCCTGGCGGCGCTCGCGCGTTCGCCACGCACCGGACCTACCGCCGAACAGGTCCAGCAGGCGGCCGACAAGCTCGCCCATGACGAGGGCGCACCGATCGCGGCCGGCGAGCCCGCCGCGTCGTTCAAGCTCACTGACCTGGCGGGCAGGACGGTTTCGCTCGCCTCGCTGCGCGGCAAGGTGATCTTTCTAAACATCTGGGCAACCTGGTGCGCGCCGTGCCGCGAGGAGATGCCCTCCATGGAAAAGCTGTACGAGAGGCTGCGCGGCAACCACGGCTTCGTGATGCTGGCGGTGAGCCAGGACACCGGTGGACGCCAGCTGGTCGCCGACTACGTCAAGAAGCACGGCTACCAGTTCGACGTGTTGCTTGACCCGCAGAATGCGGTCGCCGACGCCTACCGGATAAGCGGCGTGCCCGAGACTTTCATCATCGACCGCCAAGGGCGCATCGTGGCCCATCACTCTGGCGCCTTCGACTGGTCGCAGCCCGAGATTCGCACCGCGATCGAGGAACTGCTTGCCCAAGGCAAGGGTTAGGCAGGGGGCCGAAGCGCGCGCCCGAGGGTGGGCCGGGTGGCGCGCGGCGCGCGCAAGGAATATGCTTAGGGAGCGGCCCGCCCCGTGAAGCCCGGGCGGTGCGTGCAACGAGCGAGTAATGAAACGTTATCGTTCCCGTTTCCTGGTCGCGGCGGCTTGCGCGCTCGGCCTGATCGTGGTGATGGCCGAGGTTGCGGTGCGCCGCGCCGACGCCCTGCCGGACGACACCTACAAGGAACTGGCCACCTTCGCCAACGTGCTGGCGATCGTGCAAAAGAATTACGTCGAGCCGGTCACCACCAAGCAGCTCATCAACGGCGCGATCACCGGCATGCTGTCTTCGCTCGACCCCCACAGCGCCTACCTGACGCCGGACCTCTACCGCGACCTTGAGGTCGAGACCCGCGGCAGTTTCGGCGGCTTGGGGCTCGAAGTCACGATCAAGAACGACATCCTGACTGTGGTCGCCCCGATCGAGGACACCCCGGCCTATCGCGCCGGAATCAAGGCGGGCGACCAGATCATCAAGATCAACGACGATTTCACCAAGGGCATGACGCTGACCGACGCGGTCAAACGGATGCGCGGGCCCAAGGGCAGCCAGATCCATCTCACGCTCCATCGCAAGGGCGTGCCCGAACTGTTCACGGTTTCGGTCACCCGCGAGGTGATCAAGATCAAGTCGGTCAAGACCAAGGAGCTGCGCCACGGCTACGATTATCTGCGGATCACGAGCTTTGAAGAGGGCACCAGCGACGAGGTACAAAAGGCGATTGCCAAGTTCCGCAAGCAGCACGGCGGGCAGATAAAGGGCCTGGTGCTCGACCTGCGCGACAACCCGGGCGGACTGCTCAACCAGGCCGTGCAGGTTTCCGATGACTTCCTCGACGGCGGGCTGATCGTTTATACCCAGGGCCGACTGGAAAACCAGCAGCAGAAGTATTTCTCTCATCGTAAGACGGATTTTGTGGACTACCCGATGGTGGTGCTGGTCAACGGCGGCAGCGCTTCGGCCAGCGAGATCGTCGCCGGCGCACTGCAGGATCAGCGCCGCGCTGTCATCGTCGGCACCCAGACCTTCGGCAAAGGCTCGGTCCAGACCATCCTGCCGCTCGACGACCATTCGGCGCTGCGCCTGACCACCGCGCGCTACTACACGCCCAACGGACGCTCGATCCAGGCCGTCGGCATCACGCCCGACGTTGTCAGCCAGCCGCCCAAGCCGACCCTCGCCGCGCTTGAGCAGCAGGGCGCCATCTTTGACGAGGACGCCGAAATCCGCGAGAGCGACCTGCTCCATCACTTCAAGAACAAGGAAGTTGGGCCGCACTCCCACGAGAAACAGCAAACGGCTCCGGGAGCCGGGCCGCAGAAGCCCGACGCGAGCAAGGGCAAGACGGGCGCGGGCACCAAGCAGGAGAAAGACGTCCAGCTCGACCGCGCAATCGACGTGCTCGAGCACTGGCGCAGCTACAAGCTCCAGCTTGCGCGCAACGAAGGCCCTGCCGCGCCGCCCGCCGCGAGCACCGCGTCTGCCGCTCCCGCCGAGCAAAGCCCGGCTGGCGCGGACCGCTGACCCCGACGGACGCCCGCGGTCGCCGCCGGCTGCCGCGACTAAAGCCACTGCCGCGTCTCATGATGCCGCCGCCCGCACGGGCGGCGGCCTACTTCGGGCGGCGGCCATCTGGTAAGTTGAGCGCCATGGCGGGCCAGCTCGAACTCGCGCTGCGCGGCCAGGCGCGTGCGTACAGCATCACGCAGTTGGTGCGGATGGTGCGCGAGACGCTGGAGGCCAACCTGGAAGAATGCTGGGTGGTGGGCGAGGTTTCCAATGCCCGCATCGCCCCCTCCGGTCATCTCTACTTCACGCTGAAGGATGAGCGCAGCGCGATAAACGCCGTGATGTTCCGCGCGGCGGCCGCGCGCCTGCGCTTCAAGCTCGCTGACGGGGTCGCGGTTGTCGCGCGCGGGCGGGTCGATCTCTATGAGTCCCGCGGCGCGCTCCAGTTCTATGTTGAGGAGATGGAGCCGCGCGGCCTCGGCGCGCTCCAGCTCGCCTTCGAGCAGCTCAAGCAGCGGCTCGGAGGCGAAGGGCTGTTCGCGTCTGAGCGCAAGCGGCCGTTGCCCTGTTTGCCCGCGGTGATCGGAATCGTGACCGCGCTCGGTGGCGCCGGCTTGCGCGACATTGTGACCATCCTGCTTGCCCGTTATCCGAACCTCCATCTGATCATCCGGCCCGCGCGCGTCCAGGGCGCGGGGGCGGCGGCCGAAATCGCCGGGGCAATCGACGACCTCAACCAGGACGGGCGCGCCGAGGTGCTGATAGTAGGGCGTGGCGGCGGCTCGCTGGAGGATCTCTGGGCGTTTAACGAGGAGGTGGTTGCGCGCGCGATCCATCGCTCGCGTATTCCGGTGGTCTCGGCCGTTGGCCACGAGGTCGACTACACTATTGCCGATTTCGTCGCCGATGTGCGCGCACCCACGCCGACCGCCGCCGCGCAGCTCGTCGTTCCGGCCAAGGCCGAACTCCGGCGGCGTCTGGACGAGACGGCGGCCACGCTTCACGGCGCAATCGTCAGCGCGCTCTCGGGACGGCGTCGCGCGGTGGGGCTGTTGCGCGGGCGCTTGCGCGAGCCGCGCGCCGCGCTGCGCCAGGCGCGACAGCGCGCCGACGAAGCGGCGGCGGGGCTGGGCGCGGCGCTCGCGGCGCGGATGCGCGAGCGGCGGAGCCTCGTCGCGGCGCTCGCCGCGCGGCTCAAGCCGCCGCGTGCGATGGCACGCGAGCTCAGGCTCGGCGTGGGTCGCGCGGCGCTCCATCTGGGGCAGACGATGGGCGCGCGGCTGGCGCGGCTCGCGATGCGGGTGGACGCGATGCGCGCGAGGTTGGGCGAGGCGGCGCCGCGCACGATGGCTGCGCGGCGCCGCGCCGCGCTCGTTGGCGCAAGCGCCCGGATGGCGGCCGCGATCGAGCGCGCGCAGGCGCGCCGGCGCACCGAGCTGGCCGCGCTCGCCGCGCGCCTGGATTCGATCTCGCCGCTTAAGGTGCTCGAGCGCGGCTACGCGGTCGTGACCAATGCGCGCGACGGCCACCTCCTGACCGACGCCGCGCGCGCCGAGGTCGGCGACGAGCTCGACATCCGGCTGAGCCGCGGCCGCCTGCGCGCGCGCACCGTGGCGCGCGAAACCTGAGGCCTTCATATATGGCGACCAACCGCAAGAAATTCGAAGAGGAACTCAAAGACCTCGAAGCAATCGTCGCGCAGATCGACTCGGGCGAGCTCTCGCTGGAAGACTCGATTAGCGCCTTCGAGCGCGGCGTGGGGCTGGTGCGTTCGCTCAACCAGAAACTCGACGAGGTCGAGCGCAAGGTCGAACTGCTGATGCGCAACGCGCAGGGCGAACTCAAGAGCGCCGCCTATGAGTCGTTGGCGAAGCCCGAGGGCGGCCGCGACGAAGACGAGGAGCCTCCCTTCTGAGCCGCGGCGGCGATGGCGAAGCGGCGGCTGGACCTTGAACTCGTGCGCCGCGGCTTGGCGCCCAGCCGCGAGAGCGCGCAGCGCCTGATCATGGCCGGGCGCGTGCGAGTCGATTCGCGTCCTGCTCTCAAGGCCGATTTAGGAGTTGGCGAACACAACTCAATCGAGCTGGTCGGCGGAGCGACCGAGTACGCAAGCCGTGGCGGGCTGAAGCTTGCCGCCGCGCTCGACCATTTCGGCATCGACCCGGCCGGCCGCCGCGCGCTCGACGTCGGCGCCTCCACCGGCGGCTTCACCGACGTCCTTCTGCGCAGGGGTGCGGCGCACGTCGTCGCGCTGGACGTTGGCTACGGCCAGATCGCGGAGCGCTTGCGGCGCCACGCGCGCGTCACCGTGCTTGACCGCACCAATATCCGCTTCGTCAAGCCGGGCAATCTGCCCTACGCGCCGGAACTGGTAACGATCGACGTGAGCTTCATCTCACTGCGGTTGGTGCTGCCGGCGGTGCTCGCGCTGAGCGTGCCGGAGGTCGAAATCGTGGCGCTGATTAAGCCGCAGTTCGAGGTCGGCAAAGGCATGGTCGGCAAGGGCGGGGTGGTGCGCGACGACGCCCTGCGCATCGAGGCCGTCGTGAGAATTGTCGAGTTCGCCCAAGGGCTCGGGCTGGAGGTTCTGGGCACAATTGAATCGCCGGTCCGCGGCGCGGCCGGCAACCTGGAGTATCTGGCGGCGATGCGCCGGCGGGCGAATTCGCATCAGTGAACGAAAATCGTGTCTAAATGGCACAAAAGTGATTTGGACGTGCCTTCTGTAAAACCCCCATTTGCATCCTGTTCATCTTGGATTTAGGCTTGACTGGGCGGATGACCGTGCGCGCGAGTCTTTTGACCATGAAGTTTGGTTCGCTGCTGGCAGGCCTTGTTGTCCTCTCATGCCTTTGCCTGACGGCATCGCCGCTCATCGCCCAGGACGAACCGCCGGCACCTGCGGCGGGGGCCGAGGAGCAGGGACCGGCTGAAGAGCCCGCGCCGCCCCCGTCGCCGGTCCATCGCCACCCCGGCGAATTTTCCTATACCGTCCGCCCGGGCGACTCGCTCGGCTCGATCGCTTCGACCTTCGGCATCCAGGTTTCTGACATCGCACGCGCCAACCGCATCAGCCAGGACGCGATGCTGATGGTGGGTCAGACGCTGCGCATCCCGAATCCGTTCGCGGCGCGGATGCGCGAGCTGACTGCGGAGAACCAGAAGCTCAGCGACGAGCTTACGTTGGCGCGCTCGCGCGCCGACCAGGCCGACGCGTCGGCCAGTACGCTCAAGGCCCAGGTGCAGCAGTTGACCGCGGGCAATCAGGAGCAGGCGCGCGAGCTCAGGATGCTGCCTTGGTGGCGCGGCGCGGTGTACAGCGCGGCGATCGTCGCGCTGTTGATGCTGGGCGTCACCGCGCTCGCGATCCTTGAGTGGTTCCTGTTGCGCCGGCGGTACGTCGCCGTCGCGGAGATGAACGAGTCGCTGCGCAGGCTCGACCAGCGTTACAAGGTGCTGTTCGCGAAGGCCGAGTTGCGGATGCAGGAGCTCTACGGGCGGCGCCGACGCGGGATGGCCGACGACCAGGAGCGGCCGAAGCTTCCCGAAGAGGCCGAGCTCGAACTGCTCGACCAGCAGCTTCGCGACGTCCTCGAGCACCATCTCGAACAGCTCGGCGGCCGCGCGCGCGCCCGCCGGCGCGGCCGCTGGCGCGAAGACTTCGGCGCGGTCGCGCCGCCGGTCGAGGCTCGCTCGGCGCGGCGCTAGCGCCATTCCTTCGCGCAATTATTTTCCTGCTGCGCCGGCGGAGATATTGTTCAACACTCACACTCCTCGTGCGCAGCCCTTGTCATACGCGCCGGGCGTGAAATAATCAGAAAGATTTCGGGAACATCGGCCGAAGCTCCGGCGTTATGAGCGTTGACGGCCTGTTCTTGGACGGCGTGCTCCGACCAGCGGAGCCAGCGGCGAAGACCTGGAGGTGAGCGATGCGAAGGATGGTGATTGCCGGCCTCGGGCTGGCGCTCGCAATCGGCGTTGGGGGGATGGCGGTGGCGGCCGAGCAGTCGGTCACTGGCAACCTCGTCGATACGTTCTGCTACACGGTGGTCGGCGCGCACGGAGCGGGCCATGCGCAATGCGCGCTCAAGTGCGCGCAGAAGGGGATCCCGGTTGGCCTGGTCGAGAAGGGCACCAGCAAGATGTACATCCTACTGCCGCCCAAGAACGCCCAGGGGCTGCCCGCCGACGTGATCAACAGTATGGAGAAGGAAGTTACGGTCACCGGCAAGAGCTATTCCAAGGACGGCGTCGAATTTCTCACCGTCGAGGCGGTGAAGTGATCCCGTGCTAGCGGCTTTGCTCCGGGACGCGCAGCGCCTGTTCGCGTTGCCCGGGGTCCAGCACGTCCAGAACATCCATCCGCTGGTCGTCCACTTTCCAGTGGCGCTCCTGCCGGCGGCCGCGCTGGTGTACTGGCTGGCCTTCCTGGCGCGGCGCGAAGCGTGGCAGTGGACCGGGCTGTGGTTGCTCATCCTTGGCGTGCTCGGCGCTGGGGCGGCGGTCGCCAGCGGATGGTACGCCGCGCCGGGCGTGATGCTTGCGCCGTCGGTCAAGGAGAACCTGCTCGTTTACCACAAGTGGATCATGGTCGCGACGCTCGCGCTCAGCACGGCACTCGTGCTATGGGCCGCGCTCGCGCGGCCGATGCCGCGGCGATGGCGGGGACTGTTCCTGGTGCTGCTGCTGGTGATGGTCGGGGTGGCTGCCAAGGGCGCCGACTACGGCGCGCGGATGGTATACGACTACAACGCCGGCGGCTACGCCTGCAGCCAGCCAATCGAGTTCAGCCAGTAGAATCTTTCCGCACGCCCGCTGTGCGCGCCGCCCTTTTTGTTCCGCAATCGGCAGACCTTAGCCTGTAGATTCGTCTTACTTGCGATCGCCGAAGGCGATATACAGGAAAGCCGGAGTTTCATCGGAAGTCATGCGGCGTTTGTATCGACACGACGGGACTGCGGGTTTTTGGCTCGTCTATGCAAGCACGGTCTGCGCGGCGCTCGCGCTTGGCGCGTGCTCGATGCTCCATCGCGCGGCGTCCTCCGGGACGGCGGCCGCAGCGCCGTCGGCGGCGGCTGAGGGGCAGGCGGCGGACCAGAGCGAGGCGACGCCTCCGCCACCGGGGGCGACGATCAACCTCTCGTACACCCGCAAGGGTGATTACCTCACTTCGCTCAGCGTCACGAAATTCTCCGGCGCCGAGGTGGTCGAGACGCGCCAGATGGATCCCCGCCACTCGATAAGTGTCGTGCGCTTCGACGGCGGCGCTCCCATCTGGGAGATCAAGGCTGACACCGGCGTGCTCTCCGACCTTCCAGGCCTGCGTTCGCGCGAGAAGTTCGCACTCAAGGCCGCCAGCTACGGCAAGCTCCCGCCGCATTTTATCCAGGTGACGCCCGAAAATACGCCGCCCGAGCCGCTCGAGCCCGGCCGCTACTACATCTTCGCCGCCCGCCGCGCCTCGGGCTCGGTCAGCTACGAGGCGGTGCGGGTCGGGGCCGAGGGCGAGTTGGACGGCTACGACGCCGAGCCGCGCGCGGGGACGAGCTACGCGCTGTGCTGCAACGTCCCGGCCGACTTCGCGGTACCGGCGCCGCCGATGCAGGGCGCCAACCCCTAGCCCGGGCCGCGTCAGATCTTCAGGAAGATCTCGCGGGTGTCGGCGGCGCTGAGCTGCTTGACCGAGCTTACGCGGTCGCTGAACTGAGCGAGCGTGGACAGCTCGCTCGAGCCGATATCGACCAGCACCGCGAAGATCGAAAATTGCAGCTCTTCCTTGCGCCGGCGCAGCTCGGCCAGCCATTGCGGCGCCACCTGCGACTCGCCGTCGGTGATTATCACGATATCCGCGCGCTTGAGCCGCTTGTGCGCGATCAGCTCGACCGCGGCGTCGAGCGGCTGCTGAAAGTCGGTGCCGCCGCCAGGAAAGTACTCGGCCAGCTCCATCACCCGCGACAGCTCGGGCTGGTAGCGCCGCTCGCTGTTGAGGTCGAGCACGCGCAGACTTTGCGGGCCAGAGGAGAAAAGCACCGCGCGGAAGAGCCGGCGCTGGCGGCGCGCGATGTCCATCAGGGTCAGGCAAACCGCCTTGGCCCACAGCTCCTTGTCGCCCTGCATCGAGGAGCTTACGTCCACGCACACCACCATCGGGCCCTTGCCCTTCTGTTCCTCCTCGCGCAGGCGGTATTGGAGCAGCTCGCCTTCGAGCAGGCGGCGGCCGAAGTCGCGTTTGAGCGCGGGATTGAGCAGGCCCAGCAGTTCGGACGGGATGAGTTGCCCCAGCTCGGCGCCGCGCTCGACGTCGTAGGTCTCGGCGACGCCGCGCTCGAGCGTCTTGCGCCGCAGTGCGCGCGCGTCCTGCTTGAAGCGGCCGACCAGGCGCGCGAGCTCGCCCAGCTTGCGGTTGCGCGCCAGATGGCGACCGAGTTCCAGGCGTTCGCCCGCCGACAGCCGCCCGCCTTGGCCGAACTCAAGGCTGAAGTCGTGGCTGTCCTGGGCGACGCGGTCGATCTCCTGCGCGAGCTCGAAGCTCTTGACCTCCATCCGGCGCAGCTCGCCGCGCTCGGCGTTGGAGATCTGCTCTTCGACCTGGCGCGCCTTCTGGTTGAGCCGCGCCTCGGAGACCTGGGCGGCGCGCTCCGCCGCCTCCTTGAGCTGTTCAAGCTTCTTCCTGAGCTCCTCGTCGGGCGCGCCTTCGGAGTCGGCGGGTTTGAGCGTCTGCTCGACCTGTTTGAGCTCCTCGGCGCGCGCAGCGAGGTCTTCCTCCTGATGGTGGAGGTCCCAGAGGTCGAGCAGCTCGCGGCGGTTGAGCAGCCGTTCCGAGCGCACCAGTTCGAGCGCGCGCTCGGCGAGCGCCAGCGCCGCGATCGCCGCCTTGTCCTCTTCGAGCGCGGTGCGCTCCTTGAGCGCGGCGAAGGCGGGCGTGGCGAGCAGCTCGCGCAGGATCGTATGGTTGAGCAGCGCGCTCTTGCGCACGGCGTCGGCTTTCAGCCAGACGATGTTGTATTTGAACAGCGCGAAGAAAAGATCGCCAAGCAGCGTGTCGAAGTGCGGCACCAGCCGCCGCCCCGCCTCGACCAGCTCGCCGAGCGCCGCCGAGCCCATCCCGATCTCGCTCCAGGCGCGGCGGTCGTAGCTGTCGCTCTCGATCCACGCCGCGCCGGCGGGCACGGTCGGGATATACAGGCGTCTGGGCTTGACCGGCTTCCTGGCCATCGGGAGATGCCGCCCGGGGCTACTCCGAACAGCCTATCAGGCGGCCGCCCACGCAAAAACCCGCACGTCAGCCGGGTTTGCTTGTTGACCCAAATGCGCTGGGTGCTCTTGAACGCGGGGCGGTGGGCGAAACAGAATTGAAACGCTGGCATCTGACGCGTGGCGGCAAGCGCCGCGCCAATGATTCGATGGACAGCTCGACCTCACACAGCGACCTCTCACGCCGCCAGCGCGCGGTGCTGTTCGCGACCGTGCAGGAGTTTATCGCAACCGCCGAGCCCGTCGGGTCGCATCAGATCGCCGCGCGCTATCCGCTCGGCGTGCGCGCCGCGATGGTGCGCAACCTGATGTCCGAGCTGGAGCATGGCGGCTATCTCCGTCAGCCGCACACCTCGGCCGGACGCGTGCCCACCGAGCGCGCCTTTCGCTACTACGTCGATCAGGTGATGCCGGTCAGGCGGATCGGTTTCGAGGACCGCGCGCATATCGAGCTCGCCTATTCGGCCGGCCCGCGCGAGCTCAGCGAGGTGATGCGCGAAACGTCGCGCCTGCTGTCGCTGCTTACCGGCCAGGCCGCGCTGGTGATGGCGCCGCGGCTGGAGAGCGCGCGCCTGGAGCGGGTGGACTTCGTGCGCCTGCGCGAGCGCGAGGTGCTCGCGATTTTCGTCGCGGCCGCCGGCGGCGCGCACCATCGCCTGGTCCAGACCGACGACGACCACCGCCCCGAGGAGCTCGAGCGGATGGCGCGTTATCTCAACGAGGCGCTCAAGGGGCGCACGCTGGAGCAGGCGCAGGCGTGGATCGAGGAGCGGCTGCGCGCCGATCGCGCCCGTTACGATCGCTTCATGCGCACGGCGCTGATGCTGGGCGGGGCAGCCGCCGAACGACTCGCGGACGCCGAGCTTTACGTCGAGGGCAGCGCCAAGGCGGCCGAGCAGCCGGAGTTCGCCGATCGCAACCGCCTGCGCGACCTGCTGCGCGCGCTCGAGGATCGCAGCGCCCTGCTCGAGCTGCTCGAGCGCAGCCTCGCGCACGGCGGCCTGACCGTGTCGATCGGTTCGGAGAATATCGACGCCCGCCTCGCCAGCCTCAGCGTGGTCGCCGCCTCCTATGAAAGCGGCGCGATGCCGCTCGGCAGCGTGGCGGTAGTCGGCCCGATGCGGATGGACTACGAGCGGGTGATCCCGCTGGTGGATTACACCGCGCGCACGCTTTCGCGCCTGCTCGATTCCTAGCGCACGAAGATCACGCCAAAGTGGCGGTCGATCACCGCTCCCGTCTCGCCCAGTGTGAAATTCGAAGTGATGAGGCCGCTGGCGCCGGCGAATTGTCCCTCGCCGCCGTCGATCCGCCAGATGACCGAGCCGTGGCGCAGCTTCGGGTCGGCGCTCGCATCCATGTAGCCCTCTCCGACGGTGCTGAAGCGCAGGCGATGGTTGCCCTCGCCAAATCGGATCGTGCCGGATTCGACGAACGAGGTGTCGCCGGTCACCGTAACCTCGGATTCGAAGATCGCCTTGCCGCCGGCGGCCGGCTTGAGGCTCGCGCTCAGGCCGTCAGCGCCGACCGTCGAGGTGAGCGAGCAGCTCGAAGCGCTGGTCGCCGCCTTGATCACGTTGGAAGGGCCGGCCACCGGCGCCGCCTGCCCGCTGAACTCCATCGCGTAGAAGATCTGCTTCATCTCCGGAGCCTCCTGGCGTGCTGGATTCCTGTGGGTACCCCATGCGCGCGGTATAAGGCAATTGCTCGCCCGACCGAGCAGCGCGCGCTCCGGCGATGGCTCGCGCGAGCGGGCTAGGCTAAATAGATCCGAACGGACCGAAATCCGTGCGGATGCCGAGCGCACAAACGAGGGCGACGGGTGGCTCCGCGCCGAACGCCGCCGCCGCGCCGCTGGCGACGACGCCCAATCACGTCTGGGGGCTGTTCTCGATGGCGTGGGCGCACTTCCTCAACGACGGCGGCTCCAACTACTTGCCCGCGGTGCTGCCGGCGATCCTGATCGCGCTCGACATCCGGCTCGCGTTGGTGGGCGTCGTGATGTCGGCGCTGCTCATCGGGCAGGCGCTGCAGCCGGCGTGCGGATGGATTGCCGACCGCGTCGGCGGCCGCGCCTTCGTAATCGCCGGCGTTACGCTCAGCACCGTCGCCGGCGCGCTGGTCGGAATTGTCCCCGGCTACTACAGCCTGCTTGGGGTGCTGTTGCTGGTCGGGATGGGCAGCGCGATCTTCCATCCCCAGGCGCTCGCCGCCGTGCGCGAGATGTCAACCCGGCGCCAGGGATTGTACATCTCGATTTTTCTGATCGGCGGCGAACTGGGGCGCGGTCTGTGGCCGATGGTGGCGGCGTTGGCCGTGGAGTACTTCGGGCTGCGCGGTCTTCTGTTGCTTGCGCTTCCGACGATCCTGACGATGCCGCTGATCGTCCATGAGCTGCCGCGGTTGCGCGCGCGCCCCAGCGAGCCGGCCCATCGCGCGCACATCAACGCCAACTTCTGGCCGTTGGTCAGCGTGGTCGCCTACTCGAGCACGCGCGCGGTTGTGATGTACAGTCTGACCACCTTCCTGCCGCTGCTATGGAAAGAGCAGGGCGGCTCGCTGGTGGGGGGCGCCTCGCTGATCACGACCCTGCTCACCGTGGGTGTGCTCGGCAATCTCGGCGGCGGCCATCTGTCCGACCATTTCAGCCGCAAGTCGGTGGTTATCGGTGCTACCGCCCTCTCGGCGGTCTTCCTTGGCCTCTACCTGCTTACCGGCGGACTGATGCAATGGCTTATCCTGGGTGTTCTCGGGATCACGATTTTCTCCACCTTCCCGCTCCAGATCCTGATCGCGCAGGACCTTCTGCCTGACAATCGCGCGCTCGGCTCGGGGCTGGCGCTCGGGTTCTCGAACGGGATTGGGGCGGGCGCGATGATACCGCTGGGGCCGCTCGCCGCCCATTGGAGCATCCCGGCCGTGCTTTGGCTCAACGTGGGACTGACGCTACTCGCCCTCGCGCTGGCGCTTGCCCTTCCGGCAACCGGTCCACGTCCCGAGTAGGCCGATTTCGGTCAGGCGCAAATCCCTCCACGCAGGCAACTTCTGGGTCGAGAGTCGGGCACCACGATGCAGTCCGGCCCTGGCTGCGATTTTGCGCAAACTGCCAGTGTGGCCAGCCACAAGGCCGCATGGCTTGGAGTTTGCTGATACCCGCATTCGAATTCTGTCGCAATCTGATAAGCCGAGCTATGACGACTTTTCCCGACGTTTAATTCCGGTCGGCGGAGGGAAGGCGAAATGGGTCAACGGATCAATGTTGCGCTCGCGCGACGAAGTTTTGCGCTGAAGCCACGCGGTCAAACGATGATGCTGGCTTCGGTCGCGCTGGTCGCCCTGTTGGGGATGGCGGCGCTGGCGGTTGACGTCGGTAATCTGTGGACCATCCGACGGCGCATGCAGAGCGCGGCGGACGCGGCGGCGATGGCGGGGGTGGACGCGCTCACGATGGGCGAGAGCGGCAGCGACCTGGTTTCGGCCGCCAAATACGGCGCCCAACAAAACGGCTTCCAGGACGGCTCCACCAGCTCGACCAGCAGCAGCGCGGTTTCCGTTACGGTGGAAAACCCCCCGACCTCGGGGAGCTACCAGGGGCTGGCGAGCGCCGTGCGGGTGACGGTCCTGCAATCACAGCCTACCTATTTCATGCGCGTGCTGGGATGGAACCAGGTACCGGTTTCTGCCAGCGCAACCGCGCTTGCAGTGGGTGCGGGCTCGTGCGTGTTCAGCCTCGACCCCGGCGCCTCGGGGGCGATTACGGTCAACGGTAACACCAGTCTAAGCTCGGCCTGCGGCATCTACGACAACTCCAGCAGTTCGACGGCGATGACCGTGGGCGGCGGCGGGGTCGTGAGATCTCCCTTCGTCGGTGTGGTGGGGCAAACCAACGTCAACGGCGGCGGCACGATGCCGGTGGCGCAGGGAATCCCCGCTTTTGGCGATCCGCTGGCATGGATCCAGCAACCTTCGTTCGATTCCACGCAGTGTCCCAACGGCAGTTTTCATCCAACTTCGCTCAACGGGACGGTGAATCCGGGAATCTTCTGCGGCGGCATTCACCTCGCCGGCGGCGCCAACGTGACCTTCAACCCCGGCCTTTACATTATCGATGGCGGCGGGATCCAGATTGACGGCGGCGCCACGGTTTCCGGCTCGGGAGTGACTTTCTTCCTCACCGGCCAGAACACCTCGAACGGCAGCCCCAACGCGTACGGTGGGGTCAATATCGCGAGCAACGCGACGGTGAACCTGAGCGCGCCCTGCACCTCGAGCGGCGGCTCGGTTCCGGGGGTGCTGTTCTTCCAGGACCGCTCGATGACTAACGGCGTGGGCAGCACGATCAACGGCAGCTCGACGTCAACCTTCGCCGGCGCGCTCTATTTTCCGACCACCGCGCTCAACTACAGCGGCAGTAGCGGCGCCAACAACCAGTTTACACTGCTGATTTCCGACACTTTGAACATTACCGGCAACACTTCAGTCGCAAACGGAACCTGCCTCAACGGATGCTGTCTCCAGGGGCCGCTGATCAAGGATGCCTCGCTGGTCGAATAGGGAGGGAGGATACATGCTTCGTCTGCGCAAAATGACCAAAGGGCAGAGCATGGTCGAGCTCGCCCTGGTTCTGCCTACGCTCGCGCTGCTGCTGGTGGTGGTGGCGGACTTCGCGCGCGTGTTCTACCTCTCGATCGCGGTGGCCAACGCGGCGCGCGCCGGCGTGGCGTACGGCTCCCAGAGCCTGCTTAAGGCGATCCAGTTCGATAGCATCCAACAGGCCGCGCTCAACGACGGCCAGAATATCGCCGGGCTTACGGCGACCGCGTCCGACGTCTGCATGTGCAATGGCGCGGTGGTAGCGTGCAGCCCCGCGGCCTGCGCGCAGCCGCAGACCTACGTCCAGGTCACGACCCGCACAACCTTCCATACGCTGCTCAACTACCCCGGCGTCCCCTCCACGATTCCGATCAGCTACACCGCGATGATGGAGGTCAGGCCGTGAGCTGGAAGAAAGCGATGAGGAGCCCGCGGCGCAGGGGCGGCGGCGCGCGCGGGCAGGCGGCGGTCGAGTTCGCGCTCGTCGCACTCCCGTGTCTGACCCTGCTGTTCGCCGTCACCTCATTCGGGTATGCGCTCTACACCTATAGCTTCGTCTCCAGTGCGGCGCGCAACGCCGTGCGCTATGCGATCGTGCATGGTTCGCACAGCCTTTCCCCGGCGACGTCGACGGCCATCACGAACTACGTCAAGAACCAGTTGCAGGGGTTGAGCGCGAGCGATTTGAGCGTGACTTCCTGCTGGAATCCGCAGAGCGGCACCTGCCCCGGACCTTCGGGCAATAACGATCCGGGGAAAGTCGTAAGCGTCACGGTGACCTACAACTTTCAGCCGCTGTTCGGGATGCCAGCTGTCACACTCCCGCTGACCAGCAGCTCGCAGATGGTGATCGCCTACTAGGCGACCCCCGCACCCACGGATTGCGGGCCTCCGAAGGCAGGGCGCCTTCGGGGGCTTTTCTTTCTGGCCGCGTTTCTGGCACAAGCTAACGGACGCTCGTGCCGCGCCGCGCGCAGGTGCGGGCGGCCAAACGGTGGCCGAAGGAGAATCCGCGACCATGGCCCAGTACGTCGAAATCGAACAGGCGCGCTCGATGAGCGGGCTCAGACTGGTGCTCACGCCGGGCGTGCCCGGGCCGTGGAGCGAGGCCGCCAAGAGCATCCTTCACGTCAAGCAACTTCCCTACGTGAAGGTGCGCCAGGAGCTGGGCGGAGCCAACCTCGCGCTGGTCCAATGGACCGCGCAGGCGAGCGCGCCGGTCATGATCTGGAACGACGAGCGCCCGCGCAGCATCTGGAACGACCAGCTTTTCCTGGCCGAGCGGCTGGCGCCCAATCCGGCGCTGATACCGGCGAGCCTGGAAGAGCGCGCGCTGATGTTCGGCTACGCCAACGAGCTGTGCGGCGAGAACGGCCTGGGATGGTCGAAGCGGCTGATGATCATCCACGAGGGGATGAACAGTGCGAGCGAGTCGGCGCGCCAGCTTTCCTCTTATCTCGGGACCAAGTACGGCTACGAGCGCGGCGCCGCAGAGGCCGCACCGGCGCGCATCGCGGGCATCCTGCGTGCGCTGCGCGCGCAACTCGAGCGCCAGCACACTCGCGGCAGCCGCTTCTTCATCGGCGACGCCCTCAGCGCGCTCGACATATACTGGGCGACATTCGCCGCGCTGCTCGATCCGCTGCCCGACGAGTTGTGCCCGATGCCGCAGGGCTTTCGGCGCGTATACACCAACACCGATCCGACGATCAAAGCCGCGTGCGCACCGGTCCTGTTCGAGCATCGCGATTTCATCTACCGCAATTTCCTCGAACTGCCGCTCGACTTCTAAGCGCACTGCCGCAGCGCGCTGCACGGCGCACGCCTCCTGGCGCGCAGCGGGCGCTTGACGGCCTAGCGCGAGCGCGCGCCGGTGCCGCTCAGCGCCGGACTGCCGGGTTCGCCGGGTGCGGCGCTGCGATAGGCAAAACTCAAAGTCCTCAGCGTGACGGCCGCATACACCAGCCCGCCCAGCGCGGCCAGCGCCGCGCCCGCCGTGCCCACCGTTGCAGCGCCTGCCATCAGGCCCGCGCTCAGCGCGAGGACCCCGGCATTGAACGCCACGAAGACGAACAGGCGCGGGCGCGCGGTGCCAAGGCTCTCCGCGCGCACTGCGACCCATCCGGCGGCGCTGCGCGCGCGGACCACGAAGCCGGCGAACAAATGGTACGACATGCCGATGATGAAGTTGCTGAAGAAGCCCAGCAGACCGGCCGCTCCGAAGGCGGCCGCGAGCCGGCTGCCCTCGAGGCTTGACGCGCCCCCGCCCGCGAGCGCGACCGCCGCGGCGGCGCTTGCGCCGAGCCAGACGAAGCCCGCCAGCGCGTGGCGCGCGGTCCAGTCCAGCGCCATCCTCCGCGTGCGCATCAGCCGCGCCATCGTGGCCAGGTACGCGAGCAGCGATAGCGCGATGAGCACGGCCCAGACCGTCGCTCCGCGCACGCCGGCGAGCAGCGTCGCCGCCAGCCCGACGACGCCAACTATCAGCGCGTAGAGCTGATAGATCGCGGCGCGGGGCAGGGGAACGGCGGGCAGGATGAAGGCCGGCAGCATCCGGTACGACACCGCGCATATCGCCACTGTCACCCATCCCGCCGCCGCCAGCGCGGCGTGCGCGCCGAGGTTGGTCAACAGGCTTCCGCCCATGAAGCCGTAGCTCTTATCCATTGCGAGCAGCAGGCCGAGCGTGGCCGCGGCAAGCAGAAACCAGATCGCCGCGAACATCCCGGTTTCGGCGACGCCGGCGCCGAGCTGCGGCCAGAGCAGAGGCAGCAGGTTGACTGCGAACAGCACCACGCTCGCCAGCATCACCAGCGCGGCCAGCCAGATGCCCAGCCAGATCCCGATGGCGAAGTGCGACACCATCCCGCTCGCCCCAATGAAGAACAGCACGAGTTGCGCGACCGCGAGCCGCGGAAAGGGCAGCGGGCGGCGCACCAGGGCCGGCGCGTAGCGGTACATCACGCCCATGATGCTCGCCGTGATCCATCCGAGCGTGAACGTATGGACGATTGCGAGCTGCCAGGGACCGTAGAAATAGTTTGCTACCACGCGCGGCACGAGCAGCGGCGCGGCCGCAATCCCGACCGCGAAGAACAGCACCGCGAGAATGAAAAAGTTGACCGGCACGAGCGCCGCCGCGCGCTCATGGCCGCCGCGTGCGGCCAGGCTGTAGTCGTGAGGGTCTCGCTTCATCTGCGACAGTGCATGCATAACGGTCGCGCCAGGCGCGGCGATTGCCGCTGGCGCCCGCTACCGCGTTTTCCCTGACCTAGAACCGTGCCCTCGGCACCGGTTGCCCGGCAACCCCCGGACGCGCGCGGAAGATCGTCCCCTTGCGGTCGCGTACCTCGCTGTTGTTGGCGGTGACCACATAAAGGTCGCCCATGTCGGGGCCGCCGAACGCGACGCTGGTGACTGTGCGCGCGGGTACTTTGATCCGCTCTCGGAGCACGCCGTCCGCTCTGAAACGCGCGAGCTCGCCCGGGCCGCCGACCACCGCCACCCACACCCCGCCCTCCGCGTCAACCGTCATCCCGTCGGGCATCCCTTCGGGCAGGCGCGCGAAGACGCGCCGCCCGTTCAGTCCGCGCTCGGGGCTTAAATCGTAGGCCCACACGGCGCGAGTCGTGGTGTCGCAATGGTAGAGCAGGCGCCCGTCGGGGCTGAAGCCGAGCCCGTTGGTGACTTCGATCCCTTCGTAGAGCATGGTGACCGCGTCCGGCGGGTCGATGCGGAAGAGCGCGCCCGGCGGCGGCTTGCTCGTGAAGTCGAACTTCGTGATGTCCATCCCGAACGAGCCGGTCCAGATGCTGCCGTAAGCGTCGACCGTCAGGTCGTTGAGTCCGAATAGCGGCTTGCCCTCCCAGTGGGCGAAGATGTCGGTGAGCTGCGCGCTGCGCGAATCCCATTTGGCGAGGCTTGCGCCGGTCACCACGATTCCGCCGTCCTCGCACAGGGCGATCCCGCCGACGAAGGTGCGCCCCGGGATGAGCGTTTCGATCCCGCCGTCAGGCGCGCGGCGAAAGACACCGCCCACGCGCACGTCGCTGAAGTAAAGCCGGTTGTGTTCGTCGGTGCGCGGCCCTTCGAGCAGGCCGTAGCCCCAGGCAAGGGTTTCAAATTGCATAGCGCCTCGCAGGTCCGCGCGAAGTTTCGAGCGACGCGGACGTTAGAGGGTTGATCGCATGGCGCGTGCGGTAAAAGCAAGTGCGTAATAGAGGCCAACTGAGAGCAATTGGCAGTATCACAAATCCAATATCTACTGCACAACATCACAAGCTAATCGAAAACGCAGTGCGACTTGTCGCGGTTTGCACAGCAATGCAGCGCTCACACCCGATGCTGATTCGCAATCGGCGTCAACGGCAATTGAATGCAGCGCGAAGCGTGCCGATGCACTCCAAGTAAATTTTGCGCCGTGTCTCGGTAACGTTTGCCATCAAGCTCTGCGACACGTCGAAAAACTCTGCGGATCGGCGAATTCCGGCTCAGGCATGGAGCTTGCCTTGAGTCAGCGCAACTGTCGTCGAACGACGACTTCCACTGAACAGGACGAACATTCATCGCGGCCCGGAATCGCTTCGTACGGAATCTCGACAGGGACACGTACAAAATTGATGAGCGGGGGTGGTGGAAGGCTGATGGCTCAAGATCGACGGCTCCGTCGCGAGGCGTACTCCGGGCCCATCAAGCGGTTCGCTCAGGTCTGGCAGGGTGCGATGAGAGGTCAGTTGCCCGCTCGTTACGAGGATGAAACGCAAGCGCATGAGATGCGCGGTGCCGTGCTGTGCTGGCCCGCCTGGCTGGCGGCGGCGGCGCTGATGCTCGTCGGATGCGCCGGTTCGGCAGCACATGGCGACCTTGCCGGTGCCCGGGCGGACGCGCTCTCGCCTGAACAGTGCCTGAACAATGCCGCCGTGCAATCGGCCGCGCTCCACCCCGCACCAACCGACCCCCGCTCGTATCGTATCCAGCCCGGCGATCAGCTCGAGATCGACTTTTACCTCGATCCTGAATTCAACGACCAGGTCGCGGTCGATCCCGACGGCAAGATCCAGCTGCGCATGGTGGGCGCCATTCCGGCGGCCGGCCTGACCCCGACTCAACTCGCACAGGAGATCGACAAGGCGTACTCGACCGAACTGCGCTCGCCCAACGCCGTGGTCAACGTCAAGAATATGCCCGCGCGCCAGATCTACGTCGAAGGCCAGGTCACCCGGCCCGGCTCCTTCCCGCTCCAGCCCGGGATGACCGCTCTGCAGGCGCTGGCGGAGGCCGGCGGGGTCACTCCTGACGCGGCCGACGACAGCGTGGTGCTGATCCGGCGCGACGCCTGCGGACGTCCCACCGGCCAGCGCATCGATCTGGCCAGCGCCGCCGACGGCGCGAGCAGCGCCGAAGACGTTGGCCTGATGCCCTACGACATCCTGGTCGTTCCGCGCAGCCGAATCGCCAACATGGACCTCTTCGTCCAGCACTATATCCGCGGCCTGCTGCCGATCGAGCCGTACCTGTCGTTCCCCGGACCGCCACTGTGAGCGGAGCTGTCTGACCATGGTGCGACGCGACCTGAATTACTGGATCGAGCTGATATACCGGCGCCGGACGGCGTTTCTCGAGACTGCGGCCATCATCGTGGGCCTGGTCGCCCTTGTGACTCTGCTATGGCCGCCGGTCTACCAGTCGAGCGCCGAGATCCTGGTGCAGAACAACCGCGCGCAGCTGCTGGTTTCGCCCGGGCTCCAGACCGAATCGCCCCAGAATCCAGCGGTAATCACCAACCCGGTCAGCGAACAGGACCTCAACTCGGAAGTCGAACTGATCACCTCAATCGAATTGATCAAGCGTGCGATCGCGGGACTGCCGGTGCCTGCGGAAAACTCCGCCTCTTCCTTCCTGCACAGCACGGTGGGCCTCGCGCTCGACATTCCGAACGACGGCTACCGGCTCCTGCACGGCGCGCCCGAGATGAGCCCGCAGGATCGATGGGCGCTCAAGCTCGCCCACCATCTGAACGCCTCGGTGATCAAGCGCTCTGACGTAATCGAGATCGGCTTCCGCGCGCACGATCCGCGCTGGGCGCGCGAGTTCCTCACCCGGCTGATCGATCAGTATATGGACTATCACGCGCGGCTCTCGCATGACCCGCAGGCCGAGCGCTTCTTCGGTCGCCAGGCCGGGCTGCTCCAGGCGCAGCTCAACGGCGCTGAGGAGAACCTGCGCCAGCTCCAGGTCAAGACCGGGATAACGAGCCTGCCCGACCAGAAGCAGGCGCTGGTCAACCGGCTCTCCCAATTGCAGCTTGAATACTCACAGAATTCGGCGCAGCTCGCCTCGACGCGCCAGCAGGTCGCGGCGCTCGAGCAGGAACTGGGACGGACGCCGCAGCGCATCAGCAAGGAGCAGCGCTCGGTGCAAAACCTCGCGCTCGCCCAGCTCAAGGACGAGGTGATGAAGCTGCAATCGGAGCGCGCCGAGCTTTTAACCCGCTACCAGCCCAACAGCCGGCGGATCAGCGAGATCGACGCGCGCCTGGCCGCGGCGCAGAAGATCCTCGACCGCGAAAACCATCTCGAAGTCCAGGAGGTCTCGACTGATCTAAACCCCGTGTGGGTCGCGATCGACCAGAGTCTCAAGCAGTCGCAAGCCAACGCTTCCGCGCTCGCTGCCAGCCATGACGCGCTCGAAAAGCAGGTTGAAGCGACGCGCGGGCAGCTCACCGAACTGGTCAACAACGGAGTTGCGATCGAACAGCTTCAGCGCAAGGTGGAAACCGCCAAGGAGGCTTATCTCTCCTACGTACGCAAGGGTGAAGAAGCTCGGGCGGCGCAAGGCCTCAACTCCAGTCAGATCCTCAATGTCGCCCTGGCCCAGGCGCCGAACGAGCCGCTCCAGCCGGTCGCTCCGATCCTGTGGCTGAACCTGCTGGCGGGCCTGGTGCTGGGCGCCGTGGCCGGCCTGTGCGCGGCGTGGTGGGAGGAGTGCAGCGACCCCCGGCTCTATTCGGCCTTCTCGGTGGAGCAGGCGAGCGGCGTCTCCACCATCGCGGTGCTCCACAACCAGGGTTGAGGCCAGAACCGATGTATCATCAGCACTTTGGTCTCAGCGGCCCGCCCTTCCAGTTCACGCCCACGCCCGACGCGTTGTACCTGAGCAAGACCCATCGCGAAGGGTTGGCGGCGCTTGAATGGGGCCTGCTGCGCGAACCCACTGGCTTCACACTGCTGATCGGTGAGAGCGGGCTGGGCAAGACCACGCTGGTCTGCTCGCTCCTCGCACGGCGCTACGAGAGCGTGCGCGCCGCGTTCATCACCAATCCCCGGCTGAGCTTTGAGCAGCTCATGCGGGTCGCGCTCTCGCAGCTGGCGCCAGGCATCGGAGGACACGGCAAGGTCGAAACCATCGAGAGTTTCGTGCACCTGCTCGACGATCTCGCGCCCGGTGAGCGGGTGGCGCTCATTATCGATGAGGCGCAGGACCTCAGCGCCGAGACGCTCGAGGAGCTGCGGCTGCTCTCCAATGCCGACGCCGCCGCCGAGCGTCGCCTGCAAATGATCTTCGTCGGCCAGCCCGAACTGATGGAGCGACTGTCGGTCCCGCGGATGCGCAGTCTCAACCAGCGCATCGGCGCCCGCGCGCTGCTCAAGCCGCTGACGCCGGCCGAGGTGCGCGACTATATCGATTGCCGGCTGCGCGCCAAGGGCGGCACGGCGCGCAAGATCTTCGCCTCGGCGGCACTCAACCATCTGATCGAGCGCAGCCGCGGCGTCCCGCGGCGCATCAACGTGCTCTGCCATAACGCGATGCTGCTGGGCTACGCGGCCGGCGCCAAGCGGGTCAGCCTGGCGATGGCGCACACCGCGGTTGCCGAATACGAAGATCTGCTTGGCCCCGCGTATCCGCGCGGCGCCAGCGAGGCTCCTGCTCCGGCGGCCGAGCGGTCGTCGCGATGGGTCGCGCGGGCGGCGCTGGCGGTTACCGCGCTGGCCCTCGCGGTACTGTGTGCAGCCTACCTCTGGTCGGCGCAAATTCTGCTGGCTTCCAGTCCAGTGCATCCGAGCGTAGCCATCCGGCCCGCGGCGGGACCCAAAACGACCGGCCCAGGGGTCCTGCTGCGGCCGGTGGCTCCTGCTGACGGCGCGCAAGGGCGGCTCGGGATTGAGCTCGCGACTTCGATCGTGCCTGCGCCCGGGCGGACTGCGGCGCCCTCGTCGGCCCGAGCGACGACGAAGGACGCGACGCCGGCCGGCGCGGACAAAGGCGGCGCGGCAGCGGTATCCGCCCGCAATCTCATACCCAGCTCGGTGGCGGCGCATCTGCACGGTATCCGCGTGCGCTACGGCGATACGCTGTCGAAGATTGCCGCCCGCTACCTGGGATCGCAGCAAGCGCTCCAGGAACTGCTCGCAGTGAATCCGCAACTCGAGAACATCGATCTCATCTATCCGGGGCAGACGGTTTACCTTCCGCCGGTCGCGGCGGCGACGGCCCGTTAGGGGGAGTTCGAGGGAACCGTGAGCAACTACTACGAGGCGATGACGCGCCCGCACGACGCCGAGGAACGCCAGCGCACCGAGACGTCGATGTTCCACTCGCAGGCTGCGAACACCAACCCGCTGGTTCCGCTGCCGGTGCTCGACCAGGTGCCGGCGGCCGTGGCACGCGCCGGCGGCATTCGCGACATCAGCGAACGGTTGGCGCCGCTGGCGGTGGTGGAAAGCGCGGTGCGTCTGGGCGTGACGGCCTGCCGGGCGGGCGACGGCGCCTCGACGGTTGCGGCGGCGTTGGCCATCGATCTCAGCCAGCGGCTGGGACTGCGCACGATGCTGGTCGATGCCCATCTGCGCCATCCCTCGCTCCACCGTCTGTTCCTGCGCAACAACCGGCATGCGCCCGAACTGGTGCTCGACGGCGCCTTGCAGGTGCGCGCGACCGACTGGCCGCGGCTGGAGTTGGTGAGCTGCTGCCTGGCGGAGGCCCAAGCGCAGCAGGAGCTGTTCGAGCAGTTCAGCGCGCTGCTAAGCGCCTATCCGGCGGCGGTGATCGATCTGGGGGTGACCCGGCTGGACGCGCGCATGCTGCCGCTGGCGCGGCCGGCCGATCCCGTGCTGGTGGTGGCGCGCTACGGGCAGACCGAGCGGCGCGAGCTGACCACCACCGCCGCCGCCTTGCGTGCGGCCGGCCGCACAGTGGCGGGCGTAATTCTTAACGGCGCAACCGATCCGGTTGCCAAACCCCTGCGGAGATTTCTGAAAACATGGGCGAACTTGTGACTGCAGTTGGTGCGGAAGGGCGTTTGGACGACGGGCGCGGCGACGCGGCGGCGCTCGAGCGGCGGCTGCGCGCGGTGGCGGTGGTCGGGCTCGGCTACTGGGGTCCCAACTGGGTGCGCAACTTTTGCCAGCTGCGCGCGGCCCGACGCGTCATCGCCTGCGACCTCGACCGCGCGCGCTGCGAGCACGTCGCGGCTCTCTATCCGGGGGTCGAAACCTCGCCGCGCTTCGAGGACGTGCTCGAAGACCCCGAGGTCGAGGGCGTGGTGGTCGCGACCCCGGTCAGCCGCCATTATCCGATGGCGCGCCGCGCGCTCGAAGCGGATAAGGCGGTGCTGGTCGAAAAGCCGCTGGCGATGGCGCCGGCGGAGGCCGCCGAGCTGGTGCGGCTGGCGCGCGAGCGCGGGCGCGTGTTGATGGCGGGGCATACGTTCGAGTACAGCGCGCCCGTGCTCAAGCTGCACCAGATTATCTCGTCGGGCGAGCTCGGCGAGATCTTCTACGTGAGCTCGATCCGCGCCAACCTCGGGCTCTTCCAGCACGACGTCAACGTGGTGTGGGACCTCGCCACCCATGACATCTCGATCATCCTGATGCTGATGGGGCGGATGCCCGAGGCGGTGAGCTGCCACGGGCAGAGCCACTACCGCGGCGGAGTCGAGGACGTGGCGCTGCTCGCGCTGCACTTCGCGCGCAACGTGATCGCGTTCGTCCACGTGAGCTGGCTCGACCCCAACAAGATCCGCCGCACCACCATCGTCGGCTCGCGCAAGATGCTGGTGTACGACGACACCGCGCCGCAGGAAAAGATCCGCATCTACGACAAGGGCGTCGACGTCCATCGCTACTACGACACTTTCGGCGAGTTCCAGTTCTCCTACCGCTATGGCGACATCCAGATCCCGCGCATCGAGGAGGCCGAGCCGCTCAAGAGCGAGTGCGAGCACTTCGCCGAGTGCATCCGCAACGCGGCCACACCGCGTACCGACGGCCTGTCGGGCCTGCGCGTGGTCAGCGTGCTGCACGCAGCCAACGTCTCGCTGCGCAGCGGCGGGCGCAAGGTGGCGGTGGAAAGCGCGCTCGGGGCCTGAGCGGGGCGCACAGGTCTATGCCAGGGGGAGCGAGGAGGCGGTGATGAAGGGCGCGATCGAGGTGCCCAGGCTGGCTTGCGTAGCCGACGATGTGCGGCTCGGCGCCGGCGTGCGCCTGGCCCCGTTTGTCAACCTCTATGGATGCGAAATCGGCGAGGAAACCCGCCTCGGCGCGTTCGTCGAGATCCAGCGCGATGCCACAGTCGGGCGCCGCTGCAAAATCTCCAGCCACAGCTTCATCTGCTCGGGCGTGACGATCGAAGACGAGGTCTTCGTCGGCCACGGCGTGGTCTTCATCAACGACCGCGCGCCGCGCGCGACCAACGGCGCGGGCGTCCCCAAGGGCGACGAGGACTGGGTGCTGGAGCGCACGGTGGTGCGGCGCGGCGCGTCGATCGGCAGCGGTGCGGTGATCATGTGCGGAGTTGAAATCGGCGAGCGCGCGATGGTCGGCGCAGGCGCGGTGGTGACTCGCGACGTGCCGGCCGGCGCGGTGGTAAGCGGGGTGCCGGCGCGTCTGCGTGGGCTTGGTGTCCACGCCGCGGCGCGGGCTTCTCACGACTAGCCGGGCGGGCGGTCGGCAGCGCCCGCGCCAGCAACAGGGGGATGGGGAGATTCCGATGCGAATCAAACTGGTTGATCTTGCGGCACAGAATGCGGAAATCCGCGAAAGCGTCGAACGCGAGCTCGACGCGCTCCATCGCGACACCGCCTATATCGGCGGCGCCCAGGTCGAGGCCTTCGAGCGCGAGTTCGCCGACTTTCTCGGCGTGCGCCATGTTATCGGGGTCGGCAGCGGCACCGACGCGCTGCGCCTGGCCCTGCTCGCCGCCGGCATCGGCTGCGGCGACGAAGTGATCACGACGCCGATGACCTTTATCGCCACCGCGGCCGCGATCCGCCAGGCTGGCGCGCGCGCGGTGCTGGTTGATGTCGAGCCCGACACCTGCAACCTCAGTCCGCGGGCGCTGCGGCGCTATCTCGAGGAGCGCCGCGACGCCGGTGCCCATCTGCCGCGCGCGGTCATGCCCGTGCATCTCTACGGCCTGCCGGCCGCGATGCGCGAGATTCAGGAGGTGGCCCTGGAGTTCGGCCTGCGCATCATCGAGGACGCTTGCCAGGCCCATGGCGCGCTGATGCACGACGGCGCGCGTTGGCGGCCGGCGGGCACGCTGGGCGCGGCAGGATGCTTTAGCTTCTACCCGGGCAAGAACCTCGGCGGATGGGGCGACGGGGGCGCGATCGCGACCGACTCCGACGAGCTGGCCGAGCGTGCGCGGATGCTGCGCGACCACGGGCGCATCTCGCACTACGCCCATCAGCATTACGGCTACAATTCGCGGCTCGACGCGATCCAGGCCGCGGTCCTGCGCGCAAAGCTGGAGCGGCTCGAGCACTGGAACCGCCGCCGGCGCCAGATCGCCGCGCTGTACAGTGAGCTGCTCCTGGACTGCGGGCTGAACTTGCCGGCCGAGCCTGCCGGACTTTCCTCCTGTTACCACCTCTACGCCGTGCGCAGCGCGCAGCGCGACGCGCTGCGCCAGGCGCTGCTCAGCAGGAACATCGAATGCGGCATCCACTATCCGGTGCCGCTCCACCTCCAGCCGGCCTGCCGCGACCTCGGCTATCGGCGCGGCGATTTTCCGGTCGCCGAGGAAATCGCCGACACCGAGCTTTCGCTGCCGATGCATCCGCATCTGGCCGATTCCGAGGTCGAGTGCGTGGCTGATGCAGTGCTCGAAGCGCTGGAGGAAGGCTCATCCGCATTCGCCGGCGAGCTTGGCCGAAGCCCGTCCATGTCTATTTTCCCCCCAGAGCGTGGCGAGTAAGGCATGTTCGCCGGCGAACTACAACGGCAAAAGGCGCTGTTCGCCGCCGCCGACGGCGCCGCGCTGCTGGCGGCTTTCGCCGCCGCGCTGATGCTGCACGATCCGGCGGGCGCGATGGAGGGGCGGCTGCTCGCCGCCAGTCCCGCGCTGCTCGGACTCAACGTGCTGGCGCTGGTGTTTCTGTGGGTGATGGTATTTCGCGCCTGCGACCTTTACCGGATGCGCAATGGCGGCCTGCGCGAACTGGCGCAGATCGTGCGCGGCTGCTCGATCGCCGCGCTGCTCACGGTGTTGGTCGGTTTCTTCGCGCACGTCGAAGTGTCGCGGCTCGCCGTGGTGCTCGGCTATTTGTTGAGCATCCCGGCGGTGGCGCTGGGGCGGACGGTCACGCGCAGCTGTGTGCGCCGCTTTTACACCAACCCCAAAAACGCGATCCCGCTGGTGCTGATCGGCTTCAACCGCTTCGCCCGCCATTTGTGCGACCAGGTGCTCGACGAGCTCACGCCCTACGAGATGGTGGGCTTCGTCGCCGACGACGATGGCGGGCGGACGCAGTATCGCGGCTGCCCGGTTTTCAATTCGACCGAGCGGCTGCGCGATATCCGCAGTCTCTTTCCGGCGCTGGAGGTCGCGATCGTGCTGCCCGACGCGTCGCGCGACTCCCAGGAGCGGATGATCGCGCTGTGCGAGGAACTCCGCGTGCGCTGGTGGTTGATGCCGTGGTTTTCCAAGTGGCCCGCCGGCGGGCTGCGGGTCGAGATGTTCGGCGCCGTCCCGCTCATCAGCCCGCGCGGCTCCAACATCGAGGGCCTCAACTTCGCCCTCAAGCGCGCTTTCGACGTCGTGGCCGGCAGTCTGCTGCTGCTCGCCGGCTTGCCGCTGATTGGGCTCGGCGCGTTCGCGGTGTGGCTGTTCGACGGCGCGCCGGTGCTGTTTCGCCAGGAACGCATCGGCATCCACGGTCGCCCATTCAAGATGCTCAAGCTGCGTACCATGCGCGCGACGGCCGACGAGGCGCCCCATCGCGACTACGTCCGGCGATGGATCCGCGACGGCGCCGCCGCCGCCGCGCACGCCGGGGGCGGCGACCCCAAGGTATACAAGCTCGCCGACGACCGCCGCATCACGCCGGTCGGCCGCTGGCTGCGCCGCTTCAGCATCGACGAGCTGCCCCAGCTCATCAACGTGGTGCGCGGCGAGATGAGCCTCATCGGCCCGCGTCCCGCGCTGCCCTACGAGATCGAGCTGTACAAGCCGTGGCATCGGCGCCGTCTCGAAGCCGTACCGGGAATCACCGGGCTGTGGCAGGTCAGCGGCCGTAACCATCTGTCGTTCGACGAGATGGTCCGCCTCGACGTGCAATATCTCCAGGACTGGTCGTTGGCGGGGGATCTCCGAATCCTGGCGCGCACAGTCCCGGCCCTGCTGCGCGGAGGCGGCGTATGAGTCGCGCGCGCCCCGACTCGCATCCGCCGGCCGACCGTCGCGCCGAAACCGAACCCGCGCCGGGGGCGGGCACCGAGCGCGCCGAAGTCGCCGCCCCGCGCGGCCGTGCGCAGCTTCGGCGAGCCGTCACACGCGGCGTGCGCGACAACATGATCGCCGAGATCCTTGCGCAGGCGGTGCGAGTCGGCGGCCTCATGGTGCTCGCGCGCGCGCTGCGTCCGGAGGATTTCGGGCTCCTGCGTGTGTTGCTGGTGATCACGGTGTTTGCGGCGCTGGCCAGCGAGGCCGGTGTCCCCGACGCCTTCGTCCAGCGCAAGCAGGTCACCGACGAGCACGAGGCCGCCGCGTGGTGGCTGGGCCTGGGACTCGCCGTGAGCGCCGCGGCGTTGTTGTACGCCGCCGCGCCCGCGCTCGCCGCGTTGATGAAGATGCCGCGGTTGTGCGAAGGCGCGCGGTTGCTCTGCCTGCCCATCGTACTCGAAGGCAGCGCGGTTGCCGCCGGTGCGCGGCTGCGCCGCCGCCTGAGCTTCGGCGCGCTGGCCGCCGCCGACGTGGCCGCCGAGGTTGCCTTTCTCATCACCGCGATGGTTTTGCTCTGGCGCGGGCTGCCGATGTGGAGCCTGCCGGGCGCGCTAGCGGCGCGGCTCGCCACGCATGCGCTCGCGCTGTGGGTGGCCGATCCGCAGTTGCCGCGCGCGCTGCCGAGCGGGCCGGCGATAGGTGATTTCGCGCCGTTTGCGGCGACGGTTTCCGGCGGCCGCCTGATGAACCTACTGTCCGCCAACGCGGATTACCTGCTCGTCGGGCGCCTGCTGGGCGACGGCGCGCTGGGCTTTTACTCGATGGCGTGGGATCTCCTGCGGTTTGTGCCCGACCGGCTCCATCGTGTGGCTGGGCAGGTCGCCTTCCCGGCCTTTTGCCGAATCCAGGACGACCGCGCCGGGCTCGCCCGCGCTTACAGCGAGTTCTTCGATTACACCGGGCTGATAGTTCTGCCGATCGCAGTGGTCGGCGCGCTGGCGGCCCCGGAGATCCTGCAAACGCTCTACGGCCCGCAATGGACACCGGCGGTGACGCCGATGCGGCTGCTGGCGGCTGGGCTCGCGCTGCGCGGGATGCGGCTGGGCATCGGCGCGGTGTATTTCAGCCGCAACCGTCCCGCCTTCGACATCTACCTGCATGGCGTGCGGTTTGCGCTGATCGTCGCCGCGGTGTGGGGCTGCGCTCGCTGGGGCCTGTTCGGCGTGAGCGCGGGGATGAGCGTGGCCGAGGGCGTGGTGAGCGTGATGGGGGTGGCGCTGGCGTGCACGCTGCTGGAAATTCCGGCGGGCGCGCTCGTGCGCGCGGCCGCGCCGGCCGTATGGCTCGCCGTGTTGTGCGGGCTGTGCACGTTCGCGGGCAGGGCGGCCGCGATGGCGGCGGGATGGCATGGAGTGCCGCTGCTGGCCGCGGCTGCGCTGCCCGCCGCGATCGCTTGGGCATGGATGGAACGCGCGCGGATCGCGGCGATGTTCGCGCAGGGCTCTGCGTGCGCCTCCGAACCGCCGCTGGCGCGAGCGGCGCATCCGGTGGTTGGTCTCCGATGAAGCACTATATCGCGATAACGCCCGCGCGCGATGAGGAGGGCTATCTGCCGCGGCTGATCGTCTCGATGGTGGCGCAGACGCGCAGGCCTGGCCGCTGGATCATCATCGATGACGGCTCGACTGACCGCACCGGCGCGATCATCGATCGCGCCGCCCTCCACCATTCGTGGATTCAGCCCCACCATCTGCCGCGCAATCGCGCGCGTCAGCCGGGCGGCGAGTCGGTGATCATGGACTTTCTACCCCGCGAGGCGTGGGAGGGCTACGACGCGATCCTGCGGCTGGACGCCGACCTGAGCTTCAAGCCGCGTTTCGCCGAGCTGCTGTTGGCCGAGCTCGAAGCCGACGCTCGCCTGGGCATTGTCGGCCCCACGCTGTACGAGATGCGCCGCGCGCGCTGGCGCGAAGTGCGCGCGCCGTCCTTCCATACCCGCGGCGCGGCCAAGATGTACACCACCGCGTGCTTCGCCGCGATTGGCGGGCTAGTCGCCGACCTCGGCTGGGACACGATCGATGAGGCGCGGGCAATGATGCTCGGCTTTAAAACCCGCAGCTTCCGCCATATCCGCGCCTACCACCATCGTCCGCAGGGGGCAGCCGGCGGGCTGTGGCGCAGCCGCAAGGCCGCAGGCCTTGCGGCCTACAACGCCGGCTACTCGCCGCTGTTTCTCGCCGCGCGCGCCGGACTGACGGCATTCAAGTGGCCGCCGGTGGTCGGCGGAGCGGCGCTGTTGGCCGGCTATCTGGAGGGCAGCGTGCGGCGTTCGCCGCGTCCGGTGTCGCCCGCGGTGGTCAGGTTCGTCCGCCGCCAACAGATGCGTCGGCTCTTGCTGCGGGAGTCGGTATGGCACTGAGTCTCAATTCCGCCGCCGCGCCGGTGCAGGCGGCAGAGCGCCCGGACATGGCGCCCGCGCGCAACGACGCCTTCAGCTTCTGGCAACTGCCCGAAGACTGGCGCGCCCCGCTCGCCGCGGCGATTGCGCCTTCCGAAGCCGCCGCCCGCCGGCTGCTGTTCGAAGAGTACCTGCCCGAGGACGATCGGCGGCCGCCCTCCGCGATGCGCGCCTATTACCGGGTCAAACGCCTGATTCCCCCGGCGTTGCGCTATCGCCTCAACTCGGCGGCGGTGCGCACGCGCAAGCGGCTGAGGTTTCCGAGTTGGCCGTGCGAAAGCAAGCTGTGCGAACTACGGCGCGACTGGCTGCGCCGCGCGCTCGACCTGGTCGGCGCAAGCGACGGCTGGCATATCGGATTCTGGCCGCAGGGCGCGCGCTGTGCCGTCGTCCTGACCCACGACGTCGAGAGCCCGCGCGGCTTCGACCGGATGGAGCGATTGGCCGAACTCGAAGAACGTCACGGCTTCCGTTCGGCCTGGAACCTGCCCCTTGCCCAGTACCCGATCGACTGGTCGCGGGTTGAACGCTTGCGCGCCCGCGGCTTCGAGTTCGGCGCCCACGGGCTCAGCCACGACGGCCGCCTGTTCCGCAGCCCGCGCGAGTTCGCCGAGCTGGGCCCGATGGTCGAACGGCTGGCCGCCGAGCATGGCCTGCGCGGCTTCCGCGCGCCGTCAACCCTGCGCAACCTCAAGTTCATCGCGTGCCTGGACTTCGACTTCGACTCCAGCGTGGCCGACACCGATCCCTACGAGCCGCAGCCGGGAGGCAGCTGCAGCCTGTTCCCGTTCTTCCTTTCCCGTGTGGTTGAACTGCCTTACACGCTGCCCCAGGACCATACGCTGATTCACCTGCTGCACCGCGATCCGCTGCCGGTGTGGACGATGAAGGCGAAATGGATCGCCGCCTTCGGCGGAATGATCCTGACCCTCGTTCATCCGGACTACTGCGGCGAGGGGGCCTATCTTAACGCTTACGCGGAGCTGCTGCGGCGCTTGGGTGAAATCGAAAATGCCTGGCGCGCGCTGCCCGCCGAGGTCGCGCAATGGTGGCGGATGCGCGCGCGGATGCGGCTGCACCTCGCGCAGGGATGCCCGCTCATCGTCGGCGAGGGCGCCGACCGCGCAACGGCCGTCAGACTAAGTGAAGAACCGCTCACCGCATAGGAGAAGCCGTGGCCCGAATCCTGCTTATCGCCTACACGACCTACATCCACGACGGACGCGTCAAGCGCCACGCCGAGGCACTCGCCCAGCGCGGCGATCACGTCGACGTGCTGTGCCTGGACTGCGGGCACAGCGGCCGGCTCAACGGAGTCAATGTGATCGGGCTGCGGATGCCGCGTTATCGCGGCTCGCGCCGCTCGGCCTATGTGCGCAGCTATTTGCGGTTTTTCGCGATGGCGGCGTGGACTGCCTTCCGGCTGAGTTTGGAGGCGCCCTACGAAGTTGTGATCGTCTGTACGATGCCGGACGCGGCGATCCTGTGCGCGCTACCGGCGCGGCTGTTCGGCAGCCGTATCCTGCTCGACGTCCACGACACCATGCCCGAGCTTTATCAGGACAAGTTCGGCGGACGGCGCGGTGCGCTCGGCGCCAGGCTCCTGATGCTCGAGGAGCGGACGAGTGCGCGTTGCGCCGACACGGTGCTCGCCGTCCACGAACCGCACCGGATGCGCCTGGTGCGGGCGGGAGTTCCTCCGCACAAGATCCGCACCGTCATGAATGCGCCCGACCCCGCCGTTTTCCGCGCGGATTCCTCCGTCATCTGCGCGCGCAACGGCGACGCCGGCACCAGCAGCGGCAGCATGGCGGGCATGCTTCACGACGCCTTCGCATCCGAGCACCTTGGCGCTTCGGTTCGTTCTGGGGTCGGCAACAGCCGCCCGTTCACGCTCGCCTGCCATGGTACGCTGGCGCGCCGGTTGGGGCTGGATATTGCGCTCGAGGCGGTGGCGCTGGTGCGCCGGGCGATCCCCGGGTTGCGGATGAACGTGATCGGAAGCGGCGATTATGCTGAAGAAGCCAAGCGATTGGCCGCCCACCTTGGGCTCGAGGGGTGCGTATGCTTCATGGATCCGGTCCCGGTCGAGCAGCTGCCGCGCGCACTCGGCGCAGTTGACGTAGGCCTGGTACCCAATCGGGCGAGCAGCGCGACGCATCTGATGCTGCCGACCAAGCTGCTCGACTACGCCGCGCTCGGCATCCCGGCGATCGCCGCCCGCCTGCGCACCATCGAGCATTACTTCGACGGCGCCGTGCGCTTCTTCGAGCCCGGCGATCCGCACCAACTGGCAATGGCTATCGAGGAACTCCACCGCGATCCCCTCCGGCGCGCCGCCCTGGCTCGCAATGCGCGCCGGGCGCTCGAGCGGATCGGATGGCCGAGCCAGCGCACCGAATACTATCGCGCGATCGACGCGCTGCTTGTTCAGCGGCGTCCCGCCGCCCGCCCGCGCGACGCGGCGTCGCGCGCGGCAACATCGAGCGAGGAGGAAAACAAGTGGCTCATGGGGAAACGCTGATCGTGGGTTTGGGCGAAGTCGGCGGTGCGCTGGCGGCGGTCCTCGAGCGCTGCCGCCCGGTACTGCGCCACGACCTCGAACCGCGCAGCTTCGACCAGCCGATCGAGGTTATGCACATCTGCATCCCCTTCCACGAGCCGCGCGAGTTCGCGGACGCGGTGTGCGGCTACATCGGGCGCTTTGGTCCTGCGCTGACGATAATCAACAGCACCGTCCTGCCCGGCACTACGAGGGCGATCGCTCGCCGCACTGGCGCCGCCGTCGCCTATAGCCCGGTGCGCGGCAAGCACGTGCGGATGGTCGAGGATCTGCTGCGCTACGTGAAATTCGTCGCCGCGCCCGACCCCGCGACCGCCGAACGCGCGCGCTGCTACTTCGAGGAGGCGGGAATAAAGACGGGCGCAATGAGCCGACCGGAGACGCTCGAGCTGGCCAAGCTCGCCGAGACGACCTACTTCGGAACGTTGATCGCCTTCGCCCAGGAGCTCAACCGCTTCACAGAGCAGGTCGGCGCCGATTACGACGAAGCGCTGGGGTTCTTCGAGGAGGTCGAGTTCCTTCCGCGCTCGCGCTACTTTCCGGGCTTCATCGGTGGCCACTGCGTCATCCCCAACATCCATCTCCTGCGCAGGCTGCGCAAGTCGCCGCTGCTTGACGCGATCCTGCACTCCAACGCGCGGCGTGCCGAAGAACTCGAATCTCGAAGCGAGCCCAATGAAGAATCGACGGGCGAGCAGCCGTGCCTGCGCGACTGCGAGGCGCGGCCGAATCGGTGACGGCATGGACAGGGCCACATCGCTGGCCGATCAATTCGCCCGGCTGCGCGGCGTAAGCCTGACGCGCTGGTGCGAGCAGGGCGCCTCGCCTCTGGCGCCGTCCACCGCGCTCATCACGATCGGCGCGTCGCATTTGCCTGTTTTGCACGTTGATGAGAAACGGCGATTAGCCCGCCTGGTGAGCGAAGGAGCCGTACTCTACGTGCGCGGCCTGCCGCGTAATGCTGCGTCGCTCGATCTCGCGCCGTTTGCGCACGGGTGCGTCCGGGTCGCGGGCGAGCGCCGCGCTGTCGGTTATCGCTTCACGACCGGCGCAATCGTGCCGGCCGTGCTGATGAACGAAGAGACGACGGGCGCTTTCGAGGCTGCCGGCGCGGAGCTCGAGGGGTTCCCTGTCCAGCCCCTGATGACGGTGCGTCATGTCGATGGTGTCGAGCGCGCCGGGATCTTCATGCTGGAATGCGGCCGCGGATGCGTCATCTACGACCTCCATCCTGAAGAAGAGGATGCCGGCTCCCAGAGCGGGGTCGCGCTCTTGATGCGGCTGGTCCGTCCCGACACGCGCCATCACGCGGTGGGGACTCTGTTCGCCGCCGATCGCGCGGCCGGCCGCGACGTGAAGCGGCCGCCCGCTTTCAATCTGGTGATTGACGACCGGCCGACCAACTTCGATCATTTCAATACCGCACCGCTCGGCGATCTGTTGCGCCGTGTCGAGGCGTTGTGTCCAGGCGCGCACACCGACTTCGCCTGGACTCCCAGCTACACTCATGTGCCGCGCGCCTACATCGAAACGCTGCGCAGCTTCGACACCGGCTTCGTCTGGCACGGGCTCTACCGGCACGTTGATCATCGCAAAATCCCCGACCTGGCCGACGACTTTGCGCGCGGACGGCGCCTCGTCGGGCGCATCGAGGAGCGCTTCCACGTTCGTCTGCAACCAGTGATGGTTTTCCCGTTTGAGGGTTCGACGTCCGAGCAGCTCCAATTTCTGAGCCGCGCAGGGTTCACGGCCAGCGTCGAAGAGCCTCGCCAAGCCGGCGACTTGCCCTGCGGAGTGTCCGCCGCGTCTCGCGCCTGCGTGCAGCCTGCGCAACTGGGCGGGCCCGGCATCGTCGTGCTCCATCGCTATCAGGCTTCCGAGCTAAGTCGCGACCGGATGCTGGCGATGGCGACGCTCGGAGTGCCAATTATCGCCTACGCCCATCCGTGGAACCTCGGACTGCGGCGCCTGTCGCGGCTTCGCCCCTTCCGCGGCGACGTTGCCTACTTCGACGAAGTGCTCAAGTTCGCTGCGTCCAAGCGGCTGCGCCCGCTGCCGCTTGCGGAAATCGCGCGCGAGGCCCGCGCCTCGGATGCACGAGGATTCTTCGCCGACGCCTCCCTGGCCGAAAGCGCCTAGGCGTGGCGCCCGGGGAGAGCGATGCCTGAACCGGCAATTTCCACAGAATCCGCGGCGCACGCGCAGGCTACGGCCGAGCCCGGATACGAGTACCGCGTTGTACGGGTTGCCGAAGCCGTGCGCTTCGTCGCGGCGGGCGAATGGGACATGCCCGACTTCCAGCGCCGCTTCGTATGGGAGCCGGGACAGGTATGCGCGCTTGCCGATTCGCTGTGGCGCAATTATCCAATCGGCGCGCTGCTATTGTGGAACGCACGCGCGGCGGACCACGGCCGGCGATGCGCGCCGCTGTGGATCGCCGATGGCCAGCAGCGGCTGACGTCGCTCTGCCTGATGTACGGTGTCGAGCCGCCGTGGGTAAGGCGCATGGCGGACACGTCTCGCCGCCGCCTCGGGCGGCGCCTTGATCTGCGCTTCGACGTCGAGGCCATCGACGCGCCCTTCGTGTTCGCGGGCCCGCGTGGCGTGCGTGAGGAGCCGCGTCTAATTCCATTGGCGAGGCTGCTCGCTCTCGATCCGTCGCACGAGCGCGGTTGGATTGAGCTGGGGCGTTTGGCGGAGGAGCTGTGGGCGGCCGGGTGCTGCCGCGAGATCGACGCTGACGCGCTCCGGGCTCGGCTCGCGCGGGTAAGTATGATCGGTCGGCGGCAACTCGCCGCGGCGGTCGTCAGCCACGGGCGCGAGGGCGTGCTCGAGGTCTTCGCTCGTCTCAACAGCCGCGGGATGCGCTTTCGACGCCTGCTGCTGAAGATGGCGATGGAGCAGATTCCGGCGGCGCTGCGCGGCCGCCGCGGCTGGTGCTGCGATCCATAGGGCGCAAAAAGCTGAGCAGGCTTCGTGCCAGGCTCCCGGAACCAGACGGCGCGCGAACTCGATCGCGGCTGCCTCCAAGAGACATCGCCGGACTCTTTTCGATTCCGTCAGAACCAGCAACGGCGTGCCGGTCACGGCGGATTCTAATGTGTGGCCGGGTTGAGCTTGTCCGCTAGCACCGAGGCCTTTTCGGCATAGCCGGTGGCAGAGACGTAGTCCTGGTCGAGGGCGGCTTTGCGGCCAGCGCTCAGAAAGTCGTTCGCTTGATCATAGGTGGCCGCACTGTCGCGGTTGAGCTTGCCGCGATCCACCTTAGCCAGCCGCGCGCCGGCATCGTCGAGCAGACGCAGTGCGCGGTCGCGAATGTCGCTATCGCCGGCGAGCGTAACTGTCGGAGCCGGCACGGTATCGGTCGGTGACAGCGCGGCAGCAGGGGCTGGTGCCGGCGCTTGGGCTTCCGCCGGCGCGGCGGAGCTTGCACGCGATTTGCTCGCGCGCGCACGGCTCCGGGTGGCCGCGCTGCTTTCGCTCGGAGGCGGCGACGGCGGTGGCTGATAGCGCGGAGCCCGGAAGGCGGGTGGCGGAGGCGGCGTCATCAGCTGGGGAAACTGCCAGGTGCCGCCGGGCCCGAAACATCCCGACAGCGCGAAACACATAGCCGCCGCCGCGACGGACACCATAACCCGGCCCACTATCATGGCAATCCAACCTATCCGACGCTCATTTGCGCCGCCGCAGACCGCGCCGCCGGCTGCTCTTCCAGTGGCAGACGGATACGCACGCTGGTGCCCGCGTCGACCTTGGAATCGATCTTCAGCGTGCCGCCGTGCAGATCGACAGCACGTACCGCCAGCGGCAATCCTACTCCGTTGCCGTCTTCCTTGGTCGTGAAATACAGGCAAAAGACGTTGTTGAGATGCTCGGGCGCGATTCCCTGACCAGTATCCGAAATTACCAGTTCGACCGCGCCCTCGACCAGGCGGCTGGCGATGGTCAGCCGGCCGCCGCTCGGCATCGCGTCCAGGGCATTCTGCAGCAAATTGCGCAGCGCTTCCATCAGCACCGCCCGGTCTGCCCTGATAAACGGCTCCGCGCTATCGAGGCTGCATTCAACCTCAATTTGCGGATCGTTGAGGCCCTTGACGAGTTCGGTCAGAAGATCGTTGACAGCTACGCGCTCGATTTTCAACCGGTCCGGCCGCATGAAGCGCAGCAGCGCTTCGATCGCTTCGTCGATGCGCGAGATCTCCTCGCGCACCGCGTGCACGCGCTCCTCGGTCGGACGCCCGTTGAGGGCGTCATGGCTGAGCAGCTCGAGCTCCAGGGTGATCGCGTTGAGCGGATTGCGAATCTGATGTGCGGCGGCCGAGATGAGCTCGCCCAGGCGGGCCAGCCGCTCCGAATAGTCAACCACGCTCTCGAGCTCGCGCACCGGATTGAGATCGCGCGCGATCACCAGCTGCCCGGCCTGTGCCGGGTCCCGCCCGAGAGGAAAGATTGAAACCAGCAGCGGGATCTTGTGCCGGCCGCGCCCTTGCTCGACGGCGACGTCGCGTAGTTCGGTCGCCGCCGCGCGCGCGGTCTGGGCCATATTGACTAGCGGATGGTTCTCGCCGAGCAGCGCGGCGAGCGGCTTGCCCTGGGCGAGTCCGCCGGCCGGCAAGCCCAGCCGGCCCTGCGCCTCCTCGTTCGAGAAGCGCACGACGCCCGCGGCGTCGAGCAGGATGACGGCGTCGTCGATCGAGCGGAAGATGCTCATGAAGCGGCCGCGCTCGTCCTCCCATTGTACGCGGTCCAAACGCACCCGCTGCGAGAGGGCGTTGAACTTCTCGGCCAGCACGCTGAGCTCGTCGCGCCCGCGAATCTCGATAGTGCCGGTGTCGGCGCCGGCCGCCAGTCGTTCGAAACCGGCGCTGATCGCGGTCAACGGTGCGAGCAGCACACCCGATAGCAGCGCGCCCAGCAGGCTCACCACGATCACTACTGCCGCGATCACAAGCACGTTGGCGACGTCGCGATGGACCTCGGCGGCGATCAGCGCCGTGGACAGCCCCACCTTGATCAGCGCGAACGGGTGGTCGTTGATCTCGACCGGCGCGCTGATCTCATAGACGTGTTCCCCCCACAGCGGCCTGATTCGGGCCAGCGGCGACCAGCGGGCGGCGGCCCGGCTGAGCCTGTCGAAGGGCAGCGGCTTGACCCTGCCTGCCGGCGGCAAGCCGGCGATCGCCTGCCCATCGATCGTCTCGACCCGCACGTACACCACGCCTTTGCCGAAGGCGCTGGAAGAGGCGAGGAAGGCGGCCAGCGCGCGGTCGGCGCGCAGGGTGGCCAGCGGGTCGCCGCGCTGGTTGGAGAGCGCGGTGCGAATCTGTTCGAAGGTCTGCTTGACCAGCACGCGCCCCGACTCGCCGAGGTCGTCGACCATCACGCGCATGGCGTGGTTGACCTCGGTCGCGCTGACGGCGAGCACCGCCGCCACCAGCAGCGGGACGAAGATCGCAGCGATTTTTGCGCGCAGGCCCACAAAACCCCCGGGCGCCGGCGAATGCGCTGCCGGGCGCCCTAGACCTTACCCGCTTCGGACTTCGCCTGGTAGCGGCCCAACTTGTTGTACAGCGTCTTGGGGCTGATACCAAGGATCTCGGCGGCGCGCAGCCGGTTGCCGCCCACCATATCGAGCGTCTTTAAAATCAGCTCGCGCTCCACCGCGCGCAGCGGCTGGCCCACCGGCAGAGCCACACCTTCGGCGGCCGACGTCGTCACGCCAGGCCGGGCGGCGGGCGTTGCCCCGGGGATCTCGCTTGCGCGGGCGACGTGGTCGCGGGCCGGCTCGGATTGCGCGCCGAGCACGCCGTTGCCGCTCGGCAAATCGGCGACCGTGATCAGCGGTCCGGGGCTGACGATTACCGCGCGCTCGATGATGTTGCGCAGCTCGCGTACGTTGCCTGGCCATGGCCGCGCCTTGAGCGTGGCGAGGCACTCGTTGTCAACTCCGGTGATATTCTTCGAGTTGGCGCGCGCGAATTCGCGCACGAAATGGTCCACCAGCGCAGGGATGTCCTCGACCCGCTCCGCGAGCCGCGGCAGCTCGATAGTAAACACGTTGAGCCGGTAGTAAAGGTCCTCGCGCAGCCGCCCCTCGCGAAACGCCTCGGCCAAGTCGCGGTTGGTCGCGGCCAGCACCCGCACATTGAGCGTGACGTCGCTGGTGCCGCCCACACGCCTTAGCTTGCGATCCTCGATCACCCGCAGCAGCTTGGCCTGCAGCTCGGGCTTCATTTCGGTGATTTCGTCGAGCAGCAGGGTGCCGCCGTTGGCCAGTTCGAAGCAGCCCGCACGCCGCTGGTCGGCGCCGGTGAAGGCCCCGCGCTCGTGGCCGAAGAGTTCACTTTCGAGCAAACCCTCGGGCAGCGCCGCGCAGTTAACCGCGACGTAGGGGCCGCCGCGCCGGGGCGAGTACTCGTGGATCGTGCGCGCCACGACCTCTTTGCCGGTGCCGCTGTCGCCCCGGATGATCACCGAGGCAGAACTTGGCGCCGCCTGTTCGACCAGCGCCATCACTTTGCGCATCGCCTGCGACTGCCCGATGATCGGGCCCAGCTCGCCCGCGCCCATCAGGCGCAATCGCAGCCGCTGGTTCTCCTCGCTGATGTTCAGCATCTCGCTCAGATTGAGCAGCATCTGATGCAGGCGCGGCGGATCGACCGGCTTGCGCAAGTAGTCGTACGCGCCCAGCTTGATCGCGCGCACTGCGTCGGGAATATCGCCCTCGCCGGAAATCACGATGGTGGTGATCGGAAGGCCGCGCCGGCGCAGCTCGCCGAGCACCTCGATTCCGTCGCTACCCGGCATCTTGAGGTCGAGCAGCAGGATGTGCGGCTCGAAGCTCTGCGCCAGCTCCACTGCGCGCCGGCCGTCCTCGGCGGCCTCGACCACGAAGCCCCACGAGGCGATGAGTTCGGTCCACGCGCGCCGTGTCCTCGGATGGTCCTCAGCGACCAGTACGCGCTTTGCGTCTGCCATGTTTGTTGAAACGAGCAGGAAAGATGACGTCATTAATCCTACCATTGCTCGCCGCGCAGGCGAAGCGGTCAGCGGGCTATCATGGGGCAAAATCCTCCGATGACAGGCGCCGGATGGCGCGCTTGCGCATAAGGAAGCGACAACTAGACAATCGCGCCCAACACGTCGCCCACGATCCTGAACGGCAGCAGAATTATTGTGCCGACCAGATGGAGCGTCGCGCCGAGCACGCTGTCGGGTTCGCTGGACTGGGTGGTGGTCGTCGTGGTTGTGGCAACCGGCTGTACGCCGGGTGCCGCGCCCTCGTCGGTTCCGGTCTGCGAGCTTACGCTCGCGCCGCTTACGCGAGTGGTGGTGGTTACGGTGGTGGTCTTCTCCGTACTAGCGCATCCCTGCGCCAGCATCGCGGCACAGGACGCGACGGCGGCGACGAGCAACACTTTGGGCCGCGTCATCCCCTCGTCCTCCTTGGAATGTAGCGTATTCCGCCGCGCCGGCCCTCGCGTTGGATCGCCAGCCGAAAGCATATCACGGGTGAGCGGGAGGCGAATACCGAAATAAGGCGGCGCCCGACTTGCGCCTGTCGCGCGTCCGGCAACGATATCGCCCAATGCCCGGGAAGACCGAGCCGAGTGCTTGACATTTATGTAACCTATTGGTTACATATCGCCCGGTGCCGCTCGACTCGACGCTCGCCGCGCTCGCTGATCCCACCCGGCGCGAATTGCTGCGCCGCCTGGCCGAACGGCCGCGCCGTGCGGGTGAACTCGCCAAAGGCTTCGCGATAAGTCGTCCGGCCATCTGCAAGCACACTCGGCTGCTCGCCAGGGCCGGGCTGGTCAGAGCCAAGAGGAGCGGGCGCGAGCGAATTTACGAACTCGCGCCCGCGGGCGGCCCCGAGATTCGGGCGCTGATCGCGGAACTGGAACAAGTCGGGCGCTTCTGGGACGTCGCGCTCGACGCCTTCAAACGTTACGCAGAGGAGAAGGCATGACCATTCGCAAGTCGATACGGGTCGAACGCTCGCCCGAGGCCTCTTTCCGCGCTTTCTGCAAGGAGATCAGCCAATGGTGGCCGGCGGGATTCAGCGGCGTGGGGAGCAAGGTCTTTCTCGAATGCGAGGTCGGCGGGCGATTCTACGAGCGGCGCACGGACGGCTCCGAGTATGAAATCGGGCGCGTCACGACCTATCGACCACCGAGCGTGGTGGCCTTCACCTGGCGGGCGCCGAGTTGGGACCTCGCAACCCGGGTCGAAATCCGCTTCATCCCCGACGCCGGCGGAACCCGAATCGAACTCGAACATAGCGGCTGGGAGCAGGACGCGAAGACGCGCGAGGCGCGCGGCCGCTACCACTCCGGATGGGAAACGATGCTCGGACACTATCAGACGCATCTTGACCGTTCGCGGTGAGCGGGCAGCCGATCGAGTGGATTGATTGTCAGTCAATGGTGGAGTGAGGGCGCGCGATGCAACACCGAATCGTATCTCACGAGGAATGGATCGAGGCGCGAAAGGAACTGCTGGCGCGGGAAAAGGAGTTCACGCGGCTGCGCGATGAGCTGAGCGCGCGGCGGCGCGAGCTGCCGTGGGAAGCGGTCAACAAGCAGTACATATTCGAAGGGCCCGACGGCAAGGAGACTCTTGCGCAGCTCTTCGGCGACAGGAATCAGCTCGTCGTCTATCACTTCATGTTCGCTCCAGCGTGGGAGGCGGGATGTCCGCACTGCTCATTCTGGGCGGACAATTTCGATCGTATACCGATCCATCTCGCCCATCGCGACATCAGTTTCGTGGCGATCTCGCGCGCGCCGTACCCGAAGCTCGCGGCTTACCTCCGGCGGATGGGATGGAGCTTCAAGTGGCTGTCGTCATTCGGCAGCGATTTCAATTACGACTACTTCGTTTCGTTCACGCCCGACGAAATCGAGCGTGGCATCGGCTTGCGGAACTATGAGCGGCGCAGGCTGCAAGGCGAGGAGACCGCGGCCATCAGCGTATTCGCGCGCGATCAGGCCGGCGCGATCTTCCATACCTATTCGACCTATGCGCGCGGCCTCGATATGCTGAACGGCGCTTATCACTACATCGACCTCACGCCCAAGGGCCGCGACGAGGCCGGCTATCCGCATCCGCAGTTCTGGGTGCGCCGGCGCGATGAATACGACAGATAGCAGCTCTGCTTCGGAGGCAAGCGATGAAGCTGTACTATTTTCCGTCTCCCAACCCGCAGAAGGTCCGCTTCGCACAGCTCGAACTGGGGATGGAGTGCGAGATGGTTCCAGTTGATTTGACCCGGCGCGAACAGCGCACGCCCGAGTTCCTCGCGCTCAATCCATTCGGCAGGGTGCCGGTGCTGGTGGACGGCGATCTCACGCTATGGGAGTCGCACGCGATTCTCTGCTACCTGGGCGACAAAGCCGGAAGAATGTGGCCGACGACGGCGGCTGGGCGGGCCGACGCGTTGCGCTGGCTCTTCTTTCTCTCGACGCACATTTCGCCGCCGGCCACCGACCTCGTCTATAATCGCATCGCGAAGCGGCTGCTCGGGCTCGAGCCTGATCACGACGCGATCGCGCGCGGCGAGAGCGCGCTGCCCGAGGTTCTTCGGGTTGTCGAAGACCGCCTGGCGAAGAGCAAATGGCTGCTGGGCGATCGCTTCACGCTGGTCGAATGCGGCTTTGGGCCGGTGCTTAACGTGATCGAGAAGGCGCAGTTCAGCCTCGCCGACTTTCCGAACATTCGCGCCTACCTCGAAGCGCTCCGAGCGCGCCCGGCGTGGAAGGCCACGCCGAAGCTGCCCGGGCTCTGAGGGAGCTCGCGCGGCGAAGCAACTCGCCCGGCCCGCGGAAGCGGCGCAACCAGAACAGACAGTCGGGCGGCGTTGAAGCCCGCCCGACTCATCCTCCGCATTATGAACCGGCGGAAGCGGGCGCGCCCGACTTCATCGCGTCCGCAATCTTGTGGTGCAGCTTGGCGAGGTCCTCGCTCTCCCGCGCGATCTGGTTGTACAGCCGGGTCAGGTTGCGGCAGTAGCGCTTGGCCGCGGTCTCGCCGAAGCGTTCGCCCTTGAGCTGCCGCTCGGTGGTTTCCTTCACGTAACAGTCGTACTGGTTGTGATAGCTCTCGGCCGCCTTGCGGGCTTTGGTCGCTTCGGCCTCGTAGTAGGCCGCGATTGCCTCGTGATCCTCGGCCGTCTTCGCGTTCTGGATGTAGTTCCCGATGTTAGTCGAGGTCACGGTTTCCTGAGCGAAGCCGCCGGTCGGGCATAGCCCGACCATTGCTAGCAGCAGCCCGACGATAGCCAGGCTGCGAATCCGATCAAACGGCATATACATGGCTCCTCCTTGAACTGAGTATTTGAAGCACCTCAGAGCCAAAATCATGCCAACAAAGTTAACTGGGTAGCGTGACCCCTTAGTGTGCAGGCTGAGCCGCGCCGGCGGTATGAATCCTGCTTTCCCTGCGGGGAGGGAAGAACCTCGGTGGCGAAGTCCCACATACAGAGGCGCCAAGTCGCAAAGGCGAGGCTGAGGCGCTCGTTCGATGCATACCCTCGGGTTTGCCGTACGCGATGGAATCAACTCTGACTCCAACGGAGACACCTGCCGAGCACAGGCTCAGCTACGGCCGTCTTCCTGACGGGACGCTGATGGTTACCGTGGGTGGCTCCTGGAACTTGAACGCTGGGCTTCCGTCGCTGGCTGAATTCGAAAGCGCGCTGGACGGCCAGCCACCGCGCAGGGTGGCGTTCGATTGTCGCGGGTTGCGAGCGTGGGACAGCAGCCTGGTGACATACCTGACCGAGGTCGCGCGGCTGGCTGATGAGCATCATCTCGCGCTGGACCGCGCGGGCTTGCCGGCTGGGGCTCGCCGGCTGCTCGAATTGGCTGAAGCCGTGCCCGAGAAGAGGGGTGGCCGCGCTCCGCCGGTGCGCGCGGGGCTGCTCGCGCGCGTGGGCATGATAAGCATCGGCTGCGGCGTTTCGGTCGGGCAGTTTCTCGCCTTCCTCGGCGAAGTAGGCGTTGCGGCGCGTCAATTTCTGCGCGGCCGGGCGCGCTTTCGCCAATCGGATTTCCTGCTCATCCTCCAGGAGTGCGGCGCCGACGCGCTCGGCATCGTCACCCTGATCGCCTTTTTGGTCGGGACGATTCTTGCCTTTATGGGCGCAGTGCAGCTGCGCCGCTTCGGCGCCTCGATCTACGTCGCTGATATGGTCGCGATCGGCGTGGTGCGCGAGATGGGCGCGATGATGACCGCGATCATCATGGCCGGGCGCACCGGCGCGGCCTTCGCTGCCCAGCTCGGCACGATGAAGGTGACCCAGGAGATCGACGCGCTGACCACGATCGGCATTTCGCCGATGGAGTTTCTGGTGCTGCCGCGCCTGATCGCGCTGACGCTGATGATGCCGTTGCTGACGGTGTACGCCGACTTGGTGGCGATGGTCGGTGGCGCGAGTATCGGCACCCTGATGCTGCATCTGCCGATGATCACCTACTACCAGGAGACGCTCCACGCGCTCACGTTGACTCAGCTCTTTGGCGGCCTCTTCAAGGCCACCGCCTACGGCGTCCTGATCGCGCTCGCCGGATGCCTGCGCGGCTTCCAATGCGGGCAGAGCTCCTCGGCGGTGGGCGACGCGGCGACCGCCGCCGTGGTCACCAGCATCGTGCTGGTGGTCAGCGCGTGCGGCCTCTTCGCCTGGGTGTTCGATGTGCTCGACATCTGAGCCGATGGATGAAACGGGCGGCGCGACGGCCACGCCATCGAATATCGCGGCCACGTTTGCGCCGGCCGAGGCCCACGTCACGGTGCGCGACCTCTGCCTCAGCTACGGCGCGTTCGTGGTGCTGCACGGCCTGAATTTCAGCGTGCGGCGCGGCGAGATTTTCATCGTGATGGGCCCCAGCGGCTGCGGCAAAAGCACATTGCTCAACGCGATGGTCGGGCTGAAGGAGCCGGAGAGCGGCGACATCTTCTACGGCGGGGTCAACTTCACCCAGGCCAGCGCCGAAGAGCGCCGTGCGCTGCTCCAGCGCGTCGGCGTGCTCTTCCAGTCGGGCGCGCTGTGGAGTTCGATGACGCTGGCCGAGAACGTCGGCCTTCCGCTGAGCGAGTTCACCCGGCTCAGCCCGGGCGAGGTCCGCGAGGTCGCTTCGGCCAAGCTCGCGCTGGTCGGGTTGCGCGGCTTCGAAGACTATTACCCGGCCGAGATCAGCGGCGGGATGCGCACGCGGGCGGGGCTGGCGCGCGCGATGGCGCTGGACCCTGAGATCCTGTTCTTCGATGAGCCGACGGCGGCGCTCGACCCGATAAGCGCGCGCAGGCTCAACGATTTGATCCTCGAGCTGCGCGACAGTCTGGGTGCCACCTTCGTCGTGGTCACCCACGACCTGACCACCATCTTTCGCATCGGCACCAACAGCGTGTTCATCGATCCGACGACCCGCACGGTGATCGCGTCCGGAGATCCAAAGCGCCTGCGCGCGGAGTGCCAGGACGACCGTGTGCGCCTGTTCTTGGGCAGCGCCGACGCCGCGCGCCCGGGGAGCGCCCATGCTTAAGCGCGCGCAGCCGGAGCTGATCGGCGCCTTCGTGCTGGGGGCGGTCGCGCTGGTGGTGGCGGCGGTGGTGATCCTTGGCTCGGGGCGGCTCTTCCGCAAGACCTACGACTTCGTCCTCTTCTTTGACAGCAACGTCAACGGCCTGCGGGTGGGCGCGCCGGTGAAGTTTCGCGGAGTCGAAATCGGCCGCGTCACCGATATTCGGCTGAGCATCAGCCAGCTCAACGGGGTCAAGCCGCGCCGCTTCTCGCGCATCGCTATCCCGGTCCTGATCGAGATCGATCACGAGCGGATCCTGCTCGGCGGCGTGCCCCAAATCGATTTCGACGACCCGCGCCAGATCGACCGCCTGATCCAGGACGGCCTGCGCGGCCAGCTCGCCCTGGAGAGCATCCTGACCGGCTTGCTCTACGTGAATCTCGAGATGCGCCCCTCGACCCGGCCACGCCTGCTGCTGCCCAAGTCGTCGACTTATCACGAGATTCCCACCCTGCCGACCCAGCTTGAACAGATCCAGGAGCAGATCGCCGAGATCGTCTCCAAGCTTAACGAAACCGACTTCCAGGGCTTCATCGATTCGACCAAGGGCACCTCCGACTCGATCCGGGAATTCATCGAGTCGCCGCAGGTGCGCGGCACGGTCGAGTCGATGCAGAGCACGCTTGACAACATGAACAAGACGATGGCGCAGCTGCGGCGCGCGATGAGCCAGATGGACGCGCGGATGGGTTCACTGTTGAGCGATGCCGACCGGCTGCTGGTCGATACCGACCGCGCGATGAAGCAGGCTCAGGACACCCTGAACACCCTCCAGGCGAGCATCGAGCCCGGCTCGCCGCTCGCCTACAAGCTCAATCAGACGCTCGACGAGCTGTCGGCGACCGCGGCCTCGATGCGGCAGTTGACCGACTACCTGCAACGCAACCCGTCCGCCCTTATCCGGGGCAAACACTTTCCCGCCGGCTCAGCGGCGGACTCTCGCGCGCAACCAGCCGCGCCAGTGGGTAACTCGCCATGAAAACATTTGCGTCAAACCCGTGTGCGCGAAGATCGCTTGCGTTCGCGCTTGCCGTTTTCCTGCTCGGCGCCGCCGGATGCTCTTCGCTGCTCGAGCCGCGCCCCGACCCGTCGCGGTTCTACCTGCTGACGCCGCAGCCGCCCGCGGGCGAAGTGAGTCCGGCGAGCGCTGGCGGTAGCCTGTCCGTCGGGCTTGGCCCGATCACGATGCCTGCTTACCTGGATCGGCCGCAGACCGTGACGCGTGTCGGCGCCAACGAGCTGCGGATTTCCGAGGTCGATCGCTGGGCCGAGCCGCTGGCGAAGAACTTCGCGCGTGTGCTCGGCCAGGACCTTGCCGCCCGTCTCGACGGCGCGCGCCTGCACGACTATCCGTGGTACAACTCGACGGCGATCGACTATCAGATCGAGGTCGCGGTCCATCGTTTCGAAACCGACGCCTCCGGACAGAACCTGCTCGCGGCGCGCTGGACGATTCTCGATGGGCGCGACAAGCGGATGCTCGATGCAAGCAACACGATGCTTGCCCAAAGCAGCGCCCCGGGCGACGTAGCGGCAAGCACCGCCGCACTCAGCCGGATCGTCGCCGAATTCAGCGAACAGATAGCGGCTACGCTGCGCCGGCTGGGTGAGCAGCGCCAGGCCGCGGCCGAGGCGATTCCGCCGCGACCGCGGGCACTGCTGCGAGCCGGCACGCCCTCCGCGCGATGATCACTGCTTCCAGCGCTCGGCGCTCAACTGGTTCCTGATCCAGTCGATATACCCGAGCGCGCCGTCGTCATACCATCCGCCCGAGTACCACTGCCCGATACATCCCCACAGCATCTGATCGCTGTTTCCATTGGGATACGTTGGATAGCCACTGTCAGGCGTGCGCTGTGCGAGGTAGGCGATGTCGCCGTTCATGCAGGCGCGCTGCACGGCGAATCGGTAATCGACGTTGAACGCGGTGGAGGTCCGGATCATCGGCCAGGTGTAGGGCTGATAGATGTACTTTACCTGCAGGATGCCGTAACTCTGGCCGCAGCTCGTTCCGTCCCATGCTCCGGGGAAGCCGCTTCCCGGTGGGCAGCGCGAGGAATCACTGGTCCAATCGCCGACGCCCTGCGCACCCGCCTGCACGCCGGCCGACTCGCCCCACGCCTCGGCGCGGACCATATTCTCGTCGATCCCCCACTTGCACGCTGCCCACCGCAGGATCATGTCGGTTGACCCTGTGTAGTTGCCGTCGACCCGGTTCAGGTATGCGACCGGTACGGCGGCACCGGATTCGCCTTCGCGGAAGGCGGCGAGCTGATCGCTTGATGGTTTCTGGGAGTTGGGCAGCGCGTTGATCGAAATCGTTTCAGGCGTGGCGGGAATGTTGTTCGCGCACCAGGCTTCGCCGGGCAGACTCGCTCCCGGGGCCAGGGTCGAAAAGTAAACGGTCGAGCCGGAAGAATTGTTCACGGACACCGTGACCGACTGGCTTGCGACCGGGACCGCGCCGTTTCTGAGAAAACTGTCCACTTTCAACGTATGCGAGCCGTTAGCGGCCTTGGTGGAATCCCACGTGAAAGTATAGGGCGGCGAGGTCGCCACCAGCTCGCCATCAACCTTCAGATGCGCCCACCAGGCGTCGGGACCCATCGAAGCCTTCACCGTGACCGTGCCGCTTACGCTGGCGCCGTCGGCGGGCGACAGGATGGTCACCGAGGCGTCGATCGCCCATGCGCGCGGCTGACCTCGCAGGGTCGGAGCCAGAATAATCAGTCCGATAATTACCGGCACGCCAGCCCAACAAATTCTACTCGTCATCCTTTCCTCCTCGCTTCGAAAGCGATACTCAACCATCGCGCGGGATGGCGCATCGGCGGATCCGTCGCACGCGCGCGTTGAGCCGGCGCTGACGGCGTCGGGGCCCAACGCGGCAGCCCGATTTGTCCGGTAATTCCCCCTCAGCGCAGCGGCTCTCTGGAGCCCGCCCCCCCTCCTAACAATCAGCCGAAGAAGCGCTGGTAGCGAATGGCTTCCAGCGCGGCGAACGCGTTGCGATCGCCAGCCTTCCTCCTCGTTTCATAGCTTCCGCCCGAGCATGAAATCCGCCGCCGGGCAGATAGCCGAGCGCGGCCACGATCCCGAGCAACGGTATCGCAGGCACCCGGAATCGCGCCGATGCCTCGCCGCCCGCCGCCAGCACGAGCAGGAGTATCGCGGTGCCGGTCAAGTACAGCGTCCAGAGGCGATACTCGCGGTCCGCGTTAAGGCATCGGCTGAGCGCGCGGCCCACTCCGACCCATACCGCCAGCGTTATCAAGAGCTGCGCGACGACTAGCACCGCCAGCAGGGGGGACCGCCACAGTTTGCGCACGACGGCTGCAAACCGTGTCAGGCTGGGCGCGCCCGCGTTAAGACCGTTGCCTGCCGACCAACCCTCGATACCCAACAGCCGGGCAAGCGGCGAGCGCACGGCCGTCAGCGCCAGGTAAACGCTGCTCTGCGCGGTCATCGCAAGTGCGCCGAGCGGCCGACGCATCAATTGCTCCATCGCAAGCCGTTCCATCCGCTCGGTCAGGGCCGCTGATTGCACGTCCGCTTCATAAATGTGCTCGTAACTCACGCCCAGCCTGCGGCCGAACGGCGCACGCATAGCTTCGAGCCGCGCTCCGCGCTCGCGCGCGGCCACGTCGGCCGCGCGGTAGTAGTACAGATTGATCGCGCCTACTGTGGAGAGTCCTGCAAAGCCGGCGCGTTGATAGTTGCGCCACGCCCAGCCAACAAGCGCGAGCGCGGGAATGCTGGCCGCGAGCGAGGCCAGGGCGAGCCGACGGCGCCAATTGAGCGAGGGTATTGCGAGATAGGGAATCGGGCCAATCAACGGAAACAGGATCGCAATCGGCCGCACCAGGATCGCGCAGGCGCCGGCGATGCCGGTCGTCAACGCCAGCGCAAAGTCGTGGCGCGGCCGCGTCGCAAGCATCAGTCCCGGCACGACGGCGAGCACCACCGCCAGCTGAAACAAAGTCTCCGGCATCACCGCGTTCGCCATCACGATCGAGGGCAAGTCGAAGGCCACTACCGCTTCGGCCAGAACCGCGGCCGCCGGGCTCCATCGCCGTCGCACCCATGTCGCGACCAGCCAGCAGGTCACGCCCGCGAGCAGCGCCTGCGCCGCGATAATCCATCGCGTATCGGGCAACGTGGTGAGCAACAACGGGTAGCCGGGCGTGCGAAGAATTTCGGGGGATTCGCAAGCGCCGTCGAGCAGGCGAGCGAAGCCGCATCCATGTAACATACCGCGGGCGAGTTCCAGGTATTCGAAGGAATCATCGGGCAGCAGCGCGAAGCCGAGGTCCGAGCGAAACAGTCCAATCGATCGGATGAACACCGCGATCGCCGCGAGCCATAGCGGCGCCCGGCTTCGCAGGCATTCCTGACGAGCCGTCAACGTCTCGCTGCACAATACCGCGGCCATGGTTCCCAACCACCGCCCCCTCCCGACCACCACGGCTGTGATCTTTGGTTGAAGCTGGGCTCAACCTGGTGTGGAAGGTGGAGTGTCGCGCATCTGCGAGCAAGGGGCATGCCCAAGCTGGTGTGCTCCAAGAAGGCGACGGAATCCTGTACTAGCGGAGATTAGCCCACAATAGCGACCTACGTTAACAATACACCGATGAAATGTTTACCGCGCCGAATCTTCCATTCTCGGTCAGTTTTGCGCAGTTCTGATTTATCCGGATAAGAGTTGCGTACGAGTTCTAACCGAATTCATGACGCGAGAAAGATTCAAACAGTAGTAGATATCTACTAGCCGTTAGCTAGTAGACAGATTCAGTAGCATCGGCCGGCGGGTTTTGCTTGCCGGACCTTGATCGCCGTCTCGGGCGAGGAAGCGGGTCAAACGTCGAGCCTCCCAAGCAGGCCGAGACAATCTGAACGCATGGTCCATTGCCGGGTTGCATCCAGTTGCCATGCAGAACCGCAGCAGCGAGTGATGCAAAACGGAATCAAAAGTTTAAACGATATTAATTGGGGTTGCTCAGAGTCCATGTTTTAGGATCAATAAGGGCAGTTTAGTAAAAGTAATATAGTTAAAGATCGCAACTTAAGCTGATGCAGTGTGTTGGCACTTTTACTGCTTCAGAAGGGCTCAAAGAGGGGAAACCTTCAATAAACCTGATTCCAGAAAGCGTGACGTGTCTTCTCTGAAGAAGCCCCTCGCTCACGGCCGGTAGCTACCCGGCCTGCGGATGCGCCCGCACACCAAGGCGTGTTCGACAGCGGCTGAAGCGGTCGCCCTGCGGTAGGGTGAACCGCGCTGGCCGAGCGGTTGTGGCCTGCGCGCGTAGCGCACGGTGCTTTTGACTGCTCGCTATGGGCGGGTGTGCGCGTTTTCTGGGGGGGGGAAGAATGGCAGCGTTCTACCGGTCCGACGGCCGCGCCGTTGGGCTCTTCGTCGCCGCGAGCGCGGCGCTGTTGATGTTAAGTTTGAGTTCGGGAACGGCGAGCGGCGCGGGACGTCGCATCAGGCGCAAGCCCACGCCGACCGCCACGCCGACACCGATTCCGACAAATGTCGGCAACGAGATAACCATCAATTCGCCGCCCAGCGGCCAGATTGTAAGTGGTATGATCGCGATCAACGTCACGCTGGGTCCAGACGTTTATTGGGATCAGTTGATGGTTGACGGGACGGCGGTAACCTCGGCTTCAGGCAATTTCAGTTGGGATTCGACTGCCGTTGCCAACGGCTTGCATACCCTGATGGTCAGGGCCTTCCAGAAGGGCGGGACCACGCCAATCGGCACGGCCTGGGTTGGCGTCGAGGTCAGCAACCCGGCGGCGACTGCGTCGCCGACTGCTACGGCCACGCCGAGCGCGCTGCCGCAGACCATCACTATCAGCGCGCCCGCCGACGGAATGGTCATTTCGGCCGACACCACGGTTGCCGACGACGACTCGACGGCGCAGTGCGAGGGACTGGCCTGGTATGATTCGCTGTACGTGGACGGCAAGCATATCGCGGACTGCAACTTCGGCACCTGCGTGTTTTCGCCTGCCTCGTTTTCCTCCGGCGCGCATAACATCGCAATTCATGCGCATACGGCTAACAGCCCAACCGGCTTCGAATGCGCGACCAGCCAGAACGTGAGCGTGACCGTCTCGCTCTCGGCGTCCCCTTCGACAGCGACGCCGACTCCGACGCCAGACTCGCCGGTATCCGGGCTCGTGACGATGCTGCCGGCGATAGACGCTGGGCAGCCGTTGTTCGACGTCACCGGCGATCCGAGCGCGATAATCGCGGGAACCTACAACGCCAAGTCATATCCGTCTCAGGCTTACGGGAGTTATGACGATCCCAACGCAACAATGGGCACTGGCGGCACAGTCAACGCGGGCTTCGGTCCGCTGCTCGATGATCGCCAGGCGGCCTCGGTGACGATGGCCACGGTGGAAACCAACGTGGCGAGCAGCGCTGACATCGCGGCCAACCGCTACTACCAGGACCACGTGGCGGACAGTGCCGCCGACCAGCAGAACTATCTCAACCAGCTCAGCGCAGTTAACCAGTACTGGTCAGGCGCAATGGCGACGGTGATGAAGCGTGTGGACGGAGCCTGCCCGATCCAGAATCCGACCACTGCCGAGATCATTCAGTGGGCGGCCAACAAGTGGGGCTTCAACCCCGAGTACGGCTACGCCGAGGCCTGCGACGAGGGCGATTGGAAGAACACCTCGCTGGGGGATAACGGGACCAGTTCGGGCGTCTTCCAGGTCGCCGACCGTGGCGCCAACCACGGATGGTCGGCACTGGTCCTGGCCAACTCCAATCTGGCGCGCGAGAGCACCTGCTACAATGCCGACTTCTTCTTCGCCACCCGCTGGGCTTCGTTCCACTGCGCGCAAGCGGGTTGCTCGATTGGGATCACGGGCGAGACCCCGCCGAACTCGATGGCAAATGCGGTCGAGAGCTGGTTCTCGGGTTCCTCGTACAGTTGCCCGGGCGGCACCGGTTGCGATTACCAGGCGATGATCTACTCGGACATCGTCTCTGGCTGGCGCAACGCCGGTTATCCCAACAATGGGACCAATCCGCCGTGCTGGTACGTTGGTAGCTACTACTTCAATTCGGCCATCCCGACGCAGGCGCCGGCGGGGACGGTGCCGCATGAATAGCCGCGTCCGCCGGCTTCATTAGGCGCCGAAGGGCCGCCCGTGGACGACCGTATGGTTGGCCACGGGCCGCCGCCTCAGGTCAGGAACACCTCGCGCACGAGGTTGGTGTCGTTATATTCGCGGCCCTCGGCGATCAGGTCGCCCTCGAAGCGCAGGTAAAAATGGTAGCGCTGCTTGTACGACCGCCCGTTCATCGCCACCGTGTCGGCCTCCGCCTGCACCGCGACGTGTGGCCCTTCGCAGATGACGGTGCCGATCTTCATCTTGAGCCCGTCGGGGAAGAGCGCCTTGAGCCGCTCGGTTTCGCCTGCGGCAAACTCCTGCTTGCCGCGGGCAGGTGGGAAATCCTTGATCGCGGTGACGATCTCGAACGTGAAGTCGTCGGTGATAAGTTGCTCGAAGACCTTTTGGTCGGGATGGTTAAAGTTTTCGAGGAATCGGATCGCGCGCCGCTTACGTTCTTCCGCCGTCATCTTGTTACCGCCTGTGAGCAGTCAGGCGCCCGCGGCTTGCTGTCGCCGCCGACTCCGGACCGCATTCTTATACCACGAGTCGGGCGTGCAAACGCACGGCGCAATTTAAGACTCGGCGCCGGCAGCGGCCGAGCGATGCGGTCCGGCCGGCGATAATCCACGCGCGTTGAAGGTGTGGTGGTTGCGGGGGAGGGATTTGAACCCACGACCTCCGGGTTATGAGCCCGGCGAGCTACCAGACTGCTCCACCCCGCGCAGGCATACTAGCGGCGGCTGCCAAGCGGGGTCAATACGAGTGCGCGCGGCGCGCACTGCTAGGCGCGCCCGCCGGCGCGCATGATGCGTAGCAGATTGGCCGGGGCGTAAAACTCGGCCTGGGCCACGCTGGTCGCCATCGCGCCCATGAAGCGGCCGGTATCCTCGGAATTGCCGGCCAGCGCCCGCATCAGCGCTAACAGCATCTCCGAGGGCCCCTCCAGTCGCGCCTGTGCGCAGGTGAAGCGGTACAGATCGAGCACGGCGGCGTTGCGCGCGCTCTCGTAACGCGCGAGCGCCTGTTCCATCGGCTCGCGCCCGGCAAGCCCGGCGTCAATCGCGTCGGCGAGCAGTTCGGCGTCGCGAAAGGCGTCGGTGATTCCGTAGCCGGTGATCGGATCCTTGTGGCAGCCGGCGTCGCCGACCAGTGCCCACCCGGAGCCGTACGGCCGGCGCAGATAGTTGGGAATCCCAGCGGTGCCGACGAAGCGCTCTTCGCGCCGGCCCGCGCGCACTCGCTCGTATAGCTCGGGCGCCGCCGCGAGCGCCTTGAAAAAGCCGCCTTCGATATCCGCGCGCCAGCGTGCGAAGACGGCGCGCGGCCGCTCGACCGCCACGCAGACCATCGCGTCGTTGGTCGGAAAGCCGAGGATCTCGCATCCCTGGCGCGGATAGACCTCGCAGGCCTCCATCGGCACGCCGCTGAAGTACGCGTAATAGCCACAGGTCAGCGCCTCGACCGCCTCGTACTCCGACGCCTTGACCGTCCGCGCCACCATCGACCATGGCCCGTCGGCGCCGACTACGATTCGCGTGCGCTCGACGGCCTCGGCGCCCCCGCGCAGATCGCGTCCGCGGATGCCGCTAACCCGGTCGCCGTCGCTGGTCAAATCGCTGACGACGAAGCCCTGGCGCACCTCCGCGCCCGCACGGGCCGCGGCGTCCACCAGAATCTTGTCGAGCCCGATTCGCCGCGGACAGAGCGCGATGTGCGTGCCGTCGAAGGGCGCGGGCGCACCTTCGAGCCGGACTTCCGCCGCGTCCAGCATGACACGCTCGATTGGCGGGCAGTTGGTGGCCAGCACCGCGTCGAGCAGGCCCCATCGCGCCAGCCGCGCCACACCGGGCTGATGGATGTAGTGGGTGGACATGATGTCGCTCGGGAAAGTGGCGCGGTCCACCAGCAGCACACGATAGCCGCGTCGCGCGAGCAGCATCGCCGTCGGCGCCCCCGCGCATCGTGCACCCACTACGATCGCGTCGTACATCGGTGCTTGCTCGCGCCTTGTCGCGCGCTCAATCGGGAACGATGCGCAGGTTGCAGTCGCGGTGCTCGCGGCCAAAATCGTTGAGTTCTTTCTCGATCGGGGTCGGGTTCGGCTTGGGGGCGCCGAGCAGGTTCTGCTTGGCCGTCGCCACGTCCATCCCGTCAGCCTCGACCGAGAGGCTGTGATCGTCACACATCACAAACGCCATCGCGTAAAAACGCTCCTTGTGAATCCCTTCACGCTATCCGATTGCGGCGCGGCTGTCAGTATCGCGCCGTTTACCCGTCGCAGGCGCTTTGTGGTAGTCGATACCAAGCCTCTTGGATGCGAAACGGAGCGTGTGGGATGAGTCTTAAGGGAGCGGCCGCCGTAATCGGAATCGGCGAGCTCAAGCCGACCAAGGATGCCCCGCCGGACGCGACCGCGCTCGGCCTGATGAGCGCCGCCGCGGCCGAGGCGATCGCGGACGCCAGACTGGAGACGCGCGACATCGACGGCTTCCTGTGTGGGATGGCGTTCGCCGACCCCGGGATGCTCTACCCGGCGAGCGTCGCCGAAGTGATGGGGATCAACCCGCGGATGCTCAACCAGGTCGATATCGGCGGCGCCAGCCCGGCCGGGATGGTATGGCGGGCGGCGGCGGCGATCCAGGCCGGGATGTGCCGCGCGGTGCTGTGCGTGGTCGGCGATCTCAACCGGATGGGCGAGCAGCGGCCGCCGGTTATTTCGGTGCAGCGCGAGTTCGAGGCACCTTACGGCAATATCGGGGCAAACTGCGGCTACGCAATGATCGCGCAACGCCACATGTACGAGTACGGCACTACGCCCGAGCAGATGGCGAAGGTCGCCGTCGATCAGCGTCGCAACGCGGTCAAGAATCCGCTCGCGACCTTCAACGACCGCGAGCTTACCATCGCCGACGTGCTCAACTCGCGCATGATTGTCGATCCGCTGCACCTGTTCGAGATCGTCAGCCCGTGCAGCGGCGGCTCGGCGGTGGTCGTCGCCTCGCCCGAGGTCGCGCGCGGCGCCCAGCATCCGCCCATATGGCTGCTCGGCGCCGGGGAGTACTCCAACCATGCGACGATCACCTACGCGCCGTCGCTTACCGATTCGCCGGTCAAGCCTGCGGCCGAGGCCGCGTTCAAGATGGCGGGCGTCGCGAACAAGGACATCGACCTCGTCTGTCCCTACGATTGCTACACGATCACGGTGATCGTGACCCTCGAGGACGCTGGCTTCTGCAAGAAAGGGCAGGGCGGCCCGTTCGTGTGGGAGCGCGATCTATCGTGGTCGGGAGACTTCCCGTGCAACACGCATGGCGGGCAGCTCTCCTTCGGCCAGCCCGGACTGGGCGGCGGGATGAGTCACGTCACTGAGGCGGTGCGCCAACTCATGGGCCGCGGCGGCGAGCGCCAGGTCAAAAATGCCCGGCTCGCCTACGTCAACGGCAACGGCGGAATCATGAGCGAGCAGGCCAGCCTCATCCTGGAGCGCCGCTCATGAGCGAGTATCGCAAACCCCTACCCAGGCCGACGCCAACCAGCGCGCCCTTCTGGGCCGCCGCGCGGCGCCACGAACTCACCCTCCAGCGCTGCGGCAATTGCCGCAAGTTCATCTACTACCCGCGCGAGCGCTGCCCGCACTGCTTTTCCGAGCGTCTCGGATGGGAGCGGGTGAGCGGGCGCGGCAAGGTGTACAGCTACACCGTGGTGCGCCGCGCCTCGAGCCGCGCCTTCGACCGGCCCTACGTGCTGGCGATCGTCGAGCTCGACGAGGGCGTGCGGATGACGACCAATATCGAGGCGCCGCCGGAGAACGTGCGGATCGGGATGCCGGTCGCCGTTTGCTTCGACGACGTCACGCCCGAGCATACGCTGGTCAAGTTCAAACCCGCCTGAGCGCGCCATCATCCTGTCGGACCGTCCGCTTAGGAGGTTGGTCAATATGCGCCGCGGAAAATGTCGAGTATCCGCTGCGTGTGGTAATTGATCAGGTAGGCATCGTGCCCAAGCATGTACAGCCGCGAGTTCGGCGGCAATGGCCCCAGGTGGCCGAGCACGCACGGATTGGCCGGCGACATCCGCTTCTGCAGTCCCGGCGGCAGCGTGCCGTTGCGCTCCAGATGTCTTTCGAGGCCGGGCGGCAGATGGCCCGTTTTCTCGACGTGCTTTTGTAGTCCCGGCGGCAGGGCGCTCAGGTCCGCGCCCTCGTAACACTTGCGGAAGTAGCCCGCGTGGGCGGGGCGGAAAAATGGTCCGGCGTAGTTTTCCTCGGCCTCGACGCGTTTGGCCTTGCGCTTGTTGTGCTGGTGTCGCTTGCCCTGGGGCGGGACGTAGGGTTCGCTCTCAGGCTCGACGTAGTCGTTGTCTTTGTCGTGGCGCGCCAGTTGCTGCGCCCTGGGCGTAGCCGCTAAAAAGGCCGCGCCTTGCTGGATGGCGCCAACCGTTGGCGCCTCGGCGGCGAGCGCCAATGCGCCAAGTCCTACGGCCAGTACTCCTCCCCAAGCCATAACGAACATCGCCGTCGTCTTCATGGTTCCCCCTCCACTCTCGATTCGGCGATCGACGGTTGTCAGGCCAACAGCACTGCGACGATGCCGGTCAGGAAAATTCCGTCGAAGGTGCCCGCGCCGCCGATCGAGGCGACCGGCGCACCAAGCTCGCTTAGTCGGCCGAGGTTCATCAGATCGGCACCGATAAGCGTTCCCATCACGCCGCTGACGTAGGCGATGGCGCTTGCGTGATGGTAGAAGCCGCCGCCGAAGACCCATCCCACGATCGCCGCGATAATCGGCGGGACGAAGAGCGGCGTTGCAATGCCTACTCCCGGGATTGGACGGGCCGCGCGATGCACAACCAAGGTCACGATCACGGTACCCACGATCGCCCACAGGAAGATCTCGGGATGGCTCGCGAGCACCCACGCGGTGATGCATAGCGGGACGATCGCACCGCCCACGTTGAGCGCGATCACCGTCGAGTTGCCCGACGCCAGATGGAGCGGCACCCGGTAGCGGATGCCATAGTGGCTGACGATCTCGACCGGGTACGGCGCGCTGCCTTCGATGCGCGTGATCGGGATATTGATGTAGCTGCCGAGCAGGCTCGCCAACAGCGCATAGAAGGCGGCGTTGGGCGGCAGGCCGAGCGCTTGGAGGGCGTAATTGATCGCGCCCACTCCCAGCATCGCAAACAGGAAGATAACGATAGCGAGGAAGATGAACCAGTAGATGAGCAGGAACGGCGCGAAGAACATGGCAGCCAATTCTATCAGGACGCCCTCGCGTCGGCACGCTTTCCGCTGCCCCCCGAGAGCCGCCCGCCCCACTCTTGTGTCCAGCCGCGCGGCGGATAAGATCGCGCGCAAAGACCATGGACCCGGCCGAACGCGCTGAGTTGCTCTCCCTGCTCGCCCGCGAGTCGTACTTCGAGCGCGCCGCGCTCACGCTCGCCTCCGGGCGCGCGTCGAACTATTACATCGACTGCAAGCGCACCCTCTATCTGCCGCGCGGCGCTTACCTCGCCGGCGAGTTGATGCTCGCGCTGGTGCGCGCCGAGGGCGTCGAGCAGATCGGCGGGATGGCGGCCGGCGCGCTGCCCGTCACCGACGCGATCATCGCCGCGGCCCATCGCCACTCGGTCGAGCTGCGCGGCTTCTTTGTGCGCAAGGAAACCAAGGCCCACGGCCTGCAGCAGCAGATCGAGGGCGCCTTCCGCAAGGAGCTGCGCACCGCCGTGATCGACGACACGATTACGACCGGCGGCTCCAGCCTGCAAGCCGTCGCCGCGCTGCGCGACGCCGGTGCTACGGTCACCCACGCCTTCGCGCTGGTCGAGCGCGGAGAAGGCGCGGCCGCCGCCTTCGCCGCTGCCAGGCTTGAGTACCGCTGGCTGTACACGGCGGAGGAGGTGCGCGCCGCCCGCGCCCACATCGGAAGTGGCTGAGCCGCGCAGCCGCCTGCGTCCCGTCGCCCCGATCGGCGGCGCGACCCGCCTGACCGCGATCTTTGGCGACCCGGTCGAGCATTCGCTCTCGCCCGCGATGCATAACGCGGCCTACGCGGCGCTCGGGATGGATCGCGTATACGCGGCGTTCCACGTCACGCCGCCGATGCTGGCCGCGGCCGTGCGCGCGATCCCGGCGCTGGGAATCGCCGGAGTCAACCTGACCGTCCCGCACAAGGAGCGGGCGGTGCGGATGGTCGCGCGGCTGAGTGCCGAGGCGCGTCTGCTCGGCGCAATCAACTGCATTGCCAACCGCCCGGGGGGACTCTGGGGCGACAACACCGATGCGCGCGGGCTGGAGTGCGACCTCGAAGCGCTCGGCGTCGGGCTCGGCCGCGGGCTCGCCATTGTGATCGGCGCCGGTGGTGCGGCGGGCGCCGCCGTCCTTGCCTGCCTGCGCCGCGGCGCCACGGAGGTCGTCATCGCCAATCGCAGACCGGCACGCGCCGGCGCGCTCGCGCGCCGGCTGGGCGCGCGTCTGCCGCGCACGCTCAGGCGCACCGCGCTCAAGCCGCGCGGCCTCGACGCGCTGGTTGACCCGGCGCTGCTTGCGGAGGCGGCGGCGATCCTGAACGCGACGCCGATGGGGCTTACCTCGGCGGGCTTCGCGCGGCTCGATTATGCGCGCACGCCGCGCGGATGCTTCTTTTACGACTTGATCTATGCGGCGAGGCCGACGCCGTTTTTGCGGCCGGCGATCGCGCTTGGGCGGCCGCACGCGGACGGCGCCGGAATGCTGGTGAGGCAGGGCGAGCTGGCTTTCGAACTGTTCAACGGCGTCGCGCCGCCAGCGGGCGTGATGCGCCGCGCGCTGTGGTCGCGCCTGGGGCGGCGATGACCCGAGCGACACCGCGGCCCCGCGCGTGATCCGCGTTTCGGCCGCAGCGGTTCAGGATTTGTTCGGCGGCTCCCACAGCCGCTGCCATGCGCGCAGGCTCTGCTGCAACATCTCCTGCACGGCCTCGGCCTGCTTGCGCGCCTCGGCCACCAGCGCGCTCGAACCGGCGAACGTCTCGGTCGCTTTGCGCCAGTTTTCGGCCCACGCTTCGATCGGGTTGGCCGCCTTGCGCGCGCCGCCCGATCCGCCCGCGGCCATCCGGCGCACCTCGCGCTCCCAGAGCTCGAAGCCCTGCTCGAGCGCGCCGACGACGCCGTCCTTGCTCATCCGCGCGATGCGCAGCCAGTCCTCGACCATCCGCTCGCGCTCGGGACCGCCGGCCTGCGCCGTGAGCCTGGTGAGCGCCCGGGTTACCGCCGTGAGCGCCTCGACGTACGCCTCGCTGGCCTTGCGGATCGCTTCGCCGATGCCCGACAGGTCCTCGCTCGCCATCGTGCCGCACCTCCCGCGTTGCCGTTTCGCTTACCGCATCCTCCTACAGATTGCGGCGAAGTTCGAGAGCGCGCGATCCTGTGTGGCCTTACGCGGCCCGCGATGTCCGCTGGACCCCCGCCGGCCAGGGCGGCGCCTGCTACTGACCAGCGCCGCGCTTGGCGCCGCGGTTGCCGCCGGCGGTGGAGGATGCGGCGCCTTGAGCTTCGCCGCCACGCGGCGCCGCCCGCTTCGCTGCTGCGCCGCGCTCGGCCGCGATTGCCTCGCGTACGCGCGCGCATTCGGAGCTCATCCGCTCGAACATCGCGCGCGCTTCGTCGGCCCGCTCTGCCCGTGTCGCCTGCTCGACCGCACTGCACAGCTCCTGCAAGCGCTTGGCCCCGAGCCCCGCGGCGCTGCCCTTGAGCCGATGGGCCTGGATGCCGGCGGTCTTCAGGTCGCCGCGTTCCAGGGCTTCGCTGATTTTTTGGACTCCTGCCGGCGCCTCGGCGTCGAACAAGTCGAATAACTCCGCCAGCAGATCCGCGCCTTCGGCGCGCAACTCCTCGAGCGTGGCGCAATCGAGCGCGGGCTCGGTCTCTTGGGCTGGATGCGATTGCATAGCGACCTCCACATTCGCTGATGCCGTCAGCGCTGCGCTTTGGGCGAGCGCCGTCGGCTGCGATCCGTTGTGCGTGATTTGCCGCATCGCCGGCTCTGCGCCGGCGGGTGGCTCCGATTCCCCCTGCGGTTGCAGGTTAAAGACTCGCCCCAGCACGGCCGCCAGCTCCTCGGCCTTCACCGGCTTGCTCAGGTAATCGTCCATCCCGGCGGCGAGGCATTTTTCGCGATCGCCGGCGAGCGCGTGCGCAGTCATCGCGACGATCCTGGTCCGCCGCTTCGCGTGCTCGCGCCGGCGAATCTCGCGCGTCGCCTGGTAACCGTCCATCTCCGGCATCTGGCAGTCCATCAGGACCACGTCGTAGGGCACGTGCAGGACGGCTTCGAGCGCCTCGCGCCCGTTGGCGACCGTGTCGGCCTGGATGCCGAGCTTTCTTAGTTGCAGCCGCGCCAGCTTCTGGTTGATCGGGTTGTCCTCGGCGACCAGCGCGCGCAGCTTGCGCGCGGCCAGGGCGCGGGCGACCTCGCCGGTCGCCCACGGTGCGGGCCCCGGCGCAGACGCCGCTTGGCGAGGCGTGCGGCGCTCTTCGCTCTGTGCGATCGCGGTTGCAAGCTCGTTGTAAAGGGGCGATTGCTGGAGGGGCTTCGTCAGCCAGGCGCTGATCTCGACGCCGCGCAGACGCCCGGCGAATTCGCTCATCGGCCCCGCCGACGAGATGACGATAATGGGGATTTTCGCGATCGCCGGGTCGTCGCCGATTCGGCGGGCGAGCTCGATGCCGTCGGTGCCCGGCATGACGAGGTCGATGAGCGCGGCGTCGAACCGCTCGCCGCGTGCCGCCGCGCGCAGCGTCTCGAGCGCGGTCTCGGCGTCGGCGGCCGTCGCCGGCGCCATCCCCCACGCCGCGATCTGGCGCGCGAGAGCTTCGCGGCTGTCTGCGTCATCGTCCACGATCAGCACCCGCCGGCCTGCCATCGCGGGGAACGGTTCCGGCGCGCTGCGCACGCTTTTGGCCTGGCGAGCAAAGCGCGCGGTGAAGAAGAAAGTCGAGCCGTGGCCTGGCTTGCTCGTCACCCCCACGCTGCCATGCATCCGCTCCACCAGCGCGCGCATGATCGACAGGCCGAGCCCGGTGCCGCCGAACTGTCGCGTGGTCGAGGCGTCAACCTGGCTGAAGGGCTTGAAGAGCAGCGGCAGTTTCTCCTCGGCGATGCCAATTCCGGTGTCGCGCACCTCGAAGCGCAGCAACGCGTCGGACGCGCTCTCGCTGACTTTGCTGACGTGCACCGCGATTTCGCCGCGTTCGGTGAACTTGACCGCGTTGTCGAGCAGGTTTAGCAGCGCCTGGCGCAGGCGGCCGGGATCGCCGCACAGCAGGCGCGGTGTGTCAGGATCAAGCGACACGCTCAGCGCGAGTCCCTTGTGGCGCGCGCGTTCGGCCACCATCTCGGCCGCAGCTTCGACCACCGCCGTCAGCTCGAAGTCGATCTCCTCGAAAACCAGGCGGCCGCTGGCGATGCGGGAAAAATCGAGGATGTCGTTGACGATGCCGAGCAGCGCCTCGCCGCTGTCGCGCACGTCGCGCACGTACTCCAGCTGCTCGGGGCCAAGCGGCGTGTCGAGCAACAGCCCGGTCATCCCGATGATCGAATTGAGCGGCGTGCGGATCTCGTGGCTCATGTTGGCAAGGAAGTTCTCGCGGGCCTGTGCGGCGGCCAATGCGGCGTCGCGCGCCGCGGTCAGCTCGGCCTCGATCCGCTGGCGCTCGCCGATGTCGCGCGCGATCACCGACACCGCGACCAGTTGCCGTTCGGCGTCGAAGATCGGCGAGGCGACCACCGAGACGTCGAGGCTGGCGCCGTCCTTGCGCAGCCAGCGAGTTTCGTAGCGCAGGCTTTCGCCGGACTTGCGCAGGCGAGCAAAATGAGCGTCGAACTCGCCGCGCAAGTCGAGCGGCACCAGCAGCTTGGCGCTGCGCCCGACGACTTCGGCGGCCGCATAGCCGAACAGCCGCTCGGCCGCCGCATTCCAGGTGCTGATCCTCAGGTCGGGTCCGACGCTGTAGATCGCGTCACCCGAAGAGTTGACGATCGCGGCCAGCAGCGAGCGTTCGCGCTCGGCGCGCCGGCGCTCGGCGATGTCGCGCGCGCTGATCACCACCCCGCGCACCTTGCCCTCGGGGTCGCGATAGACCGCGGCGTTGAGCGAGACCGCCAGCGCCTCGGTGCTCTTGGTCAGCAGGTCGAGTTCGGCCTCGCGCACCGCGCCCTTCGCCAGCGCCTCCTCGACCAGCCGGCGCGCGCGCTCCGGATCGATAAAAATCGAGGGCAGTTCGATACCAATCAGCTCGTCGCGCGAATAGCCGGTCAAGCGCACTGCCTGCTCGTTGACGTCGATCAGTATGGCGTCGGAGTCGCTGACCAGCAGCGCGTCGAGCGAAGCCTCGACCAGGCCGCGGGTGTAGGCCTGCGCCTCGCGCAGCGCGTGCTCGATCTCCTTCTGGCGCGTGATGTCACGGGCGACCCCGGCGGTGCCGGTGATGTTGCCGGCGGCGTCGTAGGTTGGCGAGATCACCACCCACACGTCGAACCATTCGCCGTTGCGCCGGCGCCGGCGTTGTTCGTAGGCCGTTGGGCGCCCGTTCGCGAGCACGCGCGCCGCTTCCGCGCGGACCTGCGCGAGCCCCTCGTGGGGGACGAACAGGTCGAAGCCCCGGCCCAGCGCCTCGTGCGCGCTGTAGCCGTAAAGCTGTTCGGCGGCGGGGTTCCAGCTCGTGATTTGTTCCTCGCGCGAGACGCTGATTATCGCGTCGTGCGCCGCGCGCACGATCGAGGCCAGCAGGTCGCGCTCGGCTTCGACCATACTGAGCTCGGTCATGTCGTACACGCTGACGGTCGCCGTTGGCTCGCCCGCCGCCGAGGCGGGGTCAAGACTGGCGCACGCCTCGACGATGCGCCGGCGTCCCTTGGCGGTGATCGCTGCCGTGCGGAAGTGGTGAACCGCGCCGCCGAAGACCAGTGCGGCCGCACCTTTGACCGCCTCACGGAACTCGGGGGCGACGAAATCGAGTAGCGAGCGGTCGCGCGCCTGCTCGACGCTGTCGAGTTCGGCCCACGCGGCGCCAGCGGCGTCGACGTCGCGAATGAGCAGCTGCTGGTCGACCGTAACCGTGCATACCGGCGTACCCACGATCAGCGGTCGCGCCGCCTCTTCCGCCAAGCGCATCCATTCGCCGGTCGGTCGCCGGTGCGGGCCTGTGGCGGCTTCGCGCACGCTTGCGGCGGCGCGCGTTTCGTCATCGCCGATGCTCGATCGGAACTGGCCCATCCTGACAGCGCCGCTTGTAGAGTGGCCCGCATACAGGCGGTGCAAGAAGGGGACCGCGCGGGCAAATGCAATCGCATAGCGATCCGCGTCTCTGTCCCCCGCGCAGGAGCCGGCAAATGGGCCGCGTGATACCGATACCCGTCCGCTTTGCGACATGTATCAGCACCGATACGGGGGCGCCGCTTCACATTGGCCGCCAACCGCAGCATGATGGAGTCGCGCGACTCGCTGATTCAGCCCTGTCCGGGCGCGGACGGCGCGTGCGGAGAAAGCCGTTGGCAACCACCACCGTCGTGACGCCGCTGCGCAGCCGGACCCGCCCGCGGCGGTCGGCAGCCGTTTCGGCGCGCGCGCAGCTGGAATGGCTGCTGCGCGATCGGTTGCGCAAGTTCATGGCGCTGCTGCCGGCGGTCCTCGCCGAAGACGGCGCCGACCCGGTTCATGACCTGCGCGTATGGAGCCGGCGGCTGCAGCAGGTCATCGTCGCGCTGTCGCCCGCGCCGATGCCCGAGGCGGCGCGCGCGATGGTGCGCGAGGTCAGGCGGGCGCGCCGCGCGCTCGGCGTATGGCGCGACTGCGACGTGCTGCTCGAGCTGCTCGAGCGCAAGCTGCGCCGCCTGCGCAACCCGGCCGAGCGGCGCGCGTGGGAAAGGGTCCGCAGCTTTGCGCTCAAGCGGCGCGAGCGCGAGATACGCCGCGCGCGGCGCAAGCTCGCCAAGCGCAAGCTCTTCACACTCGCCCAGAGCGCGCGGCGGCTGACGGAGCAGGCGTGGCCCGGCGCCGCCGACGGCGCGCCTGACGTGACCGCGATGCTGGCCGCGGCGGTGAGCGAGGGCTACGCGCGATGGCGCGCCGCGCTCGCCCGCGCGCGCCAGACGCTCGCCGCCTCGGATGTCCACGCCTTCCGCATCGAAACCAAACGCCTGCGCTATCGAATCGAACTGATGCGCGATCTCGGCGACGCGGAGGCCGAGCCGGCGCTCGCCGGCCTGCGCGCGCTCCAGGACGCGCTCGGCCGGTGGCACGATCACCGCGAGCTGGCGCAGCTGGCGGCCGAGGCGCTCGCCGACCCGGCCTTTCTGCTCGAACAGCCGCGCGTGGCCGGCACCGTGCTGCGCAAGCTGGCGCGCGACCACGCGGCGCAGGCGCAGCGTATCCATCGTCTGCTCGAAGCGACGCACGCGGGGCTCGACGCGTCGGCGCTCAATCAGTGGATAGTACGCCGCTGCGCCGCGCCCGCCGCCGCCGGCGGCGTTCCTGCGGATTAAAGGAGAAGCCGCGGGCGCCGCTAGCGCGCGAGCGGCGACGACCGGGTGGCGAAGCTTATGCTGGCGTCACGGCTGCAAGCGGCGATACACGTGGGTGAGCTGGCGAACTGCCGCGCTTCGATCAGCGAGTCCGGCTATGCGTCGTTCGGTGCGCGGGTGAGCGAGCACGATGACCTCGCGCTCGCGCTGGCGCCGGCGCTGTGGTGGCTCACCGGCGACGCTGCTCACAACGCCTGCACGCTCGAGCCGCTGCCCTGCGGGTGAGCGTCAGGGCGCATCATACGTTCGCACCCTTTGCTCAATTGCATAATTCGCACAGGAGTCGGATGTCGCGTGCAGTATTGCTCGCGCCAAGCGCTATCGGGATCACGCGATCGAATTCCAGCCGCGCGCGCAAGCCGCATTTGACGCATTACCCGTAATCCTGTTGCCAAGCAAAAAGTCGAACTCTCTCGATATGTCCAAGATCACCAGCAGCAACCGTCTTTAACATCCGCGCCCACGCCCTTACTCTCTTCCCTTTCTCCTCGTTTGGCCGCGGATATTAAACACGGTTGGTGCTAGTCGCGCTTCCCGTCGAGCAGCTTGAGCAGTGTGTGAACGGTCTCGGTGGCGGGCACGCTCAGCCCGTGGCGGCGCGCCGCGCGCACGACCGCGCCGCTTATCGCGTCGTACTCCAGGCGCTTGCCGCGTTCGAGGTCCTGGAGCGTCGAGGTCTTGATCTCGCCCGCATTGGAGAAGCCGCGCGCGAGGTTGTACAGCTTGTCCACGTCCTCGTCGCTGATCTTCGCGCCCTCCGCTCGTCCCACCATCGCGGTCTCTTCCATCAGCCGGCGGGCGAGCGCGGCGCCGTCAGGGTCGGCGAACATCACGCCCAGCGTGCAGCGCGCGAGCGCACTTATCGTGTTCGTGCTGTTGTTACCCATCAGCTTGTTCCAGCGCACTGTCTTCAGATCGTTGGTCAGGCGGCCAAGGATGCGCGCGCGCCGGAAGGCCTCGGCGATGCGCAGGGCGCGCGGGGTCTCGCGTCCGTCGAGCTCGCCGAACTCGATGATGCCGAGCGCGGTATGGAGCAGGCGGCCGGGCGCGAGCAGCTCCGCGCCGACCCGTGCGTTGCCGCCCATTACCGACTCCGGCGGCAGAATCGTGCATAGCGCGGCCTCGTTTTCGACCCCGTTCTGGATCGTCATCACCGCGCCGCCCCCGGCGAGGCATCCGACGATTTGCCGGCCGGCGTTCAGCGTGTCGTACGATTTGACGCAGAACAGGATCAGTTCGTAGGGGGCGAATTCGCGCGGGTTGTCGGTCGCGCGGAGCGCGAGATGAAAGTTGCCGTCGGGGCTCTGCACCTCGAGCCCGCGCTCGCGCAGCACGCGCAGGTTCTCGCCCCGCGCACAATAAAAGACGTCTTCGCCGGCCTGCTGGAGGCGCGCGCCGTAAAACAGCCCTACCGCGCCGGCTCCCATCACGAGGATCTTCATCGGCTGCTCCTGCGTCCGACTTGCGATGCGCGAATTGCCCGGCAGCCGTGCTGCCGCCCCGGTTTCGCGACACGCCGACACGCCCTCTCGGCGTCGGCGCTCCACGTCGCTGGTATCTCTTTTCGCCCCGCCGGCGCAGCGGGTCAAGCGATCAGGCGGCGCGCGCGAGCGCCTCGCGCCACAAGCGCGTGACGGTTGCGCGCAGGTCGTCGAGCGTGCCGTCGTTGGCGATCACGATCGTCGCGTGCTTGCGCCGCTCGTCGTCGGAAAGCTGGGCGCGGATGCGCGCCTCGGTCTGCTCAGGCTTCATCCCGCGGTCGCGCTCGACCCGCTCGATAACATGCTCGCGCGAGGCGACGACCAGCCAGATCTCGTCGAACAGGGGCTGCCAGTTCGCCTCGATCAGAATGGCCGCCTCAATCACGATCGGGCGCGTCTCGCCCGCGCGCCGCATCGCGGCCACCATCTCGCGCATCCGCGCGAACATTTTCGGATGCACGATCGAGTTGAGCCGCTTGAGCGCCGCGGGATCGCCAAACACGATCGGCCCGAGCTTGCGCCGGTCGATGGTGCGGTCGGGAGCGAGGATCTCCGCGCCGAAGGCGTCGATCAGGTCCTGGTAGGCGGGGCCGCCGGGCGCGTAGATCGCATGGCCGACCTTGTCCGCATCGATAATCGGCGCACCCAGCTCGGCCAGTATCTTCGCGGCCGTGCTCTTGCCCGAGCCGATCCCGCCGGTCAACCCGATCGTCAATTGCTTCACCGTTGCCGCTCCCGTGCGATTCTCAGCCTGCGGCTTCGCGTCCCCACGACTGAAGGTTGTAGAGGTAGCTGAAGAAGCCGCCTTGCGAAAGCAGCTCGCCGAAGGTTCCCTGCTCGGCAATTTGACCGTCGCGCAGGACCAGGATGCGGTCGGCGTTTTGGATGGTCGAGAGGCGATGGGCGATGACAAGGGTCGTGCGCCCGCGCATCGCCTCGCGCACCGCCGCCAGCACCAGCGCCTCGGTCTCGGCGTCGAGCGCGCTGGTCGGCTCGTCCATCACGAGGATCGGAGCGTCGCGCAGCAGCGCGCGCGCAATCGTCACGCGCTGTGCCTCGCCTTCGGACAGGCTGTGGCCACCTGGGCCGACGACTTCGTCGAGCCCGTTGGGCAGCCGCGCGATAACGGGATCGAGACGCGCCAGCGAAGCGGCGCGCTCTATTTCATGGGCGCTCGCGCCCGGGCGGCCGAGTGCGATATTCGCGCGCATCGTGTCGTACAGCACCAGCGGCGGCTGCAACACCATCGCGACATTGCGCCGCAGCGACTCCAGCGTGAAATTCGCCGCGTCGTGCCCGTCGATTCGCACCTCGCCCGCCTGCGGCTCGTAAAAGCGCACCAGCAGGCTCGCCATCGTGGTCTTCCCTGCGCCGCTCGGCCCGACGATCGCAACCGTCTCGCCGCGCCGCGCGCGAAAGCTCACGCCCTTGAGCACCGGATGGCCGGCCTGGTAGGCGAACACGACATTGGCGAATTCGACGTCGCCTCCGGCGCGGCCGAGCGCGCGCGCGCCGGGGTGGTCTTTTATCTCGGGCTCGATTTCCAGCAGCTCCAGGCATCGGCGCAGGCCCGCGGCCGCAGCCTGCACCAGCCCGTAGGTCTGGAACATCTGGTTGATCGGCGCATAGAGCGAGGCGAGATAAGTGGCGAACACGATCAGGTCGCCGATCGTGAGCCTCCCATCGAGTACGTGCCGCGCACCGATGTAGATCACCGCGGCGGTGCCGATTGCGATCAGCACGTTGACCGCGCCCGCGTACATCGTCTGCAAGGTGTACAGGCGCAGCGTCTCGCCGAGGCTGTCGCTGCTCGATTCGACGAACTCGCGGTACGACTCGGCCTCGCGGGTGAACGCCTGCACGACATGGATCGCGGCGAGCGAGCGGTGAGCGACGGTATAAAGGCGGCTTTCCTTGACGCGCGCGAGGGCTGCGAGCCGCTCGATCGGGCGGCTCGCGGCCGCGATCAGGATCGCCAGCAGCGGCACCACCAGCAGAGCGGCCAGCGTAAGCTCGGTGTCGATCCGGACCATCACACAGAACATCGCAACCAACATCACGGTCGACGACAGCAGCGGGAACAGGCCGTTCATGGCGATCTGCTGGACCGAGAAGGCGTCGTACGCGATGCGCACCATCAGGTCGCCGATCCCGCGCCGACGATGGAACGAGAGCGAGAGTCGCTGCAGATGGTCGAACATCTCGGCACGCAACTCGTTGACCATCCGCTGACCGATCGAAATGGAAACGTAATTGTTGAAGACGCTGACCAGGCCGAGCATCAGGTAGAGCGCAACCAGCCCGAGGCATGCCCATGCGAGCAGCGCCGTCGGCGCCAGGTCGAGCGCGCGCGCCGGAACCCACGCGCCGGCAAGCGGAGCGCCGCGCAGCACGTTGTCGATCACGATCTTGAGCGGCCAGGGCTTGAGCACCTCCAGCCCTGCCGCCAGCACTACGCCGAGGATCGCGAAGGCAAGCCGCCCCAGATGCGGCCGCATCCGGCGCACGACCATGCGCAGCAGAGCCGGTGTGCTCATCAGGCGGCCTCTTCTCCTTCCACTTCGGCGCGCGCGCCGAGCGCGGCGAGCGCCTCCGCCGCGGCGGCCGTCAGATTGGCGGGCAGCCATCGGATGCGCGCCAGCTCGATAAGCGCGACGCCCAGCGTCGAAGCCAGAACGATCGCGACGACCATCGCGGCGTCGAAGCCGCCGAGCGCCAGCACCAGCGCCCATCCGCCGAGCCACAGCGCTATGGCCGGCGCGTTGACCGACACCCGCCACGAAAGCGCGACACGGCCGTCGTCCTGCGCCAGCAGATTCAGTCGCAAGCGCAGCGGCTCCGGCAGGACGACCATCAGATCGTACGGCTCGTAACCGTCGCTCTTCGCCGCGGCAAAACCCCGCCGCACGAGCGCCGCGCGCAGCGCGTCCGCCGCGGCGTCGCCCGGTTTGAGCGCGCCGCCCTGGGCTCTGAGGACGATTCGCCCCCGGGTGTGCAGCCACTGCGCGACGCGGTCGCCCTGTTGCGCCAGTCCGTACGGCCATCGCCGCCTGCGCGCCCACGCTCTCACCAGGGGTCCGGCGAAATTCGCAAGGCCGAGCCAAATGCGTGCAAGCTGGCGGTCGCGCGCCGGTCCAAAGCGCTGTCGGGCGGCGGGAACGATCGCGCTTGCGAGCGCGGCGGCGAGCCCGGCGAATCCGAGCCACGACCACGGGGCCGTCGCGATTCGTCCGAGCAGGATCAGCAGAATCGAAATCCCGAGCCATAGCGGCGTTAGCGGAATTTGCAGCAGCGGTGAGCCGTCCGCCCCCGGATAGATAGTCTGAAACAACCCGCGACCGAAGGCGCCGTAATAGATGCGCGCGCCACCGAGCAGCGAGCCGAGCCAGGAATCGCCGCCGTAAACGCCCCCAGGGCGGGCGCGCGTCGGATATTTGCGAAACAGCAGCTCTTCACCATGGCCATAGCCGCGCTGCTGCTGAAGATACGCGCGCATCGTCGGGCGGCGTTGATGAATTACAACCGCGCCGGGCGCGCATGCGATCGCCGACTTCCGCTCGCAAAGCCGCCAGGAGAAATCGACGTCGTCGCCCGCCGCGGTGAACATCGGGTCGAAGCCTCCGAGCGCCGCGGCGGCTTCGCGGTCGATAATCATGTTGCATCCGCAGAGCTGCGCGAGCGTATCGTCGCCGGCGCGCACTTCGCGCGGCTGGCCGGGCGCCACGCAAAGCGCGGCCGCCAGCGCGGAGGCGGGCGGTGGGGGAAAGTTCGGGCCGCCCGCCGCTGCGGCCTCGCGCCGCGTGATGGTTTCGACCAGATGGTAGAGCCAATCTCGGTCGGCGCGGGCGTCGGCGTCGATGAATGCGATGTAGCGGCCCGTGGCGGCCGCCAGAGCGGCGTTGCGCGCGGCACCGAGTCCGCGATGCTCCAGGCACAGCGTGCGCACGCCGGCGTGCTCGGCGATCTCGCGCGTTGCGTCGGTCGAGCCATCGTCGGCAACGATCGTTTCGTAGTCGGGATAATTGAGCCGGGCGAGGGAGTCGAGGCACGCGCCCAGGGTTGCCGCGGCATTGTAGGCGGGCACCACGACCGACACCTTCGGATATGCGCCAAGCGGCGGCGGCAGCGCACCGCGGAAGACCGCGTTCACCGCGTCGAACGCGCGTTTTTTGGTGCGTTCGCGAGTCACGAGGCCGAATGCCCAGTCGGTGATCTCGGCGCCGCCGGTATGCCATTCGTCGGTGAAAGCGAAGACGACGAAGCCCGAGAGCCCCAGCTCGAACGCCGCGCGCGCCTGCCATCCGAGCAGCTCGGCTTGATGCGCCTCGCCCTCGCGGATCGTGTCCATGCCGGTTTCGCTCAGGACCAGCGGGCGTTCCCCCGTCGTCGCCATCAGATGGGTCAGGTAGCGGCGGAAGTCGGCCTCGCGATGGAGATAGACGTTGAAGCAGATGAGGTCGAGAAAATTCAGATCAAGATACTCGGCCGAAGGGTAATTGGAATACGTAAATAGCGAGTCAGGCGCGAGGCTTTTGCCGATATCGTAAAGCTCGGCGAGGAAGCGACTGACTGCTCGCGCGCCGTGCCAGCGCACGATGTCCGAGCGGATCTCGTTGCCGATGCTGAAGGCGAGGATCACGTCGGCGAAGCGGCGCATCTCGCCGACCGAGTCGCGGATGGTCTTGCGGATATCGGCGGCCATCCGGCGCGAATCCAGAAACGCCATGTGGAACGGCCACGGCATCCCGACCATCAGCCGCAGTTCGTGTTTCGCCGCCAGCTCGAACATCCACGGCGGCGGCGGTACGTAGGTGCGCACGACGTTGGCGCCCAGCTCGCGCATCATGGCGAAATCCGCGGCCGCACGCTCGGGCTCGGGATACCGCTCGCCGCGCGAGTTGGGGTGAAACGGACCGTAAGAGACGCCGCGCGCGTAGAACTTGCGCTCACCCTCGAACAGGAATTTGCCGCGAGCAACGAGGCGATCCATCCCGATGAGCTAATCGCAAACCGTCGGGGCGCGCAACGCGGCTTTCCGCGCGCGAAGGTTTGATCGGAGCGTCGGCTCGCCTGTATTTTGCGCTTCAGCATGGACATCCGAACCGACGAACCGCGAAGCTTTTTCGTTGACGCGAACGGAATCCGCCTGCACGCGCTGGACTGGGGCGGCACCGGCGCGCCGATCATCATCCTGCACGCGACCGGCTTTATCGGGCGGCTGTACCGGCCGATCGCGCTCGCGCTGCGCGAGGCGGGCCACGTTTACAGCTACGACCAGCGCGGCCACGGCGACAGCTCGCGTCCGGCCGACGGTGACTACAGCTGGGAGCGCACGGTCGATGACCTGCGCGCATTCATCGCGGCGCTTGGGCTCGAAGGCGCGCGCGGGTTGGGCCATTCGGCAGGCGCGACTGCGGTCGGCGCACTCGCCGGCGAGCGACCGGACCTGGTCTCGCGCGCCGTGTTGGTCGAGCCGGTGGTCTTCGATGAAGTGCCGATCGAAGGGGAGAGCGAGCGTCAGAACGAACTTTATACGCGGACGATTAAACGCAAGCGATGGTTCGAGAGTGTCGATGCGATGTTCCGCAATTTCGGAAACAAACCGCCCTACGACACCTGGCGGCGCGACATGCTGCGCGAGTACTGCGAGCATGCGACGTGGCCGGCGCCGAACGGCGGCGTGGAACTCAAATGCCCACCGGAGGTCGAGGCCGAGTATTACGCGCGCTCGCGCCAGTACGTCGGTTTGCCGCTCATCCTGAGCAGTCGCGCGCCGCTGCTGGTGATGTTCGGCGCGAACAGCGATTCGGTCGGCAACGCGATCTCAGAGAAGATCTCTACACAGCTCAGGCACGGGCGCGTGGTGACGATTGCCGGCACCGGACACTTCCTGCCGATGGAGCGGCCGGAGGAGGTCGCGCGGATGGCGCGCGAGTTCTTCGCCGAGGCGTAGGCGAGCGGCCGTGGCCGGGCGCGCAGCATCGCCGGCTATGGCCGCCCCAGCAGCGCGCGCGCCTCGACGCTGAACACGCCGGGCGCGCGGTACATCACCAACGGCGGCTCGACTGCGACTTCGACGCCGCCGCCCTTGCGCGCCTCGACCAGCACGGTCGAGGCGCGCGCGTCGGCAGCCGGGTGGACGAAGCGGATACGCTTGGGCTCAAGGCGTGCGGCGCGCAGTGCCGAGACGAGCTCGGCGCTGCGCGCCGCCGCAAACACCATCGCGACGCGCCCGCCGTGGCGCGTCCAGCGCGCGGCGGCGGCGACAAAGTCGGCCAGCGTCGCGGCGCTCTCGGCGCGTGCCGCGCGCCGGCCCGGCTCGGGGCTTTCGCGCCCGCTCTGGCGGGCGCGAAAGGGCGGATTGGCGACGACCAGGTCGAAGCTGCCAGGCGCAGCGCCGAGCGCGTGCCGGCTGCGCAAATCGGCGCATACGGCGCGCACGCGCGAAAGCCCGTTGAGCGCCGCGTTGCGCTCGATCATCGCCCCAAGCGCGGGCTGAAACTCAAGCGCGACGACTTCGCGCGGCGCGCCCAGCCGCGCGAGCGTCAGTGCAACGACGCCGCATCCGGCGCCCAAGTCGAGCACGCGCTCGCCCGCGCGGGCCGCCGCGAAGCGCCCGAGCAGCACCGCCTCGACCGAGAAGCGGTAGCCGCGCCGCGGCTGGTAAAGGCGCAGCGCGCCGCCTAGGATCGCGTCCAGCGTTTCAGCGGCGGCCTGTTCGTTCATGGATTCCAGTGCACAAGGCGAGCGCTACGCGCGCCTGTTCCGCAAGGCCGGCGCGCATCTCGCCAAGGGCAAGGTAGCGCGCGCGCTTGAAGTGCTCAAAGAGGGGCGCGCGCTCGCCGAGCGCAACGGCCATCTCAGGATGGCGCGGATGTTCGCGGCCGAGATCGAGCGCGCCGGACGCGTCCCCGATCGGGACGCCGGCGCGTAATCATTCCGTGTCTTCCGGTCAAGCCCCGTTCGACGCATAAAGCCGCACGCCCCGTGCGGTTTTTGTATCGAACACTCAAGCGGCCGGCGCTTGACGGCGGGCGGTTCGTACTTAGTTTTCGATCAGCGAGGCGCGAACGAAAAGCGGGCGCGCCGGCCACAATACATAACACGCCACTGTTGGCGGGAGGGTTTTGACTATGGAAGTGATGCTCGGAGACGGATACGCGAACGGATGGCTCTACGACAGGCTCAACCGCTTCTTCAACGACGTGCCGTGGGTTCCGGAGACGGAACGGCGCCCGGCGACCGACGTGATCGAGGACGGCGAGGGATACCATTTCTACTTCGAGATGCCCGGCATCAAGGCCGACTCGGTCGAGGTTCGGGTCGAGGATGGTCGGCTGGTGATCGAAGCCGAGCGTAAGCGACCAGAGTGGCCGAAGGACGCGCAGGTGCACGTCGCCGAGCGCACCTGGGGCAAGCTCACGCGGGCTTTTGTGCTGCCCGAGGATGCCAGCCATGACGCGATCAAGGCGACCTATCGCGACGGTGTGCTCGAAGTGACGGTGGCCAAGAAGCCCGAGGCCAAGCCGACGAAGATCAAGGTCAACGTCGAGAACTGAAGCACGCAAGCGCGCGCCGCGCGGCCGCGGCGCGCAAGCATCGCGCGCCGGCGGCGCGGACGACGTCCGCACAAGGACGCTCGCTCGGTTCACCGGCGCGCGTCTGCTATTCTGGATTGTGCGCGGCAGCGGCCGGCGAAAGGATGGTCCCGAATATGAGCGGCTCAACGGTCGTGCTGATTGTCGTGCTTCTGATCGTCGGCTGGGCAGTGGTCGCTTACAACGGCCTGGTCAGCCTGCGCAACCAGGTGCAGAACGCCTGGCGCCAGATCGACGTCCAGCTGCGCCGGCGCCACGACCTCATCCCCAACCTGGTCGAGGCGGTCAAGGGCTACATGCAGTTCGAGCGCGACACTCTGACCCAGGTGGTCGAGGCGCGCGCGCGCGCGGTCGCCGCCACCGACCAGGCCTCGCGCATCGCGGCCGAAAACCAGATCACCGCAGGATTAGGTCGGCTGCTCGCGGTGATGGAAAACTACCCGCAGCTCAAGTCGGATCAGAACGTGCTCAAGCTCCAGGAGGAGGTGACCACGACCGAGAACCAGATCGCGTTCTCGCGCCAGGCGTACAATGACTCAGTGATGCAGTTCAACACGCGCATCGAGAGTTTCCCCTCCAACCTGATCGCCAGCAACTTCGGCTTCAAGCAGGCCGACTACTTTCAGGGCGCACCCGAGGACCAGGCGGTGCCGAAGGTCGATCTGTCGATGCGCGCGCCGGGCGCGCCGCGCGCCTGAGCGCCGGCACAAAGGGCGGACGGAAGGCGGATGGCGGCCGCGCGCGCCGACTTCTGGGAGATGGAGCGGCGCAATCGCCGCCAGACCGCGCTGCTGGTCGCGGTCTTCGTCGCGCTGTTCGCCGCGCTCGGATGCGGTCTGGATTTCGAGTTCGGCAACCTCGCGATCGTCGACGGCGCGCTCGTCGGCTTTCCGCTGCTGACGATGATCGCGCTCGTCTTCGCGAGCTTCCAGTCGCTGCTCTCATATTACGGCGGCGCTTCGTTGGTGCTCGCTTCGGTGCAGGCGCGCGAGCTCACGCCCGACACGCCGCGGCATCAGATGGTGCTCGATGTGGTGCGCGAGATGGCGCTGGCGGCACGGATGCCGGTGCCGAAGGCATACCTGATGGACGATCCGTCGCCCAACGCGTTCGCGACCGGGCGCGACCCCGAGCACTCGGTCATCTGCGTGACCCAGGGGCTGCTCGACACGATGGACCGCGAGCAGTTGCAGGGGGTGATCGGTCACGAAATGGCGCACGTGCGCGACTACGACATCCGCACGATGATGATGATCGCGGTGCTGGTGGCGGGCGTGGCGATGCTGGCCGACTTCATGTACCGCTCGATGTGGTATACGGGCGGGATCGGCGGCGGGCGGCGGCGCGGCGGCGATGACCGCGAGGATGGCGGCGGCAACGCCGGCGCGATTATCGCGCTGGTCGTCTTCATCCTCGGCGTGCTCGCGCCGATCTTCGCGCAGCTGCTCGCGATGGCGGTGTCGCGCGAACGCGAGTATCTTGCCGACGCCGCTTCGGTCGAGTTCACGCGCAATCCGCGCGCGCTCCTGCGCGCGCTCGAGCGGATTGCCGAGACCGAGTCACCGCTGCGCCGCGCCTCGCGCGGCACCGCGCACATGTTCATCGTCAATCCGCTGGAGGGCGCGCGTGAGGACGACGAGGGCTTCTTTGCCAACCTGTTCTCGACCCATCCGCCGCTCAGCCGCCGGATCGCGCGGCTGCGCGCGATGGCGGGCGAGATGCCCGTGGACGCTTCGGCGCCCGTTGCCGAGGGCGCGGGTGCCTCGCGAGCGTAGCCGCGGCCGGCGGAGGCGGCCGTCCCGCCGAGGCAAGGTTCCCGGCGATCAGCGGTTGCGATGGCGCAGTTCGCGCTCGACCTCGCGCCGGCTGGTCTTGCGCGCGATCGCCTCGCGCTTGTCGTAGAGCTTCTTGCCCCGGGCCAGCGCGAGCTCGACCTTGGCGCGCCCGCGGCGGAAGTAGATCTTGAGCGGAACCAGCGAGTAACCGCGCTCGCGCACGCGCCCCCACCAGCGGTCGATCTCGCGCCGATGCATCAGGAGTTTGCGCGGGCGGGTTTCCTTATGGCTGAACTGGCCGGCCGGTGCGTAGGCCGCGATATGCACGCCGTGGAGAAAGGCTTCGCCGTTCTTGATCCGCGCATAGCTGTCGCGCAGGTTGACACGATGCTCGCGCAGCGATTTGACCTCGGTGCCGGTCAGTGCGAGCCCGCACTCCAGCGTCTCCTCGATGAAGAAGTCGTGGCGCGCCTTGCGATTATCGGCGACGAGGTCGTAACCGTCCTCGGCCGCCCGGGCCTGTTGCTTCACCGCCATCGCCGCGTGCCTATCCGGCAAGCCTGACCCAGTCGGCGAGGGCGGCGGTGGTGGTGCGAAAGGCGATTTCCTCCCACGGGAGCTCGGCGGGCGCGAAGTAGCGCACCTCGCTCGCCTCGCTGGAGAGGCCCGGATGCTCGCTGCCCGGCCGCGCAAGATAAACAACCACCGCGGCGACCGGATGATGCGGGTCGGCATAGACGCCGAACAGCCGCTCGATCGCGACGTGCATCCCGACCTCCTCAGCGGTCTCGCGCAGCGCCGCCGCCTCGGGCATTTCGCCGAAATCGACGTAGCCGCCGGGGAAGGTCCAGTAGCCAAGCCGCGGCGGAATCGCGCGGCGCAGCAACAGCACACGCCCGCCGCTGCTGACCAGGCATCCGGCTACCAGCTTTGGGCTCTGGAAATCGACGAATCCGCATCGCGAGCACACCCGTTGGCGCCTGCGGTCGGGCAGCACCAGCCGCGGGCGCATCGCGCCGCCGCACAGCGCGCAGAAGCGCACGTTCTGCGGGTACTGATGCTGGATCTCGTGGCGCGGTTCCACGGGCTCGTCGTCGAGATAGTCGTCCTCGCGATCCATGGCAATGAGCTTGACGAAAAGCGCCGCCGCGATGCAACCGGGCGCCCGGTGCAACGCCACGCGGCTCCGAATCAGAACGTCAGCCGGCGCACCAACGCCTCGCCGATCACGAGCACCATCGCAAAGAACAGCGGATACGCCGCCATCGATTGCGTGATCTCATGCTCCGGGCGAGTCAGCCCGACGTCTGCGGGCGAGGGATTGAGCCGCCCCCCGGTCGCGGAGGCGAGCCGTTCGAGCAGCGTGTAGTTGGGCTGCGGACGCGGCAGTTCGGCGTTGACGGCCGGGCTCACGGTGTAGGCGAGCGGCGGGAAGGGCAGCGCGTCGGCGGTCGCGGCCTTAAGCGCGATGTTGTAGGTGCCCGGGCGCGGGGCGTCGAAGCTGCCGTACAGCTCGCCCGGCACTTCCTCGGAGAGCGCGCTCTGCACGCGGCTCCCGTCGGGACGAGTGACGGTGACCTTCACCAGGCCGGCCGACGGCGCGGGCCGTTCGCTGTAGTTGGTCAGGCGCAGGCGAATCCGGCCGTCGCGGTAGCCGAGCGCGATATCGAACTTCTGCTCGGTGTTGGCGGTCTCCGGCGTCATCCAGGACAGCAACTTGCTCCAAAGCTGGCTGAAAACGCCGTTGCGCACCCACGCGGCCGACCAGCGCCCGCTCGCGTCGGTGGTGACCGCGACCGCCTTGCCGGCGTCGTAGCGCCAGCTCGCGATGAGCGGTTCACGCCTGCCGCCGCGTTCGACGAAGGCGTCGAGGGTCGCCCGCGGCTTGAGCTCGGTGCTGACGAAGCCTTTGATCGCGGGAAGCTGGCGGCCCGCCAGGTCTTTGAGCACGGGGTCGGGATGCGCGGTTATGGGGACGAAGTCCTTCTCGACCATCGTCGCCTCGCCGCCGTGCGTCTTGACGTCCTGGAGGAACAGCTCGGGCAGGTTGGCCGCGCTGTCGGTCTGGTAAAAGCCGCCGCCGCCGTAGCGGCTAATCGATTCGAGCAGCGGCAGATTCGCCTTGCGCCCGATCGCGATGGCCGAGATCGTCACGCTGCCCTCGCGATGCATGGTTGAGACGAGGTCGTAGTACATCGCGGCGGTGCCGCCGGTTTCACCGTCGGTCAGGATCACGACGTGCTTGATCGCGGCGTGGCTCGCCGCCAGCATCCGCTCCGCCTCCTGGAGCGCGGGCAGCAGGTAGGTGGTGCCGCGCGCGATTAGCTTGTCGATGAGCTGATCGAAGTAGGGCCGGCTCTTGCTCAGTGGTTCGAGCGGCACCATCACGAACGGCTGCGAGTCGAAGCCGACGACGCCGATGAGGTCGTTGTCAGCGAGCGTCTTGGTCACCGTACGCGCCGCCAGCTTGGCATAAGTCAGCTTGTTGTCGCGCCCCATCGAGCCCGACTTGTCGATCACCAAGACCAGCGCGCGGGTGCGCTGGCGATGCTGCGGCGGCTTCATCACCACCGGCATCACACTCGCGAGCGGACTGCTCTCGTAGCCGCCGAGGCCGAAGCTCTGGTCGCCGCCGACCATCGCGAGCGAGCCTCCTTCCTGGACGTAATTGACCAGCGCCTGCTGCGCCGCCGTGCCCAGCCGCGCGCGCGGCACGTTGTTGAGCAGCACGGCGTCGTAGCCCTTGAGATTGCCGCTCCATGAAGCGGTCGGGGTGATCACCGTCGGCTCCAGGCCCATCCGACGCACCACGGTTTCGAGATACTCGGCGTCGCGCGTCGTGTCGGTCAGGATCAGGATCTTGCGTTGGGCGCCGATCCCGACCCATCCGGTGAGCGAGTCGTCCTCGCCGTAGGCGTCCTGGGCCGGGTTGGCCGGCTTGAACGAGGCGGTGTACGAGGTCAAGCCGGAAGACTCGGCGTGGACCGGAAAGTCGAAGCGCTGCTGGCCACTCTGCAAGGTCACCGAGCGGCTTTCGAGCACGCGTCCATTCTGGGTGACCGAGAGCGTGCCGCCGACCGGCGTAGAGTTGTAGTTCGTGGCGGTGACGCTGAGCGCGAACGGCTGCGACTTGGCGAGCGCTGGCGGCATCGCCAGATCCGTAATCGCAACGTTGGGAATTCCGCGGGCGCCGGGCGGGGTGAAAATATATAGCCGCACGCCGGAGGCGCGCAGCGCGCCCAGCGCGCGCTCGGCTTCGCCCCGATTTTCCCATCCATCGGTGACGAGCACGACCGGGCCGTTGCGGGCCGCCGGATTGGCGGCGACCTTCTCCAGCGCCGCTTCGAGATCGGTCGCCGCCGGCGCGCATCCGGCGCATCCGCCGGCGGCGCTCAGGGTCTTGAGCGCTTCGGAAACGGTTGCCGGCTCGGGGTTGGTCGCGAAGACGACCGCCGGGTCGGCGCCGCGAAGCTTCAGCTCATCGCGCAGCAGTCTTTCCGTCCACTCGCGCATCGCAGGCGTGACGCTCGACGACACGTCAACCACCGCCGGCCGCGTCGTGCCCTCGATGCGGTTGACGCGCTGCGGGCCCGCCAGCGCGATCACGCATAGCGCCAGGGCCGCGGCTCGGATTAACGGCGCGAACAGTTTGCGCCACGCGTCGGCGCCGAGCAGCGACCACGCCAGCACCGCCGCCACCACGACCAGCAGCCACAGCGCGTGCGGATTGGCGAAACTGACGCCGTCGAGCAGTGCGCCCGGATTCATCGCTTCACACCGTGGCCATCGAGCGGCGCCGCCGATAGGCAAGCAGCGCTTCGAGGATCCCAAGCGCGATCATCGCCGCGATGAATTTGCCCGTCAGCGGTTCGCGCCGCGGCGCAACCTCGGCGACGGCGCCGCTGCCGCCGCCCGCTTCGATCTTCAGCGCCGGTTTGTTTTCGAGATCTGACTCGCGCAGGTCGGCGAGGTTGACCGCGCGCATAGTCTTCGCGCCGTCCGACGCCGTCAGTTGATAGAGCCCCTGCTGGCTGGTGTCCGTGAAAAGCGTGCCGGGAGTGACCTCGACCCGGGTCGCGTCGGGCAGTGCGATCGTGGTCACCGCGGCGGGCACCGTCCACGGCTCGCCGGTATGGTAGCCGGTGGCTTCGGCGCCGAAGCCGGCAAGATAGCTCAGGCAGTTGAGCGTCAGCACCGACATCGGCAGGTTCTGCCTGCCGAGATACGGAAACGGATTGAAGCCGAGGGCGACGAACCGATGGCCCGCCCGCTCGCCAGCGAGCATCAGCGCGCCATTGTTGCCGCTGACGACCGGCTGGAGCCAGGGATGCTGGGCGAAGTATTCGCCGGCGCGCAGATTGAGCAGGCGGAAGTTGACCGAGTCGGTCAGCGGATTGGTCGGCGGCCATCCGGTGATCGCGACCGCGGCGGATGGCTCGATCTTGAAGTCAAAGACCGCATCGCCCGGCGGCGGCATCACCAGCAGCGCATTGAGCGGCGGCATCTCCTTGGGCACCGCGTACTCGAAGATCGCGAGGTCGGCGCGCGCCAGATCGGTGGGCGTAAAGTCCGCGGGCGAGGCCACGCGCACCGAGATTCCGGGCAGCGAGTCGAGTCCGGCTGCATCGGCGGGCGTCGGCGTGACGAACAGGATCGAGATCGACTTGACCGCGCCGGCGGTTGCCCATGCCGTGTTGTCGAGCATGAAGCCGTCGGCGGGCTTCAGCTCCGCCCGATAGACGGCGGCCGGCGCCAGGTTGGAAAATTCGATCGCGCTGGCCTGCCCCGGGTCTAGGCGCGCCTGGGCCCGGCCCACCGGCTTGCCGTCGCCGCTGATCGCGACTTCCAGCGTCTGTGCGGCGGGGCTGAAGTTTGCCACCGTGAGCTGCGCGTGGAGCGCGGCGCGCCCGAGCGCCTCGCGGCGCAGGGCGAACGATCCGATCGCGTAGTTGGGCGCCGGACTGCTGACCGCAAAGGCCTCGATGCGCGCGGGCACCGGCGGGGCGAGCGGCAGCGCGCCCGCGTAAAGCACTCGGCGCAGGCGCCGATCCGCCGCGAGCCGACTGAGCAAGGAGGTGACCGCCGCGGGATCGGCCGGGGCGTCGCTCGGCTTAAGCGCCTCGAGCGCGGCGGCGGCCGCGGCCGTGCTGGGGAACGGCGTGCCGAGGCGATGGGGCTGCGGCGCGGTGAGATAGACCGTGACTTCAGCCTCGCCGCTCTCGCGCTCGAGCGCCTCCCTGAGCGCCGCGCGCGCGGCATCGAAGCGTGTGCGGTTCCCCGCCGACGTGGAGGCGTCGGGCCTGGTTGCGGCCGCCTGCATCACGGCCGAATCGTCAAGCACCACCGCCATCGGATTACCTGCGCGGGTTACGTACGGCTCGGCGATCGCCAGCACCGCGAGGCTTAAGATGAGCAGCTCGACGAAGAACATCCAGTCGGGCCGCGGCCATCCGCCGAACCGCTTGCCGCGCCGCGCGCGCAGCGCGCGGAAGGCGATCACGCTGGATACGGTGACCCGCCGTGGGCGCTCGCGCACCAGGTAGGCGACGGCGAGCGCCGGGACCAGCGCGAAGAGGTACAACGCGCCTGGATAGACGAAGCCCATCGCCGCCCGGCTAATGCCTCAGACCAAAGTCCGCGAACGCGCGCAGGAAGAAGTCATGGAAGTTCTGCTCGGTCGAGTACAGCGTGTAGTGCAGGCCGCGGCGCAGGCAGAAGGTTTTGATCTCGCGCGCCAGGCGATGGAGCGTCTGGCGGTAATGCTCGCGCTCGCGGTTGCCGATCGAAACCATCACGCGCTCGCCGCTCTCGGCGTCGACCAGCTCGACGTCGCCGCCGAGGCCGGCGGCGCTAAGCTCGCTGCCGCCGAGGATCTGCACCGCGGTCACGTCCATGTTGGCGGCGGTGAACAGTCCCAGCCCACGGGTCACCGAATTTATCATCATCAGGTAGTCCGAGATGACGAAGACCTTGCCCGCGCGGCGAATCGACACCAGCTCGCGCGCAAGTGCCGCCGCCAGGTCCAGCTGGCCAGCGGGACGAACCGCGCCCAGCCGCTGCGCGAGCTCGACGATCCGATGGCGGCCGTAAACGAAGCCCGGGGTGGACGCCTTGCCGTCGCCCGCCAGCACACGCACCATCACGCGGTCGCCCTGCGCCAGCGCGACGTAGGCGAAGGCGAGCGCGGTCGCCACCGCCATGTGGAACTTGCGGTCGGCCTCGGGCAAACCCATCGAGGCGCTGGCATCGAGGAAGATATAGGTCAGAAGGTCTTCCTCTTCCTTGAAAAGCTTGATGTAGAGCTTGTCGGTGCGGCCGAAGAGGCCCCAGTCAATATAGCGGAAGTCGTCGCCGAGGGCGTAGTGGCGAAAGTCGCTGAACTCCAGCGACGAGCCGCGCCGGGGCGAGAGATGGGAGCCCTTGCCCAGCCCCGCGTACTCGCGCCGGGTCTTAATCCGCAGTTGTTCGAGCCGGGCCAGGAAGTCCGGCGTGAATTCCTCGGGCAGTCCCAGCATCGCGGGCTACGCGCGCGGCCGCTTGAGCCGCTTGGTCACCTGTTCGAGGATCGAGTCGGTGGTCACGTTCTCCGCCTCGGCCTGGAAGTTACGCAGCAGGCGATGGCGCAGGGCGGGGAGGATCGCGTCGGCGACGTCGTCGTAGCTGACGCTGACCCGCCCGTCGAGGAGTGCGTTAACCTTGGCGCACAGGATCAGCGCCTGGGCGCCGCGCGGGCTCGGCCCAAAGCGCAAGTACTGCGAGACCTCGGGGATCGCGCCGGGGCCGTTGGGTGTGCAGGCGCCGATGATTCCGATCGCGAAGCGCTCGACCGGCTCGGCCACCATCACCTCGCGCACCAGCGCCTTGAGCTGTTCGATCGCGGCGGGTGCGTTGGCCGGACTGAAGATCGGCTGGGCGACGTGGGCCTGCGCGCCGGTGGTGCGGTTGAGGATTTCGCGCAGCTCCTCGGGCTTCGGCGAGCCCATCACGACTTTGAACAGGAAGCGGTCCATCTGCGCTTCCGGCAGCGGATAGGTGCCTTCCAGTTCGATCGGGTTCTGGGTGGCGAGCACGAGAAATGGGGGCTCGAGCGGATAGGTGTTGCCGAAGACAGTGACCTGCCGCTCCTCCATTGCCTCGAGCACCGCCGACTGGGTCTTGGGCGTTGCGCGGTTGATCTCGTCGCCGAGCACGATATGGGCGAAGATCGGCCCGGGCTTGAAATGGAACTCGCGCCGGCCGTCGGTCTCAGTCAGGACCTGAGTGCCGACGATATCAGAGGGCATCAAATCGGGCGTGAACTGGATCCGCTTGAAGCTGAGCCCCAGCGCGTCGCTGGCGGTCTTGCACATCAGGGTCTTACCGAGCCCGGGGACGCCCTCGATAAGCACGTGGCCGCCGGCAAACAGCGCGGTCAGAAGTTTGCGAATTACGTCCAGGTGGCCGACGATTACCTTGCCGACTTCGGCCTCGGCGCGTGCAAAGACGCGGCGGAATTCATTGACCCGCTCGGCCGGAGTGATTTGCGCAGCCGCTCCCATGCCTTCTCCTTCGTTTAGTGAATCAAATCGCGGTAGCGTGGCGGCACAAGCTGCCGCTCTTGGGGCGCCAGGTCAAGCCGCTCGGCCTTGAGCGGAACGTTGGCGTAGGGGGCGCTGGCGACCGGACGATTGGTGTCGGCCACCAGCTTGCCACCGTCGCCCGTGGCGACCTCGGTCGGCAGCCGGAACAGGACATAGCGCGCGTCGCGAATCTCGATCGGCGCCCCGGTTTTGCCCAGGCTGAAGCGCTGGAACTTTTCTGCCGCCGGGAACTGTCCCAGATGGGTGTCGCCGCTTCCGCCCTTGTCCTGCTTGCCGCTCTTGCCGCCAGAGGGCATCCGCTCGCCCTTGGCCGAACTGTCAGGCTTCGGAATTTTGGCCTGCGCGAGGGCATCGGGCTGGTTTGCTGGCCCCTTCCTGTCCTTATCGCTGCCCGGCTTGAGCGCGTTGCCCTTCCCCCCGTTGGCGGGTTTTGGCGCATTGCTCTCGTCGTGGACGCCGGCTTCGATCTGCTCCTGCGCTTTGCTGACGTCGTTGCGCAGTTCGGCGATCTGTTGGTCGCTCTTGGCGCCGTTAGGTTTTTCGCCCGCGCCGGCGCCTTGCCCCGCTCCTTGTCCCTGACCTTGCCCGTTGCCTTGGCTGTTACCCTGGCCGTTGCCTTGGCCGTTGGCGCTGCCCTTGGTGTTGCCGCTTTGCGCGCTCTGCTCAGTGGAGGAGCCCTTGGGCGGCTGCTTTTGCAGCTCGCGCATCACCTGGTCCAGCCGGGCGAGCTTCTCCTGCGGGGGAAGGGCGGGATTTTCGAGCGCGGTGGCCGCCGCGAGCACCTTTGCGGCGAGCGTACGGTCAGAAGGATTTTCCGACTTGGCGATTTGCTCGGCGATGGCCCGCAGCTTGCTCGCCTGCAATTCGGCGGGCGACGGCGGCCGCACCAGGGCCATTGCGGCCGCGACTAGCAGCGCCAGGATCGCCACCGCCAGCGGTAGCGAGCGGACGAGCGGCCGGCGGAGGTCGAGGGCAAATGCACGATTGGGGTCAAACCGTTCCAGATAGCCTATCGCGCGGCGCCACAGCAGGGGGAAGAGCGGCGTTCGCCGCGCCCGCTGGCTTTCGCTCTTCTCCGGCTCGGCCAGAGTCGCCAGGGTGACGATCTCCTGGCGGCCGCCGACCGCCTCGTCCACCCGCTGTGCGGCTGCGACGAAATCGCTCGCCTCCCGATACGCCGCCCACGCCATCCACCCGCTCGCGCCCGATGTCGCCGCGCCGAGGGCGAACAGGGCAAGGCGCACGTCGGCAAGAGTTTGCGCCGCCATCACATAGCCCATCCGCTGCCACGTGAGGCCTGCGATCGGTTCGAGCGCGGCGCCCAGCGCGAGCGCGGTCAGCGCCGGCAGCGAGAGCGTCAGCCCCGCATGCACCGCGGCGAGCAGCCGCAATCGGCGCCGCGCAAGGGAGATCTGCTCGACTGGGTTGATCACGACGTGGTTTACCGGCGGGCGGCGGCGGACGCGAGCCCGGCCGGGCGGCCCTGTGCCGAGCGCTTTTTCACCAGCGCGATCGCGCGTTCCTGTTCGAGCAACGTGCGCGAGAAAATGTGAGTTCCGTCGTTGCGCGCCACAAAATACAGATAGTCGGTGTGCGCCGGATACAGCGCCGCCATTATCGACGACATTCCAGGGTTTGCAATCGGTCCCGGCGGGAGTCCGGCAAATGTGTACGTGTTATAGGCCGAGGCAGTATGCACTGCCGCCGCCGCGGACTCCGGTTCCCCCAACGGATTATACTGGGCCGTGGGATCGGACTGAAGCGGCATCCCCAGCCGGAGCCGATTGTAGAAGACGCTGGCGATCGTCGGACGCTCGCCCGGAACCTTAGCCTCTTTTTCGATGATCGAGGCGAGCGTCAAGAGGTCGTGCGCTCCAATGCCCAGTTCGAACATCCGCTGCTCGACCTCGGGTGTCAGGACCGAATACAACCGCGCGAGCATCGTAGCCAGGATTTCTCGCGTGCTCGCATGCGGCGCGAAGCGGTAGGTTGCTGGAAACAGGTAGCCCTCGGCCCCCAGCGGGCGCAGCCCGAGCGCATCCACCAGCGGCCCGTACTGCGCGGCCGCCTCGAACTGCCACTGGCAAACCAGGCCCGCCTCCGCAAGCCGCTCGGCCACTTGATGCAGCGTCGCGCCTTCGGGGATCGCCACCGTCACCACCGTGAAGTCGCCGTTGACGATATGGCGCAGGACGGTTGGCAGGTCCTCGCCGCCATAGAAGGCGTAGTCGCCGGGCTTCAAATTGCGTCCGCCGCCGGTCAGGTCCGCGTACAGCGCGGCCGCGCGGGCGCTGCGCACGACCCCTGCGGCCTCAAGCCGCCGCGCCACAGTCGCCAGCGAATCGCCCAAATTTACGGAAACCATTCGAGGTTCCGCAAATCTGGGTGTCGGAACGAAGCAGTCGTAAACAATCCACCCGGCGGCGACAACAGCGCCGACCACTGCGATTGCGGCTGCGGCAAGGACGTAGCGGGTCACCCTGGCACCGTCGCGGAAACGAGACAGTTCTGTTCGAGCATAGCTACCCCTTGCGCCGGTTTCATCTCGGCCGCCGTTTTGCCCCAGAGTATGAGTCGCCTTTGAGGGCTTACGGGCCTAACCGACCTGCGCGGCGCTGCAGCCATCCTTCCAGGATCACCACGGCCGCCATCACGTCCACCACGCCGCGCCGCGTCCAGCGCGAGGAGGTTGCCTCGCGGAGTCGCTCCCTGGCTTCGAAGCTGCTCAGCCGCTCGTCGTACAACTCGACCGGAATACCAGTGGCGGCCGCTAGCCGCTCAGCAAAGGCGCGTGCTGAGCGCGCCATTGGGCCTTCGCTACCGTCCATGTTGAGGGGCAGCCCGACGACGACATGGCGTATGTCGCGTTCGGTTAGGTAGGCGCGGAGGGCCTCCAGGTCGGCCTTCATCGAACGCCGTTCTATTAAAACCCCTGGATAGGCGTTGACGTCTCGGTCGTCTGTGACGGCGACACCTAGGCGCTTGCGTCCAAAATCGATAGCGGCCGTTGCCATCAGGGCTTAGTTCATCTTATTTTCCAAATAAGTAGATCTGGCGAAAATCATGTGACCAAAGTGTTGCGTCTTGGCACCAATTCCCCTACCTTGGCGACAATGCTTCGGGGGAGCAGCACACGTGCCTTTCCGCGCCTGTTCACGGCGTTAGTGGTCGCCGCGGCGGCGACTTTTGCTTCAATACAGCTTTTTTTCCAAGCTGGCGAACCTCCTACCCCCGCTACGGCGATACTCCAGCTCTCCGCTGGCAGCATCCAGGACATGTCGCTGGAAACCGCCGAGAGCGCCTCACCCGCTGCGGACCCGATTATCATCGAGTTGACGCTCGATCGCTCCTCTTCCCTGTTGCGCTATCTGGAAGACGCCGGGCTCGACCCGGCGGAGGCGCAGCACTGGGCCGACAAGTTCCGGGAAGTGGCGAGCACGCCGATGCTGCGCCAAGGCCATGCGCTGGTGCTCTACAAGGACCCCGAGACGGGTGACTTGCGCGGGCTGCGCTACGACCTCAACACCAACGTTGCGATCAATGAGCGCGGACTTGGCGCCGGCGTTATTCGCACTTCGCGCGAGCTTATCCAGTACGACATTCGGCGAGTGGCCGTCGCATTTCAGGTCACCCGCAGCTTCCGCACCGCCGCGCAGAATCACAACCTGCCTGAGCCGGTCGTCTATACCTTGGAAAGCGCGTTCAGCGACCATCATCTGGACGAGCTTCCGACGGGCTCGGTGGTCAAACTTATCTATCAAGAGAAGGTCAGCCGCGACGGGCGCTACCGGCTGGTCACAGGCGTTGAGGCGGCACAGGTCGAGGATGGCGAGCACGTGATGAGCGCCTTCGCCTTTCGCGACGAGCACGGGCAGCCGCGCCTGTTCGACGCCAACGGGCAGGAGCTGGGTGAGCCGCAATCGCTGCGCTACCCGGTCAAATTCGAGTACATCTCCTCCGGCTTTACCTTCCATCGCTACCATCCGATCCTGCACGAGTACCGGCCTCACGTCGGCGTTGACCTAGTGGCGCGCTACGGAGCGCCGGTACAGGCGATCGCTGACGGACGAGTCGAGACCGCGGGATGGTGCGGCGAGCTCGGGAGGTGTGTGCGGCTTGATCACTCGCACGGCATGGTCAGCATTTACGGCCATCTGTCGCGGATAAGTCCAGGGCTGCAGGCCGGTTCGTGGGTATCGATGGGTGAAGTGATCGGGCGGGTTGGCTCAAGCGGATTGTCCACCGGTCCCCATCTCCACTTCGCGCTGGAAAAAGAGGGCCGCTACGTCAACCCGCTCACGCAGAGCCTTGGAGTCAATCATCAGGTGTCGCCGCGGATGCGCTCGCTGTTCGAGCAGTTCAAGGAAAACTACCTCGCGATGCTGGCGAAGCTACCCGACCTCGGCGGCCACTTCCACCTCGGTATCTCCGAAGCGTCAGCCTCGTCGGGCGCGGCCGGTGCATCCGGCAGCCGGCTCGCCCCCGCGCGCGCCTCGCGCCACCACGGGCGTCGGCGCTGGCGCCCGGTGCGCACAGCCCTCGCACGCTGACGTTGCGGATGGCCGGCGCCGCGCAGATTGCGGCTCATCTGCTGTCTAGTATGACAAAATGCCTTGCGCCGGCGATTCAGGTTTGCCGGCCTGCCGATCTAATTCGGCGCCGGCCGTCTTTTGGTGATGCCTCCGGAATACGATAGCGAGTTCTTTGTTCCTTCCCGTCCGCGCATTATCGCTCACCGCGGCGCAAGCGGCGAGTATCCGGAAAACACGCTGGCAGCCTTTCGCGCCGCCGCCGAGGCCGGCGCGCCGTACTTCGAGCTCGACGTGCATGCGACCCGCGACGGCGTGATCGTCGTCAGCCACGACGCCGAGCTCAGCCGCACCTGCGGAATCGACGCCGCGATTGCCGAGATGACCTCCGCTGAGCTTGCGCGGGCCGACGCGGGATGGGGATTCAGCGTCAGCGGCAGCGGCGAATTTCCCTTCCGCGGACGCGGGCATCGGGTCCCGACGCTGGAGGAAGTCTTCGCGGCCTTTCCGCGCCATCGGTACATCATCGAAGTCAAGCAAAGCGAGCCGAGCCTGATAGTTCCGCTGCTCGAAGTGATTCAGCGCTCCGGGATGCGCCGGCGGGCGCTAATCGCGAGTGAGCATCAGGCGCCGATTGACGAAGTGCGCGCGCTGGCCCCGGATATCCCGACCGGCTTTCCTTCCGCCGAGGTTGCCGGATTCATGAAGGCGATGGCGCCGGAGGGCGAGCCCTTTCGGCCCCGCGGCGCCGCGCTCCAGATTCCGTCCGAGTACGAATCGTGGCGGCTGGTCACGCCTCAGAGCGTGGCGGCTGCCCATCGGATGGGCGTTGAGGTTCACGTCTGGACGGTCAACGAACTTGCCGAGATGCGCGCGCTGCTCGCGCTGGGCGTCGATGGCATCCTGACCGACTATCCCGCGCGTCTCGCCGCGCTTCTTTAAAGAGCGTCCGGCCTGGTGGACGCCGGTTCCCCGCAAAGTCGGCTTTCTGTTAGGATTCCCCGCGCTTTGCGATCGGGTCAGTGATGGGAGGCCTGAAGCGATGAAACTCGACACGATGCTTTCGGCGCGCGAGCTGCGCGAGGTGCCGGCGGCGGCGCGGGCGGCCGAAGAGGCCGGTTTCGACGCAGTATGGTCGATGGAGGCCGGCAACGACGGCTTCCTGCCGCTGGCGCTCGCGGCCGAGCATACGCGGCGGATCAAGATGGGGCCGGCGGTCGCGATCGCCTTTCCGCGCAGCCCGATGGTGACAGCCTACACTTCTTACGACCTTGCGCGGCTGTCCGAGGGTCGCTTCATCCTCGGCCTTGGCACCCAGGTAAAGGGGCATATCGAGCGCCGCTACGGGATGCGCTGGGAGCCGCCGGTGCCTAAGCTGCGCGAGTACCTCGAATCGCTCAATGCCATCTTCAAATGCTGGAATGAGGGCGGAGCCAAACTTTCGTACAAGGGCAAGTACTACAATTTCTCGCTGATGACGCCGTTCTTCGCCCCGCGCCCGCATCAATACAAAGTCCCGGTTTATATCGCGGGGGTGAACCGGCATATCCTGCGCCTGGCCGGGGAGCTGTGCGACGGCCTGCACGCGCATCCGTTCAACTCGCCCAAGTACCTGCGCGAGTTTGTCCTGCCCCATCTCGAGGAGGGGCTGCGCAAATCCGGCCGCACGCGCAAGGACTTCACCATCTTCACCACCGCCTTCGTGGTGGTTGGGCGCAACGATGAGGAGATCGAGAAGGCGCGCGCCGGCGTGCGCCAGCAGATCGCCTTTTACGCCTCGACCCGCACCTACCAGGTCGTACTCGACACCCACGGATGGGGCGAGGTCGCCGCGCGGCTCAACGAGAAGGCCGCCAAGGGCGACTGGAGCGGGATGGCGAAGGAGATCACCGACGAGATGCTCGACGTCTATTCGGTGAGCGGCAACTGGGACAATATCGCGGCCAAGGTCAAGGCTCGCTACGACGGCCTGCTTGACCGGGTCGCCTTCTATATGCCGTACAAGGCGGGCGCCGACGAGGACGCCTGGCGCGCGCTCTGTAGGCAGTTCAACGGCTGAGCGAAGCGACCTTGCACCCTGGTCGCCTGGCGGGGCCTACTTGCTCAGCGTCTGTTCCAAACCCCGGGTCTTTTGCTGGAGCAGCTTGACCAGCGCGGGATAGCCGTCGTCGTTTATCACGCGGTTGAACTGGTTGCGGTAATTGGCCATCACGCTGATCGCGTCAATCTCGAGGTCGTAGATTTTCCAGCGGCCGCTGTCGCGCTTGAGCAGATAGTCCACCTTGACCGGCTGCGGGCGATCCTTGAAGGCCACCTTGCTGTGTACTTCGGCGTAGTCGGTCCCCTGAAAGTCCTGGCCGGTGAAAGTGACGTTGGTGGTGCTGATATCCTGGCGGATTTTTTCGACCCCGTAGTCCTGCATCTTGCTCAGGTAAACGTTCTCCATGAACGAGGTGAAGAGGGAAACGAACTGCGCACGCTGCGCCGGCGTAAGCTCGCGCCAATGGTAGCCCAGGGCGGTGCGCGCCATGTCGGCGAAATCAAAATTGGCCTCGGCGATCGCGCGTAACCTGCGGTTGCGCTCGGCCGCCGGCGTCGCGCTGTCGCGGACCACGGCGCTCGCCTGGTCGATGACCGACTTGACGAGCGCCATCGGATCGGTTGGTCCAGCCTGAGCGGCGCCGGCCGATACTGATGCGGATTGCGGCGGCTCGTCCGAGGCGGCGGCGGCCGGCCAGGCGACGAATGCGCGAAGGAGGATTGCGCCGCCGGCCGCTAGCGCCAACGCAAGCCGGGGTATTCGACGGCTGTTCGCGGATACGGTATGCATCACCAGCCATTATCGGCCGATGCTTCCGCGAAGAAAATCGCCGCGCGGACGAACGGCGCCTGCCCCAAGCGGCGGACGACCCGCGATGACCAAGCCACGCGGATGGGATAGGCTGTGATTCGCATGCGCAAGCGCCTCGTATATGCGGCCGATCCGCGATGGGCGGAGGCAGCGCGGCAGCTCGATGAAATCGTCGCCGCCTGCGGATCGAATGCGTTGAAGGACGAAGGCCGCACCCGGGCCTGCCTGGTGCCGGGGCCGGATGGCACGCCGGTTTTCGTCAAGCGCGTGCGCACGGGCTCGTGGCTAGGCGGCTTGGCCGCGATGGCGCGCGGCTCGCGCGTCAGGCGATGGCTCGCCGGGGCGGCGATGCTCGAAGCGGCAGGTTTCAACCACCCGACGCCGCTCGCCGCGCTCGAGGTGCGCCGCGCCGGCGCGGTGACCGAATGCTACCTGGCGTGCACGGCGCTGAGCCGGGCTACCATCCTAAGCCGCGCCGTCTTTGGCGATGGCAGCGTTGATTTGCGCCGCCGCCGCGCATTGTTGGGAGCGGTGGCGCACGAGGTGCGCCGGCTTCACGACGCCGGCCTTTACACCCACGACTTGCAGGAAACCAATTTGATGGTGGAGGCGGGCGCTGGTGCCGCGCCTCGCATTTGGTTCGTCGATCTCGAGGATTTTCGCCACGCGCGCACGGTTTCATGGCACCGGCGGCTGACCAATCTGATCCATCTCGACCGCAGCCTCGGCCGCTTTCTGAGCCGCGGCACCCGGATGCGGTTTCTACGCGACTACGTGGAGGGGATGGCGCCCGGACGCAACGAGCGCCGCCGCCTGGTCGCGGAGTTTTTGCGCATGCGCGCCCGGGTCGAGAAACGCCGGCGTCTCCAGAGCCCGCGCCGTCCGACCCTGGACGATGCGGCGGCTGTGCCCGCCCCTTCCCCACGTCGGGCGGGCGCCGGGGGCCCCGTCGAGCTTGCGCCGCGAGCCGGCGACTGATCCGCCCTGCCACGACAACGGGCTAATCGGCGACGATGGCATTTGCGATCCGCAAGCGCGAGTACGACCACCATACCGAGCAGGTCCACGCGGCAGGCGGCACCAGCGTGCGCGACCTGATGCTGGGGCTCAACGACGGCCTGGTGGCATCGTTCGCGGTGACCTCGGGAGTGGCGGGCGCGTTTGCCGCCAGCCAAATCGTGGTGATGGCGGGGCTGGCCGAGACGCTGGGCGGGGCAGTCTCGATGGGGCTCGCCGCGTTTATCTCGGCGCGCTCGCAACTCGAATTCTATCACAGCGAGATCGCGCGCGAGCGCGACGAGATCCGGCGCTGGCCCGAACGCGAGCGCGACGAGATCCGGGCGATCTATCGCGCCAAGGGCTTCACCGGCGAGTTGCTCGACACGGTCGTGCGTCACATCACGGCCGATCCCGAGCGCTGGGCCAACGTGATGATGCGCGAGGAGCTGGGGCTCGCAGTCGAGTCGTTCGATCGACCGCTGCGCTCGGCGCTGACGGTCGGGTTTTCCTACCTGGTGGGCGCGCTGGTGCCGGTGCTCCCCTACCTCTTTCTCGCGCCCCATCCGGGAGTGGTCGCTTCGGCCGCGACCACGCTGGCCGCGCTGTTCGGGGTGGGCGCCGCCAAGACCGCTATCACGCTGCGCCCGTGGTGGCTGAGCGGGCTGGAGAGCATGGCCACCGGAATCGCCGCCGCCGCCGTGACTTATGGCGCCGGCCGCCTGTTCGCCGCGCGCTAGGGATTCGGCACGCCGTTGCCAGCGCGGCGGGCTTCGTAGCCGGCAAGTCCACACAGGTGCCGATAGATTTGGCCGACGCGCCGCGACACCGCCACCGTCGGCCGCGAGCGGTTCAGCTCGGCGGTGGCGAAATCGCGGTCCAGCCGCACGCCGAGCCGCTCCTCGATCCGTGGGTAGGCGGAATGGTCGAGCAGCTGGTCGTAGTGCACGAACAGCCAGTCGCCGCCCTGCGGACGGTGGACCTCGAGGATCCAGCGGTACATCGCCTCCCACACCTTAAGCGCTCGGCTCGCATCCATCGCGACGCCCTTCATGTAATCGGCGGCCGCGCACTCGCGCACGATGCTGTGCGCGGTGACGCTCGGATCGCGGAAGACGCACAGCAGCAGCGCCTTCCCAAGGCAGGCCCGCCATGCGCCGAGCGTGTACGAGAACCGCGGATCCTTGAAGCAGAACGGCTGGCGCGCGGTGAGCGCCGCGATGCGCCGGCGCATCTCCGGATTGCACGCGATCGGCGCCCCGGGCTTCAGCACGGCCACCCAGTGCTGGAACTCGCCGAGCGGCGGAGTTTCTCCCAGCAGCAGCTTGCGCAATCCGCGCCGCGCCGTGGCGCAGACCGAAGAGGCGATCAAACTGTCATTGATCGCGTTGACCTCGCGATCTTCGAACTGGCCCTTGGGATTACCTTCGTTGGCCGGCCACAACTCGCCGCCCATGAAATAGCCCGCCTGCGCCAGCAGCCCGGCGGCCATGCTGGTGCCGCTGCGCCCTGAGCCGAGGATCACGCAGTTGCGCGGTGGCATGGTCGGTCTAATACAGAGCCAGCGGATGAGCGCCGGCCAGCAGTTCCCTGGCAAAGTCGGCATGGCTCGGCGGAGGCGGGGGAATCTCCAACAGCCCGCTGCGGCGCATCAGCGCGATCGCGTGGCGCCGCGGCAGGAGCGAGTACCAGGCCCGGAGCGTCTCCTCGCGCCTTTGCGGAAACGAGCGGACGCCGTTATTCATGTTCTTCGCGACGAGCGCTGGCGTCGCCGGCTCGGCCGAGGCGGCGACACCGCCACCGAGCGCCGGGCCCTCGGCCGCGCATACGCCGGCGCCCGCGGCGATTTTGCCGGCGGCGGGCGCCAAGTTGTTCGCCGCGCGCGCGCTTACGAAACGCGCCCGCCGCCGCTCGTCGCGCCGCATCCGGCGTCCCGGAGCGGCTTGATAGCGCAGCGCGCAGAACAACGCGTTGCGCGCCTGGCGCATATCGCCCGCCTGAAGGCATTGCAGTCCCTTGACCGTGAGCAGCCATCGATAGAGCGCCGCGCAGCGCAAGATTAGCTTTTCGCCGGCCAGTCCGTAGCGTTTGCGTATCCGACGGGCGAACAGCCGAAAGCCGGGCGCGTACTTCCGCATCCGCTCGACGAACGGACTGAGGCGATACTGCACCAGCGGTTCCGGGACGAAGATAAAGTCGCCGAGCTCGCGCAGCCGGAACCACACTTCGGTGTCCTCGAAGCCCGAGGCACCCTGAAATCCCTCGGCGAAGCCGCGGACCCGGCGCAACGCCCGGCGCTGGACAGTTACGGTGCTGGGCAGGATCGGCCACCAGCCTTCCTTGAGCAGGTCGGTCAGCATCGGCGGCCGCGCCATCCCTGGATGCAGGTAGGAGGGCGCGAGCGGGGTGTAGCGGTCGTCCACCGGCACCACGTCGGAAAAGGACAGGGTCGCAGTCTTGCTGGCTTGCAGCGGGGCGACCGTTCTGGCCAGCCGCCCGGGCATCCATACATCATCCGCATCGAGGAAGGCGATGTAGCGGCCCTGGGCGCGCGCCACTCCGCGATTGCGCGCGGCGGCCAGGCCAAGGTTGCGCGGCAGGCGGATGATCCGGATGCGCCGGCGGTAGCGCCGCAGGATACGGCGGGTGGAATCGCGCGAGCCGTCGTCCACCACCAGGACTTCGTAATCGGTGAAGTCCTGGGCCAGCACGCTGTCGAGTGCGCGCGCGATACAGTCCTCGCCGTTGTAAACCGGGATTATCACCGAAACCAGCGGCGCCGCCATCGTGCTCTGCGGGCCCCGCGCGCGGACTAGCCGTTGACGGCGCCGCGCACGGGCGCCTCGGTCTCCTCGGGCAGGTAGAACTGCAGGTCGCACAGCTTGCGGTAGGCGCCGTCGAGCGCGAGCAATTCATCGTGGGTGCCCTGCTCGACAATCTCGCCCTTGACGACGACGCAGATGCGGTCGGCGCGGCGCACGGTGGAGAGCCGATGGGCGATCATCAGCGTGGTGCGGTTCTCCATCAGCCGCTCGATCGCGTCCTGCACCACGCGCTCGGCCTCGGAGTCGAGATTGGAGGTCGGCTCGTCGAGAATCAGGATCGGCGCGTTCTTGAGCAGCGCGCGCGCGATCGCCAGCCGCTGGCGCTCACCGCCGGAGAGCCGCACGCCGAACTCGCCGACCACGGTGTCATAGCCGTCGGGCAAGCGGGAGATGAAGTCGTGGGCGTTGGCGGCCTTGGCCGCGGCGACGATCTCGTCGAGGCTGCGCGCGGCGCTGCCGTAGGCAATATTGGAACGGATGGTATCGTTGAACAGGAAGGTGTGCTGGGAGACCAGGCCGATCTGCGCGCGCAGCGAGCGCAGCGAGTAGCGGCGCGCGTCGACGCCGTCGATGAGCAGCATGCCTTTGCCGGGGTCGTAGAAGCGCGGAATGAGGTCGGCGAGCGTCGATTTGCCGCCTCCGCTCATCCCCACCAGCGCCACCGCCTCGCCCGCGCCGATCTTGAGGTTGACGTTGCGCAGGACCCACTCAGCGGTGCGGTCGTAGCGGAAGCTGACGTTGCGCAACTCGATCGTGTGCGGCCCGGGCTCGAGCTCGAGCGCGCCGGGCGAGTCATGCACCTCGGGCGGATGATCGATGACCGCAAAGATCCGCTCGGCCGAAACCAGGCCCTGCTGGATCGCGTTGTTGGTGCCGGCGATCCGTTTGAAGGGCTTGTAGATCACCAGCATCGCGGTGATGAAGGCGGCGAAGGTGCCCGGCGTGCGCGAGCCGGTCATCACCAGGTCGGCGCCGTACCACAGCACCGCGATCACCCCGCACGCGCCCAGCACCTCGATTATCGGGTCAGTGATCGCGCCCGCGCGCAGCACCCGACGCATGATCCGCAGTTGCTTGTCGAGCATGGCGCGAAAGCGCGTGCGCTCGTATTCCTCCATCCCGAAGGCCTTGACCACCCGGCAGCCCTGCGCCGCCTCCTGCATCATGACCGACAGGTCGCCCAGCCGCTTCTGCGCGCTCTTGGACATCTTGCGCACGCGCCGCGCGGCGCCGATCACCGGCAGGACCGCGATCGGGAAGACCACGAAGGCGAGGAACGCAAGCTTCCAGTCCATCCAGAACAACGTTCCCAGCATCGCCACCAGCGTGAAGCTCTGACCGACGAGCGAGAACAGGGTGTTGTTGATGATCGAGGAGGTGAGCTGGACGTCGCTTATCGCGCGGGTGAGCAGACCCCCGGTCGGCGTCCAGTTGAAGAACGACAGCGGCAGGTATTGCAGCCGATCGTTGAATTCACCACGCAGATCCATCGCGATCCGCATCCCGATGTAGTTGCTCAGGTAGGTGCCGGCGAAGTCAGTCAACGCGCGGGCGATGAACACCACCAGGATCTCGAGCGAGAGAACGTGGAGCTGATGGAGGTCCTGGGGAGTGAAGGCGCTCAGGTGGGTGATGGAAACCTTGTCGATGAACCTCTTGATTAACGGCAGGATCGCCGCGTTCACCGCGCCCAAGCCAAGCAGCGCGCCAATTGCCAGGACCGTGTCGGGAAAAATATACGGCCGCGCATAGCTCAGCACCCGCCAGTAGGTGTCGAGGTAGCGCTTGCTTTCCTCGTCGTCAGCCGAGTGCAGCAGCAACAGCTCTCCGACGCTGCGCCAGAACTTGGTGCTCATCGCCGCCTCGCTACAGAGGCGTCGCCGCCGGCGCCCGCTCTGTGCCCGTCCCGATTCATTGCCAACACTGTACGAGGGTACAGTTTAGCGAAAGTAGTTCTCAAGCTCAGGGTTGACCCGGTTTTCGCGCACCGCGCGCCCGCTGAGCGCGCGGGCCGCCGCGATCGGCAGGAAGGTGCGCAGCCAGCGCGAGGCGGTCCGCAACTCGAACGGGCCGTAGCGCAGCGCGCAGGCGAACGCCTGGCGCGCACGCAGCCTGTCGCCCTCGCGCAGCGCCACCAGTCCCGCATAACCCCATGCTGCGACGAAGGCTTTGGTCGATTCGCGGATCAACCGCCGGCCGGCTTGGCCGTAGCGCTGGGTGACCAGGCGGCTGAAGATGCGGTAGCCCTTGGCGTATTTCATCATTCGCGCGTGGGGCGGGGTGGTGCGGTAACGCACCAGGCGCTGGGGTATGTAGATGAAATCGCCCTCCTCGCGCATCACCAGCCACATGAACGGGTCTTCGAAGCCCGGCCGGGTGAAGCTCTCGTCGAACCCACCGGCGCGCTCGAAGGCCGCCCGCCGCATCACCGCCGCGCTGGTGAGGATCGGCCACCAGCGCGTGAGCAGTTCCTCCATCGTGGGAGCGTGGGCCGAGGGTGGGTCGATGAAGCAGGTGTCGAGTTCCTGGTCCGAATCGTTGACCGGTACGACGTCGCAAAAGGCGAGCACTGCGCCAGAGGTCGCGTCCAACTCGGCCACCATCGCCGCCAGCATCCCGGGCAGCCACACGTCATCGGCGTCGAGAAAGGCGAAGTACTCGGCCTCGGGACCGGCGGCAAGGGCGCCGGCGTTGCGCGCAAATGATGGGCCGCGGTTGCGCTGGCGCAGGACCTTGATCCGGTCGCCGTAGGCGTCCAGGATGCGCGCGGTGTCGTCGGTCGAGCCGTCGTCAACGACGACGACCTCGGGCGGCTCGGGCGCCTGCGCAAGGGCGCTGTCGATGGTGCGCCCGACGGTGGCGGCGCCGTTACGCACGGGGATGATGACGGAGACTCGGCTCATTCGGAGAAAATTATCATCCTTGCCCAATCACAACCAGCCAGAACATCAGCGAAGGAACCAGGACGCGATTAGCCTCAAAGCGAGGCGGCTCGCTTTTGCTCCCGCGCCGAACGGACCTTCCATGATGAAAGGTCGCGCCCGATTAGTTCCTTCAGCGCTTCGACTTCCGGAACGAAGAATTCACGCAGCCGGTGCTCGACGTCACCCGGCAGCGGCGCGAATGGGCCGCCGCCGCCAAAGCAGAGCCGCCACACCCCCAGTCGTCCGAGCCTTTCCACGGTCCGTTCAGCACGCAACGATTTGAGCGACATGCGAAGGCGCCATGCGCCGTATGCCAGGGCCGGGATGCGACAGTCGTCGTCGGCTTCGTTGCGCATCAGGTAGGCCGCGATGGTATCGACCTCGATCGAGGGAAGCCCGAGGAAGCGCAGCACCGAATCGGCGAAGCTTTGCGGATTTGCCCGCAGGTCGTCGTACAAGAAGACGCCGACGTTCTCTTCGCCGAAGCGCTCGCGCCAGGCCCGGAGGTGGAGCGCGTAACGGTTAGCCTGCCGCAGCTGCGGCTCATTTCCGCGCAGCATTTCGTCGAGAAAGCCGCGCCGTATGCGGCCTTCACGATGGAGCACGCGGTACCATGACCAGGCGCGCGACACCGGGTCGCGCAGCGTGCAAACGATCTTGCAGCCGGGTAGATCGCGGGCGATGCGCTCGCGCGCCTCGGCGAGCGCAAAATAGGTTGGCGTGACCTCCCCGACTACAGCGGTGCTCGAGCAACTGCGAAAGTAGCCCTGATACCAGCCCGCTCCCTTCGCATAGAACATGTCGAAGTAATGAGTTTCTTTGGTTCCTGCGGGCAGGCAAGCACGGTGATAGAGGAGACCGTGAAGCCACGTCGTTCCAGTGCGCGGCGGTCCTACCGCGAGGAAGGCGGGTAGACGCCCACGAACGCAACTTCGGTTATCGCTATCAGGCATCCCCCCCTCTGCGCCCGTATGCCGTTACAGCCGCGCCGCCGAAGCGCGAACATCGGCTTCGGCCAATCAAAATTGCTGGTCAGCCGATTGTACTGGTCACGTCAGGTCGGTCAAGCTAATTTCCGAGCGTGTGGAGCGCGCGAGAACAAATTAGCGCGCCGCTGGCACGGCGGCTGCGGCCGGGCTCCGCGCGTCCGCGGGCCCGGCCTGCCCGAGGGCGTCCGGTTTCCACGCGGAAAGGTCGCGACCGGTGAGTTTCTCCACCGCTTCGACCTCGGGTAAAAAACGCTCTCTCAGGCGCGCTTCGAGATGCGGCGGGAGTGCGGCAAACTCGGGGCCGCGCCCGGCGCAGAAGCGCCATAGGCCTGCGCGCCGCAACAGTTCGGCGACCCAATGTGCATGGTGTCCTTGCAGCCAATACCTCAGGCGGCGGGCGTTGTAGGCAAGTACTCGGCTACGCGATCCATATTTGACCTCGTTGCGGTCGAGGAAATGGCTAATCTCAGGCGTGAGAACCAGTGGAGGCACGCCGATGAATCGGCATACCGCATCGGCGAAAGCCCGCGGGTCCGCCTCGAGATCGTCGTAGAAGAATACTGCCATCCGGTCGCGACGCAGGAGCTCGTACCACCCGCGCAGATGCAAGCCGTAGCGGTTGGCTTCCAGCAGGTCCGCGTTAGTCGTCACCTCTTGCTCGAACGAACCTCGGATCAGGCCCTGCGCGTGCAGCAGCCGGTAATGGGAATAGACGCGCGCTACCGGCTCGCGCAGCGTGCAGATGATTTGGCACCCAGGGAGGTGGTGCGCGATGCGCTCGCGCACCTCTGGGCGGTGGAAGTACGACGGGCTTACCTCGCCGACCGGCCGCTTGTGGTCGCAACCCCTGAAGTACCTCGCGTACCACTCAAGGCCGCGACCGTAGAACATGTCAAAAAAACGGGTTTCCTTGACACCTTCGGGCAGGCAGGCGCGATGGTAAAGCACGCCATGCAGCCAGGTCGTCCCGGTTCTCGGTGGACCGATGGCGATAAAATCCGGCAGCCGCTGCCGTCTCCTCGATGGCTTAGTCATGCGCGCGCGCATCGCCGCCGCCTCTGGCCGACCGCCTGGAGAGCGCACGGATCATCGGCTGAGGCAAAAAGGTCTTGAGCAGGCGGAGGTAAGATTTCAGGCGAAGCGGCTGGAGGCGTATCGCCTGGAGCGTATATCTGCGCGCGGCAATCCGGTCGCCGCCGCTCAAGGCTAGCCGGGCATCCCGACGCAGCGCGTTGGCCCTCGCGCGCGACACCGAGTTTGCCCGCGGCGATGTCCTTGCGGCCCCTGCGGCGCCGACCGCGGACTCCTTCGGGGCGGCCGGAAAGAAGGGAACGAAATGGAAGCGTCCGCGCGGCTGTTCCTCGTTCGGCTTTTGCAGGGCGACCACCATCGCGCGCCATCCATTGGGTGAGTCGTCATCCAGTGCCACCGCATGGGGCGGATGCAGCGCCAGCGTCTGGTAGCCGTAGTTGGTCTGCACGTAACGGCAGGCGAAACGCACCGAATCCTGAAAGACATCGTCGAGCACGACCACGCCTCCGGGCCTGAGCAGACGATGGGTGTAAAACAGGTCAACGAAGACGTGGTCGAAGTGATGCAGCCCGTCGATGAAAGCGAAGTCAAAGCGGCGCCCCTCGCGCACCAGCCGCGGCAACAGCAGCTCCGAGCGGTCTTCGTGGAATTCGACCAGATAATCCAGCCCAGCCTCTCTCAGCGTCCGCAGGGCGGCGTTGTGGTATCTTTCGGCTTGGTTGCAATCCACTGCGACATGCGCCCCCGCACCGGCGCCATTGCTAAGCAGCGCCTCCAGGATGTGCAGGGTGGACATACCCCACGCCATCCCGACTTCCAGCGCGGTCGTGGCTCCTATCCGCAGGCACATCTCCCTGACGAAGGCGCCGCGGTCGGGCGTGACGCTGGCTGGAAGGATCTGCGATTCGCTGCCGTCATCGCCGCGAACCGTGCCCCTGGCGTAGGTCTCCTCGATCAGCTTTCCGATCTTCGCGGCGCTTGGGGTTTCTGTCATCGGGCTCTCTCGCACGTACGGGGGTGCTTGTGGCTATCGCACCGGCGTTCTCCACGCCGAGAGATCCCGGCCGAGCATCGCTTCGAGCGCTTCGATCTCGGGCCGCAGACGCTTGCGCAGCCGGCGTTCGAGGGCGGGGTCGAGCGGGCCGAATTCGCCGCCGCCGCGAAAGGCGAAGCGCCATAGGCCGGCCTTGCGCAGCACGGTTATCGCGGTGCGCGCGCCGCGGGCCTGAAGCCACTGGCGCAGTCGCCACGCCTGCTCGGCGAGTATCGCGACCCTGGGCCCGTGGGTGACGCTGTTGACCCGCTTGTTCAGCAACGGCGAGCCCGCAAGCGAAATCGCGGGAATCCCGATGAATTCACAGATCGAATCCAGAAAGCGCTGCGGGTCGGCTTCGAGGTCGTCATAGAGCGCGACCAGCACGTTCTCCTGGCCGACGCGTTCGCGCCAGCGCGCCAGGTGATGCGCATAGCGGTTGGCCTGGGTCGCCGGCAGCTCGCTGTACGTCAGCTGCTCGAATGTAACCCGCGTCCATCCGTTGTGCCGCATCAGGCGGTAGAACGAGTACAGTCGCTCGACCGGATCGCGCAAGGTGCAGATGATGCGACATCCGGGGATGTGGCGCGCGATCCGCTCGGGCGCCTCGGCGGCGGCGAAGTAGTTGGGCGAAATCTCGCCCGCCGGCAGCTTCGGATCGCATCCCGCGAACAGCTCCGCGTACCATTCCAACCCGCGGTCGTAATGGTCGGAGAAGAAGTCGGTCTCCTTGGTGTCGCGGGCGAGTCCGACGTGGCCGCTGAGCGCGCGGTAGAGCCAGGTCGTGCCGGTGCGCGGCGGGCCCACCGCTATGAAATCTGGCAGCCGCAGCGCCGACGATCGCCTGGGGGTCGCAGCCAATTCGGGCTCCATCAAGATGTGGAGACGCGTTGCCTCCGCGGCAAAAGCTTCAGGCCTCGACCAGCACGTCGTCGCCGTCCACGCGCACGGCGAAGCAGGCCACCTTGACGCTGGAGTCATCGAGGCTCTGCCCGTTGGTCACGTCGTACTCCCATCCGTGCCACGGGCATACCACCGTGGTGCCGTAGAGGTCGCCCTCGCCGAGCGGGCCGCCGCGATGGCGGCAGGTGTTGTCGATCGCGTAGAACTTGCCGCCGGCATTGAACAGCGCAATCTTGCGTCCGCCGAGTTCGACCGTCTTGCCGCTGCCGTCGGGAATTTCGTCGCGCCGGGCGACTTTGACGAAGCTTGCCACCGGCCGCCTACCTCCGTTCGCGCGCCGATTGTATTGGGCGGGCGCGCCCGGATGCAACGTCACCCATTCGCGCGTACGCGCCGTCTTTACGTCGTGTATTCGGCGTTGATCTTGACGTAGTCGTAGCTCAAATCGCAGGTCACGATTTGGGCGCGCGCTTTGCCCAGGCGCAGATCGACGGTCACACCGAACTCGCGCTCCTTCATCCGCGCTGCCGCGTCGGCCAGCGCCTCGGTATGCAGCGCACCATGGCTGGCGATCCGGATTCCGCCGAGGCTGACTTCGAGCTTTTCCAGATCGAGCGCCACCCCCGCCTTGCCGGCCGCCATTACGATTCGCCCGAAATTCGGATCGCATCCGAAGAACGCCGTCTTGACCAGCGGCGAGTTGGCGATCTGGCGCGCGATCCGCTCCGCGTCGGCAGCACGGCGCGCGCCCCGCACCTCGACCGTGACGAGCTTGGTCGCGCCTTCGCCGTCGCGCACCAGCTCGCGCGCGAGCACCGCAGCGACCTCGGCTGCCGCCGTGTTGAAGGCGGCGAGGTCGCGGCCTGTGAGCTCATGCCCGCCGGCCGCGCCGCTGGCGAGCATCAGCAGCGTGTCATTGGTGGACATGTCGCCGTCAACCGTGATCGCGTTGAAGCTCGACGGCAGCGCGTGGGCGAGCGTGCGTTTGAGCTCGGGTGCGCGCACGGCGGCGTCGGTGACGATAAAGGCGAGCATGGTGGCCATCTTCGGCTCGATCATCCCCGCGCCCTTGGCGCATCCGGCAATCGTCACCTCGGCGCCGCCCAGGCGCAGTTGCGCCGAGGCGGTCTTGGGACGGGTGTCGGTGGTCATGATCGCGCGGGCAAAGTCGTCGAGCCCGTCGGCGGAGAGCGCGCCGATCGCGTGGCGGATACCGGCGCGATATTTCTCCAGCTCGTAGAGGTGGCCGATCACGCCGGTCGAGCAGGGCGCAACCGCCTCCGCCGCGCACCCGATTCCCGCCGCCAGCGCCGCGCACGAGTCCTGCGCAAGCTTGATTCCCGCGCGCCCGGTGAAGCAGTTGGCCGAACCCGAGTTCACCGCGATCGCCTGGAGCCGGCCGCGGCGCACGCGTTCCTGCGCGACCAGCACCGGCGCCGCCTTCACCCGGTTGGTGGTGAAGACGCCGGCGGCGGCGGCCGGGCGCTCGGCCACGATGATTCCGAGGTCCTTGCGTCCGGGCTCCTTGCGCAGGCCGGCGGCGACTCCCGCGAAGCGAAAGCCCTTGACCGGCCGAGGTTCGAGAATCACGTCCATCGCGCTGCGCCCTCCACGGAGCGGTTGGCGATTTATACGCGGCGCGACGGCGCGCGCGCAAGGAAGCCGCGCGGAAACAGGTCGCGGGCGGGGGCAGGTCGCCAGTTATGCAAGCTTACGCGGAGCGGGAAGGCTTGCAGGCGCCTACTTGCCGTGGCAGCGCTTGTACTTCTTGCCCGAGCCGCAGGGGCAGGGGTCGTTGCGGCCGACCTTTTCGCCGTCGCGCTTGACCGTGGCCGGCGCCGCCTCCTGCTGGGTCTCGCCGCCGTGGCTCATCACGACGCGCTGCGGACGGTTCTGCTGCTCGAGCTGTTCGACGCTCTGCTCGCGCACGGTCTGCACCGAAAAGACCTTCTCGACGACGTCCGCCTGCATGGTGGCCATCATCGCCTCGAACATCGTGAAGCCCTCTTTCTGGTACTCGACCAGCGGGTTGAGCTGGGCATAGCCGCGCAGGCCGATGCTCTCCTTGAGATGGTCCATCGTGAGCAGATGGTCCTTCCAGAGCGAATCGAGCGTCTGGAGCATCACGATTTTCTCGATCTGGCGCATCACCGGCGGCGTGAACTCCTGCTCGCGCTGCTCGTAAAGCGCGCGCACGCGCTCGCCGGCGATTTCGACGAGGTCGTCGGGATGCTCGATCGAGCGGCCGTTGGCGTTCTCGCGGAAGTTGAAGTGGAAGTGGAACTGCTTGTAGAAGGCATCCTCGATCGCCTTCCAGTTCCATTCCGCGGAGTCCTCCTCGGCGCTGGCGTGGGCGGCGACGATCTCCTCGATCAGCGCGTCGCACATGTCGAAGATGTCTTCCTTCAGCGGCGCGCCCGAGAGCAGTTCCTTGCGCCGATGGTAAACCACCTCGCGCTGACGGTTCATCACGTCGTCGTACTCGAGCAGGTGCTTGCGGATGTCGAAGTTGTGCGCCTCGACCTTCTTCTGCGCGTTCTCGATCGCCTTGCTGATCCAGCGGTGCTCGATCGGGACGCCGTCCTCCATCCCGATCCGCCCCATCAGCCCCTTGAGCCGGTCGGCGCCGAAAATTCGCAAGAGGTCGTCCTCGAGCGAGAGATAGAAGCGCGAGCTGCCGGGGTCGCCCTGGCGTCCCGAGCGGCCGCGCAGCTGGTTGTCGATCCGGCGCGACTCGTGGCGCTCGGTGCCGAGGATGTGCAGGCCGCCGGCCTTGAGCACCTGCTCGCGCTCGGCCAGACACTGCGCGCGGTACTTCTCGAGCGCGGCGCGGAAGTGCTCGTCGCCGGGGTCTCTGGTCCCGGCCTCAGCCGCGGCCATGAACTCGGGATTGCCGCCGAGCACGATGTCGGTGCCGCGGCCCGCCATGTTGGTCGAAATTGTCACCGCCCCAAGGCGCCCGGCCTGGGCGACGATCTCGGCCTCGCGCTCGTGGTTCTTGGCGTTGAGCACCGAGTGCCTGATGCCGGTCTTCTTGAGCTGCTCGGCGACCCGTTCGGACTTCTCGATCGACACCGTGCCGACCAGCACCGGCTGGCCCGCCTCGTGGCATTCCTTGATCTCCTCGATCACGGCGTCGAACTTTTCCTGCTCGGTCTTGTAGACGACGTCGTGATGGTCGAGGCGGATCATCGGCATGTTGGTCGGCACCACCACCACGTCGAGGTTGTAGATCTCCTTGAACTCCTGCGCCTCGGTGTCGGCCGTGCCGGTCATCCCGGCCAGCTTGTCGTACATCCGGAAGTAGTTCTGAAAGGTGATCGTGGCGAGGGTCTGGTTCTCGGATTCGATCTTGACCCCTTCCTTGGCCTCGACCGCCTGATGCAGGCCGTCGCTCCAGCGCCGCCCGGGCATCAGCCGCCCGGTAAATTCGTCCACGATCACCACCTGGCCATCCTTGACCACGTAATCGACGTCGCGCTTGAAGAGCGTGTGCGCCTTGAGCGCCTGGTTGACGTGATGGACGAGCAGGATGTTGCGCGGGTCGTAGAGGTTGCCCACGCCGAGCATCTGTTCGACCCGGCTCACGCCGTCTTCGGTCAGGACCGCCGTGCGCAGCTTCTCATCGACCGTATAGTGCTCCTCCGGGCGCAGCCGCGGGATCACGCGGTCAACGATGTAGTAGGTGTCGGTTGATTCCTCGGAGGCGCCCGAGATGATGAGCGGGGTGCGCGCCTCGTCGATCAGGATCGAATCGACTTCGTCAACGATCGCGTAATGATGTTCGCGCTGGACGTAGTCTTCCAGGTTGAACTTCATGTTGTCGCGCAGGTAGTCGAAGCCAAATTCGTTGTTCTGGCCGTAAGTGATGTCGCAGGCGTAGGCCGCCTTGCGCTCGGGGTCGGTCAGGCCGTGGACGATCACCCCGACGCTCAGCCCGAGGAACCTGTAGATACGGCCCATCCAGTCGGCGTCGCGCCGCGCCAGGTAGTCGTTGACGGTCACGATGTGGACGCCACGCCCGGTCAGCGCGTTGAGCACGGCCGGCAGCGTGGCTACCAGGGTCTTGCCCTCGCCGGTCTTCATCTCGGCGATCTTGGCCCGATGGAGCACGATGCCGCCGATGAGCTGGACGTCGAAGTGGCGCTGGCCGAGGGTGCGGCGCGCCGCCTCGCGCACGGTCGCGAAGACCTCGGGCAACGCCTCGTCCATCGCCTCTTCCCGGCGCTCGCGCTCCTCGATCGCGCTGATCTTCGCCTTCCACTCGGCGATGCGCGCGCGCAGGCGATCGTCGCTCTCCGCGGAAATTTCGGGTTCAAGGCGGTTGATCGCCTCGACCGTCGGCCGCATGCGTTTGAGCTCGCGGTCGTTCTTGGAGCCGAAGACCTTATGGGCGACAGCGGTCAGGGTTGAGGCCATTTCGTGAGAACCATTACTAGCGCCCGCTGACGGTCAGGATCGACGGGCTGTCCAACACTTCATTGTACCTGAGCGCGGTGTGCTTTTCAGCGCTCGATGCGCACGGCGGAATCGACCTGCGGGCCGAGGAAACGCCTTCCCACGCGCACGAAGCGGTCGGGCGACTCGGTGATGAAGAAGCTCAGCGCGCCACGCCCCTCGCGGCGCATCAGCCCGAGCGCACCCAGCCGCGTGCGCACGGCGGCGGCGGTCGCGCTTGCCGAATCGACCAGCCGCACGCCGGCGCCCAGCACGCGGCGGAAAAGTTCGCTCAGCAGCGGATAATGGGTGCATCCGAGCAGCAGCGTGTCGATGCCGCTCTGCTTGAGACTCTCCAGGTAGTAGGCGACGGTGCGCTCGGCCACCTCGCCCTCGGTCCATCCCTCCTCGACCAGCGGCACCAGCAGCGGGCAGGCGCGGGTATAGAGCTCGACGCCCGCGCGCAGGCCCTGGATCGTGCGGGTGTATGCGCCCGAGGCGATCGTCGCCTCGGTGCCGATAACCCCGATCTTGCCCGAGCGCGAGGCGGCGACCGCGGCGCGCGCGCCGGGCTCGATCACGCCGATCACGGGCACCACGGTGTCGCGCGCGATCTCCTCCAGCGCGACCGCGCTTGCCGTATTGCACGCGATTACCAGCATCTTGATCCCTTTGGCGAGCAAAAAGCCAGTGTTCTCGCGCGAGTATTGCACGATGACCTCGCGCGACTTGGTGCCGTAGGGCAGACGCGCGGTGTCGCCGAGATAGATGAAATCCTCGTGCGGCAGCGCGGCGGCGAGCGCCTTGAGCACGGTGAGCCCGCCAATACCGGAGTCGAAGACGCCGATCGGACGGGCGCGATTGTCCACCGCCGCGCGCACGGCCCTGCCGTTGGCGAGCGCCAGGCCCGAGCGCGCGGGGCCGGCGCGGCGCGGGCGCGGCGGCGATCCCTGGCCGCCGCCGCGCCCGCGCCCGCCAACCTTGCCGTCGCGCGCGCCCATCAGCGCTCCGCCCCCGCCGTCCCGACGGTGGCGAGCTGCGCGCCCAGCGCCGCCACCGGCGTCGGTGCGCGGCCGAGCACGCGGCGATGGATGCTTGGCGGCTCCATGCAGAGGTAGCGCGTGATCGCGGGGTTGGCCGCCGCGATCCGGCGCTCCAGCGCGCGCAGCAGCCCAACTCGCAGCGGCGTGAAGGTGCGGTAGCGCCCGTCGGGCGCCAGCACCTCCTCGCCGCACAGCAGCGGGTCGCGTGGATGGCGCCGGCGCGCGGCCGCGCGCAGCGCCGGCGTCATCCGCAGCCCGCCCAGACTGACGAAGGAGATCCGCGCGGGCGCAATCGTGTCGAACAGCTCGTCGAGCAGCGCCAGGTAGTCGCGCTCGGCTTCGGGATAGGCGATCACGGGGTCGAGATGGAAGCCGAGCCGGTAGCCCGCGTCGAGCACCCGGTGCGCAGCCGCAAGGCGCGCGGCCGGCGGGGCCGTGCGATGTTCCGCCAGCGCGAAGACCCGCTGCGGCGAGAGTGTCCACGAGACCAGCGTACGGCCGCGCGGATCGACTGCGAGCAGGTTGTCGATTTCGTCGGTCTTGGTCTTGAGTTCGAGCGTCAGCCCGTCGCGCGCCGCGAAGTATTCGACCAGGTCGCGCGCGATCCCGGTCATCCGGTCAAAGGCCAGCGAATCGGCAAGCTCGCCGGTGCCGACCCGCAGGCTGCGCCCGCCCGCGCGCCGGCGCATCCGCTCCAGCTCGTCGAAGGCGTCGGCGTAGTTCGCATAGACCTGTAAGCCGGGATTGTCGGCAAGGTATTCCTGCAGGAAGCAGTAGCTGCAATCCATCGGGCAGTTCGACGCGAGCACCAGCACCAGGTAGCCACAGCAGGCGAAGTCGGCCGCGCCCGCCGGACAGGCCATCAGGAACGGCGCCCGCCGGCGCATCACGACCATTCGCCGCTTGCCCGCGCCGAACGGGTCGGCCGCGCCGGCGGCGGGGCGCGCGGCCTCGCGCCCGTCGACGACGTAACGGATCGATACGCCGTGCGCCGCGCGGCTCGAAACGCGGGCGGCGAGCACGCTCGCGCGGCATCCCTCCTCGATTACGATTTCGTCCAGTTCAAAGCTCATCTGGCTCAGACCCCTCGCCGCCGAGCATCCCAACTATCCGTTCGAGGCCTCGCGCGCTGCGCTCAAGCGCCGCTATCGACTCGCCAAGCTCTGCCGCGCTGCGCGCCCGGATCTCGATTCGCAACTCGTCCGAAGCGAGGTCCCTGGGCAGCACGACCGTTACCGTGCGCGGCAGCCTGAGCGCCGCGACCTCCGCCTTCACCCGTTCCAGCGCGCGCGCCAGGCGCGGAAAGCGCGTCGCGCGCAGCGCCTGGACAAAGACGCGTGCGCGCGCCGGCGCCGATCCGGCCCCTTCAAGTATCCGTTTGAGCGCGGGGCGGGCAAGCACGGCGCCGACCGTCTCGCCCTCGACCAGCGCAATCTCATCGAGCATGGTCAGCGCCTCGTGCAACTGCCCCACCCGCAGCCGCAGGGCGCGCGCCGCCTCGAGCAGCGCGGCCGCGCTCCTCTCGTCGAGCTTGAGCCAGCGCTCCAGATGCGCTCGATCCACGCGGCGCTGTGCCGCCCACGCGCGTATCGCCTCCGCAAGCGCCGGCTCGTTCATCGATGCGCTCGCTTGCTCCTCAGCAGGCGCTCAGGGGACGCCCGCCCCCCTGGAGACAGTGAGCGTCGCGCGCATCCGCGCGATCGCCCGACCCAACTCGGCGTCCGGCGCGCGGCGCCATCGCTCGACCGCCGCACGTCCCGCCGCGATGAAGAAGGCGGCATCGGCCGCGCGTCCGCGGCATGCGAGCCCGTGGGCGTAGATGGCGCACTTTTCCTCCATCACTTCGGCGGCTGCGGCACGCCGCTCGGCATCAAGGGTGCCGTCGCCGAGCAGCTTTGCCAGCGCAAGGATACGGAAGCGGTCGAGGGCGGGAATCGTGGCCGAGAGCTGTCCCGGATGTCCCGCACGGCGGGTCACCAGCGGCTCGTCGAGCAGGCCGACCGGATGACGCGCCAGGATTCTCAGCCACAGGTCGTAGTCTTCGCACGCCGCCATCGCCTCGTCGAAGCCGCCCGCCTCGTCGAGCAGGGCGCGCTTGACAATCACGGCCGAGGGACTGATGAGGCAGGTGCGCAGCGCGTCGGCGAAAAAGTAGCCTGGGCGCTTGAGATGGCGGCGGCCGGGATTGACGCGCTGCCCGTTGCGGAGCCACAGCTCGGCGGTCTGCGAAATCGCCAGATGTGGATTGGCGCGCATGAAGGCGCTCTGGCGCGCGAGCTTGTCGGGCGCCCACAGATCGTCCGAGTCGAGGAACGCGATCAGGCGCCCGCGGGCGAGCGCCAGCCCGCAATTGCGCGCGGCCGCCGGGCCGCGATTTGCAGTGCGGATTGCGCGAAGCGTCGAGTCGCCGCAGCCGGCGCGCCGCGCCAGGTCTTCCCACGTGCCGTCGGTCGAGCCGTCGTCAACCACGATCAGCTCGAAGCTTGCGCCGCGCTGGGCGAGGACCGAGGCGATCGCCTCGCGCACCATCGCGCGCCGGTTGTAGGTGGGCACGATTACGCTAATCTCGGGCGTCGTCATCGCGGCGCGGCGTCGGCGGCGCGCGTGCCGGACTGGTTGGCGGCGAGCAGATCCGGCGCGCGGCGCACGCATCGCAGGATGCGCTTGCGAAGGTCGTCGAGCCCTTCCTTGCTCAGCGCCGAGCACAGGATCGGCTCGACCCCGAGCGGCGCGAAGCGGCTAAGCGCGCCGATACGTTCCGAGCGACGCAGCTTGTCGCATTTGGTGGCGACGACGATCAGCGCAAGCCCGCGCCCGGCGGCGAGCGCGGCGAGGTCGGCTTCCTCCTTCCCGGGTCCGCGCCGCGCATCGACCAGCATCACCAGCGCGACGAGTTCGCGCCGCTCGTGCATATAGTGGCTCATCAGGGAGCCGACCCGTGCGGCCTCGTTGCGCGCCATTTTCGCGTAACCGTAGCCCGGCAGATCGACCAGCGCGAGGTCGTCGCCGACGGCGAAGAAGTTGAGTGCGCGGGTGCGTCCGGGCGTGCGCGAGGTGCGCGCCAGTTGCTTTACTCCCGCCAGCGCATTGAGCATCGAGCTCTTGCCGACGTTGGAGCGGCCGGCGAGTGCTACCTCCGCCCGCGCCCATCGCGGGTACCCCTGCGGCGTCACCGCCGAGGTCACGAATTTCGCGTCGAGCCGCATCGAGTCCGCGCGGCGCGCGCCGCGCACGACCAGCTTAGCGTGCCGGACACCAATAGCACGAGCGGCGGTGGGACGGTCGGGCCGCGAGCCACCAACTCGTCACCCGCGCCGCAGAGCCGCCGGCGTAAGGGATGGTACCCGAGGCCGACTGGGAGTGCGGCGCGCGTCGGGACCTCGCCGCCCGGGTGGTCCATGCGCACTCGATTGGTTTTTCGCCGGGCGGACGTGCGCGTTACTTCACTCGCGACCCCGGTCGTGCTCCGAGCATGCCGCCTGAGGCGCCTGTCACCGTTTGCTCCCCGCCCGCGCCATCCTGCGCGTGCCAGCCGGCAAGCAATTCGTCAACCGCGCGCTCCACGACAGTGCCCTTGAAGAAGTCAGGATTCATCCCGGCGTGCAGCTTCACCGGATTGACGAAGACGAACTCGCGAAAGTCGCCCTCCGTGATCAGCCCTTCTTCGACCAGCTCGTAGGCCTCTGCGGTGGCGTTGCGCATGTCGGCGAGGTCGCGATGGCCGATGTCGGAGCCGTAGATCGCGTTGAGCTTGACGCCGAGGGGAGTGCGGCGAGTGTCGAAGGCCCATGGGGTAACGCGGTCGTCGCCCTCGCATCCGAAGAAGAAGTTGGGCACGAAACGCTCGCGCACGTCGGCGGGCTGGGTGATGCCGGCGAGGGCGAATTCGTCGAGGTCGGCTGGGTCCTCCGGCCGTCCCCACATGACGTCGCTGACCTCGTCGGCGCTCTTTGGGAATTTTTCATAGAAGCGGCTGCCGCCGTACTGGAGACAGAGCGCGCGGAAGAGCTGACGGTCGAGATTGGCGGGATCGAACTGCGCCAGCGCATGCATGCCGTGCATCTTGAAATGCCCGATCAGGTCGCCGTACAGCACGCGCGCCCATCCGACGCCGCCCTCCTGGAAAGCGAAGCGCAAGGCGGGAAAGCGGCGCGTGACGCCGCCAAAAAAGAGCGACTTGCAGATAGCCTCGGCGGTCGCGGCGAAGTGGCCGATGTGGTTGTACATGAAGTTGGAGATCGAGTTGCGAAAGCCGATGCCTGTGCCCTTGCAATGGAAGGTCGGCGCGACCTTCAGCTCCAGGCATTTCGCCCACACCGGATCGTAGTCGTACTCGCTGTCGAGCGCGAAGGTGTCGAACCATACGAGCCGCCGTTCGAGCTCGGGAGCGCGCGCGGCCAGTGCCGGGATCGGCCGGCGCACGTAGGCGGGCATTACGATCGCCTTGTAGCCGAGCCCGCGCACCGCATGCTCCAGCTCGTCGAGCGCCTCGACCGGCGTATGCATCGGGATTGTTGCCACCGGCGTAAGCCGATCCCGGTAGGGGCGGAAGATCTCCGCGTGATAATTGTTGAGGGCGCGGCACGCGGAGCGTCGCAGGTCCTCCTCCCAGATGGCCGGCGAATTGAGCCCGACGCTCGGGTAGATGATCGAGAAATCGAGCCCCATTTCGTCGAGCCGCTCATGCATCAGCGCGGGCAGCGAGCTGGTCGCACGGTCGAGCGTATTGCGGGTCGGATGCGCCCACCAGTTGGGACGCATCGCGCGCTGCGCGCGCCGCTCGGCGGGCGAGAGTTGATGCCAGCCGAAATGGAAGCCGATATCCGGCGAGCGTTTGAAGCGCTCGACCATCGCGATGCCGCCGAGCGCGGCCAGATGGTCGAAGAAGAGCGGCTCGAACTCGGCCGCGTGTCCGTCGGTGTCTATTATCGGGTGGCCCAGGCGCGCGCGAATCGCGGCCGAGCGGCTGGCGGCCTGCGGTGCTGCATCCATCGCGGCTTACCTCCAAGGCGGCCGCAAGTTGCGCCGGCCGAACCGCTCTCAGGCGTGAGTAGCGGTTCCTAGCGCGCGAAAGTTCCGACCAACTCGGCCTCGGCCCTGACGTGCCGTCGGCTGGCGGCCTCGACCTCGTCCGCGGTGGCTCCGGGCTGCAAGTCGAGCCGCGTGTCGAGCGCCATCAGCCGGAAGTGGTAGTGATGGGCGGGACCGGGGGGCGGGCACGGACCCATGTAGCCGAGTTTGCCCAAGGTGTTGTTTCCTTGCAGCGCGCCGTCGGCGAGCCTTGCGGTCTGCGGCACACCGGCCTCCAAACCGGAGGCGGTAGCCGGGATATTGTAGATCACCCAGTGGACGAATGTCCCGCTCGGTGCGTCAGGATCCTTGACGATGAGCGCTAAAGTCTTAGCGCTGGCGGGAACTCCCTGCCAGCGAAGCGGCGGCGAGCCGGCGACAGAGCTTTTGCACGTGTATTGCTCTGGAATCGGTCCTTTGGAGGCAAAAGCCGGGCTGGTGATCGTCAATTCCAATGAGTTTTGCGCGCCTGCTTGCGCGGCGCACAGGCCCGTGACTGTCAGCAGCGAGAAAGCGGCCAGGAGCGGAAAGCATAGAGCTGGCTTTGCGGGCGCGACGCATGGCTTCATATGGTGGATTCCTCGGCGTTGGACACATCGCATAGTGTCCAAACCGTGTTAGGCCTTGGTTAGAGAATAGTAGGCTGGGTAGGGCGAGGTGTACAGAGACAACTGTGGAAAGCTCTTCGGCAATCCGGCTTGCGTCCTCTTGACCAGCGCAGGCAGTTTTGCGAATGTCGCTTGCAGTCAAGGCAGGTTTAAGGTAGCATCGAAAACAGCTGGATATTAAAAGCGCAGCGTTTTCCGACCGTAAAGGGGGCGATGCCGGAAGACGACTGGGATTTGGAGAAACCATGGCTACAGAACCGAAGTACAATCTGCCCCGCGTGATGACGGTGAAGGAGCTTTCGGCTTATCTTCGCGTCCACCCGTCGACCATCTACAAGCTTCTGCGACGCGGCGAACTGCCGGGCTTTCGTATCGGCACCGACTGGCGTTTCAACGCCGAGGTCATCGATCGCTGGTGCCTTGAGCGCAACATGCGCCCCAGCGAAGCCGAAACCGTCCGCGGCAACTAGCGCACGATTTTCCGCACGTGGGCCGGCACCGACGACCGCGCTGGCCCGCGATGCGCGTCTCGCTGCAAAGAGACGCGTTCCGCCCGCGTGTCGCTGGCGGAAACCGCTGCAATCAGTCAGTCAGCGCGCTGCTTTCGGTAGCTGAGGCAGCTCGACGATTCGGGCGCCCGAGGGTCGCACCTCGAGCGCACGTCCGCAAAGCTTGTCGTCGCGTACCAGCCGGACGACGCCGTCCGCGATCTGTTCGGGCTGCAGAATCCGCTTAGGCATATTGATCTGATAGCCGCCGGATTGCTGCGCCTCGACCGCCTTGCGCACCAGCGGCGTATCGACGACTCCCGGACAGATGCAGTTGACGCGGATCCCGCGCCGCTGCGCCCACGACGCCAGCGAGTAAGTCAGGTTAACCACTCCCGCCTTGGCTGCGGCATAAACCGGATCCTCGACATACGGATATAGCCCGGCCATCGAGGCCGTATTGATGATCGCGCCTCCGCGCCCGCGTTCCATCAGCGGCGCCGCCAGGTAGCATCCCAGGATCACCGCCTGCAAGTCGATATCGAGCACCCGCCGCCAGCGCTCGAGGGTGCATTGCGGGAAGCCCGGCGATCCGACCGCGATACCGGCGTTATTGTGCAAGATGTCGAGCGCGCCGAAGGTGGCGACCGCCCGCTCGAGCATCCGCTGCGCCTGCTCAGCGTCGGTCACGTCGGCAAGCACCGACGCCGCACGCCCGCCACCGCCTTCGATCATCGCGACAGTTTCGTGCGCGCTGCGTTCGTCGAGGTCGGCGACCATCACTGCCGCGCCCTCGGCGGCCAGCCGTACGGCGGTGGCGCGCCCGATCCCCGAGCCGCCGCCAGTGACAACCGCAACTTTCCCCTTGATTTCCATCAGCTTTGCTCCAAGTCGTGCGAGCAGTCGTTGGCTAGCCGACTCTGCCCAGGACGACGCCGAAAATCAGCCCCGCGAGCACGTACGCGGTCAGCAGAACATAAGTGTAGTCGCGCTCCTTGAGGAAGAGCAGGAAGCAGAACCCCACGCGCGCGAGCGGCACCAGCGTCAGCACCATCAGGCCGATTGTCATGATCCCGTGCGGGTTGCCGTGGAACGCGCTTATCGCAAGGTCCGACCACGCTTCGCGCTGTTCATAGGGGCCGCCGTTTTGCAGGCGGCGGAAGTGGGCGACGTAATAGCCCGGGCTTTGCCAGGCCATGCTGAACAGGCCGCCGACGAGGACCACGATAGCGGCGACCAGGATGGTGCGCAGGATAATGGGAGTCCAGACGCGGAGGATGCGTTCCTCGTCGGCTCCCGTGTCGATCGGTCTCCTCAGCTCAGAAGCCACTTAACGCCCGCCATCCCATCTCGACCGCTATAAGCACCAGGATCGCGACAAACATCGTCCGCAGCGCCTGCACGTTGACGTAGGGCAGGACGCGGCTGCCGGTGAGCGCGCCAGCGGTGACCCCGAGCGCGACCGGCGCCGCGATAACGGTGGCGATATCGCCGCGGGCGAGGAAGACCAAGGCGCCCGCGCCGGCGGTGACGCCGATCATAAAGTTGCTGGTCGCACTCGAAACCTTGAGCGGCAGATGCATGACGTAATCCATCGCCATCACCTTGAGCGCGCCCGAGCCGATCCCGAGCAGCCCTGACATCAGCCCCGCCACCACCATCAGCATCGCGCCGCCCGGGACATTGACCACGCCGTAATGGATCTCCTCGCGCTCACCGTCGGCCGGCATCGCGCCGCCCAGTTGCAGGCGGGCGGCCAGCGGATCGCTGCGCTCAACGATCGAGTCGCCGACTTTTTTGACCGTGAAGTAGGCCGATTGCAGCATCATCAGCGCGAACAGCAGCTCGAGCGCCCACCCTGGGATGATCCCGGCCAGGTAGGCGCCCGTGACCGCGCCGGTGACCGTCGCGCACTCCAGCACCATCGCCACCCGCAGGTTGGTCCAGCCGTCGCGCACGAAGGCGACGCTGGCGCCGGCGCTGGTTGCGACCACCGATATCATGCTGGCGCCGACCGCCACCTGCATCGGGACATGCGCGAAAATCAGCAGCGCGGGAACGATAAAGACGCCGCCGCCGAGGCCGGAGAGCGCTCCCACGAAGCCCGCGCCGGCCGCGAGCGCAAGCAGGCCGCCCATGATCGTCAGCATCGGTTGCCGTACTCCCCGGACATCAGCCCCCTACAATACGCGTGCCGAGGAACGAATCGAACCGTTGCCGAGCAAATTCACGCGGCGCTCGTGATAGATGCACGCCGATTGCTTGGTCAGGCCGGCGGTGACGGTGGCCTCGCAGGCCGCGGAGTTGCGCAACCGGCCACCTTCAAAACGGACGCGAGGGGTAGAGTTCGAGCGCGAGCCGCGGATTGGCGCGCAGCCCGCGTTCCATCTCGTCGGTGATCTCGCGCACCGCGCGCAGCGGCTCGGCGGCGCGCCAGATGGGGCCGCTGACGACGAGGTAGTCAGCGCCGGCACGTACCGCCTCGGCGGCGCCGAACGGATACTCGGCGGCCTCCCATCCGCGGCTGCGTCCGAGTCCCGAGCTGATCACGACGAAGCGTCGGCCGCACGCCGCGCGCACGCGCGCGGTCTCATGCGGCGAGGTCAGCACACCGTCAAGCGCGGCGTCGAGCGCGAGCTTGGCCAACTGCACGACACGCCGTGGCGCCCAACCGTCGGCGGGCGGTTGGGCGCCGCGGCTGAGCCCGGCCAGCATCGCGACCGCCACGATCTGCGGGCGGCGCAGACCCTCGCCGCGGCAAATGCGCGTCACCTCGCCGCGCACCCGTTCCATCATCTCGAGGCTGCCCTGCGGATGGAGGTCGAACATGCGTACGCCCAGCCTGGTGGCCTCGACCGCCGCCTTGCATACGGCGGGCGGGCTGTCGTGAAACCTAAGGTCGAGGAAGACCTCGCCGCCGCGGCGCCGGATCTCGCGCACGAATTCGGGCCCGCTGCTGAGGTAGAGCGGCTTGCCGACCTTGAACATTCCAACCACGCGCGCCAGCTCATCGACCAGGCGCAGCGCCTCGCGCGGCGTGCCGAGGTCGAGCGAGACGATCACGCGCTCGCGCAGGGCGCCGTGGCGGATCAGGCTGGAAAATGGCCAGTACTGCGTCATCGCTGCCGCTCAACCCATCAAATGATGCCAACGGCTTGCGATGTCAAGGCGCGGCCGTCGGGCGCCCGCGGCCGGAAGCTCGCCCAGACGCCGGCGACAGAGTTTCAGGCGCGCCGGCGCCAGGGCGTTCACGGACATGGTCCTGGTCGCAACGCGCGTGTGGGGCTCCGTTGGCGAAGTCCGCGAACCGCGGCGGCCGCCTGGCGACAGTCCAGGCTTGACCTCTGCGGGTCGGGCATTTATCGTAGATTTACGATGAAAGCTCGGGCTGTCGAACCTCTGTCGAAGCGCCCGCCGTCCGGCCCCGGCGAAGCGTCCGCCAGCGCCCAAGGCGTCGCGGCGGCCGACGAGGAGCTGGCGCGGCTGGCGCGCGCGCTTGGCCATCCGGCGCGCGTGCGGATCGTCCGCCTGCTCGAGGCGCGCAACGGCTGCGTATGCGGCGAGCTGGTCGAGGCGATTCCACTCGCCCAGTCCACGGTCTCGCAGCATCTCAAGGTGCTCAAGGAAGCGGGGCTGATCCAGGGCGAAATCGACGGCCCGCGGGTCTGCTATTGCCTGGTGCCGGCGGCGCTCAGGCGGCTGCGGATGCTGGTGGCAGCGCTGTGACTAAATCGTAACTCAACGAAGAGAGGTTCGGGTTATGGAAGAAGCGAAGCTCAAGGAAAAGGTGCGGGAAACCTACGCCGAAGCCGCACGCGGCGCCGCCCGCGCCGCCGGTTCATGCTGCGCAAGCGTGAGCTCCTGTTGCACCGATCCGATCACGTCGAATCTCTACGGCGCCGGCGAGGCGGACGCGGTCCCCGCCGCGGCGCTCGCGGCGTCGCTTGGATGCGGCAACCCGACCGCACTCGCCGAGCTCAAGCCGGGCGAGACCGTGCTCGACCTCGGTTCGGGGGGCGGGATCGACGTTCTGCTGTCGGCGCGTCGGGTGGGCCCCGCCGGCAAGGCCTACGGGCTCGACATGACCGACGAGATGCTCGAGCTTGCGCGCGACAACCAGCGCAAGGCCGGGGTCGCCAACGTCGAGTTTCTCAAGGGCGAGATCGAGAATATCCCGCTGCCCGACGCGTCGGTTGACGTGATCATCTCCAATTGCGTGATCAATCTGTCGGCCGACAAGGACAGCGTTTTGGCGGAGGCGCTGCGCGTGCTCAGGCCGGGTGGGCGGCTTGCGGTGTCGGATATCGTAATCCGCGGCGCGGTGCCGGTGGAAATCAAGCGCAGCGTCGAGCTATGGATGGGATGCTTGGCGGGCGCGCTGGAGGAATCCGACTATCGCGCGCGGCTCGAACGCGCGGGCTTCGAGGCGGTTGAAATCGAGCCGACGCGAATCTACTCGGCCGACGACGCGCGCAGAATGCTCGCGGGCTCCGGGCTGGACGTCGAGCGCATCGCGTCGATGGCCGACGGCAAGTTCATGAGCGCCTTTGTACGCGCACGCAAGCCCGTCCCGGTGGAAGTAGCCTAGAGGACGGGCTGGAAGACAGCCCGGAGAGCTGGAACTCACCGCCTGAAAGCGGCGGATTCGCTCAGCGGCAGGCCCAGCGCGTAGCGGCGCAGCCAGTCCAGTGCGACCTGCGAGGTCAACAGCTTCACCCAGTCGCGCGTGCCCCTGAACTGATAGCGGCGCGCGGCACGCGCCTCGCCGCCGACCAGCGCGATGCACACCGTGCCTACCGGGCGGTCGGCGCTGCCGCCGTCGGGCCCGGCGATGCCCGAGGTCGCGATCGCGAGGTCGGCGCCCGCGCGCTTGAGGGCCCCGGCCGCCATCTCGAGCACGCACTCCTCGCTCACCGCGCCGTGCTCCTTGAGCGTCTCCTTGCGCACGCCGAGCTCGGCCACCTTGAGCTCGTTGGCGTAGGTCACGAAGTCGCCGACGAAAAAACGCGAGCTGCCTGGCACGTTGGTCAGGCGATGGCCGATAAGGCCGCCGGTGCAGGATTCGGCGACCGCCAGCTTGTAGCCGCGCTCGACCATCAGCTTGGCGACCACCTCCTCCATCGAGGCGTCGCCCTCGGCGTAGATGAAGTTGGGGATGCGCTTGCGCACGCGCTCGCACAACTCCGCGAGCCGGCGCTCGGCCTCGCCCGGGCGGCCCTCGACGGTCACGCGCAGAGAGATCTGCGGGAAGCTTGCGCGAAAGGCGACCCGCGCCTCCTCCGGCTTGATCAGTCCGGCGACCGCCTCGTCGAGCGCGGATTCGCTGATGCCGAAGGTCTGGAAGACGCGCACGGCATAGATCGTGTCGACCCCGCGGTTCTCCTTGAGCCACGGGATCACCGTCTGCTCCATCATCGGCTTCATCTCGCGCGGCACGCCGGGGAGCACGACCAGGTGGCAGGTGCCGCCGTCGCGCGGCACCGCCATCCGGAAGCCCGGCGCGGTGCCGAGGGGGTTGCGGATGATCACGGCGCCCTCGGGGATATCGGCTTGCTTGAGGTTGTTCTCGGGCATCACGCGGTTGATCGAGGCGAAGATGCGCTTCATGTGCTCGACGCTCTCGGCGTCGCGCACGAGCGGCTTACCGGTGATGCGCGCGACGGTCTCGTTTGTCAGATCATCGGCGGTGGGGCCGATGCCGCCGGTCGAGACCACAACGTCGGCCATTCCGATCGCGGTGCGCCAGGCCCATTCCAGCCGCTCGGGCACGTCGCCCACCGTAATCACGGCGACGAGGTCGATGCCGATTTCGCTCAGCTTGTCGGCGAGGTAGTTGGAGTTGGTATCGACCACGCGGCCGGTGGTGAGTTCGTCGCCGGTGGAGAGGACAACCGCCTTCTGAATCATCGCTGGCTCCCTCGATCCGGCCGCGCCGGACCGCGCAAAGACGCCCGTGTGCCGCGCTCAGAGCGGGACCGCAAGGCAGAGCGCACGCAGCACGAGGTTCGCATATATGGCCGCCGCAACGTCGTCAAGCATCACCGCCGCACCGCCGCGCATCCGGCGGTCGATCGCGCGCGCGGGCTCGAGTTTGGCGATGTCGAAGAGCCGAAAGAGCGCGAAGCCGAGGGCGATTGCGGACCACGACGCCGGATTGAGGTACATCGTGATCGCCATTCCCACGATCTCGTCGATCACGATATGCGGGCTGTCGCATCGGCCGAGGATCTCCTCGGCGCGGCCGGCAAGCCAGCATCCGGCCGCGAACATCGCGGCGATAAGCGCGGTGCCGCCCACCGGCGAGCGACGCGTCAGCGGCGCGGTGACGGCCCATACCAGGAGCGCGCCGACTAACGAACCGGCGGTGCCGGGCGCGTAGGGCGCGTAGCCGCTGTACAATCCGGTCGCAAGAAAAGTGATCAGTGCGCGCATCGCGTGGCCGCCGATGGAGCAGCGAGCCTAGCACGCGCCGGGGCGGGGCGGGGAGCGGCGGCCAACGACCGCTACTGCCGCAGTCCCTTCGATCGCCTGCTGATGGCACAGGCCGCTATCGAAGGTTTGGTGCTGCTGAGCGCGGACCGCAAACTGGCCGCCTACGAGGTCCCCCGTAATAATCTGGTAGCCCGAGCGCGGTCTCGGCGGCTCAGTCGGGGCGCACCGGGATAGGCGTCTCGTCGGCCTCGACCGCGACCGAGCGCACGCCCTCGACACCGCTGGCGACCTGGTTGGCGAGCTCGTCCCACGGCGGCACCAGGCCGGGGCCGCGCACCTGCACGGCGCCCGCGCTGCATTCGACCTCGATCGGCGCGTGGCCGAGCTTGGGATGGGCGTGGCAGGCGGCGCGCACCTGGGCGGCCGTGGCGACGTCGCGCATTTGCTGCCACTGCTCGGGACGCACCTGGGCGTCGATGCGTTCGGCCCAGGCGGCGAGCGCCGCGGCGCTGAATTCCAGCGGCGCGCCGAAGCCGTTGATTACGAGATCAAAGGAGGCGGGGTCCTCAATATCGACGCCGGTCAGGGTCTGGATGCGTGCGCGGACCTCGCGGTCGTAGTCGCGCACACGGCGCTGGGCGGCGACCGGCGATAGCTTTTCCATCTCGCCCACCAGCCGGGCGCGCTCCTCGAACGGGCCCACCGTGCGCACCTTGATTCCGCATCCCACGGGCGGCAGATAAACCGCCGGCGAGCGCCCCACGACCACCACGCGGTCGGCCGCCATCTCGCGCAGCAGCGTCGCGCGGAAGAACGAGATGAAGCGTACGCTCTCGGTCTTCAGCCGCGACCAGAAATGCGGCTGGCGTTCGTCAACCACGACGAGCTGCTCGGGCGTGACGTGATACGTGCGCGAGACTTCCGCAATCAGGTCCTCGCTGCTCAGAAACCTGTAACCGAGCGTCCGCGCGGCAAGCCGGCCGAGTTCGATTCCCCGCGAGCCGAGCTGCTGACTGACAGCAATTATCGCCATGCCGGTCCCCTGGCTTAGCGAAGCTTCTCCCCGTCGCAATCTTAGGTGCTCGGCGCGCGGGTGGCAAACTCGGATTGGGCCCCAGCGTGCCGCCCAAGCGTGAGCAAACAGCCCGTCGCGAACTGTGACAATCGCTCAGCGTGATGCGGCTTTGATGGCATTGCGCGGCGCGGGCCGCTAGGATTTCGCGCGCGGCCCCGCACGCGGCGCCGCGGATGTCGCACAAAGGACGGGGAAGATCGGCGGGCGCGTGCGGCCCGCCCGCGGCGAACGCAATCATGGCTCGACGAAAAGCACGGATCGGCGGCACGCCGATCGATCCCGCGCCGGTGCGCGGAAGTATGACCGCCGCCGATCTTATCGACGGCGCCTTTCTCGCCTACAACGGCCGCCGCCTGCGCGAGGCCTGCCGGCTATTCGCGGAGAAGATGCTCGCCGACGACGTTTTCGTCGCGATGAGCCTGACCGGCGCGCTCACGCCGGCGGGGCTGGGGATGTCGTGCCTGATCCCGCTCATTGAAAACGGCTTCGTTGACTGGATGGTTTCGACCGGGGCCAACCTCTATCACGACACCCACTTCGGGCTGGGGCTCAAGATGTTCCAGGGCTCGGCCGAGGCCGACGACGTCGCGCTGCGGCGGGCGGGCGTGGTCCGGATCTACGACATCTTCTTCGACTACCGCGTGTTGCTCTCGACCGACGCTTTCTTCCGCCAGATCGCGCGCCAGGAGGAGTTCCAGCGCTCGATGAGCAGCGCGGAGTTCCACTACCGCGCCGGCCGCTACGTCGCTGAGCGCGAGCGCGTGCTCAGGCTCGGCCGCCGCTCGCTGCTTGCCGCCGCGCACGAGGCGGGCGTGCCGGTGTACACGTCGTCGCCGGGCGACTCGTCGATCGGGATGAATCTGGCGCTGCTCGAAGTCGAAGGCTACGGGCTCAGGCTCGATCCGCTGGCCGACGTCAACGAGACTGCAGCGATCGTCTACGCGGCGAAGCGGGCGGGGATGAAGAGCGCGGTGTTCATCCTGGGCGGCGGCTCGCCCAAGAATTTCGTGCTCCAGACCGAGCCGCAGATACAGGAGGTGATGGGCGTGGCGGAGAAGGGCCATGACTACTTCCTGCAAATCACCGACGCGCGGCCCGACACCGGCGGGCTCAGCGGTGCCACCCCCGCGGAGGCGGTGAGCTGGGGCAAGATCGATCCCAACCGGCTGCCGGATTCGGTGGTATGCTATGTTGACAGTACGGTCGCGCTGCCGCTGATCACCGCCTACGCACTGCAGCGGCGCAAGCCGCGTCGGCTGCGCCGATTGTATGACAAACGCGAGGAGATGATGGCGACGCTGCGCACCGCCTACGAGCGGGTGCGCCGCAAGCGGCTGCGGCGCGGCGAGCCCTGAGCCAAGCGATGAAGCGCGAATCACACCGGGCGCCGGCGGATCGCCCGCAGGCGGCGTCGGGAGCCGATCAGGCGCGCGCGGGCGGCGGCGAGTTCGCCGCCGAGCTCGAGCTTGCGCGGGCGGCAGCGCTCGAGGCGGGCGACATCCTGCGCCGACATTTCCGCGAGCGCGGCTTCGAGGTCAATTCCAAGGGCCACGACAATCCGGTGACCACCGCCGATCTCGAGGCTGACCGCGCGCTGCGCGAGCGCCTGGGCGGCGCGTTTCCCGAGTACGGATGGCTTTCCGAGGAGACCGCCGACGACGGCGCGCGACTTGCGCGCAGGCGAGTGTGGATCGTCGATCCGCTCGACGGCACCAAGGAGTTCATCAAGGGCATCCCGGAGTTCGTTGTCGCGATTGCGCTGGCCGAGGACGGTGTGCCCGTGCTCGGCGTGACCTACAATCCGGTCAAGCGCGAGATGTTCTGGGCCGCGCGCGGCGCCGGATGCCATCTCGACGGCGAACGTGTGCGCGTGACGGCGGCGGCGGGGCTGGCGCGCGCGGTGGTGCTCGCCAGCCGCAGCGAGACCGCGCGCGGCGAGTGGAAGGCCTACAAGGACCAGCTCATCGTCAATCCGATCGGCAGCGTCGCATACAAGCTCGCCCTGGTCGCCGCGGGCAAGGCCGACGCGACCTTCACCCGCACGCCCAAAAGCGAATGGGATATCGCCTCGGGCGCGGCGCTGCTCGCCGAAGCCGGCGGGGTGATGACCGACATCCATGGCCATCCGCTGCGCTTTAACCGCCGCCACGTCAGGCTCGAGGGCTTCATCGCCGCCGGACCCGAGCTCCACGCCGCGCTGAGCAAGCTCGTGATGAAGTAGCGGGAGCGGCGGCGCCTTTGCCCGCTGCTGGGCGTCGCGGGCGCCGCTACAGCCTGCGCTCGCCGCTGCCCCATAGGTTGAAGGCGACGAGTCCCACCGTGTAAACCGCGGCGGCCAGGTAGAAGGCGCCGGCGTAGGAGCCGGTGGCCTGGACGATAAAGCCGGTGGCGGCGACCCCGATGATGCCGGGCAGCGTGGCGAAGGTGTTCGAGATGCCCATCAGGATCCCGGCATAGCGCGGTCCCACATCGAGATGGTTGACGCCGAAGGCGCCCATTCCGAGCGCGCCGCCGCCGATCGACAGCGTCGCGAGCATCACCGCCTCCACTGCGCCGTGTGCGGCCGGCAACGCGCACATCGCAACCGCGCCCAGGGCGAAAGCGCTCGATTGCAGGAGCTTGCGCACCGCGGTCAGCCGCAGCCCGCGCGCCTGAAGCCCGTCGGCGATCCATCCGCTGACGTTGCCGACGACGAAGGCGGCGAGATAAGGCACCACCGCCAGCAGGCCGAGGTTTTTGAGCGGCACCTGGAAGGTATGGTCGAGATAGCTGGGAAGCCAGAGGAGCAGGATGTAGAAGCCGAAATTGTTGCAGGTGTGGGCGATAACGATCGCCCATACCGCGGGCTCGGCGCATATCCGCCGCCACGGAATTTGCTGTGCCGCCTCGACCTCGGAGCGTCCGGCGCGGATGACCGCCATCTCGGCCGTGCTCACGCCCGCCGAGCTCTCGGGCCAGTCGTCGGCTTTCCACCACCAGGCGGCGAGCCACCCGAGGCCGAGCAGGCCGGAGAGGTAGAATACCGCTTCCCATCCGAAGGCGATGATTATCGGCGGGCTCGCCAGCAGGGCGACGATCGTGCCGAGCGCGGTGCCGCTCAAGTGCAGCGAGATGGCGCGCGCGCGTTCGCCCGCGGGCGCCCATCGCGCGGCGATCGAATGAATCGCCGGAAAGTTGAGCGCCTCGCCCGCGCCTAGAAGCCCGCGCATGCACAGCAGCAGCGCGAACGACGCAGTCGCCGGCGGCGTCAGAAAAGTCGCCAGCGACCATAGCGCAACGCCCGCGCCGAGCACGCGTTTGCCGCCGAAGCGGTCGGCCAGCCATCCGCCGGGCAGTTGCGGCCACAAGTAGCCCCAGAAGAAAGCCGACAGGATGAGTCCGCGCGCGGCGGCGTCGTAGCCCTTGGCGTGGGCGAGAGGGATGATCGCGATCGAGATGTTGACGCGGTCGATGTAACAGAGCACCGTCGAGAGCGCGAAGAGGGCGATGACGGTGTAACGCCGCGGCCATCCGGTCGCGGCGGCCGCCGCCGCTTGCGCTGGAGCGGGTTCGCCCATGGTCGCTCGCGCGCAAGCATAGTTGGGGCGCGCCACGATTGCTATCGCCACTGCGGCGCGCCGCAGGCGGCCCCGCGCTCGGAATCGGCCTCAGCGTCCGAGCGCCTGGCGCACCGCGTTGAGGACGTAGATGAAGTCGCGCGGCGCGCGCACCTCGCCCATCGCCGCGACCCGGGCCAGCAGCTCCATCTCGTCGGCGCTGATGTTATGCACGCGGCGCAAACGCGAGTCGCGCCGGAAGTCCTCCCACGCCGAACGCCTGCGCTCCTCGGGCGCGCCGTTGACCAGCGTGCGGGCCTCGGGGTTGGCGAGAAAGAACAGCTCGCGGCTGGAAAGCCCCAGAACTTCGCTCAGGCGCGCGATCACCTTTTCAGAGGGATGGCGCTTGCCGGACTCCAGGTGACCTATGTATGGCGTCGAGGTTGCGATCTGCCTGGCGATCTCCTCCTGGGTCAGGTCAAGCTGGCGGCGGCGTTCGCGGATGGCGGCGCCGAAGCTGCGCTCAGTGGTCTTGGGCATCGCATGTTTCCTTCCACCGGCCCAGGAAATCCCATTCTAATTGCCGTACGGATTGCGTCCGTGGTTGAGATAGATTGAGTAGCTGTTGGCGGTGCCGAGGTTGTGGATCGGGGTGTGAAACTCGCGCTCCGTTCCCGCGCGCAGCGGCTGAATCGTCAAGACGTCGCGCCCCAGCGCATCGCCGTTGCGCGCGTAGTAGCGGACTTCGAGATCGAGCGGGCCGGCGGCGCGGGTGCCGGCGTTGCGCAGGCGGCCCTCGACAAAGACCTCCGAGCCATTGCGCACCATGCGGCTCTGCAGCACTTTGACCGGCTCATTGTTCTTCAGCAGGCTGGCAACGATCCCGACAAAGCCGAGCGCAACCAGCAGAATCACCATCGTGCCCTTGCGCATAGTCGTTGGGCCCGCCGCCCTGCGAGGTCAGTACGAGCGCGGCAGGTTGAGCACGTGCTCGCTTATCGTATTCAGCACCATCTCCTGCGAGACCGGCGCGATCTTCAGCATCCGGCACTCGCGGAAGTAACGTTCGACGTCGTACTCGCGCATGTAGCCGTAGCCGCCCAGCGTCTGCACCGCGCGATCGCAGGCCTCGAAGCCGGCTTCGGCCGCCCGCAGCTTGGCGATGTTGGCCTCGGCGCCGCAGGGCCTGCGATGGTCGAACAGCCAGGCCGCCTTCATCATCATCAGCTCGGCGACCTCCAGTTTGGCGTAGGCGTCGGCGAGCGGATGCGCGATGGCCTGGTTCTGGCCGATCGGCCGGCCGAAGACCACCCGTTCCTTGGCGTAGCGCACCGCCTTGTCCACCGCGGCGCGCCCGATCCCGATGGCCTCGGCGGCGATCAGGATGCGCTCGGGGTTGAGCCCGTCGAGCAGGTAACGGAAGCCCTTGCCCTCTTCACCGATGAGGTCGGCAGCCGAGACTTTGAGATTGTCGATGAAGAGCATGTTGGTGTCCACCGCATGGCGGCCCAGCTTGAGCAGCTCGCGCACCTCGATCGCGCCGCGGTCGAGGTCGGCGAAGAACAGGCTCATCCCCTCGGTTTTCTTCGCCACCTTCTCGAACGGCGCGGTGCGCGTCAGCAGCAGCATCTTGTGCGCTTCCTGCGCCTTGGTGGTGAACACCTTGCGCCCGTTGATCACGTAATAGTCGCCCTCGCGCCGGGCAAAGGTCTTGATGTGGGTGATGTCATTACCGGCGTCGGGTTCGGTAACGGCGAAGGCCGCGTGCAGCTCGCCGCTGACGATCCGCGGCAGATGGCGGCGCTTCATCTCTTCGCTGCCGTGCAGGACGATCGGCGTAAGTCCGAAGATCGACAAATGGATCGAGCTCGCCGCGTTCATCGCCCCCGCGTAGGCGACCTCGCGCATCACCAGCGCGGCCTCGGTGATGCCGAGCCCGCTGCCGCCGAATTCCTCGGGGATGGCGACGCCGAGATACCCGGCCTTGGCCACGGCCTGGTAGAAGTCATGCGGGAATTCGTGGGCGGCGTCCTTGGCGCGCCAGTACTCGTCGTTGAAGCGTTCGCACAGCGCGCGCACGCCGCGCACGATTTCCTGTTGCGCTTCGGTCAGTTCAAAATCCATCTCGTTGTCACCTTCGATGAAGCAGGTTTGCGGGGCCGACGCCGCGCTTCCTGGCCGGGCAGCGGCCGCCATCCATACGGTTAACATTATTATCAAGCCGGCGGCGACCGGTTTAGGCCCGCGATCGGACGCGTGCGCTGCGGTTGGCCGAATCGACTCGCTCACGCGTTTTCTATAAAAAGCGGATGGCGCCGGCGAAGCGCCGGACTTCGACCGAATCATGCATCCCGCAGTCGCCCTGGCGCTGATCGGCCTGCTGCTTCTGGGGCCACTTGTCTCGCACGTCATCGAACGCAACATCGAGGCGTATTTCTTCGTGATGGGCGTCGCCGCGATGACGCTGGGCGGGGCCTGGAGCCTTAAGGCGATTGGCGAGGCTGCTATGGAACCGGTTTGGATCACGCTGGCGGTGATCGTCGCCGGCGTCGCTTTCGATTCGCTGCGCGGGGCGATGGACCGCGCGATGACGCGACTGAGGGCGCGCGTTGCCCGTCCGTTGCTATGCGCCGCCGCGGTGTTTGTGATCGCGATGGTTTCGAGTCTAATCACTGCGATAGTCGCGGCCCTGGTGCTGGTCGAGACGGTCGGGCTGATGCGGCTGGAGGGCCGCGCGCGCGCCCGCGTGACGATCGCTGGATGCTTCGCGATCGGCTTCGGCGCCGCGCTCACCCCGCTGGGCGAACCCCTCTCCACGCTGGCGGCCAGAGCGCTGGGGCTCGGCTTCGGCGGCTTGTTCCGGCTGCTCGCTTTGTGGGTGGTGCCCGCAATCGTGATTAGCGCGGCCGTCAGCGCCGTGTTCGCCGCGCGCAGCCGCGCCGATGGCCCCGCTCCGGCAGTCGTACTTGCGCGGGCGCATGTGCGCGAATCGCTGGCAGCGTCGCTGTTGCAGGGCTTCAAGGTCTATGTATTCGTCGCGGCGCTGGTGCTGGTGAGCCACGCCTTCGCGCCCCTTGCGCTGCGCTACGTGCCGATGCTGAGCCACGAGGCATTGTTCTGGGCCAACACCATTTCGGCCGTGATGGACAATGCGACGCTGGTCGCACTGGAGATCCACTCGATGGAGCTGGCACGTGCGCGCGCGGCGATACTGGCATTGCTGGTTGCGGGCGGGATGCTGATCCCGGGCAATGTGCCCAACATCATCGCCGCTGGCGCGCTGCGCATCGGAACGGGCGAATGGGCGAAGGTCGGGATGCCGATGGGCTTGGCGCTGCTTGGCCTGTATTTTGCGCTGCTCAAATTCACGCACTGAGGCTCGCCCGTAGCCGCGGGCTTGCGAGGGCGATCAAGCGAGGAAACTGCCGGACAAGGTCGGGCCAAGCGCAACAGGCCGCGCCGCATGCGAGCCCGCGCCTTCAGCATCGTGCTGCCCAAACGGGCGTCAGCGCGTCCTCGGGGGCGTTGCGTTAGAGGGATTTTCGTGACAGAAAACCTTGGCAGTCGCCGCATCCGATTCCGCCTTGGCAGAACCTGCCGCGGCGGTACAGTTCTTGTTACGGCCGCGAAGTTTTGAAACCTGCGGCGCTTGCCGCGTGTGTTAAGTTACGATGCAACGGGGTTGGCCGTCCCCTAAGCGGCCAGGAGGGTTACGCGTCCGATGACTCCCAAACAAGTTCTCCAGATGATCAAGGACAAGGGCGCCACGTCGGTGGACCTGAAGTTCATGGACCTGCTGGGCCAGTGGCAGCACTTCAGCGTGCCCATCAGCGAGTTTCACGACGAATCGCCCTTCGAGGAAGGGCTCGGCTTCGACGGCTCTTCGATCCGCGGCTGGCAGGCGATCGACGCCAGCGACATGCTCGTTATTCCCGACCCTGACACGGCGGTGATGGAGCCGTTCACCAAAGAGCCCACGCTTACGCTGATCTGCAACATCTCGGACCCGATCACGCGCGCCGACTACACGCGCGACCCGCGCAACGTCGCGCGCAAGGCCGAGGCCTATCTCAAATCGACTGGGCTCGGCGACACCGCCTACTTCGGCCCCGAGCCCGAATTCTTCATCTTCAACGGCATCCGCTACGACACCAACCAGCACTCCAGCTTCTACTACATCGAGTCCGAGGAGGGTTTCTGGAACAGCGGGCGCGACGGCCAGAATCTGGGCTACAAGCCGCGTTACAAGGAAGGCTACTTCCCGGTACCGCCCAACGACAGCCTCCAGGACATCCGCGCCGAGATGGTGCGCGAGATGGAGCGCGTCGGGATCCGCGTCGAGAAACAGCATCACGAGGTCGCCACGGCCGGCCAGGCCGAGATCGATATGCGCTTCCAGTCCCTGGTCAAGATGGCCGATTGGCTGACCTGGTACAAATACATCTGCAAGAACGTGGCGATCCGCCACAACATGACCGTGACCTTCATGCCCAAGCCGATCTTCGGCGACAACGGTTCGGGCATGCATACCCATCAGAGCATCTGGAAGGGCGAGACTCCGCTGTTCGCGGGCTCGGGCTATGCCGGGCTCTCCGAGCTGGCGCTGCACTACATCGCCGGCATCCTCCATCACGCGCCAGCGCTCGCCGCCTTCACCAACCCGGGCACCAACTCGTATCGGCGTCTGGTCCCGGGCTTCGAGGCCCCGATCAACCTCGCCTACTCCAGCCGCAACCGTTCAGCCGCGGTGCGCATCCCGATGTACTCGCCGTCGCCCAAGGCCAAGCGGATCGAGGTTCGGTTCCCCGACCCGACCTGCAATCCGTACCTGGCATTCTCTGCGATGCTGCTGGCTGGGCTTGATGGCATCCAGCGCAGGCTCGACCCGGGCCAACCGCTTGACAAGGACATTTACGCACTGACTCCTGCCGAACTGGCCGAGGTCCCCAGCATGCCGGCCTCGCTGGAGGAGGCGCTCGACAACCTCAAGCGCGACCACGAGTTTCTGCTCAAGGGCGATGTCTTCACTGAGGACCTGGTGGAAACCTGGATCGACTATAAGATGTCCAAGGAGGTCAGCCAGACGCGCCTGCGTCCGCATCCGTACGAGTTCGTGCTGTACTTTGACGCCTAGACCACGGCGTCAGAGCCATGGATTCTGACGCAAACGCGGCGGGCCGAAAGGCTCGCCGCGTTTGTTTCCTCGCCGCCGACTTCCTCGCAATTTGGAAAGCATTTTGAGAATGCACAGCGGCGCCCGAGCTGCGCGGGCGCATTCGCGTTATCAATTGGCCGGCGGGAGGTGCGCCGGCAGGCGAATTTCTCCGCATTTCTGAGGCTTTTCGATTGCTGAAGCCAGCCGGTGAATCGGACGGTGTCGGCTCGGCGCGCGTGGTACGCCAATCGCAATCGTTGCCTGGCATCCCGACGTCGGCGACCCCGCCGTTTGGGCGCACCAGCGCGGCGTCGGCGCCTTTGGAGGAGGTAGAGCGAATGAAGGCATCCAAGATTGCGAGTGCAGCCGCGTTGGCGCTGATACTCGGCGCGGGTGCGGCGCCGGCATTTGCCGGTGACCTGCCTGCAACGCCGCAGATGACCATCCACGCCGACGTCGTGCCGACGCTCAACGAGACGCGTATCCAGCTCGCGCAGACGCGCCATCAGCTCAGGCAGTTCGAGCTCGCCTCGTTTTACAGCCCGACTGCGGAAGCGGATTACCGTGCGGCCCAGATCGCACTGGCCAACGGTCGCTATGACGAGGCGGCAGCCAACCTGAAACAGGTGCGTGCCGCGCTCACCGGGATTCCGAACTGGAAGTCATCCCCGCTCGACGCGCGCTAAGGCGCGATCATCGCCGGCCGTTTGTAAGCTGGCGAACTACCTGCGGCGCATGGCGGCGCGGGTGCCGCCGCACCTGTGTTTGCACCCACGCATGCGGCGGTGATCGAACCATCCGGCCACAGATGCTAGCCTGAACCACTGGTCCGGCCGCGGATACGGCCGGGCCGGTGGATGGCCGGGATGAGTCGAGGGTTTCAACGTGGCGCGCCCGATGCGCCGGTTGCGAGATGCGTTGGGCAACTGAGCGCGTCGCCTGCGGTCGCCCAGTGCACGTGGCCGCGCCGGCATGCGTTGGCGCTCGTTGCCTGCCTGTTCGCGCTGTGTGCTGCTGGAGGTGCGCGCCCGGCGAGAGCGGCGGGCCCAGCGCCTTCGCCCGCTGCGACAGCCGAAACCGCGCCGGGCGGCAAGGGCGCGGCTTCGATGGCAAAGGGCGCGCCGGCGCTGCAGGCCGCTGCGGCGCCGGCTGACGCGACGGCCCGTCCGAGTTCCGCCGCGAGTCCCACCGTTACCTCGGCACGCGTCGATCAGAGTGCCGAAACGCTCAATTTTCTCGGTCAGGCAATTGATTGGTATCGCGGGCTGGCAACCGAAGGGCATTTCGCGACTCAGCCCGCCGAGATGCTCTATCTCGATGACGACCGCCAACTGGCCCTTGAAATCGTTCAACTTGCCTTCGAGCACGCCCGCGCACGAGCCAACCTGATCAAAAGCGAAGCGCGGGAAGCGCAGCTCATTGCGCTGCCGGCCGGCGCTGTTGGCAACGTCGTTGGCGCCGCAGGAGCCGCTGGACCCGTGGGAGTCGGCCAAGGGCTTCCGGGATTGTCCTCGCTAATGGCCAAGGAAGGGCAGGCCGAGGATGACCTGCGGAAGGCGCAGGCACAGGCGGACCAACTCAAGGCCGCGATCGCTAAGGCTAGCGGCCGGCGCCGCGTCGAGCTGACGCGTCAGCTCGGGATCGTGCAAAGCCAGATCGAGCTCAATCAGGCGCGCGTCGATTCCTTCAAGTCCTTTATCGATTTCGACAAGGCGGCATCCTCCGGCTTGGGCAGGTCGGTCGGCCTCGCGCCCCAAATCGACGCCCTTGAGCGGAGCATCCCGCAACTCGGCGATTCGAGCAAAACGGCCACCGCTGGCCGAGGCCCTATCACCGGCGCTGCCGCTCAACCGCAGAGAGTGGGGTTGCTCGGCGCGATCGAGGGAATGCTGCGCCTGGGACGCGAGCGCGACGCGCTCGGAGACCGGATGGCGGCAACGCGCCGGTTTGCGAGCCTTGTGGAGGCGGCGCGCGCCCCGCTGGTCACTGGATTGCAAGCGCTCAACCAGCGCGCCAATGAGCTTGCCGCGCAGGGCGGCGTGGGCGATCTCGACACCGTACGCCGGCGTAAGCAGGAGTTCGACGCGCTAATCCGCCGCCACAAGCTGCTCGTGGCCGCGCTGATGCCGTTGGCCAAGCAGCTCGTCGTCCTCCAGCTATATACGACCAATCTGGAGCGCTGGGATGCGCTGGTCAGGGAGCGCACGGGAGCCCAGTTGCGCCAGCTCATCATGCGGCTGGCTGTGCTGGGCGTCCTGCTGATCGCGGTTTTTGCCGCGGCGATCGTCTGGCGCAGTCTGACCTTCCGCTACGTGCAGGACCTGCGCCGGCGCCGCCAATTGCTCCAGGTGCGCAAGGTGGTGGTGGCGGCGCTCGTCGCCCTGGTGCTGGTCTTCAACTTTGCCACCGAACTCGGGACGCTGGCGACCGTGATGGGACTGGCTGCGGCGGGGGTAGCGGTCGCCCTGCAGAACGTCATCCTTTCTTTCGCCGGCTACTTCTTCGTCACCGGCCGCTACGGGATCCGGGTTGGCGATCGCGTCCAGGTCGCCGGCGTCAATGGCGATGTAGTCGAGCTGGGGCTGTTCAAGATGGCGCTGATGGAGCTGTCGGGCGACGGCGGAACCAACCAGCCGACCGGGCGGGTCGTGGTATTCCCCAATTCGATCGTCTTCCAGCCCAACGGCAACTTCTTCCGCCAGGCCCCGGGGACCAGCTTCGTGTGGAACGAATTCAAGCTGACGCTGGCGCCCGAATGCGACTACCGGCTGGCGGAGAAGCGTCTGCTCGAAGTGGTCGATGACGTGTACGCGCGCTATCGCGACACCGTGCAGCGCCAGTACCGCGAGCTCGAACGCGACCTCAACCTGCGCCTTGAGTCGCCGCGCCCGCAGAGCAGGCTGAGGCTCGGGCAGAGCGGGATCGAGATGACGATCCGCTATCCCGCCGACACTCGCCACGCAGTCCAGGTTTCCGACGAGATCTCGCGCCGCGTGCTCGACGCGATCGCCCACGACCCCGCGCTCACGCTGGCAGTGCCTGGCACTCCCAATCTACTGCCGATGACGCCGCCGGCCGCGGAGGCTGACGATCACCCCCCGGCCGATGATGTGCCCAACGGCAACGAGCCGGCAGCGTCAGCCGCGCCGCCGCCGCCCGCATCCGCGCCAGTCGCCAAGGGCTAGCCAGTAGGGCGGGCGGCCCTATTGCAGCGCACATCTGGAGATACGGGAGAAGATGCTCGCGCGTTGGCGCAAAGTCGCGCCTGCCGTACGGCAGGCGCGCCCAAAGCGCCGCAACTTTCATGGATTCGGCGGCGGCCGTATGCTAGCGATTGCCTCGACCGCCGCGAGGCCGGCCTGCCAGGGCGAGCCCGCGGACGAGGCGATGCCGCCCGCGCATAAGGCGGCGGAGAGGCACATCATGGAATATCGTGCGTTCGGCCAGACTGGGATCCAGGTCTCGGCGCTCGGCTTCGGCTGCTGGGAGATCGGCGGCGGCTACGGCAGTATCGAGGAAAACGACTTCGTCCGCGCGGTCAACCGCGCGCTCGACGCGGGTGTAAACTGTTTCGACACCGCCGAGGCCTACGGCTTTGGCGCCTCGGAAAAGTCGCTCGCCAAGGCGCTCGGCGCGCGCCGCAAGGAGGCGGTGATCGCGACCAAGTTCGGCGTCGGCTACAAGGACGCGCCGAACTTTCGCGACTCCAGCCGCAAGCGCGTAACGGCGTCGATCGAGCGCAGCCTGAAGAACCTCGATACCGACTACGTGGACGTTTACCTGATCCACTGGCCGGACCGGAACACGCCGTTCGACGAGACGATGCGCGCGCTGGACGATCTTGTACAGCAGGGCAAGGTCCGCGCGATCGGCCTTTCCAATTTCAAGCTCGAGGAAATCCAGGCCTGCATGCGCACCCGGCGGGTGGACGTTGCGCAGTACTGCTGGAATATGTTCGACCGCCGGATGCAGAAGGAAATCTTCCCTTACTTCCACCAGCACGGGGTTGGCGTGATGGCTTACGGCTCGCTCGCCTACGGCATGCTCACCGGCACCCTGACCGAGGAGATGGCTTTCGAGAAGAGCGACTGGCGCTCGCGCCGAGGCCAGATGGCCAACCTCAACCTGTTCCAACATCTGTTCGGCCCGGAGCACTACCTCAACAACCTGCGTGCGGTCGAGGAGCTCAAGGCGATGGCGCGCCGCTACGGCAAGAGCCTGCCGCAATTCGCCTTGCGCTGGACGCTCTCCAATCCGCTCATCAGCACGGCGCTGGTCGGATGCCGCAACGAGCGCGAGGTTGACGACAACCTTGGCGCGCTGGGATGGTCGATCTCCGAGGCCGATATGAAGGAAATCGACGCGATCTTCGCCCGCCACCGCGTGGTCTCGATGCCCGAGGCGTGGCTGGAAAGTTGACGGGCGGAGTGACAGAACTTAAGCAGGTGTATTAGCCGGAGGACGACAGTCAGCGGAGGTGCGCGATGCCGGTTCAGAAATTTGCGCCAATGACGAAAAATTTTCCGACCTTTGACTGCGATGCGCACGTCACCGAGCCGCCGTGGCTGTGGGAGCGGGCCAAGGATTACCTGACCAAGGATGAGTTCCACGCTCTGCGCAATTCGATGTGGTTTGACGCGGAGAGCAAGCAGCTCGTCGTCAACGGGCTCGCCGGCGCGGGTCTTGGCTCGCAGCGCTACGGCGGGATGGTCGGGCAGGTCAACGTGCTGACGCTGGCCGGCCCCGGACTGAAGCACGATATCCAGCGCGCCTTCAATGTCCGCAACCTCAGCCGCAAGAGCGCGATCAACAAGGAACAGGCCGACTACCTCGATCACAAGGGCTCCTATTTGCCCGAGCCGCGCTTGCGTGACATGGACGTCCAGGGGATCGACCAGGTGATGATTATCCCCACCGACATCGACACCTATCCCTGGATCCAGAGCTCCGAGGGCGCGCGCGCGATGTGCAAGGCGTACAACGACTGGGCCTGGGAGTATTGCCAGGCGAACCCGGAGCGGCTGTACTTCGCGGCGATGCTGCCGATGCAGAATCCCAAGTACGCCGAAGAGGAGCTCTTGCGGGTGGCGGCCAAGGGATGCCGCGTCGGGCTGATTCGGCCGATCGACGCGATGGGCAACTACCCGATCCAGCCCAAGTACACGCGGCTATGGAGGGCGATGGAGGAGACCGGAGTCGTTTACGGGATGCATCCGTTTCCGGCCTTCGGCTCGCTCAAGCCGCCGGGCTATACTGAACAGCACTCGGGTGCCGAGTTGATCTCGCTCACCGCCAGCTCCGCCGGGCTGCCGCATTCGTTCCTCACCAACGTGCAGAACTTCCAGGCCGAGGCAGCGCTGTGGGTGGTGATGGTCCTGATGACGGGATTCTTCGAGCGCTTCCCCAAGGTCCGCGCGGCCGTGTTCGAGGCCTCCTCGACCTGGCTGAGCTTCCTGCTCGACGAGTGCGATAAGGCCTACAAGCTCTACCGCAACGAGCGCAAGCTGCCGCCGCTCAAACGGCTTCCCAGCGAGACCTTCTTCGAGCACTGCGTGACCGGCTTCGAAGGCGACGAGGCGCCACCCTCGCGCTATCCAGAGTTCTACGAGAACATTCTCGCCTGGTCCTCCGACGTCTACCATCACGACGGCGACGACGCCTGGCGCGCAATCGAGACGATGCGCAGCTGCGAGCTGCCGGAGTCCTATCAGGCCAAGTTCCTCGGCGAGAACGCGCGCAAGCTGTATCACATCGATGCGCCGAGGAATTTCATCCGCGACCGCGTAACCGAAATCGAGCGGCCCGATTGGTGGCCGACCGAGGCGGAAATCAAGGAGGCGCTCAAACCGGAGTCAGCCTTCCGCCGCTAGCGCCGTAATCGCGCGCTGCGGACGGGTGTGCGAGAGCATCAGCCATGAGCAGGAAACACTTTGCCGTCTTCGACGCCGACTCCCACGTGGTGGAGCCGCGCGAGCTGTGGGAAAAGTACGTCGAGCCCGAGTATCGCACGCTGGCCAGACACGCGCTCTGGCGCGAGGAGGGCAAGTTCGGCTCCTATCTCAAGGTCAACGGCAAGGCCTTCCGCGACACCGTCAACCCCAACATCCCGCGCCACGCGATCTGGCGTCCCGGAATGACGTGGGAGCAGATTGGCGAACTCGATCCCGACGTCCGCCATCCGGCCTGCGCCGGCGCGAGCGACCCGCACGCGCGTCTGCGCGACATGGACGCGATGGGCGTCGATCAGGCGCTGCTCTATCCGACCTGGTTCGCCGAGGGGTTCCATCTGGTCGAGGATCCCGACGTTGCCTACGCGCTCGCCCGCGCCTACAACGACTGGGTTGCGGATTTCTGCAAGATCGCGCCGGAGCGGCTGTTCGCGGCCGCGATGGTCCCGTTGCAGAACATGGATTACACGGTCGAGGAGCTGCGGCGGATCTCGAAGATTCCAAGCCTGCGCGCCGCCTTCATCCGCCCGATGTTCATCGAGGGACGCTACTTTACCCATCCCTACTTCGAGCCGCTGTGGGCCGAGCTCGAAAGCCTCGGGATTGCGGCCGCCGTGCATCCGACCGCTGGACTATGGAATCCGGAGTGGACCTCGCACGGCCCATTTTTCGAAAAGATCAAGGGCCGGATCAATCAGCACGCATTGGTACTCAACGCGGGCGGCGGGCCGGCGGCCGGCGGCGGCCCGGCGAAAAGCTTTTTCTTTGCGGCCTCGCCGCCGCTGGGCCATCCGATCGCGCAAATTCTCGCCCCGTGGCTGGACAACCACATGTTCGTCGCCGCCGCGCTGATCGCGTTCACCGTGATGCAGCGTTATCCGAAGATGAAAGTGGTGGTCGCGCACGGCAAGGCGTCGTGGATGGAAGAGGTGCTGGAGAAGATGGAAGCCTCGACCCGCACCATCCCGCTTCTCCATCACTACCCGGTGCGCACCGACACCGAGGAGATGTGGGAGCAGGGCAACGTGATGCTCGGCTTTGACGCCGAGGAGCGGCTGATCCGGAAGCTGCCCCATTCCTTCGCCGAGAAAGTCATCTGGGGCTCGCGCTACCCGCACCAGGACACCACCAGCGCGTGGGACGCCATCGACGCGATGAGCCGCGCGCACATCGACGAAGCGACCCTGGCGCGAATGTTCGGCGGCAACGCGGCCGCGCAGCTCGGGATCAGGCTGAGCCAGAGGGCAGGCGGCTAGCACAGCTCGCCGGACGCTTTGCGGCGACGCTACGAGGCCGCCACGCCGCCGTCGACGCGCATCGCGAAGCCCGTGACGTACGACGCCTGCTCCGAGCAGAGCCATACGACCGCGTTGGCGATCTCCTGCGGCACGGCGTAACGATGCATCGGGACGAAGGCCTCGAAGTCCTTGCGCTTCGGCTGTCCCTCGTTGTTGGTGATTCGTTCCATCATCGGCGTATCCACCGGGCCGGGGCAGACCGCATTGATCCGGATTCCGGCCTCGGCGTTTTCGAGCGCCGCGCTCTTGGTCAGGCCGACCACCGCATGCTTGCTCGCGACGTAGATCGGCAGGCTGCGAAAGCCCGAGAGGCCGGCGACCGAAGCGGTGTTGACGATCGCGCCGCCGCCCTGCTTGCGCATCTGGCGAATCTCGTACTTCATGCACAGCCATACGCCCTTGACGTTGATCGCCATCACGCGGTCGAAGTTGCGCTCGGAGGTTTCGTGGGTGTCGATGACGTCGCCCTCGATGCCAGCGTTGTTGTAGGCGCAATCCAACCGGCCGTGGGTTTTGACGATCCGCGCGATCAGCGCCTGCACCTGGGCGTCGTCGCTCACGTCCACCGTCGTGGATTCCGCCTTGCCTGCGGCCTCGCGGATGGCGGCGGCGGTCGCCTCGGCTCCTTCACGGTTGACGTCGGCGCAGACGGTGGTAGCGCCCTCGCGCGCGAAGGTTAGCGCGGCGACGCGCCCGATTCCGCTGCCGGCGCCGGTGATCAGAGCGATTTTTCCTTCAAGCAGATTGGCCATCTTGATGCTCCCCAAAATCCCGGCACGAATGGCGTGCTCGCACCGATTATCCGTCTCGCTTTAGCACGCCGCCGAGCGTTCCGTCAGCAGCCAGACGGGATCGTCGATTCGGATGCGGCCGGGAGCGCCGACCGAGGCGAATACTCCGACGTAGGCGTCGTGATGCCGTGCGGCCGTGCGCAGGATCGCGGGGTCGGGGCCGAACTCGGCCTGCGCGTGGATAGTCAGCGCGCAGCGCAGCGCCGGCCGCATCCCGACCACCCGCATGCCATCGGCGCCGATCTCGAGTTCGCCGCCGAGCCATTCGTCCTCGACGAAGCAATCAGCGCGGCTACCGGTGTCGACGTAGATGTTCGGGCGGAAGCGACGCACGTCGAAGTCTGAGTCGCCCCGGCGCAGTTGGCGCAAATGGGCGAGAGTGCCGCTTGCGAGCACATGCAGGACGTCCTCGTCGTAGAGGTCGCGCGGGGGCAGGAAGGCACGCCCGTCGCGGATCGCCGCGATCTCTTCCATCGTGAGCGGCCCCTCGCGCGGACGTTCCAGGCGCACGGCGAAGCCGAACAGCGACGAAAGAATTTCGTCGGCGCCGGGATCGCCGGCGTGGATTGTAGCGCCGTCAGGCAGTTCAATCCTGACCCGGGGCGTCGTGGCACTCGCCGGTTGGCTCTCGCAGGTCGCGCGCAACTGGAGCATCGCGGCGAACAGGCGCGCGCTCATGATCCCGCCGTATTTGAGCTCGCGCATCGCCCACAGCCGGTCGCCCGCCGCGCCGCGCTCGGTCACCATAACCTCCGCGACGCGCTCGCCGCGCATCGACTTGACCGGGTAACGCCACAGCTCGGCGACCGTTCCGACCTGACGTCTCGTCATCGCGTGTCCGCGCCCGCGCGGGGCGCGCCTGTCAGGACTTTATCCGGCCCGCCCGATTGAAGGGAGCATCTGTAAACGGTCACGACGTAGCCGGCAGCGGCTCGGCACTCAGGAAGCGCTCGAGGACGTTAGCCGTTATGCGCGAGACGTTGTTGTCGTAGTTGTTGTGCGAAAGGCTGCCGCACCACGCGATCGAGCTGGCGGAGAAGACCGCGCCGCCGCCGGCGGTGGTGTAGTACACGATATCGCCGCGCACGCCCGGGTCCTGGGTGCCGCCCGCGCCCGGGTACATGAAGTAGATTTCCTCGACCACCCGTTGGTAGCTGTCGCTGTGGCCCTCGGAGCATGCAACCAGCATCGCATTGGGCGGTGTGCCGAGCGACAGATCGTAGCGGTCGAGTTCATGGCCCGCCGCGCCGCCGCCGACCAGGCCGAAGTCGCCGATAAGCTCGTCCTCGCCGACGCCGGCGAAGATGAAACTCGCGCGCGGGTCGCGGCTGTCGGGCATCCGGCGGAAGTACGACGAGCGGTCGAATCCCTGCGCGGCGAAGCCGACCCCGACCAGCTTCTGCGGCGCGCGTCCGCGATTGCGCCATACGCCTCCGCGCTCGCCGGTGGTGCTATGGAAATACTCGCCGGGTTGCGCCTGCCATGCCCGCGAGCCGCCCTCGGCCTTGCGCACCTCGATCAAATGGGGCTTGTCGGGATGGAACGAGGTCACCCAGTAAAAGCCGTTGCCGCCGAGGTACATCAGGCGCCCGCCCGAGCCAAGGAACGCTTCCATCGCGTCGAGCATCGCGGACGAGTAGTACTCGGGATGCGTACCGGTGAGCGCGACGCGGTAGTTTCTGAGCAATGCGGCGCCTTCGCGATGCAGGTCTTCGTCGGTGGCGACGTCGTAGCGGATACCCCTGGCGTTGAGCCACCCGATGAGATCGAGGTCAGCGGCGAAGCCCCACAGCGAGCCGGTCTCGTGCCGGTAGTTGGGGCGCATGTTGGGAATCGGGCGCAGCCGTGACGAGTAGCACACGCCGCTGCCGTCGGAGTGATGGTCGTAGGTTGAAAGCCCCAGCTCGGGATGCGCGCAAAGGTAGAGGTCCTCCTGCTGGAGGACCGTGGTGTGGCCCATGATTGCGTCGCCTACACCCACGTCTACGCCGAGATGCTCATTAGCGTAAGCCATGTAGCTCGCCGTCGGCGCGAGAAAGAGCACCTGGGCGGTGGGACGACCGCTCGCCGGACGCACAAAGAACGGGATGTAGTCCACTGCATTACCGGCGCGCACCCGCGCGGCGTAAACGTCGGAACGCATCGTGTCGGGCACTATCAACTCGAAGCTGGGCTCCCATCCCGCGTCCTCGAGGTCGTCGTCGTGAAAATGAATCGCCCCGTACTCGGCCGGGGCATGGATGAAGTGCTCCTCGCGGCCGCTGAAGTTGTGCCCGGTCACCGCGCGCGCCGGCGCGTTGACGCATCGTCCATGCAGATCGTTGCCCGAGGCGTCGGTGACACGGTCGCTCGGGATGCCGATGGGACCGATGCCGTCGGCGAAATCCCATCGCGCGATAAGCCCCCGGCTGTCCGGCTCGCGTCCTGCCGCGAGTCCCGCCAGTTCGTCCGCGCTCAGCGCATGGCCGTAAACGCGCGGGCGATCGATCTTGCCGTTATAATGGCCGCCGACGAGGGTCGCGCCCGCAGTAGACGTTCCTTCGGCCCAACCGGCGATTACCGCCGCCGATTGCGAGTGGAAATCGACGCGCTCGACATCGACTTCACGCACGACCGGCGCCGCCAGCGCGGCCACCGGCCCGACCCGCGAGTTGTACGAGTTGACCACCGGTGCCAGATGCACGATCGCGCGCCCGGTGGCTCCGTCGTAACTTGCGCCCGCCGAGTACCATATCCCCGCCATCAACGGCGTCGTCGCCGCGACTTGTACGAGACGGCCGGCGCCGTCGCCCAGCCACAGAGCCAACCGTCCTTGCCCATCGATCAGCAGCGCCCATCCCATCCGCCGCTCCGGGTCGCATCGCGTGACGACTCCCTGCACGCCCTTCGCGGGCGTGGTCGGCATGATGAAGGTGTGCACGGTGATTGAATTCCCTACGTTGAGCAGGCCGCCCGGATCGTCGATGAGCACGTGCGAGCCGGCGCGGATCGGCTGCGTGCGTCCGGGGTGGTCGCCGCTGACTGCGGTCTCGACGACTTCCTCCTTGAAGCCTGGACCCGCGGGATTGGCGTCGCCATGGATGAGGCGCACGATGTCGGCACGGTAGCGCGCCGCGCCCTCGACGCTGACCATGAAGCGGATGCGCTCGCCGGGCGCGACGCTTATCCGATCGCTGTATCCGTGGATGGAAGTTTCGGCCATGACTGTAGGTCTCCGTCAGAATCGAGCGGGCGGCCGCGCTGAGCGCAGGCGCGCCGCCTAGTCGCGCATCAGCTCTTCGATCCGCACCAGGAACGCTGCGTGCATCGCCTTGGCTTCGGAGTTGTACGTGCGCTCGTCGATGAACACGGGCACCTGGCCGCGGGCGCCGGGCAGGCGTGCCACGCGCCACTGTTTGAACGGCTTGGTGCAGACGACCACGCATTTGCCCCAAGGCGCGCGGCGGCGGATGTAGTTGAGCACGCGGTTGAGAGCGTCGCTGTGATGGCCCAGCGGGTCGCGCCTGTGCTCGGTGATGATTTTCTTCGTGATCAGGGGGCGGAGCGCCGCGCGCATCCGCTTGTCCCACATCGCAAGCGCAATCTGCTCGCGGTCAGGGGGCGGGGCGGCGGCGGTTTCGTCGGCCATCGCAGGTGCACTCCTTTCTGGTTGCGATACAAACTCCAGCGACGCCAATAGCGAAAATGCGGGGATAAGTCACACCCCGGGGCAGGCCGCAGGCGCCTCGCCTGGGTCAACCGGAAGAAGGGCGGGCTGCGACGCTCGCCCTCTGAATCAAACTGCGAACCGCCACGTGTCGCCGTCGCGCACGATGCGTCCGGCGGTGGGCGTGGCGAAATGCGTTCCCAGCACGAGAATTGGCTTGTCGCCGTAGCGCGCGAGAAACTCGCGCCGGGTTTTGATCGCCTGCTCGTAGTCGGAGTCGAAAAAGCTGCCCCATTCCGGATGCGCCATCTGCACCGGATGATGCATCAGGTCGCCGGTGATCACGGCCTCCTGGCCGCGCGAACTGATGCGCACGCTGTGATGGCCGGGCGTGTGGCCGGGAGTCGGCTCCAGCCGCACTTCGTCGGTGATCCGATGGTCGCTTTCGACCAGCTCGGTGAGGCCGGCGTCGAACACCGGCCTCACCGAGTCGTCGAGGATGTCGCGAGTGTCGGCGGCCTCGACGGTGGACCAATGCTCCCATTCCTTGCGTCCGATGAGGTAGCGGGCGCGTGCAAACGTCGGCACCCATTTGCCGTTAACCAGCATCGTGTTCCATCCGACGTGATCGACATGCAAGTGCGTGCACAGGACGCGGTCGATCGAGTCGCGCGGAAAGCCGGCCCTCTCGAGATCGGCGAGGAAGGGCAGCTGAAGCATGTTCCATCCAGGGAACGGGCGGCGCTTGTCGTTGCCGATGCAGGTATCGACGATGATGCGAAGACCCTGCGACTCGACCACCAGCGCATGCACGCTCATGATCACCTTGCCGTCCTCGGCGGCGAAATGCGGGCGCAGCCAGGGGACGGTGCGGATATTCTCGGGCGTGCCGTCCTTGAGCACGAAGGTGGCCTTGGAGGTGGTCTCCATCTCGACGACGCGGGTGATCGTGACGTCGCCAATCTTCCAGCGGTTCATGCGCGCCCTCCGAAAATGCTGGTCGCAAATTAACTCGCCGCGCCCGCGCTATGCAATTGCGCGGCAGCGCCGTGCGGAAGGCTTCGTCGGCGAAACCACGCCGAGCAGCTCGGCGCGAGATCCTTTACTTCGCAGGCTCCGTTCGCGATGACACGAGGAGGAGGGTCGGATGAGGCATGAATCCCATCGGACCCGTCAGTTCTCCTCGGCGCCGTACACGCTGTCTTCGGGGGCGTAGTTCTCGAAGCGGGTGAACTGGCTGATGTAGGTCAGCTTGGCGGTGTCGGTGGGGCCATTGCGCTGCTTGGCGACGATCACCTCGGCGACCCCGGGCTCCTTGGAATCGCGATGGTACATCTCGTCGCGGTAGATGAAGGCGATTACGTCGGCGTCCTGCTCGATCGCCCCTGACTCGCGAAGGTCGGCGAGCAGTGGACGGCGGTCGGGGCGTGTTTCGACCTGGCGGTTGAGCTGCGAGAGCGCGATCACCGGAACGTTGAGTTCCTTGGCCAGCGCCTTGAGCGAGCGCGAGATCTCGGCGATCTCCTTCTCGCGCGACTCGCCCGGTCGCGCCGAGCGCATCAGTTGCAGGTAATCGACGATGATAAGGCCGAGGTTGGCACTTGAGTCGCGCGCCAGGCGCCGGCACTTGGCTTTGAGCACGATCGGAGTGGTGTCGGAGCTGTCGTCGATGAAGATCGGCGCTTCGGCGAGCCGTCCCGCGGCCTGGGCGAGCTTGGGAAAGTCGCGCTGGTCGAGATAGCCGGCGCGCGCCTTGGAGCTGTCCACCCGCGCCTCGGAGCACAGCAGCCGCAGCACGAGCTGCTCCTTGGACATTTCGAGCGAGAAGAAGGCCACCCCGCGGCGCGGCTGCGCTTCAGTGGCGGCGTAGGCCGCGATATTGAGCGCGAGCGCCGTCTTGCCCATCGACGGCCGCGCGGCAATCACGATGAGGTCGGAAGGCTGGAGGCCGGCGGTGATACGGTCGAGGTCGGTGAAGCCGGTTGGCACGCCGGTCACCATCTCGCGCTGCTCGTAGAGCCGCTCGATGATCTTGAGCGACTCGCGGGTCAGCTCGTGCATCGTGTGGAACGAGGCGCGGATGCGGCGCTCGGAGATCTCGAAGATGCGGTGTTCGGCCTCGTCGAGGAATTCGTCGACGCGGGCGGGCGCGTCGTAGGCGGCCGAGGCGATCTCGGTCGCGGTTGAGGCGAGCGCGCGCAGCACCGCCTTCTCGCGCACGATGCGCGCGTAGTGCGCGATATTGGCGGCGGTCGGGACGCAGGCGGCGAGCTCGGCGATATAGGCCGGACCGCCGATGGCTTCGAGCCGGCCGCGCGTGCGCAGCGCGTCGGTCATGGTGATGGCGTCGACCGGCTGGCTGCGGTCGGTAAGCTCGACCATCACGCGAAAGATCTCGCGATGCGATTCGCGGTAGAAGTCGTCGGCGCTCAGGATCTCGAGCGCCTGGTTGATCGACTCGTTATCGAGCAGGACGGCGCCGAGCACCGACTGCTCGGCTTCGAGATTTTGCGGGGGAACGCGTCTGAGAATGTCGTCCGTCGATGCCGCCGCCACAACCGCCTCTCCACTCAACAACGCTCAAGTATCGGCGAAGCAGCGAGCGCGGACAAGCAGGGTAACAGATTGTCACCTCAGATCTTTAGACAGTGTTAACAGGTCAAGCATGCGATCGCGCACGCCGCTTGACTCGACCTGTGAACAAGCGCGGGCGCGGACCGCAGCCGCCCTACTGACCTCGTCCGATTCGCCGGCGCGGCGGCTCGCGCACTACCAGCGGCCCGGCGGCGACGCCGAACAGGAAACCGCCAACGTGCGCCCACCAAGCCACGCCGCCCACCAGGATACCCGCCGCGCCGCTTACGATTCCCCAGTAGAGCTGCACTGCGAACCAGAAGATCAGGTAAACCACCGCCGGGAGTTCAAAGAGGAAAAACGGCGGGAAGAGCGCCAGGATGCGCCCGCGCGGGTAGAGCACGAAGTAGGCGCCAAGTACCCCCGCGATCGCGCCGCTGGCGCCGATTACCGGCACCCGCGACGCGGGCGCCATCGCGACCGTCGCCGCTCCCGACGCGAGCCCGCTGGCCAGGTAGAACCACAGGTAGCGCATCGCGCCGCTACGCTCCTCGACCGCGGGGCCGAAGATGAAGAGATAAAGCATGTTGCCGACGAGGTGACTGATGCTGCCGTGGACAAAGAGCGCCGTCACCAGAGTCAGCGGCGGCCAGGGCCGGCGTCCGATCCAAACGCTCGTGCGCAGATGGGCTCCGCTGACCAGCGCTGGCACCATCGCGTAGCGTGCGACGAACGCGCCGACCCGGCTGCCTAACGCGACCTCGTGAATGAAGACGACGGCGTTGACCGCGATGAGCAGCGTGTTGATGGGGCTGAGGCGGTGGCGGGCGACGTTGTCGCGCAGCGGGATCATCGCGATGTCGGCGCGCGCGCTGCGCGGCGGCCCTCGTATATTAGCGATTCCATTGCGCGTCGTCTTGCCGGGGCGTGCGCGCTTGAGCATCCCGACAAGGTGTGCGAGAGATTCGATCGACAAATACGCCGGGAGATACGCCGGGTGATCGCGGCCTCGGCGTGCAAGGAGAGGTATTCGATGGAAATCGTCAAGCAGGAAGTCAGCGTACACAGCGGGAGCGAGCGGATGCCGTGCTTCCTGGCGCGGCCGGCCACGGGCGGCCCCTACCCGGGCGTGGTGGTGGTGATGGAGGCGTTCGGCCTCAACGCCAATATCCGCAGGATTACCGAGCGCCTCGCCGCCGAGGGCTTCATCGCGATCGCGCCCAATCTCTATTTTCGCCAGCCCGACAACGTGGTCGGCTACGACAACCTGCCCGGCGCGCTGCGCCTGATGGGAACGCTGCGCGACGAGCAGGTGGTCGCGGACATGACGGCGGCGATCGACTACCTCAAGGGGCTGAAGGAAGCAAAACCCAGCTTCGGCACGGTCGGCTTCTGCATGGGCGGCCGCGTCGCATTTCTTACCGCCTGCCGCAATTCGGAGGTCAAGGCCGCGGTGCCTTTTTACGGCGGCGGGATGGGGCGGCCGGGTCCCGGCGGCGACAAGTCACCGCTCGACTACGTCGCGGGGCTGCGAGCGCCGGTGCTGGCGTTCTTCGGCGGCAAGGATGCTTTCATCCCGCTTGCCGAAGTGGACAAGTTCCGCGACGCGCTCAAGGCGGCCGGCAAGCCGGCCGACGTCGTCCTATACAACGACGCCGACCACGGCTTCATGTGCGACGAGCGCCCTTCATACCATCCGGCGCACTCCAAGGAGGCGTGGTCGCGGATGGTCGCGTTCTTCAAACAGCACCTGTAGAAGGAGAAGCGGCGCGGTTCGAAACTCAGGCGAGGCGGGTATGGAGGCCCGCCCGGCCCGGGACTGCGTGATTCGTTGCCTGGCGTTCCGTGTTAGACGGCGGCGCTAGCTCGTCTTGACCACCGTAACCGCAACGCCCGGCCACGGAGTGTCGTAGCTATCGAGGCAGGCGACCTGGTTGACCGGCAGACGGCGCACCGGACCGAACTTGCCACGCGGATAGCCGATCGGCATCAGCGCGTACGTGGAGACCTCCGGCGGCAGTCCCACCACAGCTTTGACTTCGTCTTCGAAGAAGGTGTGGATCGTCGTCAGCACGGTGCCGAGGCCGAATGCGCGGCAGGCCAGGATGAGGTTCTGCACGGCGGGGTAGATGCTTGCGCCCTGCGTGCGCGCCGCCCTGGCCATCGCGCTTTGCACCTCGGGGCTGAGCCCGCTGGGCGCGGGGCCGGGCGCCGCTTTGAGGCAGGCGAGCAGCAGCACCGGGGCGTCGCCCATGTGTTCGAACAGGTAGGTCACCGAGCTCATGAAGCGCTGGTATTGCTCTTCGGTGAAGTGCGCGGCGCGAGGGCGCTGCGCGTAGAGCGCGGTCAGGATCTTCGACGCCTTGTTGTAGATCGCGCCGAGCCGGCGGCGCTTCTCAGCGTCCTTGACCACCACGAAGATCCAGCCTTGCGCGTTGCTGCCCGAGGGCGCGCGGATTGCCGCGTCGAGCACACGGGTCATCACGTCGTCAGGCACCGGATCGGGCTTGAAACGCCGGATCGCCCGCGCCGTGTACATCGCCTCGAACAAGTCCATCTCTGCCATCGCTTCGCTCCTGCCCGGTTGGGCATCAGTCTAGTATCACGGCCGCATCGTGAATGACACGCGCGGCCTGCCCGGACGGCCTGCTCAATCGACGCGTATCAGCTTACGCTCGATCGCGTACCGCACGATCGCGGCGGTCGATTTCGCGTTGAGCTTGCGCTTGAGATTGTCGCGATGGACCCGAGCGGTCTTGGGCGCGATGCGCAGGCGGGCGGCGATCTCCTTGGCGGTCAGGCCCTCGCCGATAAGCTTGAGCACCTCGCGCTCGCGCCGCGTGAGCCTGAGGCCGGTGTCCGCCGCATGCTCGGGATTGCGCAGCCGCGCAATCAGCGCCGGCGCGACCGCGCTGCTCAGGTATCGCCCGCCGGTCGCCACCGCCCGTATCGCGCTCAACAGGTCGGTCGCAGAGTCATCCTTAAGCACATATCCCGCCGCGCCCGCCTCGACCATGGCCTCGATTACGTACTGTTCGTCGTCGTAGCCGCTGAGAACGACGACCTTGGGGGCGGGTTTGAGCTTCGCCAGGCGATGCGCCGCGTTGAGTCCGCCAATTCCCGCCATCCGCAGGTCCATCAACACAACTTCGGGCCGAAGACGCGCCGCGAGCTCGAGCGCCTCCTCGCCGCTGGCCGACTCGCCAACTACCTCGAATTCGCGCGCGAGGACCGCGCGCAAAGCCTCGCGGAACAGCCGATGGTCGTCGGCGATGAGGACCCTGATGCGCCCGGCGCTCATCGCGACTAAATCGGGATCTCGGCGACCAACCGCGTCATCCCCTTGCGCGATTCAAGCTTTATCCTGCCGCCGACGTATTCGAGCCGCTCGGCCAGCCCCGCAAGGCCCAACCCGCCACCGCCTTCGTCCGCCGCGCCGGGTTCGATCCCGCGGCCGTCGTCGCCGACGGTCAGGCGCGCGATGCCGTCGGCGCGCTCGATCCGTATTTCGACGCGCGTCGCATGCGCGTGGCGGGCGACGTTGGCAAGCGCCTCGCGCGCCACCTGGAAGCAGATTTGTTGCGCGCTCGCGGGCAGGCGGTCGGCCACGTTTGCGCCGGCAAGTTGTGTTTCAACTCCCGCCTCGGCAACGCGCGTCAGCTCGGCGCGCAATGCGTCGGCAAGCTTGCGATCGCCCAGCGCGGCGGGGCGCAATTCGCGCAAGCGCGCGCGCAACCCGTTCTGAAGCTGCTCGAAGATGGCGCGCGCCTCGTCGCGTCCGCCCTCCAGTGCGAGGCGCGCTGCCGCCAGAAGCTGGGCCTGGTCGTCGTGCAGGTCACGCGCGATACGCGCGCGCTCGGCATCGGCGGTGGTGAACAGCCGCGCGCCGAGCTCGCGCACGAGCGCGCGCGTCTCCGCCAGACGCTCTTCGGCGACCCATCCCGCGGTCAGTGCGCTCAGCCGCGCGGCCAGCGCCTCGGCTCGCCCGCGTGCGGCCGGTTCAAGCGGCCGGGTGGCGGACAACGCTATCGCGCCGCCCTCGAACGGAACGCAAAGGTAGGCGGCGAAGCCATCAAACACGCGGTCCTCGGCAAAAGCGCCGCGCGCGGCGGCCGGTTTGCCCCTGCTGCGTGCCCTGGCGCGGAGGATTTTGTCGGCGGCGCCGCGTTCCGCCAGCGCGCGCACGATCGTCGCGCGGCGACGGATCGCCTCGCCAAGCGCGCTGCGGGCGTCCGGCTTGAGCGCGGCCGCCAGCTTCGTCGACGAGGTGGCCACAATCCGCGGCGCCGCCGCTCCCTGGTCGGCAACCGCAACTGCCCAGGCGGCGAACGGCCCGCTGGCCGCGAACAGTTTGCCGATCCCGCTCCAGCGCTCGCGCGGTTTGAGCTTCAGCGCCGCGGTGATTGCGCGCTCGGCGCGCGACTGCGCGTCACGTTCGCGGCGCGCGGCGGCACGCTCGGCGGCGAGCTGCTCAGCGGCGGTTGCCGCACGGTCGCGCCAGAACCATAGCGAGGCGGCTTCCTCGCTCAGCGCCAGTTCGGCCAACGCCTGGCGCTCAACGAGTTCGATAAGCGCGTCGCTCTGGGAGGCCGGGACGCCCTGTGGCACGAGCAGAATCACGCTCGCCAGCGCGGTAGGCGAGGACGAGCAGGCCACCCCCAGCGCTTCCATCCGCGTCTGTACGGGGAGCGCCCGCCCGCATCGTAGCGCGACTTCTGCCGCGCTCATCCGAAGCGCGATCGGCTTGGTGATCGCAGGGTTCTTATGCAGCGAGAGGTCCGGAGCGTTACCGTCGGCACCGCCTTGGCGCCACAGCAGCCCCAGGATTGCCCACAGCGCCGGCTCCCAGCGTGAGTCCGCGGGCGCGTACGCGGCGCCGCCGTTGGCCAGCCGCTGCCACGAGATAAGGCAGGCGGCACCGTGGCCAGCCGCGGATGCGGCAAGCCCGGCAAGCGTGTTCATCGCGCTCGCCAGCGGATCGCCCGCCGCCGCGCCGGCCCGGTGTTCGCCCTGACGCACTGCGGATTGATCGCTCACCTGGTTTCCCCCATGCGCCGCCCGGCGGTGCGCCGGGCTATTGCCCGGCCGAATTGCCGGGATGGCTGAGTTCGGCGCCCAGCTTCTGCATCTCGGTGCCGAATTCTGCCCAGTCGCCCGCCTTCAATGCGGCCAATGCGCGGTTGTAGTGCATGCTCGCCGCGCTGAGACTGCCCTTGACGGGCGGAGGCGGCGGCTTGGCTGCCGGTGGCGCACCCATCGCGATTGTCTGCTGTGCGGGCGCGGCCTGCGTGATGGTTGGCAGCGAAGTTTCAGGGGGTGCCTTGAACAGCGCCGCCAAGGTGCCCTGCAGATCGTTGCCCATCACGATTCGGTCGCTGTAGGCCGCGATCACGCGCTGCAGTTCGGGGAGTTGGCCGTTTTGGGCGCGGATGTATAGCGGCTCAACGTAGAGCAAGGCGTTCTCGATCGGAAATACCAGCAGGTTGCCGAGGATGACCTTCGAGCCCATCTGGTTCCACAGCGAGTATTGCTGGGAGATGTCGGGGTTCTGGTTGATGCGGGCCTGGATCTGATACGGCCCGTAGAACAGGCGATCCTTGGAGAAGGCGAATTCGAACAGGTGACCGTAGTCCGCGCCGTCGCAGCGCGCGGCCAGCCACGCGATCATGTTGTCGCGCACGGTGCCGCGGCTCTGCGGCACCATCGGGAGCATCAGGATGTACTCGGCGTGCTTTTCGCCCGGCAGCCGCATCACCACGTAGTACGGCTGCATCGGCACCACCTCGTCGGCGTAGTTCTCGCGTGGGAAGCCCCAGAGGTCCTCACGGTTGTAGAACACGGCCGGGTCCTTCATGTGGTAGGTACGGTAGATATCGGCCTGGATAAGAAAATAATCTTCGGGGTAGCGGATGTGCGCGCGCAGGTCCTCGGGCATCGCCGACAGCGGTTTGAACATCGCAGGAAAGACTTTCTGCCAGGTGCGGATCACCGGGTCGTCGGGGTCGGCGATGTAAAAGTCGGTGGCGCCGGTGTATGCGTCAACCACAACCTTGACCGAGTTGCGGATGTAGTTGATGCTCTCGGGGTTGCGCTGCGAGTAAGGGTAGTGATCGCTCGTGGTATAGCAGTCGAGAATCCACACCAGGTGCCCGTCGTGGATCACGACGTACGGGTCGCGGTCCTCGTTCAGAAACGGCGCCAGGCGGGCGACGCGCTGGCTGATGTTGCGCCGGATCATGATCCGGCTGCCCGGAATGATGTTCTCGGTGACCAGCAGGTTGATGTCGCGGTAGAAGTAGCTGAATAGCAGCCGGCGCCATAGCCCGCTGACCGGCACGCCGCCGCTGCCCTCATAGTAGGCGTACACGTTGTCGGCGCCGAGCGGGTAGTCGAACTCCTTGGTCGCGGCCTTGACGATCGCGTAGTTGTCGGGCTCCTGGCCGAAGTAGATCGCAGGCTGAGTGATTTTGAAGCCGACGTCGGACTCGGCCGGGATGTTCTTGATGTAGAAGACGGGCAGCCCCTCGCTGTCCTTGGCGTTGACCGGGCTCATCGTGAGCCCGGTGCCGTGGGTGAACTTGAGATGGCGGTTGACCCAGGTCTGCGCGTTTTCGGGCAGCAGCCCGACGTTGAGCTCGCGCGGCGAGAGCATCACCTCGGTGTATTTGCCGTTGATCCAATAGCGGTCGATGTCGATGTCGAGGAAATCGTAGTAGAGGCGGATTTCCTGGAGCTGGCGGTAGGTCGCGATGAGCGGGCGCGGATCCCACAGGCGGATATTGTCCACGGTCGGCGCGTCCTCTTCGAGTGAGGCGTGCGTCAGCGTGCCCTTGCCGTTGAACTGGCGGACGTCAACCGTGTCCAGATGATAGGCGCGGCGGGTCATCGCGATGTTGCGTTCGATGTAGGGCGTTTCGACCCGCAGCTCGTCGGGTTTGACGTAGAGCTTTTCGATCACGGGCTGAAGCAGGTTGAGAAAAACCGCCGGCCCGACCAGTACGATCACGGCCACCACCGGCAGCCGCAGCCCCCGCTCGCCGACGTTGTACACGCTGATCGCAGCTGCCACGAACGACAGCCCGACGAGCAGCCACAGCCCCGGCTCCCACAGCACATGATCGACGTAGCGCAGGCCGTACACCACGCCGTTGGTGTGCAGCAGCAGTTCCGGGCGCGCCAGCCAATAGTTCATCGCACGCTGCACGAAAAACAGCGCGAGCAGCACCGACAGATGCGCTGCCGCGGCGGGTGCAATACGCGGCGGGGAGTCGCGGAAGTCCAGCGCGCCGCGCGCCCAGTAGATGGCGCCGGTCACCGCCGCGGTCAGGAGCAGGATGAGCAAGAAGAGGTCGCGCCAATCCTCCAGCAGTGGCAAGGTGAAGACGTAAAAGCCGATGTCGCGGTGGAAGGCCGGGTCGCGCAGATTGAACGGCACTGCGTAAAACCCCTTGAGATAGGTATCCCACGACGCCGCCTCGCCCGAGGCCGCGAACAGCCCGAGCACCGCGGCCGCCGCGACCACCAACAGCCGCCACGGCACCCGATCGCCCAGCGCGCGGATCAGCTCGGGCAGGTTGACCTCCACCATCTCCTCAGAGCGGCGCACGATGTGCAGCCGCTCGCGCTCGTGGCTCAGCCGCACCGCCAGCAGCCCGCTTGTGCAGATCGCCATGAAGGCCACGAACCAAACCGCACCGAATATAGCGGCCTGCGCGCCGAGCTGGGTCAGGAATACCGAGCGATAGCCGAGGGTGCCGAACCACAGGAAATCTACCAGCAGTTCGTCGGCGAGCCCGAGCACAATGAGGATGATGGCTAACGCGGCGAGGCCGAACAGGGTAATCCGCGATCGCATCTACACGTCTCCGGACGGGATGGCTTGCGATGGCATTGTGGGGCTCACCGCTCAGACGCCGCGCGCGACGTCGCTGACATGCTCGCGCACCACGTCGGGCGGGCACAGCCAGATGAAGAGCTTCAGGCAGATGAGGCCGACCACGATCCAGTCAAGCTCGCCGACAATCGGGATGAAATCCAGCTCCAGCAGCGGCGGCGAAATCAGCGCCAGCACACCCAGCGCCGGCACCGCCTTGGCAATGATCGACACCCGCGCATCGGTCATCAGGCGCCAGAAGACGCGCGCGAACTGGGGCAGGAACATGATCAGCCCGCGCATCTGGAGCGGACCGAGCAATTGCATCCTGAGAATTCGGCTGAACACGGTGAACCTTTCATCTTATACCCCACCACTGCCTGCCGCCCAAGCCGCGGCCTTGGGCTCGCCGAAGCACGCAGCTGACCGGCGCTTCAGACGCGCCTTGGCCGCCGATTCTGCTAGAATCGAAGATGGGCGGAGAGGAGGGCACGCGGGTGAAACGGCATATGGCGCTCGGCGACTTTCTGCTCGCCTACCTGCGCAAACTCGGCACGACCCACGTCTTCGGCATCCCAGGCGACCTCGCCCTCAAGCTGTTCTTCGCGCTGGGGCGGCGCGAGGGGCCGCAGATTCTCACCTTTTCCCACGAGCCCGGGGTCGGCTTCGCCGCCGACGGCTACGCGCGTGCGACCGGCCGCATCGGCGTGATCTGCGTAACCTACGGCGCCGGCGGCCACAACATGGTCAACCCTGTGGCAGGCTCGTTTTCCGAGCGCGTGCCGGTGCTCGTCCTCTCCGGTGGACCGGGCGAGGAGGAGCGCAAGCTCGGCACGCTCATCCATCATCAGGCGCGCGAGATCGAATCACAGCATCGCATTTACAAAGAGGTGACCTGCGCCTCGGCCGTGCTCACCGACCCGCGCCGCGCCGCATCTCAGCTCCACGACGTGGTGCGCGCGATCTGGGCCGAGCAACGGCCGGGCTATATTGAGATCCATCGTGACATGGTCGGGCGCGAAATCGAGGTGCCCGATGAGATCATCGAATGGGACGGACGGCTGCGCTTTCACGACTCTGACGCGCGCCGGGTCGAAGAAGCCGCGCGCGAGACCGCCGCGATGTTCAACGAGAGCCGCCGCCCGGTGGTCATCGCCGGCATCGAGATCCATCGCTACAAAGCGGCGCGCGAGCTGGTTGAGCTGGCCGAGCGGATGGGCGCGCCAGTGATGGCGACGGTGCTTGGCAAGGGCGCCTTTCCGATGGACCATCGGCTGTACATGGGCGTCCACGTCGGTCCGATCAGCCCGCCGGCGATCGTCGCGCGGATGGACGAGGCGGACTTCGTGCTCAACCTCGGATGCCTGCGCACGGACATGAACTTCGGCAACCGGCCGCCACAGATCATCCAGGACCGCACGGTGTGGGCGGTCGACCGCCGGGTCGACGTCAAGTACCACACCTATCTCGACGTCGGCGTACGCGACTTCGTGCGCGCGCTGCTCAAGCAGCATCTGCGCCACCATCACGAGACCGTCCACTACGCCGACAACCTCGGCGAGGTAACCAGCTCCAACGGGGCGGCGGCGCCGCTGCGGGTGGCCGAAATCCTCGCCACCGTCAATGACTTTCTGGCGACCCACCGCCGCTACATGGTGGTCGCCGAATCCGGCGATATGCTGTTTGGTGGGCTTGACGTGCGGGTTCCGCACAGCGGCACCTATCTCGCCCAGGGGTTTTACGCCTCGATGGGATTCGCAGTGCCGGCCGCGCTCGGCGCGCAGGTCGGATGCGGGCTGCGGCCGCTCGTGCTTTGCGGGGATGGCGGTTTCCAGATGACCGGGCCGGAGATCTCGCACGCGCCAGCCTTCGGCGCTAATCCGATCGTGATCGTCGTCAACAACGGCGGATGGGGCATCTTCCGGCCGGTCGCCGAGCGCCGCGAGCTGCTCGACATCCCCCCTTGGCCCTACGCACGGCTGGCCGAAGCGTGGGGCGGCGCGGGCTTCGAGGCCACCAGCGTCAGCGACCTTCGCGCGGCGCTGGAGCAGGCGCATCAAGCGCGCGGCTTCGCCGTCATCGACGCCCGGGTCGGTCGCGACGATCTCTCGCCCGTCACCGTCAAGTACATCAAGGCCGCGGCGGCGCGCTCGCAGGCGCCGCCGGTCGAGCGCCGCGCCGCCGGCCACCATCAAGCCGACGGCAAATGAGTCGCGCGGGTGGGAGCGTGCCGTCGGCGCGAGTGCGCGAGGGCAATCGGTGAGCGACAACTACCAGGAGCTGTATAACAACTTCCGATGGGAGGTGCCGGAGTTCTTCAACTTTGGCGCCACCGTTGACGCCTTTGCCGCCGACCCGCTGCGCGTCGCGATCCTGTGGGAGGACCAGGAGGGCAACCGCGCGCGGCTGACCTTCGCCGACATCCGCGACCAATCCAATCGTATCGCCAACGTGCTGCTCGGGCTGGGCGTCCGGCCGGGCGACCCGGTGATGATCGCGCTGGAGCGAATCACGCTCTGGCAGGCGGCTTATGTCGGCGCGCTCAAGGCCGGCGCACTGGTCATCCCGTGCACCGCGATGCTGCGTGAGAAGGACCTGGCCTACCGAGCCAATCATGCCGGGGCTTGCACGATCATCGCCGGGCTCGAGAATGCGGAGCTGATCGGCGATCTGCGCAATCACTGCCCGACGCTTAAGTACTTCCTGCTCGCCGGCAGCCCGCGCAGTGGATGGCTCGGGCTGCGCGACTCGATGCAGCGCGCCTCGTCGAGCTTCACTCCCGTGCGTACGCGCTCGAGCGATCCCGCGATTTGCTATTACACCTCCGGCACCACGCGCGAGCCCAAGGCCGTGCTCCATAGCCACGCCTACACATGGTGCCATCGCTACACCGGAAGCACGTGGCTCGACGCGCGGCCAGGAGAGCTGCACTGGACGACGTCTGACACCGGATGGGCGAAGGCGGCGTACGGGGTGCTGTTCGGGCCTTGGATGAACGGCGTGGCGACCTTCATGTACAACGGCCGCTTCGAACCGGCGAAGGAACTCGAGCTGCTCGCGCGCTATCCGATCGCGACCTTCTGCGCGCCGCCCACCGAGTACCGGATGCTGGTCAAGGAGGATCTGAGCCGCTACAAGTTCCCGGTTCTGCGCCATTGCACCGGTGCAGGCGAGCCGCTCAATCCAGAGGTCATCGAGACCTGGCGCGAGCACTACGGGATCACGATCCACGACGGCTACGGCCAGACCGAAACGATCATCGTTGCCGCCAACCTGCCCGGGATGAAAGTCAAGCCGGGTTCGATGGGCCGTCCGTTTCCGGGCCACGACTTGCGCGTGCTCCGGGCGGACGGTAGCGAAGCCGCCGAAGACGAGGTCGGCGAACTTGCGATCCGCACGCGCCCCGAGCGTCCGCCATCGCTGTTTTTGGAGTACTGGAAAAATCCCGAGGAGACCGCCGCGGCGTTTCGTGGCGATTGGTACTTCACCGGCGACCTCGCGCGGCGCGATGGCGACGGCTATCTGTGGTTCGTCGGTCGCGCCGACGACGTTATCATCTCGGCCGGCTATCGGATTGGACCGTTCGAGGTCGAAAGCGTTTTGCTCGAACATCCGGCGGTCATGGAATCGGCGGTGGTGGCGAGCCCCGATCCCGATCGCGGTGCGCTCGTCAAGGCGTTTGTCCGCCTCAAACCCGGCACCGAGCGCGGCGAAGCGATGGTGCGCGAGCTCCAGGAGCATTGCAAACGCGCCACCGCGCCCTACAAGTATCCACGCGAGGTCGAGTTCGTTGACGAGCTGCCCAGAACGGTGAGCGGCAAAATTCGCCGCGTCGATCTGCGCAAGGCTGAAGAAGCCCGCAAGCGCGCGCGCTGAGCGCGTGTCCGCGCCGTGATTGATTCGCTCCTTCCCTTGCGAAGGCGAGGCTTAGGGAGCGGTCACGCACTCGCAAGACTGGGCGTTCGGACAGGTCATCGATCGCCGCTCACCGCTTGCCCGAGGCCAGCAGATTGACTTTGCCGGCGAAGTCTTCGAGGTCGACCTCGGTCGTTTCGAGCAGCCGCGCCACCATCCCCCAGAACCCGATCGACAGGATGAGCTCGACGAGCTCCGCGGTGCCGAGATGCTTCTTGAGCGCCTCGAGCGTCTCCTTACGCCCTTTGACGTTGCGCGTCACCTCATCAGTCAACTTAAGCACCAGGCCCTCGACCTCGTCGAAGCATCGCGCGCTCTCCCAGTTGTCCATCGCGGCGACCTGCTCCTCGCTGACGCCCGTGGCGTGCGCAATCGGCACGTGTTGGGTCCATTCATAGACCGAGCCGGTGATCTTGGCGGTGCGCAGGATCGCTATCTCGCGCAGCTTGCCGTCGAGCTTCGCGCGGGTCAGCAGCGCGTGCCCCAGGCGCGAGAACTCGCGGAAGACCGGTTCGGTGTTCGCGATCATCCGCGCGACGTTGAGCTTGCGCGGAGTGTTGCCAAGGATCTCGCGGGTCTTGTCGGAAACTTTGAATTCATCGGCATAGGGCAGCAGCGCCATCGCGTGAGTTCCTCCGTTACGAAGATGATGTCCGCGGCGTGCGCGGAGGTCACGGCTGATGCGAAGCGTAGTCCGGGCGGCGAGGGCGATGCAAATCCGGACGCCGGATCAGGCCTGCGCGTCGGAGCCGGGGGTCGCCTGATGGGTCCACCACCAGATGAGCCAGCCGGCGAACGCAACCACCGCCACGCCCACCGCGACCCAGCGCGCGCTCCAGTGCACCAGCTCGACCACGCGCCAGATCTCATCGCCTACCATGTAGCCGATCGCAACCATCAGCGAGCACCAGATGATCGCGCCCATCACGTTCCATCCGAGGAAGCGCAGAAACGGCATCCCGGCCGCGCCCGCCATCGGTCCCGCCATGAAGCGCGCGCCCGTGATGAAGCGCGCCATGAAGACCGCCTTGCTGCCGTGTTGGTCGAAAAACGCGCGCAGCCGGTCCAACCGCCGGCGCAGCGCGGCAAAGCGCGCGGCGAGGTTCTCGAGCAAGCGCTGGCCGCCGGTGCGTCCGAGCAGGTAGCCGCAGCAATCGCCCGAAACCGCGGCCACCAGCACCACCGCCCATACCGCTTCAAGCCCAAGCAACTGGCGTCCGGCGAGGAATCCCGCCGCGATCAACACCGTCTCTTCGGGCACCGGCACGCCGAGATTTCCGATAAAAATGCAGGCGAAGATGCCGAAATAGCCCCAGGCCGCGAGCAGATCGGGGAACTTGGCGGGGTCAGGAAACAGATGCATTGCTGTGGCGGCCGGATTGCTCGCTCGCGACTCAAGCTTGCCCGAATCCGCGAACGGACGTAAGAGGGCGTCTGCCCGCGATCACGGACGCGGCGGAACGCCTGAGGCGCCCGGGGATTTCGTCGCTTGTGCCGCAGGAGTGAGCTTTTTGCCGTTGACAGTCCACGCCCCGTCCTTGTAGCTGGCATGGCAGGCGTAACTAGCGCCGTCGCGCACCAGGATCCCGCCCGCCAGCAGGCCCTTGACCTGATCGTTAGTGGCGAGCTGCGCGAGCAAGGCCGGGAGAATCGTAGCCTCGGCGGTGACGCTCGCGTATTTTTCCCAGACGCTCGCGGCCAGCGCCTTGCCGTCGGCCGCCCGGGCCTTCATTAGCGGGTCGTCGGCAAGCTGCGGCGCGATCGCGGCATGGGCATCGCCCATCGCCTTGCCGCCGGCACCGGCGAGGTCGAGATGGAGCGAAATCGTCGGCCCACGCTGGACCATCGCGATCAGCAGGCCCGCGCCCTTCTCGCGCATCATCTGAGTCTGTGCCGCCTTGTCGAGCCCCGAGCGCGAAATCGACAGGGCGTCTGTGCGCAAGCGCTCGAATGGCGCGGCCGCAAGATTGCCGGCGTTGGCCTCCAGCGCGAGCGGGCCGAGCCTCAGTTGCCCGCCACGGAGCTCGTCGGCCGCCAGCTTCAGGCGCGCCTCGATAAGCCCGTTGGTGAGCGAAGTACGCGTGGAGATGGACAGCTTTCTGAGCAGTCCGCTCCTGGCCGGATGAGCGCCGAGCGGCACGAGGCTGTAGCCGAGGCGTTGGAGCACGAGCGTGCCGCCGCCGAGCCATAAGCCCGAGGTGTCGCGGCGGGACTCGCCATCGAGTGCGAGGTTTGCCGCTTCGACCTCGCCAAAAGTGCCGGTCGCGGTAATCCCGGGTGCTCTGCCGCGCATCAGATGCCTGTCAGCGGACAGCCGCCATCGCCAGTCGAGGCCGCCGAATTCGACGGTCAGCCCCGGACTGACGCGCTGCGACGGCTCGCGCGAGACATGCAGGTCCAAAGCGCCGTTGATGGCGACCACGGTCTGGATGAGCAAGGGCGCGTCGCCTGCGGTTCGATTCAGAAAGTCACGCAAGACCGGCGGCGGGTCGGTATCGACGACGGCCGCCACTGGAAAGGCGACGCGCCATCCGTCGTAAAAGCCGAGCGGTCCGTGGTGGATATGCTGGGTTAGCGTGAACCGCTGACCGCGAGCGGTACCGCTCAGCTCGCACTCGGAGGAGAACCAGCCGCGCTGGTAAGAGTCGATCTTGACCGCAAAGCCGCTGTCGGCGACCTGCGCGATCGCGTCGCGGTAGATCGCTTCCGCGCGCCCACCGAACCCTCCGGGCAGCGCGACGATTACGCAGAGGATAGCTGCCAGAACGAGAAGAGCCGTTCGGGCCTGGCCGCGGCGCCGCCGGGTGCAATCCGTGCCTCCTTCGCAGAGCCGCCGCCGGAGCGGATGGAGGACGGGCGCCGGCATGAGAATAAGCAGTATCAGCCGCGCGATCGCGGGACAAGTCGTTGGGGGGGCCGATTGACAGCGTGGCTCGCGATAGGCCCTGACCGCGTGCCGCGGACGGATCCCGCGTTACCCTCAGGTCGTTCAAATGCGCTATTGGGTTCTCTGAGCATGCCCAAAGGTCGCCGCACCTCCCTGCGTCGGGAGGGCGGCGGCGGATGACCGCGCCTGCGAGGTCGCTATGAAAATCGAAGAACTCGAACGGAGGCTTCGCGTCCTCGAGGACATCGAGGAGATCAAGCGCTTGAAGGCGCGCTACGCCGCTGCCTGCGACAACAATTACGATCCCGACACGATCGCCTCGCTCTTCGTGCCCGATGGCGTATGGGACGGCGGCGAGCTGGGCCGTGCCCAAGGGCGCGAGGCGATCCGCGCCTTTTTCGCCAAGGCGCCCAAGGCCTTCCCGTTCGCGATCCATAACGTGATGAACCCGATTATCGAGGTCAGCGGCGACCACGCGCGCGGGCAATGGTATCTGCTCCAACCGCTGACTATGGCCAAAGGCAATCAGGCGGCGTGGCTCGCCGGACGCTACGAGGACGAGTACGTGCGCACGGCCGAGGGATGGCGATTTCTGCGACTGCGTTTCACGCCGACTTTCCTGACGCCTTACGCCGAAGGCTGGGCGAAGCAGCGATTCGTGTAGCGCCGCGCGCAACGCGCACGCGCATGCCAATTCAGAAGGAGGAGAGTAATCATGGCATTGGCAGGCGAGGTGACCAATCCCGAGCGGCTTGAGACCCGCGACCTGACGTTCCAGAGCGACGGCGTCGCGATTGGCGGCTACCTGGCGCGCCCGCGCCAGCCCGGCACGTATCCCGGGGTGATCGTGATTCACGAGGCGTGGGGCGTGATCGAACACATTCGCGACGTCACGCGCCGCTTCGCCAACGCCGGCTACATCGCGCTCGCGCCCGAGCTGTACACGCGCGTCGGCGCGCCCAAGACCACCGACGGGATGGACGTCGTGCGCAGCCGGATGCTCGCGATGAGCGATGCGCAGCTCGTGCGCGATCTCGACAAGGCGGCCGACGTGCTTGCCGCCGAGCCCGGGATGAGCGGCAAGATCGGATGCGTCGGTTTTTGCATGGGCGGCCGCACCACCCTGCTGTACGCGTGCAGCAGCAACCGGCTGAGCGCGGCGATCGATTGCTGGGGCGGCGCGATCACCGCCGACATGTCGCCGCCGAGCAGCAACCGGCCGACGCCGGTGATCGACCTGGTGCCGCAGCTCTGCTGCCCGCTCTACGTGGTCTGCGGCGAGGAGGACACCAACCCGTCGCCCGCTCACGCCGAGCAGCTGCGCCAGCGCCTGCAACAGTCTGGCAAGATCTTCGTCTTCGACATGTTCAGGGACGCGGGCCACGCGTTCTTTGCCGACTACCGCCCGAGCTACCGGGAAAAGGCCGCTTTTGAGCTGTGGCCGAAAATGGTCAGATTCTTTGACCGCTATCTCAAGGGCAAGTGATGGCGCAGCCGTACGCGCTCAGCTTGGCCGAGGCCGCGCGGCTCCTGCGCGAGCGTAAGCTCACGGCGCTCGAGATGGTCGAGTCCTCGTTGGCCCGGATCGACCGCCTCGACGGCGCGGTCAAGGCGTGGGTCGCGCTCGATCGCGCCAGCGTCCGGCGCGCCGCCGCCGAGCTCGACGCCGAAGCGAGCGCCGGCCGCATCCGCGGCCCCCTGCATGGCGTACCGGTCGGTGTGAAGGACATCTTCTACACCGCCGGGCTTGCCACCGAGGGCGGCTCGCGCTCGCTCAAGGGCTTCGTGCCGGACTACGACGCCGAGGCGGTCGCGCGGCTGCGGCGCGCCGGCGCAATCATCCTGGGCAAGACGGCGACCACCGAGTTCGCGCTGCTCGATCCCGCCGAGACGCGCAACCCGTGGAACCTCGAACATACGCCCGGCGGCTCCAGCAGCGGTTCGGGCGCGGCGGTCGCGGCGCGGATGTGCCAGGCGGCGATCGGCTCGCAGACCGTTGGTTCGACGATCCGGCCGGCCGCGTATTGCGGAATCGTGGGGATGAAGCCGAGCTTCGGTCTGATCAGCCGGCACGGGATGATGGCGCTGGCGCCGAGCCTCGACCACGTCGGCATCCTGGCGCGCTCGGTGGCCGACGCGGCCGCGATGCTCCAGGCGATGGCGGGTGCGGACCCGCGCGATCCGGCCAGTGCGCCGGTCGCCGCCGCCGACTATCTATTCGCCATCGCGGAGCCGGCGCGTGCGCCGCGGATTGCAGTTATGCCCAGGGCGTTCGACGACCGCGCGACGCCTCAGACGCGTGTGGCGGTCGAGGCGGCGGTTGCGCGGCTCAAGCGTGCCGGTGCGCACTTCGAGCCGATCGATCCACCCGAGAGTTTCGCCGCCGCCGCCGACAGCATCCTGGTCGAGCTGACCGCTGAGGCCGCCGCGGTCCATCGCGAGCGCTTCGCCGAGAAAGGTGATTTGTACGGGCCGAAGATCCGCGAGTTTGTCGAGCGCGGGCTCGCGATGGCGGCGTGGAAGTATATCGCCGCGCTCGAGGTGCAGCGCCGCTTTCGCCGCGACATCGACCGGATCGTCGGGCGTTTCGACGCGATCCTGACGCCGGCAACGCCCGCGCCGGCGCCGGCGGGGCTCGTTTCCACCGGCGACCCGTCGTTCAACGCGCCGTGGAGCCTCAGCGGCCATCCGGTGATCGCGCTTCCGTGCGGACTTGCGCCGTCCGGGCTGCCTGTGGCGATTCAGCTCACGGGCCGCACGTTTGGAGAGGCAGCGTTGCTTGGCGTCGCGCGATGGTGCGAAGAGGCGCTCGGATTCGACGCGCTGCCGCCCGCGGCGCCGCTCTGACGTTTGCACGCCGCCGTGTCGTTTGCCCTGAAATCGGCGCCGCGAACGGCGCGGCGCGCATGCACATAGGAGGAGGGGATGCCATGCGGCTTGCCGGAAAGTCCGCGCTCATCACAGGCTCGAGTTCGGGAATCGGCCGCGCCACGGCGCTGCACTTTGCGCGCGAGGGCGCCGATATCGTGGTCAACGGGCGCAACGAGCAGCGCATCGCGGCGGTCGTCGCCGAGGTCGAAAAGCTCGGCCGGCGCGCGCTCGGGGTTCGCGCCGACGTCGGCTCGTTCGCCGAGACCGGTGCGATGGTGCGGCGGGCGATCGACGCCTTCGGCCACCTCGACATCGTGGTGAGCAACGCCGGCGTTTTTCACCACACGGCCTTCACCCGGATGACTGAGGCCGAGTGGGACGAGGTGCTGACGGTCGATCTGAAGGGCGCCTTCAACTGCGCGCGCGCGGCGATCGACCATATGGTGGCGCGGCGATGGGGCCGGATAATCTGCGTCACCGCGATCTCCGGCCTGCACGGGCTCCCCAACATGGCGCATATCTGCGCGGCCAAGACCGGCGTGCACGGCTTCGTGCGCGCGCTGGCGGCCGAATTTGCCTCGGCCGGCATCACGGTCAACGCGGTGGCGCCGGGCCTGGTCGAGACGCCAATTCTCGCCAACTTCAGCGAGGAGGACCTCGCACGCTTTCGGCGCGGGGTGCCGCTCGGACGCATCGGCAAGCCCGAAGAGATCGCGGAAGCGTGCGTCTACTTCGCCTCGGAGGAGGCGGCCTACACGACCGGCAACGTGCTCAATCTAAGCGGCGGCACGCTCACCTGAGCGCCGGCGTTGCGCAAAGTTCAATTGTCCGCGGTCGAGTGCCGCTGTAGCGTGTCAGACATGGCGTTGCGCGCGCCGTCCATTGCCGCGCGCCGCGCACGACTGACCCGCAGGAGCGACTCCATGCCGACCGATCGTTACACCAGGTTCGTGCTTACGCTTATCGCCGCGGCGCTGATCGTGATCGCGGCGCGCCCGTTGGTCACGGCCCCGAGCGTCCAGGCCGCCAATGCGGAGCCGGCGTGCGGCGCCGACGCGCAGCATCCGTGTTTCATCGTCGGCCTCGGACCCGAGGGCACGGTGCCGATCGCGAACAGCCACAGCTACCCGCTCAAGGTGCTGATCGCCAACAGTGTGCACAATTCTATTCCGGTGGTCGTCTCGAACCCGCCCTTGCCGCTCGCCCCGCGCCGCACTCCGTGAGGACGAACCTAACCGAGCTCTGACCGTCTCCCCGGCGGGAGGGAATCGGGGGTTGGCCCCGGTATCTACAGGCAGCGGTCGAGGATCACGAAGGCCTCGGCCAGTTCCTCGTTGGTGAGCACCGCCGCCGGCAGGAACAATCGTACGCAGGCGGGCTCGTGGCCGCCGTAATAGAGCACCAGCCCGGCGTTGAAACATCGCTGGATCAACGCGCGCGTCGAGGCGAGCGAGCCGTCGCCGACGCGGAACGAGATCATCGCGCCGACGCCGTCGATAGCCGAGATCGTTCCCGGACGCCGCTTGCCGAGCGCGTGCAGATGCTCGCGAGTCAGCCGCTCAAGCTCGCGCTCGCGGCCTTCGGGGCCGAACATCCCGCCCTCGACCAGCCGCTCGATCATCCGCCGCGCAACCGCCATCGCGACCGTCGCGCCGGAAAACGTTCCCGAGATCAGCCCCGGATCGGGCGCGAATTCGCGCCGCAGCAGCACGGCGCTGCCCTGGAACACCTTGCCGACCGTGATCACATCGACGTAGTCGGCGAGTCCGAGCCCGGCGGTGGCGAACAGCTCGCCCGTGCGGGCGAAGGTCTGGATCTCATCGGCCCAGACGGGGATGCCGGCGCGGCGACACTCCTCGAACAGCGCCACGAAGAATTCGCGCGGGGCAGTGACGAAACCGGCCTCGCCCTGGACGAGCTCGACGACGAAGGTTGCGATCCGGTCGCCGTGGCGCCGGACGATGGTGCGCAGCGCGGCGCACGACTTCTCGATACTGTCGGGATCGTTGCGGTCGTAAAACGGCACGTAGTGGACGGGGAAGGTCGCGGGCTGGCTGAAGCGGTAATCCGGGCGGTCGGTGATCTCGGCCATCGCGCTGGTCCGCCCGTGGAAGCATCCGCCGAAGGCGATCACGCCGGGCCGCCCGCCGCGCTTCTGGCGCAGGAGCTTGAGCGCATTCTCGTTGGCGTCCGCGCCCGAGAGCGCAAGCCAGCAGTTCTCCATCCCGGCCGGGGCGTGCCGCAGCAGTGTCTCCATCAGCGCGCCGTACTCACGGTTGAAGATCAGGTTGCCCTGCATCACGAGGTCGGAGGCGGCGGCGCGAATCGCGGTCGCAATCAGATCGCGGTCGCCATGGCCGAACAAATGCACCCCGATGCCGAGCGCGAAATCGAGCACCCAGCGCCCGTCGGCAAGCATCGCGCGCGCGCCGCGCCCGACGCCGGAGCCGAGGTAAGGGTAGAAGGCCGGCCGCCCGCGCATCCGCGCCAACCGCTCCAGCTCGGCGCGCATCGCGTCGGGGCTGAGCGGCGCCCGCGCCTCCCGCGCGCGCTCGTCGATTGCTTCGAGCATCAGGCGCAAAGCCGCTTCGAACTTCTCTTGCGACGCCATCGCGACCGGAGCGGAAAGGCGGCGGGGCGCGCTATTTCAGCGCGCGCATCGAGAAGCCGCGCTCGTTGTAGCAGAGCAGTGTGCGCTTGCCCTGGAGGCTGGTTTCGAGCACGCACTCGCGCCCCCAAAGCCGCCCGACGTAGGCGAGCGTCTTCTCGGCGTATTCGAGCTGGAGGTCGCGGCCGTCGTGGTAGTGCTTGAGGTAGAGCGTGCGATTCTGGCCGAAGTCGGCATCCTCGACCTTGATCACCGGAATCGAGCCGGTGCCGACGTTGCGGATGAGCGTTTCCTTGACCTCGCGCCAGCCTTCCTCGTCCGAGACCTTGTCCACTACGAGGTCATCGCCGCGCGCCTCGTACTTGAAGAGGTCCATCTCGCGCATCAGGTCTTCGGTCAGGTAGCGGCGCAGAAAGGAGCTGTCGCGCTCGGTCTCGCGCACTTCGAAGAGCTTGGCATCGCCCCTCTTGGTCGGTGCGCCGTCGCGCTTGATCTCCTCCGGCGTCGGATTGGTGTGGCGGCGATAGATGTCCTCCCAGACTTTGAACCCGAGATGGTAGGGGTTGATCTGGCCCGGGATCGGACGGACGACCTGATTGTGGCGGACAATAAATTCGAGGTGCAGGCTCTGGTCGAGACCGAGCGACTCCAGGATGCGCTTGTGCCAGTAGCTCGCCCATCCCTCGTTCATGATCTTGGTCTCGATCATGGGCAGAAAGTACTTCGCCTCCTGGTCGACGATCGTCAGCAGGTCTTTCTCCCAGTCGCGCAGGAACGGATTGTGGTCGCGGATGAAGAGCAGGAGGTCCTCGTCGGGCTCGAGCGGCTCCTTGCGGATGTCCGGCTCGCGGACTTCTTCGCGCGCGTGGATGCGTTGGAAGGGGTCGGACTTGGGCTGCGCCGCCTCGACCGCGCGCTCGATCTGCTCGGCGCGGCTGAGCTTGCGGATGGCAAGATTGCGCCGGCACTGGTGGCTCAGCGCGTGGGCGGCGTCGAGCACGCGCTCGACCGCGTCGATGCCGATCGAAGGGTCCTCGACGTAGCGCCGCACGCGCAGCGCGTGCGCCTTGAACAGCTCGATGGTAAGCGCGGCGCGGGTGGTGCGGTAAGTGAAGTTGTTCTTGAAGAAGTCGTTATGCCCGTAGACATGCGCGATCGTCAGGATCTGGAGCAACAGGGTGTTGTCGCGCATCAGATAGGCGATCGCGGGGTCCGAGTTGATCACCATCTCGTAGGGCAGCCCGCTCACCCCGTGGTCGTACAGCGTCTTGAGCTTCTCGTAGGACTTGCCGTACGACCAGTGCGGATAATGCGACGGCATCCCCGAGTACGCCATGTACCCAAGCATCCCGAAGTGGTCGCAGATCTCGAACTCCTGGGTGTAGCAGTCGAGTCCGAACTCGGCGACCTTCTCGCGGATGCGCGCGTCCCACTCGACGAGGTCTCTCAGTTCGTAGTTCGCCATCGCAGTCCGTAAGATCGCCGCGCGACGCCCTTAGCCGCCCGCCTGTTCCTTGACCCGGTCCTTGGCGAGGAACGCCTTGAACGACGGCCAGATGTCTTCCTTGCGCTCGATCAGCACCGAATGGAAGTTGGGCGCCTCCAGCCGGCGGAACACGTTGAGCATCGAGGATTCGTAGTAGCGCGAGCCCAGCGGCTTGATCTCGCCGTAGCCGAACAGGTTGCAGACGTCCGAGAGGTCCTTGGCCGCCTTGAGCGCCGCCGGGTTGTCGGAGTCGAAGTTGTCGCCGTCCGAGCAGTGGAAGGCGTAGATGTTCCACAGCGAGGGATGGTAGCGCTCGTTGATGATCTCGAGCGCCTTGAGATAGCCCGACGAGATGAACGTGCCGCCGGCCTCGCCCTTGTGGAAAAACTCCTCCTCGGTGACCTCGCGCGCCTCGGTGTGATGGGCGATGAAGACGATCTCGACGTTGCGGTAGCGGGTCGCGATGAACTGGTAGAGCATGAAGAAGAAGCTGCGCGCGAGATACTTCTTCATCGTGTCCATCGAGCCCGACGTGTCCATGATGCAGATCACGACCGCGTTGGATTCTTCGCGGGTGTCGGTCTCGACGTGGCGGTAGCGCAGGTCGTCCTGATGGAAGGGGAAGCGGCGCTCCTCGGCGGGCTCCGCGCGGTCTTCCGGCTCCTCCTCGAGTTCGGCGGCGAGCTGCTGCCGCGCCTGGGCGTGGCGCGAGGCGAGCATCCGCATCACGCGCTGGCGCGCGGTGCGCCGCTTGTCAAGGCGCACGCGGATGCCGACGTGGCGGTAGCCCTTGCGCTTGAAGGCACGGTCGGAGGGGATCTGGCGCAGCGCGCGCCGCTCGAGGTTGGGCAGTTCGAGATCCTCGAACATGATCTCGATCAGCTCTTCGAGTGTGACGTCGGTTTCGTAGTAGTCGATACCGGGGCGGTCGCCGGCCTGGCCATCGCCCTTGCCCTGGCCCTCCTTGCCGACCTTGCCCACAACCTGGCCGGGGCGCGAGTCGCCCTGGCCCTGGGCGACTCCGGGCGCGTTTTCGCCGTACACGAAGCGGTATTCCTTGATCCCGCGCAGGGGGACCTTGATCACGCGGTCGCGGTCTTTGCCGATGATCGATTCCTCGGCGATGATGTCGGCGATGTTTTCGCGGATCGACTCGCGCACCTTCTGGCGATGGCGCATGCGGTCGCCGGCCGAGCGATCAGAACGCTCGGCGTCGGAGGGGCGATATTCGCGAAAGATGCTATCGAGCGGCATTGCTTTCCGTCCCGCCACCGTGGGGCGACACCGCAACCCGGACCATCCTGCGCCGGCTTGCTTTCAGGCAACGGCCGGGAGCTGGGTCGCCGCGCCTTTGTCGCCGGCTCAGTCCTTCCACAGATTGTTGGCCGCGTACTTGAGCACCACGTCGACGCACGATTCGCAATACCCGTTCTCCAGCAGGTTGCGCACCATCGCACCGTACTTTTCCGCCTGCTCCTCGTCGCGCGTGCGCGCCTTGGTGATGATGCGCGAGATGTCGCGCACCGAGGTCATCAGCTTCTTCTCGATCGCCTCCTTCAGCGGCTCGTAGCTGCGATAGCTGACCTTCTCGCCGCGGCGCGAGCTCGACCACAGGTAGGCGATCACTTCCTGGCGGAAACCGTCGGCCGCCGAGCCGATGATCGCGATCTGCTCCTCGATTGATTTCAGGAAACCCTCGTCGGGCGGCAGCTCCTCCTTGGTATTGCGGTCGCGCACCTTGGTCTTGTTGACGTAGGCTTCGGCGTGGTCGAGGTAGTTCTGGAACAGCGCCTCGGCCTGCTCCTGGTAGGAGTAAACGAAGGCGCGCGTGATCTCCTTCTCGAGTAGTTCGAGGTATTCCTTGTGCAGGGTGTCCTGGAGGAACTCAAGGTACTGCTTGCGGGAATCGTCGGGCAGGTCGGCTTCCTTGACCATCCCGATCAGCGCCTCGCGCACGTTGATCGGGTTGATGCAGTTGCCGGAGACGTTGTCGGAGAGCGCGTTGTCGAGCGCCTTCATGATGAAGCGGGTCGAGATTCCCGACATCCCCTCGCGCTTGGCGTCCTCCTTGAGCTCCTGCACGTCGATCTTCTTGGTCCGCCCCTTTTCCACGACCTCTTCGCCGTTGTACAGGCGCAGCTTGGTCATCAGGTCGCACTTCGAGGTCGGCTCCAGACGAGAGAGAATCGCGAACATCGAGGCGAGCTCGAGCGTGTGCGGCGCGACGTGGGCGCGAAAATCCGAGTTGCGGATGATCTTCTGATAAATCTTGACCTCTTCGGAGAGGCGCAGGTTGTAGGGCACCTTGACCACCACGATGCGGTCGAGGATCGCCTCATTGGTGTGGTCGGCCTTGAACTTCTGCCACTCGGCCTCGTTGGAGTGGGCCACGATGCAGGTGTCGACGTACACCATCCCGTGGCGGCCGGGCGCCGGGATTACCTTTTCCTGGGTCGCCGTGATCATCGCATGCAGGTACTCGGTCTCGTTCTTGAAGACCTCGATAAACTCGACTACGCCGCGGTTGCCGACGTTGAGCGCGCCGTTGAGCTCGAGCACCCGCGGATCGCCTTCGGAGTACTGGTCGAGCTTCGAGATGTCCTCCGAGCCGATCAGCACCGAGGTGTCCTGGTTGTTGGGATCCACCGGCGGGACGACGCCGATGCCCACGCGGTTGCGCTTGGAGAAGTTGCGGGTTTCGATCGGGACTTCCTCGTAGCGCTGTCCGAACTCCTCCTTGAGCCGGTAGCGACAGACCGGGCAGAGGTCGCCCTCGATGTGCACGCCGAGCATCTTTTCAAACTCGCGCCGCAGATGGCGCGGGATGAGATGCAGCGGCTCTTCGTGCATCGGGCAGCCCTCGATCGCGTACACCGTGCTCGCCTGCTCCAGCCCGCGCTGGACGCGCTCGACGAGCGAGCTTTTGCCCGAGCCGACCGGGCCCATCAAATAGAGTACCTGGCGGCTCTCCTCGCCCTTGAGCGAGGCGGAATGGAAATAGCGCACGAGTTGCGCGATGGTGCGCTCGATACCGAAAAACTCGTCGGCGAAGAAGTTATAGACCTTTACCGGCTCGTCCTTGTAAAGGCGCTTGGTGCGCGGATCGTCGGTGTCCTGGATGTTGCGGGTGCCCATCGAGATGATCAGGTCATAGATGCGAGCGTGGGCGAGCTTGGTGATGGTGGGGTCGGCCTTGACCAGGTCGAGGTATTCGAGCAGCGTTCCGCGCCACTGCTTGGATTCGCGAGCCGCCCGGTCTTGCTTGATCACGCGCTCAAAGTCGTTAACGGCCGTCATCAGCAGACTCCTTGTTTACATTGAGACCTAGGGAGAAAGGTTTGACGAGGAACGGACAGGAGGGATAATGCTATGCTTCACGCGCATCCCCGTTACAAAGCATAACCGACCGCGGGCCGGGAGCAAAGCCAGGTTCCGCCTCCCTGCCGGCATGTGGCTCTGCTTATCCACAACATTATTATCCACTGCGCGACGCAACTTAGCGATAGCCCCGCCGGCTGCGCTTCGCCGCCGCCGCGGCGCTAGCGTTGCGCCGCTTGTGGTTCGCGCATCGCGATCGATTCCCCCAGCACGAGCCGCCCACCGTCGTTGCGCACGCGCGCGGCGAGCACGCGCTCGTCATGGGCGAACGATACCCACCATCCGCGCTCGACCGCGCGCGCCAGATAGCCCGCCTTGACCTCCATCGTGCGCAGAGCATCGAGGTCATAGCTCTGGTTCCACGGTCCGCGCATGTGCGAGCGCGTCGGCACAATATCGGCCAGATGAACGAAGCATTGCGCGCCGCCGTCCGCGCTCACCGTCACCACCTGATGGTCGGCCGTGTGACCGCCGGTGACGCGGATGTCCAGCCCCGGCGCAAGCTCGGTGTCGCCCTCGAGCGGCTCCAGCGTGCGGCCGAGCGGCGCAAGGCACTCCTCGATATGACGATAGGCGGCGCGCAAGCGTTCATTGCGCGAGCCGCGCGCGACTTCGAGCTCGCCCCGCTGAACCATCACGCGCGCCCTTGGAAAGGCCGCCTCCAGCACGCCCGAGGCGCGCCGGCGCACCACTCCGCCGCAATGGTCGAAATGCAGATGCGAAAGCACGACATGGGTGACGTCGCCTGGCTCCATCCCGAGCGCGCGCAGGCCCTCGGGCAGCCATCCTTCGCCGTGGTCGAAGATCTTGCGCTCGACCGAGCTCAGCCGGTTGCCGATTCCGGTGTCCACCACCACCGCCATCGCGCCGCGCATGATCAGCGGGCACACCAGGTTGAGCCGGATCCGGTTGCGCTCGTCGGCGGGGTGCTCGCGCTGCCACAGCTCGCGCGGCACCACGCCGAACATGCATCCGCCGTCGTTGCGCCACAACCCGTCGCTGAGCAGCGCGATCTCGAAATCGCCGATTCGGATCTTTGGCGGTTGCTCCATCAGCCGTTGTTTTTGAGCTCCTTGCCGTCTAACGCGGCAGGCTGCAACGACGGTTCCATCGCCTTTGCCGACTCAGGCGCTGCCCGCAAGCCATAGCCCCAGCATCAGCGCGACCGCGCCCATCGCCGCCATCGCGCCGTACAGCCACAGCAGCCGGCGCGCACCGCGCGCGCGGTCGGTGGCTGCGCTCCACGCCACGCCCAGCGCGACTGCCATCCCGCACAGCAGAACGAGCTTGACGCTGAGCACGCCGGCGAAGGCCGGCGGGTAGCGGAAGTGATGCCCGCGTCCGACGTACACCAGGTTCGCAACGCCGGTCAGCGGCAGCAGCGCGATCGCTACCAGGTTGAGCCGGTTGAGCTTGGGCGCGACGCGCGCCGCGAACGCCTCGCGCTCGCCGTCGGCGGTTGCCGCCGCCGCCAGTACGAAGCTCAGGCTCACCGCCACCCACAGCGCGCCACATAAGACGTGGATCCACAGTATCGTTTCGCTGAGCATCGTCGGCCCGGCCGGCGCGCGATACCGCTACGGCCTTTCGTCGCTGGTCACACTAGCCCGCTCGACCGCAGGGCGGCAACGTGCCGCGCCGGCGGCGACGCGCCACGGCGAGCACGCGGGTGTTGTTGCGATGCGCGTTTTACACTAACAGACAGGGCGAATAGCCCAGCTGCTGCGAGAGGAGGCCGGTGATGCTGAATCCGTATATCGAAGCCGTCGAGTTGCGCGAACTGGTGCTCAGACGCGAGGTTCGGCCGCGCGAGGTCGCCGAATTCTTCCTTGCGCGAATCGAACGGCTCAATCCGCGCCTCGGCGCCTACATGACGGTGGCGGCCGAGCGCGCGCTGGCCGACGCCGAGCGGCTGGAGGAGCTGAGCCCGGCGGAGGCGGCGGCGATGCCGCTGTTCGGCGTCGCCTACTCGCTCAAGGACCTGACCTGGACGCGCGATATCCGCACCACCCTGGGCTCGCGCAACTTCGAGAATTTCCGCCCGCGCGCCGACGCCGAGCTCGCGGTGCGCCTGCGTAACGCCGGTGGAATCCTACTCGGCAAGACCACTACGCCGGAGCTGGGCGGGCGCCCGACCACCGAGGGCGGGCTCTGCCCGCCGGCGCGCAACCCCTGGAACCTCGAGCACAGCGCCGGCGGCTCCAGCGGCGGCGCGGCGGCGCAGGTCGCGGCCGGGATGGGGCCGCTGGCCGAAGGCACCGACGGCGGCGGTTCGATTCGCGTGCCGGCGGCGTGCTCCGGCGTGGTCGGGCTCAAACCATCGCGCGGACGGGTCAGCTTCGCGCCCGTTATGGGAGAAGGATGGGCCGGGTTAGCCACCGAAGGGCCGATCGCGCGCTCGGTGCGCGACGCGGCGCTGATGCTCGACGTGATGGCGGGGCCGGTGGTGGGCGATCCCTACTGGGCGCCGCCGCCGCCGCGCCCCTTTGTCAGCGCGGTGGCCGACCGCCCCAAGGGGTTGCACCTGGCGATGATCGCGGGCAGCGCGCTCGGCCCGGTCGATCCCGAGGTCACCGTCGCCCTTGAGCACGCGGCGGACGTCTTCCGCGCGATGGGCCATCGGGTGGAGCCGGTGCACATCGATCCCGCGCAGCGGCTGATCGAGTACACGCGGCTTGCGATCTCCGCCGGCCTCGCTTCGGTGCCGATCAAGAATCCCGACCTGATGGATCCGGTCGTGCGACGGGCGTGGGAGTTCGGCCGGCGGTTATCGGCGACCGACTACGTCGGCGCGCTGGCGCGGATGCACAACACGGCGCGCGAGATCGTGCAGGCGCTGGCGCCCTACGACGCGACGTTGGCGCCGACGCTGCCTCATCCCGCGCCGCGCCTGGGGATGCCCACCGACAAGTTCGAGGACGAGCTCTACCCGTTCATCCAGTTCACGTTTCCATACAACGCGACCGGCCAGCCGGCTTTCTCGCTGCCCAATGGGTTCAGCAGGGCCGGACTGCCCATCGGATTGCAAATCATCGGCCGGCAGGCCGACGAGCTGGGGATAATCGCGCTTGCCGCGCAGTTCGAGGAGGCCCGTCCGTGGCGCGACCTCAGGCCGCCGCTGGATTGAAATCGAGACGGACCCCGCGCCAGGCGCGGGCTCAGCTGCGGCGGATGAGCGCGAGCGCGACTTCAAGCAGGATGAGCAGCACGATTATCGCCTCGAGCAGGAGCAGATGGCGGTCGCGGCCGACCTCGGCCAGCAGCTCGAGCGCCTCCTGCACGCTGCGCAGCTTGAGCTCCAGCGCGTGGTAGCGATCGACGAGGTCGAACTCCGCGCGCAGGTCGTTGTAGATGCGGTCCATCGCGGGGTCGTCCCACGTCTCGTCGGGCTTGTCGAGCAGATGGAGCACCGCGAGCACCTCGCCGCGGGTCGCGATCGCCTGGCCGATGAAGCGATGAAGCGGGCGGGTGCGGAAGGGCACCGTGCCGCGGCGCTCGAGCCGCTCGACGAACTCGCCGGTGCGCGCGAGCAGCCGCTCGACGATCCGCTCGTAGTACTCCATTGCCGCGCTCTGCGCGACCGTCAGCGCGACGATCCCCGCGCGCTCGGGGGTGAAGCGATCGAGCCTGAGCGCGCCATCCGACAGCCCGATCGCAAGCGCGGGATCTTCGAGCACCGAGTAGTCCTCGCGGATAACCTGGGTCGTCAGCTTCGGACCTATCCGGAACAGCCGCGCGAGTTCGGCCTCGCGGCGCTCGGGCGAAAGGTCATAGGCGACCACCGCGCCGAACGGATAGATGTAGATGCCGCCCTCGGGCTGCATCGGCACGAACATCTGGTGCGCGGTGATCCGAGCCTGGGGGAAAATCGGCGCGAGCTGGCGCAGCGCGAGGTTTTCCTCGAAGGCGACGGCGTAGAATTGATGAAGTCGAGGCGCCATCCGCAAGCTCCCGGCCAAACCGCGCTCCGGGCCGCACGATGGTGCGCATCCTAGCATGACGCCCGCCGCCCGCGCGCGGCGCTAACGCTCGCCGGCGCCATGCTGCTCGCGGTAGGCCAGCGCCATGTACTCTTCGAGCATCCGATGAGTGTTGAAGAACGACGCGTTGAAGGCGATGGTCGCGCGCATGATTTCGGCCCAACGCTGCGGCTCGTTGTGATAAACGGGCAGGATGGTTTCCTCCAGCGCGCGGTAGAGGTCGGCGGCGTCCTCCGCGTCGGCGCGCCCGGCGCCGCGCTCGCGCGGCCCGATGGCCCATCCGGTGACCCCCTCGATATGTCCCTCCAACCACCAGCCGTCGAGCACACTAAGGCTGGGCACGGCGTTGTGCGCGGCCTTCATCCCGCTGGTCCCCGAGGCCTCGTACGGGGGCATCGGCGTGTTCAGCCACAAATCCACCCCGGCGATAATCAGCCGGGCCAGCGCGAGATCGTAGCTTGGCATGTAGGCGATCACGACCTCCGGGCCGAGCGCGCGCGCCATCTGGATCAGGCGGCGGATCAGCTCCTTGGCCTCGGTGTCCTGCGGATGAGCCTTGCCGGCGAGCACAACCTGGAGCCGGCCGTAGCGCGCAGCGATGCGGCGCAGGCGCTCGGGGTCGTGAAAGAGCAGGGCGGGGCGCTTGAAGGCCGCAACGCGGCGGGCGGAGCCGATGGTGAAGGCGCGCAGATCGAGGCCGGCGTTGGTGCGCGCGTTGACCGCGTCGATCAGCGCGTTCTTGGCCTCCGCGTGGGCGTGTGTGATTTCGGCCAGCGAAATTCCCAGCGCGTAGCGCAGGGCGAAGAAGTCGCGCCGCCAGTGCTTGATTCGGCGGTCGTAGAGCGCCTGGAACGACGGCGCGCTCCAGCTCGCCGAGTGCACGCCGTTGGTAATCGAGCCGATCGGGTAGCCCGGGAACATCGAGCTCGAAATGCGCCCGTGGCGCTGGGTCACCCCGTTGACGTAGTGGCTGAGCGAAAGCGCCACGCGCGTCATGTTGAGGCGGTCGTCGCAGCATCCCAGCCGCCCCAGCGCCGCCAGCGCGCGCTCGCCGAGCACCGCGCGCGCAAGCTCGAGCGGAAACTGGTCATGTCCCGCAGGCACTGGCGTATGGGTGGTGAATAGGCACTTGCGGCGGACCCGCTCGATGACCGCCTGATGGTCGGCAGAGTCGCGTCTGAGCTCCTCGAAGTACAGCTCCAGCGCGAGCAGCGCCGAATGTCCCTCGTTCATGTGGAAGCTGCCTTCCTGATCGAAGCTCAGACTGCGCAGCATCCGCACTCCGCCGATTCCGAGCACCACCTCCTGGCACAGGCGGTAGCGCTGGTCGCCGCCGTAAAGATAATCGGTCAACGTGCGATCGTAGGGGTCGTTGCCCGGCAGGTTGGTGTCGAGCAGGAAGACCGGCACGGTGGTGTCCGAGGCGCCATGTAGGGGGTACCACCATGCGCCGACCTTGACCTTGCGCCCCTCGACTTCGACCTCAATCGTCGTCTGCGCGCGCTGTAAGAGGTCCTCGGGCGACCATGCCACTGCCTCCTCCCGCTGCCATCCGTCGCGGTCGAGCACCTGGAAGAAATGGCCCTTGCGATAAAGCAGGCTCACCCCAACCATCGGCAACCCAAGGTCTGCCGCGCTGCGCAAGGTGTCGGCGGCAAGCACGCCGAGTCCGCCGGCGTAGGTCGGAATCGAGTTCTCCAGCGCCAGCTCCATCGAGAAGTAGGCGATATGATGCGCAGAGCTTTGCCCGTTGAACGTCGCGTCGTGGCCGCCTAGCCGCCCGATCCGTGGCGCTTCAGTATCCATCGCGTGCCGCTGCGCCGCGGTTGCGCGCGCGGCGCCTCCGCCAGCCGCTTCCTGTCCGAAGCCTGCTCCCCGCCGTCATCGCTCCAGTCCTAATGGGCGTGCGCTCCCGCCAGCTCGGGAAACATCTGGACCAGCTTCTGGCGCACCGGTGCAAACGAGAAATCGTTGAGCGGCTTGACGACGTAGGCGAGCACGCCGAGCTCAAAAAAGTCATCCTGCGTCTTCTCGAACGGCACCACGCTGATCACGACCACCGCGACCTCGGGCGCTTCGCGCTTCATCGCGCTGAGTAGCGGTAAAGCTTCTCGGCGCCGCGGCTTCAGCTCATGACGATGGTGTCAGGCGAGACGCCGTAGATAGCCTCTGCTTCGGTGGCGCCGGCCGCCTCGGGCACGCCGCGCCCGTGAAACGGCGGGCGAGTCTTCCCGGTGGCGGCGAGCGGCTGCTGCCACGTTGATTCGTTCGCCGCCTTCAACGGCCCTCCGCCGCCGGCACGGACGACGGCGCCGCGCCCGACCCCTGCTTCATTGACACCACGGGCCTCGCGCTGTTGTCCGCGCCGGCGGCGGAGGTCGTGCCAGAAAGCCGTTCACCGAGCTCGCGCGCGGTGACTGCCACGCCGCTTACCTCGCCGCTCTGCTCGATGATCGGCGACATTGCGAGCGCGACCTGGACGAGGCTCGAATCCTTGCGCCGGCGGACGCTCTCGAAGCGTTGGATACCTTCCTTGCGCAGGACCCGCGCGATGCGCTCGTGCAGCTCGGCGCGCCGGTCCAGCGGCACGCATGCGGTAATGCTGCGGCCGACGATTTCCGCCGCGCTGTAGCCGTACAGCCGCTCGGCGCCCGCATTCCAGCTCGTGACCGTGGTGTCGGGTCTGTAGCTGTAAATCGCGTCGGTGGCCGAAGCGACCACCGAGGCCAACAGCGAGCGCTCGCGCTCCAGGCGGCGGCGCTCGGCGATGTCGCGCGCAGCAGCGAACACGCCGCGCACCTCGCCCGTGTCGTCCCTGAAGATTGAGGCGTTAAAGGATACCGGCAGTTCGCGGCCGGTGGCCGAGCGCACCGTCAGCTCGTAGTCCCTGACCACGCCCTCAGCGAGCGTCGTGCGCACGCCCGCCGCCGCGTGCTCAGGTTCGGTGAACAGGCTTGGAAACGGAGCACCGGTCAGCTCGGCGCGCGAGTAGCCGGTGAAGGTCACGGTCTGCTCGTTGACGTCGGTGATGCGCATATCGGGGTCGATCGCGAACAGCGCGTCGACCGACGATTCGAGCAACGCGCGGCTGTAGTTACGTTCGCGGCGCAACTCGCGCTCGATCCGCCGCTGTTCACTCACGTCGCGCGCCAGCGCGAAGACCCCGCGCGGCTTGCCGGCGGCGTCGTAAAAGATCGATGCGTTGAACGAGACCAGCAGCTCCTTGCCGCTCGCCGCGCGCAGGGTCAGGTCGTAATTGGTCACCGCGCCCTCGCGCAGCGTCATGTGCACGCCCGCTGCCGCGCGCTCGGGATCGGTGAAGCAGGCGTCGAAGCGGCTCCCGATGAGCATCGTGCGCGGCATCTCGCTCATCCGCGCCATCTGCTCGTTGACGTCGGTTATAGCCAGGTTATCGTCGATGGTGAGCATTGCGTCCACCGAGGCCTCGATGAGTCCGCGGGTGTAGGCTTGCGCCGCGCGCAGCGCTGCTTCGGCGCTCATCCGTTCCACGGCGCCAGCCAACACGTTGGCCGCCGCCTGGACAAAATTGGCGTCGTCGCGGGTGAACTTGCGCCGGCTTCGAGTATATGCGCCCAGCACGCCCCAGGGCCGATCCGGATTGCCAATGACGGTGCTGATGCCGCTTACCACGCCGTGCTCGCGCAAGAGCGAAGGGCCGCTGAAACGGCCGTCTCTGGCGAGGTCCTCCACCATTACCGGCTGGCGCGTGCTCAGGGTGTAGCCCGCCTGCGAGTCGAGCCCGGCGCTGACGGTCGCATTTCCCACCAGACCCTCATTCCATCCCACGCCCGCGCGCAGCAGCAGCATCCTGCCGTCGGCCTGCAACTCGAGCACCTCGCAATACTCAAGCCCCAGCGTACGGGCGACCGCGGCCACGGCGTCGTCGAGGAGCGGCCCGACCTCAACCGTGCGCAGCGCGCGCAGGCCCAGCGTTGCGATCGCCTCCTGCTGCGTTAGGCGCGCACGCAACTCGGCCTCGACCTCGCGCGGCGCCTGCGCGCCGCCCTGAACATCCGTGCCTGTCTCCTGCGCCCGGTCTTGTGCGCGCATGCCCTTGTTCACTCCAGTTCACGGCTTTACTGTTTAGCTCTTCATTTACTGTGCAAGCCGCGCGCCATGGACCGTGTGCGAATTGCGTTGTGCAAGCGGCCAGGGGCTTGGTGGATCGTCACAAGGCGCGACAGCGCAGCTGTCTTTGCGATGGAACGCGGGTGCGATCGTTCGCTAACGAGACAGGCGAGCGAGACGCAGCTCTGATGCATCGCCACAAAATTGGCGCAGCGAATGCCACTTATTCATCAGGGCAGGCCGCCGTAACTGCCTCGTGTGCCTCCGTCGGCCCACGTTAGCCGCGCGGTGCGCGTCCTGGTGGGGCTTCGCGCATCCTCGCCGCGCGACGGTCTGAAAGTTGCTCGCTAACGGTGAAACTCGGTCCTTAGTGGGGGATTCAGCATGCCGGCGTGGTATCTCGTGCGCACCAGGTCGAACAAGGAGCGTAGTGTGCGCGATCAACTGGGCATGAGCCTGCCCGAGGTCTTTCTGCCGCTGCTGCGCGTGAAGGTGCGGCGGTGGGAGCGGCTGAGCGAGACGCTGGTGCCGCTGTTTCCCTGCTACCTCTTCGCGCGCTTCGAGCTCGAGACCGACTATCTGCGCGTGCGGTGGGCCTCGGGCGTGCGCGACCTGGTGCGTGCGGGCAGCCAGCCGCGCACGGTGCCGGAAGAGATCGTGGCCGAGCTTAGGCGGCGATGCGCCGGCGGGGCGGTCGAGCTTGCGCCCGCCGTGCTCAACAGGGGCGAGCGCGTGCGCGTAGTTGCCGGCCCACTGCGCGGATTGGAGGCGGTCTTCGAGCGCTACCTCTCGGGCACCGAGCGGGTGGCGCTCTTCTTGGCCTCGCTGGAGCGGTTCACGCCGCGGGTCGTGATGCGCGCCGAGGCGGTCGAACCGCTAGAGCGCCGGCGCCCGCTCTGGGGTGCCGCGGTTTAAGCAATCGCGTCGACTAATTCAATCGCAGGAGAGCAGGGAGTAGGGACGGCCATGAGCAAAAACAGTATCGCGACGGCGATCGTCGCGCTCGCGCTGACGGGCGCGATGCCGGCACTGGCTGCCAACGTCTCGGGTACGGTGACCGATACCGGCGGCAAGGCCGTGGCGGGAATCAAGGTGATGGCGCAGGACTTCAACGGTGCGCCGCTTACAAGCGCGCTCACCTCCGCCACCGGCGAATACATCCTCAGCGTCGCCGCCGACGCCAACTACCGCTTCGCGATCGACCCCGGCGCACTCGGATTCAAAAAGGGCGAGCCGGTGGGCGCCTTCGTGCCCCAGGCCGGACTGACGGTAAACTGGGTCGTCTCGTCCTCGGCCGAGCCGCTCGCCTACGCGCGGCAGGCGGCCGCCCAGGTTGCCGTCGATGATCCGCCAGCGATTGTTCCCCCGCTCATCCCCGAGCCGGTGGCGTTGGCGATCGGCGCGGCAGGAATCGTCGCCGGTGGGACGATCGGTGGAGTCGCCGCGGCCGGCGGCTTCGGTGGCACCACCGTGGTCAGCGCGTCCAAATAGACGCGGGTGCGGCGAAGCTCAGGCGGTCGTGGAACAATAGCCCGAGCTTGCGCCCCCGGCGAACTCAAAAAGTGATGAGTGGCTTGATGACCCCGTCGAGCTTTTTGTCCATGATCTCGAAAGCCTTGTCGAGTTCGTCGAAATTAAACCTGTGCGTGGTCATCCTGGTGGGATCGAGCCGATGAGACTCTAGAAGCCGCAGCAGACGCTCCATACGCAGCCTGCCGCCGGGGCAGAGCCCGGTGCGGATCGTCTTCTCCGCCATGCCCACGCCCCACGCAAGGCGCGGGATGTGAACGAAATCCCCCTTGCCATGGTAGCCAGCATTGGAAATTGTGCCGCCCGGCTTGGCGACCCTGACCGCGCACTGGAAGGTTTCGTCCGCGCCGAGCGCCTCGATGGCAGAGTCGACGCCCTCTTCTCCGGTCAGGCGCATAATCTCTTGCACGGGGTCGTTCTTCGAATGATCGATCACGACGTCGGCGCCGTACTGGCGCGCCAATTCCTGCCGTTTCGGGACTGAATCGACTCCGATCACGAGGCCGGCGCCGCGAAGCCTGGCCCCGGCCACGGCCATCATGCCGACCGGGCCGAGAGCGAAAACTGCGACCGTGCCACCGATGGGGATTTCAGCGTTTTCGGCGCTCATGAAGCCGGTCGAGAGCATGTCGGCGCAATATACCGCGGCTTCGTCACTGATAGCTTCAGGAATCAGCGCCATGTTCGCGTCCGCCTGGTTGACGTGGAAGAAGTCGGCGAACACGCCGTCTTTGACATTGGCAAATTTCCATCCCCCAAGGGCGGCGCCCGATTGAGAGGAATGGCCGGCCTGCGAGGCCAGATCGCCCCAATCCGGTGTGATGGCGCCGACGAGCACGCGGTCCCCAGGCTTGAACCGCTTTACCTCCGAGCCGACGCGGTGGACGAGACCGACCGCTTCGTGGCCCAAAGTGAGATTTATCCGCTCACCGATCGCGCCGTGCACGGTGTGGGAATCCGAAGTGCATATCAGTGCACACGTGGTTTTGATCACTGCGTCGTTGGGGCCGGGCTGGGGTTCCGGCTTCTCCATAAAACCGACCTGATTCAATCGCTTCATGACGAACGCTTTCACCGCGCATTACCTCCTTTGCAAAGATCCCGGACCAATTGCCGTAAAACTCATCGATGGCAGTCCATTCGCCTCTAGCGGCACTACGGGCGGGTACACCTTGCGAGCGCCGGTGACGATGGGGCCGAGCTCGAGCGTAACTGCCAGGCGCCATCATTGGGCGTTTCGCCGAGATTGCGATTCGGATCGGGGCTACATGGTTATCGACGGAAGCCGCGGGTGACCGTCCGCAGAGCCAAGGAATCTCTCGTTCTGGCGGAGAGGGAGGGATTCGAACCCTCGATCCCAGTTACCCAGGATGCCAGATTAGCAATCTGGTGCCTTCGACCACTCGGCCACCTCTCCGCGGCGCGCGCAAGCGCGCCTGAGGCCTAAAACTTACGCGCGCGCCCGCGCGCTAGCAACCGCGCGCTCCGGCGGGCTACTTCTTGCAGAACGCGCGCACGAACTGGACCAGCGCGTGGATCTCGTCGTCGCTGAGCCCGCTGCTCCAACTCGGCATGTCGCCGGGCAGGCCGACCGCAGCGCCGCCGTCCTTGATCGCCTTGAACATCGTGTCGTCCGAGAGCTTCTGCATCACCGCGCAATCGGCGAAGTCCTGCGGCTTGGTGGCTAGCGTGCCGGCCTGCGGGCCGTCGCCATGGCCCTGCGGACCGTGACACTTCTGGCAGTAGGCGGTGTAGTTCTCCTGCGCGGTGTCGGCCAATGCGGGTGCACCCACCGCAATGGTGACGAGCGCCGCGATCGCAAGCAGTCCTCCGGGCAAACGTCTCATCGTTTCCTCGTGTCGCCTCGCGGCGAAATTGCGCCCTGCGGCATCGCGCCCATCAGCGCGCGCGCTTCGCCGTCTCCCTATCGCGAGCCCTTGAGGTATTCGAGCAGGGCGCGGCTGTCCTGCGCCGGGATATTTCCCAGGGTCCGCATGTGCATCATGATCGCGTCCCATTGCTGGGGCGAAAACTCCGAGCCCGGCCGCGCATTATGGCACTGCGCGCAATACACCGGCCACAGCCGGGCGCCCTGCCGGAACAGCGCGCGCTTTTCGTTCTGATCGGTGCCGGCGGCGAATGCGCGGGCGGCAATCAGCACGGACAACGCGAGCGCCAAAATCGGGAACAACACTAACTTTTTCATCGCGCCTCCTCCTCGTCCGCCTCGCGCGCTCAGAAGCCGATCGCGAACTGGGTCAGGAAGGCGCGATCGTTGGGCACGCCGCCCACTGGCGTCATCGTGCCGTCGGCGGCAACGAAGGTGCCGCCGGCCTCGGGCAGCTCGATGTCGAATTCGTTCTGCCAGACAATCGACGGCGCGATCCAATAGTCGAGCCCGAGCGCGACCTCCCGGGAATGCGGAGCAAAGAGCGCGGGCGAACCGCTTACGCCGAAGTCAGGGACCAGCCCGCCGGTGAAGGCGTTGCGCAGTCCGCCCTGGACATCGTCGATCGCGACGAAATGTTGATTGACGCCGGAGTAACGGATCAGGGGCTCCAGCTTATGGATGATGTTGTTGACCTGCGGGCCAAACGGCAGGTCGAGGCCGCTCAGGAAATAGCCGGCCTGGACGTACCAGCCCTGGCGATTATCCGACGGGCCGCCGGGGATGCTGCGGTAAGCCTGCATCCATTCGCCGCGGGTCTGGAGATTTCCGATGAAGTAGTTGTAATCCAGGCCCCAGGCGTTATACCAACTGCCGTCGAGCCACTTGCCATTATACGTGGACGCGCCGAGTTCGAGGCGGCCCAGGTTCGCGTCGATCGGGAGCGGATAAACACGCAGCCGCCCGCCGTACGACTTACCGTTGGTCTGCGCGAAGAGAACCGGGGTCGGACTGTTGACCGCCGCGCCGGCGACCGGTTCGCTGTAGCTCGGACCGTCGCCCATCCATGCGGTGTAGTCGAAATCCTGGCCCAGTGCACCCCATTGCAGGCCGCCGCGCAACTGAACGCCCATCTCTCCGGGCGGGACCACGGGCGCCACACCGAACGGCAGCGGCGCGGTGATGAAGCGATTTATCCAGAGCGGGCTTTGGGTTTCGTACCAGTCGCCGAAGGGCTGATCGAACAGTCCGGCGACCACGGTCAGATAATCATTGAGGTAGAAGTGAAAATCGGCGAGCGGCAGGTCAACGCCAGTCCCATCGGGGCCGAAGGCCGCCTCCAGCTCGCCCTCGAACAGTATCCAGTCGGTCGGGCGATACAGAAATAGCGGCTCCCAGTTGAACAGGAAGGTGTTCTGCGACTGGTGCGCGAGGTCGTCGATCGCGCCGGGCTGCGCGTCGTACACGTACTGGACGGCGGCGCCGCCATTGATGCTCAGGGTGTGGGTGCCGAAATAACTGCTGATCGAATCGCTGAACTGCTGCTTGGAGGACCCTGCCGCGATCTGGCTCCTGATCTGGCTGATTTCCTGCCCGGTTTTGGTTTGTTCGTTCTTGACCTGCGTGTTGGTCGCGCGCAACTCCGCATTCTGGCTCGCCATTTGGTCAACCTTCTGCTCAAGCTGCTGGATCAGCTTGCGGTCGCTCGCGCGCTCGGCCTCCAGCCGGCGCAGCTCGCGCCGGACCGCCCTGAGCTCCTTGGCAGTGGCCGCGGGATCCTCGGCGGAAGCCGCGCGCAAACCGCCGAGCGAGATGGCGGCCATCACGATCGAAGTGACCATGACCTTCCTCCAGTCCATTACGCTTCCCTCCCCGGGCAGCAAATGCCCAAAGCTGCAACAAGGACGATCACGCAGGGCAATCGCCCTATGTGCTAATGACCAACGCAAAAAACTGCCGCACAGGGCTTCAAATTACACATCAGCTCAACCCATCCGCTCTGAACCCCGACAAACAGTCTGGGTATCGATGTCTGATTGCCCGGACCCTCTCTGCGGCGGTTCTCGGTGCTGACGCCAGGCGGGCCACAGTGTCCCTTTTGGGACCATCGTAGGCCCGGCTACAAAACTCAAGCAACGAAAATTTGTATCCCGCGGACCGGGGCGGATGGTCCAGCTTTTGCTCCCTGAGGATACGGGTCGCCGCGATGCCGCAACTCTTCCGTAGAATCCTGTGCCCAGTCGATTTCGATGAACCGTCGATGGCCGCGCTGGACTTCGCGCGCGAACTGGCCGCGCAGAACGGCGCCGAACTCACCGTGCTGCACGTGGCTCCGCTGCCGATGAATGCGACCGAAATTTCACCGATCCCGATGGAGCCGTATCCGGTGTGGGAGCAGGTCGCGCGGGGGCGGCTGGAGAAGGTTGTCGCCGAGCACCTCGAAGGCAGGGGCGTGCCCTACAAGGCGGAGACGCGTAGCGGCGAAGCGGCGTGGGGAATCCTCGAGCAGGCGCGCGAGACGGAGCCCGACCTGATCGTGATGGCGACCCATGGGCGCAAGGGGGTCAGCCACTTCTTCATCGGCAGCGTCGCCGAGCGGGTGATTCGTCAGGCCGCGCGCCCGGTGCTGGTGTTTCGGTCGGCACGGCGAGGCGAAAAGTGAGCGGCGGCGCAACGGGTCGCCTGGAGGCGGCGATGGAACCAAACCGCCGAGGCTGCGTCGAGAGGTGATCCCATGAGTGCGGTCGGCTCGATGCAAGGCCCGCGCAAGGAGGTCAATTACTACCATCTGCTCTGGGGGCACGAGCTGGCCGAGCTGACCCCTCTGTTGGAGGCGCTCGCGACCCATCGGCGCGAGGTCCTCGACCACTGGTATCAGCTCTACGTTCTGCATTTCGGCGACGACCGTTCGCTCGCGCAGAGCCAGTTCTTCAGCGTATGCGGACAGGACCTCGACGCAACCACCGAGACGCTGCGTCAGGGCTCGTTCGAGGAGTTCGTCATCCGGATGCGCCAGGTCGGGGTATGGCTGGCGGAGCGGCGAGTGCCGTTCGCCGAGGTCGTGGCCTCGATGCATCTGTTCGAGGAGAGCGCGATCCGGAGCTTTCCGCCGGGCGTCGATTCCTCGGCCTACCGGCTGTTCGACAAGCTCAGCCACTGCCGGATAATCGCTATCGCCGAGGCCTACTTCCGCCATCAGGCGGCGCTCGCCGCCGCGCGCATCCAGAGCCTGGAGAAGGAGGCGACGCGGCTGCCGGGCGAGGCGCGCACCAGCTTTCACGGCCTGGTCGGCGCCACGCCCGCGATGCGCCGGTTGTACGAGCGGATCGAGGCGGCGGGCTCGGTGCGCGGCACGATTCTGATCGTCGGCGAGAGCGGCACCGGCAAGGAATTGGTGGCGCGCGCGATCCACGAGTGCTCGCGCACGCCGGGCGCGCCGTTTGTCGCGCTCAACTGCGCGGCGATCCCGCGCGACCTGATCGAGAGTGAGCTATTTGGCTACAAGCGCGGCGCGTTCAGCGGCGCGGCGGTCGATTATCCGGGACTGTTCCGCGCTGCCGAGGGCGGCACGCTGTTCCTCGACGAGATCACCGAGATGAGCCCGGCCACGCAGAGCAAGCTCCTGCGCGCGCTCCAGGAGCGCACCGTGCGCCCGGTTGGCTCCACCCATGAGGTCCCGTTTGACGTGCGGGTGATCGCCTCGACCAACCGCGATCCGCAGGCCGCTTCACGCAGCGGCCAGTTGCGCGAAGACCTCTACTACCGGCTCGAAGTCAACGTGATCGAGGTACCCCCGCTGCGCGAGCGCCTGGCCGACATTCCGCTCCTGGTCGAGCACTTCATCGCGTTGTTCAACCGCCGCCTGGCGCGGCCGACGCCGGTCAACGGGATCGAGCCGCAGGCGCTGGAGGCGATGCGCCGCTACAGTTGGCCGGGCAACGTGCGTGAACTGTCCAACGCGATCGAATCAGCTTTCACCTTCGGCACGTCGGACACGATCCGGCTCGCCGATTTGCCGGCCGCCGTCTCCGGCGCCGCCGCGGCTGCCGACGCGGCGCCTGCAAACCCGGTTCCGCGTCCGGCCGCCGGCGAGCGCGACGGCGGCGGCAGCAGCAGCAGCCTGAGCTTCGCCGACACCGAGCGCGACCTCATCCATCGCGCGCTCGCCGCCACCGGCGGCAACAAATATCGCGCGGCGAAGCTGCTCGGAATTTCGCGCAAGCGGCTGTACGCGCGTCTGCGCCGCTACGACATCGCCTAGAATCCTCCGGCTTGGGCCGGGCAAGGCCCTGGCGCTGCGTCCGCCGCATCTGCGTGTTTGGCTGCGCCGGTTGGAGGAACCGCAGGCATCTTGCTAGCGTCGATCGCGGATGGACGAGCAACGCTGCGCGCAAACTCCGCCGGCGGAGCCCGCCTCGGGAGCGGCGCACAAAAGTTTCGCAGGCAGGATCGCGGATTGGCGCGACGCCGCGGCGGCGCGGGCGTGCCGGCTGGAGACGATGCTGCTGCACCGGCTTTTGCGGGCTCGGGGTGCTCGTGATGGTCGGGCTGTTTGTGTCGAATTACTCGAGCGGAGGCGCGCGCCACTATTGGCTCGCGATGTTTCCGCTGTTCGGCCTGACCTGCGTTGCGCACGAGCTGGCCGCCGGCCGCGCCGGCGAAGTCGCGCTGTGGCGGATTCTGCTGCGCCAGATGCTGCACTGGCTGGGTCCGATAATCGCGGTCAAGATTCTCTTCCTGCAACAGGCGCGGGGGCAGATGTCCACCGACGCTGTCGCGCTCACGATTCTCCTGGTGCTCGCTGTCACCTGCTTTCCGGCCGGTGTCCATTTCGACCGCAGCTTCTACTGGGTGAGCGCCTTGCTCGCGCTCGCCGCGATGATCGGCACCGAAATCGAGACCTACCTCTGGTTCGTCGCGGTGGTCGCGCTGGTCGTGATCGCGCTGGCCGCGCTGTCGGCGATCCTGCTGCGGCGCGGCGTGGGGTCTGCATCCTCGTCGGGTTGAGCGGACCGCCAGCGTGGCGGAGTCGCGCTAGCGGCGCGGGGTGGGGGCGACCTCGACGTCGTCGCGGTAGAGCTTGTACGCTTCGCTGTACTCCATCACGCGCGCGACCTCGGCGACGAACTTTTCGTCGTAGCCGGCCCGGCGCAGGAGATGGAATCCCATCTCCATTCCCGACGCGATTCCGCCCGCGGTGATTATCCGCCCGGCGTCGACCACGCGCTTGCGGCTGATCCGGCACGCCGGCGCGATATCGGCCAGGCGATCGATCGGAACCTTGCCCGAAGTCGCTTCGGCGCGGTCGGGCTCCTTGCGATTAGTCGCGGGAATTCCGTCGAGCAGGCCCATCGTGCCGTACACCCACGACCCGGTGCATACGCTGACCAGCAGGCATGAGGGCGGCTGCGCGCGGATGAATTCCTTGAGCCGCTCGTTATGCATCTCCTGGCGCGTACCGAAGCCGCCCGGGATGAGGAACGCGTTCATCGCGGGGCGGTCGGTGAAGCAGTAATTGGGGAGCACGGTGAAGCCGGCCTGCACCTGCACCGGACGCATCGCGTCGGCGACCAGGAAAGTGTCGAGTTCGGGATCGAAGCGGCGCGCGACCGAAAACACGCCGTAGGGCGCGGCGAAGTCAACGATCTCGGCGTCCTTGAAGACGTAAACGCCAAGCCGGAAGCCGGCAATTTTCGCATTCGTTGCCATCGTCAGTATCGGCGGCGAATCGGCCGCCGCCTAGACAAATGCCGGCATCACCTCGCGCGCGAACAGCTCGACCGTCTGCGGCGGCGCCATGTCGGCGAACATCATGGTGAACATCGTGATGCCCCACGAGACGCGCTCGCGCAGTTGCGCGATTACTTCGTCGGGCGTGCCCTTGATCGCGGTGAACGAGAACGGCCGGCGCCCCTTGGCCATCTCCCACTTCTGCTCGACCTCGGCCTTGTTGGCACCGATGCAGACCATCACCTGTTCGGAGATGGTCAGCGTGGCGGGGTCGCGGTTAACCGCACGGCAATGCTCGTGCAGGACGCCGAGCGTGCGCCTGAAGTCGCGGTAGCCCGCCGGGCAGTTCCAGCGGTCGGCGTACTTGGCGACCAGACGCAGCATTACCTTCTCGCCCGCGCCGCCGATGAGGATCGGTGGATGGGGCTTCTGCACCGGTTTGGGATTGTTGGGGGCATCGGTCACCGTGTAGTAGCGCCCTTTGAAGGTGGTGCGGTTCTCGGTGAACATCGACTTGAGAATCTGCAACGACTCTTCGAGCTGGCGCAGCCGTGTGCCCACCGGCGGAAATTCGTACCCGTAGGCCCGGTACTCCTGCTCCATCCAGCCCGCGCCGATTCCGATTTCGAGACGTCCGTTGGAGATCTGATCGATGGTCGAGAGCGACTTGGCGAGCAGCGCCGGGTTGCGGAACGAGTTGCAAATGACCAACGTACCGATGCGCACGCGTTCGGTGCGCGCCGCGAGCGCGCTCATCATCGGAATGCATTCGAGCAGGTCGAGGTCGGTCAGGCCGAGCGTCCAGAAGTGGTCCACCAGCCACAACGAGTGATAGCCCAAGCGCTCGGCCATCGCGGCGCGGTCGAGCAGGGTCCTGACCGTCGCGCCGGCCTGCGGCGACCAGAACGCGAATTGCACTTTTCCACCCATCGGCTGCTCCTTGGCCGGCCGCCTCGCGGCCGCATATCACGTGCGGTAGATCAGATGACTGTTTCGCATGGCCGGGCGCGAAGCGTCAACCGGCCGGACCGGAGCGGCGATGGAAATCGGAGCGGACAGCGCGATGAGGCGGGGGCGAACGCAAAAGCGCGGCGCGAGGCGCGGAATTGCGCTGCTTGCGGCGGCGTTCACGCTGGCTGCGGAAGCCGGGCTCGCCGCATTCGCGCGCCCTTCGGACCCGGCAGTGGCGCGCGCCGCCGATGGAACGGCCCGCGCATCGATCGAGGCCGCGCCCGCGCCCGACGCCCACACCGGGTTCGTCTCGACGGGATCGTCCCGTGCGCTCAAAGGCGCGCCGGGGATTTACGAGTGGCGTTACGTCGCCCGCTGCGGGCCGTCGCCGTTCGACCGTATCGGGCTCCATCGCGTCGCATTCGGGCCCAAGCTCCCGGCGCATCCGAAGGCTGTGATGCTCTATCTTCCGGGGACCAACATGAACGGCGAGATCGTTCCCGACGATTCGCGCTTCTCGCTGCCGCTTTACCTGGCCGCGCACGGCGTTGACGTATGGACGTTCGATTATCGAACGCACTTCGTGCCGCCCGACGCGCAGCCCTCGGCGCTTTCCGAGATGGCGGGATGGAGTTACCGCCTCTTCGACGGCGACATCGAGGCGGCGGCGCGCTTCGTCAGCGCCGAGACGGGCCGCCCGAAGCTTTTCGTGGCCGGATTCAGCCGCGGTGCGAGCTTCGCCTACCTGTTCGCCGCACTCCATCCCGAGCGCGTTGCGGGTCTCGTGATCCTCGACGGGTTCATTTCTCGCCGCCCCTCGCTGGCGCTGCCGCCCGGACGAATCGCCGACGATATCGGTGGACGCCATCTCACCTACGACAAGCGCAAGGCGCTGATGGAGGCGGTGATTCGCGATCCGGCCGGGACCGCGCCGCTGCCGAAGTACAAGAACGCCGCCGACAATCTCGCCCACGTGGTTTACGGGGCGGGCGGCGTGTTCGGCGGGCACGGAGGGCTCGCCAATCCGCTGGGCGGATTCGCGGAGCCGGCGGTACTGGCGGCGGTGCTGTTGAGTTACGACCGATGGTGGCCGGCGGTACAGGACTACGAAAATCCGTTCGACGCTCGGGTTATGGCGCGGCTCGCGGCTTCGAAGCTTCCGGTGCTCGCGTTCAGCAGCACGAACATCTCATCCGGATGGCCCGGCGAAGTCAGGCGCGCGGCGGCGGCCACCGGCAGCGCCGACGTGGGCTTCAAGCGGCTCGACGGATGGGGCCATCTGGACGTGATCTGCGGCACGCACGCCGAAAGGGAAGTGTACGCGCCGGTGCTCGCCTGGCTCAGGCGGCATCAGAAGTAGGCGGCGGCGGAGCCGTGGGCCGCGGCGCTCCGCCGGCCCGCGGCGGACGCATCAGCAGCGCCGCCGCCAGCGCCCACATTCCCAGCGCGAAGCCGAGGGGCGCCCACACCCACGGCGAGCGGCCGCGGCGTGACGCGATCGTCGCGGTCAGCGGCGCCAGCGCCGCGTCGATCAGCAAAGAAGTGGCGATCATTTCGGCCGGACCGCCGCGGTACCGCATCAGGGCGAAGCCCGAGGTCAGGCTGAGGACAGCGGCGAGGGTTTCCATCGGATTGCGCGCTTTGCGCCCGGCTCAGGCGAGACTATAGTAACCAGTGATGGCACGTCGCGAAGCCGAAAGCATCATCTCCAAGCTGCGCCACATGAGCGAAGAGGGGCTCGGCAGCGTGGTCAACGAGCTGATGTCCAACGAGAAGCTGCGCAAGCGCCTGGGACGGGCGGGCGAGCGGCTGATGGCCAATAAGCATATCTTCGACCGCAACGTCGAGACCGTGCTGGATTTCGTCAACATCCCCTCCAAGCGCGACGTGCGCGAGCTCAAGGCGCGCCTCGACACCCTCTCGAGCCAGTTCGTGAACCTTAGCATGAAGGTTGACCGGATGCTGGCGGCGGCGGGTCGCAGCGGCGTTGAGAGCGCAACCGCGCCGGGCGGCGGCGAGCGCCCTGCGCCGGTCCGCCGGATAACCCCGCGCAGGGCTGCGCCGCGCCCCAAGTCGTCAGACTGAGGCGAACCGCGCGGGGCGGCTTCTTCCGTCGACTCCGCAGGCTAGAGCTCGGCGATATTGTGGCCGAGCCGGGCGAGGTCGCCGAGCGACGCCGGCTCAGTGCCGAGGTCAGGCGCGGCAAACAGACGCATCTCGGCCGGCACGCCCGCGCGCAGCGATACGAGCGCCGCCGTCTCGCGTTCCTTGAGCGCGGCAAACTCGTGCGCCGCGCGCGCCAGCTTGCGCCGCAGCGCCGGGCCGACCGCGGCGCGGGCAATCTCCTCGGCGACGGGCATCGCAGGCAGCGTGCGATTGACGATCACGGCCCGAGTCGCGATACCGGCGGCGCTGAGCGCGGCGATGAACTCGTGGGCCTGGTCGATACGCTCGGGCTCGGCGGTGGTGACCACGACCACCGCAGTGTCGGCCGCGACCAGCAGCATCTGCGCGCGAGCGGCGCGTTCGGCGAAGCCGGCATACATCCCGTCGAAGCTGCGCACGAAGGTCTGGACGTCGCCCAGCAGGTGAAGGCCGGTGATCCGATCAAAGGCGGCGAGCACCGCGCGCGCGGCCAAATCGACCACGCCGAGCCCGCGGCGCATCCCGCCGCCGAGCAGACTGACGGCGCGCGAGTTTAAGAGCTCGAGCAGGCGGCGGGGCGCATCGAGAAAATCGAGCGCCTCGCGCGCAGGCGGGGTGTCGAGCACCACCAGGTCGGTCGAAGGCTGGTCGCTGAGCTCGAGCAGCCGCTCCATCGCCATGTAGTCGCCGACGCCGGCAAGCGCCTGAGAGAGATTGCCGTAGATGCGGTTGTGAAGGATCGCCTGCGCGGCGGCGGGCGAGGGGGCGTGGCGGGTGACCAGCGCGTCGAAGGTGTGCTTGGGGTCGAGGCGGAGCGCGCGCAGGCGGCCGGCGCGCCGCGCCGGCCGCCTGCGCGCGCTCCGGGCTGCGGCGCCCGCCTCCGCCCTGGCCTCTTCCAGCGCAACCTCGCGCGGCTCGGCGGCGTGGCGCGGATCGACGCCGAGTGCGTCGAGCAGCCGCGGCGCCGGATCGACGGTCATCACGTCCACCCGCCGGCCGCCGAGCGCGGCGCGCAGCGCAAGCGTAGCGCTCATTGTCGTCTTGCCCACGCCGCCCGGGCCGAGGCAAACCAGCAGGCGCGCGGCGAGCAGGTCGGAAACCGAGCCGGCGGTGCTCATCAATCGTTGAGCTGCGCGCCGAGCGCGCGGCTCAACTCCTCCACCTCGGCCCGGCCCATCGCCGGACTGAAGAGCATCGGCAGTTCGATCACACGCAGATGCGCGCGGGCGGCCGCGCGGCGCGCCCGCGCCGCGGGGCCGCCCGCGCCGCCGCGCCATGCGGCGAGCCTGCGGCACGCCGGATGCGCGTCGAGGGTGCGCAACTCCGCCGCGCTGAACAGCGGTTGCGGTACTGCGTTCACGACCGCCGCCGCGAGGCTGACCCCCAGGCGGTCGCGCAGGATGCCGGCCGCCTCCAGCGCCTCGCGCAGCGCCAACTCTTGCGCGCTGAGCGTCAGCACGACCGCGAAACGGGCGGGGTCGGCGAGGAAATCCTCGACGCCCGCGGCGAGCCGGTTGAGCGTGCCCAGCGGCGCTATACGCTTGACGCCGCCTGCGACCGAGAGCAGCTCCAGCGTGCTGCCGGTGGCGGGCGCGTCAACCACGGCGTAGCGGTCCTCCAGCGCGGCCTGTCCGGCGATGAGTCGCAGCCGCTCCAGCATCAGGAACGCCTCCAAACCGGGCAATGCGGCGCTGACGTAGCCGAACGTGCGGCTGTTGAGCATCCGGCGCGCGATCGTCTTGAGCGGCACGATTCGCTCGATGAAGGCTTCGAGCTCGCTGCGCGCGCTGAGCGACATCGTTTCGAGATCGGGAATTGCGCCCGCCGCGGAACCGCCGTTGCCGCCGGGCGCGATTCCGAGCATCCGCGCCGCCCACATCCGCTGGTCAAGATCGACCAGCACCGTGGGCCGGCGGCGCGTAAGGGCGAGCGCAAGCGATGCGGCCACCGCGCTTTTGCCGGTGCCGCCCTTACCGGTGACCAGGATTAGCCGGGCAAGCGCCATCGGCTAGAATCTAGAGCGCGCGGCCCTTGCGATCCACCAAGCCGCCGCCGATGGGGGCAAACGAGGCTCTTGACGCGCGTCACCATGAAAGCGGACTTGTGCCCATCGTTTCACAGCATAGTGCTGGCGATCGCACCGGCCGAGATCGCGCGCTTCAAGGCGGTGATAGAGTCCTACGACAACCTCGCCACCCTGCGCACCGAGGACCCGCGTCATCACTATCTGCGGCTGTACTTCAGCGCCGAGGCGGCCTCTGAGGTCGACGCACTGCTGGCCGCGCTGGGCGCGACATTTTCGATCCGGCGTATCGCTTCTTGAGCACGGCGCCTCGGCGCTAGGCCGGCGCGTCGCATAGCTCGACGGCGTAGTCGCGCCCCTCCCATTGTCGGCGCTTGGGCCAGTAGAACGTGAAGCGCACCGGCGCGCGGTCGGTCGGCGTGACCTCGATATCAGCGAAGCCGATCCCGACCGCGGTGTGCGCGGAACGGGTGTCGTGCACGTGATGCCATTCGTCCTTGGTCCAGTGCAGGACGAAGGGCTCGGGCGCCTGGATGCGCAGCTTGCATCCAGCCGGCACGCTTGTGATGCGCCGGTTGTGCTTCCACACCTCGATCGGCGGGCGCGGCGGGCCTTCGCGATAGCGCTCGGCGACTTCGGGAATCAGGTCGAAAATCACGCCGTCGGCGATCGAGCGCAGAAGCTTGAGGTATTCAGCGTGCGCCCACATCAGCGGCATCGCGGCGCCGGTCGGTTTGCCGTAGCGCATCAGCGCAGCCGGGATATCTGGCAGATCCCAGATCTGCTCGGGCAAAAGCCGCGTCGCGGTCGCGAAGTTCTCCATCGCGCGCAGGTACGGCAGCGGATCGCGGCCGGCGGCGAGTTCGTAATGGCCGCGCTCGCCGCTGAGCAGCGGCCACGGCCGCCCGACGCCCCATCCGGTGAATGGCCCGCCGTCGTCCTTCTGCCCGTAGCCGTCGTGGGTGTAGCGCTTCCAGCACGGCCCGGCGGGAAAGTCGTGCCTGAGCACCGCGTCGATCACGCGCAGCGAGTCCTCGATCAGTGGATCGCCGGGGCGGCGGATTCCGTAGCGCACGAGCTCGAGAAAGCCGGGGTCCACGATCTCGGCCGCGGGGAAGAGGTAGGGCGCATTCGGCGGGCGGTTATGGATAAGCACCATGCCCTCGTCGGGATCCTCGCTGGGCGTCTCACATCCGGGCCGCTCGGGATTGATGCGGACGTAGTGGCGGGCGATGCCGCGGACGAGGAAGCCACGGCGGGTCACCGTCCATCGCTCGATGTGGGTTTCCAGGAAGTCGGCATACTCGCGCAGGAACTCGGCGGTCGCGGCGTCGCCGCGCTCGTGAGCAAGACAGGCGGCGCAGATCAGCGCCGCGATGTTGCTCGCCAGCGTCGAAGGCGAGTAGCCACAGTTCTCCTCCCATCGCTCCTGCGGTGTCACCGGGCCTTCGCGGATTAGATAATGTGCCGCGGCCATCACCATCGCGTAGGGGTCGAACGCGCCCATCGCCGCCCCCGCGCGCACCAGCCGCCACGCCAGCACGATCGGGAAGGCGACCTCGTCGAGCTGGATGCCGCTCCAGTAGGGGCGGCCGTCGATCCAGAAGTTCTGGGGAAAGCCGCCGTCCTCGCGCTGGGTGCAGGCGAGATAGATGAGCGCGCGCACGGGCGTGGCGAGGTCGCCGGCGGCGAGCAGGCCGGTCGCGCTGTTGATCATGTCGCGCGTCCATACCAGATGATAGCCGCCGAGGTCCTCGTCGCCCTTGATTTCGCCCCACGGGATGCTCATCGAGGCGATGATCGCGCCGGGAAAGCGCTTGTCCTCGTGGGCGAGCAGGAGCTCGCGGCTCTTGCGCGCGAGCGTGCCGCCGTCGCCGGCCCATCGGTCGAGCGGATAGAAGTGCTTGCATGCGCGTTCCCATTGCTCGGCGAAGCGCGCGGCGTGCGCGGCAAACGGCACCCCCAGCGACTGATACAGGCCGGTCACGGCGCGATGGAGGCTGTTGCCGAAAGCGAGCCCGAGGGTGAAGTGGTAGTCGTCGGGCAGCGCGATCTCGCCGGTCAGCGCGACGTTGCCGTCGGGGGCGGCGGCGAACTGGTGGTCAAGGCGGAAATTCTGATTGAGGTCCTGCCAGCCGTCGGTCCGGCCGACATAGCCGCACGAGCGACGCACGAAGGGGACCGTCGCGCCGAGCGCCAGCCACGTGTTGCGCTTGTGCGCGGTAAGGAACTCGTAGCCCGCGATGCGTGCGACGTTGGCCGTGTTGCCCCATCCGCCGACCTCCAGATGCGGCGCGAGCAGGACGTAGAGATGGAGACGGCTGAGCAGCTCCGGGTCGCCCTCCAGCCGCGTATCGATAAGAACGCACGGCTGGTGGGGGTCCGTGATGATCTCCATCACGACCCGGTAGCGGCCTTCGCGGTCAGAGTTGGTGATGCGAACGCCGAGCCCGCGCTCGGCGAGATATTCGGTGACGCTGTCCTGATGGCGATGGACGTCGTGGAAGAAGGTTTCGCCATCGCTGACCAGGAACTGGAGGTCGCGAATCTGCGGGCGATCGATCGTCGGGTAGTAGATTTCGCTGAGCACGCCGCCCGAGGCTGTGAACCAGATATGGCTGGCGGTAGAGTAGGCAGTGCCCACGACGTCCTTGGCGCTGTGGGTCCAGCGCGGCTCGATCCCGGGCGCGCCGCAGGCGCGCGGGGAGTCCTCGATGACGGCCATCGGGCCCTTCCTTTCTGCCGACCCGGCGGGTAGTTAAGCGCTCGGCGGCGGCGCCGCGACCGGCTCGGGCGCGGCGGGTGCGGCGCGGAACATGTACGAGACGCCAACGCTCATCGCATAGAGCGCCAGCAGCGGAATCGCCAGCAGGAACATTGAGATCATGTCGGGCGGCGTCAGCGCCGCCGAGACCACAAAGATCCCGAGCACTGCGTAGCGGAAGTAGCGCAGCATCAGCCGATGGTCCACCATCCCCAGCCGGGTCAGGAACAGCGCGAAGATCGGCATCTCGAAGGTCAGCCCGAAGGCCAGCATCAGCTTGGCCGAGAACGCGAGATACTCGCTTATCCGGATCGTCGGGGTGACGCCGATGGTGCCGTACTCGCTGATGAAAAAGGCGTAGCCTATCTTGAACACCACCGCCCAGCAGAAGTAGCCGCCGAGCACGAAGAACATGCTGGCGAAGACCACGAACGGCAGCGCCATCCGCTTTTCCGAGTCGTACAGCCCCGGCGCGATGAACTTCCAGACCTCATAGAACACCGCCGGGCTGGCGACGAATACGCCCGCGATCAGCGCCACCTTGATCTTGGTGTAGAACGCCTCGCCGACGCCGGTGCCGATCAGCAGCAGCTTGCCATGGGCGACCTCGCGCAGCGGCAGCGTCAGCCAGGCGAAGAGTTGATCGGCAAAGACGTACGCCAGTGCGCATCCGACCGCGATCGCAAGCGCGGCGCGCACGAGCCGTATGCGTAGCTCGCGCAGATGCTCGAGCAACGGCATCCGGGTCTCGTCGATGCTGCCGGCTGGGCGGGCGGGCGGCTCGTGGCTGGCCACGGGGAACGGCGCGGGCTATGGTTTAGTAGCGGCCGCGTGCGTGGACGGTTCGGCAGACGCCGCATGCGGCTGCGCGGAGACGTTTGCCGCGGGCACGGAGTTGGACGCAATGGCGTCCGGCTCCGGCGAGGTTACGATTGAATCGGACGTCGGCACCTGGGGCGCGGCAGTGTGCGACGAGGCGGGCGCCAGATCGATGGCCGACGCGGGAGAGCCGGCCGGGCTCGGCGGAGCCGGCGGGATCTCGTCGTCAAAGCGCGGCGGCAAGAGGTTAAAGGGCTGTTCATCGCCGATGGCGCTCGACAGCTCGCGCATCACAGTGTTGCTGGCAAGGCGCAGCTCGCGCATCACCCTGCCCGCGGCACGCAGCACCTGCGGCAGATCGTCGGGTGGAATCACGATCAGGGCGATTGCGAGGAGCAGCAGTATTTCGAAAATGCCCAAGGATTCCCGGTCCGCTGAATCGATTCGGATGGCGCGTGCACGATGGGGGCGCCAGTCCAATGATGGTTATCCAAGTTCGGGGTGTCAACGATGCTCAGGACCGCGCTGGTAAGCGACCGCCGCTATCTCAGGCATTTCGCCGGCCGCAGCCATCCCGAGCGCCCGCAGCGCGTCGAGGCGATGATCGAAATGATCGAGCATCTCGGCCGCTCCGCGCTGCTGTCGCTTGCCCCGCGCGAAGCAACTCCTGAGGAGCTCGCACTCTGTCACGACCCCGCCTACATCGCCGCCGTCGAGCGCACCGCGGCGGTCGCGCGCTACGACTTCGACCCCGACACCCATACCTGTCCCGATTCCTACCGCACCGCCGTGCTCGCCGCAGGCGGCGTTTTGACCGCGGTCGAGGCGGTGATGGACGGTGCGGCGGATAACGCCTTCGCGATTGTGCGTCCGCCGGGCCATCACGCGCTCGCCCGGCGCGCGATGGGCTTTTGCCTGTTCAACAACGTCGCGATCGCGGCACGCTGGCTCCTCCAGCGACGCGGTCTTGGGCGCGTGGCCGTGGTCGATTGGGACGTCCATCACGGCAACGGCATCCAGGACATTTTCTACGATTCGCGAGCGGTCCTCTATTTCTCGACCCATCAATTTCCCTTCTATCCGGGCACCGGGTCGCTCGACGAGGTAGGCGTGGGCGAAGGGGCAGGCTTCACGGTCAACGTGCCGATGCCCGCGACGTTTGGCGACGAAGAATACCTGCGCATCTTTGATGCGGTACTCGCGCCGATCCTGCGCCAGTACCGCCCCGAGTTCATCCTGATCTCATCGGGCTTCGATGCGCACCATCGCGATCCGCTGGGCGGGATGCGGGTGACGGAGGCGGGGTTTGCCGCGATGGCGCGACGGGTCAAACGCTTGGCGGCCGAGTGCTGTAAGGGCCGGATGGTCGCGGCGCTGGAGGGCGGCTACGATCTCCAGGCGCTCGCGGATTCGGGACGCATGGTGATCGAGGAGCTGGGCCGTGAAGCCGACGAGCCAGACAAGCCCACAGCCGACGGCGAGCGCGTGATCCCGATAGTCGAACGCTCGCACTATTTCCTGGCGCCGTACTGGAAGTTCTGACCGGCGCTTCCGGTCGCATAGGGTCGCTTGTCGCAATCTCGCGGGAGGGGCAAAACTCACCAGCGTGTCGGGTGGGAATTCCGAGGAGTCAAGTAGCGGGCTGCGCCTGGTCGCGCTGGGCGTGTCCAAACCGCAGGCATTTGCGCTGCGTGCGCGGCGAATCGCGATCGGCACCGCGCCGGAGAACGACCTGCGGCCCGACGATGCCACAGTGTCGCGCCGCCACGCCGTGCTGAAGCGCCGATGGGGCCGATGGCGCGTCGTCGATCTTGGCTCAAGCAACGGAACCTGGATCAACGGACGGCGCACCGATGCGTCGTCGCCGACGCCTGTAAAGCGCGGCGACGAGCTGCGCTTTGGCAACGCGCGCTTCGGGTTTGTCGCGGCAGGCGACGACCCGGCAAAGGTGGGCGTAAGCGCAGGGCGGCGCGCCGCGGCGCCCCCGCGCCGGCCGTCGCGGCGAGCGATCGCTGTCGGCGTAGTGATGCTGTTTGCCACCGGCTTTGGCGTAACCCAGTACCTTGTGAACTTCGACCGCCTCGAGCAGGCGGCTGGGGTGGGCGCGCCGGGCTCGCCCGTCGCGCCCGCCGCACCTACCAGTGCGCGCGCGACTCCGGCGGTGGCCGCCGCCGGCCCCGCGCTGGGCCCAGCGGCTGGCGACGGACGAGCCACGGGGGCGGCACACGGCCGCGCAACGCCTGCGCCGACCAGCGGCGCGCACAGCGCGCCCGCAGCCGCCGCGGACGGCGTCGAAGGTGCGGGCCTCGCATGGCTTGCGCGCATCAACCAGTACCGCGCGATGGTGAAGCTCGGCCCGGTCCGCGACGATCCCGCGCTCAGCGAGGGCGAACGCAACCATACGCGCTACCTGGTCGAGAATTACGGCGCGCTTATCCGAAAGGGTGTCGGCATGGGCGCCGCGATGCATAGCGAGGATGCCTTCAAGCCTGGCTATACGCCTGTGGGGATGCGTGCCGCGCAGGACAGCGATATCGACGAATGGGCGGGACCGCAGCCGCCGCCCTCGACGTACTGGGCGATCGACGATTGGATGACCGGTGCATTTCACCGCCTGAACATCCTCAACCCCAGGCTGCGCCAAGTGGCCTACGGCCAGTCATGCGAAGGCGGTACGTGTGCGGCCGCGCTCAATGTCATCAGCGGCGCGGAGATGCCGACCCTTGCAGGCCTGCCGCTGGCGACGCCGATCATGTTTCCGCCGCCCCACTCGACGGTCGGTCTCGGCCCGTTATGGGGCGAATGGCCCGACCCGAAGGGTCCGTGCAGCGGCTACCGAGCGCCCGTCGGGTTGCCGATAACCCTTTCCCTGGGACTGATGGTCGATGCGCATCTGACCGAGTACAAACTCACCCGCGCGGGCGAGGCCCCAATCGACCTCGAAGCGTGCGGCTTCGATGCAGCTAGCTACGCGAATTCCGATCCATCGGCTCAGGAGCGCGGGCGCGGTGTGCTGCACGATTTCGGCGCCGTCGCCGTCATTCCGCGCGTGCCGCTAGAGAAGCGCTCCAGCTACACGGTTTCTATGACAGTCAACGGACGCAATTACACCTGGACGTTCTCAACCGCGCCCTAACGACGCCGTTCAAGACGGCTGACGGCACGCCGCGTTGATAAAACCGTCGGCAGACGACGCGCTCGTGTCCGCAAGGGGCGGACAGGGCTTCAGCCGGCTTGCCTTGCCAACCCCAAGCGACTAAAGGAAGGCGACGCCGGCGCGGTTGCGTCCGGCGCATAGACCAACTAGAAGTCAGGATGCAGGCTAACGGCGGAGAGCCACGGGGAGACTTCGGCGTTCCCGCCGCCCAAGGAGGCCAACATTAGATGAAGATCTCGATGTTCCACCTGATGCCGTATCGCGATCTGCCGGCGGATTTCGAGAAGCGCTATCACTCGGTCTGGGTTGACCCTCCGTACTCCGAGCTCGCCGACACCGAGAAGATCGCGCGCTACTACAACTGGACTCTCGACGAGCTGATCCACGGCGCGAAGGTCGGGATGGACGGTATCTGCGTCAACGAACACCATCAGAACGCCTACGGCTTCATGCCGTCGCCCAACCTGATGGGCTCGGCGCTGGCTCGCGCGACCAACGGGATGAACGTTGCGGTGGTGCAGATGGGTGCGACGCTGCCGACCACGATTCCGCCGATTCGAGTGGCCGAGGAGTACGGCATGCTCGACTGTATCAGCGGTGGCAGACTGGTCGCCGGGATGCCGCTGGGCACCCCGATGGACGCCAACCTCTGCTACGGCATCACCCCGGTCGAGCATCGCGAGCGCTACTATGAGGCTCACGACCTGATCATGAAGGCGTGGCAGTCCAAGGAGATCTTCGCCTGGAACGGCAAGTATTTCAAATTGCCGATGGTCAACCTGTGGCCGCGTCCGCTCCAGAAACCGTATCCGCCGGTGTGGATCCCGGGCAGCGGGAGCCTCAGCACCTGGGACTTCACTGCCAAGCACAACCACTGCTACTGCTTCCTGAGCTACTTCGGCAACAAGCTCGGCAAGAAGGTGATGGATGGCTTTTGGGAGTTCGTCGGCAAGACCGGGCTCGACGCCAATCCATACCGTGCCGGTTTCCTTCAGTTGGTCGTGGTTTCCGAGACCGATGCCAAGGCGGAGCAGGAGTATTACCAGCACATCCGTTATTTCTACGACAAATGCTTGCACATCCTGTGGGAGTATCAGCTCATCCCGGGCAACCAGGACTACCGCAGCCTCGCCAACAGCGTCAGGAACCTCAATCCGCTGCAGCTAGAGTTGATGGCGCAGGTGCCGAACTGGAAATACAAAGACTTCCTCGACAACGGCTTCGTGATCGGGGGCAGCCCCAAGACGGTTGCTGACCAGTTGCGCGAGGCGGTCAAGAAGCTGCGCGTGGGCAACCTGATGGTGCTGCTCCACATCGGCTCGATGCCGCATGAGCTGACCCTGAAAAACATCGAGATGTTCGCGCGCGAGGTCAAGCCGCACCTGAGCGATATGTGGGATGACCAGTGGGAGAACCACTGGTGGCCGGAGCGGCTGAAGGAAAAGGAACCGGCGGGCGCGCGCCGCGGCGTCGCGCAGCCGGTGATGGAACGGGCGGCCAAGTAGCCCCGCGCCACGGTCACAGTTCGCATCCCAAGCCCGGCGTCGGCCGCAAGGTCGGCGCCGGACTTTAAATTGCACCCAAGAGAGGGCAGACGCACGAAAATGGCTGCAGTTCAGGAACGTACCGTCAACGTCTGGGACGACAAGATAAAAGTGCGGGTCAAGGTTGCCGGCTCCGGCCCCGCGCTCGTCTTCTTCCATAGCGGCTACGGCCTGCAATGGGGCGAGTTTCTCGACGCGCTGGCGCGCGAGTTCACGGTCTACGCCCCCGAGCATCCGGGAACCAGCGAGGGCGACCCCGAAGCGCATCGCGCGCTCGAGGAGCTCTGGGACCTCGTGCTCTGCTACGACGAGCTGTTCGATAAGCTCGGACTGTCCGCGCCGGCCGTGGTCGGCCATTCCTTCGGCGGAATGATCGCGGGCGAGCTCGCGGCCAATTTCCCGAAGCGGCCAGGCAAGCTGGTTCTGATCGATTCCCTGGGGCTGTGGCGCGACGACACGCCGGTGCGCAACTACATGGTCACCCCGGCGGCCGAGTTGCTCCCGTTGTACTTCGCCAATCCGAGCCACCCGGCGGTCGCGAGTCTCGTGCCTGACCCCACCGACGCCGACGCGTTGATTCGGGTCACGTGGGCACTCGGATGTACGGGCAAATTCTGCTGGCCGTTGCCCGACAAGGGCCTCAAAAAGCGCATCCATCGGATCGCTGCGCCGACGCTCATTGTGTGGGGCAAGCAGGACGGGCTGACTCCGCCAGTTTACGCGCAGGAGTTCGCCAAGCTCATCAAGGGCGCGAAGGTTGAACTGGTCGATAACGCGGCGCATATGCTGCCGGTCGAGCAGCCGCAGACGGCGGCGAAACTGATCGCTGATTTCGTCAAGCGCTGAGGCTGGGCGCGCTCGCCGAAGCGCGGCGCGCTCGTCAAGCGACTTGCAGCAACGGTGAGGCGAGGGGCGGGATGGCAGGACGGCTGATTAAATCAACGGGCCTCGTGCTCGCGGCGGTGCTTGTGGCCGGCGCGACATGCCTGGCTGCAAAACTGGACGGAGTACCCGTGCGCAACACTGGCCACTACGCGATCCTCGATACCGACCGCGGAAACATCGTGATCGAGCTCTATCCCGCCGTCGCGCCCAAGACGGTGGAGAATTTCGAAACGCTGATCAGGAAGGGCTTTTACAACGGCTTGACCTTCCATCGGGTGGTCCCCGACTTCGTCGTCCAGGGCGGCGATCCCAAGGGCAACGGCAGCGGCGGTCCGGGCTACGACCTGCCGGCCGAAATCAGCCCGGTCGAGAAGCATCTACGCGGCACGGTCGCGACGGCGCGGCTGGGCGACGAGGTCAATCCGCAGCGCAAATCGAGCGGCAGCCAGTTCTACATCTGCCTTGAGCCGCAGCCGTTCCTCGACGGCCAGTACACCATCTTCGGCGGCGTGGTCGAGGGGATGGACGTGGTGGACAAGATCCAGAAGGGCGACCACATCAAGAAAGCCACGCTCGCCGCGGAGCCGCCAAAATAGGTTCATGAGCGCGGGCGCAAGCGGGCACCCCGGCGGGCCCTACTTCACCGTCGATATCCATCTCCATACCAACCGCGGCAGCGCCGATTCCAACCTTGCGCCGCGCGACCTGATCGAGCGCGCCCGCGCCATCGGGATCGGTGCCGTCTGTATCACAGAGCACGACACGATGTGGGATCTTGCCGAGGTGGGCGAGATGGCGCGGGCGGCGGGCGTGCTATGCCTGCGCGGAATGGAAGTGACGACCGATATGGGGCACATCGGCGTCTTCGGCTTCGACGGCTACCAGGGTGGAATCTACAAGTTGAGCGAGCTGCGCCGGGTGGCCGACGAAAAGGGCGCCATCCTGATTGCCAACCATCCCTTTCGCTACAAGCTCGACGCGCGTTTTTCCTTCATCAACAACGACCATGAGCCGATCGACCCGGCCCATCCCGACCGCGCCGCCAGACTCGGTTTGTTCAAGATGGTTGACGCGATCGAGGCGCTCAACGGCGCCTGCTCGGAAGAGGAAAACCTGTTTGCGCTCGAGGTCGCCGAGCTGCTGGGCCTGGCGGTGGTGGCCGGCAGCGACTCCCACTCCGCAAGCTCGGTCGGATGCGTGACCACGCTGCTGCCGGCGCCGGTCCGCAGCGAGCGCGAGCTTATCGAGGCGATTCGCGCGCGGCGCACCCGCGCCGGCCGCGGGCTGCTCAAGCACGCGGTCGAGCCGTTCGAGTTGCGCGGGCAGCACTCACGGGCGCCGCATCCTCAACCCCGCTAATCCCCGGGCAACGCGCCCCTACCCTCGGATCCAACATCGCCGCGGCGCGCGCCGCCTTCACCCACGGTGGTTGTGGATCAAACGGGCCGTGGGATAAAATTTTTACGCTTCCCATTATCATGGCAGTTAATCGCGACCGTCTCGCGCTCATCGAGCACATCTCCGCCATCGGCGGCGAGCCCGCAGGCAGCTTGCGCGAGACCCTCGACCGGATCGTCGGCACCATCGCTGCCGGCATGGAAGTCGAGGTCTGCTCGCTCTACCTCTTCGACCCGCAGCGCGAGCGGCTGGTGTTGCGCGCGACCGTGGGCCTGGAGCCGGAGTCGGTGGGCAAGGTCTCGATGCGGGTCAACGAGGGATTGGTTGGGCTCGTAGTCGAAAGCGGCCAGCCGGTGACGGTGGCCGACGCGATCAGCCATCCGCGCTACAAGTACTTTCCCGAAACCGGCGAGGAGCGCTACCACGCCTTTCTGGGCGTGCCGGTGCAGGAGGGGCGGCAGAAGCCGATCGGCGTGATGGTGGTGCAGACCCTGCGCAGCCGCAAGTTCGGTCCGGGCGAGGTGCGCCTGCTGCGCACGGCCGCCAACCAGGTCGCGCAGATCCTCAGCCATTTTCGCCTGCGCGAGACGCTTGCGACCAAGGAGAAGGAGCGCGACGAATACCGCCGGCGGATGATCGAGGCCAACCGCCAGCTCAAGGGCTACGAAAAGGTCGGCGGCGAGACCCGCGTGGCGTCCCCGGTCAAAATGCGCCGCCCGCGGCTGGTCGGGCTGGCGGCCGCCCCGGGCTTCGCCCACGGCGTCGCCCACGTGGTCGGCACCTTTCTGAGCACAATCGACCGCAACCTGCGCGCGCGCGACACCCGCGCCGAACTCAAGCGGCTGGAAGAGGCGCTCACCCGCTCGCGCGCCGAGCTCGACGCCGTGCGCCATCGGATGGCGCCGCTGATGCCGGAGGCCGACCTCCAGATCTTTGATGCGCACAAAATGATCCTGGAGGACGACGAGTTCGTCGGTCGCATCCGCGACACCATCGTCGCCGGCTACGCTGCCGAGAGCGCGCTGTTCCGCGTGATCGACGAGCTGTGCGCGCAGATGCTGGCGGTCGCCGATGGCTACCTGCGCGAGCGCGCCACCGACTTCCGCGACGTCGGGCATCGTCTGCTCCGCCATCTGCGCCAGGACGACCGCCACGCGCACTTCCCCAAGTCCACCATCCTGGTCGCCGAGGAGCTGACGCTGTCACAGCTCGCCGTGGTCTCTCACGACAACCTGGCGGGCATCGCGTTGGAGTCGGGCGGCGTGACCTCGCACGCTGCGATCCTCGCGCGCGCCTTCGAAATCCCCACCGTGGTCGGCGTCGAGCACCTGATGGAGTCGGTGGTGGAGGGCGATAACCTGGTCCTCGACGGTAACTCGGGTATCGTGTACGTCAATCCAGCGCCCGAGGTCGAGCGCGAATACCAGGTCCTGCTGCGGCGCTACGACGCCTTCAGGCGCGAGCTGCTGTCGGACGACGGCAAGCCCGCCGCCACCCACGATGGCAACCGGGTCGAGCTCCTGGCCAACATCGCGCTCTACCACGACATCCCGCTTGCGCTGAAATACGGCGCCGAGGGGATCGGGCTGCTGCGCTCGGAATTTTCGTTTCTGACCTACGAGGATTTCCCCGACGAGAACCAGCAGATTGCGCTGTACACGCGGATGCTGGAGGCGGTCGGGCGCCGCCCGGTGACCATCCGCACCCTGGACATCGGTGCCGACAAGTATCCGCCCTATTTGCGGGTGCCGCGCGAGGACAACCCGTTTCTGGGCTGGCGCTCGATCCGGATTTCGCTTGAGATGGCGGGGCTGTTCAAGGTCCAGCTGCGGGCGATCCTGCGAGCGGCCGCGCGCCACGACCTCAAGCTGCTCTTCCCGATGATCTCGAGCCTCGAGGAGCTGCGCCGCGCGCGCGAGCTACTCGCCGAAGCGCAGGCCGAGCTTTATCGCGAGGGACTCGAACATAATCCCAACATCAAGGTCGGGATCATGGTCGAGGTTCCGTCGGCGGTGTGGCTGGGGCCGCGGCTGGTGCGCGAGGTGGACTTCTTTTCCATCGGAACCAACGACCTCATCCAGTACCTGCTCGCCGCCGACCGCAACAATCCCAAGGTCGCCCACCTGTACGAGCCGCTCCATCCGGCGGTGCTCTCGGCGATCTCCGAGGTCGTCAACGTGGCGCGCGCGGCGGGCAAGGAGGTCTGCATCTGCGGCGAGATGGCTTCCGACCCGCTGGCGACGCTGCTGCTGGTCGGGATGGGGTTGGATCAGCTAAGCTTGAGTCCGTTGTTCATCCCGGTCATTCGCAAGATCGTGCGACAGACCGACTATCGTACCGCCCGGCTCATCGCCCACGACACCCTTGAGATGGCCAGCGTGCAGGAGATAAAGGGCTACCTCATCGAGCGCTACCGAGATTTGGGATTGATCAAGCTGGTTGAAATGTTCCGTTAAAGGGCGCGGTTGTGGAGAGGCGGCGCGGTTAATGTTGACTTTACCGGTCGGGATTAGTTTACTCTGACCGTTCGGTTAGAGCTTTTGACCCGACTGCCTCGGACCAGACTTCGGGTGCGGGAAGAGGATTTTTGACGATGGTGCTATTGGTCTGCCTGGCGTGCGTCGTCCTGGTCGGCGCCATTAGCGGCTACCTCGTGATTGGACGCAACCGTTACGGGGACAAGGGGGCTGGCCGCCCGCTGGAAATTGGCGCTTCGCAAAGCGCCCTTCAGCAAGGTGCGATGCGGCCCGAGCCGTGCCGCACTGTCCGTGTCTATTTCATCAAGCCGTCGCGCTACGACGAGGACGGCTACGTGCAGTTTTTCCGCTACGGTGTGCAGCCCAACAACACTCTCACCGTGCTCGCCGCTCTGAACGAGGCCTTCAACAGGCGCTATTCGGCCGAGCGCAACGTCTATCTCCAGACCATTATCTGGGACGAGATCTGCGACGGCGTGATCTCGCTCGAAGTGATCAAGGCGATCAAAGAGAAGGCGCGCGAGGACGGAGTCGAACTGCTCATCGGCATTGCCGGAGTGCAGTCCAACCAGTACCCGCGCGGGCGCGACCTTGCGCTGCAATTCGTCGCCCAGGGGCTGCCCACGATGATGGGTGGCTTCCATGTCAGCGGCTACCCCGAATCGTGCAAGTTTCTCAACGAATGCGGCGTTGCCACGGTGGTCGGCGAGGCCGAGAACCTGTGGGGCGAAATTATCGAAGACTTCCTGCGCGGCGAGCTCAAGCTCAACTACTCGGTGCGCCAGGGGATCCGGGCCAAGACCGGCCGCGACGATATCCTCGTTCCGATCATCACCGAGGCCCAGCTGCCGGTGATCGACGACCGCTACCTGACACGCTTCTTTAACGAGGCGATGACCACGCTGGACACCTCGCGCGGCTGTCCCTTCACCTGCTCGTATTGCAGCGTGAAGAATGTGATGGGGCGCACGATGCGCTCGCGCGAGCCCGATGCGGTGGTCCAGTGGGTGCGAGACGCCATCCGTTTTCACGGCATTCGGTCTCTCTTCCTGGTGGACGACGACTTCTTCCGCAGCCCGCGATGGGAGGAAATCCTCACCGGCCTGGTCGAGGTCAAAAAGGAGTTTCCCGCGCTCAGCTTCATGATGCAGGTGGACGTTGACGCCTCGTGCTACGCCAACGTCGCGCCGGGTGAAACCGAGGGCGCCAAGCATCGCCGCAGCCGGCGGTTCGTCGAGCTGGCCGCGCGCGCCGGATGTTATCAGGCCTTCGTCGGCATCGAGTCGCTCAACCCTGACAATCTCAATTTCGCCACCAAGTACCAGAACACCGACGACCGCCAGCATCGGCTCAACCTCGATCAGGCCCGGGCGCGCGTGCTCGAGAAGTACCGGCGGGTGGTTGATAACTGGCACCGCGTGGGCGTGGCCGTGCACGCGGGCTACATGCTCGGCTTCCCCTTCGACGGCCCCGACTGCGGGCGGATCGCGGCCCAGACCCTGCGCAAGCTCGGCTTCGACATCGTGTCGTTCTTTATCATGACTCCGCTGCCCGGCACCGAGGATCAGGTGCGCTACGCCAAGGAAGGGCAGATCATCGATTGGGATTTCAACAACCTCGACTCGCAGCACGTCACGCTCAAGCACGAGCGGCTGGACCGCGACTCCTGGATGCGTGCCTATCGCGACGCCTTCACGCGCTTCTATTCGCTGCCGCGCCTGCTCGGCATGATTTTCACCGTGGTCGGCGGCCGCGGCCTAAGCGCCGAGGCGCGCCGCTCCACTTTGGTCCAGTTTCTCTACTACTTTTTCAGCTACCGCCAAGGGCGCCATCCGATGGTCGGCGGAGTATGGCCGATCCGCCGACGCGACGTGCGCCGGGCGGCGGTCACCGATGAAGAGGCGCGCCGCCACTACCTGGGCGGGATGCGCTTCGACGCCATCCTGCGCGGCGACGGCGGTGACTTTGCCGCGGCGGCTACGGCCTGAGGCTGACCGCGCCCGCATCACACTGATTTCTCCGGGCTGCGCGGAACCCTCGCGCGCGCTATAGTTAAGCGCCGCGGCCGGCGGCTGCGTCGGCACGCGGCGTCATTTGCATGCGCCGGCGAACGACGTGGGGCGCCGTGCGCACAAGGGGGAAGTCCTCCCGGGATGGATGCGGAAGTAAACCAGATCCTGGCTCATCCTCAGCGCGCGGTAGAAATCGCTATCCTTGCCATCGTGGCCGCCGTTTTCGCCGCGGTATTCATGCGGCGCGCGCTGCGCATTTTCTGCGGTATCGCGATCTTCGCGCTGTCGTTCGCCGTCATCATCGGCGGCGTCGCGATCCTGATGAACGACGTTTCGCTCTCCGGGCCGCCGGGCCCCCTGATGCGTCTGCACCGGTTTCTCACCGCCGATTGGGCGGCGACCAGCGATCGCGGAGATGGCGCCGCGCCCTGCGAAGACGTAAGCCGATTGCTGGCGCGCGCGCCTGAGGCTGAGCCGCGACGCGAGGCGCGCCGCGTCAGACACGCCGCCGAGCACAGTGCGGCCGAGCCAAGGCCGGGACCGTCGGCGGTTCCGGGTGCCGGTGCCGCGGCCAACGCGGGTGCAAATAACGAATATCCCGAACTGATCCGGCGCTCGTACCCGGGGATCCCGCCCGAGCGCCTGTTCCAGGTCGCGGCCTCCACCGTCGCCGGACTTCCCGGATGGCAGGTAGTCAGGAGCGACCCCAAGACCTTTACGCTCGACGCGGTTTACAGCACGCGTGTGTTCGGCTTCATCGACGACGTGCGGATCGTGGTGACGCCGCGCGACGAGATTGACGTCTGTGCGCGCTCGCGGGTGGGTGAGCCCGGCGACCATTTGCCGCTGGGGTTCTTCCGCGGCGACTTCGGCGCCAACATCGGCCATGTCAAGGAGGTCTACGCCGCGATGGGGCCGGCGACGGACGAGGCCTACCGCCAGGTGGAGCTCGAACGCGCGGCCAAAGCGCATGGCGTCCGTGTTCGCCCCTGACGCGCCGCGGCGCATCGTCTCCTTGTCAGGCAAGCATTTCTTGGCGAAGCGTTGTGGGCGCGGCCAGTTGCGCCGCGCCCGTCACGCAATCACGCCAACCGGGGCAATCGATGGATTTCGAATTTTCAAACGGCCAAAGAGAAATTCGCGACGCGGTCGCAAGCCTGTGCGCCCGCTTCGGCGACGAGTACTGGCGTCAGTGCGATGAGCGCGGCGCCTACCCCGAGGAGTTCGTAAGGGCGCTGGCCGAGGCCGGATGGCTCGCCGCGCTTATCCCGCAGCAATATGGGGGCGCCGGGCTGTCGTTGCTCGAAGGCTCGATAATCCTCGAAGAGATAAACCATTCCGGCGGCAACGCCGCCGCCTGCCATGCCCAGATGTACACGATGGCCGCCCTGCTCAAGCACGGCAGCGAGGAGCACAAGCGCCGCTATCTTCCGCGGATCGCCTCGGGCGAGCTGCGGCTGCAGGCCTTCGGCGTGACTGAGCCCGACGCCGGCTCCGAGACGCCCAGGATCAAGACCTTCGCCCGGCGCTCGGGCGACCGCTACGTTATCAACGGCGGCAAGATCTTCACCTCGCGCTACCAGCACTCCGACATGTTGCTGCTGCTCACGCGCACCACCCCATTTGACGAGGTGAAGAAGAAGACCGACGGGATGAGCCTGTTCCTGGTGGACCTGCGCGAGCACGGCGAGGCGATCCGCGCGGTCCCGATCCCGACCATGATCAACCACGGCACCAACCAGCTCTTCATCGACAACCTCATCGTGCCGCGCGAAGCGCTGGTGGGCGAGGAAGGCAAGGGCTTCTACTATCTGCTGAGCTCGCTTAACGCCGAGCGGATCCTGGTCGCGAGCGAATCGATCGGCGACGGCCGCTGGTTCGTCGAGCATGCCGTGCGCTACGCCAACGAGCGGCGCGTTTTCGATCGCGCGATCGGGATGAACCAGGGCGTGCAATTCCCTATCGCCAGGGCGCATATGGCGGTCGAGGCGGCCTCGCTGATGCGGCTCAAGGCGGCGGCGCTGTTCGACGCCGGCCGGCCATGCGGTGGCGAAGCCAACATGGCAAAGTACCTGGCGACCGAAGCCGCATGGGAAGCCGGCGAGGCGGCGATGAGCACGCTGGGCGGCTACGGCTTCACCAAGGAGTATCACGTCGAGCGCAAGTGGCGGGAGGCGCGGCTTTACCGAACCGCGCCGATTTCCAACAATCTCGTCCTGAGCTACGTTGCCGAGCACCTCCTCGGATTGCCCCGGTCATATTGAGCGCCGGGGCTTGACCCGCAACCTGCGCCTGCCGGAACATCACGATCGAGGACGGCCGATCCACGATGCTGAGCGACGCTCAGATTGACTCCCTGGCGACCCATCTTGTGAACGGGCTGATCGCGCGCGGCGCGATCAAGCCGCGCGCTGACGTGAAGGACCTAGTCGCCTGCGCGGTCGAACTGCTTTCGGAGAACTTCGAGACTGAGGCTAGGATCGACGACGAAGCCGACCGGATGGCTGAGCAGCAGGCGCGGCTCAACCCAGCCGTTGACGTGACCCGCCTGCGCGCAATGATCCGCCAGCGCCTGGCCGCCAAGCAGGGGTTTATCCTCTAGACGCGCGCGTGCGGACACGGAGCTGCGATGAGGCTCAGCGAGGAAAGGGTGCTCTACTTGGCGCGCGAGACGCTGGTGCGCCTGCGCGACGAGAAGCTGGCGGAGATTCCCAACTTCAGCCTCGCGCTGCGCCAAGCTCGCGACCTAATCGCCGAATGGGAGGAGCGCGGCGAGGGCGCGGTGGACGCCGCGGTCAGGCGCAAGATCGCCTCGCTCAGGCGCGGGGTGGTCGAAGGCAGCCCCGAATGGAACATTCTCTATCGCCGCTACCGCGACGAGGAGCTGCGCAAAAAGGGTCCGCGCTAAGTCTCCTCCAGGCCCTTATCTGTTAACCATTTGATTTTAATTAGCTTTTTCGGCTCCGAGCTGCTGCGCCTGCCTTCCTGACGGCCACGCCGCGCGGCTTCGGCCGACCTTCGGCTTTGCTTTACGCTTGGTCCTTGGCTAGAGTGATGCGTTGGCACTCGCGGCCCGCGAGTGCCAATTGACAAGCTACGATCCGTGATTAACTTGGGGCACGGAAAATCTTTTCCGTAAACCCGGAAAACAGCTGAGGTAAGGAGGCGTCTGAGGCCCATGAAAATCAGACCGTTGGGCGATCGGATTCTGGTCAAGCGTATCAAGGAGGAAGAGAAGACCAAGGGCGGGATCATCATCCCGGATACCGCCAAGGAGAAGCCCCAGGAGGGCAAGGTGGTCGCCGTCGGCAAGGGCAAGGTGACCGAGGAGGGCAAACTCATCGCACCCGACGTCAAGGTCGGCGACAAGATCCTCTTCGGCAAGTACTCCGGCAGCGAGGTCAAGCTCGATGGCGAGGAGCACCTCATCCTTCGCGAGGACGATATCCTGGGCGTGCTCGAGTAGCCGCGCGGCCACCGTCGGCCGTGGCGCGCAAATCGCCCGTCGCGAAAATCCGAAACCCATAGCTTTGAGGAGAAACGGACAACCATGCCAGCCAAAGTAGTGCGCTTTTCGCAGGAGGCGCGCGAGAAGATCCTGCGCGGCGTCAACATTCTGGCCGATGCGGTCACGGTGACGCTGGGCCCCAAGGGGCGCAACGTCGTGCTCGAGAAAAGCTTCGGCGCTCCCACTGTGACCAAGGACGGCGTCACGGTCGCCAAGGAGATCGAGCTCGAGGACAAGTTCGAAAACATGGGTGCGCAGATGGTCAAGGAGGTCGCCTCCAAGACCTCTGACGTCGCCGGCGACGGTACCACCACCGCCACCGTGCTCGCCCGCTCGATTTATACTGAGGGCATGAAGATGGTGGCCGCCGGGCACGACCCGATGTCGCTCAAGCGCGGCATCGATCGCGCCGTCGAAGCGGTGGTCGGCGAGCTCAAGAGCCTTTCCAAGCCGACCAAGGACCGCCGCGAAATCGCCCAGGTCGGCACCATCTCCGCCAACAACGACTCCACCATCGGCGACATTATCGCCGAGGCGATGGAGAAGGTCGGCAAGGAAGGCGTGATCACGGTCGAGGAGGCCAAGGGCCTGGAGACCACGCTCGAGGTGGTCGAAGGGATGCAGTTCGACCGCGGCTACCTTTCGCCCTATTTCGTGACCGATCCGGAACGGATGGAGGTGCGGCTCGATGACGCCTACATCCTGATCCACGAGAAGAAGATCTCCTCGATGAAGGATCTGCTGCCGATCCTCGAAGCGATCGCCAAGACCGGCAAGCCCTTCCTGCTGATCGCCGAAGAGGTCGAGGGTGAGGCGCTCGCGACCCTGGTGGTCAATAAGATCCGCGGCACGCTGAGCTGCGTGGCGGTCAAGGCGCCGGGATTCGGCGATCGCCGCAAGGCGATGCTCGAGGACATCGCGATCCTCAGCGGTGGGCGCGTGATCGCCGAGGAACTCGGCATCAAGCTGGAGAGCGTGACGCTCCAGGACCTCGGCCGCGCCAAGCGGATCGTGGTGGACAAGGACAACACGACGATCATCGACGGCGCCGGCAAGAAGGCCGACATCGAGGGCCGCATCAAACAGATCCGCGCGCAGATCGAGGAGACCACCTCGGACTACGACCGCGAGAAGCTCCAGGAGCGGCTGGCCAAGCTGGTCGGCGGCGTGGCCGTCATTCGGGTCGGCGCGGCCACCGAGGTCGAGATGAAGGAGAAGAAGGCGCGCGTCGAAGACGCCCTGCATGCGACCCGCGCCGCGGTCGAGGAAGGCGTGGTACCGGGCGGCGGCGTGGCGCTCATCCGCGCGCTCTCGGCGCTGGAGAGCCTGCGCGCCAGCGACGACGAGAAAATCGGCGTCAACATTATCCGCAAGGCGCTCGAGGATCCCGCGCGCTGGATCGCGACCAATGCCGGATGGGAAGGCTCGGTCGTGGTTGACAAGATCAAGAACAACAAGGGGCCGTTCGGCTTCAACGCGGCCACCGAAGAGTTCGAGGACCTGATGAAGGCCGGGATCATCGACCCCACCAAGGTCGTGCGCAGCGCGTTGCAGAACGCGGCCTCGGTGGCGAGCCTGCTGCTGACCACCGAGTGCATGGTGGCCGAGAAGCCCGAAGAGAAGCCGGCGGCGCCGCCGATGCCTCCGGGCGGGATGATGTAAGCCGCGCGCGCAAGGCGCGAGCAGAGTGAAACGAGAGGGCGGCGCTCCCCGCGGGGACGCCGCCCTCGTCGTTTGTGCGCCGCAGCCAGCCGTGCCGCGGCTCGCCGCGGACTCCTACGCCCGCGCCGCGTGCCGCGCGCGCTCCAGGCGCCAGCAGCGCGCGACGTACCCGCAGCCCAGCGCATGGCAGGCGGCCGGCGCCGCCGGACCCATCGGATAGGCGGCCGGCACGCCGGCCGCTGCCGCCGCGGCCATCCGGCGGCCGAGCGCGAGCAGATGCTCGCGCATCGCCGCCGCGGGCTCGAGCTCCAGCATCCGCCGCTCAGCCCGCTCACGCAGGTAGATTATCTCGGCCTCCACTTTCCGCTCCGGGTACGCCTCCCGTGCGGCCAGCGCGTAGCACTCCATCTGTACGCGATAGTCATGCTCGCCCGCGCGCGCGTATTTGTAGTCGCCGACCACGATTCGCGCGCCGTCGTCGGCGAGCAAGTCGATCCGGCCGCGCACAAACAGCGTGAAGCCGCCATCTTCGAGCCGCAGGAAAAAGGGCGCCTCGCGCCGCGCTCCTGGCGCGCCGGCGCGCTGCACGAATTCGGCGCTCGCTACGTAGCGAGACAGGTCGCGCACCAAAGCGCGCCGCTCGCCCGCTCCTACCCCGCTGCCGGCCGAGTGGAGATCGACGAGGCGTGCAATCTCTGCTTCGCGCTCGCGCGACGTAACCCGCGCCGGGAATTGCTCCAGGACGGCGTGCGCGATCGTGCCAAGCGCACTCGCGTTGCCGCCATCGCCCGTCGCGCCGGCCAGGTCCCCCTCCGGCAGCGCCAGCTCGTGGCGCAGGAAATACTGGCGGGGACAGCGTTCGAAATCCTCCAGCGCGCTCGGGCTGGTCACCAGCTCACGCGCGGCCGGCGCGGCGAATCCCAGGCGCGCGCGCGCCGAGGCGGCGAGCTCTTCGATCGACACCCGAGGCGCCGCCTGCTCAACCCCGGCAACCGGCGCTTTCGCCAGCACGTCCGCCCGCCGCAACGTCACTTTGCCCGCGGGTGTTTCGACCACACGCTCCGCTTCCTGCCCGCCCTCAAAGTCGGCGATCGCCGCCTCGCCGACCACGGCGCGGATCTGCGTTTGCCAGTCGGCGCCCCGGGGCCCTTCGCTCAGGATCAGCCGGTCGCGGGCGCGGGTTATCGCAACGTACAGAATTCGTGCGGCCTCCGCCTGCTCCTGGTCTTTGGACACCTCGCGCCACTGCGCGAGCAACGGGTTGGGGAGCGCCTCGTCGCCTGCGCCCACGGTGTCGCATGCGAGCAGGCCGTATTCCGGCGACATCACCACGTTTTCGCTATTGGATCGCGGCCTGCGGCCGAGGTCGGCGAGGATCACCACCGGGAACTCGAGGCCCTTGGCCTGATGGATCGTCATCAGGCGCACGACGTCCTCGCTTTCGGCGGCGGTCGGCGCCTGCGGTTCGAGCGGCTGCTCGTCGACCAGGCGGCGCAGATGGCGTGCGAAGTCGGCGAAGCCGAAGAAGCGATGGGATTCGAAGTCGCGCGCGAGCTCGGCCAGCTTGCGCGCGTTGGCGGCGCGCCGGCGGCCGTTTTCGAGCCCCAGCATCACGGCCTCGAAGCGCGTCAGTTCGAGCGCGCGCTCGACGATCACGCTGAGCCGCTCCCGCTCGCGCATCGCACGCAATTCGGCGAGCACGTTGCGCGCCCGGCGCGCCGCCTCGACGTCGCGGCGATCGCCGAGCCATGCGAAGTCCTCGTGCGGCTCGTCGAATAGCTTCCAGAACGGACGTCGCGGTCCGTCCGCCGCGCGCTGCTCCTCCAGATGGAGCGCCATCTCGAGCAGGCACTGGTCGGAGATGCCGAACAGCGGCGAGCGCAGCGCGGCGGCAAGCTCGACCGAGCTGCGCGGGTCGTCGATCGCACCGAGCAGCGCGGCGAGGTCGCGCACCTCCTTGCATTCGAAGAAGCCGCGCCCCTTGACCGTGTAGTAGGGAACGCGTGCGCGCGCGAAACCGGCCTCGTATACGGCGACGTCGGTGAACGAGCGCATCAGCACGGCGATATCGGAGAAGCGCACCGGTCTCCATTTTTCGGTCGACCGGTCGAAAACCTCTACCTTCTCCGCCACCATCTGCGCGCAGCGGCGCGCGATCGCGTCGGCTTCGACGCGGCGCCCCTCGCGAGAGCCGGCGCCGTTGCCCCCGCCCGGCTTGACGATAAGCTCGACGGCGGCAGCGCCGAGCGCCGGGCGCACCGCGATCAGACGATGCGCGTCGCGCCATTCGACACGATACGGCGGTTTACCGTCGGCTCTGGGCGCCATCACGCTCGCGCCGACCGCGTTGACGAATTCGACGATCTCCGGCAGCGAGCGGCGGTTCTCGCGCAGCGGCAGCTCGGCGGGCGCAACGAGCGCGCGCGGGCGATTGAAGACCGTCACATCGGCGCCGCGAAAGCGATAGATCGATTGTTTCTCGTCGCCGACGATGAACAGTTCGGGCGCGGGCGCGCCGCCCTCGGTGAGCAGGCGCACGACGGCGTCCTGTACCGGGTCGGTATCCTGGTACTCGTCCACCAGCAGCGCGGCGATCGTGCGCCGGTAGTGCGTGGCGACCTCGGGATGCCTTTCGAGAAGGCGGCGGGCGAGCGTCAGGAGGTCGTCGAAGGTCACGACGCGCTCGCCGCGTTTGCGTGCAACGAGCCTGTCCCCCGCCTCCGCGACAAAGCCCGCGATCTCCTTGATCGCCGTCGCTGCCCGGCACGCGCCGTAAGCCTCGTCTATTTCCTGGATTATCCGGCGAATCTCGCGGACGCCGTCCCTCAGCGTTGTGTTGCGCGCGTCGGGGATGCTGCCGTGGAGTTCGACGAGCACGTCGAGCTGCGGAGGGTCCGAATCGGCGCTCAGCGCTGCGATCTCGGCTCGCAGGCGCGGCCACTCGCCGCGCGCCTGGTCCAGCTTTTTCCGTGCGGTGCCGTCGATTCCCTTGATGCGGAGCAGCTTCTCGACCTGGGCCACCAGCTCGGCGCGCAGCTCGACCAGCCGCAGCGCCCGCGAGCGCAGCTCCTGTGCGGTCGCGGCGGCTCTCTCGATTATCCATGACGGCTGCTTGCCCATCCGCGCTGCGTCGCCCGTCAGACGCAGCAGCAGATCGATCGCGCCCGCGCGATGCTTGGTGCCGTGCAGGCCGCGCGCGCCCGCCAGGCGTATTGCGCCGCGGTCACGGCGGCGCACCGCGTCGGCAAGCAGCTCGCGGCACACCCGTTGCAGAAAAGTGGCGCTCTGGTATTCGTCGAGCACGTCGAAGCCGGGATCGACACCGGCCTCCAGCGGGTGCTCGCGGAGCAGGTGCGCGCAGAAGGCGTGAATCGTGGAGATGCGGGCGAGGCCGAGCGCGCGGCGCGCGCGCGCGAGCATCCGGCGGCGTTCTTCGGCCGGCTCCTGCGCGATTCGCTCGTCGAGCACCTCGGCAATCCGCCCACGCATGTCAGCGGTCGCCTTTTCGGTGAACGTGATCGCCGCTATCTGCTGGGGCACAAGCGGCGCGCGCCCCTCGATATCGCCGGCCACCAGCGCGACAAAGCGCCGGGCGAGCACCTCGGTCTTGCCCGAGCCGGCGCCGGCGCGCACCAGCACGCCGCCCGCGGCGTAGATCGCTGCGCGCTGCTCGCCGGTTAGCTCGACCCGGGCCATCGGACCGCTAGCCTCCCTGCTCGGTCCCCTTGTGGTAGCGGCAGACCGAGCGGTAGCGACACCAGTCGTCGCATCGGCGCGGATCGACGTCGAAGCGCCCGCCGAGGGCGTCGTCGATCAGCCTCCAAATGCGCTCGGCGACCGGAACGGTGCCCGCGGCGAGCGCCTGCGCGCGCCGAAACGGATCAAGCTCGACGAGATCGCGCTCGACCTGACGCGCCTGAAGCTTTTTGTCGGCGCGCAGGACGACGTATCCTGCGGTGAGCGTCGTTTCCGACGCGAGCCGTTCGTTAAACGCCTTCCGCGCACCCATGAGGTAGAGCGGCAACTGGAACGCGGTCCAGCCAAATTCCGCCCCTTCGGGGTCCGCCATCTTGCGATAAGTGTCGGCGCGGCGGGCATTTTTATAGTCGAGCACGCACAGTCCGCTTAGCCGACCGCGCGCCGGATGGAGCTCGAGGCGATCGATGCGACCCTCCAACTGGAGCGGCGCGCGCGCGCCGTCGCGCGAATCGGCGAGCGCGAAGCTGATCTCATATTCGGTTTCGACCCCGAAGTCGGGATGCGCCGCGCTGTACCTGGCCTGGAACGCGATGAACTCCTCGACCGTGCGTTCGACCGACTCCCATCGCAGGTCGAAGAACCCCGGATCGCGGGCGAGCGGCCGGCGTTCGGCGCGCACCGCGTCGAGCACGCGCGCGGCCTGAGTGCGCGCGCGCGCGGCGTCGGCGAAATCGACCTTAGCCTCGACCAGCCGGCGCAGCACGTCGTGGATCAGGTCGCCAGTTTCCATCGCGCTGAGCTCGTAGTCCGGTTCGTCCTCCTCGCGCAGGATGAGGATGCGGCCGGCAAAAAATTTGAAGCCGCACGCCGCCAGTTCATCGAGCCTGCTCGCGCTCCACGCCCGCGGCGCATCGGCGGTTCCAACCAGCATCTGCGCAAGCCGCGCATGCGGTGCGACGCGTCCGTCGAACGGCCCGGCGGCGTCTGACTTGTCCTTATCCGCCGCATAGCGCATCCCGGCTTCGTCGGGCTCGGGGTTTTCCTCGCGCGTAGGCAGCGCAAGATATTTTTCGCGGGCGCGCTCGATTGCGGCGCGCTGGGCGATCGAGTCGAGTTCGACACGCGGCGCAATGACCTCGGCCGCCGCCGCGTCCAGCGTGTGGTCGGCGGCCGCGCGCGCAAGGAACTCCTCTGCCGAGAAACAATCCTCCGCCGCCGGAGGAATACTGGCCGCCGGGATGCGTCTTGCGATCGACGAGCCCGACGGATCGCCGAGCAGGCGCAGGACCTCGTCGATAAACGGCGAGCGGACCAGCGGGTTCCCGCCGGCGTCGGCCGCCGCGTAGCTCAGCACCACGCGCCGCGACGGCATCGAGAGCGCCAGATGGAAGAGCAGGAAGTCCTCGCCGTTGCGGTCGTAGCGCGTGCGCAAAATGCGGCCGGCATGGCTCGGCGCGTCGGCGCCGAAACGGCGGCGCAGCGCATCGCCGAGCGGGCGATTGAGCGCGAGCTTCAAATCGTCGGGAAGCAGCGGGTCGTCGGGACGGTAGATCGGGAAGAGGCCGTCATTGAGACCAACGACGAAGACCAGGTCGAAATCGAGACCGCGCGCTTCGAGCACCGGCAGCGCGCGCACCGCATCCGGCGCGCCCGCGCCCGCCTCCGATGCGGCGGCGCCGTCAAACGCCGCCTCGACCATCGCGGCAAACTCGGCCGCATCGAGTGCGCGCCCGCTGTCGGCCAGCGCCGCGTAACGCGCCAGACCCGCGAGCGCCCCCTGCACCGGCCCGCAAGCGCGGACGGCGTCGTCGGCGCGCTCGCCGTCGCCGGCGGGATCGAAGCCGAGCGCGTCAAGCGCGCGCCTCAGGCGGTCGAGATGCTCGGTAAGCCGGCCCGGCGCGCCCAGCGGCTCCAGTGCTCCGAGAACCCGCTCGAAATGGGCGAGCGCATCTTCAACGCGTCTGACGCGCGTCCGGAGCTTTGTCCGCTCGCTCTCGTCCGCCGCGCCGGCCAGCGCACCGCGCAGGTCATCCAGATGGCTTTTGACGCACTCCGCGAGCCGCTTCGCACCGCGGTCGATATAGCCGACCTCGTTGAGCATCGGCGCAAGCTCGGGCGCGGCGGCCCGCAGATGGGGCGAGCGGAGCAACGCGGCGAGCGTCTCGCGCTCGAAATTCTCGCGCGCGGCGCGCAGGATGGTCTCGACCAGCCGGGCGGGCGCGGTCGCGCGCACGCCGGGTGTCTCGGAGAGATCGAGCGGGATGCGGTAGCGGCGGAAAACCGCCCGCAGGTCGTCCGCGTACGGAGCAAGGTCGCGTGCGACGACCGCAACTCGCGCCGGTGCAAGCGGCTCCGCCGCCTCCAGCGCGCGGCGGATCGCGCGACCGACCTCCTCGATCTCGGCCAGCGGCGTCGGCGCCTCGACGATCTCAAGCGTGGCGTCCGCCGGCGGCGGCGCGGCCGCGGTTTGCGTGAACAGATGTTCGAGGAGGTAGCCGAGGCGGCCTGGGCGGCCATCGCGGCGGACGAAGTCGGGCAGCACCTTGTCGGCGATCGATTCCTCGGCGACGAAGCGGTTCCAGGTGAGATTGGCAAAGCGAGTCGCGTCGGTCGGATGTTCGGCGGCCTGGATGGTCAGCCGCGCGTCGCCGGTCGTCCGGATCAGCGCGGTCGCGATCATGAACTGGAGCAGGCTGAAGTCATAGATCTCGGCGATCTGGAGCTGGCGGATGCCGTCGAGCAGAGCCGGGCGCTCGCCGCGACGCTCAAGCGCGTGCAGCCCTTCGAGCACGGCGCGCTCGCGGTCGTGCCGATCGCACATTGCGTGGCGCGCGAGCACCTCTTCGTAGCGCTCGAAGAGCGCGGCGAGCTCGTCGAGCCGCGCGGCGCCCGCGACATCGCCGAGCGCCGAGGCGGCGCGGCGAAGGTCGGCGGGCGCAAGCGCCGCGCTCTTGAACTGGCGAATCAGTCCGAGCACATGTTCGGCGCCCGCGCGGCTGGAGCGCATCGCGCCGCCCGCCGCTGCGATCGCTTCGCACACCGCGATCCGTTCGCCGAGATCGTCGAGTAGCGCGCCGCGCGGCCCGAACTCGCGCCACAGCCGGTCGATCAGTTGCGGAAAGGTCATCACCGAGTGGCCGAGCAGGCATCGCCGGCTCAGACTCTGCCGCCTCAGCCAGTCCTCGACCTTTCTCGCGGTGGGATAAAGCGCGAGTACGCCGTCCATCGGAGCGCCACAAAAAAATATACTCCGATAACTCGCCGCGCGTCGGCAGCGGACGGCGGCTCAGGGCGCATTTATGAACAGCGCGCGCAAGACGAACGCACCCGCGCGCGATCGCTGGGCACGGCGGCTCCCTTGCACCGCCTGTTTATCGGCCGGTCGGGGGAATTAGAACTTGACCGGCAGGCGTTCGAGACGCACCGGCTCGCCCGGGACGCAGCTTATCCAGGCGACCCATCCGGCGTTGTCGCTGGCGTACAGCGGCGCCGGCGTGCCGCAGTAGGCCGCGCGCGTCGGCCCTTGCGAGACGTCGCCGAAGACGTGGATGTGGCCGAGCGCGATGTAGTCGTAGGCGCTGGCCTCGATCTCGGCGGGCGTGATCGGCGAGGAGCGCATCCCGTCGGCCTCCTCGGTGAAGAAGCCATGCGCCAGCGCGATATTCCAGCGTCCCGCAGCCGGCGCCGGCATTCCGCTAAGCGGCCTGTAGTCGGGCGAATGCTCGACCAGCGCGCGGCCCCAGACGCGGGTTTCCAGGTCGGGGAAGTCGAGCACGCGCCCGTCGGGCTCGAGAATCAGGTGGAGATTGCGGGGCAGCAGGTGGGGCGCGAGGCTCGCATAGATCGACGCCTCGTCGTGCGCGTCGTGATTGCCCGGGATCATCACGACCGGCATCAGGGCGCGTCTGATCTCGCCCAGCGCGAAGTCGAGCGCCGCGTCGCTGACCCGCGCCGAGTCGAACAGGTCGCCGACGATCAGCAGCAGGTCGGCGCGCTGCGCGTTGGCGATATCGATGACCCGGCTGAACGAGCGGCGCACGCGCTCACGCAACATCTCGCCGCTCGGACCGCTGCCGAAGCTGTCGGTGTCGAGATGGACGTCCGAAGTATGAACGATATTAACCGGTCGCCGCGGTCTGGGGCTCAAGCCCTGCTCTCCGAGCCGGTAGGCGCGCCTGCGGCGTCGCCCCGGCGCCAGGACCCTGCTTGATGGGTCTATCTTCGCAATACTAGACTCGCAGAGGCGACTTTTTCAACTTTGCCGCCGCCTCATCCGGCGGCGCGCGGATTCGCCAGTCTTTGCAGGGGCTTGCAGCGTGATCGTCGTAATGAAGGCGGGTGCCACCGAGGCCGAGATCGAAAATGTCGTCCGGATGGTCGAAGAGCTCGACTACCGCGCGCACGTGATCCGCGGCGTCGAGCGCACGGTGGTCGCCTGCGTGGGCGAAGAGCGCGGCGAACAGCATCAGCTCACTCATCTCGAAGCGGTCGGCGGCGTCGATCGGGTGATGCCGGTGCTGCGCAGCTTCAAGCTCGCCGCGCGCGAGGTCCGTCCCGAGGGCTCGCGAATCAAGGTCGGCGCTCTCGAGATCGGCGGGCGGCGACTGGCCGTGATGGCGGGGCCGTGCGCGGTCGAGAGCCGCCAGCAGGTCGAGGCGGCGGCCGCCGCGGTCAAGCGCGCGGGCGCCAATATGCTGCGCGGCGGCGCCTACAAGCCGCGCACCTCGCCCTACGCCTTCCAGGGGATGGAAGACGCCGGGCTGCGGCTGCTCGAAGACGCCGGGCGCACGCAGGGACTGCCAGTGGTGACCGAGATCATGGACCCGCACGACATCGACCTCGTCGCCCGGCACGCCGACATGCTCCAGGTCGGCGCGCGCAACGCGCAGAACTTCTCGCTGCTCCGCCGCCTGGGGCGGATCAAGAAGCCCGTGCTGCTCAAGCGCGGGATGTCCACCCGCCTTGAAGAGTTCCTGATGGCGGCCGAATACATCCTGTCCGAGGGCAATCCCAACGTCGTGCTGTGCGAGCGCGGCATCCGCACCTTCGAGACTGCGACGCGCAATACGCTCGACCTGAACGCGGTGCCGCTGCTCAAGCAGTGGACGCATCTGCCGGTGATCGTTGATCCCAGCCACGGCACCGGCATCTGGTCGCTGGTCAAGCCGATGGCGCTGGCGGCGATTGCGGCAGGCGCCGACGGCCTGATGATCGAGGTCCATCCGCAACCCGAGCACGCGCTCAGCGACGGCCCGCAGCAGCTTCGGCCCGACCGCTTCGCCGAGTTGATGGCGGCGCTGGCGCCGGTGGCCGAGGCGGTCGGGCGTATGCTGTGAGGGGGCCGCGCGTGGAGGTGGGGATGAGGTTGAGGGTAAGGGGCGGATGAAGCGGCAGCGCACAAGGCCGCGCGCGCTTAAGCCGGGCGACACGATCGGCGTGGTCTCGCCGGCCTCGGCGATCGACCGCGAGCATCTCGACCGCGGCGTCGCGGTGCTCGAAAGTCTCGGCTTTCGGGTCAAGGTCTCGCGCCACGCGCTCGACCGCGCCGGCATCCTCGCCGGCGCCGACGAGGTGCGCGCGCGCGAGCTTGCCGCCTTCTTCGCCGATCCGGCGGTCGATGCGATCTTCGCCGCGCGCGGCGGCTATGGAAGCGGCCGGCTGCTGCCGCTGCTTGACTTCGACGCGATCGCGCGCACGCCCAAGGCGTTCGTGGGCTTCTCCGATGCGACTTTCATTCTCAACGCGCTGGTTGCGCGCGCCTCGATGGTCGCCTTTCACGGCCCGATGGTGGCGATGGATTTCGCGCGCGGGCTGACCGGCGCCTCGCTTGGCCATCTGCGCCGCTTGCTCGCCGGCGAGGTGTCGGGCTTCACGCTGGCGGCGCGCGCGGCGCTGCGCGCGGGCAGTGCCGAGGGCGAAGTAGTCGGTGGATGCCTGTCGATGATCGCGGCGACGATGGGTACGCCGTACGCGCCGCCGCTCGACGGTGCGGTCCTGTTTTTGGAAGATACCGGAGAGAAGGCGTATAGGATCGATCGCATGCTGGTGCATCTGGAACAGGCGGGCGTATTCGAGCGGGTGGCGGCGGTGGTCTTCGGCGCGCTGCGTCCGCCCGCCGGCAGCGAGGCGGAGCATCGGATGATCGAGGAGTGCGTCGCCGAACGGGCCGCGAGGCTCAAGTGCCCGGTGCTGGCCGGGATCGAGGCCGGGCACGGCAGCGCCAATTTCACGATTCCCTTCGGCGTGCGGGCGCGCGTGGACGCGCGGGCGCGCACGTTGAGTTTTCTCGAGCCCGCGGTGAACGGGTAGGGGCGGCCGGCGTGGGATGGCGTGAGGTCGAGCAGGCGTTTGCCGAGGCGGTCGAGCGCGGCGTGATTCCCGGCGCGACGCTGGTCGTGCGCCGCGGCGCCGACGTCGTGTTCGAGGGCGCCTTCGGCCATCGCGCGCTGGTGCCCGAACGCTCGCCGATGCGGCTGGAGACGGTCTTCGACCTCTCTTCGCTGACCAAGCCCCTGGCGACGACGATCGCGGTGATGCTGCTGGTGTGCGAGAACAAGCTGCGCCTGGGCGACCGGGTGACGCGCTTCTTCCACAACTTCGGCGTCCACGACAAGGGCCACGTCACCTTCCGCCAGGTGCTCGCGCATTGCTCGGGGCTCGCGCCGTGGCGGCCGTTCTTTCAGCAGGTTGCGCAGATCGAGAAAAGTGGCAAGGTCAACTTCATGGCCAGCCACGGGGCCAAGGAGTGGGTGTACGAGGAGATCCATCGCGAGAAGCCCGAGGCGCCGCCGGCGAGCAAAGCGCTCTACTCCGACCTCAACTTCATGCTGCTCGGCGAGACCGTCGAGCGCATCGCCACCGTCGCGCTCAACCGCTTCTGCCGCGAGCGCATCTACCGCCCGCTCGGCCTGCGCGCGACCGATTTCATCGACATCTCGCTGGTGCGCTCGCGCCGGCTGGAGCCGGTGCCGGAGATGTTCGCGCCGACCTCGTTCTGCCCCTTCCGCAAGCGGATGCTGGTGGGCGAGGTGGACGATGAGAACGCCTACGCGATGGGGGGCGTGGCGGGGCACGCGGGGCTGTTCGCGCCGGTCAAGGAGGTCGATCGTATCGCGCAGGAGCTCATCGCCTGCTGGGCCGGACGCTCCGAACTGGTGCCGCAGAAAATCATCCGCGAGTTCTGGACCCGCGACACCACTGTCCGCGGCTCGACCTGGGCCCTCGGATGGGACACGCCGTCGCCGCAGTTCTCCAGCTCGGGGCGCCATTTTTCGCCCAACGCGGTCGGCCACCTGGGCTTCACCGGCACCTCGCTCTGGATCGAGCCCGCGCGCGAGATCGCGGTCTCGTTGCTCACCAATCGGGTCCATCCGCGGCGCGACAACCAGGCGATCCGTGATTTCCGCCCGAAGATTCACGACCTCATCATGGAGGCGATCGACGCCGACTAGGCCCGCATCCGTTGCGGCTTCGGCCGTGGCGGGCTTACTGCTAGCGTGACGGGGGAGCGGAGGCGAGGTGAGCAGCGGCGTTTCGATGTCCCAGGCGGCGGGCCGCGGTGCATCAGCGACGGTCGCCGCCGAGTCGGCCGCGCGGCTTGCGCGCGTGCCCGATAACGTCCGCCACGTCCATCTGATCGGCGTGGCGGGGACCGCGATGGCGGCGCTGGCCGGGATGCTGGCCGAGCGCGGCCTGCGCGTTAGCGGCTCCGACAGCCAAATCTACGAGCCGACCGCCTCGCTGCTCAAGCGCCTGCGCGTGGAGGTGCGCCCGAGCTTCGGCCCGCACAATCTCGTGCCGCCGCCCGACCTCGTCGTGGTCGGCAATGTGGTCACGCGCGCCAACCCCGAGGCGCAGGCGCTGCTCCAGAGCACGGTCGCGTACCTCTCGATGCCCGAGGCGCTGTGGCACTTCTTTCTGCGTGAGCGGCGCGTCCTAATGGTGGCCGGGACGCACGGCAAGACGACCTCGACCGCGATGATGGCGCACGTGCTGAAGGCGGCGGGGCGGGACCCCTCGATGCTGGTGGGCGGGGTGGCCAAGGACTTTGGCTCCAACTACCGCCTCGGCGCCGGCGGCGACTTCGTAATCGAGGGCGACGAGTACGACACCGCGTTCTTCGACAAGCGGCCGAAGTTTATCCACTACCGGCCGCGCGGCGCGATTATCACCGCAGTCGAATTCGACCACGCCGACATCTACCGCGACCTCGCACACGTCAAGTCCGCCTTCCGTGCGCTGGCGGACTCGATGGAGGGCGAGGGCGCACTCGTCGTATGCGCGGATTCGCCCGCCGCGCTCGAAGTGACCGCGGGCGTCCGCGCCCGCAGGATCACCTACGGCCTCGGCGCCGGCGAGTTCCGCGCCGCGGACATCAGTGCCGGCGCCGACGGTGCGCAGTTCTCGATCGTGCGCGAGGGCAGGGCGGTGGCGCGCGATTTGCGACTGCCGATCGGCGGCCGGATGAACGTTGCCAACGCGCTCGGCGTCGCCACGCTGCTCGCCCACTTCGGCGTGGGTACGGACGAAATCGCGCGCGGACTAGGATCGTTTCGCGGCGTGATGCGCCGCCAGGAGGTGGTCGGCGAGGCGCGCGGCGTTACCGTGATCGACGACTTCGCGCACCATCCGACCGCGATTCGCGCGACGCTGGCGGCGGTCGCCGAGCGCTTTGCCGGCCGGCGCATCCTGGCCGCCTTCGAGCCGCGCTCCAACACCGCGCGGCGCAACGTCTTCCAGCACGACTTCGCCGCCGCCTTCGACGCCGCCGCACGGGTTTACCTTGCGCCGGTCTATTTCAAGGAGAACGACCCGATTCCGGCCGACGGCCGCCTCTCGGTGGATGCGCTGGCGGCGGCGATTGGCGCGCGCGGCCCCGCGGCTCTCGCCTGCGCCTCCACCGAGGAGATCGTGGAGCGGATGGCCGCCGATGCACGCGCGGGCGACGTCGCGCTCATCATGTCCAACGGGCCGTTCGACAATCTGAAGCAGCGGCTGCTCGCCGCGCTCGCCAAGGGCGGACTCTGATTTGCCCGCGACCCGCGCCGCGCGCGAATCATGCGCGGGCGGAGGCTAGCTGATTTCGACGCGGATGCCGCCGATCCGGCGCGCAGCGAAGTTGTACAGCATGCATCCCAGGCCGATCAGGAAGTAGGTTGCCAGCGCGTAGAAGAAGGGGACGAACAGCAGCACCGCATAGTCGTGATGTGGGATGTTGACGTGGAAGACGAAGGCCGCCGCGGCCAGCGGGTAGGTCAGGATCAGAAAGCCGATCAGCGACATCACCGCGGCCACCTTGGCCGCCTGCTTAACCTCAATCGATTTGACCTGCATCCTTACATCTCTGGGTCTCGATGCTCGCCGCCGCGGACCTGCGCCCAAACCGGCGGCGGCAATGGCAGTTTATCGACCGGCCCGTGCGATGCAAGGGGCTATGGCCGCTTATTAGTCTCCAAGAGGGGAAAATGTTGCCCAACTCGTGTGGACGTGCCGCTAGCGCGCCAGGCGGCGCAGGACCGCGTCGAGTTCGATTCCTGCGATCGACGGAAAAACAACGTCGGCTGCCCGGAGGTCGTCCGCGCTGGCGTCGTGGCATACCGCCAGCACTCGCATCCCCGCGCGATGGGCCGCCTCGACGCCGGCCGGCGTGTCCTCGATCACCAGGCATTCGGCGGCTTCCAGTGGCGGGCGCAGGCGGAGCAGAAAGCCGAGCCGGCCGCGCGCTTTCTCAAAACATTCCGGCGCCGGCTTGCCGTGCTCGACGTCTTCGGCGGCGACGATGTCGGCGAACAATTCGCGCACGCCGGCGCACCTAAGGATCGTCTCGGCCTCGACGCGCAGCGTGCCAGTGGCGACGGCGAGCGGAAAGCGCTCGGCGCATCGGCGCACGAAGTCCACCGCGCCGGGGAAGGTCACGTCGCGCCCGGCGATCATCTCCTGGTAAAGCGCCGCCTTGCGCGCGGCGAGATCGGCTATCGCGGCCTCGTCCGCCCGCCGGCCGTGGTCTTTGAGCATGACGGCGAAGACGTCGTGGTCGTCGAAGCCGATCAGGCGGTGGAAATAATCGTCGCGGTCGAGTTCGATTCGTTCGGCGCGCAGGATGCGCGCGAAGGCTTCGTAGTGGAGCGGCTCGGTGTTGGCGAGCGTGCCGTCGAGGTCGAAGATGACTGCGCGGATCATTACGTTCAAAGTTGTGCGGTATCCAGAGTCTGCCGGGTTCGTATCTGGAGCGAGGCGGGGGTCTCGAAGTGAGACGAGCGTTTCGGGGTAGGGCGGGCGTCCCTGGCCGCCCAAGCGGACGGCTGGCAGACAGGCTCGCCCCACAGCGGAAAAGGGCGGGTTTCCTCGCGCGCGCCGGACACGCGCGGAACAATGACATAAGCAAAGCCGGCGGCGGCAGTTTCAGCGAGCTTTTTCCGCCCCTTCAACGATCGGTTCCCGCGGTGAACGTATGCAGGAGGGGTGTGCAACGATCAATCCCGTCAGGCGAGCAGCGCGGCGATCTGACGCTGCGCCGGCGCGGCGCTGACCTCGGCGCGGCCGTTCTCGATCGTCATGTTGAGTTCGCTGCGCACGCCGAAGCGGCCAGGGAGGTAAATTCCCGGCTCGACCGAGAAGCAGGTGCGATCGATCAGCGTGCGATGGTCGCGGGTTTCCAGGGAGTCGAGATTGGCGCCGGCGCCGTGGACCTCGCGGCCGATCGAATGGCCCGTGCGATGGAGAAAATGGGCGGCGAAGCCGGCGCGCTCGATCACGCCGCGCGCGACCCGGTCGGCCTCCTCGCCGCGCACCGGCGCGCCCGTGTGCACGCGCTTGCAGATGAAATCGACGGCGGCGTCGCGCGCCTCGGCGACGATCGCAAAGACCCGCGCCTGTTCCTCGGGCACGCGCTCGCCCGCATACGCCATCCAGGTCAGGTCGGCGTAGATGCTCTCCTCGCCGGGCTCCTTCGCCCACAGGTCGAGCAGCACGAGGTCGCCGTGGCGCACCGGCGTGTCGCGCGCCGCCGACGGCGCGAAATGCGGCAGCGCGGCGTTGGCGTTGAGCGCCACGATCGGCGGGTCATCGGCGACCACGCCGAGGGCGGCGAAGCGCGCGAGCACGAACTGCTGCGCGGTGTATTCGCTTACCGGCTCGGCGCTGCGGAGTCGGCGCGCGATTTCGGCGAAGGTCTCCTCCACCACCCTGCGCACGACCGCGGCGGCGCGGCGATGGCTCGCAAGCTGCGCCGCGGTCAGCCGCGCCTCGAAGCGCTGGATCAGATCGGCGGCGGAGACGACCTCGACGCCCAGCGAGCTGACGAGCTCGACCGTGCCGGCATCGACACGTGCGACGTAGGGGATCGCGCATTGCGGGGAGTAATCCATCGCGACCCGCCGCGCCCCGGCGAGGATCGCGCCGAGCGCCGCGGCCATCTCGTCGGCCGAACGATAGATGGTCGTCTCCACTCCCAGCGCGGCCAGCCGCTCGGCCTCGACCGCCGACACCAACGCGCGCGGCATGCCCGTGGCGGGCACGTAGCAGAACCATCGGCGAGTCGTTATCCCTCCGCTCGGCAGGCCGAGCACGCGGTAGGCGAGCGGGTCGCTGTGGCGGAAGTCGTAGAACAGCCATCCGTCGAGCGACGCCTCGGCAAGCGCGGCGGCGATTTCGTCGAGCCGTCCCATGGGTTGCTTCGTCATTGCCGTGCGCGTGTCAGCCGCGCGCGAGGCATCTGCCGCTTTGGGCTTCGCGGTGAATCGTTCATCGGGTTGTCGGCGGGCGGGGCGCCCCGGCAGGCGGCGACTTGAAGCGCTCGCCCCAGACGTGAACACGCTCGGGCTCGATTCTCACGACCGGATTGCGTTCGATGCTCAGCGCCATCGCGCGATACTGCGGATACTTGTCGCGCAGGCTGCGCAGCGCGAGCAGATACTCCTCGGGATCGTCCACCACGCTGGCGCGCCCGTGGACGAGCACGTAGCCGAGGTTGTCCCAGTGCTCCTCGTAATGGTCGATCACCAGGGCGACACGCGGGTTGGCCGCGATATTGCGCATCCGCCTCAGCCCCAGCCCGCGCTCGCGCTTGGGCTTCTCGTCGATCGCGAAGTAGAAGTGCGCGCCGTCGAACCAGAAGCAGACCGGGACGTTGTGTGGTGCGCCGCTGGCGTCGGCGGTGGCCAGATGGCCCAGACGGGCGAAGGTGAGAAACTCGCGCACCGGGCCCGCGTTGAGAGCCTGCGTCGGATCGGCCGCCATCAGCGTTCCTCGCCGAACAGAAAGAGCGACGCCGCCAGTACGGCGAACGTCGCGTTGGGAAACCACGCCGCCAGCCACGCCGGTAGCATCCCCGAGCGTCCCAGCGATGACGTAAGCCCGAACATCAGCCAGTAGGCGAAGCCGATTCCGATCGCGAGGGTGAAGCTGCGGCCGACGCTGAGGTTGCGCGGCAGCGGGTCGAGGCTCAGCGCGAGCCCAAGCGCCGCCATGATCAGGCACGCCAGCGGCATCGCGTACTTCAGGTCGCGGTCGACGTAGTAGCCGCCGGGGTCGAGCCCCTTGCGCCGCAGCCCTTCGATATAGGCGTTGAGCTGCCACAGACTGAACTCGTCGGGGTCCATCCGCAACAGATTGAAGTCGGAAGGCTTGGTGTCGATACGCAAGGGGCCAGGCGCAGTCGGCTCAACCTTGCCGCCCGGCAGCAGTTTGAAGGCGCTGAGCTCGACCGGCCGCCATTGATCGCCGGTCCATTGCGCGCCCGCCGCGTGCTCGACGCTGTTCAGCGAGTAGTCGTCGTGGCCGACGCGGTAGAGGGTTACGCCATGGAGCATCTTCTTGTGGCCGTCGTAATAGTCGGCGCTCAGAAAGCCGTCGGGCACACGGACCCAGATGCGGCGGTTGAAGAAGATACCGTAGATTTTCCGGTGCTGGAGTTCGACCTGGTAGAGATGCTTGGCCGCGCGGGTCGCGGTCGGCACCACCGTCTCGCTCAGCGCGAAGTTGAACGCCGAGATGAGTGCCGCCAGCAGCAGCACCGGCGCCGCCATCTCGAGCCGGCTTATCCCGAGCTGTTGGCAGGCGAGCACCTCGCCGGTGCGGTTGAGCAGCGCGAAGCCGAGCAGCACGCCGGCCAGCGAAGCCACCGGCAGCAGCTGCGAGACGATGAGCGGGAGCTTGAGCGCGAAGTACTCAAGCCCGATAAGCCCCAAGCCGCCGTAGCGCATCAGGTCGTCGATGCGGTCGAACAGGTCGCCCAGCAGATAGGCGGCGGTGAAGGCGGCCAGGCAGACCACGAAGGGGCCGAGAAAATGTCCGCCGAGGAAACGATCCATCGTCGGCGACAGCCGCGGGCGCAGTTTCATGCCGCCTCCCTACGCCCGTAGTGCTCGATCAGATCCCAGATAAGATCGCCGGGGCCGCGCCCCTGGTCGGCGCGGTCGGTCGCGCTGCGATAGAACATCCAGACCGCAAGTGCTGCAAACACCACGTCCGGAATCGCCATCGCGGCCAACGCGTTGAGCGAGCCGCGCTCGGCCAGCGTCCGCCCCATCCGCATCAGCATGTAATACAGAAAGAACAGCGCGATCGCGACGCCGAAGCGCTCGGATTGGCCGCCGCGCGCGGGCTTGAGCCCCAGCGGCACGCCGATCATTGCGAACAGCAGCGTCGCCAGCGGCACCGTGTACTTGCCCGCCAGCTCCGCCTCGGCCTCGTGATCGGGTTTGCCCGCGGCGCGCGCCCTGGCGATCGCCGCGCGCAGCTCCGCGTAGCCCATCTCCTCGGGTTCGCGGTTGTTCATGCCGAAGCTGTCCTGCGGCTCGATACTGAGATCGTAGATGCGAAAGCTGGTGACGTGGCTGCCGCGCGGCGAGGAGTCCAACCCGAAGATCGAGCCGTCGAACAGGCGCAGCGTGATGGTGTGCTGCTGGCGGTCGGGCAGGATGATCCCGCGGCGCGCGATGATGGTGTTCTGCTGGTCGCGGTTGCGCGCGTCCGAGATCAGCACGCCATGCAGGGTGTCGTTGCCCGAGACGTGGTCAACGTAGAGCACCAGCCCCGGAAAGGTGCTGTCGAAGATCTTTTCTTTAAGCCCGGCGGTCGAGCGGGTGCGGCTGAGGCGGTAGAGCTCGGACTGGAGCTGCGAGTTTGCCCACGGCCGGACCGAGAACGCAAACCAGCTTGCGAGCGCGTACACCGCGACCGCGACGACCATCACCGGCACGGCCAACCGATAGAGGCTGATGCCACAGGCGCGCGCGGCGATGAGCTCGCGATCGCCCGACATTCGCCCGAAGCCCAGCAGCACGCCGAGCAGCACCGCCATTGGGAATGTCAGCTCGAGGAAGGCGGGCATGATGTAGCCGATGAGGCTCAGCACCTGGCCGACCCCGACCCCGTGATTGACCACCATCTCGGTGAGCTTGAGCAGCTTGCCGGTGACCAGCGCGAAGGTGAGCAGGAAGACGCCCATCGCGAACGGACCGACGACCTCGCGCGCCACGTAGCGGTCGATGGTTTGAAATCCGCGCATCGCTGAGGATGGGCGCGTCGGCCGTCGCGTGCGCGGCGGCCGACGCGCCTGCCGACAAGTCTAGACCGATGAGCCGCAGGATGAAACGCGCGCCGCCGCCAGCGAGGATCTGTCGGGCGCGCCGCTGTCGCACGGCGGGCCGGGCGGTTATATGATTGCGCAGATGAGAGGGGGGCGCGATGGAGATAAGGGCCGCGGCGGGGGCCCGCGCCCACCGGGCGCGGGCCCCCGCCGCGGCAGGCAGACCCGGGGCTGGCCGTACGCGCCGCATGCGCCGCGCGCCCACGGCGCCGGCGCGGCCGCGTATGGCGGCGCGCCCGGGCAGGGGCGCGGCCGCCGCCGGCATCCGCCGCGGACGCCTGGCCCCGCGACCACGACAGGGGCGGCCGGCGGCGCGCCGAGTTCGACGCGCCGCCCGCCGCCTCATCCCGCGCTCGCGGGCCCGCCTGCGGCAAGCGCTGCGCCAATTGCGGGTGCCTCATCGCGCGAGCTGGTATTCGGCGCGGAGCCCGTCCACGAGCTCGCCGCCGCCGCGCCTGAGGCCGTGCGCGCCCTGTATGTACGCGACGATCTGCGCGAGCGCTTTGCCGCCGATATCGAGCGTGTCCGAGCGGCGGGCGGACAAATCGTGCCGGCCGCCGCGGCTGCGCTTGCGCGAATGGCGGGCGCCGAGGCGCGCCATCAGGGCATCGTCGCGCTCATCCGCGAATACAACTACGCCGGCTTCGATGAGGTAGTCGCCGAAAAGCCCGACCCGCTGTTGCTGGTGGACGGAGTCAGCGATCCGCGCAACCTCGGCGCGCTGCTGCGCTCGGCCGAGTGCGCCGGCGTGCGCGCCGTGGTCCTCGCGCGCGACCGCACGGTGGGACTTACGCCGGCCGCGATCAAGTCGTCCGCCGGCGCGTGGGTGCATCTGAAGATCGCGCGATGCGGCAACGTCGCGCGCGCGCTGGAAGATCTCAAGGAGGCCGGCTATTGGGTCGCGGCGCTCGCACCCGACGGGCCGGTCGAGCTTTACGATCTCGATACCACGCGTCGGCTCGTGCTGGTCGTCGGCTCCGAGGAGCACGGCGTGCGCGGCATCGTGAGGAAGACCGCGGATTTCGTCGTGCGCATTCCGATGCGCGGGCGGATCGAGTCACTCAACGTGTCGGTGGCGGCGGCAGTGGCGCTGTTCGAGGTCGCGCGCCGGCGCGCCGCGGCGACGCCACGCGCCGCGGAAGCCGCGGACGTTGCGCAGAGCGGGGAGGGGACATGCTGATTCTCAAGCCCGGATGCGAGTGCTGCGACCGCGACCTTGCGCCGCAGTCGCTCGACGCCATGATCTGCTCGTTCGAGTGCACGTTTTGCCGCGAGTGCGCGGAAACGAAGCTGAATGGCCGCTGTCCGAACTGCGGCGGCGAGCTGGTGCGCCGCCCGGTGCGCCCGGCCGACAAATTGGCGGCGTTTCCAGCTTCCACGCAGCGGGTGTTCAAGCCGGCCGGATGCGCCAAGGTCGCTTGAGCGGCCGCGCCGGCTTCGACGCGCACACGAAACGGTTGCCGGTGGGCGGTCGCGGGCGTTTGCGCGCCTGCCCCGAGCGTGCGAGGCTTTGCCGCGGGAGAGGCGATGATGAAGGGCGATCTTGCAAACCTTGACGCGACTGAGCAGGCGCAACTGGTCCGCAAAAAGAAGGTGTCACCGCTCGAGCTGGTTGACGCCGCCATCGCGCGGATCGAGCGGGTGAACCCCCAGCTAAATGCCGTGATCACGCCGCTGTTCGACAAGGCGCGCGAGCAGGCCAAAAGCGACGCTCTGCCCCAGGGGCCGTTTCGCGGCGTGCCGTTCCTGCTCAAGGACCTGATCTGCGCCTCGGCCGGTGACCCGTTGTACAACGGGATGCGCCTGATGCGCGACGCCGGTATCGTCGCGCCCTACGACACCTACCTTGCGGCAAAGTTCAGGGCTGCTGGATTCATCTGCCTGGGCAAGACCAACACGCCCGAGCTCGGCCTCAACGCGACGACCGAGCCCGAGGCCTTCGGCCCTTCGCGCAACCCGTGGCATACGGAGCATTCAACCGGCGGCTCCAGCGGCGGGTCGGCCGCCGCTGTCGCGGCGCGGATGGTCGCAGTTGCACACGCCAATGACGGCGGCGGCTCGATCCGTATCCCCGCCAGCGAATGCGGCCTGGTCGGACTCAAACCATCGCGCGGGCGTGTCTCGTGGGGCCCCGACATGGGCGACGCGTGGCACGGGCTGGCCATCGAGGGCGTGGTGACACGCTCGGTGCGCGATGTCGCCGCCGTGCTCGATGCAATCGCCGGCAACATGCCGGGCGATCCTTATGCCGCGCCGCCGCAACGCCGACCGTTCGCCAAGGAACTCAGCGCCAAGGTCGGGCGCATGCGTGTGGGCGTGATGAAGCGCACGCCGCTCGGCGGCGGCGAGCTCCATCCTGACTGCCTCGCGGCGGTCGAGGACGCCGCGCGCCTTATCGAGTCGCTGGGACACGCGGTCGAGGAGTCCCATCCGGCGGCGCTCGACGAGCCCGACGTCTCCCGATGCTTCAACGACGTCGTCTGCGGCCATGCCGTGTTCGCGCTGGAGCAGATCGGCGCGCTGCTCGGCAGAAGGCTCAACGCCGAGGACGTCGAGCTGTGGACGTGGTCGGTGGCCGAGCGCGGATTTTCGATGCCGGTCGGACAGTATCTGGCGGCGATCCAGTGGCTTCAGGTATGGAGCCGGCGGGTGGCGCAATGGTGGAGCGACGGCTTCGACCTGCTGTTGACCCCGACCATCGCAGCGCCGCCGCCGCCGCTGGGAACGCTGGTAGCGAAGCCTGAGGATCCGGCGGCTGGGTGGGCGCGGCTGATGGCGCTGATCCAGTTCACACCCCAGTACAATGCGACGGGCCAGCCTGCGATCTCGCTGCCGCTGAGTTGGAACGCGCAGGGGCTGCCGATAGGAATCCAGTTGGTGGCTGGCTTCGGGCGCGAAGATCTGCTGATACAGGTCGCGGCGCAGCTTGAGCAGGCGCGGCCGTGGAAGGACCGGCGCCCGCCGATTTGCGCCTGAGTGCGACCCGAACCGAGCCTCGCACGCGCCGGGATATCCGGCGGCCGCGCGACGTAGCGGCGCGATCAACATGTCCATCGCGGCGTTCGACGCGGCAAGCGAGGCTTCGCAGCGTGACGAGGGGGCTCCAGGTCGTCCCGCGCTTGACACTCTTTTGGGGCGGGCATAAAAGCGTTAGTTTACGATCCGTGGGCCGATGTAGCTCAACGGTAGAGCAACTGACTTGTAATCAGTAGGTTGGCGGTTCGATTCCGCCCATCGGCTTTGATTACAAGCGTGCGTTGGAGCGGAGAGGTTCCCGAGCGGCCAAAGGGAGCAGACTGTAAATCTGCCGGCTTATGCCTTCGGAGGTTCGAATCCTCCCCTCTCCACCAATCAATGTTGCGCGGGCGGGAATAGCTCAGTTGGTAGAGCGCGAGCCTTCCAAGCTCGGGGTCGCGGGTTCGAATCCCGTTTCCCGCTCCATGCCTCGCTCACGGCCCGGCGGCGAGACCGGCAATGGACGCGGGCCCATGTAGCTCAGTCGGCAGAGCACTTCCTTGGTAAGGAAGAGGTCACGGGTTCGATTCCCGTCGTGGGCTTTCAGATTCTGGCGGCCGCAAGGCGCGCCGTAAGGACAGGTTTAAGGGGCGATGCGAGACTTGATAGGTCTGGCGTGCGATAGCTGCAAAAGGCGCAATTACACGACGACCAAGAATAAGAAGCGACAGACCGAAAAATTCGTGATCAAGAAGTTCTGCCCGAGTTGCCGCTCGCATACCGCTCATCGCGAGGTCAAGGTCTGAACACCGCTGGTTCAACGCGGGCCGCCGGCGCGGCTATCGCGTCCGGGCGGCGGGCGCTATTATTCTGAGCGGGGCTGTTACGGAGGGTCAGTAGCTCTAATTGGATAGAGCATCGGACTCCAAATCCGAGGGTTGCAGGTTCGAATCCTGCCTGGCCCGCCAACCTCCCGCTTGGTCGACCGGCACGAGACTTGAATCCGGCTATCATTATGGATAGGCTGAAAAGTTACCTCGATCAGGCGGTCAGCTTTGTCAAGGAAGCGTGGGCGGAACTTCTGAAGGTCCACTTTCCTTCGCCCCGGGAGACGGCACAGGCGACCTTCGTGGTGGTGATTCTGACGCTGGTGATGGCGATGTGGCTGGGGCTGGCGGACTTCGCGGCCACCCGCGTGGTGCGCAGCCTTCTGGGCTAGGCCCGGATCGCGCTGCGGATGGGATGCTCGGCGCGCGTCGGCGACGCTGATCAACTGACGCGAATCGGGCCGAGGCGGCTCAGCATTGTGAGATGGCAGACGTAGCATCAACCACGGCAGCGGGCGAAGCCAAGGCGGCCGGCACTGCGGCCAAGAAATGGTACGTGGTGCATACCTACTCGGGCTACGAGCAGAAGGCCAAGGCCGCGCTCGAGGAGCGGGTGCGCGCACTCAAGTTGGAGGACAAGATCGGCGAGATCCTCGTACCGGTGGAGCGGGTGCAGGAGTTGGGCAAAGGCGGCCAGCGCAAGATCTCAAGCCGCAAGTTCTTCCCCGGCTACATCTTCGTCAACATGGAGCTGACCGACGAGACCTGGCACGTGGTCAAGAACACGCCCAAGATCACGGGCTTCGTCGGCCACTCGACCCAGCCGCCGGAAGTGCCCGAGTCCGAAGTGCGCGAGATCACGCAGCAGATGGAAGAGGGCGCGCTGCGGCCCAAACCCAAGGTGCTGTTCGAGGTGGGCGAGGCGGTCAAGGTTATCGACGGCCCCTTCCAGGACTTCAACGGGACCGTCGAGGAAGTGCGCCCGGAAAAAGGGAAGGTGCGAGTGCTGATCTCGATCTTCGGCCGCGCCACGCCGGTCGAGCTCGACTTCGTGCAGGTGGAGAAATCTTAAGGCTCAAGGCGGCAGGCGCCGCCCCATCCCCCATCGCAGGCCGACGCGGGGCGTCGGCGGCGGTGCGCGGGTGGGACGATGCGGCCGGGGCCGCGTGGGACGCGGCGGATCGGGAAGCAACGGTCAGATGGCGAAGAAAGTCGTCGGTCAAATAAAGCTGCAAATTCCGGCGGGGGCGGCCAACCCTTCGCCGCCGGTCGGCCCTGCGCTCGGCCAGCGCGGCGTCAATATCATGGAGTTTTGCAAGGCCTTCAATGCGCAGACCCAGGCCATGGCGGGACTGGTCATCCCGGTGATCGTCACGGTGTACGCCGACCGTTCGTTTACCTTCGTGACCAAGAGCCCGCCGGCCTCGATCCTGTTGCTCAAAGCGGCCGGCGTCGAGAAGGGTTCGGCAACTCCCAACAAGAACAAGGTAGGCAAGGTAACCCGCAAGCAGGTCGAGGAGATCGCGAAGACCAAGTTGAAGGATCTGACCGCCGCTGATCTCGAGGCGGCGGTGCGTACGGTCGCGGGCACCGCGCGCTCGATGGGTATCGAAGTCGTCGAGTAGGACAACCGCGGCGCGCGTTGCCGCGGCGGCAAGGCGGGCAACGCGAAGCGGGCAGGAAAGATGGCAGGCAAGAAATATCGCGAGGCGGCCAAACAGATCGATCCCGAAAAGCGCTACTCACTGGAGGAGGCGCTGCGGCTGGTCGTCGCCAACAAGGTGGCCAAGTTCGACGAGACGGTCGAGATGGCGGTGCGGCTCAACGTCGATCCGCGCCAGGCCGACCAGAACGTGCGAGGCACCGTCGTGCTCCCCAACGGCACCGGCAAGGTGGCGCGCGTGCTGGTGCTGGCCAAGGGCGAGAAGGAGCGCGAGGCGCGCGAGGCCGGCGCAGACTACGTCGGCAGCGACGACCTCATCAAGCGCATCCAGGAGGAAAACTGGCTCGAGTTCGACCGTGTAATCGCCACGCCCGACGTGATGGGCGCGGTCGGGCGGATCGGCAAGATCCTCGGTCCGCGCGGCCTCATGCCCAATCCACGCGTCGGCACCGTGACCTTCGACGTCGCCAAGGCGGTCGCCGAAGTCAAGGCGGGCAAGGTTGACTACCGGGTCGATAAGGCCGGCGTGATCCATGCGCGCATCGGCAAGGTGAGCTTCGGCGAGGCCAAGCTGGTGCAGAACGCACGCGCGCTGCTCGAGGCGATCGTGCGCTCCAAGCCGTCCACCGCCAAGGGCAATTACGTCAAGAGCGTGACGGTGAGCTCGACGATGGGGCCCGGCGTGAAGGTTGACACGGGCGAGGCGCGCACGGTGGCCGCGGCGGCCTAGGGGGAATCGCAGGATGCGCAAGGAACAGAAGAGCGCGGTGGTGAGCGAACTGGCCGAGAAGATGGGCCGCGCCAGTATCGCGCTGGTTTCGGAATATCGCGGGATGAGCGCGGGCGAGGCCACCGAGGTGCGCCGCCGCCTGCGCGCCGTGCGCGGCGAACTGCGCATGGCCAAGAACACGTTGGTGCGCCGCGCGATCAAAGGGACGCCGTTCGCACCGCTCGAGGACAAGCTGGGCGGCCCGGTCGGAATCATCCTGAGCTACGCCGACCCGATCGAGCTGGCGAAGACCGTCACCGGGATGCGTGAGCTGGGCGATAAATTCAAGCTGCGCGGCGGGGTGCTCGAGGGCAAGGCGCTCGCGGCCGAGGAGGTCCAGGCGCTGGCCGCGATGCCGCCGCGCGAAGTTATCCTCGCTCAGCTGCTCGGGCTTATCGCGGCGCCGGCGACCCGCCTGGTGCGCCTGCTCAACGAGCCAGGGTCGGCCCTGGCGCGCCTGATCGACGCGGCAGGCAAGACCAAGAACGAGGCGACGCCGGCCGAGGCTTAAACCGCCGGACTCAGCCATCGCACGGAGCGAAAGACTCGGCGCAAGGCGCATCCAAATTATCAGAAATCGAACAGGGCTTTCGGGGGCGCTCCCACATACCTTCCCCGGACGCCGGCTGCGATGAAGCAAAGAGAGGAACCCTCAGATGTCGGAAGGAACACAGATCAGCCGCGATCAGGTCAAGGACTTCCTGAAGAACATGAGCCTGATGGAAGCGGCGGCCTTGGTCAAAGAGCTCGAGCAGGAGCTCGGCGTTTCGGCGGCGGCGCCCGTGGCGGTGGCGGCGGCGGCACCGGCGGCCGGGGGCGCGGCTGCGGCGCCGGCACCGGAGAAGGATGAATTCACCGTGATGCTGACTGGGGCGGGCGACAAGAAGATCCAGGTGATCAAGGTCGTGCGCGAGCTGACCGGCCTGGGACTGAAGGAGGCCAAGGACTTGGTTGACGGCGCGCCCAAGCCGGTCAAGGAAGGCGTGAGCAAGGCCGAGGCGGAGGAGATTCAGAAGAAGCTGGTGGAGGCGGGAGCGACGGTCGAGCTGAAGTAAGCAGGGCCGACGGATTCGACACGGATTGGACATCGCGGAATCGGGCTGGGCGGCGCGGCGGCAAAGCTGCGCGGCACGGCCCGCTTTTGCCGTTTTGACGGCGCATCGCGCGGCGGGCGTACGGCCCGCCGCCCGCGCGCCGATGCGACGTTTGGCGTAGGGCGCGCGCGCGGCGGCGTCCAGCGAGGTGGCAATGGCTCAGCAGTCAACGGTGACGAGTAATCTTCGGCTGCGCCGCTCGTTCGGCAAGATCAAGAAGATTATCGACATCCCCAACCTCATCGAGATCCAGAAGCGCTCGTACGAAGAGTTTCTGCAAGCCGGAGTGCCGTCGGAGAGCCGCACCGACACCGGGCTGCAGGCGGTGTTCAAGTCGGTCTTTCCGATCAAGGACTTCAACGAAACCGCCTCGCTCGAGTTCGTCAGCTACGAGTTGGGCGAGCCCAAGTACGACGTCGAGGAATGCCATCAGCGCGGGATGACCTATGCGGCGCCGCTGAAGGTCAAGATCCAGCTCGTCATCTGGGACGTCGAGGGCGGTCGCCGCTCGATCAAGAACGTCAAGGAGCAGGAGGTTTACTTCGGCGAAATCCCGCTGATGACCGCCAATGGAACCTTCATGATCAACGGCACCGAGCGGGTCATCGTCTCGCAGCTCCATCGCTCGCCCGGCGTGTTTTTTGAGCATGACAAGGGACGCACGCACTCCACCGGCAAGTTGCTCTACTCGGCGCGCGTGATTCCCTATCGCGGAAGCTGGATCGACTTCGAGTTCGACCCGCGCGACGTGCTCTACGTGCGCATCGACCGCCGGCGCAAGTTCCCGGCCACGGTGCTGCTGCGCGCGCTCGGGATGACCACCGAGGATCTGCTCAACTACTTCTACCGCAAGGACGTGCTGATCCTCGACGGCAAGCAGCTGGCCAAGCAGTTCAAACCCGACCAGCTGCTCGGCGCCCGGATCAGCCGCGACGTAAAGGATCCCAAGAGCGGCGACGTGCTCGCGCGCGAGGGACGCAAGTTCAACAAGGCCATCGTGCGCGCGCTCGAGCAGGCGCGGGTGAGCGAGATCCCGATCGCGCTCGACGAGGCGGTCGGCCGCATCTCGGCCCACGATGTGGTCGACCCCGACACCGGCGAAGTCCTGCTCCAGACCAACGAGGAGCTGAGCGAGGAGGCGCTGGAGAAGCTGCGCGCACACGGGGTCAAACGGCTGGAAGTCCTGTACACGGAAGACCAGCCCGGCGGCGGCCCGCTGCGCCTGACCCTGGCGCTCGACAAGCTGAGCTCGCCCGAGGAGGCGATCCTCGACATCTACAAGAAGCTGCGCCCGGGCGATCCGCCGACCCAGGAAACCGCGACCACCTTCTTCAACAACCTCTTCTTTAACCCCGAGCGCTACGATCTTTCCAAGGTCGGGCGGCTCAAGCTCAACCACAAGCTCAAACTCGATGTGCCGCTGGAGCAGGGCACGCTGCGGCGCGAGGACATCCTCGAGGTCGTACGCTACTTGATCGATCTGAAAAACGGCGTGGGTCAGGTCGACGACATCGACCATCTCGGCAACCGCCGCGTGCGCGCGGTCGGCGAGCTGGTGGAGAACCAGTTCCGCATCGGGCTGGTGCGCATGGAGCGTGCGATCAAGGAGCGGATGAGCCTGCAGGACATCGAGACTCTGATGCCGCAGGAGCTGGTCAACTACAAGCCGGCCTCGGCGGTGATCAAGGAGTTCTTTGGCTCCTCGCAGCTCTCGCAGTTCATGGATCAGACCAACCCGCTCTCCGAGATCGCGCACAAGCGCCGGCTGTCGGCGCTCGGGCCGGGCGGGCTTACGCGCGAGCGCGCGGGTTTCGAGGTTCGCGACGTCCATCCGACCCACTACGGGCGAGTGTGCCCGATCGAAACCCCCGAGGGGCCGAACATCGGGCTCATCGCGGCGCTCTCGACCTACGCCCGGGTCAACGACTTCGGCTTCATCGAGACGCCCTACCGGGTGGTCGAGAATGGGCGGGTGACCGAACGGATCGTTTACCTCTCGGCGCTCGACGAGGAGGAAAAGGTCATCGCGCAGGCCAACGCGCCGCTCGACGCCCACGGCCGCTTCGTCAACGAGTTGGTCTCGGCGCGGATCGGCGGCGAGTTCACCGTGGTGCGCTCCGAGGACGTGCAGTACATGGACGTCTCGCCCAACCAGCTGGTGTCGGTGGCGGCCTCGCTGATCCCGTTCCTGGAGAACGACGACGCCAATCGCGCGCTGATGGGTTCCAACATGCAGCGCCAGGCGGTGCCGCTGCTCAAGACCGATGCGCCGCTGGTCGGCACGGGGCTGGAGCGCACGGTCGGACGCGACTCCGGAGTCACCGTGATCGCGCGGCGCGACGGCGTGGTCGAGAACGTCGATGCCGAGCGCATCGTGGTGCGCGCCGACAAGCCGAGCAAGGACCCGCGCGACGCCGGCGTCGATATCTACAATCTCATCAAGTACCAGCGCTCCAACCAGAACACCTGCATCAACCAGAAGCCGGTGGTGATGCGCGGCGAGCGGGTGCGCGCGGGTGACGTCCTCGCCGACGGCCCGTCAACCGACGCCGGCGAGCTCGCGCTGGGGCGCAACGTGCTGGTCGCCTTCATGCCGTGGGGCGGCTACAACTTCGAGGACTCCATCCTGATCTCCGAGCGCGTGGTCAAGGACGACTTCTTCACCTCGGTGCACATCGAGGAGTTCGAGTGCGTCGCGCGCGACACCAAGCTCGGCCCCGAGGAGATCACCCGCGACATCCCCAACGTCGGCGAGGAGGCGCTCAAGAATCTCGACGCCTCCGGCATCATCCGCATCGGCGCCGAGGTCCGTCCGGGCGACATCCTGGTCGGCAAGATCACGCCCAAGGGCGAGACCCAACTCAGCCCCGAGGAGAAGCTGCTGCGCGCGATCTTCGGCGAGAAGGCGGGCGAGGTGCGCGACACGTCGCTGCGCGTGCCGCCGGGAGTCGAGGGTGCGGTCATCGGCGCGCGGGTCTTCGCGCGCCGCGGCGCGACCCGCGACGACCGCAGCCAAGAGATCCACGCCGCCGAGATCGAGCGGCTCAAGCAGGACGAGACCGAGGAGATCCGCATCATCCGCCAGGAGACCCTGCGCAAGCTCAAGCGCGCGCTGGTCGGCAAGAAACTTGCCGGGCGCGTGCTCGCCGACGACCGCCGCGTGCTGCTGCAGAAGGGCGACGTGCTGAGCGCCGAGGCGCTCGACGAGCTGCCGGTGCCGGCGTGGGAGCAGCTGCGGGTCGAAAGCGAAGGCGCGAGCGCCGAGGCGGCGGCCGCGGTGGCCGCGATGCGCGCCAGTGTGGAGGCGGTTTCCGCCTACTACGGCGCCAAGCAGGAGCGGCTGCGCGGCGGCGACGAATTGGCGCCGGGCGTGATCAAGATGATCAAGGTGTTCGTCGCGATCAAGCGCCGGCTCCAGGTGGGCGACAAGATGGCCGGGCGCCATGGCAACAAGGGCGTGCTCTCGCGCATCCTGCCCGAGGAGGATATGCCGCGGCTGGCCGACGGAACACCGGTGGACGTGGTGCTTAACCCGCTGGGTGTGCCCTCGCGGATGAACGTCGGGCAGATCCTCGAGACCCACCTCGGATGGGCCTCGCGCGAGCTCGGGCGCAAGCTCGACGAAGATTTGCGCGGTGGAGCCAGCCCGGCACAGCTCCGCAAGCGCCTGCGCGAGTTCTACAGCGACCGCGAGAGTCAGGAGTTCATCGACGGTCTGCCCGAGGGCGAGGTGATGCGGCTGGCGGAGAAGTGCCGCGGCGGTATCCACATCGCCTCGCCGGTGTTTGACGGCGCGCGCGAGGAGGAGATCTTCGCGCTGCTCAAGCGTGCCGAGCTGCCCGAGACCGGCCAGTGCACGCTGTACGACGGGCGCACCGGGCTGCCGTTCGAGCAGCCGGTGACGGTGGGCGTGATGTACATGATGAAGCTGCATCACCTGGTCGAGGACAAGATTCACGCGCGCTCGACCGGCCCCTACAGCCTGGTGACTCAGCAGCCGCTGGGCGGCAAGGCGCAGTTCGGTGGCCAGCGCCTGGGCGAGATGGAGGTGTGGGCGCTGGAGGCCTACGGCGCGGCCTACACGCTGCAGGAGATGCTGACGGTGAAGTCGGACGACGTCGCCGGGCGGACCCGGATGTACGAGGCGATCGTCAAAGGCGAGAACACGCTGGAGCCGGGCTTGCCGGAGTCGTTCAACGTGATGGTCAAGGAGCTGCAGTCGCTCTGCCTCAACGTCGAACTGCTCGAGCAGCAGCCGCGCGCATAGCCTAGGGAGCAAACGGGGATGGAAGACCTTTTCGGAATTTTTGAAAAGCCCAAGAACCCGCTGTCGTTCAACGCTATCCGGATCTCGATTGCGTCGCCCGAGATGATCCGCTCGTGGTCGCACGGCGAGGTCAAGAAGCCCGAGACCATCAACTACCGCACCTTCAAGCCCGAGCGCGACGGCCTGTTCTGCGCCAAGATCTTCGGCCCGACTAAGGACTACGAGTGCAACTGCGGCAAGTACAAGCGCATGCGCCATCGCGGCGTGGTGTGCGAGAAGTGCGGCGTGGAGGTCATCCAGTCCAAGGTTCGCCGCGAGCGGATGGGCCATATCGACCTCGCCGCGCCGGTCGCCCACATCTGGTTTTTGCGCTCGCTGCCCTCGCGCATCGGCACGCTGCTCGACATGACGCTCAAGGAGCTCGAGAAGGTACTCTACTTCGAGAGCTACGTCGTCACCGACTCGGGCGAGACGCCGCTGGGGCACAAGGAGCTGCTCAACGAGCGCCGCTACCGCGAGGCGCGCGAGCAGTACCGCGACGGCTTCAAGGCCGAAATGGGCGCCGAGGCGATCCGCAGCCTGCTGGCCGCGCTCGATCTCGACAAGCTCGCCGAGGAGCTGCGCGCCGAGATGAAGGCGACGGCGAGCGAGGCGCGGCGCAAGAAGGTGGCCAAGCGGCTGAAGGTGGTCAATGCGTTTCGCGACTCGGGCAACCGTCCGGAGTGGATGATCCTGACCATCCTGCCGGTCATCCCGCCCGACCTGCGCCCGCTGGTTCCGCTCGACGGCGGGCGCTTCGCGACCTCCGACCTCAACGACCTCTACCGGCGGGTGATCAACCGCAACAACCGCCTCAAGCGCCTCATCGAGCTCAACGCGCCCGACATCATCGTGCGCAACGAGAAGCGGATGCTGCAGGAGGCGGTGGACGCGCTGTTCGACAACGGGCGGCGCGGGCGCGCGATCACGGGCCCGGCCAAGCGCCCGCTCAAGTCGCTCAGCGACATGCTCAAGGGCAAGTCGGGGCGCTTTCGCCAGAACCTGCTCGGCAAGCGGGTTGACTACTCGGGACGCTCAGTCATCGTGGTTGGTCCCGAGCTGCGCCTGCATCAGTGCGGCCTGCCCAAAAAGATGGCGCTCGAACTGTTCAAGCCCTTCATCTACTCCAAGCTCGAGGAGAAGGGCTACGTCACGACCATCAAGAGCGCCAAAAAGATGGTCGAGAAGGAAGGCAAGGATGTCTGGGACATCCTCGACGACGTCATCCGCGAGCATCCGGTGCTGCTCAACCGCGCGCCCACGCTCCATCGCCTCGGCATCCAGGCCTTCGAGCCGGTGCTGATCGAGGGCAAGGCGATCCAGCTCCATCCGCTGGTCTGCGTCGCCTACAACGCCGACTTCGACGGCGACCAGATGGCGGTGCACGTGCCGCTGTCGATCGAGGCGCAGGTCGAGTCGCGCGCGCTGATGATGTCCACCAACAACATCCTCTCGCCGGCCAGTGGCAAGCCCATCATCGTGCCCACCCAGGACATGGTGCTCGGGTTGTACTACATGACGCGCGAGCGGCCGCTGGCGCGCGGTGAGGGCAAGTTCTTCGCAAGCCCGGCCGAGGTGCGCATCGCCTATGACCATGGCGAGGTCGAGCTCCACGCGCGAGTCACGGTGAGGATGCCCAGGGTGCGGGCGGTCGCGCCTGCGCACGCCGACGAGGAGGAAGAGCATCACCGGCTCAGCGTGGGGCCGGCGATGGCCTCGGGCGACGGCGCGGCCGCGTACGAGCGGGTCGAGACCACGGTGGGGCGCGTGCTGCTGTACGAGATCGTACCGCCGGTGGTGCCGTTCGACGAAGTCAACCGCACCATGAAGAAGAAAGAGCTCGGCAACCTGATCGATCTCGTTTACCGCCGCGCCGGCAACAAGGCGACCGTCATTTTCGCCGATCGCCTCAAGGATGTCGGCTTCGACTTCGCCACCCGCGCCGGGATTTCGATCTCGATCAAGGACATGACCATCCCGCCGCAGAAGGCGCAGCTTTTGGAGAAGGCGCAGAAGGAAGTCAGCGAAATCCAGCGACAGTACAACAACGGCGTCATCACCGACGGCGAGCGCTACAACAAGGTGGTCGACATCTGGGCCGAGGTTCAGGACCAGATCGGCTCGGCGGTGCTCAAGGGGCTCTCGACTCAGGCTTACGGCAAGGACAAGCAGGGCAAAGAGGTCGTGGGCGCGTCGTTCAACCCCATCTTCATCATGGCCGACTCCGGCGCGCGCGGCTCCGAGCAGCAGATCCGCCAGCTCGCAGGCTTGCGCGGCCTGATGGCGAAGCCGTCGGGCGAGATCATCGAGACCCCGATCACGGCCAACTTCCGCGAGGGGCTGACCGTGCTCCAGTACTTCATCTCGACCCACGGCGCGCGCAAGGGCCTTGCCGACACGGCGCTCAAGACCGCCAACTCGGGCTATCTGACTCGCCGCCTGGTCGACGTCGCCCAGGACTCGATCATCACCGAGGAGGATTGCGGCACGCTCGACGGGATCGAGATGACCCCGCTGGTCGAGGGCGGCGAGATCATCGAAGGGCTGGGCGATCGCGTGCTGGGACGGGTCGCGCTTGAGGACATCCGCGACCCCTTCACCAACCAGGTGCTGGTCCACGCCAACGAGATGATCGACGAGGACAAGGTGGCCGCGATCGAGGATGCGGGTCTGGAGCGGGTCAAAATCCGCTCGGTGCTGACCTGCCAGTCGCGCCAGGGCGTGTGCGTCAAGTGCTACGGGCGCGACCTCGGCCGCGGACACCTGGTCAACATGGGCGAGGCGATCGGCATCATGGCCGCGCAGTCGATCGGCGAGCCTGGCACGCAGCTGACGATGCGCACGTTTCACATCGGCGGCACCGCCAGTCGGCGCGCCGAGCAGACCACGCTGGAGGCGCGCAACGAGGGCGTAGTGCGGCTGCACGGGGTCAAGACCGTGCCCGCGCCCGACGGCACGCTGATCGTGATGTCGCGCCACGGCGAAGTGGCAATCGTCACCCCGGTGGCGGCCGAGGGCGGCGACCGCGCAGTGCGCGAGCGCGAGCGCGAACGCTACCCGCTGGTCTATGGGGCCAAGCTGCGCAAGGCCGACGGCGCCGCGGTCAAGGCGGGCGAGCTGATCGCCGAGTGGGATCCCTACACCACCCCGATCATCACCGAGGTCGACGGCACGGTTAAGTACGGCGACATCATTGAAGGCAAGACGATGGAGGAGCGGGTGGACGAGCGCACCGGTGCGCGCTCCAACGTCATCGTCGAGTTCAAGGAGCTCGACGTGCGCCCGCGCATCTCGATCAAAGACGACAGCGGCAAGACCGCGCGGCTGCCCGGCAGCGAGCAGTACGCGCGCTACTTCCTGCCGGTCGGCGCCTACATCAACGTGCCCGAGGGCGCGACGGTCCACGCCGGCGACGTGATCGCCAAGATTCCACGCGAGACCACCAAGACCAAGGACATCACCGGCGGCCTGCCGCGGGTAGCCGAGCTGTTCGAGGCGCGCAAGCCCAAGGAGTTCGCCGTGATCTCCGAGATCGACGGCCAGGTCTCCTTCGGCAAGGACACCAAGGGCAAGCGCAAGGTGGTGGTGACGCCCGAGGTCGGCGAGCCGCGCGAGTACCTGATCCCCAAGGGCAAGCACATCGGGGTGCACGAGGGCGACATGATCCGCGCGGGCGAACCGCTGATGGAGGGCTCGTCCAACCCGCACGATATTCTCACCATCCTTGGCGAAAAGGCGCTGGCCAAGTACCTAGTGGACGAGATCCAGGAGATCTATCGGCTCCAAGGCGTGCGCATCAACGACAAGCATATCGAGGTAATAGTGCGCCAGATGCTGCGGCGGGTGCGGATCAAGGAGGTTGGCGACACTGACTTCCTGGTCGGGGACCAGACCGAGAAATGGCGCTTCGACGAGGAGAACGCCCGCGTGCTGACCAAGGGCGGCGAGCCGGCGATCGCCGAGCCGCTGCTGCTGGGGATCACCAAAGCCTCGCTTTCGACCGAGAGCTTCATCTCGGCGGCCTCCTTCCAGGAGACGACCCGGGTGCTAACCGAGGCCGCGATCAACGGCAAGGTGGACCGCCTGGTGGGGCTCAAGGAAAACGTGATTATGGGCCGGTTGATCCCGGCCGGGACCGGCCTGCCGGCTTACAACCGCGTCGAGGTGCTGGCCGAGACGCCGGCAGGCGGCGAGGAGATAGTCGAGGCGACCGAGGAAGCGGCGCCAGCAGCGGCTGGAGATTGACTTGACGGCTTCGATACTTTAAATAGTTATGTTCACCCCAAGGGCCACTCCGCCCTTGGGGGGTTTATTTGAGCAGACGGTTCCCGCCCGCTGCGGCGGGTTAGGCCGGCTCGGAGGGAACGCTCCGGGCCGGGTTTTTTCGACCGGCATTGCCAGCTGCGGCGGAGAGGGACACCGCCCAGCCAAGGACGCAGTCCCGATAGAGACGACGTGCCGACCATCAACCAGCTCATCCGCCAGGCGCGCATCAAGAAGCGCTACAAGATAAGCGCGCCGGCCCTGCAAGGCTCGCCGCAAAAGCGCGGCGTATGCACGCAGGTCAAAACCACCACGCCCAAGAAGCCCAACTCGGCATTGCGCAAGGTCGCACGGGTGCGCTTGTCCAATGGCTACGAGGTCAACACCTACATTCCGGGCGTCGGGCACAATCTGCAGGAGCACTCGGTGGTCCTGATTCGCGGTGGCCGCGTCAAGGACCTGCCCGGGGTGCGCTACCACGTCATTCGCGGCACGCTGGACTCCATCGGCGTGCAGGAACGGCGCAAGGGCCGCTCCAAGTACGGCTCCAAGAAGCCCAAGTAAGCACTCCCATGGCACGCAAGGGTCAGGCCCGCGTCCGGGAAGTCACTCCGGACCCAAAGTTCCACGACCGCACGGTCGCCAAGTTCATCAACGTGGTGATGCTGCGGGGCAAGAAGTCGCTGGTCGAGCAGGTCTTCTATCGTGCGCTCGACAAGGTCGCCGAGCGCGCGAAGGAGGACGGGCTGACCGTCTTCAAGCGCGCGCTGGACAACATCCGGCCTGCGGTTGAAGTGCGCTCGCGGCGCGTCGGCGGCGCCAACTACCAGGTGCCGGTCGAAGTGCGGCCGGTGCGGCGCAACTCGCTCGCGATGCGCTGGCTGGTGACGGCGGCCCGCGCGCGCGGTGAGAAGTCGATGGAGGAGCGGCTGGCGGCGGAGATTCTGGAGGCGGCTGCCAACCGCGGCGGCGCGGTCAAGAAGCGCGAGGATACTCATCGGATGGCCGAGGCCAACAAGGCCTTTGCCCATTACCGCTGGTAAGTGAGGAATTTTTCTAGGCGGTTGCGTGGTTGAGCAAGCCGACCGACCGGAAGTTGCAGAAGTTGTAGATGGCTCGTCAGACCCCCATAGAACGTGTGCGCAACATCGGCATCATGGCGCACATCGACGCCGGCAAGACCACCACCACCGAGCGGGTGTTGTACTATACCGGGATCAACTACAAGATCGGCGAGGTTCACGAGGGGACCGCGACGATGGACTGGATGGTCCAGGAGCAGGAGCGCGGCATCACCATCACCTCTGCCGCCACCACCTGCTTCTGGCGTGACCATCGGATCAACATCATCGACACCCCGGGCCACGTCGATTTCACGATCGAGGTCGAGCGTAGCCTGCGCGTGCTCGACGGCGCGGTGGCCGTGTTCTGCGCAGTGGGCGGCGTCGAGCCGCAATCCGAGACGGTCTGGCGCCAGGCCGACAAGTATCGCGTGCCGCGCGTCGCGTTCATCAACAAGATGGACCGCGTCGGCGCTGACTTCGAACGCGTGGTGCAGGAGATCCGCGACAAGCTCAAGGCGACGCCGCTGGTGACCCAGCTGCCGATCGGCGCGGAGGACAAGTTTACCGGCGTAGTCGACCTCATCGGCCAGCGTGCGCTCATCTGGGACGAGGACCGGCTGGGCGCCAGCTTCCGCGTCGAGGAGATCCCGGCCGAGCTTAAGGAAAGCGCCGCGGGCTGGCGCGAAAAGATGATCGAGACGCTCGCCGATCACGACGAGCAGATCATGGAGATGTTTTTGGAGGGCAAGCAGCCCGAACCCGCGCGCATCCGCGCCGCGATCCGCACCGCCACGCTCAACATCGCGGTGGTGCCGGTGCTCATGGGCTCGGCGTTCCGCAACAAGGGCGTGCAGCCGATGCTCGACGCGGTGGTCGACTATCTGCCCTCGCCGCTCGACGTGCCGCCGGTGATGGGCAAGGTGGGCGACAAGCTCGAGGAGCGCTGGCCGCGCGACGACGCGCCGTTCAGCGCGCTCGCCTTCAAGATCATGACCGATCCCTATGTCGGCACGTTGACCTTCCTGCGCGTGTACTCGGGGCGGCTGGAGAGCGGCAGTTCGGTGCTCAACTCGACCAAGCAGAAGCGCGAGCGCATCGGGCGGCTGGTCAAGATGCACGCCAACAAGCGCGAGGAGATCTCCGAGGTCTTCGCCGGCGACATCTGCGCGGTCGGTCTGCGCGACACCACCACCGGCGACACCCTGTGTGACCCCGCGCATCCGATCGTGCTGGAGTCGATCGAGTTCCCCGAGCCGGTCATCCAAATCGCGATCGAGCCCAAGACCAAGGCCGACCAGGATCGCCTCGGCGATTCGCTCTCGAAGCTTGCGCGCGAGGACCCGTCCTTCCGGGTCAGCGTCAACCGCGAAACCGGGCAGACCCTGATTGCCGGGATGGGCGAGCTGCACCTGGAAATCATCGTCGACCGCCTGCTGCGCGAGTTCAAGGTTGACGCCAACGTCGGCAAGCCGCAGGTCGCCTACCGCGAAACCATCCGGCGCCCGGCCGAGGCCGAGGGCCGCTTCGTGCGCCAGAGCGGCGGCCACGGCCAGTTCGGCGTCGTCGACCTGCGCATCGAACCGCTCGAGAAGGGCGGCGGCTTCGAGTTCGTGGACGCCACCAAGGGCGGCGCGATCCCACGCAACTTCATCCCCTCGGTCGAGGAAGGAGTCAAAGAGGCGATGGAGACCGGCGTGCTGGCGGGCTACCCGATGGTGGACGTGCGGGCGACCCTGCTCGACGGCAAGTATCACGAGGTCGACTCCTCGGAGCTGGCCTTCAAGATCGCCGGCTCGCTGGCCTTCCGCGAGGCCGCCGAGAAGGCCGACGCGGTGCTGCTGGAGCCGGTGATGGAGGTCGAAGTGGTGACGCCGCAGGAGTTCATGGGCGACGTGATCGGCGACCTTAATGCGCGGCGGGGCAAGATCCTCGACATGGAAAGCCGCGCCGGGGCCCAGGTGATCGACGCGCGGGTGCCGCTGGCCACGATGTTCGGCTACGCCACCCGGCTGCGCTCGATGACCCAGGGGCGGGCGACCTACACGATGCAATTCGGTGCCTACGAACCGGTGCCGCAGCAGATTTACGCGGAATTGATGGAGCGCAGCGGCGAGAGCGCCGAGCGCGCGCGAGCCTAATCGGCAGCAGGAGGGTTAGAACCCGGAGGACGGATCATGGGCAAGGCTAAATTCGAACGGACCAAGCCGCATGCCAACGTGGGTACCATCGGCCACATCGACCACGGCAAGACCACGCTGACCGCGGCGATCACCAAGGTGCTGGCCGCGCGCAAACTGGCCCAGTTCGTCGCTTTCGACCAGATCGACAAGGCACCCGAAGAGCGCGAGCGCGGTATCACGATCGCCATCGCGCACGTCGAATACGAGACCGCCAACCGCCACTACGCCCACGTCGACTGCCCGGGGCACGCCGACTACATCAAGAACATGATCACCGGCGCGGCGCAGATGGACGGCGCCATTCTGGTGGTCGGGGCCAACGACGGGCCGATGCCGCAGACCCGCGAGCACATCCTGCTCGCGCGCCAGGTCGGCGTGCCCTCGATCGTGGTCTTCATGAACAAGGTGGACATGGTTGACGACCCCGAACTGCTAGACCTCGTCGAGCTCGAGGTGCGCGACCTGCTCAAGAAGTACGAGTTTCCGGGTGACGACATTCCGGTCATTCGCGGCAGCGCGCTCAAGGCGCTCGACTGCGGATGCGGGAAGGACGACTGCGCCAATTGCAAGCCGATCCTCCAGCTGATGGAGGCGGTGGACAGCTACGTACCGCAGCCCAAGCGCGAGCTCGACAAGCCTTTCCTGATGCCGATCGAGGACGTCTTCTCGATCTCAGGCCGCGGCACGGTGGTCACCGGACGCGTCGAACGCGGCAAGATCAGGGTCGGCGAGGAAGTAGAGATCGTGGGCTTCCGCGACACCACTAAGACCGTGGTCACCGGCGTCGAGATGTTTCGCAAGATCCTCGACGAAGGCCAGGCCGGCGACAACATCGGCGTTCTGCTTCGGGGGCTCAAGCGCGAGGAGGTCGAGCGCGGCCAGGTGTTGGCCCAGCCCGGCAGCATCACCCCGCACACCAAGTTCGAGGCTCAGGCCTATATCCTGACCAAGGAAGAGGGCGGACGGCACACCCCGTTCTTCAACGGCTACCGCCCACAGTTCTACTTCCGCACCACCGACGTGACCGGCGTGCTCAACCTACCCGAGGGCACCGAGATGGTGATGCCAGGCGACAACATCAAGATCATCGGCGAGCTGATCACGCCGGTGGCGATGGATGAGGGACTGCGCTTCGCGATCCGCGAGGGCGGCCGCACGGTCGGCGCCGGCGTCGTCTCCAAGGTTCTGAAGTAAGGCAGGGAGCGAGCGGGCGCGGGCGCGCGTGGGAGAGCCGGGACCGTGGCTGAGAGGATGAACGACAAGATCCGCATACGCTTGAAGGCGTATGACTACCGGCTGCTCGACCAGTCGGTGCGCGAGATCGTGGACACGATCCGGCGCACCGGCGGGCGCGTGGCGGGGCCGATCCCGCTGCCCACGCGGATTGAGCGCTTCACCGTCAATCGCTCGCCGCACGTGGACAAGAAATCGCGCGAGCACTTTGAAATCCGCACCCACAAGCGGCTGCTCGACGTGCTCGAACCAACCCAGCAGACCATCGACGCCCTCGGCAAGCTCGACCTTGCCGCCGGCGTCGATGTCGAGATCAAGCTCGAGTAGCGCGCCGTGCTGAGCGGACTTATCGGCAAGAAGCTGGGCATGACCCAGGTAACCGAGGCGAGCGGGCGGGTGCGCGCCGCAACCGTCATCGAGCTCGGCCCCTGCGCGGTGGCGCAGATCAAGACCGCCGCGACCGACGGCTACGACGCGGTGCAGATAAGCTACGGGCGCGCCAAGCCGTCGCGGGTTTCAGGCGCGCTGCGCGGCCATTTCGCCAAGGCCGAGATCGCCCCAGGCGTGAAGCTCGCCGAATTCAACCGCCAGGGCGAGGCCGAGCTCAAGGCAGGGCAGACGATCGCCGCCGCCGACGTGTTCAAGGCAGGCGACCTGGTGGACGTGAGCGGGACTTCCAAGGGCCACGGCTATGCGGGCGTGATCAAGCGTCATCACTTCGCCGGCTTCCCCAACTCGCGCGGCACCCACGAGTACTTCCGCCATGGCGGCTCGATCGGCAACCGCTCCTTTCCGGGGCGCGTGCGCAAGGGGCTGCGGATGGCGGGGCAGATGGGCAACGAGGGCGCGACGGTGCTCAATTTGCGCGTGCTCGAGATTCTGCGCGAGGACAACGCGATCGTGGTGGCGGGCGCGGTGCCCGGCGCCGACGGTGGGTTGGTCATCGTCCGCCATTCGGCCAAGGAGCGCCGGCGTGCGGCGGAGGCGGCCAATGTCTGAGCAGCAGCCACAGCATCCAGCCTCGGTCAAGGTGCCGCTGTTCTCGGCCGCGCGCGAGCGGGTCGGCGAACTCGAAGTGGCGGGCGCGGTGTTCGGACGCGCGGGCGACAATTCGATCTTGCATGAAGCGGTGCGGATGCAGCTCGCCAACCGGCGCGCAGGCACCGCGGCGACCAAGACCCGCGGCCTGATCTCCGGCGGTGGACGCAAGCCGTGGCGGCAGAAAGGCACCGGGCGCGCGCGCGCCGGCTCGATTCGCTCGCCGCTGTGGCGCCACGGTGGGACGATCTTCGGTCCGCAGCCGCGCGACTACTCCTACAAGATGCCCAAGCGGGCGTGGCGGCGGGCGCTGTGCCTGGCGCTTTCCGACCGCGCGGCGAATGGGAAGCTGGTTGTGATGCAATCGCTGGAGCTGCCCGAGGCCAAGACCAAGGCGGCCAAGGCGATGCTCGACGCGCTCGGGCTCAAGCATGCGCTGATCGTGCTGGGCGAGGGCGAGGAGACGTTCTTCCGCGCGGCGCGCAATCTGGCCGCGCACAAGGTGCTGCCGGCGGCCGGGCTCAACGTTTACGATGTGCTCAACTACGACGAGGTCCTGATGAGCGAGGCGGTGGCGCGCGCGATCGAGGCGCGGCTGGGAGGAGCGGTGCGATGACGCCGGAGAGCATGATCCTATCGCCGCTCATCACCGAGAAAGGCACCGCCGCCGGAGAGAAGGCCAACCAGGTCGTCTTTCGGGTGCGCCCGGGCGCAAGCAAGGACGCGATCCGCGACGCCGTCGAGAGCATGTTCAAGGTCACCGTGACCAAAGTGCGCACGCTCAAGATGCTGGGCAAGAAACGCCGGCGCGGGCGAATCGTGGGTGCGCGGCCGGACTGGAAGAAAGCTTACGTGACGCTCAAGGAAGGCGACCGCATCGAGTTCTTCGAGGGCGTCTAGGGGGCGGATGGTTTTGCGATGGCGCTAATTCAGCTCAAACCGCGCACGCCGGGGCAGCGCTTCATGCAGGTGGCGGACTTCTCCGAGCTCACGCCGAAGCCGCCCGAGAAGAGCCTGCTGATGCCGCTCAAGCATTCAGGCGGGCGCAACAATCTGGGCCGGATGACCGCGCGCCATCGCGGCGGCGGGCATAAACGCCGCCTGCGCGTGATCGATTTTCGCCGCAACCACGACGGCGTGCCGGCCAAAGTCGCAGCGCTCGAGTACGACCCTAACCGCTCGGCCAATGTCGCGCTTCTGTACTACGCCGACGGCGCCAAGAGCTACATTCTGGCGCCCGAGGGGCTGCGCGTCGGCGATCGGGTGGAATCCGGACCGCAGGCCGACATCAAACCCGGCAACGCGCTTCCGTTGCGGGCGATCCCGCTCGGGACCGTGGTCCACGCGATCGAGCTCAAGCCTGGAGCGGGTGCGCAGCTCGCGCGCGGCGCGGGCGCGGCGGCGCAGTTGATGGCCAAGGAAGGGATGTACGCGCTGCTCAAACTGCCCTCGGGGGAACAGCGGATGGTGCAGGCGGAGTGCCGCGCGACGGTCGGGCAGGTGGGCAACCTTGAACACGAAAACATTTCGATCGGCAAGGCCGGCCGCAGCCGCCACCTGGGCAAGCGCTCGCATGTGCGCGGGATCGCGATGAATCCGGTGGACCATCCGCACGGCGGTGGCGAGGGCCGATCCAAGGGCAACCATCCGCAGTCGCCGTGGGGGATGCCGACCAAGGGTTACAAAACGCGCGGCAAGAAGGCCTCCGACCGCTACATCGTGAGCCGCAGGCCGCGCGGCAAGCGCTAGGCATAGCTGACAATGGCGAGATCGCTTAAAAAAGGACCGTTCATCGACGGCCATCTTGAAAGGAAGGTCCAGGCCGCGCTCGCCTCGGGCGACAAGCGGATCATCCGGACCTGGTCGCGCCGTTCGATGATTGTGCCCGACATGGTCGGTTTAACCTTTGCCGTGCACAACGGTCACAAGTTCATCCCGGTGTATTGCACCGAGAACATGGTCGGCCACAAGCTGGGCGAGTTCTCGCCGACTCGCACCTTCCACGGCCACGCCGGCGAGCGCAAGGGCGAGGTCAAGGGAGCGGCGGCGCCGGCGGCGCCCCCGACCGGAGCGCCCGCAGCGGCGGTGTCGAAGCCGGCCGCTAGCTGAGCGGAGCCAGGGCGATGGAAGCGGTGGCAAGGAACAGGTTCATCCGGATCTCGCCGCGCAAGCTGCGGCTGGTGTGCGATTTGATCGTGGGCAAGAAGATCGATCAGGCGCTGGCGGTCCTGGAGTTTACGCCCAAGCGCGGGGCCAAGTTGGTTTCCAAGACGCTGCTCTCGGCGGTAGCCAACGCGCGCGACCAGCAGAGCGTGGACGAGGACCGGCTCTATGTCAAACGCGCGACCGCCGACACTGGTTCGACTTGGAAGCGGTCGATTACCCGCGCGCACATGCACGCGACGCCGATTCACAAACGCACCAGCCATCTGACGGTGGTGGTGGACGAGCGCGCCTCGTAAGGAGCAGCCGACGCCATGGGACAGAAGACGCATCCGCGAGGGCTTCGGCTCGGCATCATCGAGGGTTGGGACTCCAAGTGGTTCGCCGCGCCGCACGGTTACGCGGGCCTGCTCCACGAGGACCTCAAGCTGCGCGATTTCATCAAGCGCCGGCTCTATCACGCCGGGATTTCGCGGATCGAGATCGAACGGATGGCCAACAAGGCCAAGATCAACATCCACACGGCGCGGCCCGGGATTGTGATCGGCAAGAAGGGCGCCGAGATCGACAAGCTCAAGGGCGATATCCAGAAGCTGATGAGCGGCAAGGAGGCCTTCATCAATATCCATGAGGTCCGCCGCCCCGACCTCGATCCCCAGTTGGTCGCCGAAAACATCGCGCTCCAGCTCGAGCGCCGGGTGGCGTTTCGCCGCGCGATGAAGGAAGCGGTGGTGCGGGCGATGCGAATGGGCGCGCAAGGGGTCAAGGTCCACGTGGCCGGACGCTTGGGTGGCGCCGAGATCGCGCGCGCGGAATGGTACCGCGAGGGGCGCGTGCCGCTGCAGACCCTGCGCGCCGACGTCGCCTTCGGTTTCGCTGAGGCGCGCACGACCTACGGGGTGATCGGGGTCAAGGTATGGATCTTCCGCGGCGAGGTGCTGACCCGGCGCGAAGAAGACGTGCGGCGGGCCGGGATGGGAGCTGCGCAGCAGTAGCGCGCCTAGCCGAAACGGAATTGCACAATGCTCGCGCCGAAGAAGGTTAAATATCGCAAGATTCAGAAGGGCCGGGTGCGCGGTGCCGAGTCGCGCGGGCTGGAGCTCGCCTTCGGCGACTTCGGGCTCAAGAGCGTCGAGACCGCGCGCGTCGATACCCGCGCGCTGGAGGCCGCCCGTATCGCGCTGACCCGCCACATCAAGCGCGGCGGACGCGTTTGGATCCGGGTCTTCCCCGACAAGCCCTTCACCAAGAAGCCGGCCGAGACCCGGATGGGCAAGGGTAAGGGTGGCCCCGAGGGATGGACCGCGGTGGTGCGCCCGGGGCGGATACTGTTCGAGATGGAAGGCGTCGACCGGGCGACCGCGCACGAGGCGATGCGGCTGGCGGCGCACAAGCTGCCGGTCAAGACCATCGTGGTCGAGCGGGAGGGCGAGAGCGTTGGAGCTTGACGAACTCAGGCAGATGAACGCGGGCGACCTGCGGGTCAAGGAACGCGAGGCGCGCGAGGAGATCTTTCGCTTGCGGCTCAAGCTGCGCACGAACCAGCTCGACAACCCGGCGAACTACCGGCGCGCGCGCAGGGAACTGGCGCGGATCATGACCCTGCTGCGGCAGAAGACCGCGGCGGGCGCCGCGCAGAGCAAGGCGCAAGATGCGGCAGCGAGTTAAGCAGCGCGAGGGCACGGTGGTCTCGGCCCAGGCGGCCAAGACCGTGGTGGTGCAGGTGGAACGCCTCGTCCAGCATCCGCTCTACGGCAAGCGGGTCCATCAGCGCCGCCGTTTCATGGCTCACGACGAGCGCGGCGAGTGTCGCGAGGGCGACAAGGTGCTGATCATCGAATCGCCGCCGCTGTCGCGACGCAAGCGCTGGCGAGTGAGCAAGGTGCTGGCGCGGGCGGCCGGCTAGGGGGAGCGCGGGCGTAAATGGTGCAGATGCGAACAGTGCTCGACGTGGCCGACAACTCGGGCGCGCGCAAGGTGATGTGCATCAAGGTGCTGGGCGGGTCGCGCCGGCGCTACGCCACCGTGGGCGACGTGATCGTGGTGGCAGTGCGCGAGGCGATCCCCAACGCCAAGGTCAAAAAGGGCGACGTCGCGCGCGCGGTGATCGTGCGCACGAGCAAGGAAATCAGCCGCCACGACGGCAGCTATATCCGCTTCGACGACAACTCGGCGGTGCTGGTCGACAACCAGCACGAGCCGATCGGCACCCGTATCTTCGGCCCGGTGGCGCGCGAGCTGCGCGCCAAGCGCTTCCTGAAGATCATCTCGCTTGCCCCGGAGGTGCTGTGATGGCCGCCGCGAGTAAAACCGCCAAGTACCCGGTCAAGAAGAACGACATGGTGATGGTGATAGCCGGGCGCGAGCGCGGCAAGACCGGCAAGGTGCTGCGCGTCCTGCCGGTCGAGGCGCGTGTGATCGTCGAACGGCTCAACGTGGTCAAGCGCCACTCCAAGCCGCGCGGCGCGGCGAGTCCGGGCGGAATCGTCGAGAAAGAGGCGCCGCTTCACATCTCCAACGTGATGGTGTTCTGCGAACGCTGCAATGCGCCGGTGCGCGTAGGCGTCAAGCGCGGCGCCGACGGCGCGCGCTCGCGTATCTGCCGGCGCTGCGGCGAGGCGCTGGGTAACGAGTGATGGCGGACGAAAGCGAAAAGCCCAAAAAGCAGCCCCGCTCCGAAGGCAAGCCCGAGCGCAAGGCCAAAAAGGGTGCCGGCGAGGCAGCCGCTGTGGCGGCGGAGGCCCGGCCGCGCGAGCCCGAGCCCAAGGTTCCGGCGCGTCTTAAGGTGCGCTACGAGCAGGAGCTGCGGCCGGCGTTGATGCGCGAGCTCAAGATCGACAATCCGATGCGCGCGCCGCGGCTGGAAAAGATCGTCATCAACATGGCGCTCGGCGAGGCGCGCGACAACGTCAAGATCCTCGACGCCGCGGTCGAGGAGCTCAAGACGATCACCGGCCAGAAGCCGGTCATCACGCGCGCGCGCAAGGCGATCTCCAACTTCAAGCTGCGCCAGGGGATGCCGATCGGAGTGATGGTCACGCTCAGGCGCGAGCGGATGTATGAGTTCTTCGACCGCCTGGTCAACGTCGCGCTGCCGCGCGTGCGCGACTTCCGCGGGATCAGCGACAAGGCCTTCGACGGGCGCGGCAACTATTCGCTCGGCCTGCGCGAGCATACGATTTTCCCCGAGCTCAATCTCGACAAGGTCGAGCGGATCAAGGGGCTGACGGTGACGATCAACACGACCGCGCGCAGCGACTTCGAGGGCTACACGCTGTTGCGCGCGCTGGGGATGCCGTTCCGCGGCGCGCTGGAGCGCGAAGGCGCCGCGCGCGCGGCCTAGGATAATCGAGATGGCGAAGACCTGTCTGCGGGTGAAGGCGCAGCGCAAGCCCAAATTCAAGACCCGCCAGCATAACCGCTGCCCCCTGTGCGGGCGCCCGCGCGCCTATTACCGGCGCTTCAAGATGTGCCGTCTGTGCCTGCGCAAGAATGCGCTGCGCGGCGCGTTGCCCGGCGTGGTCAAGGCCAGCTGGTAGAGGACCGGAGAGCGGATGTCGCAGACCGACCCCATCGCAGAGTTGCTTACCCGGATTCGCAACGCGATGCACGCGCGTTACGACCAGGTCGAGGTCCCGCACTCGCGCCTGCGCGAGGCGATTTGCCGCACGCTTGCCGCCGAGGGCTTCCTGGGCGGCATCGAGGTCGGCGGCGAGATTCCCAGGAAGAAGCTGATCATCGGGCTGCGCTACTCGGGCGCGCGCGAGCCGGTTATCCGCGGCATCGAGCGGGTCAGCCGGCCGAGCCTGCGCCGCTATGCCGGCGCGACCTCGATGCCGCGTGTCGCGCACGGGATGGGCGTACAGGTGCTGACCACGCCGCTGGGCGTGATGACCGACCGCGATGCGCGGCGCAGGAAGGTCGGCGGCGAGATCCTGCTGAGAGTCTGGTAGAGGAACGGTCGATGTCGCGCATAGGCAGATTGCCGGTCAACCTGGACAAGGGCGTCAAGGCCCAGCTGGCAGGCGACACGCTCGAGGTCGAGGGGCCCAAGGGCAAGCTGGCCTTGAAGGTGCCGCCGCGCTTCGCGGTGGAGATCAAGGATTCGCAGATCCAGGTCAAGCGGCCGGGCGACTCCCAGGACGAGCGCGCACGCCATGGGCTGGTGCGCAAGCTCATCGCCAACATGGCCGAGGGCGTGAGCAAGGGCTTCACCCGCGTGCTGGAGATAAACGGCGTCGGCTACCGAGCCGAGATTCGCGGCACCAATATCCATCTTAGCCTTGGCTACTCGCACCCGATCGTTTATCAGTTGCCGCCCGGTGTTACAGCCAAGGTCGACCGACAGGTGATCATCACCTTGGAGAGTGCCGATCGCCAGTTGCTCGGTTCGGTGGCGGCAGAGATCCGAGAGCTGCGGCCGCCGGAGCCGTACAAGGGCAAAGGAATCAAGTACGCAACCGAAACCATCCGCCGCAAGGCCGGCAAGGCGGCGGCCGGCGCGGCGGCGGGCTAAGGCGCCGAACGAGGCAAGATGTCTGCGGAGAGGTTTGAAAAGCGGATGGTGCGCCGGCGGCGCGTGCGCCGCCGGATAAGGGGCAGCGACGCGCTTCCACGCCTGTCGATTTACCGTTCGCTCAACCATATCTACGCGCAGGTGATCTCGGACGAGTCCGGGTCCACGCTGGCCGCGGTGTCCACGCTCAGCCCCGAGCTGCGCGAGGCGCTCAAGAGCCGGCGCAACCTGGAGGCGGCCAAGACGGTCGGCAGGACGATCGCCGAGCGATGCCTGAGCAAGGGAATCGCCCAGGTGGTGTTCGATCGCAACGGGTTTCTCTATCACGGCCGTCTGCGTGCGCTGGCCGATGCCGCGCGCGAGGCGGGCCTGAAGTTCTAGCGCCGAGGATTCGGCGGACGGGAGTATCGTGGCACAGCGCATCGAAACCCAGGGGCTCGACATCAAGGAGAAGGTCGTCCATATCAACCGCGTGGCCAAGGTGGTCAAGGGCGGCCGGCGCTTCAGTTTCAGCGCGCTCGTGGTGGCGGGCGATCAGAACGGCCTCGTCGGCTTTGGCCTCGGCAAAGCCAACGAGGTGCCCGAGGCGATTCGAAAGGGCGTCGAGCGCGCCAAGAAGAGTCTGATGCGGGTGCCGCTGCGCGAGGGCACGATCCCGCACGAGGTCGTCGGCCGCTTCGGCGCCGGCAAGGTGATCCTCAAGCCCGCGGCCGAAGGTACCGGCGTTATCGCGGCGGGCGGCGTGCGCGCGGTGGTCGAGCTGGCTGGAATCCGCAACATCCTGACCAAGCGGCTGGGCTCGTCGAATCCGCACAACCTGGTCAAGGCCACGCTCGAGGCGCTCAGGGAGCTGCGCAGTCCCGAGGAGATCGCCCGCGTGCGCCAGCATGAGCCGGTGCGCCCGGCGGCGGCGTAGGGAGAGGGCGTGCGCGATGGCGGAGACGATTAAAGTCAGGCTGGTGCGCAGCCCGATCGGAACCAAGGAGCGCGTGCGGCAGACGGTCAGAGGACTCGGGCTTGGCCGGGTCGGCAGCGAGCGCGAGCTCAAACGCACTCCCGAGGTCGAGGGGATGTTGCGTCGCGTTTCGCATCTCGTGGTTGAAGTGAAAAGCTGATGGCTCTGGATTTAAGCACATTGAGGCCGGCGCCGGGCTCCAAGCGGCGGCGCGTACGGGTCGGGCGCGGTATCGGCTCCGGCAGCGGCAAGACTGCGGGCCGCGGCCATAAGGGCAAGGGCTCGCGTTCGGGCGGCAACACGCCGCCGGGCTACGAAGGCGGGCAGATGCCGCTCAAGCGGCGAGTGCCCAAGCGCGGATTCCGGCGCTTACAGAAGACGCAGGCGCGACGCGAGGAGTTCGCCGTGGTCAATCTTAAGCGGCTGGCGGCGCTGGGCCTCGACACGATCGATCCGGCGGTGCTGGCCGAGCGCGGAGTGATCGGCGCGGGAGACAAACTGAAGGTGCTGGGCGACGGCGAGCTCGGCGCGCGGCTGACCGTGCGCGCGCATGCGTTTTCGGCGAGCGCCAGGGAGAAGATTGCGGCGGCGGGAGGAATCGCGGAATTAATCGAGGCCGCCCCGAAGCTTAATGCTTGAAGGGTTCTCAAACGCCTCGCGCATCCCGGAGTTGCGCCGCAGGCTGTGGTTCACAGCCTGGATGCTGGTTGTGTATCGCATCGGCGTGGCCGTGCCCACTCCCGGGATCGACGGCCAGGCATTGGCGGCTTTTTTTGATGCCGCCGCGAGCACGCTGTTCGGCTGGGTCAACCTGTTCTCGGGCGGCGCGCTCGAGCGCTTTTCGGTCTTCGCGCTCGGCATCATGCCCTACATCTCGGTCGCGATCATCCTCGACCTGCTCAAGGTCGCGTGGCCCTACCTCGACGAACTTTACAAGGAGGGCGAAGCGGGACGCCGCAAGATCAGCCAGTACACGCGCTACGGGACGGTGGCGTTGTCGATCGTGCAGGGCTTCATGATCGCCTACTCGCTCGAGCACATCCAGGCGCCCGGCGGCGGCTCGGTGGTCTATGCGCCGGGCTGGGGCTTCCGCATCATGACCGTGTTGACGGTCACCGCGGGCGCGATGTTCGTCATGTGGATCGGCGAGCAGATTACTGAGCGCGGCGTCGGCAACGGTATCTCGCTCGTGATCATGGCGGGTATTGTGGCGCGCCTGCCGAGCGCATTGTCGACCACTTTCCAGTTCGTGCGCGAGGGCGAAATGAGCCTGTTCGTGCTGATTCTGGTGCTCGCGATCGCGATAGCGGTGACCGCCCTCATCGTGTGGGTCGAGACCGGCCAGCGGCGGATTCCGGTCCAGTATGCGCGCCGGGTGGTCGGGCGGCGGGTCTATGGCGGGCAAAGCTCGCACCTGCCGCTGAAGGTCAACACGTCGGGGGTTATTCCGCCGATCTTCGCCTCTTCGATCCTGGTCTTCCCGGCAACGGTGGCGACCTTCATCCCGTCGGCGAAGAACTGGTCGTCGTACCTGACGCCGGGCGGATGGGTTTACAACGTGGTGTACGTCGCGCTCATCGTCTTCTTCTGCTACTTCTACACCGCGGTGACGTTCAACCCAGTCGACGTTGCCGACAATCTCAAGAAGTATGGCGGATTTATCCCGGGCATCCGTCCCGGACGCTTTACCGCCGAGTACATCGACCGGATTCTTTCGCGAATAACCTTGGGCGGCGCGATCTACGTCAGCGCGGTGTGTATCCTGCCGACCCTCCTGATCCAGCGCTTCAACGTGCCATTCTACTTCGGCGGCACCGCCTTGCTGATCGTGGTCGGTGTGGCGCTCGACACGGTCGCCCAGATGGAAACCCACCTGCTGACCCGCAACTACGAGGGCTTCATGCGGCGCGGACGCGTGAAGTCGCGCAGGGGAGGTTAGGCGCAGTGCGGCTTGTTCTTCTCGGCCCGCCCGGCGCGGGCAAGGGCACACAGGCTAGGATGCTCGAGAAGCGTCTCGGTGTGCCGCAGGTGGCCAGCGGCGACCTGCTGCGCGCGGCGGTTCGCAATCGCACCGCGCTTGGCCAGGAGGCCAAGCGCTACATGGACAAGGGCGCGCTGGTGCCCGACGAGCTGGTGTTCAAGCTGATTGGGGAGCGTCTGGGCCAGCCCGACGCGGCGGGGGGGGTTATCCTCGACGGCTTCCCGCGCACGGTGGCGCAGGCCGAGACGCTGGCCGCGATGCTCCAGGGCAAGGGTGGGCAGCGCCTGGACAAAGTAGTTGCTATAATGGTACCCGACGACGAGATCGTAAAGCGTATCTCGGGGCGGCGCACCTGCAAGAACTGCGGTGCGATGTACCACCTGATCTACGATCCGCCGCGCAACCAGAATCTGTGCAACGATTGCAACGGCGAGCTCTACCAGCGCGACGACGACGCCGAGGACACGGTGCGGATGCGGCTTGAGGTATATGCCGCGTCCACCCGCCCGCTGCTCGATCATTATGCGCGCTTGGGACTGCTCGCCCGAGTCGACGGGATCGGCAGCCCGGAGGAGATCCAGCGCCGGATCCTGAGCGCGCTCGACGGCGCCGCAGGCAAGAGTTAAAGCGAGTGATCCTGCTCAAGAGCCCCGAAGAAATTGCGCTCATCCGCAAGGCGAGCATGATCGTGGCCGAGATTCTCGAGGAACTGGCGGCGGCGGTTAAGCCCGGAGTTACGACCGAGGAACTGGATCGGATGGCCGGGGAACTGACCCGCCGCAAGGGCGCGCGGCCGGCGTTCAAGGGCTACAAGCCGCACGACGTGCCGTACCCCAAGACCCTGTGCGTCTCGGTCAATGACGAGATCGTGCACGGGATTCCGTCGCGCCGGCGGCTTAAGGAGGGCGATATCGTAGGTCTCGACTTCGGCGTCATTTACCAGGGCTACTACGGCGACGCTGCGCGCACGGTGCCGGTGGGCAGGATCACCGCGCGCGCTGAGGAGCTGCTGCGCACGACGCGCCAAGCGCTCTACGCGGGTATCGAGCAGGCCCGCGTCGGCAATCGCATCAGCGATATCGCGCGCGCCGTGCAGCGGACCGCCGAGAGCGCGGGCTTCTCGGTGGTGACCGACTTCGCCGGCCACGGTATCGGGCGCAGCCTGCACGAAGATCCGCAGGTGCCCAACTACGTGCGGCGCGGGATGCCCGACCCGCGCTTGCAGGAGGGGATGGCGCTGGCGATCGAACCGATGATCAACGAGGGGGTGGCGGAACTACGCATCCTCGATGACGGTTGGACGGCGGTGACGGCCGACGGCAAGCTCTCGGCCCACTTCGAGCACTCGATTGCGATTACCGCCCGCGGGCCGGAGATCCTGAGCGAAATGGCACATGTCTAAGGGAGACGCCATAGAAGTAACGGGTACCGTGCTTGAAGCGCTGCCCAATGCGATGTTCCGCGTCTCGCTGGAAAACGGGCATCGGGTGCTCGCGCATATTTCGGGCAAGATGCGGATGCACTACATCAAGATACTGCCCGGCGACCGGGTCACGGTGGAGCTCTCGCCGTACGATCTCAGCCGCGGGCGGATTACCTACCGGATGCGCTGAGGCGGCCGGGCGGTGAAGTCGGGTACACGATGAAGGTTCGAGCGTCGGTCAAGAAGATCTGCAAGAATTGCAAGGTTGTGCGCCGCCAGGGCGTGGTGCGTATCCTGTGCTCCAATCCGCGCCACAAGCAGCGCCAGGGTTAGGAGGATTTCGCCCGATGGCCCGTATTGCCGGAGTTGAACTGCCCCATCACAAGCGGATGGAAATCGCGCTGACCTACATTTACGGCATCGGCCGCTCGGCTGCGCAATCGATCCTCGCCGAGGCCAACGTCGACCCGGCGCGCAACAGCGACGACCTCAGCGCTGAGGAGCAGGTCCGCATCCGCAATGTCATCGACCAGAAGTACAAAGTCGAGGGCGACCTGCGGCGCGACCTTCAGCAGTCGATCAAGCGCCTGATGGACCTCGGGTGCTACCGCGGCATCCGTCATCGCCGCGGTTTGCCCGTGCGCGGCCAGCGTACTCATACCAACGCGCGCACACGCAAAGGGCCACGCAAGGTCGTGGCGGGCAAGAAGGCACCGCCGTCCAAGGGCTAACACCCAATCCAGCGGTCAACTTCAACTCGGAAGAGAGCTAAAGCCTGATGGCTGACGAGAACAAGGAAACCAGGCCTGCGCCAGGCAAGGAGCAGGCGGCCCAGGGCGGCGAACGCCCCGCGGCGGCGGTCGGCGCTCCCGCCGCAGCCGGTGCGGCGCCCGCACCGCGCCGCCGGCGCGCCAAGCGCGCCGTGACCGAGGGCGTCGCCCATGTCCACGCGACGTTCAACAACACGATCGTTACGATCACCGACCAGCAGGGACTGGTGCTCGCGTGGGCGAGCGCCGGTTCGGTTGGCTTCAAGGGCTCGCGCAAGGGCACGCCGTTCGCCGCCCAGATGGCGGCCGAGGCGGCGGCGCGCAAGGTGAGCGACGTCGGGATGCGCTCGGTGGTGGTTTACGTCAAGGGCCCGGGCGGCGGCCGCGAGTCGGCGGTGCGCGCGCTGCAGGCGGCGGGGCTCGCGGTGACCTCGATCAAGGACGTGACGCCGATCCCGCACAACGGATGCCGGCCGCCCAAGCGGCGCCGCGTTTAGGGGAGCAACGACAAGGTGGCAAGGTATCTCGGACCGGTATGCCGGCTGTGCCGGCGTGAAGGGCTCAAGCTCTTCCTCAAGGGCGAGCGCTGCTTCACCGACAAGTGCGCGATCGAGCGGCGCAACTACCCGCCCGGCGCCCACGGCCAGGCACGCACGCGCTTTTCCGAGTTTTCGATCCGGCTGCGTGAGAAGCAGAAGGTCAGGCGCATCTACGGCCTGATGGAGACTCAGTTCAAGCGCTACTTCGAGCTGGCCGAGCGAATGCCCGGGATCACGGGCGAAAACCTGCTCGTCCTGCTCGAGCGCCGGCTCGACAGCGTGGTTTACCGGCTCGGCTTCGCGAGCTCGCTCGCCCAGGCGCGCCAGCTCGTGCGCCACGGCCATATCGAGGTTGACGGCAGAGCGGTCACGATTCCGTCCTACCTGCTCGACGTGGGCGAGATCGTCAGCATCGCGCCCAAGAGCCGGAGCAAGAAAGTGATCGTCGAGGCGATCGAGATGTCGCAGCGGCGCGGGGTGCCGGGATGGATCGCGCTGGAGCGCGACCAGTTCCGCGGCTCGATGCGCGCGCTGCCGGCGCGTGCGGACCTGACCATGCCGGTCAGCGAGAAGCTGATCGTCGAGCATTACTCGCGCTAGCGCGCGCGGGACTGCATCAGCGGCGGAGAGGCGGAAAAAATCTTCGGAGAAGAGCGATCGGATATGCAGAATGATTGGCGCGATTTAATCAAGCCGAAGGCCGTCGAGTTCGACGAGAAGGAACTGACCGCGACCTACGGCAGGTTCTTCGCCGAACCGCTCGAGCGCGGCTACGGCATCACCGTCGGCAACGCCCTGCGCCGTATTTTGCTGTCCTCGCTGCCCGGCTTTGCGATCACGGCGGTGCGGATCAAGGGCGTGCTCCATGAGTTCTCCACGATCCCCGGGGTCAAGGAGGACGTGACGGACATCGTCCTCAACCTCAAGGAGGTGCGCCTACGCCTGCACGAGGGCGAGCATCTCACCGCCGCGCTCAAGGCGCGCGGCGAAACGGTCGTGCGCGCACGCGACATCACCGGCGGCCCCGCGCTCGAAGTGCTCACGCCCGAGCAGCATATCGCGACGCTGGAGAAAGGCGCCGAGCTCGACATGGAGCTGGTGATCCGCCGCGGGCGCGGCTACGCGCCGGCCGAGCGCAGCGCCGACGAGGAGGAGCCGATCGGCACCATCCGCCTCGACGCGGTGTATTCGCCGATCAAGAAGGTGAACTTCACGGTCACCAACGCGCGCGTCGGCCAGCGCACCGACTACGACCGCCTGGTGCTCGAAATCTGGACCGACGGCTCGATCTCCCCGCGCGACGCGCTGACCTACGCCGCGCGCGTGGCCCGCGACCAGATGACCATCTTCGCCGGCGTCGAGGAGGAAGCCGAGCTTCCCGCCGCGGCCGAGGGCGCCGAGGCGCGTCCGCTGCTCAACGAATACCTCTATCGTCCGGTCGAGGGGCTGCCGATCTCGGTACGCGCCTTCAACGGCCTCCAGAACGCCGACATCAAGTACATCGGCGAACTGGTCCAGCGCACCGAGCAGGACATGCTCAAGATCAAGAATTTCGGCCGCAAATCGCTCAATGAGATCAAAGAGGTCCTGACCGACATGGGGCTCTCGCTCGGGATGCGGCTGACAGAGCTGCCGCCGCGCAGCGAGCTCGACCGGATGTGGGCCGAGCAGGAGCGGCGCGAGTCGGCCTAGCGCGGCGCCCCAAACTTCGCACCTGTTCCGGAGCGTTAATCGATGCGTCACCTCAATTCGGGCCGCAAGCTCAACCGCACCTCGGCCCATCGCAAGGCCTTGATGCGCAACCTGGTCCTGAGCCTCATTCGCCACGAGCGCATCCGCACCACCGATGCCAAGGCCAAGGAGCTCAGGCGCTGGGCCGAGCGGATGGTCACGCTGGGCAAGCGCGCCGACCTCGCCGCGCGCCGGCGCGCCTACGCGTTTATCGGCTCGCACACGGCGGTCAAAAAGCTCTTCGACGAGATCGCGCCGCGCTTCAAGGAGCGCAACGGAGGCTATACCCGCATCGTCAAGTACGGTGTCCGCCGCGGTGACGCGGCCCCGCTGTCGATCATCGAGTTCACCGGCGCCTCTGAGAGCGCCGCGCCGCGCAAGAAGAAACGCAAGCCCGAGCCCAAGCAGCAGATGCGCGGCGAGCGCCGCGCCGCCGCCGGCTAATCATCGGTCGTCTTCGTTTCTTCTGACCCTCCGCCCGCGTCTAGTAGAGACAAAACGGTGCGGGTTCTTTGAGGCGCCCAGGCTCCAGCCTGTGGCCAATTGTGGTTCGGCGTGCGTCCGCACCTCTGGTAGACTCAGTTGTGGAGACGACGGAGGGCGCGATGGCCAATGAATTGACCCCGCCGGACAAGTTTTTTCTCAGCCGCTTCGGCATGACCGAGGGCACTCTGGAGCGCGTCCTGGGCGCCGCGCTCGAGCGCAAGGCCGACTACGCCGACCTCTACTTCGAGTACCGCAGCGCCGAAGGGCTCAGCCTCGAGGATTCGATCGTCAACCGCACCAGCAAGAGCATCAGCCACGGCGTCGGCGTGCGCGTGTGCGCCGAGGATCGCACGGGCTACGCGTATTCGGACGAGGTCACCGTGGACCGGATGCGCCTGGCGGCGGAAGCCGCGCGCGCGATCGCCCACGGCGGCGGCGCGGCGCCGGCGGTCCACGTCGGTCAGCCGGTCGCGCGCCACGCGCTCTACGAGCTCGAGAGCACGCCGCTGGAGGTCCCACTCGAAGAGCGCGCAAAGCTGCTCAACGAGATCGACCGCGTCGCGCGTGAGTTCGACCCGCGGGTGAAAAACGTGATGGCGTCGTTCGCGGCCGAACGCAAGGTCGTGATGGTCGTCAACAGCGAAGGTCGGATCGCCGCCGACGTCCAGCCGCTCTGTCGCCTGAGCGTCACCGTGATCGCCGAGGACGGCAAGGGCGGGCGCCAGGTCGGCAGCTCGGGCGGCGGCGGCCGAGTCGAGTGGAAGTTTTTCTTCGAGGGCGAACGCTGGCGCGAGCATACGCTTAAGGCGGTGCGCCAGGCGATCGTCAACCTCGATGCGGTGGACGCGCCGGCAGGCGAGATGATGGTCGTGCTGGGGCCCGGATGGCCGGGTATCCTGCTCCACGAGGCAATCGGCCACGGGCTGGAGGGCGACTTCAACCGCAAGGGGGTCTCCGCCTTCTCCGGCCGTGTCGGCCAGCGGGTGGCGAGCGAGCTGTGCACGGTGGTCGATGACGGCACGATCCCCAACCGCCGCGGCAGCCTCAATTTCGACGACGAGGGCACGCCGACCTCGCGCACGGTGCTGATCGAAAAGGGGATCCTGCGCGGCTATCTCCAGGACCGACTCAACGCACGCCTGATGAAGATGAGCCCGACCGGCAACGGCCGGCGCGAAAGCTTCGCGCATCCCCCGATGCCGCGCATGACCAACACCTTCATGCTCGCCGGCGACGCCTCCCCCGAGGAGATCATCCGCTCCGTGCGCTACGGCCTGTACGCCGTGAGCTTCGGCGGCGGCCAGGTCGATATCACCAACGGCAAGTTCGTCTTCTCCGCCTCCGAGGCCTACCTGATCGAGGACGGCCAGGTGACCCGCCCGGTCAAGGGCGCGACCCTTATCGGCAACGGCCCCGACGTACTCACGCGGGTTTCGATGGTGGGCAACGACCTCGAGCTCGATCCGGGCGTCGGCACCTGCGGCAAGGACGGCCAGTCGGTGCCGGTGGGCGTGGGCCTGCCGACGATCCGGATCGACGGGATCACGGTCGGCGGCACGCGCGCCTAGGCGCGGCGCGGGGGTACCCGGCCGAAAGAGATGTTGCAGATGGAATCGCGGTTGGAAGCGGGCATCGATCTCGCCCAGTGGGGGCTGGAGCGCGCGCGTGCCGCCGGCGCGGATGCCGCCGAAGTCCTGATCGTCAGCGCCGAGTCGCTTGGCGCCGGCGTGCGGATGGGTGAGGTCGAGAAGCTCAAGAGCTCGCGTGAGCGGCGGCTCGGCGTGCGCGTGTTCGTCGGACAATCATCGGCGACGGCGGCGACCGCCGAGATGGAGCACGGCGCGCTCGGCGAGTTCATCGCCGACACCGTGCGCATGGCGCGGCTGACCGCGCCGGATCAGTGGTCCGGCCTGCCCGACCCGGCACTCCATCCGAAGGTCCTGCCCGAACTGGAGCTGGCCGATCCGAAAAGCGGAATTATCGAGGCCGACCGCGCGCTCGAAATCGCGCGCACGGCCGAGCGCGCCGCGCTCGACGCCGATCCGCGGATCAAGAATTCCGAAGGGGCCGAGTTCGACTCCGGCCGGTACCGCGTGGTGTTTGCCAACAGCCAGGGCTTCGCCGGCGAGTACGAGGGCACGACCTACAGCCTCGCCGTCGCGCCGATCGCGGAGGAAAACGGAGCGATGCAGCCCGGCCATTGGTACACCCACAGCCGGCGCTTCGCAGGCCTCGACGATGCGGCCTCGGTCGGCCTGACCGCGGCGCGCCGCGCGCTGCGGCGCCTGGGTGCGCGCAAGATCAAGACCACCCGCGCGCCGGTTGTCTTCGATCCCGACATGGCGGCGAGCCTGATGCGCTCGCTGGCGGCCGCAGCCTCGGGCCCGTCGCTCTATCGCAATGCCTCGTTCCTGGTTGGCAAGCTCGGCCAGCGAATCGCGAGCGCCAACGTCAGCGTGATCGACGACGGCACGATCCGCGGCGGGCTGGGCTCCAAGCCGTTCGACGGCGAGGGACTGCCGGTGACGCGCAAGAACGTCGTCGAGCGCGGTGTGCTCCAGACCTACCTGCTCGACAGCTACTCCGCACGCCGCCTCGGCCTCAAACCGACCGGCAACGCCGCGCGCTCGACCGGCGAGGCCCCTTCTGTCAGCCCGACCAACCTATACCTGCAACCCGGACCGTACTCGCCCGAGGAGATAATCCGCACGGTCAAGAGCGGGCTGTACCTGACCGAGCTCATCGGTTTCGGCGTCAACGCGGTGACCGGCGACTACTCGCGCGGCGCGAGTGGGCTCTGGATCGAGGACGGCGAACTCGCCTACCCGGTGCAGGAGATCACGATCGCCGGCAATCTCAAGGAGATGTTCATGTCAATCGAGATGATCGGCAACGATCTCGTATGGCGCTCGTCGATCGTCGCGCCAACGCTCAAGATCGCCGAGATGATGATCGCCGGCGAATGAGCCGTCGCAACGTCTTCAGCCGCGCGCGAAGAGCGAGCGGACCAGCCGGACCAGGTAGCGCCAGAAATTGAGGAAGAAGCCCTGGCGGGCGACCTTGCCCGCCGCTTCCGCCTTGAGCTCGGCCTCGGCCGCGGCGAAAAACTGCCCGATCATCATTTTGGCCGCGCTGTCGATCATCCGCTGACCAACCTGCACCAGCGGGCCGCCAATCTGGACGTCGCCCGCGTAGGTCACCACCGTCGTATTGCTGTCCTTGGCGACGAGGTCGAGCGTGCCCGAGCCGCGCATGAAGCCCTGCTTGCCCTTGCCGTCAACCACCATTTTGTAATGCTCGGGCGGGCGTACCTCTTCGAGTTTGAGCTTGCCGCTATAGACGCCCTTGACCGCCGCGATGCCGACGTTGAGGGTGCCGGCGTACTCGGTGGGGCTGATAACGTCGAGCTTTTCGCATCCGGGAATCAGCCGCGAGAGGCGGTTGGGATCGTTGAACAGGTCCCACACCTTCTGCCGCGGCGCCGACAGCGTCTGTTCGCCTGCGATTTTCATCTCGAATCAGCGATCGATGGTATTCGCTCCAGGAGCCCTTCAGCGCCGCGCGCGCGCCGCCGCGGTCTCCAGCGCGCGCCGCGTATAGACGCGCGCCAGCTCGGCGCGAAACTCGGCCGAGGCGTGGATGTCCGCGAGGGCGTCGATGCCGTCGGCGGCGTGTGCTGCGGCGTCCGCGAGCGCTTTTGCATCGGGCGCCTTGCCGCTGAGCACGCTCTCGACTGCTTTGGCGCGAAACGCCTTGGGCCCCAGGCCGGTTATTCCGACACGGACGTTCTGGCACTTGCCGCTTTTGTCGAGCGTCAGACACGCCGTCACCCCTACCATCGCGAAGCCCGAGGCAGGCTGGCGATGCTTGAGGTAGGCGAACCCGGCGCCTGCGGGAAGCGGCGCAAAGCTGACCGCGCTTATCAGCTCACCGGGCTGGACCGCCGTGGTCATCAGATCGACGAAGAAGTCCGCCGCCGTGACCATCCGCGCCCCCGCGCCGCTCTCCAGGCGTATTTCGCCTTCGAGCGCCAGCACTGCAGCGGGATAATCGGCGGCCGGGTCCGCATGGGCGAGGCTGCCGCCAATCGTGCCGCGGTTGCGCACCTGCACGTCGCCGATATGGCCCGCGCACTCCGCGAGCAACCCGAGTTTGTCACGCACCAGCGGCGAAGTCGCGACCTGGACGTGGCGCACGGCGGCGCCGACGCTGATTTTCCCGCCCTGCTCGGCGATCCGGCCGAGCTCGGGGATGCGCGTCAGGTCAACCAGATGGCGCGGCTGGGCGAGGCGCAGCTTGAGGATCGGCAGCAGGCTGTGGCCGCCGGACAGCAGCTTGGCCTCGTCTCCGTACTGTGCGAGCAGTGAGAGCGCCTCCTTTACAGAGGCCGCGCGATGGTAGTCGAAGGTTGCGGGGAACATGGCGTTAGCCCTTCCTTGCCGCACGGACCGCGCGCCAGATCTTCTCCGGCGTAAGCGGCATGTCGAGATGGGTGATGCCGAACGGGCGCAGCGCGTCGAGCACCGCGTTGACCATGCACGGCGTCGAGCCGATGGTGCCCGCCTCGCCGACGCCCTTGGCGCCGAGCGGATTGAGCGGCGACGGCGTTACCGTCGAGGACAGTTCGTAGTGCGGCAGCATGTCGGCCTTGGGCACCGCGTAATCCATCAGGGTCGCGGTGAGCAGCTGGCCGCTTTCGTCGTACACCACCTGCTCGTAGAGCGCTTGCGCGATGCCTTGCGCGATGCCGCCGTGGACCTGGCCCTCCACCAGCAGCGGGCTTATCACCTTGCCGCAGTCGTCAACCGCCACGTAGCGCAGGAACTTGACCACGCCGGTTTCCGGATCGACCTCGACCACCGCAACGTGGGTGCCGAAGGGGAAGGTGCATCCGGTGGGCTCGAAAAACGCGTTTGCGTCGAGCCCGGGTTCGAGTCCCGGGATCGCCTGTTTCCAATCGTAGGCGGCGGTCACCACCTGCTGGAGCGGGATCGATTTGCCGGGGTCGCTGGCGAGGGCGACCGTGCGGTTGGCAAAAATGAGCTGGTCGGGTGGCGCCTCCATCATGGTCGAGGCGATTTTCTTCATCTTGTCCTGCACCTTGCCCACCGCCATCATCAGCGCGGTGCCGCCGACTGACAGACCGCGGCTGCCGAAGGTACCCACGCCATACTGCACGATCGCGGTGTCGCCGTGGACGACGTTGACGCCGTCGAGGTCGACCCCAAAGGCGTCGGCCACGAGTTGAGCGAAGGTGGTCTCCTGGCCCTGGCCGTGGGGCGAAATCCCGGTCAGCACCGTGACCTTGCAGTCAGGCTCGACCCGCACGGTCGCGCTCTCCCATCCCTGGAACTTGGGCGGGAGCATCGCCGAGGGTCCGATTCCGCAGATCTCGACGTAGGACGAGATGCCGATTCCGATATAGCGGCCCTGCTTGCGCGCGGCTTCCTGCTCGGCGCGCAGCTTCTTGTAATCGACGATCTCCAGCGCCTTGTCGAGCGCCTGCCGGTAATCGCCCGAGTCGTACACGAGACCGGCGGCGGTGGTGGCGGGGAAGGCTTCCTTGGGGATGAAATTTTTGCGCCGCACTTCGGCCGGATCGAGCTTGAGCTCGGCGGCGACCATGTCCATCGTGCGTTCGGCGATGTAGCAGGCCTCGGGACGGCCCGCGCCGCGATAGGCGTCGGTCGCCATCTTGTTGGTGAACACCATAAGCTGTTCGAAGCCAAGCGCCGGAATCTTGTAGCATCCCGTCATCATCAGCGCCGAGAAGCCAGGGATGGCGGGCGTCAGCAGCTGGAGGTAAGCGCCCATGTCGCAGATGAAGCGCCCCTTGATCCCCAGCACGGTGCCGTCGTTCTTGACCGGCACTTCGAGGTAGGTGATCTGATCGCGGCCATGGGTGGTGCCGGCGAGGTTCTCGCGCCGGCGCTCGATCCACTTGACTGGTCGCTCGAGCTGCATCGACAGGTAAGCCGCCAGCGCCTCCTCGCCGTAGAAATTGAGCTTGCAGCCGAAGCCGCCGCCGACCTCGGGCGCGATCACGCGAATCCGATGCTCGCCGAGCTTGAGCGTCTCGGCCAGGCGCGAGCGCACCATATGCGGGATCTGGGTCGAGGTCCACAGGGTCAGGTAGCGCTGGCCGGCGTTCCACTGCGCGACCACGCCGCGCGGCTCCATCGGGATCGGCGCCAGGCGCTGGTTGACGATGCGGAAGCGGATGACCTTGTCCGCGTTGCGCATCGCGTCGTCTATCGCGGGTGACGGCACCTCCATCCTGAGCGAGACGTTGGTGCCGAACTCCTCGTGGAGGATCGGCGCGCCGTCGGCGATCGCCTTTTCGGGATCGACCACCGCGTCGAGCGGGTCGTAGTCGACCTCGATCAGATCGACCGCATCCTGCGCGCGATAGGCGTCGGTCGCGACCACCACCGCGACCGGCTCGCCGACGTAGCGCACCTTGCCGATTGCGAGCGCGGGGTGGAACGGGATGCGTTCGGCGGGTGCGACGCAGGGCAGGGGCCCGATCTTGTCCTTGATGTCGTCGCCGGCGAGCGCGCAGACCACGCCGGGAGCGCTGCGCGCGGCCTTGAGATCGATCGCATTGATCTTCGCGTGCGCGTGCGGGCTGCGCAGGATCACCGCCGTCAGCATTCCGGGCAGCCGCACGTCGTCGACGTAGGTGCCGAGGCCCTGGATGAGCCGCGGATCCTCGCGCCGCTTGATCCGTTCGCCCACGAATTTCGGGATGACCGCCATCGCCGTCTCCTTGATCGCTTTCGTCGTTGCGGTTTCAGGTCGCGCAGGCTCGCGATGCGCGCCGGTGCGCAAGTTCGCGCGGCCTCAGGCCGCCTTGCCCGCGCGCATCTTGTTGGCCGCGTACTGCACCGCCTTGATGATGTGCTGGTAGCCGGTGCATCGGCAGAGATTCCCCTCGAGCGCGTGGCGAATCTCAGCCTCGCTCGGGTTGGGGTTGCGGCTGAGTAGATCGACCGAGGCCATAATCATCCCGGGCGTGCAGTAGCCGCATTGCAGGCCGTGTTCCTCCCAGAAGCCCTCCTGCACCGGATGAAGCTTTCCGTCCCTGGCCAACCCCTCGACTGTGGTGACTTCGGCGCCGTCAGCCTGGACCGCGAGCACCGTGCACGACTTGACCGCGTTGCCGTCGAGCAGCACGGTGCAGGCGCCGCACAGCGTGCTCTCGCATCCGACGTGGGTGCCGGTCAGGCCCGCGACGTCGCGCAGGTAGTGGACCAGCAGCATCCGCGGTTCGACCTCGTCCTCGCGCCGTTGTCCGTTCACCGTCAGCGTCAAGCGCATCGTGCGTCTCCCGAGGGGTTTTGCTTTCTGTGCTTAGCAAATCGGACAAGACAGGGCCAAGCTGAGGAGCCGCAGGCCCCGGGCCGCCGCCAGTATGCCGCGCTTGCCGGTGTCAAGAAAGTGGTTAGCTTCAATAGTGAGGCCGAAAAAGGGCCCATTTCATTGATGAACCCAGGTCGTTTCACAGAGAAACTCCAGGAGGCGCTGGGCCGCGCGCAGAATGCGGCGCTCAGTGCCCACAACCAGGCCGTTGACGTCGAGCATCTGCTCGCCGCGCTGCTCGAGGACGAACAGGGGCTGGTCTCCTCCGTGCTCAAGCTCGCCGGCGCGGACCGCGCCGCGGTGCAGCGCAAGCTCGCCGACGAACTGGCTAAAATCCCGCAGGTCACCGGCGGCGGCGCCGGCCAGGTTTACGTCACCCAGCGCCTGGGCCGCGTGCTGGCGCGCGCTGAGCAGGAGGCGGGCAAGCTCAAGGACGACTACATCTCGGTCGAGCACGTGCTGATCGCGATGCTCGACGAGCCGGGCGCCTCCGCGCGCATCCTGCGCGAGGCCGGGCTCACGCGCGACAAGTTAATGGAGACGCTGGTCAAGGTCCGCGGCCATCAGCGCGTCAGTTCGCCCAATCCCGAGGCCACCTACCAGGCGCTCGAGCGTTACGCGCGCGATCTCACCAAGATGGCGGCGGCGGGCAAGGTCGATCCCGTCATCGGGCGCGACGAGGAGATCCGACGCGTCATCCAGGTGCTCTCGCGGCGTACCAAGAACAATCCGGTGCTGATCGGCGAGCCGGGCGTGGGCAAGACGGCGATCGTCGAAGGCCTCGCCCAGCGCATCGTCGCCGGTGACGTTCCCGAGGGGCTCAAGAATCATCGCCTGGTCGCGCTCGACATGGGCGCGCTGGTGGCGGGCGCCAAGTTCCGCGGCGAGTTCGAGGAACGGCTCAAGGCCGTGCTCAAGGAAGTCCAGGAGTCGGCCGGCGAGATCATCCTGTTCATCGACGAGCTGCACACTGTGGTCGGCGCGGGCGCGGCCGAGGGCGCGATGGACGCCTCCAATCTGCTCAAGCCGGCGCTGGCGCGCGGCGAACTGCACTGCATCGGTGCGACCACACTGGACGAGTACCGCAAGCACATCGAGAAGGACGCCGCGCTCGAGCGCCGCTTCCAGCCCGTGATGGTGGAGGAGCCGAGCGTCGAGGACACGATTTCGATCCTGCGCGGGCTCAAGGAGCGCTACGAGGTCCATCACGGCATCCGCATCAAGGACGCCGCGCTGGTCACCGCGGCGATCCTCTCCAAGCGCTACATCACCGACCGCTTCCTGCCCGACAAGGCGATCGACCTGGTGGACGAAGCGGCAGCCAAGCTACGCACCGAGAAGGAGTCGATGCCGGCCGAGCTCGACGAGGTCAATCGGCGGGTGATGCAGCTCGAGATCGAGCGCGAGGCGCTGAAGCGCGAAACCGACGCCGCCTCGCGCGAGCGGCTCGAGCGCCTGGAGCAGGAGCTGGCCGAAGTGCGCGGCAAGCGCGACGCACTCCAGGCCCAATGGCAGAGCGAGAAGGGCGGGGTCGAGAAGCTCGCCGCGATTAAGGCGCAGATCGAGCAGACCCGGCTCGAGATCGAAAAGGCCAAGCGCGAGTACGACCTCAACAAGGTCGCCGAGCTCCAATACGGCAGGCTCGCGGCGCTCGAGAAGCAGCTTGGCGAGGCCGAGGCGCGCATCGCGACCCCCGGCGCCTCGCGGCTCATCAAGGAGGAGGTTGACGAGGAAGACATCGCCGAGGTCGTCGCGCGTTGGACCGGGATTCCGGTCTCGCGCCTGATGGAGGGCGAGGTCCAGAAGCTCAGCCACCTCGAGGAGCACTTGCACAAGCGCGTCATCGGCCAGGACGAGGCCGTGCAGGCGGTGGCCGACGCGGTGGTGCGCGCGCGCGCAGGGCTGAAGGATCCCAATCGCCCGATCGGCTCGTTCATCTTTCTCGGTCCCACCGGCGTGGGCAAGACCGAGCTGGCGCGGGCACTGGCCGAGTTCCTGTTCGACGACGAGGCCGCGATGGTGCGCATCGACATGTCCGAGTACATGGAGAAGCACACGGTGGCGCGGCTCATTGGTGCGCCGCCGGGCTACGTCGGCTTCGAGGAGGGCGGCCAGCTCACCGAGGCGGTCCGCCGGCGACCCTACTCGGTGATCCTGTTCGACGAGATCGAGAAGGCGCATCACGACGTCTTCAACGTGCTCCTGCAACTGCTCGACGACGGGCGGTTGACCGACGGCCACGGCCGCACGGTGGACTTCCGCAACACCGTCGTGATCATGACCTCGAACATCGCCAGCCAGCTCATCCTCTCCTTCAAGGGCAAGGACTACGAGAAGATGAAGGAACAGGCGCTCGACGTCCTGCGCCAGAGCTTCCGCCCCGAGTTTCTCAACCGGGTGGACGAGATCGTGGTCTTCCATCAGCTGACCAGGGAGGAGCTGCGGCAGATCGTCGATATCCAGATCGAGCGGCTGCGCAAGCGGCTGGAAGAGCGCAAGATCGAGCTCGTGCTCACCGATAAGGCGCGCGACTACTTCGCCGAGCACGGCTACGATCCAATGTTCGGCGCACGCCCGCTCAAGCGCCTGGTGCAGCACGACCTCGAGACGGCGCTCGCGCGCAGGATCCTCGCAGGCGAGGTGCGCGACGGCGCGCGGGTGACCGTCAGCGCCGGGCCGCGCGGGTTGACCTTCGAGGCCGAAGCGCCGGCCAAGGCGGCCGCGGCGTAGGCGCGCGGCTGCGCAGTGGGGCGGGCCTTCGCGCCCGCCCTTTTTGTGCCCGCGCCGCTAAGCCAGCTCGCGCCAGCAGGCTAGGCCATGCCTGTGGTCGAGGCGGAGCGTGCCTCTGGGGTCACGAACGCGCGATAAATTCCCTGGGTGAATAGCCAGCCCATTTCGGTCGCGCGCGCGACGCGCGCCAGGCCCTCGGCGCACAGCTCGGGCGTCATCGCGTACTTGTCCACGAGCTGGTAGGCGCGCTCGGAGTAGCTTTGCTAAAGCAATTACACCGGGCGGGCTGTGTGTTACGGCCAGGCCTGTCGGTTCAAAATCCGAAGCCGATGCCGGGGCCGAAGCCGAAGGGAGGCATCATCATGTTTTCGCTGGCCTCCATGTTTTCTTCGGCCGCTTCCTCTTCTTCCCGAACCATCCTGTTCTGAAGACGAATGCCCGCGTAGCGCTGATACGCCTCCCGGTCTCCGAGGTACAGGCATTGACACCCGTAGGGGTCGGCAAGCCAATAACGCAGCGCGCCATCCTTGCCGGTGTAGTGCTTGACCGATAGCGCTGGCAGGTTTTTGAGCGTCTGTATCTTCTCCGGGGTGTCGGCCGGATACTCCTTGAAGCCGGCGGCCACCAGCATCGGATCGAGCTCGTGCGCGCGCTGCTGCGGAGAAGGTTGCAGCAGCGCGCAGGAGCCGATCAGCATGGCCGCGGCCACGGTTGCGATAAGGAGGAATAGCCTGTACACGGGCGATCGCTCTCGAGGGATCGAGGCTCCGGCAAAGCGCTTAACCTATATCACGGAACTCGCGGATTGTTCACGTTCTCGAAGGGGAACTCGCGCATGTCAACCCAGACGTTATCGAGCTGCGCATTTGCGAGCCGGTAATTCTCGTGTTGCGCGGCATCTACGGCGAACCTGTACTCGGCATCCGCTCCCGGATTGTCAAAGGAGGACCTACGCATCTCGTTCAGAAGCGACTTCGCGACCTTCAATCCCATCCGTACTTCCGCGGGGGTCGCGAACGTTGGCGCGTGACGCATCTGCTCGCGCTCGCTCGGGATAGGCGCCGCGTAAACGTTCGCGGCCAACAGCAGCGTCAACAAGCCCGCTGCCGTAGAGGTAACCTTCTTTGAAACAAGCATGTCGTCACGAACCTCCTTGGCTGTCACATATTTGGTCGGACGAGCGCCGCCAGCACTTTGTTCAACACAAATTATTGATGTGAGTGCGCCGCCGACCGGAGTCTGCGCCGTGGCGTGAGTTCAGGTGACGATGCTCACGAGTTTGTCGGGGACGTAGATGACTTTCTTCGGAGGCTTGCCGCCGAGATGGCGCGCGACGGCTGCGCTCTTAAGCGCCATCCCGCGCACCTCGTCCTCGGACGTGCCCACACCAACGGTCAGACGGTCGCGTACCTTGCCGTTGACCTGCACCACCACCGTGACCGTCTCGTCGCGCGCGAGCTCGTCGGAGAATTTTGGCCACGGTTCGAGATGGACGGAGGTCGTGTGGCCGAGCGCGCGCCACAGTTCCTCGGCGATATGCGGCGCCATCGGCGCCAACATCACGACGTACGTCTCGAAGGCGAAGCGCCCGGCCTCTTCGGGCGCGAGCTTGGCCAGGTAGTTGAGCTGATCCATCAGCGTGGCGAGCGCGGTGTTGAAGCGCAGCCGCTCGATATGGTCGGTGACGATGCGGATCGTCTTGTGCGCGCGGCGCATCGTCTCCACCTGCGGATTACCCTGGGGGCATCCGGCCTCAACGAACCGGCGCATCGTGTTCCACACCCGCGCGAGGTAGCGCGCGGTGCCGACCACGCCCTCCTCATTCCAGTTGGTCGGCTCCTCGAACGGCCCCATGAAAAGTTCCCATAGCCGGAGCGCGTCGGCGCCGTACTTCTCTACCATCGCGTCGGGCGTGACCACGTTGCCCTTGCTCTTGGACATCTTCTGCCCGTCGGCGGCCCAGACCATTCCCTGGTTGCGCAAGACCTTAAACGGTTCGTTGAAGTTTATCAGCCCCGCGTCATACATCACCTTGGTCCACATCCGCGCGTACAGCAGATGCATCACTGCGTGCTCGGCGCCGCCGACGTAGAGGTCCACCGGCAGCCAGTAGTCGGCCATCGCGCGCTCGAACGGCGCGCGGTCGTAATGCGGCGAGACGAAACGCAGGTAGTACCACGACGAGCAGGCGAAGCCGTCGAGGGTGTCGGTCTCGCGCTCGGCCGGCCCGCCGCACTTTGGACAAGTCGTGTTTACGAATTCGGGCACGTTGGCCAGCGGCGAGCGGCCGGTGCCGGAGGGCTGGTAGTTCTTCATATCTGGCAGAACCACCGGCAGCTGTTCTTCGGGGACCGGCACGACTCCGTCGCGGGCGCAATAAACGATCGGGATCGGGCATCCCCAGTAGCGCTGGCGCGAGATCAGCCAGTCGCGCATCCGGTAGCTGACCGTCGGGCGACCGATCCCGTGTTCCTCGGCGTACTTGCACACGGCGCGGATCGCGTCGGCCGTCTTCATCCCGTTGAGGTCGAGCTCGGCGTTGGCCGAGTTGATGTTGACCCCATGTTCGCTGAAAGCGCGATCGGCGGGCGCGGCACTGCCGTCGGCGGGCGCGGTGACCACCGGAATTTCGAGCCCGTACTTCTTGGCGAATTCAAAGTCGCGCTGGTCCTCGCCGGGCGCCGCCATGATCGCGCCCGTCCCGTACCCCATCAGGACGTAATCGGCGATCCAGATCGGGATCTCCTTGCCGCTGAACAGGTTGCGTGCGTACGCCCCGGTGAAGACGCCGGTCTTCTCTTTGACCGTCGAGAGCCGCTCGATCTCGCTCTGGCGGCGCGCCTGCGCGACGTACTCCTCCACCGTCGCGCGCTGCGCAGGCGTGGTGATCTCGGCGACCAGCGGATGCTCGGGCGCGAGCACCATGAACGATACGCCGAAGACCGTGTCGGGGCGGGTGGTGAAGAAGCGCACCTCCTTGCCCGGATGGCCTGCGACGGGAAAGGCGAGTTCGGCGCCCTCCGAGCGCCCCACCCAGTTGCGCTGCATCAGCTTGATCGGCTCGGGCCAGTCGATCTGGTCGAGGTCGGCGAGCAGGCGATCGGCGTAGGCGGTGATTTTGAAGAACCACTGTTCGAGGTCTTTCTTGGTGACCGGGGTGTCGGTATGCCGCCAGCAGCATCCGTTGACCACCTGCTCGTTGGCCAGGATGGTGCGGCATTTCTCGCACCACCATTGCGAGCCGGTGGCGCGGTAGGCCAGCCCGCGCTTGTAGAACAGCAGAAAAAACCATTGGGTCCAGCGGTAGTACTCGGGAGTGGAAGAGTTAATCTCCCGCTTCCAGTCGTAGGCGCATCCGACTAACTTCAACTGACGCTTGAAGTTCGCCGCGTAGCGCGGAACCGTCTGTTTGGGATGGAGCCCCTTGAGCAAGGCGTCATTCTCGGCCGGCAGCCCGAAGGCGTCCCATCCCATCGCATGCAGGACGTTATAACCCGCCATCCGTTTGTAGCGCCCGATCAGATCACACGGGACATAGTTGTGCAGATGGCCGACTGACAGTCCGTCGCCCGACGGATAGGGGAACATCTCGAGCACGTAGAACTTGGGCCGGCTGCGGTCCTCGCGCGTGTCGTAGAGGTCGGCGCGGTCCCATTCGGCCTGCCAGTAGGGCTCGATCTTCTTCGGGTCGTAGCGTTCGTCCATCGCCATCGGCAATTCCACTCCGGTGGGGCTAACTCTAGCGCGCAACCCGCGGCTTTTCACCAATCCGGATTGCGCCTTGGCGCCGACTCTTGTCAGAGGGGCGCGCCGGCGCGACAATGGCGTTACGGTCGACAGCGGAGGGGCGCGCCGGAGATGCAATCGCGCAAGGTGAATCAGGAAAGCCGCGGCAAGTGGCTCTCGCCGTGGAACTTCGTGGTGTTCGCGCTCGGCGCGGCGGTTGGCGCGACCCTCAGCCCCTTCTACGGACCCGCCTACGCGGTCTCGGGCATCATCGTTACCTGCTGGCTCGCCGCCCTGCTGCTCGTCGCCTTCGATCGCAGGATCGTCGTGCCGCATGCCGGCTCGCTGAGACGGCGCGGCGGGCGCGCAATTTCGGGACTCGGTGGCAACGCGATAAGCGCGGCGGCGCATGAGCGGCGCTCCGCCGGTCGGGGCGCACCCTCAACCATCGAAGCGCGCCGCGCTCGTCTGCGGCCGATCATCGGCGGTAAGAGCGAACCCCCCTCGCGTGCATCGTAGCGCCGGTTCTTTCTTTTCGCTCCACGCGAGCCTGCTGCGTGTCGCGGCGATCCTGCTTGCGGACAAGGCAAGAAGCGGTCGTCGGCCTCCCGCTATGGAAGCGGCGTCGGGGCGGTGGCGGAAAGCGGGATACTGCCCGGCGAGGTGGCGGCGCGCTGCGGACCGACGCGTGTGGCCAACCAAATAGCGTAGAAGGGATTCACCCGGTCGGACTCGGCGAGTGCGATTATCGCCCTTACCGTCGCATTTAAGTCGCCGCGGTAGATCCGGTCCAGGGCGGCGAAGTTGTCGAGGTCGTGAAAATAGATCAGATAATTGATCAGCACCGCGTTGTTGATCGCCACCTTGTCGAGATCGAAGCGCTCGAGCCCCGACAGTTGCGGCTTGAGCCGCGCGTAGTCGGCGTTGATTTCCGCAAAAATCGGCGCCCGGCGCTTGAGGATCTCCGCCTGCGGCAGCCCGCCCTCGTACAGCTTGCGCAGCCGCTCTGATTCGCGTGCAAGGAACCGGGCGAACTTCAGGTCGCTTTCGAGCACGCCGCGCGCCGCCTCGGCGTCGGCCGAATTCGCCCCCTCGGTCGCCTCGAAGAACTTCACCGCGCCCGCGCTGCCGACGTAGGTCGCCGCCGACTCGTCGAACCTCACGTCGCCGGCGAGGAAGTAGGTGCGATGGAACAACTCGTGGATTATCACGCCCGCGAGCTCGACCCGGTCCAGGCGCAGTAGGTTGGAGAGCAGCGGATCGTTGAAGAAGCCGAGGCTGGAGAAGGCGACCGCCGGACGCACCAGCGTATCGTACCCGCGCGCCTCCATTGCCGAGGCCTCGGCCTCGGCGTCGGCCTTGTCGAAGTAGCCGCGGTAGGGCACCTCGCCGACGATCGGGAACCACCAGGTGTAGGGTTGGAGCGAGTCGCGCGGCGCCGCCATCACGACCCATACGATTGCCCCCTTATCGACCTCCGAGATCGTTGCGTAAGCGCCGCCGACGTTGAGCCCCAGCCGCTGGCGCGCGAATTCGCGCACCGCCACCACCGTCTTGAGCCGCTCGCGCACGTCGGAGGAGAGATCGGCGCGGCTGAGCACGGCGTCGATGGGCTGGCGCCGCCACAGGATACGCACCTCCTCCCATGCCGCCCGCGCGACGTAGCCCGCGCCGCCGCATCCGCTCAGCCCCGCGGCGCCCACCGTCAGCATCGCGGCCAATGCGATCGCACGCATGAGGTTCGGGGCGCGCCCTCGTGCCGAACCAGCGCGCGGCGGCGAAACCTCTGCCGGCGGCGATCGACGAGGAGGGGGGGCGGGGCGCATCGGAGGGCGGGTCGGCGCCGGCGGCTCAGTCCACGGCCTCGCCGGCGCTCTCGGCCGCCGCGTACTGCAACTCGAAGAGGCGATGGTACAGGCCGCGGCGCGCGAGCAGTTCCTCGTGCGTGCCGCTCTCGCGCAGCACGCCCTGGCTCAGGACCAGGATGCGGTCGGTGCGCTCGATGGTGGACAGGCGGTGCGCGATGATCAGGGCCGTGCGCTCCTTCAGCAACTCGTCGAGTGCGAGCTGGATCAGGGCTTCGGTGCCGCTGTCCACGCTGGAGGTCGCCTCGTCCATCACCAGCACCCGCGGGTCGTAGACGAGCGCGCGTGCGAACGAGAGCAGTTGGCGCTGGCCGGCGGAGAGGTTGGCGCCGCGCTCGCGGATCTCCTCGCGCAGCCCGCCCGGCAGGCGCTCGACGAACTCCAGCGCCTGCGCGCGGCGCAGCGCCTGGCGCACGCGCGTCTCGTCGAGGTCGGTGCGCGCGAGGCGAACGTTGTCGAACACGTCGCCGGCGAACAGGAAGACGTCCTGCTGGACCAGCCCGATCGCGCGGCGCAGCGCAGTGAGGTCCCACTCGCGCACGTCCACACCGTCCACCAAAATGCGCCCGGCGGTCACGTCGTAAAGTCGCGTGAGCAGCTTGATAATCGTCGTCTTGCCCGAGCCGGTGGCGCCGACGATCGCGACCTTGCGCCCGGGCTCGACGACAAAGCTCAGGTTGCGCAGCACCGGCTCGCCCGGCCGGTAGGCGAACTCGACGTGGTCGAAGACGATCTCGCCGCGAACCGAGCTGGGGCGACGCGCCGCGGGCGGGCTTGAAATCGCGGCCGGCGTCGCCATCAGCGCCTCGATCCGCTCGGCGGCGGCGAGCGCCGATTGCAGGGTGGTGTACTTGCTCGAGATGTCGCGCAGGGGAAGGAAGAATTTCTGCGCGTAATCGATGAAGGCGACCAGGGTGCCGATCGTTACCAGCCGGCGCACGACGTCGCCGCCGCCCGCCCACAGGATGATCGCGATGGTCACCGAACTCAGCGCCTCGACCGCCGAGAACACGCCGGCCTCGTAAATGTTGGCGCGCATCTGGGCGTCGCGGCTGCGCAGGTTGAGCGCGTCGAACTCGGCGCGGCTCACCCGCTCGCGGGTGAAGAGCTGGATCACCGCCATTCCCGCCAGCGCCTCGGCCAGATAGGCGTTGAGCGCGGCCAGCCGCTCGCGGATCTCGCGATAGACCACGCGCGCGCGGGTGCTGAAGAAGTTCAGGATCAGCAGCAGCGGCGGCACTGCGCACATCGTCCACAGCGCAAGCTTCGCGTTGAAGGCGAACATGATCGCGACGATCCCCGACATCGTGAGCACGTCGATGAACATCGTCAGCGAGCCCGCGCTGAACATCTCGTTGATCGCGTCGATGTCGGTGGTCATCCGGCTGACCATCCGCCCGGTCGGCGTGCGGTCGAAAAACGCCATCGGCAGCCGCTCGACGTGCTTGAACAACGCCATCCGCAGGTCGGAGAGGCTGTACTGCGCCACCATCATCGTCAGATAGAACTGCCCGTAGAAGCTGGAGAACTCGCCCGCCACCAGCAACAGGTAGATGCAACCCATCGCGAGCAGCCCGTGCACGCCGAAAGCGTGGAGCACCGGGCGCAGCCATCCGGGCGGCGCGCCCGTCCGCCGGGTCAGGAACAGATCGATCGTGAGCTTCCAGATGTAAGGCTGAGCGAGCGCGAACAGCGAGTTGAGCGGCATCAGGACGAGGGAGAGCAAGAACAGGCCGCGGTAGGGGCGCACGAAGCTCCACACCCAGCGCAGCAGGCGCAGGTCGTAAACCCGGCTCAGTTGTTCTTCCGCCGCAACTTCCATCGCGCTCAGTAGCGGGCGAGCTCCTCCTCCAGCAGCTGGCGGCGGAACAACTCGGCGTAGATTCCGCGGCGCGCCATCAGCTCCTCGTGCGTGCCCTGCTCGGCGATCGCGCCCTCGTCGAGCACGATGATGTGGTCGGCGTCGCGCACGGTCGATGCGCGATGGCTCACCACCACGATGGTGCGCCCGCCCACGCTCTCGACCAGGCTGTGAAGCACCGCGCGCTCGGTCTCGGTATCGACGCTGGAGAGCGCGTCGTCGAGCACGACCACGGCGGGATCGTACACGAGCAGCCGCGCGATGGTGACGCGCTGCTTCTGCCCGCCCGAGAGCGACATCCCGCGCTCGCCGACAACGGTCTCCAGCCCGTGCGGCAGCGCCGCGATCTCGACCTCCAGCCCTGCGATGCGCGCGGCGCGCGCGATATCCGCCGCCGCCGCGTCCGTGCGGCCGAATGCGATATTGCGCGCGAGCGTGTCCGAGAACAGCGTCGGCTCCTGCGGCACCACGCCGACCGCGCGGCGCAGCGCGCCGAGCGGAAGTTCGCGAATGTCGCGGCCGTCGAGCAGGACGCGGCCCGCGGTCGGCTCCATCAGCCGCGCCATCAGCTTGACCATCGTCGATTTCCCGCAGCCCGTGCGGCCGACGATCGCAAGCTTCTCACCCGGCGCGACCTTCACCGAGATGTCGCGCAGCGCATAGTATGCTCGGGCAGGGTCGGGTGCCGCGGCACCCCCGTCGTGCACACCGTCGCGCGGCGCCGGCGCGCGGCCGCCGTCGCCGTCGCCGTCGCCGTCGAGAGCGCGCCGCTCGCGCGCGAAGTAGCTGAACCACACGCGGTCCCATTCGATCGCGCCCGCCACGCTCAGGCGCGCCTCGCCGTCGCCGAGCGAGGCCGGCGCGCGGGCGAGAAAGATGTCGTCGAGGCGCTTCATCGCGGCGCGCCCGCGCTGGTAAATCGAGATCATCCAGCCCAGCGCGGTGGTCGGCCACATCAGCTGCGCCAGGTAGCCCATGAAGGCGACTAACGCGCCGATCGACATCGCGCCGCGTGTGACCAGGTAGCTCCCGTACACCAGCACCACCATCAACGCCGTCGCGTAGGCGCCGCGGATGAGCGGGATGAGCGCGCCGCGCAGCCGCGCGAGCGCAAGCCCGTGCTCATTGTAGCGCTCGTTGAGCGCGCGGAACTGCATCGCCTCGCGCTCGTGCAGCGTGTAGGCCTTGACGACGTGGATGCCGGCCAGGCTCTCCTGCACCTTGGCGCCGATCGCGCCCAGCTCCTCCTGCACGCGCAGGCTGCGCTCCATCAGGCTGTGGGTGAGCCGCCGGATGCCGACGAAGAGGATCGCGAACGGCGCCAGCGAGGCAAGCGTCAGCCGCCACTGCGAGTTGACCATGAAGCTCAGCGCGTAGACGTAGGTCAGCGGCGTGTTGGCCAGCGTAAGCGCCCCCATCCCGACCATCATCCGCACCGCGCCGAGGTCGTTGATCATGCGCGACATCAGGTCGCCCGTCTTCAGCCGTTCGTAGAACGAGGGGTCGAGCAGGGTGAGGCGATCGAAGAGGTCGTTGCGCAGGTTGTACTCGATGTCGCGCCCGCAGTTGAAGAACACGAAGCGCGAGAACCATCGCGCCACGCCCATCACCAGCGCGGCGGCGCAGATCGCGCCCGCCAGCCACGCCACACGGTCCAGCCGGACAGCGTCGATCGCGTTGATCGCCCGTCCACTCAGGTACGGGATGACCATCTGGAGCGTTACCGTGGCGAGCGTGCACAAGCTGGCGAACGCGTAGCGCGCCCGGTAGCGGCGGACGTAGCCGAGCAGCCGTTTCATCTCGCCCGCCTAACTTATCAAGCCCGCGCGCGGGCGCCAAAGCGCCGCCCGCCGCCGCCCTTCATCGCGCCGCCGCCGCGTGCGGGGAGGATTTGCGCGCGCGCACGATCAAGTTGTCCTCGACCAGCACGCGCCGCTCGAGCATCCAGCGCATCAGCTCGCGGTTAAGCTCGCGCGCCTCGGCGCCGCGCTCGCGCGCGAGCAGACGGTAGCGCGTGTTGGCCGCGACCAGCGGATAGAGCAGCGCGTACAGCGCCCAGCTAAGCGGCTTGACCTTGCCGTGGCCGAGGCGCTCGACGCCGAGGCCGTTGATCCGCAGCAGGTAGTAGAGCAGCGGAAACGCGATCGGATAGTTGTGGTAGCGATGCGCCTCGGCAAGCGGCGTGTCGAGCGGCATCGCCCGCCGCTTGGCCTTGTGCATTCCGGAGAGCAAAAAGCCCAACCGCGAGTCGAGCCGCATGATGTTCGGCGTGGTCAGCACCAGCCGGCCGCCCGGGCGCAGCACGCGCGCGAGCTCGCAGATTGCCGCGCGATGGTTCTCCAGGTGCTCGATCACCTCGGTCAGCAGGACGAGGTCGAAGCTGGCGTCGGGGTAGGGCAGACCGCGCGTCAGATCGACGCCTTCGTCGATCGGGATGCCCTCGATCGGCGCGAGGCCGCGCTCGAAGCGCGTGCCGCGCACCTCGAAGCCGCGCCGCGCCAGCTCGGCCAGCACTTCGCCGTTGCGGCAACTCACGTCGAGCGCACGCGTCCCGCGCGCGGGCAGGTCGTCCAGCAGGCCGAGGACGCCGTCGATAATCTCGCGCGCGGGCATCAGGCGGCCTTGCCGCGGAGCCGCGCGCCCGCCGCACCGGCCCGGATGTGGAAGCGGTTCATCTCAGGCTGCGTACGTTAGCAGTTACGACGAGGTGGAAAACAGGCTGCAGCGGCAGTCGCAGCCGTTCGCTCGGATCGCATGGTCGCCGCTTGCGCGCCTTTCGGGCGGGACCGATTCACAGCCGGCGCCGCGTGCGCAGCCGGCGCTCGTAGAGCTTGGCGTACTTCAGAAAGACGTAGAACGCCGCGCTCATCGCCGCGTATAGCCCGCGCCCGCCCTCGCGAAAGCCTCCGCGCAGGACGTAGAAGTTGAAGAAGCGCCAGGCCGGATTGGCGAACATTTTGACCGCCGTGAATGGCCCCGGCTCGCCCTCGCTCGCGGCCTGCGTGCTCAGGCGGTCGATGGTCGCGATATGGTCGGCGACGTCGCGATAGCTGAAGTGCAGAATCGGCGAGTGGAGCGAAGCGACGCGGCCGTCGAGTCGCACGCTGGCGTGCGGCTCGCGTCCGCCGAAGCGCGCGCGCCGGCGTCGGAACAGCCGCAGATGGCGGTCCGGGTAAAGCCCGCGCGTGTAGTAGTGGCCGAGATGATAAAGGATACGACGGACGCGATAGCCGTCGGCCGGCGCGGCGGCGCCAAGCGCCGCCTTGATCTCGCGCCCGAGCTCCCAGGTCGCCTGCTCGTCAGCGTCGAGCGAGAAGACCCACTCGCCCGTCGCCTGCTCGAGCGCGAACTGCTTCTGCGCGACGTAGCCCTCGAAGGGGCGTTGGAAAACGCGCGCGCCCAGCGCGCGCGCAATCTCGACCGTGCTGTCGGTCGAGAACGAATCGACCACGATCAGCTCGTCGCAGAACGTCGCCGCGCTCTTGAGGCACTGCCCGATCAGTTCCTCCTCGTTGCGAGTGATGACGACGAGCGAGATCTTCGGCGCCGCCTGTGCCTGCTCAGCCATCGCCGCTCGTTCCCGTCGTCTTGCCCAGCGCCGGCGCTTCGCTGCAGGCCGCCGGCGCCCTGAGTTCGTCGAGGAAGTGCGCCGAGACCTCACACGCGGCGCGATAGCCGGCCTCGTCGATCCGCCCGCGCATCAGCTCGACGCGCAGGAACAAAAAGTAGGTCTGGATTACGTCGCTGCGGCAGTAGCGATGAATCTCGTCGAGCCGGCCTGCGTCGTAAAGGTCCTGCACCTGGGTGCCGTCGATCCCAATCTTGCCCGGCAGCCCGATCATCTTGAGCAGCAGATCCATCCCGCCCCGCAGCGGCCCGGCCGCGCCGAAGTTGGTCAGGTAGTCGCAGAGATCGAGATGACGCTCGGTCGCGTAGCGCGAGCGCGCGTTGCCCGGGGCGTCGGCGAAATGGTTGGGCGCGGCGATACCGTAACGCAGCGCGGCGAGCTCGAGCACGGGCAGATCGAAACGCCGCCCGTTGAACGTCACCAGGCATCCGCCGAAGCGCTCGGCGCGCGCCCAGAACTCGCGCACCAGCGCCTCCTCGGAGTATCCGTCCAGTGCGAGGCTCTGCACCGAGCGCAGGACGTGATCCGCGCCGACGTCGCCGATCGCAATCGAGATCGGCAGATGCAGGGTGAGCGGAAAAAAGTCGCTGCCGCGCCGCGCGCGCAGCTGTTCGCGCATGTGCTGATAGGCTTCCTCGTCGCTCAGCCCCTCGCCCGCGCACAGCGCCCGGTTGAGCAGCCGCTTGTCCACGCGGGTCTCGATGTCAAATACGGCGAACATCGCTTGCGCCTCTTCGGCCGCGTTCGGTTGCGAGGGAAACCGAGGATGGGGGTTCTGATTGCCAGGCTAATCGGTCTTGCCCGTTCAATTCGTCTTCTGCTCCAGCTCCGCGATGATCTCGCGCGCGATCGAGTCGAAGACGGCGCTCACCGGATGGTCCGGACGCACGGCGACCAGCGGACGCGCGTAGTCGCCGCCTTCGCGCAGCTCGCGCACGAGCGGAAGCTCGCCCAAAAACGGCACCCCGAGCTCGCGCGCCAGCCGCGCGCCGCCGCCGTGGGCGAAGATCTCGTGGCGCGCCCCGCACTTGCCGCACAGGTGATAGCTCATGTTTTCGATCACGCCCAGCACCGGCACGTCCACCTGCTGGAACATCGCGACTCCGCGCCGCACGTCGAGCAGCGCGATGTCCTGCGGCGTGGTGACGACGATCCCGCCCGCGAGCGCGACGCGCTGCGTGATGGTGAGCTGGGCGTCGCCGGTCCCCGGCGGCAGGTCGAGCACCAGGCAGTCGAGCTCGCCCCACTCCACGTTGAACAGGAACTCGCTCTCCAGCTTGGTGATCATCGGGCCGCGCCAGATGACCGCGGCCTCGTCCTCCACGAACAGCGCCATCGAGATGTAACGGATGCCGTAGCGTTCGAGCGGCACGATGCGCCGCTCGGGAGTGAGCCGAACCTGGCGCTCCGCCCCGACCATCATCGCCACGCTCGGCCCGTACACGTCGGCGTCCATCAGTCCAACGCGCCATCCCGCCGCCGCCATCGCCAGCGCCAGGTTGACCGCGACCGTCGATTTGCCGACGCCGCCCTTGCCGCTCGCCACCGCGACGACGTGGCGCACGCCAGGCACGAGCCGGCGGCTCGACCCCGGGGCCATCCGCGGCGTTGCTGGCGCCTGCTCCATCCGGACCTCAACCGCAGGCACTCCGGGAATGGCGGCAACCGTACGGCGGACGTCTTCGACGATTTGCGCGGCGACCTCGGGCTTGGTGCTGGGCGCGCTGAGCGACACGGTCACGCCCTTGTGCGCGATCTCGATATCCTTGACCATGCCGAAGGAGACGATATCGCGGGTGAAGCCGGGGTATTTGACCCTCTTGAGTTGGACCAGAATTTCGTTGGGCGTGGGCATCGACGAGCCGCTGCTGAGTAAGCGTGAATTGGGCGCGCCGCCGCGCGGCGCGAACCGATGTTATCATTCCGGCGGGAGGGGAAAAACGCGGGCGGAGAGCGCCCATGGGGAGCAGGATGGCCACGTGGGCCGATAGTGCGCGCGAGGGCGCGCGGGTGTGCCACGCGCACGGCGGCGACCCGCTCGTGCGCCGTGCAGCGTGCGCGCTGGCGGCGGGGCTGTCTGCAATGTTGGGTCGGAGCGTTGGGGTCGAGGCCGCGCGCGGCCTCGACCCCAACGCCCTGCTGCTGGCGCCGGAGCGCGCGGCGCGCTCCGGCGCCGGGGCAGGCCAGGGCGGCGGCGCCCCGCCGGCGCCGGCGGCGGGCGCCGCCGCCCTGGCTGGGGAGTCGTCGCTGGGGAGCGCGGCGCCCGGCGCCGCGCTCCCCAGCGACGGCTTTGCGCTGACGCGCCGCGGCGGCGCGCTGATGCTCAGCGCCGCCTCCGCGCGCGGCGCGCTTCACGCCGCCTGGGATCTGCTCGAGCGCCTCGGCGCGCGCTTCGCGCTCGGCCAGGCGCCCGAGTTTCCGCGAAGCGACGCGGCGCGCCTCGAGGCGGTTGAGCCATACAGCGTTGCGCCGGCGTTCGCGCGCCGCGCCTTCGCCTCCGACATCATGACCTGGCACTACGGCGACGCGGCGCGTTTGCAGACGCATCTCGAACACGACCGCGAGTTCGTCGCGTGGATGGCGTGGCGCGGGCTCAACGCGTTTTTCTACATCCGGCACGCGCAGGACACGCGGTTGGTGATCCATGAAGCCGCCCCGATCCTCGCCGAAGGCGGAATCGCGGTCGAGTGCGGCGGCCACGTTCTGCCGCTGTTGATGCCTCGCGAGCGGTTGGAGACCTCGCCCAAGTATTTTCCGATCGACGAGCACGGGCGGCGTAACCCGCGAGGCAATCTGTGCGCGTCAAACCCCGCGGCGCTTGAGCTCGTGGCTAAGCGCGCGCTCGGCTACCTGCGCGAGCATCCCGAGATGGCAGCGCTACACGTATGGGGTGCGGACGTTCATCGCGGAGCATGGTGCCGATGCACGGGGTGCGCCGCGCTCTCGCCGCAGCTTCAGTACATGAAGGTCGCCAACGAAATCGCGGAGGCGTTCGGGCGCGAATTGGGCGCCGCCGCGCCGCCCGTTACCTATCTCGCCTACCACGACACGCTGGAGCCCGATCCGGTGCTGCGCCCGCAGGCCAATGTTTGGTTCGAATGGGCGCCGCGCGAGCGATGCTACGCGCACGCGATCGACGATCCCGGCTGCGACGTCAATCCGCGCTACTTCGATTCGCTGCGGCGCTACGTCGATCTGTTCGACGGGCGCGGCCAAATCTTCGAATACTACGCCGACGCGATCCTGTTCGGCGGCGTGGGCTTTGCGACCCCGTCGGTCATCGTGCGCGATCTGCGCGCGTACCATCGGATGGGCCTGCGGAGCGTTTCGTGCTTGACCTTCGGCGCATTCAGCGCGCTCGCCTACCCCGTCAATCTCGAGACGTTCGCGCGCGCGGCGCGCTCGCTCGATCTCGACGGCGACGCGATGGCGGAGCGGACAGCCGGGCTGCGTCACCCGCGATGCGCTGGCGCGATGGGCCAAGCGTATCGTGCGGTGGCGCGCGCTTCGGCGATGGCGCTCCGGCACGGCGAAGTTCTGCGTCCGCCGGCTGACGCCGCCGGAGCGCCGGCGCGCCGTGCCCGCCTGCTTGGGGCGGCCGCCGCGATGCGCGAGGCGGTCGCCGCGGCTGAGACGGCGATGCGGCCGGAGGTTGGCGCGGAGCGCGATTTATGGAAATACAGCGCTGAGGCCCTCGAGGGCGCGGCCCTGTGGCTCGAGGCGCGGACGTTCGGCGCGCCGGAGCGCCGTGCCGCCGGCGAGCGCGCGATCGCGAAGATTGACGGCGCGATTCGCCACCTCCGCGACATCGATCCGCGCCTGAGAGGAAGCTGGGGCGTGTACGACCTCGAACGGATCCGCGAGATTTGGCTCGGCACGCTGCGCCGGCGGCTCGAAGCATAATCCTGTCGCGGCGGCGGCCGGACATCCACCGGAGGCGAGCGCAAAATGGAGAACGGCGAGCGCGGGTTTGAACTGTCAGAGGAGCTGAAGACGCTGCGCCAACAGGTGCGGCGCATCATCCGCGACGAGATCATCCCGATCGAGAATCGGCTCGATCCCGACGCGGCCGAAATTCCCGAGCACGACTACTGGGCGATCGCGCGCAAGACCCAGGCCGCCGGCCTGTGGTGCATGGGCGTGGCGCAGAAGTACGGGGGCGCCGGGCTCGGCACCTTCGCGATGTGTGTGCTGTACGAGGAGATGGCGCAGCATCGCATGGGTCTGTACAACCCGGGCGCGGGCGTCTTCGGCCGCACCCCGCCACCGGTCATTTGGGCCGGCACCGAGGAGCAGATCCAGACCTACGCGGTCCCGGCGATCAAGAACGCCTGGTACACCTTCTTCGGCATCACCGAGCCGGCCGGCGGCTCCGACCCGGCTGGCGCGATCCAGTGCCGCGCCGCGCGCGACGGCGACAGCTACGTGCTCAACGGCACCAAGATCTTTACCTCGCACGCGCACGAGGCCGAATGGGGCGTGGTCTTCACGCGTACCGATCCCACCGCCGGCCGCGCCGGCATCACCGCGTTCATTATCAAAAAGAACACGCCCGGGTTCACGCCGCGCCCGTTCAAGGTCCTGCGTACGGCGGCGCTGCCGTGCGAGGTCCAGTTCGAGGATTGCCGCGTGCCGCTCGCGCAGCGGCTCGGCCCCGAGGGCGGCGGGCTCTCGCTCTGCCTCGACCTGCTCACGCGCCTGCGCTTTCCGTACTCGGCCTGCAACATCGGCGTCGGCGTCGCCGCACTGGAGATGGCGGTCAAGCATGCCAAGCAGCGCAAAACGTTCGGCGAGCTGCTGGCACGCCGCCAGGCGATCCAGTGGATGCTCGCCGACTCGGAGGTCGAGCTGCGCGCGGCGCGCTGGCTGACGTGGGACGGCGCGTGGAAAGCCGACCGCGGCGAGGACGCGCGGATGGAGGCGTCGATCGCCAAGCTCTACTCGAGCGAGGTGCTCGGCCGCGTGGTCGATCGCGCCGTGCAGATCCACGGCGGCTACGGCGTGAGCAAGGAGTTTCCGCTCGAGCGATGGTACCGCGAGGCGCGCATCCGCCGCATCGGCGAGGGCCCCTCCGAAGTCCATCGGATGGTGATCGCGCGCAACCTTTTGCGTTGAGCGCGGCTTGGGACGAGGGAGAGCGCCGGATGGGACTGCCGCTTGCGGGAATTCACGTCATCGACTTCGGCCAGATCTTTGCCGCGCCCTACTGCACCTTGCAGCTTGCCCTGATGGGCGCGGAGGTTGTCAAGATCGAACCGCCCGGCGCGGGCGAGAACCTGCGCCGGCCCGACTCCTCGCCCGGCGGCGTCAACTACTCCTTCCTGATGCTCAACGCCAACAAGCGTTCGGTCACGCTCAACCTCAAGCATCCGCGCGGGCGCGAGATCGCGCTGCGGCTCGTCGCGCGCGCCGACGTGCTGGTCGAGAACTACACGAGCGGCGTGATGGAGTCCTTCGGCCTCGGCTACGACGATCTGCGCAATCGCTTCCCGCGCCTGGTCTACGCGAGCGCCAAGGGCTACGGCAGCGACGGCCCGTGGGCGAAGCTGGGCGCGATGGACAGCACGGTGCAGGCGAGCTCGGGCTTCATGAACGTGACCGGCTACCCCGACCGCAGCGGCGTCAAGACGCCCGCAACCTTCATCGACATGGGCACCGGCAGCCACCTCGCAAGCGGCATCCTCGCCGCGCTCTACCATCGCGAGCGCAGCGGGCGCGGGCAGAAGGTCGAGGTCGCGATGCTCGACGTGTGCGTCCCGGCGCTGACCGGGCTAATCGCCGACCATTTGCAGGGACGTGCGCTCGAGCGCCTGGGCAATCGCCATCGCAACGCCTGCCCCTCCGACGTCTATCCCGCGGCCGACGGCGAGGTACTGATCTTCTGCCTCAACGAGACGCACTGGCGCACGATCGCGCGGCTGATGGGGCGTGCGGAACTGATCGACGCGCCGCGCTTCAAGGACCATGCGACGCGGCTCGCCAACGTCGGCGAGGTCGACACGTTGGTCACCCAGTGGACACGCACGCATCGGCGCGACGAGCTCATCGCGACGCTCATCGAGCAGGGCGTTCCCTGCGCGCCGGTGCGCTCGATCCCAGAGGTCGTCGCCGACCCGGAGCTCGCGCGGCGCGGGATGCTGATGGAGAGCGAATTTCCCACCCGCGGCGCGATCAAGGTCGCGGGCTCGCCGGTCAAGCTCTCCGATGCCACGCCGCCCGCGCGTCCGACGCGCCGCCCGCCGGTGCTCGGCGAGCACACCGCCGAGGTCCTGGCGGCGATCGGAATCGGGGCCGAGGAGCTCGAGCGGCTGCGCGCCGACGGCGTGGTCTGAGCCGGCGCGCGGCAATGTTTCACGTGAATCCACATGTTTCGCATCATTCTCCACAGGAGTTTTCGGAACGGTTATTGACGCGCCGACGAAAATCGCGCGCCGATGATTGTGCGGTCAAAACGATCGGCGCGGCGAGCGGCGGCGCGTGAGTTTTCACCGCTATTAAACCGACAGCGGGAAAACCCGTCAGCCTTTCGTAGCGCGGCCGGCCCGCGTGCGCTAAGAGGGCTTTATGAGCGCGCATAAGGGCGCCTCGCGATCGGCGGAGCGTCCGCTGTTCGAGCTCGGGCCGCCGATCGTCGAGCGAGCTTCGCTGGAGCCCGCCCCCAGTGCGGACGCGGTCGAGTTCTACTTTCTTACCGCGGCCGCGCAGCGCGCGTGGGCAGCGATAAGCGCGGCGCGCGCGCGCGGCGCCCGTGCGCTCTTCTGGATCGGCGGGCCTCCGGGCTCGGGCAAGACGCACTTCCTCAATTACGTCCTCGCGCTTGAGGAACGGGCGGGCGCGGAGGCCGGGCGGCGCGCGGTTATTCGTGTCGATGCCGGCGGATGCGCGTGGACGGAGGGCGTCGAGCAGCGGTTGCTCGGCGAGTTCGAGCGGGTGCTCGGCGTCGCCGGCGGCCAGAGCGCGCTGTGGCGCAGGATGCGCGGCGCGCAAGCGCTCGAGGTCGCGCTTGCGCACGCCCGCCGCATCGGGGTGCGCGCGCTCCATCTGGCGCTCGACTTGGGCGGCGCGCCGCTCGCCGGCGCGCGCGACTGCATCGCTGAGCTTGCGCGGACGAGCGCGCCGCGCGAAATCCAGATCGCCGTGTTCGTCGCCGCGCGCGGGGACCAACCGCCTGCAGACGCGCTCGCGCTCGACGTCGCTCCGAACGGCGAGCGGGAGCTGATGCTGGCGGCGCTGGCGCGCGCGCGCCGAGTGCTCGACACGGAGGCGGCGGCCGCGCTTTATCGGGCGGTTGACACGGACGGCTTCGAGCCGCGCTCGATCTTCCCGTTCCATCCGCTGGCCCTGCGCGCGCTGCTCGCCACCGCCGGTGATCCGCCAGCGATTCCCGCGCTGGCCGGCCTGATCGCCGAAGTACTCGACCATTGGGGGCCGTCGGCAGGCTGCTACAGCCGACCGCTTATGGACGTTGACCTGTTGCGGGTTGCCGCCGTCGCGCGCCGCGTCGCCGAACGGCTGGGCGAAAGCGGGCGCGCGGCGCTCGCAACCGCTTACCGCGCCGCCGACGCGCATGAAGATCGGGCGGCCGCCCGCGTGGCGGTCGAAACGCTGATGCTCGAGGCGCTGGCCGGCGCGCCTGCGCTGTCGGTCCGCGGGTTGCGCACGCGCGCGCTCGCCGTGTCCGGGGGCGTCGCGGCCGATCGCGTGGCGGGCGGCCGCAACGCGACGGAGCGGATGCTCGCTGCGCTCGCAACGCGCAGCGCCGGCGTGATCATCTTCGACGGCCGCGCGGCGCGCTTCGACGCGCGTGCCGCGGACGCGGCGCAGCTTGCGCGGTTCAACGCCGCGCTCGCGCTGGCCCGACGCTTCGACGCGACGCTGGCCGAGGCGCGCGAGCCGGCCGAGGTGCCCGAGCGGCTCCGCCGGCTGGACGACGCGATGCGCGCGGCGGCAGAAGAGGCGCGCCGCGTGGGCGTCGCATTCGAGGCCGCCGCGCGAGAGACGCGCGGGACGCGGGCGCCGCTAACCGCCGAGCATCGGCGGGCGTTGGAGGAGTTCGTCGCGCTCGCCGAAGGCGGGGCGCACGCGCTGATTCGGATTGGCGCCGACGCCGCGCGTTGCGAGCACGCGATGCGCACGGTTGCCGGCTACGAGGACCTTGCAATAGCGGCCGCGGCGGCGGCGCGGATGCGCGCGATGGGCGAGTTTCTGCGCGACACCGGGCTCAGGCCCGACCTCGCGGGCGACGATTGTGCGGGCGAGGGCGCGGGCGCGCCGTTGGTGGTCGAATGTCAGCTTCTGCTCGCGGCACTGGAGGCGGGCGTGATGCCCGACGCGCGGCGGCGCTTCGAGGCGCTCGAGGCGCGCTTCGAGAAATTCCGATGGACGTATCTGGCGGTTTACCGCGCGGCGCATGAGCGATGGCGGCGCGAGGGCGAGCGCCTCGGCGCGCAACTGCGCGACCTGCGCGAGCATCTCGCCGCGTTCGCCCGCCTCGACTCGATCGCGGCGCTGGGGCCGCCCGAAGGCGCGGAATTCGGCGTGCGCGCCGAGCATCTGGCGCGCCGGATCGCGCGATGCGATGAGGACGAGTCGGCGGGGCCGCAGGCGGCGCGATGCGCGCGATGCAGATTCGTACTCGGCACGGCGCTGCCCGCGCGTGAACTCGACGAGCTGTTCGAGCAGGTAAGACGCGCGCTCGGGCGCCGGCTGGCGGCGCTCTCGCACGGCGCGATCGCGCGCCTTATCCGGCTGCACGACCGGGGCCATCGGCTCGACGGCTTTCTCAAGATCATCCAGGCCGCGCATACCGAGGCGCTCGTGCGTGTGCTCGACGACGAGCTTGCAGCCTACCTTGCGCGGCTGCTCGAAGAGGCACAGGACGAGACGCGATCAGCGTCCGGGGCGCGCGCCGCCGCCGAAACCGACGCGGAGGCGGCGGGAATCAAGCGTATCGGCCGGGCGCGGCCGACGGACTGAAGGGGCGGCGATCAGCCGGCGCCGGGAGCTGCCTCGGGCGGGCGCTTGCTCGCACGGCTGGGCGGAAAGGCGCTTACGTTTCTACGCCGGCGCGGCTTGACGTTGAGCCGATCGAGCAGAGCGAAAAAGGCGTCGCGCACGATCTCCATCAGCCACAACAGCGCGAGTCCCAATGCCACACCGACGCCGTTGAACACCTCGCCAATGTATTCGCCGCGCGACATCCGCTCGGGCTCGAACGGCTCCTGAAAATCAGCAGACGGTTCCTGGCTCACGCTCTCAACCTATGGGCGCACGCGCGAAGGCGCAAGCGCGGCTCCCGCTTCGGCCTTCGCGATCTCAGGCGCCGGGCGCGCTTTCCGCCGTGACCTTGACGTTGTCGAAGCTCACGCGCGAGTCATTCTGCGACCACACGCCGATGCGCCCCTTGGCCAGCCCGCTGTCCTGCGCCTCGAAAAGCTGCTTGCCGTTGAGGTAGGCGCTGAAATGATCTCCGCGCGCGTCAAGCCGCAGCGCGTACCAGCGGCCGCGTTCGAGCTCCGCCGGCGCCTCTTTGATCAAGGTGAGACGGCCGCCGCTCATCCGATACAACGCGACGTAGTCTTTCGGGCATGCGGCGGCGAGCACATAGTAGTCCTGAGGATCGGTGTAGCGCACAACAAGGCCGGCGTAGCTGCCCCAGGCGCCGCCCCACGGTTTGATGTCAGCCTGGAGTGAGAGATCGGAATACTCGGTCGAGTCCTTGGGGATCGCCAGCAGATAGGTGTCGCTGAAAAACGAATCGATCCAGAGCATCACCGCCTTGGTGCGCGGCAGGCCGTAACCCGGCAGGCTGAGCGTGTTGGGCAGGCTGGGCGCGTGCATGTCGAGCAGCACCTTCCAGTTGCCCGACACCGCGGTCCAGTCGCCCGGCATCAGGTAGCCGCGGTCGTGGTCGAAGCTCCAGCTCTTCGAGGCGCCGGGCGCGCCGCTGTCGGTGGTTGTCGCCGCCTTCACGATCGCGGTCGAGCCGCGGGTCTCACCGGCGACGCTGGTCGTGTCGCCGGCCGTGATCGCCAACACAAACGTCAGAACCGCAAGCAACAGGGTACGGCCCAACGCACTTCGATTACTCATCTCCGCCACCTGCACAGGTCCGAATCTGTGATGTTCCGGAAATAGGGACTGCGCCAGAACGTCGGGAGCATATTTTGTGATTGTGGCGCGTGCTGTCAAGGACGCAGCTCAATCTTCGCTTTTTATTCGACTAGTCACAACCAAATATAATTTCGCGTGCTGACAGGCTGCCGAACACGGATTCACTTGACTCTAGTGGGAGCGAGTGGGATGTTGTGGTGGTCTAGGGAGTCATGCGGTGTTCGGGGGACGATTCGACCATACAATCGACGATAAGGGTCGTGTCAGCATCCCGGCGCAGGTGCGCGAGGCGCTCGCCCGTGACAACCAGGAGACGGTTTTCGTCACCAACTGGGTTGCCGAACACCAGCGCTGCCTTGCGGTCTTTCCGCCCGCCAACTGGACGAAGCTGGTAGGCAAGGCCAGCCAGCGCGCCAGCCTGGAGTCGAGCATGCAGGCCTTCCAGATGTTCTTCATCGGCGGCGCCCACGAAGTGCAGGTCGATCGTCAAGGCAGAATACTGATTCCGCCACGGCTGCGCGAGTATGCCCATCTTGGACGCGACGTAACCTTCAGCGCGATGCTCGACCATTTTCAGCTCTGGGACAAAAGCGTGCTGACGGAGGTGCTGGGAAAGGTCGAGCGGCAGTTCCTGGAGGACTCGGAGCTGATCGGGAAGCTCAACCTGTAGGGTGGTGATGGGGCTGGCTGCGGAATCTCACCCGGGGACCGACCGGCTGCATGTGCCGGTGATGCTGTCCGAGGTGCGGGCGCTGCTCTGCGACCGTCCGCGCCAGCTCGTGGTTGACGCCACTGTCGGCACTGGCGGACATGCCGAGGCGCTGCTGGAGGCGGGGGCAGGCGGCACGCTGATCGGGATGGATCGGGACCCGCGCGCGCTGGAGGTGGCCGGCACGCGGCTCGGGCGCTTCGGCGCGCGCGTGATCCTGCGCCAGGCCGACTTCGCCGAGGTCGAGCGCGTGCTCGGCGAGGCCGGCTTCGCCGCCGCCGACGCGATCTTCGCCGACCTTGGGATGAGTTCGTATGCGCTCGACGATCCGGCGCGCGGCTTCAGCTTTCGTTTCGAGGGTCCGCTCGACATGCGGATGGACCCGCGGGGCGAGCTGCGCGCCTACGACCTGGTCAACGAGGAAGGGGAGGACGAGCTCGCGCGCATCATCCGCGAGTTCGGCGAGGAGCGCGCGGCGCGGCGGATCGCGCGCGCGATCGTCGAGGCGCGCCGGCGCCGGCCGCTGGAAACCACGACCGAGTTGCGTGCGCTGATCGAGCGCGCTGCCGGCGGCCGCCGCCATCGCGCGATTCATCCGGCGACGCGCACCTTCCAGGCCCTGCGTATCGCGGTCAACCACGAACTCGAAAGCCTCCGCGTGTTTCTCGACCGCGCGCCCGGATGCCTTGCGCCGGGCGGACGGCTGGCGATCATCGCCTATCACTCGCTGGAGGACCGCCCGGTCAAACATCACTTCCGCGCCCTCGCCCACGAGGGCGGCTTCGTCGCACTGACGCCCCGGGCGCTGCGTCCGCAGGCTTCGGAATGCGCGCACAATCCGCGCGCCCGCAGTGCGCGGCTGCGCGCGATCGAACGGAGCGCGCCATGAGCCGCGCGCGGGTCAGACCCACCCGGCCGCCCTCGCGCCTGGCGCCGGCGCTGCTCGCCGCGCTGGTCGTCGCGCTTGGCTTCGCCACGCTGATGGTGCGCCTGGAGGTGACGCAGGAGGGTTACCGGCTCTCCGCGGTGCGCGCCGCCAATCTCAAGCTCGAGGACGAAAACCGCCAGCTCGGAGTGCGCGCGGCTGAACTTGGTTCGAACGAGCGGCTGCGCGCGCTGGCGCCACGCTTCGGGCTCGAGCCGCCTGCGAGCGGGCAGGTGGTGACACTGCCATGAACGCGCCGTTCAAAAAGCGCCGCGTGCGGATCGGCGCGCTCACGATCACGCTTGGTGCGCTGTTCGTGCTGGTCGCGCTGAGGCTCGCGCTGCTGGTCGCGTTCGACGGGCCGCGCCTCACCTCGCTCGCCCGCCTCGAGCACACCGGCGAGGTCGAGCTGACGGCCCCGCGCGGTCCGATTGTCGATCGCAACGGCGAGGCGCTTGCGCTTTCGGCCGAGACCCGCTCGGTTTACGCGCGCCCGGCGCAATTGCTGGCCGCGAGTACGGCGGCGGATCGCGCGCGGCTTGCCGCCGCGCTCGGGATGACGCCGGCCGAGCTGGCGGAAAGGCTTCATCGCAAGGCGCCGTTCGTCTGGCTCAGACGCCATCTGGCGCCCGAGCGGGCGCAGGCCGCCGAGGCGCTCGGGCTCGACGGCGTGGGCGCGCTGAGTGAGTACAAACGCTTCTATCCGGAGGGTCCCCTGGCCGCGCCGGTGGTGGGGTTGGCGGGGATGGATGGCCAGGGGCTCTCCGGTCTTGAATTGGCCGACGACCGGCTCATCCGCGGCGAGCCGGTCGCGCTGCGCTTCTACCATGACGCGCTCGGCCATCCGATTTTCGACAGCCCGCTTGCGCTGCGCACGCCGCAGCCGGGGGCGCGCCTGGTGCTGACGCTCGACGCGCGCATCCAGGCGCTCGCCGAGAGCCAGCTCGCCGACGAGGTGCGCCAGAGCGGGGCGCGGCGCGGCGCCGCGGTGGTGCTCGATCCGTTCAGCGGTGAGGTGCTCGCGCTGGCCAGCGTCGCCGCCGACGGCGCCAGCGTGGGCGAGCGACTGCACAACACCGCAGTGCAGGACGCCTTCGAGCCGGGCTCGACGATGAAAGGGCTGCTCGCCTCGATCGCGCTGACCGACGGGGTAATTGCGCCGCATCAGCAGATCTACTGCGAGGACGGCGCCTACACCATCGGCAGGCGCACGATCCACGACGACAGTCGTCACGGATGGCTCGACCTGGGAGGAATAATCGAGGTCTCCTCGAATATCGGAGCCGCCAAGATCGCGCTCAAACTGGGCGCCGAGCGCTTCTATCACGGCCTGCGCGCCTTCGGACTCGGCGAACGCACCGGCATCGACCTGCCCGGCGAGGCCTCCGGCATCCTGCGCAAGCCCGCGAGCTGGCGCGAGATCGATCTCGCCAACCATGGCTTCGGCCAGGGCGTCGCGGTGACGCCGATCCAGCTGGCGGCCGCTTACGCCGCGATCGCCAACGGCGGCTACCTGGTGCGCCCCTTCGTGGTGAAGGCCGCCTACGACGCTGCGGGCGATCCGATCCTGACCCGCACTCCCGAGGTGCGCCGGCGCGTGATCACGCCCGAGGTCGCACACAGGATGAATCGCCTGCTGCGCGGCGTGGTCAACGGCCCCGACGGCACCGGGCGGCTGGCGCGGGTCGGCGATTTCATCGTCGCCGGCAAGACCGGCACCGCGCAGATGGTCAATCCAGCGACCGGGGCCTACTACCAGAGCCGACTGGTCGCCTCGTTCGTCGGATTTGTCCCGGCCGACGATCCGCGCCTGGTGATCCTGGTGGTGCTCTATGACGTCGCCCACGGTCACTTCGGCGGCCTGGTCGCGGCGCCGGTGTTCAGCCAGATCGCCGCGGGCGCGCTGCGCGACCTCAACGTGGCGTCGCCCGCGCAGCCTTATGAAAGTGCGAGCCTGCTGCCGGCGAAGCTGACCTCCTCGCCGCGCGCGGCGACCGACGACACGCCGGCGGCCGCAATCGCAGACCACGACGCCACGGCGGCGGCGCTGGTCTCGCCCGACGCGACGCCTGACTTTTCCGCAATGAGCCTCAGGCAGGCGATCGCGCTCGCCCATCGCCGCCACCTCGATCTGACGGTCGAAGGCGACGGCTACGTGATCGCGCAGAATCCCGCGCCGGGCGCGCCGCTGGGCACGCGGCCGATCTCGTTGCGGCTGGCGCCGGTAATAGCGGACGCGACGGGCGAGGCGGCGCCGCGCGGCGCGAAGGCGACCTCTTCGATATCAGCCCGGGCGCGCGCTTGGTCAGGTTCTAAGCAGAGACGCTCAGATGCAAAGCCGGCGCGTGGGCGCGCTCACCCAAGGAGCGGGTGATGCGGCTTGGCGAATTGTGTGCGGGCGAGCCCGGCGTCCGGATCGAGGGCGACGCCGCGATGGAAATCGCGGGGCTCAGCTACGACTCGCGAAGGGTCAGCCCGGGTGATTTGTTTTTTTCACTTGCGCGGGATCCGGCACAGGCCCGCGCCAATCTCGAGGATGCGATGGCCCGCGGGGCGCGCGCGGTGGTGGTGAAGGCGGGGGACGGTGTGGACGCGCGCTCCGCGGTGACCGTTGTTCGATGCGAGCGGCCGCGCCGGCTGATGGGCGCGGCCGCCGCGCGCTGGTTCGACGCGCCCAGCCGACGGCTCGATCTTATCGGCGTCAGCGGCACCAGCGGCAAGACCACGACGACCTACCTGCTTGCGTCGATCTTCGAGGCGGCGGGGGCGCCCGCCGGAATTATCGGCACGGTCGGGATCTTCGTCGGCTCGCGCAAGATTTACAGCGGGCTGACCACGCCCGAGTCGCTCGACTTCGAGGCGGCGCTGGCCGAGATGGAGCGCGCGGGGGTGCGGCGGGTGGCGGCGGAAATCTCGTCGATCGGGCTGGCTGAACATCGAGTGGACGCGCTCGACTTTCGCGCCTGCGTGTTTACCAACCTGGGCCGCGACCATCTCGACTATCACGGTACCCAGGAGGAGTACTTCGCGGCCAAGCTCAGGCTCTTCACCGAGCTGCTGCCGCAAAGCTCGCGCCGCGACGCCTTGGCGGTCGTCAACGGCGACGATCCCTATGGCCGGCGCGTGCTCGCGGCGGTCAAGGGGCGCGCCGTAAGCTTCGGCCTCGGACGCGAGCTCGACGTCCATCCCCTGAGCTACAGCGCCGGCACCGACGGCATCCGCGCCTCGGTCGCCGCGCTCGACAAGCGCGTGGAAGTGCGCTCGCCGCTGCTCGGCGAGATCAACCTGCTCAACATTCTCGGCGCCTCCGCTGTGTCGGTGGCCCTGGGCATCGAAACGGATGTGGTCGCGGAAGGGTTGCGGCGATGCCCAGGGGCCCCCGGCAGACTGGAGGCGGTGCCAGGACCGCCCGGCGTGACGGTGCTGGTGGACTACGCGCACAAGCCCGACGCGCTCGAGGCGGTGCTGCGCGCGCTGCGCGCGCTTGGGCCGCGCCGGCTGCTGTGCGTGTTCGGATGCGGCGGCGATCGCGATCGCGGCAAGCGACCGCTGATGGGCGGGATCGCGGGGCGGATGGCCGACCTCGCGCTGGTCACCTCGGACAATCCACGCAGCGAGGATCCGCTGGCGATTATCGCGGAGATCGAGGCCGGGCTCGCCGCCGCGGGACTGCGCCGGATCGCGCCACAGGCCGTCGGGCGCGAGCCGGGTTACGTGGTGGAGCCCGACCGGCGCGCCGCCATCGCGCGCGCGCTGGAACTCGCGGCGCCCGGCGACATCGTGGTGATCGCCGGCAAGGGGCACGAAGACTACCAGCTCGTCGCCGGGCGGCGGCTGGATTTTGACGATCGCGCGGTGGTGCGCGAACTCGTAGCGGCGCGCGGGCGCGACGCCGACGCGTAGCGCCGCGCAGGGCGGGGGTTGCGGACGGTGTTCAGAGGGAGGCCTTCGGTCGGAGGAGATTGTGCGGTGGTGGGGTGGCCGATCGAAGGCTTGCCTCGGGCCTCCAGTTTGCGAGAACCGGCGCGCCGCGGCCGCGCTGAGTGAGCGCTGGCCGGCGGCGCGTTGGCCTGCCGCCGCCGTCATCACGCCGATGAACGCGGACATGCAGCTCGGCCGCGAGTGCGAGGAGAGGGGCGCAGGCCGCGCGTGCCGACGCCTTGCGTCGTACCGGCCGCGACCAGCACACTCGAAGGCGAGTTCAGCCGATGCTGTACATCCTTCTGTTTCCGCTCCATGCGCACTACGCGGGGTTCAACGTCCTGCGCTACGAGACCTTCCGTTCGGTGGTGGCCGGGCTGGCCGCGCTCGCGCTGGCGCTGGCCGAAGGGCCGAAACTGATCGAGCGCTTCCGCGCGGCGCGTATCGGACAGACCATCCGCGAGGAGGTTCCGCAGAGCCATCAGAAGAAGGCCGGCACGCCGACGATGGGCGGCCTGCTGATCCTGAGCAGCGCGCTTATCGCGACCGTGCTGTTCGCCAACCCAGCCAACCCCTACGTGTGGCTGGCGATCCTTGTGACGCTTGGCTTCGGCGCGATCGGCTTTACCGACGATTTGCTCAAGCTGCGCCGGGGCAAGGGGCGCGGGCTGAGCGGTCCGCAAAAGCTTTTCTGGCAGTTCCTGTGCGCCTTCGTCGCCGCGGTTGTGCTGTTCGCTGTGATGGGTTTCGACACCACCCTCAACGTGCCCTTCTTCAAAAATATCCATCCCGCGCTGCCGCGATGGCTGTACGTGCTGTTCGCGATGTTCGTGCTGGTTGCGTGCTCCAACGCGGTCAACGTCACCGACGGGCTCGACGGGCTGGCGATCGGCCCGGTGATGACGGTCGCGTTCTGCTACTGGACATTCACCTACGTCGCCGGCAACCTGAAGTTCTCCAGCTACCTCGACATCCCGCACGTGGTCGGCGCGGGCGAACTGGCGATCTTCTGCGCCGCACTGATCGCGTCCTCGCTCGGCTTCCTGTGGTACAACGCCTATCCGGCGTCGATGATGATGGGCGACGTCGGCGCGCTCGGGCTCGGCGCGGCGCTGGGAATTGTCGCCGTGCTCTCCAAGCAGGAGCTGGTGCTGCCGATTGCGGGCGGCGTGTTCGTGGTCGAGGCCGGCTCGGTGATCATCCAGCGCTACTACTACAAGGCGACCCATCGGCGGATCTTCCGGATGGCGCCGCTGCATCATCACTTCGAGCTCGGCGGATGGCCGGAGACCCAGGTCGTGGTGCGGTTCTGGATTGTTTCAATCGTCTGCGGGCTGGTGGCGCTGAGCACGCTCAAGCTGCGCTGAGGGCGGGAGCGGCGCGCGCCGCAGTTGCAACGCGATGGAACTCAGGGGCAAACGCGTGATGGTGGTCGGGCTTGGCGTAAGCGGAGCGGCCGCGGCACATTTTCTCCACGCGCGCGGCGCAAGCCTCGTGCTGAGCGATGTGCGCCGTGCCATGGAGACCGCCGCGCTGCCGCCGGGCGAGCTTCGTCTCGGCGGCGAAGACCCGGCCTGGCTCGGCGGAGTCGAGCTGGTAGTCGCCAGCCCCGGCGTTCCGCCCGCCTCGGCGCTGCTCGCGGAGGCCGACCGCCGCGGCATTCCGGTGATTGGCGAGCTGGAGCTGGGCGGCCGCTTTGTGCGCGCGCCGATCGTCGCGGTAACCGGCACCAACGGCAAGAGCACGGTGACCACGCTCGTGGCCGAGATACTCAAGGCCGCAGGACGGCGCGTGTTTGTCGGCGGCAATCTTGGCACGCCGCTGGTCGAGGCCGCCGGGCTCGAGCTCGACGCGGTGGTGGTCGAGGTTTCGAGCTTCCAGCTCGAACGCATCGCGAGCTTCAAGCCGCACGTCGCGGTCCATCTCAATCTCGCCGAGGATCATCTCGACCGCTACCGCGACTTCGCGGATTACGCTCGCACCAAGGCGCGGCTGTTTCTCAACCAGGACCGCGCCGACTGGGCGGTTCTGAACCGCGACGATCCGATGGTGTGGCGGCTGCGCTCGGCGCTCGCGGCGCGCGTGATGAGCTTCGGCCTGGGCCCGGCGGCCTCGGCGGCGGCGATCGGCTACGACGGCCGCGATCTGATTTTCGACGATGGCGGCCGGCGCGCCGGGCGCATCTCGCTCGCGCAGTTCCGGCTGGCGGGGCGGCACAACGTCGCCAACGCGATGGCGGCGGCGGGTGCGGCGCTCGCGATGGGCGTCGAGCCGGCCGCGATCGAAGCCGCGCTGGCCACCTTCCGTGCGCTGCCGCATCGGATGGAGTTCGTTGATGAGCGCGCCGGTGTGGCGTGGATCGACGATTCCAAGGGCACCAACGTGGCCTCGGTGGTCGAGGCGCTGGCAGCGACGCGCGCGCCGGTGATCCTGATCGCGGGCGGGATGGACAAGGGCGGTGACTACGCGCCCTTGCGCGCGCCGCTTAAGGAGAAGGTGCGGCTGCTGATTTTGATCGGCGCGGCGCGCGACAAGATGCGCGCGGCGCTTGAGGGAGCAACCCAAATCGAACTCAGGCAGACGCTCGACGAGGCGGTGCGATGCGCGGCGGCGGCCGCGCGCGGCGGTGACACCGTGCTGCTCTCGCCGGCCTGCTCGAGTTTCGATCAGTTCAGGAGCTATGCGGAGCGCGGGCGCATATTTCAGGAGCTGGTTCGGGCGCTTTGAGGCGGTCGGCCGGCCCCAGCTCGACCCGTGGCTGTACCTCCCGGCCGCGGCGCTGGTCGTGCTCGGCCTTCTGATGGTGCTCAACACGACTTATTTCCTGGGGCTGGAGAAGAGCGGCGACGCCTTCCATTTCTTCAAGGCGCAGCTCGCCCATATCGCGGTCGGACTCGTGGCGCTGGCGCTGCTCTCGCAGCTTTCCCTGCGCGGACTGCACCGTTTGGTGATGCCGCTGATGGTGGCCGCGCTCGCGATGCTGATCGCGCTGTGGATTCCGGGACTCGGCGTGGTGCGCGGCGGTGCGCGCCGATGGCTCAGGATGGGGCCGCTGCTCGCCGAGCCCTCCGAGCTGGCCAAGTTCGCGTTGGTTTTTTTTCTCGCCGATTTTCTCAGCCGGCGTCAGGAGCGGATGGGCTTCTTTGCGAGCGGACCGCTGCCCGCCTTCGTCGCCACCGGCCCGCTCGCCTTGCTCATCCTCAAGCAGCCCGATTTCGGCAACACGGTGATGGTGGTGATGCTGCTGTTCGCGATGCTGTTTGCGGCGGGCGCGCGGCTCAAGCATCTCGGCGCCGCCGGCGGCTGCGCGCTCGCCGTGCTGGCGATCCAGGCGGTGGCGAAGCCTTACCGAATGCGCCGGCTGAGCGCGTTTCTCGATCCGTGGCAGGCGGCCAAGGGCGCCGGCTTTCAGCTCATCCAGTCCTTCATCGCGCTCGGCGCGGGCGGCAGCCTCGGTGTGGGCCTGGGTGCCGGGCAGCAGAAGATGTTCTACCTGCCGCAGGCGCATACCGATTTCGTCTTCGCCGTGGTGGGCGAGGAGTTCGGACTGTGCGGTGCGCTTGCCGTGCTCGGGCTGTTCGGCGCGATCCTGCTGCGCGGGATGCGGGTAGCGCACGAGGAGCCGGACCCGTTCGCGAGCTTGCTCGCGGTCGGGCTGACCGCGCTGCTCACCTTGCAGGCCCTGATCAACATGGCGGTCGTGATCGGCCTGGTGCCGACCAAGGGGCTGCCGCTGCCGTTTCTGAGCTATGGCGGAACGGCGATGGTGATGGCGATGGCCGAGCTCGGCGCGCTGCTCGCGCTGGCGCGTCGGCCGGCGGTGCGATGAGAGTGATAATCGCAGGCGGCGGCACCGGTGGGCATCTCTTCCCCGCGGTTGCGGTGGGCGAGGCGATGATGCGCGAGCGCCCGGAGGTCGAAGTATTGTTCGTCGGCACCACGGCAGGGCTGGAGGCGCGCTGGATGCCGCGCAGCGGCCTGCGCTACGAACTGTTCGACGTGCACGGCCTGCGCGGACATACGCTGGGCGAGCGGGTGCGAGCGATGGTCGAATTCGCCGCCGCCCTGCGCCGGGCGCGCGCGCTGCTGCGCTCCTTTGGTGCCGACCTGGTGGTAGGCGCGGGCGGCTACGCGTCGGCGCCGATGGCGATGGCGGCGATCTGGAGCCGGGTGCCGTTCGTGCTGATGGAACAGAACACGCGGCCGGGATTGTCGAACCGGATGCTGTGGCGGTTCGCCAAGAAGGTCTGCGTCGGGTTTGACGAAGCTTCCGTATTCTTTGACCCCTCGAAGGTGGTCGTGACCGGCAATCCGGTTCGATTTGTGTTAGAGCCGTCTCCTTACCGGCCCCGCCGACCGATCCAAATCCTTGTTTTAGGTGGATCGAGCGGTGCCCATCGTCTCAATAAAGGCGTTATTAATGCCTTGAAAAAATCGCGAGAAATCGTTATAAAAATAGCGGTCACCCACCAAACCGGGGAGGCGGATGTGGGGCTGGTGAAGGAGGGCTACGCGGCGCTCGGCTGCCCGGCGCATGTGACCCCGTTTATCGACGACATGGCCGCGGCGCTTGCCGCCGCAGACCTCGTCGTCGCCCGCGCCGGTGCGATGACGGTTTCCGAGCTGGCGCTAGCAGGCCGACCCGCGGTCTTCGTCCCTTACCCCTTCCATCGCGACCGCCAGCAAGAGCTCAACGCGCGCGTGCTCGAGCGCCGCGGCGCGGCGATAATCGTCCCCGACGACGAGTATCTCGGCGACAACCTTGCCGCCGCGCTGGCAAAGTTGATCGACGACCATCCGCGGCTTGCGCAGATGGCCGAGGCCGCGCGCGGCGCCGCCAGGCCCGACGCGGCGCGCGCGGTCGCACGGGTTTGTTTTGAACTCTGCCCACAGGAGCGGGCCGCCGCATGAGTGGACCGCTCGCCAGGGGATTGCTCAGCCGCCAGCGCCGCCTGCATTTCATCGGCGTCGGTGGTGCCGGGATGAGCGGGCTTGCGGAGCTGAGCCTGCGCCTGGGCTTCGCGGTCAGCGGATGCGATCTGCGCCTGGGCCGGGTGACCGATCGCCTGGCCGCGCTCGGCGCGCGCATCTCGCACGGCCATCATCCCGACCATCTCGAACCCGGCCTCGATGCAGTGGTGATCTCGTCGGCGGTGAAGTTTTCCAACCCCGAGGTGGCGCGCGCGCGTGCGCTGCAAATTCCGGTGATCGCGCGCGCGGAGATGCTGGGCGAACTCTTGCGGATGGCGCGGCTGGGAGTCGCGGTCGCCGGCACCCACGGCAAGACCACCACCACTTCGCTCATCGGACTGATCCTCGAAGAGGCGCGCCTCGACCCCACGGTTGCGATCGGCGGCAACCTGCGCTCGCGCGGCAGCAACGTGCGGCTCGGTGGCGGCGATTACATGGTGGCCGAGGCCGACGAGAGCGACTCCTCGTTCCTGCTCCTGCTGCCCACGATCGCGATCGTCACCAATATCGACCCCGAGCATCTCGACCATTACGGCACGATGGAGCGCGTGCGCGAGGCCTACCTCAATTTCATCAACCGCGTGCCGTTCTACGGACTGGCCGTGCTCGGGATCGACAGCGTCAATGTGCGCGCGCTCGTCGGCGCCGCGCGCAAGCCGATTCTGACTTACGGCGTCGCGCCCGATGCCGAGCTGCGTGCGGCGGATATCGTGATCGACGGCCTCTCGACGCACTTCACCGCGATGCGCGCCGGCCGCGAGCTCGGCCGGGTGACAGTGCCTACGCCGGGCCGCCACGTCGCGCTCAACGCGCTCGCCGCGCTCGGCGCGGCGCTTGCGATCGGAATCGACTTCGCGACCGCCGCGCGCGCGCTCGCCGCGTTTTCCGGCATCAGCCGCCGCTTCGAGATCAAGGGCGAGGCCGGCGGGCGAATCGTGCTCGACGACTACGCGCATCACCCCGAGGAGATTCGCGCGACACTGGCGGCCGCGCGCGCGGCCTTCAAGCGGCGCGTGGTGGCGGTCTTCCAGCCCCATCGCTACACCCGCCTGCGCGACCTGTTCGACGATTTTCTCACCGCCTTCGACGACGCCGACATGCTCTACCTGTGCGAGGTTTACGCGGCGGGCGAGGAGCCACTGGCCGAGGTTTCCGCTCAGCGCCTTTACGAGGCGCTGCGCGCGCGCGGCCATCTGGAGGTGCGCTATCTCGGCGGCGAGGCCGATCCGGCGGCGCGGCTGGCCGCCGACACGCTGCCGGGCGACCTGCTGGTGACGCTCGGCGCGGGCGACGTATATCAACTCGGCGAGGCGGTTCTGCAAACCCTGGGCTACGCGATCAAGACCCATGAACCGGCTTGAACAGGAATTGCGCGCGCGCTTCGGCGCCCGGCTCCGCCGCGGCGCGCCGCTCGCCGAACTGACCTCGTTTCATATCGGCGGGCCCGCCGACCTGCTGCTTACGGTCGAGAGCGAGGACGAGCTGCGCGCGGCGATGGCGGCGGCGTGGTGCGCGCGCGTGCCCGCCTTCTGCCTCGGCTCGGGAACCAATCTGCTGGTGAGCGATCGCGGCGTGCGCGGCCTGGTCGTGCGGCTGGGCGAGGGTTTCACGCGGCTGGAGTTCGCCGGCGCGCGCGTGCGCGCGGGCGCCGCCGCGCGCTTCGGCGAGCTGGTCGCAGAGGCGGTCGAGCGCGGCCTTGCGGGCCTCGAGTTCGGCGAAGGAATCCCGGGCAGCGTCGGTGGGGGGCTGGTGATGAATGCGGGCGCCTTCGGCGGCGAGATCGCGCGCGTGGTCAGGTTCGTCCACGGCGTGAGCGAGCAGGGCGAATCGCTGACGCTCACCGCGGCCGAGCTCAAGTTCTCCTATCGCCGCACCGAGCTTCCGCCGCGCTTCGTGATCACCCGGGTCGATTTCGAACTTGAGCCGGGCGAGCGTGAGGCGCTGCGCGCGCGCGTGGCGGAGATCCACGGCAGGCGCGCGGCGCGCCAACCGCGGGGGCTGCCCAACGCGGGGTCGATTTTCAAGAATCCGCCGGGCAATTTCGCCGGCCGCCTGCTCGAGAGCGCCGGGCTCAAGGGCGCGCGGCTGGGCGGCGCGGCGTTTTCGGCCGAGCATGCAAACTTCATCGTCAACCTGGGCGGCGCACGTGCCGAGGACGTGCGCGCGCTGATCGAGCTCGCGCAGGCGCGGGTCAAGGAGCGCAGCGGAATCTCGCTCGAGCCCGAGGTGCGGCTGGTCGGCGAGTGGTAAGGCGGAGCGGGGCGGCGGTAGTGGCGAAACGGGCGGCAGCGAAAAAGGCCTCGGCCAGAGGCGCCGGCGCGGACTGGACGCGCAAGGCGCTGGGCCTGGTCCTGTGCGCATTCTTCGCCCTCGGCGTGGCGACCGGGTTGAGCGAGCCCGGCCGCGCCTTCGCCGCGCGCGTGCGGCTGACCGTGGATTCCTACTGGGCGGCGTTCACGCAGACCCTGATGCTGTGGCGGGTACGTCCGGCACAGGGCGCACTGATCGCACCGGTCGCCGCCGTCTCGCCGGGCAACGCGGTCGCCCTCGTCGAACGCGCCGACGGCTTCTACGCGCTCTATGCGCGGGGCGAGCTGCGCGGGCCGGTCGAGCCGGCGGCCGAGGGCGACCTGCCGATCCTCAGCGGCTCCGGCCTCGAGCGCGCGGATGCACGCGATCTTGTGCGCTACGCCGCCACGCTGGTGCGCGCCGAGGCCGAACTCGCGGGTCTGATCTCCGAGATGCGGATCGACGGTGACGGTACAGCGGCGATCTTCTTCGAACGCTCGCACACGGAGCTGCGCCTTGACCTCGATCGCGCGCCGGTCGAGCTCAAGCGCGCGAGCGAAGTGCTCGGCCGCTGGCGTGGACACGAGACGCTGATCGCCTCGCTCGACCTGACAACGCCGGGGCAGGCGGTGATGCGTCTGCGCGGCGCGGCGCCCGCGGTGCCGGCGCGCACGGCGCGCGGCGCGCGGCAGGGCGGCAGGCTCAGGAAGATCGCTGAGCGGGGCGCGGCGGGCGCGCTGCCGGCCGCCGCGGACGGGAGCGCGCGCTGATGAAAAACGTGCTTGCGGCGTTGGATGTCGGCACGAGCAAGGTCTGTGCGCTGATCGCCGAGGCGCTGCCCGAGGGCGGCGGCGCGACCGTGATCGGCCACGGCATCGCCCCCTGCACCGGTTTGCGCAAGGGCGTGGTGGTGAATATCGAAGCCACGGTCGAGGCGATCCGCGCCGCGGTGGGTGAGGCCGAACGCAGCGCCGGCGTGCGCGCGGGCGCGGTGGTGGTGGGCGAGGCCGGCGCGCATATCCGCGGCCTCAACAGCCACGGAATCGTCGCGGTGCGCGGCGGCGAGGTCAGTCCGCGCGATGTCGAGCGCGTGATCGACGCGGCGCGCGCGGTCGCGATCCCGCTCGATCGCCAGGTGCTGCACATCCTGCCTCAGCAGTTCGCGGTGGACGACCAGGAAGGCGTGCGCGATCCGGTGGGAATGGCGGGGGTGCGCCTGGAGGCGCGCATCCATATCGTCACCGCCGCCCAGAGCTACGGCCAGAACCTGGCCAAATGCTGCGAGCGTGCCGGCGTCACTCCGCTCGAGATCGTCTTCGAACCGCTCGCCGCGGCCGACGCCGCGCTGTTTCCCGAAGAGCGTGAGCTGGGTGTCGCCCTGATCGACATTGGCGGCGGTACCACCGACATCGTGGTCTTTCACGGCGGTGCGGTAATGCATACGGCGGTGCTGCCGCTCGGCGGCAACCATCTGACCAGCGACGTCGCCGCCGGCCTACGCACGCCGGGCAGCGAAGCCGAGCGGCTCAAGATCAATTACGGCGTGGCGACCAACTCGGTGGTCGGCCGCGATCAGACGGTGCAGGTGCCCGGGGTCGGCGGGCGCGAGCCGCGGGTGATCGCGCGGCGCATCCTGGGCGAGATCATCGAGCCGCGGATGGAGGAGATTTTCGCGATGGCCCAGCGCGAGATGATGCGTTCGGGCGTCGCCGACAGCCTCGCCTCGGGGCTGGTGCTGGTGGGCGGAACCTCGCTGCTCGAAGGCACCCAGGAGCTCGCCGAGCGGATCTTCGGACTGCCGGTGCGCCGCGGGCTGCCGATCAATCTCAAGGGGATGCCCGAGGAGCTGATGAAGCCCGCGTATTCGACCGCGGCGGGGCTGCTGCTGCATGCCGCGGGCGCGCGCGGGGCGGTCAACGGGATGGTGCGGGGAGGGCGGCTGGGCCGGCTGCGCTCGCTCGTTTCGGATTGGATGCGGGATTTCTTCTAGGCGGTGGGACGGCGAGCGCGCTTGCAGCTGGCCGCTGGGGGCGCCGCGCAACGGTGGAGGAAGAGGAGAAGCGAGACATGATCGAGTTGGTGGACACCCCGGATCCGGGGGCGCGGATCAAGGTCATCGGCGCCGGCGGCTGCGGCGGCAACGCGGTCAACCACATGATCCAAGCCGGCTTGCAGAGCGTTGACTTCATCGCGGTCAACACCGACAGCCAGGCGCTGGGCAACAACCGTGCGCCGATGCGCCTGCAGATCGGCCAGATGCTGACGCGCGGGCGCGGCACCGGCGGCAATCCCGAGATCGGCCGCAAGGCCGCGCTGGAGGACGAGGAGCGGTTGCGCGAACTGCTCAAGGACGCCGAGATGGTGTTTGTCACTGCCGGGATGGGCGGTGGCACAGGGACCGGCTCGGCGCCGGTGATCGCGCGCCTGGCGCGCGAGGGCGGCGCGCTGACGGTCGGGGTCGTCACCAAGCCGTTCCAGTTCGAGGGCAGCCGGCGGATGAACCAGGCCGACGAGGGGCTGCGCGAGCTGAAGAACGCGGTCGATACGCTGATTACGATTCCCAACCAGCGCCTGCTCTCCATCGCCAGCCGCACGACCTCCCTGCGCGAGGCCTTTCAGAAGGCCGACGACGTTCTGCTCCAGGCCGTGCGCGGGATCTCCGAGCTGGTGACCGTGCATGGGCTAATCAACCTCGACTTCGCCGACGTGCGCTCAATCATGGCCGAGATGGGGCTTGCGATGATGGGCGCGGCGAGCGCGACCGGCGAGAACCGCGCGGTCGAGGCAGCGCAGCGCGCGATCTCGAGCCCGCTTCTGGAGGACGTCTCAATCAAGGGCGCCCGCGGCCTGCTGATCAACGTCACCGGCGGCCCAGACATGTCGCTCTACGAAGTCACCGAGGCGGCCAGCCTGATCCAGGAGGAGGCGCACGAGGATGCCAACATCATCTTTGGCGCCGTGATCGACGAAAAACTCGCCGACGAGATCCGAATCACGGTTATCGCGACCGGCTTCGGCGATCTCGCCACTCGCTACAACCCGCGCTACTCGTCGGCGGGCGCGCCGATAACGACGCCGATCCAGGCCGCCGCCACGCGCCCCGTCGATCCAGCGGCGGTGCAGCCGACCGCGCCCACGCCGCCCCCGCCTCCGCCGCCCGCGCAGGCCCGGATCTTCGGCGGCAAGCCGGTGCGCCGGATGGGTATGATCGTGGACGACGGGCTGGATATTCCGGCCTTCAAGCGGCGCGGCGCCGACCCGGGGGCGATAGAGCGCGCCGAGCCGAGCGAGCTGGGTGAGGGCGACGACAAGCTCGACATCCCGACCTTCCTGCGCAAGCATCTGGAGTAGGTCGGGATGGTGCTCTGTCCCTGTCCAGGGGCAGGGCAGAGAGAGACGAAGCGCTTGCGATGAGCGCTTCACGAACCAGGAACCGGCAGCGGCTTCGCTGACGCGAGGCTGTGCGTCGCTTCGTTCAGGATGGCAAACAGGAGAAGTCGGAAAGCCGCGGTCGCCGCGGCGGCGCCGGCCTTCGACCTCGTCGATCTGAGCGCAGCCAGGAATCAACGCGAAGCGATCGGGCCTGCCCGACGGCTTCGTCGAGCGGCGATGTTCAGTCCGCCTCGGCGGCGCGCGGCGCGAGCGCGGGCTCGGCGTGCCGCAGCGGAACGATGACGAGGTAGCCGACCACCGAGGCAAGCCCGGCGAAGACCGCCGCCCATACGTAGCTCCCGCTGCGATCGATCACCAGCCCCGCCAGCGGTGGGCCGACCAGCGCGCTTATCGACGAGCTGGTGTAGAGCGTGCCCAGCACCGCGCCCATCCCCTGCACGCCGAACAGCTCGGCGACCACCGCCGGTGCCAGCGCGACCATCCCGCCGTACGCTGCTCCCATCACCAGCGCAAAGATCACCAGCCATGCGTACGCGCCGGTCACCATCCACACGGCGTAACTCAGTCCGAGCGCGAGCGTGCAGGCCTTGTACAGTGCGATTATTCCGGTGCGGTCAGCGATCGTGCCCAGGCCCAGCCGTCCGGCCACGCTCGCTCCACCGATCACCGCGACCAGCGCGGCAGCCGCGACCGGGCTCGCGCCGTGGTCGTGCGCGAACTCGGGCAGATAGACATAGGGCACGTAAATCGCGATCGAGGACAGGATCGACGAAACGTAGAGCATTGCGAAACTCGGCGAGCGCAGCGCGTCGCCAAGCCGTGCGCGCGTGGCGCGGATGTGGACCGGCGGGCGGACGCTCAGGAGCGCGCAGACGCTCAGCAACAGCGCGCTTGCCACGCCCAGCACGACGTAGGTGTGGCGCCATCCGTAACGTTCGATCAACGCCGCCGCTGCCGGCGCCACCAGCGCACCGCATCCGACGCCCGCCACCGCGATTCCCAGCGCCGTGTTGCGCCGGCGCGCGAACCATCCGCTGACCATCGCGAGCATTGGCACGTAGCAGCATGCCACCCCCACGCCCACGCCGATCCCGTAGGTCAGGTAGCCCAGCCACAGGCGGTCGATGAACGAGGTCAGCACCAGCCCGACGCCCATGAACAGCGCCCCCGCCATCACCACCGGGCGCGGGCCCCAGCGGTCGCTCAGATGGCCGGCGGGTGCGCCGAGCAGATTGTAGATTGCGGCGGTGAGCGAGAAGACGGCCGAGGTCGGGACGCGGGTTGCGCCAAACTCTGCGCCCATCGGTTTGAAGAACGCGCCGAAGGTGTAAGCGACGCCGAAGAGCGTGAAGCAGGCGGTGAACGCGGTGGCCGCGGTCACCCATGCGCGCGGGGAATCGACTCCCGGAGGATGCGACTGCTCCATGACCGGACGGTCGAGGCACTATAGTCGCTCGACGGCGCGGAGCAAATCGCGCGGCGCGTCGCGCGTCGGCGTGTCGCGGAGGATTCAGGCGCCCGCGTGCAGCGTCACCATTTCGAGTGTGACTTCGGCGGCGGTGACCAGCTCGCGCACGTCGAGCCATTCGCGCAAAGTGTGGATGTCGTGCATGCCGGTGCCGAAGTTGGCCACGGTCAGGCCGCGCCGGTTGAGCACGTTGGCGTCGCATCCGCCGCCCGTCGAGTGCGGCACGACTTCGCGGCCGAGGCGGCGCGCCGCCTCCACAACCTTGCGCACGATCGGCGCGTCCTCCGCCACACTCATCGCCTCGTACGACGGCACCGACCGATATTCCAGCTCGGCCTGCACGCGTTTGCCGTCGAGCGTAATCGCCGCGCGCGCGGTCGCGGCGCGAAAGCATTCGAGCATGTGCTCGACCTGCGCTGCGAGCTTGCGCGCGTCGAGCGAGCGCGCCTCGCCGCGCACGACGACTTCGTCGGGCACGATATTGCCGGCGCGGCCGCCCTGGATAGTGCCGAGGTTGGCGGTGGTATCGGCGTCGATCCGTCCCAGGCGCATTGCGGCGATCGCCTCGGCGGCGACCTTGATCGCCGAAATTCCGCGCTCGGGCGCGACTCCCGCGTGCGCTTCGACTCCATGCACGGTGAAGCGCACGCCCTGCGCTGCCGGCGCCCGCACAATCAGATGGCCGGGCGAGTCGCTGTCGAAGACCAGCCCCTCGCGCGCGCGCACCAGGCCGAGGTCGAGGTGGCGCGCGCCGAGCAGGCCGATTTCCTCGCCAATCGTGAACACGGCGTCGATCGGCCCGTGCGGCAGATCGCGTTCGCGCAGCTGATGCAGCACCTCGCAGATGAGCGCGCAGCCGGATTTGTCGTCGCCGCCGAGGATGGTCCTGCCGTCGCTTCGGATCGTGTCGCCGTCAAGCACGGGCCGGATACCCTCGCCAGGTACGACGGTGTCCATGTGCGCGCAAAGCAACAGCGGCGCGACGCCGTGGCGGTTGCCGGGCAGATGGGCGATCAGGTTGCCGACGTCGCCGCGGATGGCGTCGCCGGCGCGGTCGAACTCGCAGCTCGCGCCGAGGTTCTCCAGCTCGCGTCTTAGACGGGTCGCCACCTCGCGCTCGCGGCGCGAGAGCGAATCGATCCTGACGATTTCGAGGAAAAATTGGACCAGCCGTTCGCGGTTAACCTCGGCCATGAGCGAGGTTCTAGCGCGATTCACCGCGCGCTTTCCAGCCGATGGATTACACTGGCTCTGACTTGTGCAGACCTCGCCAATAGTCAGCAATTGCGGCCCTGCGCATGTCATGGATGGCACGGATGATGCGTATGCTCTGACGCAACAGCTCTGTCGCCTTTGATGATAACCGCTTCGCCTCAATTTCGCACTTCGAGGATTAGCAACGATGAAAAAGCAATCCGCGCAGATGCCGGCTAGCCTGCCGACACCAGTAATGACGGTGAAGGAACTCTCGGATTACCTGCGCGTTCACCCCTCCACCATCTACAGGTTGCTCAAGCGCAGGCAGATCCCCGCCTTCCGCATCGACGGCGACTGGCGCTTCCATCTTTCGGCGATCGAGAAGTGGCGCTCGCAGATGGAAATTGGCCGCCGCCACAGCCGCGAGCACAATCAGGCTTCCTGATCGGACATTGGCGCGCGCGGCCCGACCCGAGAGCTGCAGCCTTTTGTCCGGTGCGTCAGTGTTATGCGGTCCGAGGGCGCCGTCGGGGATCGTTAGAATCTTGAGTGTGGACGGGGAAATCCCGCCCCACCATCGCCGCCACGCTGTCCCAATCTCGCCGCTTAGCGGCGGCTGCCCCGAACTTGAGTTAAATCCGCCGCAGGCTGGGAGGCCGCGGCTGGCGTGTCCACGGCACCCTCCTCCGGGGTTTCCACGGTCTCCGGAACGAGCGGGGATACAGGGCTTCCGTTTTCCAGATCCAGATTGCGCACTCCGAGCAACGCCTGCCTACGCAGCGCCATGATGTTGCGCCGTGCTGTGGGCAGACGCAGGAGGATTTCGCGCCCGACTTCGTCCTCGGCGCGGGCCAAGGTTACATCGCGCAACTGGAGCAGGGCGAGCGCCGAGTTAATTCCGAAGTCCACCGGGTCGAGCACCGGATGGGTATCGACGGCATAGCGGCGATCGACGGCGGAGAAGATTTCGTGCCCATCATGCGTCGAAACCATCCGCACCCTGGCGCCTACGCGCCACATCGCCACCAGCAGGGCGTAGTAGGCTTCGTAATCGACGACCTCGCCGTACACCACGGCGTCGGCGCCGAGCCATCGGTCGAACTGCGCGACCGGGACCGCGCGGAGCTTTTCGGCATCGGTGATGCCGCGGTCGGCAAGCGCGGCGTCCACCATCGGCAGTGGGACGAGCACGAATTCGCGCTGCGCTAGGTAGCCATCCACAGTGCGGCGCAGGCGGTTGGCGTACGTCCACGCCCATTTCTGACGCTCTTCGGTGCTGCGTCGGACCACCGGAACACCGTCAATCAAATACTGGCCGCCGTTACGGTCGGCAAAAGGCAAAACCGCAATCCTCAGGGGCGGATTCTGCTGATAGTCCTTTGCCACCACGCAGTCGGCCTGGCCCGGATCGGTTTCGACCAGATGATCGAACCAGCTCTTGCGGCCATGAACATCGAGCCCTTGCTCGGGTTGGAAGAACGGTTGCCGTTCGCTTTGTTGATTCGCGCATCCGGTGAAGATCAAAACCAGGCACAGGAGCAAGCAAAACCGGCACATGGCGGCGAAGCTCTCGACAGAACGAGGAGCATGGAGCATGCCGGCTGAGTGCCGCGGGCAGACCAAAACCGCGATGCGCACTACCCGGTTGAATAAGTGGCCAAATCAGATAAGCGCAGAGCTAAGCTTGGCGTCTTTGACGGTCTCTGGCTCTCTCGATTGGCTCCGCAGGAACCAGACGCTGTTGCCGATCGAATCGCACGCAGATGCTCGGTCGAGACATCGGCGCCTCGTTATCGAGTCGGTGGTCGCAAATGCACGTTGGTGATGTGCGGTCGGAGGGGGCCGCCGCTAGGCCATGCGCGCGAGCGCAAAATCGATCGCTCTGCGCAGATCTGCAAGCGAGAACGGCTTGGGTAGATACGCACTGGCGCCGGCCCCGAAGGCTGCCTCGGCCGTGGTCGGGCGGTTGTAGGCGGTGATCAGGATGACCGGAGTTCGAGGCAAGGCCTCGCGCACGCGGCGGGTGACCTCCAAGCCATCATGCTCGGGCAGTTGCAGATCGGTGACCACGAGGTCGGGCGACTGCTGCGCGGCCAGCTCGATTGCGCGGGCGCCGTCGTAGGCGCTCAGGCAACTATGGCCGAGCCGTTCGAGGAAGCGGGCGCAGGTTGCGACGAGCTCGGGCTCGTCGTCCACGAGCAAAATCTTAAGGCTGCGACTCCCCATCTTTCGCCCGCCCACGTTGGCCGATTTGCGCCAGGCGGTCAAGCCTCGGCGGCATTTTCGACTCCGGGCAGCAGCAGCGAGAACACCGCCCCTTTGCCCGGTTCTGATTGGACTTCGATTTTGCCCTTGTGCTCCTGGACGATACGCCGGCTCAGCCATAGCCCCAGCCCGCTGCCGCCCGCCTTAGTGGTGTAAAGCAGGTCGAAAATTCTGTCGAGCGCGTGGGGTTGGATACCGGGTCCATTGTCAGCCACGCTCAGTCGCAGCCATCCTGGGCGGCTATCCCTCGCGCTCGCAATCCTGACCTCGCCCCCGCGCGGCATCGCGTCGCACGCGTTGCTCAGCAGGTTGATTAGCACCCGCTCGAGTGACACCGCATCCCCCATCACCGGCGGCAGACCACTCTGGAGCGCCACGTTGACGGCGATCCCCGCCTTGCGCATCTGCTCACCCATCAGCAGCAGTGCCTTATCCACCAGGTCGCTAAGCTGTAGCGGCGCCGTCGCCTTGGGGCCGTGGCGCGAAAGCTCGAGAAACTCGGAGACGATGCGGCTGGCGCGCTCGGCCTGGCGATGGATGACCTCCAAGTCCTCGCGCAACATCTGCGGCGAGAGCGCGTCTTCCGGGGTCCCGAGCAGCAGCTCTGCGCGGGAGAGAACGACGCTGAGCGGGTTATTCAGGTCGTGCGCGATGCCCGCGGCGGCGCTGCCCAGGGAGGTTAGCGTTTCAGCACGCCGGGCGTCGCGCTCAAGAGCCAGCCGCTCGGTGATGTCGATCACAGAGGCGACGATCAGGTCGCCGCGCTTGGTCCCGGGAGCGTAGGTCAGGCTGACTTCGACCGGAAACTCGGTGCCGTCCTTGCGCCGCGCGGCCAGACTCATCCCGATCCCCATCGGGCGGCTGCGCGGCGATACCATGAACGCCTCGCGATGCTTGCGATGCTGCTCACGGAGGCGTTCAGGGACGAGAACTTCGATTGGCTGGCCGACCAGCTCGCCCTTGGCGTAGCCGAAGATCTGCCAGGTTTTGGGATTTGCTTCGACAATACAGCCGTTGCCGTCGACAATGATGAGGCTCTCGCTGGCCGCCCTGAAGTACGCTTCGTAGGGCATAACAACGCCACCATTAGTAGGGTAACAGGGCGCACGGCAAGCCTCTAGGGCTGGCGGTCACGCAAGTTGTGCACAGGCTGGCGCGCAAAAAGCGAAAGTGCGCGGGAACGGATGCTTGCCAGTCTAGGCTCCTAATCGACCACCGCGGATGCCGGGTTGTCGGACTGGGTGCGCGTCGCACTGTCCCCGGCAAGCCAGCGGTAGAGCACGGGCAGGACGTAGAGTGTGAAGGGCATCGACGTGATCAGCCCGCCGATCACGACGGTCGCCAGCGGGCGCTGCACCTCGGCGCCCGCACCGTGCGAAATCGCCATCGGGATGAACCCGAACAGCGCGACCAACGAGGCCATCAGGATCGGCCGCAGCTTCTCGCGGGTGCCGGTTTCCAAGGCGTCGTCGGTGGCGGCGCCCACCTCGCGCAGGCGGTTGATCTCGGAAACCAGCACCACGCCGTTGAGCACCGAGACGCCGAAGAGCGTGATGAAGCCGACGCCGGCGGTGATCGAGAAGGTCAGCCCGCGTGCCATCAGGGCGATCACGCCGCCCGCCGCCGCGAACAGCACGTTGCCGAAGATGAGCAGCGCCATCCGCATCGAGGTGAACGTGTTGTACAGCAGCACTAAGATGAGCAGCAGCGAGGCGGGCACCAGCACCATCAGCCGGCGCGAGGCGCGCTGGAGATTTTCGTATTGCCCGCCCCATTCCAGCCACCATCCATGCGGCAGCTCGACTTGGCTGTAAACGGCCGCCTTGGCCCGTGCGACGAAGGTGCCGAGGTCGATGCCGCGCACGTTGGCGGCGATGGTGATGCGGCGATGAAGGTTCTGGCGCCAGATCGCGACCGGGCCTTCGCCGCGGTGGAAGTGGGCGAGCTGCTTAAGCGGGATGAGCGCGCCGTCGGGCGCGGCGACCTGGATGTCGCCGAGCTGATCGATGTGCTCGCGGGCGGCCGGCGCGATCCGCACCTGGAGAAAAAAGCGCGCCTCGCCTTCGACCACCTGGCCCACGATCCGCCCGCCTATCGCCTCGACTGCGTCGAGCACGTCGGCGACGTTTATCCCGTAGCGCGCGCAAGCCGCGCGGTCGACCTCGATGGTCAGCGAGGGCAACCCGGTGCGCGGGATGATCTTGAGGTCGGCCGCACCGGGCAGGCCGCCGATGATCTCCAGGATGCGATGGGCGTACTGATTCATCTGGGCGAGGTCGTCGCCGTAGAGATGGATAGCGACGTCGCCCTTGACTCCGGCGATCATGTCGTTGATGCGCGACTCGATCGGCTGGGAGAAGCCGAACTGGGCCTCGGGCACGCGCTGATGGAGCTTCTCTTCGAGCTTCTCGATCAGCTCCTCCTTGCTGTGCACGCGCCATTGATCGTGCGGTTTGAGGAAGACGTAGACGTGGCTTTCGTCGGGGCCGATTACGTCGGTGGCGATCTCGGGCCGGCCGATGCGCGAGACCACCCGCGCGACCTCGGGCAGTTCGAGCGCCGCCCGCTCCATCCGCGTTGCCCCCTTCACCGCGTCCTCCAGCGAGATGCTCGGCACCTGCATCACGTCGAGGTTGATCGCGCCTTCGTCCAGCGTGGGGACGAACTCGCTGCCCAGAAACGGCGCCAGCCCGAGCCCGAGCACCAGCAGCGCCGCCGCGCCCGCGAGCAGGCCGCGGCGATGCCCGCGCGTCCACCGCGCCACCCGCTCGTGCACCCGCTCACTCATGCGCGCCAGCCACGGCTCGCGTGCGGGGGCGCGCCTGAGCAGGAGCGACGCCATCACCGGTACGAAGGTCAGCGCGCACAGCAGCGAGCCGCTGAGCGCGAAGATCACCGTCAGCGCCATCGGTCGGAACATCTTGCCCTCGACTTCCTGGAAGCTGAGGATCGGCAGATAGACCACGATGATGATCAGGATGGCGAAGACGATCGGGCGCAGCACCTCGCGCCCGGCCTCGAACACCAGGTGGGCGGTCGAGACGCCGGTGCGCCGGGCGGAGGCAAGCCGGTGGAAGATGTTTTCCACCAGCACCACCGAGCCATCCACGATAAGCCCGAAGTCGATCGCGCCCAGGCTCATCAGGTTGCCCGACACTCCCATCCAGTTCATCCCGAGGAACGCGACCAGCATCGAGAGCGGGATCACTGCCGACACGATCAGCGCCGCGCGCAAGTCGCCGAGGAACAGGAAGAGCACGGCCGAAACCAGCAGCGCGCCCTCGGCCAGATTGTGCGCCACCGTGGCGATCGTGCGCCGGACCAGGTCGGAGCGATCATAGTAGGGCACGATGCTTACGCCCGGCGGCAGATTGTGGCGCACCTCGACCAGCTTCTGCTTGACCCGGTCGACCACCGTGCGCGAGTTCTGCCCGATCAACATCATCACCACGCCGGCCACGGTTTCGCCCTTACCGTCGCGGGTTACCGCGCCCTGGCGCACGCGCGGCGCGAAGGCGACCTTGCCGAGGTTGCGCACGTACACCGGCACGCCGTCGTGACTGCCGACCACGATGTTCTCGACGTCGGCCAGGCTGCCGATCAGGCCCGCGCCGCGGATGATCTCCTGCTCGCCGCTGTGAATCAGGTAGCCGCCGCCGGCGCTCGCGTTGTTGCGCTCGAGCGCGCGGAAGACGTCGTGGAGCCCGAGCCTGTAGGCGACCAGCGCGCTCGGCCGGAGCTGGACCTCGTAGGTCTTCAGCTCGCCGCCGTAGCTGTTGACCTCGACCACGCCGGGCACCGACTTGAGCGCGGGCGCGATCTGCCAGTCGAGGATCGAGCGCAGCTCCATCAACGAGCGCTTCGGATCGACCACCTCGAACTGGTAAATCTCGCCCAAGGTGGTCGAGACCGGAGTCATCTCGGGTGTGCCGAAGCCCTTGGGAATCAGCTCGCGCGCGGCCGGCAGCCGTTCCATCACCAGCCGCCGCGCAAAGTAGATATCGAGCTTCTCGTCGAAATAGACCGAGACCGAGGACAGGCCGAAGCGCGAGATCGAGCGGATCTCTTTGATCCCGGGCAGCCCGCGCATCGCGACCTCGACCGGAAACGTGATCAGCTTCTCGACCTCGACCGGGCCCAGCCCGGGCGCGTCGGTGACGATCTGGACCACGTTGGGCGTGACGTCGGGCGCGGCGTCGATCGGCAGCAGGACCATCGCGCGCAGGCCGAGCGCGACCAGCACCACCGCCAGCAGTAGAGTCATCAGGCGGTTTTCAAGCGCCGCCTCGAACAGCCATCGCGCCATCGCCGCCGCCTCTCCCTGTTACTTCGCCGCGCCCTTGAGCAGCAGCGCCTTGAGCGTCACGCCGCCGCGGACGACCACGCGGTCGCCCTCGCTGAGGCCCGAGGTGATTTCCACTTCGCCGCCGCCCGCGCTGCCCACGGCGACGTCGCGGACGCCGAAGCGGCCGGGCTCGACCTCGACGAACGCCACCTTGCGCCCGCCGACCTCGTAGATCGCCGATTCGGGCACGGCCAGCACGTCGCGGCCGCCGCGCGCGCTCTCGATCGCCGCCCGCGCGAACATCCCGGGCTTGAGCAGATGGCCCGGGTTGCGGACCTCGATGCGCGCCTTGACCGTGCGGGTCTCGCGATCGACGGTGTCGGCAATATAGCGCACTGCGCCCGCAAAGTGCTGATCGGGATAAGCCTCGACGCTCACCCGCGCAGGCGCGCCGAGCCTGACCCCGGCAAGGTCGTGCTCGAAGATGTTGGCGATCACCCATACGTAGTCGAGGTCGATCACCGTAAGCGGAGTGCTGTCGGCGTCGATCAGCGCGCCGATCGTAAGGTCGCGCTTGACCAGGGTGCCGGCGATGGGTGAGCTGAGCGTGAACTCGGAGAGCGGATGGCCGTTGCCCGACCATGTGAGGTGTTCCAGCTCCTGGGGCGGTATCAGCAGACTGAGGGTCTCGCGCGAGGCCTGGAGCTGCGCGAGCGCGGTGTCGTGCGCGGCGCGCGCCTCGAGCACGTCCTTGTGCGCGGCGATCTTCTCTTCGTAAAGCGTCTGCTCGCGCCGCAGATGCTGGTCGGCGATGCTCTCCAGCGAGCGGGCCTTGAGATAATCAGTCTTCGCTTTGCCCAGCTCGACGCTGTTGAGCACCACCAGCGGCTGCCCGGCGGAGACTTGGGCGCCCGGATCGACCAGCAACTTGACCACGCGCGCCGGGATACGGCTGGTGATGTGGGCGACGCGGTTGGCGTCCGCCTCGACCGTGGCGGTGGCGTTGATCGTGCCCCCGAGCTGGCGACGCTCGACCTTCGCAACTTCCACTGACGCAGCCGCGCCGCGGTCGAGCGTCAGCACCCTATCCGCGGTGGCCGCCGCGCGCGCATGCCCAACGTCGAGCGCCGCAAACAGCGCCGCCGCGCACAAAATCGTCAATTTCGGCCGTCTCACATCCCCCCTCCAGTGGCCAGTTCGAGCGCGACTTCGGCCGCGCGCACGCTGAACCAGGTGTCGAGGTAGGAGGCGCGCGCGTCGTAAGCCTGGCGCTCGGCGACCGAGACGCTGAGAAGATCGATCTTGCCCGCCTGGAAGGCGCGCTCGAGCAGGCTGAAGCTCTCGCGCGCGGGTGCCAGCACCTCGTCCTGGTAGATCGCGAGCGCGCGGCTGGCGGTGGTGTAGGCGATGTAAGCGTCGCGCACTTCCTTGTCGATGTCGAGCTTGTTGGCGGCCAGCCGATAATCGGCCTGGCGCCGGCGGGCGTCGATTATCGCGACTTCGGCCTGCCGACGGTTGAACAGCGGAAGCGGAAAGCTCAAGCTCACGCCGAACGGATGTTCGGCGTTCAGTTCGTGGCCCCCGAAGGCGCCGATGCGCGGGTTGGGCAGAACCAGGCGGCGGTTCAATGCGGCCTCGGCGTCGAGCCGCGCCAGCTCGATCTCGCGCGCGCGCAGGTCGGGGCGGTTGCGATGCGCGGCGGCGAGCAGCGACTCGACGTCGAAGCCGGAGAGCTTGAGGTCGAAGTCGCCGGCCGGCTCAGGCTGCGGCCCGGCGGCGCCCCCCAGCAGACGGCCCAGGCTGGTGCACTGCAGCTGGTAGCGCTGGCGCGCTTCGAGCAGGGCGCGCGCACTCTGTCCGTGGCGCACCTCGGCGAGGTTGTAATCGATGTAGCCAATCTCGCCCGCTTTAAGCCGCGCGCGCGCCGCCGTCAGCAGGCGCGAGTCGAGCCGTTCCAGCTCGCCCACCAGCGCAAGCTGCTGCTTGGCGCGCAGCGCCTCCAGAAAGGTCATCCTGACCGCTGCGGTCAGCAGGCGGCGCCGATCGCGCACCAGCGCGGCCGTCTCCGCGTAGCCGAGGTTGGCTGACTTCATGCGCAGCGCGCGCTGCCCGAAGATTTCGAGCTCCTGGCTGAGCCCGACGCGCCAGTCTTGCGAGTTGGAGCGGTGATCGCGCGGCCGATAATCGAATTCGGAGTCGAGTTGAGGGTTGAACTGGCTCAGATAGCCCGCGCGAATCTGCTCGCCGGCCGCGACTCGCAGCTCCTGCGCGGTGGCGGCGAGATCGGGATTATGCGCCAGCGCGAGCGGAATCGCCTCGGCCAGCGTGACGCCGGCGGCCGCGGCCGATCCTGTTGAATGCGCGGCGACAAAGGCGAGCGCCAGCACAAGCACTCGCACGCGCCATCCCTTGCCATGGGTCGAACGGGTAAGTGTTGGGCGAGATGCGATAGGCCAATCGCCCCTCCCGAATTGCTCCATCGCTTCCTTCCGAAAAGAAAGATCAGCAAGAGGCGTACCGCCGCGAACGGGGTGAATCAAATCCTGCCGCCGGGTTACGATGATGGCTGTTGCTAAAAAGGTCTCAGGCTGTCTCCATCGGCTACAGTTCGCAGCTCTTCGGGTTCCCTGCCTTGCCACGAGTTGGCAGTACATGGTGGCGAAATTCCATCTTAATGCGGAATTTGGCCACAATTTCGCTCCGCCTGATAGAGAGGCGAGGCGATACCTATTTATAAGCGGAAGCTGCCGACAGTTGCGCCTCCAGCTAATCGCAACAATAGTCCCGCCGGCCGTGCTTCAGTCAGCGTTCAGGTGGCCGGCCACCACGCTATCGCCGCGCATCCATTATCGGGACATAGAACCGCCTTGAGCGGCGCGTGGCCGAACTGGGAAGCGTCGTTTATCGGGAGGCCGCACCCGGCGACCGGCGCGATTGGCACAGCCGTGATCGTGGCGTCGTTTCCAGTCACGCCGGTGATGAAGAGCGTCATGAAGTCGAGAATCTTGACAGTGGTCTTGCCGCCTTTTGGCGCCGCGCTCCAATCAACCAGCGGCACCATCGCGACCTGGGGATTCTCTGACGATATACTCATCGATGCCTGCTGCGTGGCGCTCGTCGGCGCCTGGTAGTAGGGCTGGCCATTCATCCGGTCGACCATGGCCTGGCGTGTCGGTCCCACGACGTTTCCGGTTTCGCTGCTGACCAGTTCGCCGACCGTCAGCAATTGCGGGTAGCCCTGAGCGACTAAAGTCCTGTAATCGGCTCCTCCGCTAGCGTCGAGCGCCAGCGGCGCCCAGTTGCCGGACTGCGCGACCTGGAGATTTTTCAGCGTCACGGCCTTGTAGCTCGGCTGACCCAGCGCATCGGTGTAGCCCTCCTTGCAGGTGAAAGAGCCCGAGCCAATCCGGGCCTAGTCGGTGCACTGCACGCCGAACGGCAGTACGCCGCACGCGGCGGTGGTGGGAAAAACTCCGGCCACCGCTTTGACCGCAACCTTGGCCCGGGTGAGGCCGATCATTTTGAAGAAGTAGTAGGGAACGTCGCGCATCACGACCACCGTCACCGAGCGCGCATCGGCGGCGGGCGCGATTTCCACGATTTCGCTCTGCGCGATCCCGTTGCGTTGGACGTACTCGGTCGCGTGAGCGACGACCATCTGAGTGTTCGTGGTCGCCGGATTTCCAGTCAGATATCCGGCGCCGGCGAGCGCGCCGGCGTCAGCAGCCTTCTGGAGCCGGCCCCATTCGAGATAGAGCACCGCCATATCGGTGCACATGCCCATTGCGCCCAACAGAACCAGCACGATGAGGGTAAACATGACGGCGAACTGGGCTTTGGAAAACCGGTGTAATTTGCTCATTGCTCTCGCTTTTCCTTGCACTCGCACCCAAGCGAAGCACCTGGCATGCCAATTAGCTCAAACCTGTGATTAGGTTGTGAACTTTCGCCCGGCCCGTATCCGATGGACACATTTCCGCTGCCATATGGCCGTTTGCCAATTCGGCTATCGCCAAGGCCGGGACGGGCGCGCATAGCTATGGGGCAAAGCCTCCCCGTTTGGACGCTGCACGACAAACAGCCTATAAGGACAGCCATAAGTCTCGCTCAAGGAGGAATCGCGATGGCGGTCCAGATGCCCAGCCTCGAACAATTGCGCGCGGTCGCGCGTCAGTGCGGCCTGTCGCTGGACGATTCCGACCTCGAATCGTTCCGCGCCCTGCTTGCCCCCTACATCCGCTCCTACAAGATCGTCGCCGCGATGCCGGACGAGGTGCCGCAGGTCAAATATCCGCGCACCCCGGGCTATCGGCCGGGTCCGGAGGAGAATCCGCATAACGCCTGGTATGTCAGAACCTCGGTCAAGGGCGCACCCGAGGGCAGGCTCAAGGGCAGAACGGTTGCGCTGAAGGACAACGTCATGCTCGCCGGCGTGCCGATGATGAACGGGGCGGCGACGCTGGAGGGCTACGTGCCTGACTTCGATGCCACCATTGTCACGCGGATCCTCGATGCTGGCGGCGAAATCGCGGGCAAGGCTCACTGCGAATACTTCTGCCTTTCCGGCGGCAGCCATACCAACGCCACCGGCCCCGTGCACAACCCCCATCGCAAAGGCTATTCGGCGGGCGGCTCGTCGTCAGGTAGCGCCGTGTTGGTGGCGGCGGGCGAAGTTGATATGGCGATTGGCGGTGACCAAGGCGGCTCGATCCGGATGCCATCGTCGTTCTGCGGCATCTACGGGATGAAGCCGACGTGGGGGCTGGTGCCGTACACGGGAATAATGCCGATCGAGATCTTCGTCGATCATACAGGCCCGATGACGCGCAGCGTGGCCGACAACGCACTGCTGCTTGAAGTGATCGCCGGCGACGACGGCTACGACCCGCGGATCAAGGCGCCCGTACTCCATCCGTACTCGCGGATGCTGGAAGGCGGAGTCAAAAACCTCAGGATCGCGATCGTCAAGGAGGGCTTCGGCCATCCCAACTCCGAGGCGGCGGTGGACGAAAAGGTGCGCGCCGGCGCGCAGCGTTTCGCGGCGCTCGGCGCGCGCGTCGACGAGGTGTCGATTCCGATGCATCTGGAGGCGGGGGCGATCTGGACGCCGATCGGAACCGAGGGCCTCACGCAGACCATGATGTACGGCGACGGCTACGGGGTGAGCCGGGACGATCTCTATTCGACCTCGCTAATGGATTTCCATCGCGGATGGCGCCAGCGCGCGGGCGAGCTGTCGGAAACCACCAAGTTGTTTCTGATGCTCGGCACCTACGTGCGCGAGAATTACGGCTCGCGCTACTACGGCAAGGCGATCAACATCGTGCGCCGCCTGCGCGCAGCCTACGACGCGGTGCTCGCGCGCTACGACCTGTTGCTGATGCCGACGACGCCGATGAAGGCAACCCCGATCCCGGCTGCCGACGCCAGCCGCGAGGAATACGTCGCCCGCGCGCTCGAGATGATCGCCAACACCGCGCCCTTCGACCTCACGCATCATCCGGCGATGTCGCTGCCGTGCGGAATGGTGGACGGACTGCCGGCAGGGCTGATGCTGGTCGGACGCCACTTCGACGAGCCAACCATCTATCGCGCGGCTTTCGCCTTCGAGCAGGCGAAGGACTGGAAGACGATGTAGCGCAAGTCGGGAAAATCCCGGGCCGGTCGGGAAAATGGCCACAGCCGGTGTCCCCTCCGGCGGCGACGGCCCTGGCGTCTGTCGCGCGCATCCTTGCGCCTGCGCACGCATCGCTCGCCTTTTGCGCCTAGTCCGATGGCCAAAAGCCCGTGGCATGAACTTCGCTTTGCAGGTCTGGTCTGTAACGCGAGAGGAGGAAGGAAGCCATGCCACAGAATCAAACATCGACCCACGACCGCGATTCGTCGCTCCAGCAGATTCTCTCGCACGAAAGAAACATCACCCTGGCGCGCGTGCGTGAATATCGCGCTGCCCAGGAGCAGGAAGCGCCGGCCACGCCCGGCGACGAGCTCGATGCCGCGCGCGCCCTCTCCGACGTCGAGACTCATGCGAGCCTGATCGAGCGCGCCGAGGAGCGCCTGCGCAGCATCGACCTCTGTTTCAACTTGCTCGAACGCGGGCGCTACGGGCTCTGTGCCAAGTGCGGCGAGGAGATCCCGCTCGAACGCCTGAAGGTCGTCCCCTTCGCGACCTTCTGCATCGACTGCCAGCAGAGCCGCGACCGCGCACGCCATCTCGGCGAAGGCAGACTCGGCGAACCCTTCGCGCGCAACTGGGACCTGCCGGAGGAGATGGCGGAGCCGACCGAAGGTTCGCACGACGAATTCGTCGCGCTCCCGCAGGAAGGCCCCGAGGAAGAAGCGCCCGCCTTCGGCGAGTTGGAACTCGGCGAGGGCGCGGGCAGCGCGCGCAAAGGCCGACGTCCGCGCGCCGCTGGCCGGCCGCGCGCGGCGGTCAAGCCGCGCGCTGCGCGCAAGTCCAAACGCTCCGCCTGACACGCGCGCGGGCGCCGCTTGTATTGCCGAGAGCGGCGCCCGCCATCGCGTACACGCCGGCGGTCCGAAGCAAAGCCCGGCGAGGCCTTCGCATCGATCCACTGAGCAAGGAACGCCCGCGACCGCGGGCGGAGAATCCACGCGCCGCAAGTTCTCCGCGAAACCGGCGTGATATATCACGCCGCCCGCAATCCGATTTGATACGCATACCGAGGACGGGTCTCCGATGAGAGCCTGATAACCGGCGTCTGATCGTTCGAGTTTGTCACAACCGCTATAGTCAGTGCCATTGGGAAGGTGACCAAGCCCCATGGCTGAAATTGACTATTCAATACGCCGCGTTCATCGGTTCACGACTGAGCATTCCACCTTAGCCGCAATATCCGTCGCGTTCGCCGCGTTTGCCGCCGTTGCCCTGCTGCGACCGGCCACAACGCGGGCGCAAACGCCACAGGCGACTATCGTGCTGAACAGCGCATCGGCGATGACCTTTCAGCACGACGATACCCGCTGGCAGCTCGATAACAGCGGCGGCCTCGACTGGACGGTCACCGTCACCAAGGCTGCGGTCAACGGCCCTACGATCGACGTGGACGGCTTTATTGCGGTCACCAATAGCGGCAAGGGCGGAGCCACGATCGACAACGTCGTGGTCAATCTCCAGAGCCAGTGCCGGGGCGGATGGGCGTCGGCTGCCGCCGACATCGCCGACATCATGCACGGCGTGCACGCCGCCTACGCCAATATCGTCGCGGCCGCCTCCAGCGAGGACCCCGCGCTCAACGCGCAGTGCCGTTCGGTTGCAAACTACAAGGTGACCCCGCTTACCGGCCAGAGCGCGCTCGAAGGCACCTTCTTTACCTCCGCAGCGTCGGGTCCGCTGCGGGTCAAGGCGAGGGGCAACAGCATTTTTGCGCAACGGCCGCGATTCAAAGTCCAGCCGACACAGACCGCGCGGCTGTTCTTTACCGCCGGCTTCGATAACACGATCCTCGGCTTTCCCGTCGGTACGCCGCTGCGCGCCGAAATTATCGTGAGCTTCAACAACGCCGGCGGCTCCGGCGGCAGTGGCTTCCTCGCCTTCGGCATCGACACCGACGGCGACGAGGGCCCGGCCACCGGCGTGATCACCACCGACCAGAGCGACGACGACCTGTGGGCGCGCAGCATCGGGTTCCGCCGCCGGGCGCTGCTGGCGGCGCCGATCCACGCCAACGCGCGGGTCACTCTGGCAGACCCCGAAGGCAGGCTCAGGATTGTCAGCGGCGGCGGCGCCCTGTCGAATTTCAGCACCGAGATTGGCGGCGGCACCGGCAGCGAGCTAATTCGCGGCGGCACGCTTGGCGTCGGCGGGGAAGTCGTGCGCGCGGCGAGTGTGACGCTGACTCCGGCGCCCGACGGAGCCACGCTCGGCAACTGCGCCTCGCTCCGCGGCGTGCCGCGAACGGTCGCGCTGGCAATCACCGATCCCCTCACCGGTCTGCCGCTGACCCATCAGTTCCCCGTGGGCATCCCGGCCTCGCTTGCGGCGTGCAACCTGGCCTCGGTGATGGGCAACGCGCCGCGGTTCGCGCCGGGCTCCTTCTGCACGTACACGCAGCGCGAATGGGCCGAGCCGCCTGTCGGCGGCAACGCCGGCAGCGTGCTCGCCAATCATTTCGCGGCGCAATTTCCCGACGGCGTCCACGTCGGCGTGAGCGCGGCCACCTGCGCGGCGGGCGCCTTCGACAACAAGTTCACTTCGCCGGTCCGGATCGGCGATTACCTGGCCCGCAGGGGTACACCGGCGCCGCTTACGGCCTGCCAGACCAACGCGACTGACGATACCGCGGGCGCGCTCGGCGGCGAGGTGTTGGCGCTCGCGCTCAACGTCGATTTCAACGACGGCGGATTCATCCTCGGCACCGACGGCACTTCCTTCGGCGACCTGTTGGTATGCGGCACCGGCACCCGCTTCGACGGCAAGAGCGTCGCCCAGGCGCTCAAAATCGCAAATCGGGTGCTGGCCGGCGGCGCGCTGCCCGCGGGCGCGACGGTGGCGACGGTCAGAGGAGTGGCAGCGGCGCTCAACGGCGCGTTCGACAGTTGCGCCGCACCTTCGTCATGGGCGGAGCTGCACCTGGCTAAGGGCGGCTGCCCGTGATTCGTGATAGCCGCCTGCGCCTATGCGCGAAGGAAAACTTGTTCGGTGAAGCAGCCATGGAAGCCGAAGGGCACGTGATGCCTGAGCTGGACGACGGCGAGCGGCTTCGCCGCGACGTCGCGCGCGTCGAGGATCACGACCTTGGTGCGCCGGGTGCTCGAGTCGAAGACCAGCGTGACCAGGTATCCTTCGTCCTCTGCGCGGCCCTCGGGCGCAGGGATAAAGACCGGCTCTCCCACGTATCCGTCGGGCGAGAAGTCATGCGCGTGTGATTTTCCGGTTTCGAGATCGATTTTCGTTACGAGCTGCTGAAGCCCCGACGCCCTCTTCGGACTCGTTACGACATAGGCATAGCGGTAGTGCGAGCCGACACGGCGCGGGCTCATCCGGGGAAACTCGACCTTGTCTCCGACGTCGATATCTCTGCTTTCAACTTTGCCCGAGCCGGGATCAATAGCCAGTCGAGTGAAAGTCGACATCCCTTCGCTCGGCCAGTCGGTGCGCCAGAAGTTCCGCAGCGCATCGCCGATCGCGCCGTAGTCCGGGTAGCGGGCGACGTCGACGAGGATCAAACCTTCGTCCTCGTAGGCGTTGGCAAAATGGAACTGAAAGAACGGCGCGGTTTCGATCCATACCGGCGCGGCGCCGCGGTCCCGGCGCACGATCAGGATCCGCGTCGGCTGGCTGCCGTCCCACGCGAGCGCGCCGTCGTAGCTGTCGAAGCCTAGAATCATCCGGTACAGATGCAGCCTGATCGGTCCGATGCAGAAGACCATGAAACGGTCGGTGATCACGAAATCGTGATTCATCACCGGGTAGGGCAGATCGATCGCTGGATACGCGTCGAGTGCGCCCGCCGGATCGATCCGATACGGCCGCAACACACTCACGCGGCCATAGTCGATTCCGAAATTGAACAGTTCGCCGCTGCGCGGGTCGATTTTGGGATGAGCGGAGAAGGTGCCGACGCGGCCGCCAAAATCGGCGAGCCCGACCGTGCCCAGATCGGCCGGCGAGAGCTCGGTCGGCGCTCCTCCCTCCCATAGCGCGAGCAGTTTGCGGTGATGGTAGACGACCGAGGTGTTCGCGACGTTTTGCGGCGCGCGCAGGGCGTTGGCGATAACGCCGCCGGCGCGCATTTTGCCGAAGCCGCGGTAGAGCACGCGGCCGGCGGCGGTTTCATCGACGTAGTTGCGCGTGCGGACGTAGCGGTTACGGAAATGGATCCGCCCCTCGCGGAACGTGATCGCCGAAATCATCCCGTCGCCGTCGAACCAGTGCGGAAACCAGTGGCCGGCAAGGTCGTTGCGCGCCGGCCCATTGCGCAACAGCGTCCCGCTAAGCCCAGGCGGAACGGTTCCTTCGACCTCTTCGACCCAGTAGTCGTTCTCTGACTGGGCAGCCGCGAAACCGGCGCTCCACGGATGGCCGCCCTCGGGTGCGGGACGAGGCATCTCGGGCTTTTCTGCCGTCACGGTCGAGCACCCGGTGCCATACAGCGCCCCCGGAAGGGCGATCGCTCCGGCGGCGCCGGCGACAACGAATTCGCGGCGGGTGAGAGGCGCAGACACATCGACAGGCTACAGATTCGAGTAATTTGATGTCAAGAAGCGATTTGACATGACTATGAGCGTCCAGGCGCGCTGAAACTGGAAATATCTCCGCTCGAGCCGCCGCTGGCCTCGCGTGCGGTCCGGCGCTAAAAGCTTGGAAGAATTCGCCGCCGCGTCCCGTGCGGCGCGCCGTGATCGGGAGATCCGTCGATGCTTAACGCGACCAAGGACCTGAAGCTGGCGACCGCGATGGTGGGTTCGTTTCCGCGCCCGTCGTGGTTCACCGAGAGCCTGCGCGGGCGGCCGTTCAAGGTCGCGATGGGCGATTCGCTCTACCGCGAGCAGTATCTCGACACCGTCGCCTGCTACATCAACGAGCAGGAGCGCGCCGGGCTCGACATTCTGACCGACGGCGACGCCCGCTTCGACCTCGAAGTCGGCGGCCGTTCGTGGTTCTTCTACGTCATCGAGCGCCTCGGCGGAGTCTCCGGCTTCCGCGACAGCTCGCACTTCCTGGAGTACGCCGACATCCGTCCCGGCCACATCCTCTACGAGGTCCAGGAGGCGTACCATCCGCCGGCGGTGACGGGAAAGATCACGCGCGGGCCGCTGCATTACGCGGCGATCTGGAAGAGCGCGCAGAAGATGACGCGCAAGCCGGTCAAGTTCGGCGGCATCAGCGCCACCTGCCTGCCGATGATGCTGTGGAACGAGTTCTACCGCGACGATCACGAAATGGTGATGGATCTGGCGGCGGCGCTCAACGAGGAGCTGCGCGAGCTGGCGGCCGCCGGATGCCCGCTAATCCAGATCGAAGAGCCGCCGCATCATTTCGCCTGCTGCACCACGCCGCCGGCGAGCGACAAGGAGCTCGAGTTTTTCACCCGCGCCTTCAACCGCGAAGTCGAGGGCGTCAACACCGAGGTCTGGGCGCATACCTGCTGGGGCAATCCCAACCAGCAGAGCTTCTACTGGGAGCGGCCGAGCTACGAGCGCTCGCTGCCCCACCTGCTCGCGCTCGACGCCGACGTGCTGACGCTGGAGTGCGCGAGCAACCAGGGACGCGACCTGCCGCTGCTGAAGCATCATCGGACCAGCAAGAAAATCGCGATCGGCGTGATCAACCATACGGTCACGACGGTCGAGCCGCCGCAGATGATCGCGGACCTTATCCGCAAGGCGTTGGAATACGTGCCGCCGGAGCGCCTGATCGTCACCGCCGACTGCGGCTTCGGACGCGAAGGGCTCTCGCGGCGGATTGCGTTCTACAAGTGCGTGGCGCTGGTACAGGGGACGAACATCGTGCGGCGCGAGCTCGGCCTGCCCGAGGCCGAAATCCGCGCCGCCGACCCGCGGTTTGCGTTCCGCCAGGCGTAGCGTGGCGCGCGCGTGAGAATCCGCACCGCGCGCACCATTAGCCATCCGCGCGTGATGCGCACGGTTGCGGGCGCCTGAGCGCCCGGCGCGTCGGCGCGGCGGACCGGCCGACTGTGCCGGCCGGCAAGATTGTTCAGGCGCGCGGAATAACTCGCTGAGTAGTCCGCTGAATCCGATTTATGGAAAGGATTTTCCTCGATAGGCGATATCGACGGAAGCGGCGTCCACACAAACGTGCGATTAGGTGGTGTAAAGATCATCTGCGCGCGCTTGCTATCACCGGCGGATTCCTGGTCGCCCTCGTTGCTTGTCTCCGGTACTTCGCCAGCGGAGCCGTTCTTTCCATGGGGGTCGTAAGCTTCGCCGGCATTGCCGGGTCTGTCCCGAAAAAACAAGTGGCCGTGGCGTTCCAAATAGAGAACAGCGGCCGCAGTCCGGCCCTTATCTCGGAGATGAACGCATCGATCAAGCTGCTGTGGTACGGCGATTTGCCGAACAAGCCCGAGTACGCGGTTGAGCCTGAAACCACGGAGCGCCCGCGCTACCGGCCGGTCATGGCGGGGGAGAGCCGCCGCGTGGTTCTTCTTCTGACCTTCGCCGGCGGAATGGGCGTCATCGACGAGCAACTGATCAAGCTCCTCAAAGGCGGCGTGGCGCGGCTGTACGTTTACGGCTTCGTCGTTTACCGCAACGGTCTGTTGCTCGCACCGTTGACCTACGTGACCGGCTTCTGCGCTCGCTATAATCCGCAGACGGACATCTTCGACGACTGCGAAAACCCCGCCTACGAGTACAGGTACGCCACGGCAAGTAAATGAGACTCGATTCCCCGGTGGACAAGGTCCGCGGCGCTGCCGCGCTCGTCGCTGCCGCGCTGACGTCCCGGTGGCGTCTGCGCATTGTCGGATCGTCGACGACGCCGGGATTCTGATGGTGAGCCGTCCCGGACACTACAAGAGGTATACGACAGCTAGAGTCGCGGGCCCGACCTGCTCGCGCAGCACCCCGATGATCTTCTCCCCGCTGAAGCGGCTCCCTTTCATCGCCCGTCTCCTTATTCAGGCGACGGACTCTACCTCAAATCGGCAGTTTTCGGGGAGCACGCCACCTCAAGATTCCTATCGCCGACCGGAGTCGATCGGAGAACTTCGATGCCTCATCAAGGGGCCAATTACGGTTAAAGACTAGGGTGCATTAAGACAGGTGCGCTCAATCGGTACCCGATCATCGGTGCAATATTGATCTGATCGTCATCGCGACGGGTCAGGACCTCCAAAATTTCTCCTCTTGGCTTTCGTTAGCCTTCGGAGCTGCACGCTTTTGCGCGAAACGGGCGACAGGGAGATGCCAGCCACGCAGCATCGCCATCAGGCGTAGCGCGAAGCAGGCCGCCGCACCTGCGAGCATCATAGGAGCAGGCGGTAGATGCAGAGCGTAACCCACGACGACCGTTGCGGCGCCGGCAAGCGCCGCGACTGCATAAATATCTTCCCGCAAAACCACAGGAATTCGCATTGCGAGCACGTCTCGCATCATGCCGCCGCCGATCCCAGTCAGCATTCCGAGCAACGCGGCCATCACCGGGTTGAGCCGGTAGGTTACGGCTTTTTGGGTACCGGTCACGGCAAAAAGTGCGAGACCCGCCGCGTCGAAGACGAGCACCGGGCTACGCATGCGATCGACGAGCGGATACCAAAAAAACGTTATTAACCCGGCAAGTGCGGAGACTCCGAGATAACGCCAATCCGCTATCGCCGCCGGCGGCAGCGAGCCGATCATCAGGTCGCGAGTGATGCCGCCGGCGTTGCCCGTCGCGAATGACAGGACCAATACGCCGAAGAGGTCCATTTCGCCCTGCACTCCAACTGCCGCGCCACTTATCGCGAAGACGAACGTGCCAACAAGATCGAGCACCAGCAGGAGCACACGCATCGCGACACCTCTCGGTTTAAGTGTAACGAGGGCGAGCTCTAGATAATCGCTGAAGCTATCGAATGTCTGGTGTTCCCGCCCTGCTAACACCAACTGCTGCCTTCCTCCGATTTGCTCTTTGCAGATACCGTAAGAGGATACATCCATTTTCTTAATAGGAGACCAATACTTCATTAAGGCGCGAGCCATGCAAGGGCCGCAACGGCGAATGCCATCACGCCCATCTCCAGTGTGGGATGGAGCACCGGCGCGAATTGTGGATTATGGTTCGTTGGGAGGTCATTGAGTCTACCCGCCTGCTCGGCTTGCCTGTAGGTGTCGGCGTCAGTGCCACCAACAAACCAAAATACCGAGGGCACGTGCCACTCCGCTCCAAAACATCCGAAGTCCTCGCTTGCCGTCGTCGGTTTCGTTTCGCGCACGCGATCATCAGAAAACTGCCGACGAAACGCACTTACCACGCGCTTGGTCGCTTCCGGATCATTCTTCACGAGAGAGTAGCGGTCCAGTAGCGTAATCTCCGGAGACTTGAGGGCGCCGGACGCCGCCGCTTCGGCCTTGACAATGCGTTCAATCGCCGCGAGTACGTGTTGACGGACACCTCGTCATAGGAGCGCACGTTCAACTTGATAATCGCGCCATCGGGAATGACGTTTTCCTTCTCACCAGCCTGGAGCGAACCAATTGTGAGAACCGCGGCTTCGGTTGGCGCGACCTCGCGGGAAACGATGGTTTGCAGGCGCAGAACTGTTGCCGCCGCCATAACGACCGGATCGATGCTGGCCTGCGGCATGGAGCCATGCGCACCGCGGCCGAACATCCGGATTTGCAGGCTATCGGCGGCCGAGGTGATTATGCCTGCGCGGGTGCTGAGTGTACCAGCCGGCTCGGCCATGACATGCTGACCCAGAACGACGTCGGGTTTCGAAAAGCGAGCGAACAGCCCGTCATCTATCATTGCCTGAGCGCCCTGCGCCACCTCCTCTCCTGGTTGGAAGACCGCCATCAGTGTTCCCTGCCACTTACCGCGGTCTTTAGCCAGGAGCGCGCTGGCGCCAGCCAACCAAGCCACATGCATATCATGACCGCAGGCATGCGCCACGGGCACGGTCTCGCCCGCGCTGTCGATGGCGGTAACCGTGCTTGCGTAAGCCAGTCCAGTCGCCTCCTTGACTGGTAAGGCATCCATATCGGCGCGCAGCATTACCGTCGGTCCAGGGCCATTGCGCAACAGGCCAACGACGCCTGTTTTGCCGATTCCCGCGGTCACGTCATATCCGGCGGCGCGCAGTCGGTCCGCCGCCAGCCGGGCGGTTCGCGTCTCCTGCATTGACAGTTCCGGACGCGCGTGCAAATCGGTGTAAAATTTTTCCAGCTCCGGGAGAAGCTCATGGCCTGCCCCCCGAAAACTCCGCCAAATTGAGGTAGAGTCCGTCGCCTGAAAAGGAGACGGGCCATGAAGGGAACTCGCTTCAGCGAGGAGCAGATCATCGGGGTGCTGCGCGAGCAGGAGGCCGGCGCGAAGACTGAGGAGGTGTGCCGGCGCCACGGCATCTCGACCGCCACTTTTTACAAGTGGAAGTCGAAGTACGGCGGCCTGGAGGTCTCGGACGCGAAGCGGCTCAGGGCGCTGGAGGATGAGAACCGGCGACTAAAGCGGCTGCTGGCCGATTCGCTGCTCGACAACGCGGCACTCAAGGACCTGCTCGGAAAAAACGTCTGAAGCCTGCGGCGCGGCGAGAAGCAGTGATCCGGGTGATGGAGCGTCACGGGCTGAGTCAACGGCGGGCGTGCGAGCTGGTCGGAGTGGATCGTTCGACCATGCGCTACCGATGCAAACGGCAGGAAGACACGGCAATAAGGGAACGACTGCGCGAGCTGGCTGCGGAACGCCGGAGGTTTGGGTATCGGCGCTTAGGCTGGATGCTCGCCCGCGAAGGTCACACCATCAATCGCAAGAAGCTGTACCGGATCTATCGCGAGGAGCGGCTCATGGTGCCGGCGGCGAGGGCGCAAGAGGGCATTAGGGACATGAACACCGATGATGTTGCCGAACAGGATCAACCAGCGGTGGTCGTTGGACTTCGTCTCGGACACGCTCAGCGACGGCCGGCGCTTCCGCATCCTGTGCGTCGTCGACGACTACAGTCGCGAATGCCTGGCCACGGTAGTCGACACCTCACTGGGCGGCGTGCGCGTGGTGCGTGAGCTGGAGCGCCTGGTGGACGAGCGAGCGCTACCGGAGACGGTGGTCAGCGACAACGGAACGAAACTGACTAGTGGTGCGGTGCTGCGCTGGGCGACCAGGCGGGTGGCGTGGCACTACATCGAACCGGGCAAGCCGGTGCAGAACGCCTTCATCGAATCGTTCAACGGCAAGCTGCGCGACGAGTGCCTGAACGAGCACGTGTTCTCGGCCTTGGCGGAAGCGCGGACGATCATCGAGGCCTGGCGACAGGACTACAACCAACTGCGGCCACACTCGAGTCTCGGCGCGATGACGCCGAGCGAGTTCGCGGCGCTTAAACGGGAGCAACCGATACCGCCCGAGCAGGGCGGATTAACCGGCGGACTCTACTTATGAATGGCGGGAAAATGGGGGGCAGGCCATCGTCAGCATCAACGGCGAGAGCTTCCGCCTCAAGGACAAACGCAGGGCGGGAGTGCTCGGGAAGGGCGCGAAGCACTGCGGGAATCAGGCCCCGGCGCTCGCGCAGCAGCGCTTGTACTTGCGCCCGCTCCCGCAGGGACACGGATCATTGCGCCCCACGCGCAGCGAGCGCGGGCGGATCGAGGCCTGCCGCAAGGCTGCGCTCCGCTCGCGCCACTGCTCGCGCCAGTACCTGCTGATCGCGATCACCGAAGGCTCCAGAGCATCCAGCGCGGCCCGCTCGGCGGCGTCCGGATCGATGTCCGCCTCGAGCAGTTTCCAGCCGTCTTCGGTGCCGAGGGTTGCGATCGGCCGCAGCATCGCGCGGTTCTCGGTATCGGTGAGAAGCGGCTGCCATGCCTCGGACGCAAGGCTCACGCCCGCCATGAAGCCCCAGCACCAGTCCTCGGCGATCGGATAGGTCGTGCCCTCCACCTTGCGCTCCCACAGAATCGGTGCGAACTCGGGCGGCTCCTCGAACAGGAAACTCAGCGTGTTGAAACGGCGCATGATCAGGCTGATCACGCGTTGCGCCTGCGCTGACGACTCGAACCGCGGCTCGCCCTCGCCGCCCCAGATCGTCTGGAGCCACACGCTTGGCGGGACCACCTCTGGACCGATCACCAGCGAGGTCAGAAACCCGTCCAGCGTCACGATGTCCAGGCTCTCCTCGGGGGTGGCGTCGGACATCAGGAACTCATCGAGTTCCGCAATCTCCTGATCGGAAAGCGGTTCGTTCAGCTCAATCATCGACACCGATCCTCGCTCCCAAAAAGACTCGCCGCTTCACTGCCGTCCCGCAAGCCATCGGATCTTCGCCCGTCCACAATAACCGCAGCATTCAACGGAGCGGCGAGGGGGAAGGTCCCCCTCGCGCTCCCCCTGTTCAGAGCGCACTGAGATGGGTCAGTTTTACTTCGGCGATTCCGCGCAAAGGCGGGTCAGAATTAAACCGGCGTTGACACCCCCAAGCGCGCCCATCCGCCGGCCCGGCCTGACCTACCCGCTTTCTCCCTTTCGCCACCGCTCTAAATGGTGGCGTGTGCTCCGCTAGCACGCCGCGCCAGCCCTGAC